>Ga0194128_10000025_pt1 | contig 228555 bp, 227 predicted proteins | sample TA2KigCa65mmetaG_FD_148650 | JGI IMG/M metagenome (GOLD analysis project Ga0194128, IMG submission 148650) | Freshwater microbial communities from Lake Tanganyika, Tanzania - TA2015037 Kigoma Deep Cast 65m | ecosystem: Environmental > Aquatic > Freshwater > Lake | place: Tanzania: Lake...
CCGTAATGGCGGCCGACGACACCGCTGCGGAGGACACCCCGCGCGCTCCGCTCCCGCAGCTCGTGCTCGAGCTGCGTGATCTCGTCGTCTCGTACGTCAAGCAAGAGACGGTCGCCCCGCTCAAGCAGCTGGGTCGCTACGTGGGCTTCGGGATCGCCGGCGCGTTCCTGCTAGGTCTCGGCTCTCTCCTCCTGGGTGTTGGCGGACTGCGCGCGCTCCAGACCGAGACCGGCGACACGTTCAAGGGCGATTGGTCGTGGGCGCCCTACGGGATCATGTTCGTCACGCTCATGACGAGTGGGGTGCTGGTGTGGTCTGCCCGCCGATCGCGCGAACAGCGCAAAGCGCGGCGCGCGAGTGCGTAGGTCTTTCGAAGTGAAGGAGCAGCGATGAACAGGCTCGGCGCACCCGGACCGATCACGCGTGACGACATCGAGTCGAAGCTCCGCGAGATCCAGGGTGGTCAGCAGGCCGGTGCTGAAGCCGCGCGCGGCGTCGGCCGCATGACGGGGGTGCTCGTCGCCGCCGGCGCCATTGGCGTGGCGTACCTCCTCGGCCGTCGTCGCGGGAAGAAGCGGCGCACGATCGTCGAAGTTCGGCGCGTCTGACGATGACCTGGCTCCTAGGCCGCCTGTTGCGCAACGGGTTCAAGCGCGGGCTGCTCGAGGGCTCGCGCGGCTGGCTCTATGTCGGTGTGGCCGCCGCGGCGGTGAACGTTGCGAAGCGGATCCTCACGGAGCCCGAAGAGACGGTGTACTCGGCCGAGCTGAAGCCCGGGCAGGGGATCGAGGTGCGAACGGTTCGCCGTGAGAAGGACGAGCCCAAAGGGCGAAAGAAGCGCCGGTAGCCTTTCGCGCGTGAATGTCTTGCTGCGCAACCCGCGGCGTGAGCTCCAGATCGACGGTCCGCTCACCGTGCATGCGCTCCTGGGTCGACTCGACCTGAATCCAGAGTCGGTGCTCGTGATCGTCGGCGACGAGCTCGTTGCTCGCGATGCCCGTATCGCTGACGATGCTGAAGTCGAGATCCGCCCCGTCATCTCTGGCGGCGCCGACGCGGCGACCGAAGGGAGCTCGCCAGCGAGCGAACGCCCGCGGACGGGGTATCCCCGGCCGCAGAGAGCGAGCGAGTAGAGATGAAGTGTCGGGTCTGCCGCGGGCCAGCGGTGATCGACATCCGGCGTCACAACGCGGCTTTCTGTGGCGACCACTTCGTCACGCACTGCCGGGAACAGGTGAAGCGCGCCGTTCACGAGCACAAGATGATGGATCCGGCGGAGCGGGTGCTTGTCGCGGTGTCGGGCGGGAAGGACTCGCTCGCGCTGTGGGACCTCCTCACCGACCTCGAGTACGCGGCGGAGGGGCTGTATCTCGGTCTCGGCATCGACGGGTACTCCGACGAATCGCTGCAGCACACGCGCGCCTACGCGAGCAGCCGCGGACTGAAGCTCCACGAGGTCGACCTCGGCCAGGACGATGGGTTCACGATCCCGGTCGCCGCGAGCGTCACGCACCGTGCGCCCTGCGGTGCGTGTGGTCTTTCGAAGCGTCATCTCTTCAACTCGTTCGCGCGTGACCACGGGTACGACGTCGTCGCCACTGGGCACAATCTCGATGACGAGGCGGCCGTCTTGCTCGGCAACGTGCTGCGTTGGGAGACCGGGTACCTCGGACGCCAGCACCCGGTGCTCCCGACCGCTCTGGGGTTCGTGCGCAAGGTGAAACCACTGATCAGGCTTGGTGAACGCGAGATGGCCGCGTACTGCGTCATCCGTGGCATCGACTACCAGGTCGAGGAGTGTCCGATGGCGGAGGGCAATCGCCACCTCGGATACAAAGAGGTTCTCAACGCGCTCGAGGATCGGTCGCCCGGGGCAAAGGCCGCGTTCGTGTTTGGGTTCATCGACCGCGCGCATCCTCTCTTCTCGACGAGTGCGGACGAAGAGCGCGCCGCACTCGGCGCGTGCGAGTCGTGTGGGAGCCCGACGACCACGGGCAGCCTTTGTGCGTTCTGCCGGCTCCAAGAGCGCGCCGCGAGCGCTCCCGAAGCGGCGGAGTAGTCCGTGCCGTCGGGGACCTTTGCGGTCGGGGACCGTGCGCTCCTCGTCGACGCCAAGCGGCGGCGGCATCTCGTCACGCTCGAAGTCGGCGGGGAGTTCCATCTGCACACCGGCGTCGTCCGGCACGATGATTTGATCGGCGCGCCCGACGGCTCGACCGTGCGCACCACACTCGGTGCCCGCTTGACCGCAGTGAGCCCGACGCTTGCCGACTACGTGCTCGAGATGCCGCGGGGCGCGCAGGTCATCTATCCGAAGGACCTCGGACCGATCTTGGTGCTCGCCGATGTGTTCCCTGGCGCGAAGGTGCTGGAGTCCGGCGTCGGATCTGGCGCGCTCACGATGGCCCTGCTGCGCGCGATCGGCCCGACCGGGCGCGTCATCGGCTACGAGCTGCGCGAGGACTTCGCCGACCGCGCGCGCCGCAACATCGAAGGGCTGCTCGGTCCGGATGTGCCGCTCGACATCCACGTGCGCGACACCTATGAGGGCATCGACAACCACGATTTCGATCGCGTGGTGCTCGATCTGCCCGAACCGTGGCAGGTCGTGAAGCACGCGGCGGGCGCGCTGCGCCCGGGCGGCATCCTCGTCGCCTACCTGCCGACGATCGGGCAGGTGGCGCGGCTGCGTGAAGAGCTCGAAGAGTCGGCGTTCGGGATGGCGCAGACGCTCGAGGTGCTCCACCGGACCTGGCACGTCGAGGGCCAGTCCGTGCGACCCGACCACCGGATGGTGGCGCACACCGGCTTCCTCACCAGCGCACGGTTGCTCGTCCCGTCGGGGTGAACTGGCTCGACGCGGTCATCACGGTCGTTGGGATCGGCGCTGCGCTGGCCGGCTACCGCTACGGGCTCGTGAGCCGGGCCGTGTCGTGGCTCGGACTCTCGCTCGGCGTGCTCGTCGGCGTGCTGTTCGTCGACGACGTGGTGCACGAGCTTCGGGACTCGACGCCCTCGACGAAGCTGGTTGGTGCGCTCGCCTTCCTCTTCTTGATGACGGTCATCGGGCAAGGGATCGGCATCGCGGTCGGTGCGCTGCTGCGCCGGCATCTTCCGGCACACAACGTGCTCAGCGTCGCCGATCGGTGGGCTGGCGCGCTCGCAGGCGGGTTCGCGGTGCTGCTCGCGATCTGGCTGCTCACGCCGGCAATCGCGAGCTCGCCGGGGTGGACGGCGCGCGCGGCAAGGGGCTCGGCGATCGTACGAGCCGTCGACCGGTACGCGCCCGAGCCACCGCACTCGATCGAGACGCTCGGGCAGCTCGTTGACGCGGCACCGTTCCCAGAGGTCTTCGATCTGCACGAGCGACCCGACGACGCGGGTCTGCCGCCAGGGTCGGGTCTCGATCCCGACGTCTCGTCGCGCGTGGCCCGCTCTGTCGTGAAGATCGAAGGCCGCGCCTGCGAGCTCATCCAGCAGGGCTCGGGCTGGGTCGTCGCCGACGATGTCGTCGTCACGAACGCACACGTCGTGGCGGGCGACCAGAACACCACGGTGATCACATCATCGAGTCGTCGTGTGGAAGGTGCGATCGTGCACTTCGACGCGAATCGGGACATCGCGGTGTTGCACGTGCCCGGGCTCGGCCTCGATCCTCTGGAGCGTGTGAGCGCTGACGTCGGCATGACCGGCGCTGTGCTCGGGTACCCGGGCGGTGGATCGATCCAGCAGTCACCCGCGCGCGTCGCCGAGGAGATCCTCGCCGAGGGCACCGACATCTACCGTCGGGCGGCGACCGTACGTGAGGTGTTCGTGCTCGCCGCGGTGCTCGCGCCAGGGGACTCGGGTGCGCCGCTCTTGGATGCGCGCGGCCGGGTGGTGGGGATGGCGTTCGCGGTGGACCCGGGTGATGACGACACTGCGTACGCGCTCACGCACGACGAGGTGAGCGATGGGATCAACGAAGCGGTGGAAGCTGGTTCCGAAACCCCGGTCTCGACCGGGGACTGTCTGCTCGGCTGAGCGCCGGTGAGATCAGTCGACTTCGATGAAGATGCACTCGCCGGGGCACTCTTCGGCCGATTCGATGACGGCCTCTTCCATGCCGGCGGGAACCGCGGCGAGCCCTTCGGCGCCACCCGGATCACTGAAGACCTTCGCACCTTCCTTGACGTACGCGAGCCCGTCGTCGAGCAGCGTGAACACGTCGGGTGCGATCTCCTCGCAGAGACCGTCACCGGTGCAGAGGTCCTGATCGATCCAGACCTTCATGGCCGAAGGCACTCCTTGTCCGTGGTGACGGCGAGGCTAGACGGATGGCAGGCATTTCTCAAGCCGTGGCGGGGTAAATCTGCGCGACCGGGGTGCCGCGGGATGCTGAAATCACCGGTGTAGGGTCCGCGAAGCCCGGAAACAGCCCTTTCGGGACCTGGAGGTGAACGGACGTGGCGACGGAGCACGAGCGGCGCCTCGCCGAGTACGAGCGCCAGGTCGGCGACCTCCAGTCCCAGCTCAAGTCGCTGGAGGAAGAGGTCGTCGTGCTCCGACGGCGCCTCCAGGACGCCCCGAAGCGGGTCCGCACGCTCGAGGAGCGCCTGCTCGAGGCCAAGGGCCAGCTCGCCCAGGCGGTCTCCCAGAACGAGCGGCTGTCGGCCACCCTGCGCGAGGCGCGCGAGCACATCGCCGCGCTGCGCGAGGAGGTCGAGAAGCTCACGATGCCGCCGTCCGCGTACGGCACGTATCTCGGTGCGAACGACGACGGAACGGTCGACATCTTCACCGCTGGTCGCAAGATGCGAGTGGCCGTGCACCCCGAGGTCGATCTCGACGCGATGGAGCGCGGGCAAGAGGTCGCGCTCAACGAGTCGCTCAACGTCGTGTTGGCGCGCGGGCTCGAGATCTCGGGTGAGGTCGTCGTGCTGAAGGAGCTGATGGAGGACGAGCGTCGGGTGCTGGTCGTCGGGCGCGCCGACGAGGAGCGCGTCTGCGAGCTCGCGGGTGCGCTGTTCGGCGAGAAGCTGCGCGCCGGCGATCACCTGCTGATGGACCAACGGTCGGGTCTCGTCGTCGAGCGCCTGCCGCGTCCGGAAGTCGAAGAGCTCGTCCTCGAAGAGGTTCCCGACGTCACCTACGAAAACGTGGGTGGCCTCGACGATCAGATCGAGCAGATTCGCGACGCGGTCGAGCTCCCGTACCTGTACGCCGAGCTGTTCCACGAGCACGAGCTCCAACCGCCGAAGGGCATCTTGCTGTACGGACCACCAGGCTGCGGCAAGACGCTCATCGCGAAGGCAGTGGCGAACTCGCTCGCCAAGCGCGTCGCGGAGAAGACGGGCAACGACTCGACGCGCTCGTACTTCTTGAACATCAAGGGTCCGGAGCTGCTCAACAAGTACGTCGGTGAGACCGAGCGTCAGATCCGCCTGATCTTCCAGCGCGCGCGGGAAAAGTCCGAAGAGGGCGTGCCTGTCATCGTGTTCTTCGACGAGATGGACTCGTTGTTCCGCACGCGGGGCACCGGCATCTCGTCCGATATCGAGAGCACGATCGTTCCTCAGCTGCTCGCCGAGATCGATGGGGTGGAGAGCCTCAAGAACGTGATCGTGATCGGCGCGTCCAACCGTGAGGACCTCATCGACCCGGCGATCCTGCGCCCTGGTCGTCTCGACGTGAAGATCAAGATCGAACGTCCTGACCAGGCGAGCGCCCGGCAGATCTTCGCTCAGTACCTCACGCCCACGTTGCCGATCTCCGAGAAGGAGTTGGAGCAGCACGGCGGCGACGCGGCGAAGGCCGTCGAAGAGATGATCGCGTTGGCGGTCGAGCGCATGTACGCCGACGACGACGACAACCGCTTCCTCGAGGTCACGTACCAGAACGGCGACAAGGAAGTCCTCTACTTCCGCGACTTCTCATCGGGAGCCATGATCGAGAACATCGTGCGGCGCTCGAAGAAGCTGTCGATCAAGCGCCAGATCGAGGGCGGCGACCGCGGCATCTCCGCCGACGACCTGTACGCGTCGATCAAGCAGGAGTACCGCGAGCACGAGGATCTGCCCAACACGACGAACCCCGACGACTGGGCGAAGATCTCGGGCAAGAAGGGCGAGCGCATCGTCTACGTGCGCACGCTCATGTCCGAAGGCGACGAGGCCAAGGGCGGCCGTCAGATCGAGCGCGTCACCACCGGTCAATACCTGTAGCGCGGTCTCACGGCTTCGCGCACCGTTGTCGGGGTCTCACTCCCGTTCTTTGCCGCTCTTCGTCGGTCGGCGATACCGCAACGCGGAGGGCGCAACGTTGATCCCTGGGCGCAGGTCGGGTTCGCAGATGGGTGCTCCGTAGACGGTCTTGATGGGGATGAGGCCGGCCCAGATGTCGAGGTCGTGGTCCTCGGGCTCGTCGATCACGCCCTCGGTCCGCGCCTTCACCGACGCAGTGTCGATCGGGATCTCGACCGCGAGGATCTGATCGAGCTCGTCGTCGGTCGCAGGGCGCGCTTCGGCGGTTCGCCCCGGCGCGACGTGCTCGACGAGCGCCTCCAGCGCGGCCCGCTTCTCCTCAGTGTCCGCGAGAAGCCGTGGAACGCCGACGACAACGACTGACCGATAGTTCATCGACATGTGGAACTGCGAGCGCGCGAAGACGACGTCGTCGACCAGCGTGACGGTGACGCACACCGGTTGACCATCGCCGAGCGCCTTGAGCAGGCGACTGACACGTGAGCCGTGCAGGATGAGCCGGTCGCCATCACGGCCGTACGCCATCGGGATCACGAGCGGCTGCCCGTCCACGGCGATGCCCACGTGCGCGACAAGCCCTTCGTCGAGGATTGCGTTCGCGCTGTCGCGCCGGTAGTCGGCGCGCTCTCGTTTGCGCTTCACCGTGACGGCGTCGGTCTTCGTGAGCTCTTCGGTCGGCATGCAGTGATGTTCGTGGCCCGAAGTGGCTGTTCACAACCCATTTCAACGGGCGCGGAAACGCTGTGAGGCGCCGGTAGGCTTTCCTCGTGGCCGTCCCCAAGGTGTGTGGCATCGAGACCGAGTACGGCGTGGTGCTGCGTGGGGCGGGCGAAGCCAACCCGGTGCTCGCGTCGTCGATGCTGATCAACGGCTACGTCGAGCATCACAAGGTCGGTTGGGACTTCGAGGACGAGAGCCCAGGGCGCGATGCGCGCGGGTACGCACGTGACGGTGCCCAGCCGCCTGAGATCGAGACGCACCTCGTCAACACCGTGCTCACCAACGGCGCCCGGTACTACGTCGACCACGCCCACCCCGAGTACTCCACGCCCGAGTGCGCTGATGCCCTCGAGCTGGTGGTGGCCGACAAGGCAGGGGAGAGGGTCCTGGCTCGCTCGATGCTCGCCGCCCGGCGCCTGCTCGACCCGGGCCAAGAGGTCGTCGTCTACAAGAACAACTCCGACGGCAAGGGCAACAGCTACGGCACCCACGAGAACTACCTCGTCGACCGGGCCGTCCCGTTCGCCAACCTCGTGCGCTACCTCCTGCCGTGGTTCGTGACCCGCCAGGTCTTCACCGGGGCCGGCAAGGTCGGTGGCGAGAACGGCGCGGGCGGGGTCGAGTACCAGCTCAGCCAGCGCGCGGACTTCTTCGAGGAGGAGGTCGGGCTCGAGACGACGCTGAAGCGCCCGATCGTGAACACGCGCGACGAGCCGCACGCCGATCCGCAGCTCTACCGCCGCCTCCACGTGATCGCCGGCGACGCGAACCTGTGTGAGGTCGCGACGTTCCTCAAGGTCGGCACCACGGCGATCGTCCTTGCGATGATCGAAGACGACTTTTTCGACAAGGACTACTCAGTCGTGTCGACTGTGCCCGCGATGCGCGTCGTCTCGCACGACCCCACGTGCCGCGCCACGATCGAGCTGGTCGACGGTGGTCGGATGACCGCGGTCGAGCTCCAGTGGGAGTTCCTCCGTCTTGCGCAGAAGTACGCCGACGACACCGGTCTTGACGCGTGTGGCGGCGAGGACGTCGGCCAGCAAGTTCTCGACCGCTGGGAATCGGTGCTCACCGCGCTCGAGCGCGACCCGATGCTGCTCGACGGTCAGCTCGATTGGGTCACGAAGCTCTCGCTCTGCAACGCGTACGCCGAGCGCGACGGCATCGGTTGGAACGACGCGAAGCTCGCGCTCGTCGACCTCCAGTACCACGACGTGCGTCCGGATCGATCGCTCTACGAGCGCCTCGTGCGCGCCGGCAAGGTCGAGCGGTTGGCTGACGAAGCCGAGGTGATGGCCGCGACTACCGAGCCGCCGGCGTCGACCCGCGCGTACTTCCGCGGCACGTGTCTGTCACGCTGGCCCGATTCGGTGGTCGCTGCCAACTGGGACAGCATCATCTTGGACGTGGGCGGCGATCCGCTGAAGCGGATCCCGATGATGGAGCCGCTCAAGGGCACGAAGGCCTACGTCGAATCCTTGTTCGCGAGTGCGAAGACCCCCGCCGACCTGGTCAGCCAGCTGGGCCAGGAGTCCAGCTAGCCAAGGCACACGGTTCAGCGGAGGGGTCCGCAGGAGGTACCTTCGAGTCATGCCCGAGCAGCAGCGAAAGCAGCGCCCAGCGCCCAAGGAGCGTGTGGAGGAGACCGCCGAGGTCGCCGCGCCCACCGAGAAGGGCGAGAAGCTCAAGGGCGAGCTGGACGATCTCCTGGACGAGATCGACGAGGTCCTCGAGGTCAATGCGGAGGACTTCGTCAAGTCGTACGTCCAGAAAGGGGGGGAATGATCCATATGTCCGATTCCTAGGAGCCGGGCATGTGTCACCCCCTCGTCATACCGTCCCCGCATGAAGCGCTGTTCGAAGTGCGGCGAGACGAAGCCTTTCGCAGGGTTCTACCGAGCAAGGGCCTGCGCGGACGGTCACCGGCCGGAGTGCAAGGCGTGTTTCGCGAAAGCGCAGAAGGCCCGGTATCTCAAGAATCCTCAGAAGCAGATCGAGCGAGTGCGCGCGTGGCGCGAGAAGAACCCAGAGAAGTTCCACGCGTACCAGAGGCAGTATCGGGCCAAGAACAAGCCCGCAATGCGGGAGGGGCACTTGAGGCGCACGTTCGGGCTGACACAGGCCGACTACGACGAGATGCTTCGAGCGCAAAGCGGCGGCTGTGCGATCTGCGGTGACAAGCCGAAGGCTGGGGAGTCCTTTCACGTCGATCACTGCGAGGCCGGCGTGCGAGGCATTCTCTGTGTGCGATGCAACAACGCTCTTGGTCAACTGCGCGAAGATGAAGGAATTGCCGGCCGAGCGGTGGACTATCTGGCGTCGAACGGCTTTGTGCTCACCAGCTACTGCGAAATGCGGGAGCTTGCGATCGTTCGGGCCGGAGGGCTCGTGAAGGCTCCCGGCTAGCCTGTTTTCGCTGTGAACGAGTCGCCGTTGCCGTTCTTCTCGCCTGGGGCTGACCCTGGGCCTTCGTTCGTTGATGTGTTGCGGCGGCTTGGTCCTGAGGGCATCGCGCCCTCGACTCCCGACGCCTCGTCGGTGCCCATCGAGACGGTGCACGCGACGACGGTGGTCGCGATCCGGTTTGCCGGTGGGGTAGTGATGGCGGGTGACCGTCGCGCGACGGCTGGGATGATGATCGCGAGCCGGCGGATCGAGAAGGTGTTCCCGGCTGACGACTTCTCCGGGATCGCCATTGCCGGCGCCGCGGGTCCGGCGGTCGAGCTCGTGCGTCTGTTCCAGACCCAGCTCGAGCACTACGAGAAGATCGAAGGCGAGGCGCTGTCGCTCGACGGGAAGGCGAACCAGCTCGCGGCGATGGTGCGCGCCAACCTCCCGTTCGCGAGGCAGGGCCTCGTGGTGGTTCCGCTGTTCGCCGGGTACGACGACCGGCGTCAAGCCGGGCGCGTGTTCAGCTACGACGTCACCGGCGGCAAGTACGAGGAAGCCGACTTCCAGACCAACGGCTCTGGTGGTGTGCACGCCCGCAACTGGATCAAGTCGCAGTGGCGCGAGGACATCACGCAAGCGGAGACGATCGATCTCGCATTGCGCGCGCTGTTCGCCGCGGCCGACGAGGACGCGGCGACTGGCGGACCCGACCTCGTGCGGCGGATCTTCCCGACGGTGGCCGTGATCGACGTCAACGGGTTCAGCAGTGTGAGCGACAACGACGTCGCCGCGCGCGCCGCTGAGTTGCTCGGCGGGCGTGAGGAGGGCGCCGGAGTATGACGATGCCCTTCTACGTGTCGCCCGAGCAGGTGATGAAGGACCGGGCGGATTACGCCCGCAAGGGCATCGCCCGGGGGCGCAGCCTGGTCGCCATGAGCGCGAGTGATGCGATCGTGATCGTGGCCGAGAACCCGTCGCGCACGCTCTACAAGATCAGCGAGATCTACGACCGCATCGCGTTTGCCGGCGTCGGCAAGTACAACGAGTTCGAGATGCTCCGGATCGCCGGCGTGCGTCAGGCCGACGTGAAGGGCTACTCGTTCGCCCGTGAGGACGTGAACGCCCGTGCCTTGGCCAACGCCTACGCGCAGACGCTCGGTCAGATCTTCACGCACGAGATGAAGCCGTATGAGGTGGAGATCCTCGTGGCTCAGGTGGGCGCGACACCTGAAGAGGACGAGTTGTTCCACATCCTCTACGACGGCACCGTGATGGACGAAGAGGGCTTCACGGTCCTCGGCGGGCAGTCCGAGCAGATCGCCGAGGCGCTTGCCGCGCAATACCAGGCGCCGCTCGACCGTGCTGCGACCGTCAAGCTCGGCGCCACGGTGCTGGCCGCACCGGAGCAGCCGCCGCTGGAGGCGAGCGCGCTCGAGGTCGCTATCCTCGACCGGGCCCGCACTCGCCGGGCGTTCCAACGCCTCCGGGGGCCAGAGCTCGACGCACTTCTGGCTGGCTGACGCTCGTCGCTCGCTGTAAGCGGCGCGCTCGGTCGCACGTCAGGTTGCGGTAGTCCTGATAGAGAAGACACCACGACTATTGCCGACGCGCTGGCCGAGTTCGAGGCGGCCGATGCGAGCGGCGTCGCGTTCACGGCTGATGTCACATCGTTCGAGCTCGCGATCAACCTGCTCGACGTCGGTGAGTCTGATCCCTTCGCCGCAGTCGACGACCAGGGCCTGCTCGGGGCGTTCGACGACGAGAAGTCCTGCGACGACGTCGTCACCATCATCTGAGCACTGCACCGGGAAGGCCTGACCGGACCGGTACGCTCGTGATGTGGAACGGCGCATCTTCGGGCTCGAGAACGAGTACGGCGTCACGTGCACGCTGCGAGGTCAACGCCGGCTGAGCCCTGACGAGGTCGCGCGCTACCTGTTCCGGCGCGTGGTCTCGTGGGGTCGGTCGAGCAACGTGTTCCTCGAGAACGGCGCGCGCCTCTACCTCGACGTCGGCAGCCACCCGGAGTACGCGACGCCCGAGTGTGACGCGATCGACGATCTCGTCGTGCACGACAAAGCGGGGGAGCGGATCCTCGAGGGTCTCGTGCGCAGTGCCGAGCAGCGGCTCCGCGAGGAGGGGATCCGCGGCGAGGTGTTCTTGTTCAAGAACAACACTGACTCGGCCGGTAACTCCTACGGCTGCCACGAGAACTACCTCGTCGAGCGCGAAGGCGACTTCACCAAGTTCACTGACGTCCTGATCCCGTTCCTGGTGACCCGCCAGGTCTACGCCGGGGCGGGCAAGGTGCTCCAGACCGCCCGCGGCGCCATGTACTGCATCTCTCAACGGGCCGAGCACATCTGGGAGGGCGTGTCGAGCGCCACCACCCGCTCTCGTCCCATCATCAACACTCGCGACGAGCCCCACGCCGACGCCGAGCGCTTCCGTCGGCTCCACGTGATCGTCGGCGACTCCAACATGAGCGAGTACACGACCTTCCTCAAGGTCGGTGCCACCTCGATCCTCTTGCGGATGCTCGAAGAGGACCAGGGGCCGTGGCGCGACCTCACCCTCGAGAACCCGATCCGCGCCATTCGCGAGATCAGCCACGACATGACCGCGCGCCGACGAGTCCGTCTTGCCAACGGGCGCGAACTCTCGGCGGTCGAGGTGCAGGCGGAGTACTTGAACCGCGCGCTGAAGTTCGCGAAGAAGCGCGGCCTCTCGGATTTGGAGCAGCAGGCGCTCGACATGTGGGAGCACGTGATGACCCACCTCGAGAACGACCCGCTGAAGCTGCGCACCGAAGTCGACTGGGTGGTCAAGTACCACCTCATCGAGGCATACCGCGAGCACCACGACCTTCCGCTCACGCACCCGCGCGTCGCGCTCGTCGACCTCGCCTATCACGACGTCACGCGGTCGCGCTCGCTCTACTACCTGCTCGAGCGCCGCGGGCAGGTCGACCGCACCGCCACTGACGAAGCGATCGAGACGGCCGTCACCACGCCACCGCAGACGACGCGGGCGCGGTTGCGCGGCGCGTTCATCAAGCGAGCCAAGGAACGCAAGCGCGACTACACCGTCGATTGGGTGCACCTGAAGCTCAACGACCAGGCTCAGCGAACGGTGCTCTGCAAGGACCCGTTCAAGGCGCGCGATGAGCGCGTCGAACGGCTCATCGCGTCGCTCTAGCAGCCGCCCTGCTCCATGCCGTCGTTCCGGTCAGGGACCGTCACCGCCATCCTCGAGGAACGTCCGGGACTACAACGCGTCGAAGTCGACCTTGGTGACGGCGCGGAGCGCGCCTATGTGCTCCCTCAGCTCACGGGCGCCGTCGCGCTCGGCGATCGGGTGGTGGTGAACACGACCGCAGTGGAGCTGGGCCTCGGCACCGGTGGCTGGCACGTCGTGCACTGGAACCTCGAACGTGATCGTTGGAGCGAGAAGGGCCCGGGCCACATCATCAAGAGTCGATACACGAGCCTCCAGGCCGACGTCGGGAGCAGCGAGGAGCATCTCGAAGAGCTGGCCGAGGTCGAGTCGATCGACGGCATGCCGGTGGTGGCCGCGGCGTTGCACAGCCAGGTGCCGGCGATCGCGATCGCGATCAAAGACCGCCGACCAGAAGCGAAGGTCGCGTACGTGATGACCGACGGCGCCGGCCTGCCGCTGGCCCTCTCCGACACCGTCGCGCAGCTCTGCGATCGGGGGTTGCTCGACGCGACGGTGACGTGTGGACACGCCTTCGGTGGTGACTTCGAAGCCGTCTCGATCTTTTCGGCGCTCGCGGTGGCCCGTCACGCGGCAAAAGCCGACGTGGCGATCGTCGCGATGGGTCCCGGCATCGTTGGCACCAACACCCGCCTCGGGTTCTCGGGGATGGAGGTGGGGGGAATCCTCGACGCGGCCGCCGCGCTCGACGGGGTGCCGATTGCAACGCTGCGCGCATCATTCGCCGATCCGCGACCGCGCCATGAGGGTCTCTCACACCACACCGCGACTGCATTGCGGCTCGCATGCCGCGAGCGCGTACGAGTCGCGCTACCGCTGATCGGTGGACCAGAAGAGCAGCGCCTACGTGATGATCTGGCCCAAGCCGGCATCACCGACCGCCACGACATCGTCGAGGTCGAGGTTCCGGACGTGGTCGCGCGCTTTGCGGAGCACGACCTCGAGGTCGTGTCGATGGGTCGCGCGGCAGCCGATGACCCGGTGCTCTTCCAGGTTGCGGCCGCGGCGGGAATCGTGGCCGCGGACGCGATCGCGAGCGGCTCATGACCGACCGCGTCGAGCGCCTCGTGAACCTCACGGCGACGTTGCTCGACACCCGCCGTCCGCTCACGCTCGACGACCTCGCCGAACGCCTCGAGCCCGCGTACCCAAGCGACAAAGCGGCGCAACGGCGCGCGTTCGAACGCGACAAGGAGACGCTGCGCGACCTCGGTGTGCCCATCACCATCGAGACGATCGACGCGCTGGGCGGGGAGCAGGGCTACCGGATCCGGCCCGAGGACTACTACCTCCCGGAGCTGGCGCTCGCCGCAGAAGAGCGCGCCGCGCTGCACGTCGCGGTCACAGCAGTGCGCCTCTTTGGCGGCGCTGGGCGCGAGGGGCTGCGCAAGCTCGGTGGGTTCGAGGGCACTGGCGCGGCACCGTTGGCGCATCTGGAGAGCACGCCGGCGCTCGCGGAGCTCTTCGACGCGGTCGCCAAGCGACGGGTCGTCACCTTCGAGTACCGAGGCGAGACCCGTCGGCTCGAGCCGTACGGGGTCGTACACCGCTTCGGGCACTGGTACGTCGTCGGCCGCGACCAGGACCGCGAGGCCCCGCGGGCCTTCCGGGTCGAGCGCATCGAGGGCGAGCCGAGCGCCGGCGATGCTGGCGGGTTCGTCCCACCGCCCGAGGTCGATCCGGCGGAATACCTACGCGCCGATCCCATGACCTATGGCGAGGAGGAACCGGTCGAGGCGCACGTGCTCGTGGACGCGACGAGAGCCGCGTGGGTGATCGACGAGCTGGGCGACGACGCGGTGGTCGAGCGACGCGACGACGAGGCGATCGTCGTTGCGCTGTCCGTTGCGAACCGCGCCGCGTTCCGCACCTGGGTGCTCAACCTGCTTGAGCACGCGGAAGTCCTCGAGCCCCTTGACCTCCGCGCCGAGATGATCGAGTGGCTGCGCGACCTGGTAGCACGGGCGAAATGAGCGCGTCACCACCATCCGGGCCGCGCCTTCAGCGGATGCTGTCGCTGGTGCCGTGGATCCTGGCGCACCCTGGCGTCACCATCCCGGAGCTCGCGGCGCGCTTCGAGATCGACGAGCGTCAGATCGAACGCGACCTCGAGCTCCTGCCCATGTGCGGGTTGCCGCCCTACACGGCCGATCGACTCATCGACGTGTGGGTCGCCGATGACGGCGCTGTCACCGTGCGGCTCGCGGAGTACTTCGAGCGCCCGCTGCGGCTCACGCCGGCCGAAGGCATCGGGCTGGTCGCGGCCGGGCGCGCGCTCCTCGCCGTCCCGGGTGCCGACCAGCGCGGTCCACTCGCGACTGCGCTCGAGAAGCTGGAGGACGCGCTCGGTGCGCGCGGCGGCGTGGCGGTGGATGTGGGCGACACCGGCGAGCTCGAACGTCTCCAAGAGGCTGTCGCGGCGCGTCAGCAGCTCGAAATCGACTACTTCTCCTTCGCCCGCGACGAGATGACGACCCGCGTCGTCGATCCGATGCGGGTGTTCCACGCGTTCGGTGAGTGGTACCTGGGCGCGTACTGCCATCGAGCCGAAGCAGATCGGCTCTTTCGTGTCGACCGCATCCGTGCGGTTCGCCCGACGGGGGAGGCAATCGCTCCTGAGCGCGCTGATGCGAGCGACGAGCTCGACGACGTGGTCTACACGCCGTCACCCGACGACCTGCGGGTCACGCTGCGCGTCGGACCAGAAGCGGCGTGGGTCGCCGAGGAGCTGCCCGTCGAGTCGGTGACCCCGCGCGCGAAAGGTCGAGTCGACGTCGTGCTTCCGGTCAGCGCGGTCGGCTTCCTCGAGCGCCTCCTCCTCGGGCTCGGGTCCGACGCCGAGGTGGTTGCCCCACGCGAAGCGCGTTCGATCGCGGCGGACGCCGCGAGCCGGGTGCTCGAGCGCTACGAGCGTGCGTCGTGACCCGAGGCTAAGGCACGCGCCGTGGCGTGGGAGGATGGCGAGTCATGGAGCCCCGTTCGTGACCACCGCTGGCCCCACCGGCCCCGACGGGCACGACGGCGACTCGACCGCGGTCCTCCCTTCGCCACCGCTGCGAGACCTCCCGGGGATGGAGGAGCAGCTCGATCCCCCGAAGAAGCGACGCAAGCGGTTGGAGCGCCTGGTCATCGAGTGGGTGCTCCTGATCGCGGCGGCGCTCGCGATCGCATTCCTCATCAAGACCTTCCTCTTCCAGGCGTTCTACATCCCGTCGTCGTCGATGGAGCCCACGCTCGAGATCGAGGACCGGGTGCTCGTGAACAAGCTGAGCTACGACTTCCACGATGTGAACCGCGGCGACATCGTCGTGTTCGAGGCGCCGCCCGAAGCGCGCACTGACGAGATCAAAGACTTCGTGAAGCGGGTGATCGGCCTGCCCGGTGAGACCGTGACGTTCCCCGGTGATGGCCGGGTCTACGTCGACGGACGGGTGGTGCGCGAGCCGTATCTTCCCGATGGCGTCGACACCTGCGTGAACTCGAGCCCATGCCCCGACACGGGCGACGCCGGGGAGCAGACCACCATCCCGAAGTGCGGGACGCCAGCAGGTGGCGAGAACGGGTGTGTGGTCCCCGAAGGCACCGTGCTCGTGCTCGGCGACAACCGCGAGAACTCGAAGGACGGTCGTTCGTTCGGCGTGATCGACCATGACATCATCATCGGCCGCGTGTTCATGCGCATCTGGCCGATCGGCTCCATCGGGTTCTTGTGACGGGGAGGGCAGGTGTGACGGGAGGGGCAGGCCCCTCCCGTCGGCCCACTCCAGCGCGGCTCGCCACGCGACGATGAGGTCGCGGGGTGGCGAAGCCACCCCGCGGCGAGCCGAGGGCTACGAACCGATGACGCTGACCATGCGGTCGACGTGGTCGGAGTACACCGCGTCGATGCCGATCTGCTGCATTGCGCGCAGATGTCGTTCCTCCTGGCAGTCCCACGCGAAGGCTTTGACGTTGAATCGGTGGAACAGCGCGACGAGACCTGCTGTCCACTCGGAGTGATGGAGGTTCACCGCGTCGATCTTTGACTCGGCCAGACCCGCGGCGTGTCGCTCGATCGGCTGCTCCAATCGGCTCTTCGACTGCGAGTGCACGAGACGCACATCGCTCGACTGCTCACGCAGCGGCCGCAGCACCCCGCGGGAGGGGGAGCAGAGCCACAGTCGCTCGACCGCGCCCTCGGCACGAGCGAGATCGATGATGCTGGCACCGACCTCGTGGTCCTTCAGATCGATCGAGAGCTCGTAGTCGCTCCCGAGCTCGCGGTAGAGGTCGGCGAGGCGGGGGACTCCGAGCTCGGCCAGTCGCGTCGACGTGCTCGAGCCGACCGCGACCCGTCGGCCGAGCCGCCCGCCCCGCAGCGACTCGTCGTGGACGAGCACCACCTCGTCGTCCCCGGCCCGCCAGGCGTCAGACTCCAGGCCCCGGGCGCCGTGCTCCAGGGCATGGCGGAAGGCCGGGAGGGTGTTCTCGGGATGGACAGCCCGTGCCCCCCGATGCGCAAACGTGATTGCGACGGCCACAGGGCCACGAATGTATGAGTCTTTGGCGACCATGCAGCCCTTGGGTCGCCGACGGCCGGCTTTGCCGGCCGTCAGACCCCGTCTCGAGGCGGGCGCAAGCGCCGGGAGGGGCACACGGGGAGGGCCTGCCCTCCCCGTGAATCCACTCAAGGGGCCCTCAGGGCGTGACGACACACGTTTCGTGGCGACCATCAAGGCCGAGTGCCAGAGCTGCGGAGCCGTCCGCCTGCGGGTCTCCGACCTGACCGTCAGGGTCTGCGTCGATGACGAGCGCGGCGCGTATCGCTTCCGGTGCCCGCACTGCGCCTCGGCCGTCGTCCACGATGCGACCGCGGCGATCTGCGCCTTGCTGGTCTCGGTAGGGGTCGAGGAAGAGGTCTGGAGTCTCCCGGCCGAGTTCCACGAAGAGCACACCGGCCCAGCGCTCACCCCCGACGACCTCCTCGACTTCCACCTCTTCCTCGAGCGCGACGACTGGGTATCGCACCCCGCGCTCGTCGCTGAATCCACCTCCTAGCCTGGGCAACCCGGCGGCGTAGCCGCCGAGCGCGGGCATCGCAGACATCGGGTGTGGCTGGGCCGCCCCGATGTCGGTGGAGACGTAGCCTGCGGAATCGACCAGGCATCTAGGTACGATCCCGCGTCGGTTCGGAGAGTCCCTGAGCAGGGAAAAGGAGCGCTTCGTGTCGCTCGGCCCCGCCGAGATCCTTGTGATCTTCGTGATCGCCTTGCTGGTCTTCGGCCCGCAGCGCCTGCCCGAGATCGGCAGGCAGGTGGGCAAGGGCATGCGGGAGATCCGCAAGTTCCAGCAGTCGCTGCGCAGTGACTTCGATGACGTGCTCGCCGACGACCTCAGTGATCAGGTGGAGCCGGCGCCGATCCTGCCGCCGATGACGCCCGATGCGTCGCCAGCGGGGACTGTGGCGGAGACGGGTGACACGACCTCCACGCCTGACGTCGCGGATGCGATGCCACCGGCACCTCCGATGGCGCCGGACCCCCGGCACCGACCGAGCCCACCTGACGCGTGACCAAGCGCGCCACCGACGGCCGCATGACGGTCGTCGAGCACCTCACCGAGCTGCGACGACGGATCATCATCTCGCTCGTCGCGGTCCTCGCGACAGCGGTCGTCGCCTACATCTTCGCTCCGGACATCGTCCATGAGCTCGTGCGCTACTACCGAGATGCGGCACCCAAGGGCACCGATGGCTTCCTGATCTTCACCGGACCGTTGGACGCCTTCGTGACCAGGCTGAAGATCGCGACATACGGCGGGATCATCCTCGCCGTCCCGATCTGGCTCTGGCAGCTGTGGCGCTTCATCACTCCTGGGCTCCACCCCAAGGAGAAGCGCTACGCAGTGCCGTTCGTGCTCGTCTCGGTGCTGCTGTTCATCGGCGGTGCCGTCGTCGCGCTCATCACGCTGCCGCAGGCACTCGAGTTCCTCCTCGACATCGGCGGCCAGGACATCAAGCCGATGCTCACCGCCGACAAGTACATCTCGCTCGTCACGCTGTTGATCCTGGCGTTCGGGTTGGCGTTCGAGTTCCCCGTCGTCCTGGTGTTCCTGCTCATCGCCCGGGTGCTGTCGACTGCCCGACTCATCAAATGGCGCCGGTGGGCAGTCGTCCTGATCTTCGTGTTCGCCGCAGTGATCACGCCGAGTCAGGACCCCTACTCTTTGTTCTTCATGGCCGTGCCGATGTATCTCTTCTTCGAGGGCAGCATCCTGATCGGGAAGCTGCTCAAGCGATGAGCCCGTCGCGCGCGCCCAGCCGGGGCTACCGGGCGCCTCGCCAGCGACTCGAAGTCGTGTTCGCCGTCCTCGGCGTCGCGGTCGTGGTGCTGATCGCCGCGGCCCTGATCTGGGTGCTCGCGCCCGAGGATCCCGAGGACGTCGAGCTGCCCGAGTTCCCCCCGGCACCCACCGAGACGACGCTGCCCGGCGCAACGACCACGCTGCCCGGCGCGACCACTCTTCCCACCGGCGTCACCACCACGTCCACGCCGGGGTGAGTCCAGAGGTTGGAGTGAGCTCCCGCGCCGAGTTCGAGTCGGCGCGGGGTTTTGCGCTCGACGACTTCCAACGCGACGCGCTCGACGCCCTCGACGCCGGCCGGTCGGTGCTGGTTGCCGCGCCCACTGGTTCAGGCAAGACGTTGGTGGCCGAGTATGCGATCGAGCGCGCGCTCGCACTCGGCGGGAAGATCTTCTACACGACCCCGCTGAAGGCGCTCTCGAACCAGAAGTTCGGCGACTTCCGCCGCGCCTACGGCGACGAGCGCGTCGGGTTGCTCACCGGCGACACCTCGGTCAACGGCGACGCCCCGATCGTCGTGATGACGACCGAGGTGCTCCGCAACATGATCTACGCGGCGTCGGGCACGCTTTCGGGACTCCGCTATGTCGTACTCGACGAGGTCCACTACCTCCAGGACCGCTACCGCGGCGCGGTCTGGGAAGAAGTCATCATCCATCTCGATCCCGAAGTGGATCTCGTGTGCCTCTCCGCGACGGTCTCGAACGCCGAAGAGCTCGCGGCGTGGATCGAGACCGTCCGCGGCGCGACCACTGCCGTCATCGAGGAGCGACGACCCGTCGTGCTGCATCACCGTTACCTGTTGGGGGAGCGCGGCATGGATGGGCTGCACCTGCTGCCGACGTTCGCTGGCGATGACGAGGAGCGCGCGCCGAACCCTGACGTGATCAAGCTCGACCGGCGCACCGGGCGCTACGGCGGTCGAGGGCGAGGCCGCGCGCGCAGCCGCCTGCGACCGCCGTTGCGAACCGAGATGCTCGACGTGCTGGTGCAAGACCGCTTGCTGCCCGCGATCGTGTTCGTCTTCAGCCGGGCCGGCTGCGATCAAGCGGTCGAACAGTGCCGAGCCGGCGGAGCCCGTCTCACGACGAAGGATGAGGCCGCGCGCATCCGCGCCATCGCCGACGCCCACACCGCGGGACTCAACGATGACGATCTCGCCGTCCTCGGCTTCGCGTCGTGGCGAGCGGCGCTCGAAGCTGGCTTGGCGTCGCACCACGCGGGGTTGGTGCCGCCGATGAAAGAGGCCGTGGAGGAGGCGTTCGCGGCCGGGCTCCTCAAGGTGGTCTTCGCTACCGAGACGCTCGCGCTCGGGATCAACATGCCGGCGCGGTCGGTCGTGATCGAGAAGCTCACGAAGTTCACTGGAGAGCGCCACGAGATGCTGACGCCGGGGGAGTACACCCAGCTCACCGGGCGGGCCGGTCGCCGCGGCATCGACGACGTCGGGTACGCCATCGTCTGCTGGAGTCCGTGGGTGACGTTCGAGCAGGTCGCCGGGCTCGCGTCGCGACGCACCGACGCGCTGCGCTCGTCGTTCCGTCCTACGTACAACATGACCGTCAACCTCGTGCGGCGGTACTCGAGCGAAGCCGCGCACCATCTGCTCAACCTGTCGTTCGCCCAATTCCACGCCGACCGGGACGTGGTCTCCTTGGAGCGCCAGCTCGAACGGGCCCGCAGCGACCGCGAGCGGGCCCGCGAGGCAACGGCCAGCAGCCACGGTGAGGTGGCCGAGTACCAACGGCTGCGCCAGGAGCTCGACGCGGCCCGGCGAGAGCAGGGATCGGCGCGGCGCACCGAGCGCGCGCTGCTCGCGCTTCAACCCGGCGACGTGGTCTGGACGCGCCACCGCGGAAAGGTCGCAGTGATATCGAGGGACGAGCGGCGCGGGGACGCCCGTCTCCTGGCCGTCACGCCGTCGCGCCAGCTCGTGCGCCTCGGTGCCGGAGACTTCGACGACACACCAGAGGCCGTGGCCCGCGTCGACCTCCCTGAGCCATTCGCACCCAAGAGCAAGGTGTTCCAGCACCAAGTGGCCGACGCGGTGCGCAAGGTGAAGGCGCGCCGGCCCGCGAGCGACAGTGCGGATCCGGTCGAGACGCTCACCGAAGCGATCAGGAGCCATCCGGTGCATGAGGACCCGCGGCGCGAGTCGCGTGTACGGGCGTTGCATGCCGTGGAGCGGCTCGAGCGCGACATCGCACGACTCGAACGACGCGTGCGTGGTCGCAGCGAGAGCCTCGCCCGTCAGCTGGATCAGGTGCGCGACCTCCTCGTGTCGTGGGGGTACCTCGACGGTTGGGCGCTCACGCCACCCGGTGAGCTGCTCGCGCGGCTGTACACCGAGACCGATCTGCTCCTGGCCGAATCGATCCGTGACGGACTGCTCGATGGAGCGTCTGCCCCCGAGATCGCCGCGCTGGTGTCGTGCTTCGCGTACGAACGCCGGGGTGCCGACGACGGCATCCCGATGCCGCCACCACGCTGGCCGTCGAGCCTGGTGGCCGAGCGCGCTCGCGCGATCGAGAAGCTGTGGCGCTCGCTCAGCGCTGCCGAGGACGACGCCGGCTTGCCTGAGACGCGCCCGCCTGACCCCGGCTTCACCGCCTACGCCTACGAGTGGGCGCGCGGGGACGACCTGTCGGCGATCCTCGACGACGACGAGCTCGCCGGTGGCGACTTCGTCCGGAACATCAAGCAGTGCATCGATCTCCTTGGACAGGTTGCTGAGGTCGCGCCGGACCCCACCACTCGTCACAGCGCACGCGCCGCAACCGATGCCTGCCTGCGCGGGGTCGTGCGCGCCGCGTCCGTCGTCGCGTGACCTCCGACGCGATCGACGTCCGTGGCGGTGACGCGGACCTCGGCGCAGCGATCGCGGGGCAGAGCGGAGCCGAGACCCGGATCCGTTTCGTTCCGGACGGGCCGAGCGACCTCGCGCGCGCACTCGGCCTCACTGCGGGCGTGCCGGCCGGGGAGCCCGTCACGATCGACGCCATCCGCCTCGACAGTGGTCTGGTGGCGGTGAACATGGTGGTGTCCGGCCTCCCGCCCGATCGACGTCGACAGTGGGTCCGGCCGCGGCGGTGCGTCGTCGAGGTAGACGGGCGCGCGACGTGGGACGGGCCCGCCACGACCGTGCTCGTCGCGAACGGCGAGTACTTGCGCGGCCACGACGTCGTGCCCCGCGGCCATCCGGGTGACAGGCGGCTCGAAGTGCACGTGCATGCCCTCGGAGGTCGACAGCGACGACAGATGCGCTCGCGCCTGGTGACCGGGATCCATCTCCCACACCCCGACATCCGCACCGCGCAGGGATCCACCGTCACGATCGGCTGGGACCGGCCGGTCCCGCTCGAAGTCGACGGCGTAGGTAGGACCCCGACCCGAGCGGTGACCGCCCGTCTCATGCCGGGAGCTGCTGTGCTCGTGCACTGACCTGAACGGTCGTGGGCTCCATCCCCGGGGGTTCAGAGGGCCATCGGTACCATCGGCGCCCCGACCCCTACCGAGCACCGAGGACCGCCAGCCCATGCAGTACGCGGCCGAGCGCTTCAGCGCCGACGAGGAGACGACGCTGCGCCCGTACTTCACGAACCTCGACAGCCCGGTCTTCGCGCTCGTCAACCTGCCGGAGGTGGTGAAGGGCGCGCTCTTCGCCCGTTACTCGCGATCACCGAAGAGCCTGCGCCGCTTGTTCCTCGACGAGTTCGTCGGCGACCTCGACCTCACCGGCGATCTCACCGTCGACGCGAGCATCGGGTTGGCGCGGGCCGAGGAGCTCTACGAGCGCGTGTTCCTCGAGTACGGCGACGACTCGGTCGCGCAGCTCGGCGGCGTGCACCTCGCGTGCGAGCAGGCTTCGAACCTGCTCACGAAGATCCTCGAGTGGGGTCGACTCATGGCCTACCTCGAGCAGTCGACGCGCTACATCCCGTACGACACGCGCCTCGAAGGCCGGTATCGCTTCTACCGCCCGAAGAACGTGCTCGAGTCCGAGCTGGGCCTCCGCTTCATCGCTGACATGGACGCCACCTTCGACACGTATTCACGATGCCTTCCGGTCGTTACCGACTGGGCCCGCGAGTCGTACCCCAAGCAGCCCGACGACACCGACTTCGTCTACAAGCAGACGATCAAGGCCAAGGCATGCGACGCGGTGCGCGGACTGCTGCCCGCCGCGACGCTCTCGAACGTCGGCATCTACGGCACCGGGCAGGCGTTCGAGGCGCTGCTGCTGCGCATGCGCGCGCACCCCTTGCCTGAGGCCCGCGCCTACGCCGCGATGATGCTCCACGAGCTGCGCAAGGTCATCCCGTCGTTCCTGACCCGCGTCGATCGTGAGGATCGGGGCATCGCGTGGAGCAGCTACCTCGAACGCACTCGTGAGGATACCGAAGCCGTCGTTGCCCGCATCTTCGGTGAGGAGGAGGGCGAACCGCGGCCCGCGGTCGCCCTCACTGACTTCGACCCTGACGGAGAGGACAAGGTGCTCGCCGCGATCTGCTACCCGCACGTTGCGCTGGCGGACGACCAGGTGCTGCGCCGCGTGCGCGCGCTCGGCACGGACGAGCGAGTGGCGCTGTTGCGCGCGTACGTGGGGGAGCGGTCGAACCGGCGCCACAAGCCAGGGCGCGCGTTCGAGCGCACCGACTACCGATTCGACGTGATGACCGACTACGGAGCGTTCCGAGATCTCCAGCGGCACCGAATGCTCACGATCGAGTGGCAGACGCTCACGCCCGAGCACGGCTACGAGGTGCCCGACGAGGTGACCGCTGCAGGGCTCGCGGACGAGTTCCACGAGACGATGGACCGGTCCGAGGCGCTCCACGAAGCGATCGCCGAGCTCTTCCCAGGCGAGGCGTCGTATGCCGTCGCGCTCGCGTTCCGGATTCGGTTCACGATGCAGCTGAACGCCCGCGAGGCGGTGCACATGCTCGAGCTCCGAACCTCGCCACAAGGTCACCCGTCGTATCGGCGGGTGTGCCAGGAGATGCATCGACTCATCGAGAATCAGGCGGGGCACCGGGCCATCGCCGCCGCGATGACCTACGTCGACCACGAGACGTACGGGCTCGAGCGCCTCGAGTCCGAGCGCGCCGCGGAAGCCAAGCGCGCGGCGCGCTGAGGCGCGCTTGACAGCGAGCCCCCGGTTCGGGCGTACTACCAGTGGGTCCAGGAGACGAAGTAGAGAACGCTGCGATAGTCCTCTCGCCATCGTCGAGGCGGGCGAAGCAGTGGCCCCAACGGTCTCCTGGACCCCAGACCATGCACTTCTCGCGCAGCGCGGTGCCGCAGCGAAGCGGAGGCACTCGCCAGGGAGCGACCGGCCGCGGCGCAGGTACCCTGCGCCGCAGGGAGCGAGCGAATGGTGTGGATATGCTCCGGCCCCTGACAGGCCCGGACCGGGCCGGAGACCGAGCACATGAGCGACGAAGAGTTCGAAGACAACGACGACGACGCGCTCGACGACGACGATCTCGAGGACGGCGACCTCGACGACGAGGATCTCGAGGACGACGACGACCTCGGGGACGACGACGTCGTGGACCTCGACCTGGACGAGGACGGCCAGGTCGTCGACATCGCCGGTGGTGACGCCGACGCCGGTGGTGACGCCGGCGGGTCTCCGCGCGCCACGAAGGCTGCGAAAGGTGAGGACGACGAGGACGAGGACGGTCTCGACCTCGATGAGGAGCTCCACCCCGATGACGTCGAGGTGCCCCTCGATGCGCTGCTCAAGGAGCGGACGGCGAAGGCCACCCTCGAAGACGAAGAAGAGGAAGTCGAAGAGGAAGAGGTCGAGCTCGACGAGCGCGGCGAGGGCCCGACGAAGATCATGCCTCGCCGGGCTGATGAGTTCCTCTGTTCGTCGTGCTTCCTGGTGCTTCCAAGGACGCAGCTCGCCGAAGAGTCGCGGATGCTCTGCCGCGACTGCGCCTGATCCGCTCTCTGCGAGAGTCGGGCGTGCGCGCCCGCGCGCTCGCGTGTGTCGCGGGTGGCCTCGCGCTCGCGATCTCGTTTCCACCCGCGGACGTCGGACCGCTCGCGTTCGTCGCGCTCACCCCGCTGCTGTGGGCGTGGCGCGGTGCTGGCCCGGCGCGAGCAGCGCTCTACGGCTTCCTGTTCGGGCTCGGGTTCTTCGTGGTGCTGCTCGAGTGGTCGCGACACTTCGGCGCGGTCGCCATCGTGCCGTTGGTGGTGGGGGAGGCCGGGTTCATCGCCGGCGCGGGCGCGATCGTCGCCGCGCTCGACCGTCGCGGCCTGCGGTCCCCGTGGCTGACCGCCGTCGTCTGGGTGGTGATCGAAGGTGCGCGAGCGCGGGTCCCGTTCGGCGGGATGCCGTGGGGCGAGCTCGGCATGTCGATGCACGATCTCCCGATCGTGCGCTCGCTGGCCGGCGTCGGTGGTGTCGCACTCATCTCGTTCGTGCTGGTGGTGGCAAACGGGCTGCTGCTCGACGCGTTCGAAGCCTCTCGTCGCCGCGCGCGACCTTCCCTTCGTGCCGCGAGGATCGGGTTGGCTGCGCTCGTGCTCGTGACCACGCTGGCGCACGTCGTCCGGTACACCCCTGAGGTGTCGGGCCGGCTGCGGTTCGCGCTGCTGCAAGGCATCGACGAGGACCGGACGCTCACCCAAGAGGAGATCGAGAACAGCTACTTGATGCGTCGGCATCTGAGGCTTGCCGACCAGCTGCGCGGGTCGTACGACCTCATCGTGTTCCCAGAGTCGGCGCTCGAGCGCGACCCAATCCGGTTCGACGATGTGCGCGAGAACCTCGTCGCGGTCGGGGCGGCACACGATGCGACCGTCCTCGCCAACGCGCGCACCGTCGACGAGGACAACGAGGTCTCGAACAGCAACATGGCGTACACACCCGACGGGAAGCTCCAGGGCATCTACTCCAAGCAGCACCTCGTGCCGTTCGGTGAGCACGTTCCGTTGCGAGGCCTCTTGTCGTTCATCGGCCAGCTCGATCAGGTGCCGTACGACTACGAGCCCGGCAGTGACCGCGTGCTGTTCCGCGCGGCCGGCCATCGGTTCGCAACGGTGATCTGCTTCGAGTCGGCGTTCGCGCCGCTCGTGCGCGACTTCGTGAACGATGGCGCGGAGCTGATCGTCGTGACCACGAACAACCGCTCGTACCACCGGTCCGGCCTGTCGTCACAGCATCTCGCCATGAGTCAGATGCGGGCCGTCGAGACCGCTCGTCCGGTGTTGCATGCGGCGATCTCCGGCATCACGGGTGTGATCGACGCTGAGGGCGACGTGCTCCAGGAGACCGACCTGTTCGAGCGACGCATCACCGAGGGCACGATCGCGACGACTACCGGCGACACCCTGTTCGTGAGGCTGGGGGACTGGGTGCTGCTGGGCTGCTTGCTCGCGCTGTTGGGGATCAGCGCGGTCGTCACTCTTCGGGCTCGGCGTGCCTCAGCCGTAGACTCCCGCCCGTGAGCGACGACTCCAGCACGGAGAAGGCCAAGGAGCTGCTGGTCTACGGACCGGTCGGCCTTGCGCTCTTCTTGCGCGACAGCGCGCCGCAGTTCCTGAAGATGTTCGTGGCTCGCGGGCGCAACGAGGTCGAACAGCGACGGAAAGCAGTCGGCGCGCAGATCGATCAGGTACGCTCGCTGGGAGAGAACGCGGCGACCGATGGCGGACCCGAGATGCTGCGCTTGCTCTCCACCGGGATCGCGACGCTTCGGGAGAAGGCCGAGGAGGCGCTCACCGCGCTCGGCGTGAACACCGACGAGTCTCAAGAGTCGGGTCGCGACGACGCCGAGCTGGCCGACGCACCGAGTGAACCGATCGAAGCCGTCGGATGGACTGCGGATGCGCCGCACAGCTCGGCTGTGACCGCCGACGTTGGCTCGCTCGCCATCCCGGGCTACGACGACCTCTCGGCATCGCAGGTCGTCGACCGGCTCGACGGTCTTGCCGCCGCCGACCTCCAGGCGATCCGTGGCTATGAGACAGCAAACCGGGCGCGCAACACGATCCTCGCAAAGATCGAGCAGCTCACTCGCGGCACTTGACCGTGGAGGGATCTCGGCTGGCCACCCGAGACGACCTGGCCGACATCGTGCGGCTGGCTGAGGCCATGCGCGACGAGCTGAGCGCCATGCGCGGGGGAGAGCTGTACCGCGACCGCGACGCTCGCGCGGAGCCGCTCGACGCCGCCTTCGGCAGCGTGATGGGGGATGACGCCGCGCTGGTCGTCGTCGGCACGATCGACGACGTGCCCGTCGGCTTCGGTGTCGTGGAGGTCGCGACGTTGCGTACCGGTGCATCGCTGGGTCGGATCACGGAGCTGTTCGTCGAAGAGGGAGCGAGATCGGTCGGCGTAGGGGAGGCGATGGCAGGCGATCTCGTCGCCTTCTGTCATGCACGCGAGTGCATCGGGATCGACACGTTCGCACTCCCCGGCCACCGCGCCGCGAAGAACTTCTTCGAGGAGCAGGGGTTCACGGCGCGCTCGCTGGTGATGCACCGGAGCCTGCGCGAGGACGACTGATGCAGCCCCTGGTCGCAGTCGGCGCGGTCGCGATCTGTGACGGCGCGATCCTCTTGGTGCGGCGCGGTCAGGGACCGGCGGCTGGCGTCTGGTCCGTCCCCGGCGGCCGTGTGGAGCTCGGAGAGACCCTCCACGAGGCCGTCGTGCGGGAGGTGGCCGAGGAGACCGGCCTCCGGGTCGCCGTCGACGGCTTCCTCGGCTGGGTCGAGCGCATCCATCCCGACGGGCACACCGGGCACTTCGTCATCTTGGACTTCGCTGTCACGCCGCTCGACGTCGATGCCGAACCATCTGCTGGCGACGACGCTGACGAGGCCGCCTGGGTGCCCGTCGAGGAGCTCAGCGAGTACCGGCTGGCCTTTGGCCTCCTGGACTTCCTGGAGGAATCCGGCGCTCTCGACGGCCTGTAGGCGCCCTTCGAGTTCTGCCGAGAAGCCTCGTTATGTCAAGTACCGCCGGCTTCGCCGGCGTGTACTGGACACAACGAGGGGTGCTTGACCGAACTTGGGGCGCGAAGACCTCGAGGAGCCCCGGGCCCGAGCTGCTCGACAGCACGAGCTGGTGCCGGCACATTCACCTCCCCGCCTGCGTACCAGAGATTGAGGGGCCGATCTGATCGAGGGTGCCCGCGATCGGTGGACCCACGTCGGGGCGTCCGCCCTGTGGCGCGCCCACCTGCTGTTCGAGCTCGAGACCCGCCTGGTCGTGCCCCTTGTCGTCGCCCGCGCGGTGCGTTCCGAACGTGTCGACGGTGACGATCGTCCCTTCCGGCATGGTCTCATCGAGGTGGACCCGCGCCGTCTTCTTCTTCAGCTCGATCGGCGGTCCGGCGGTCAGCGGGTCGAGGGTCGACCGACATCCTCCGGCTTTGCGCTCACCTTCGTGTCGAGCTCCAAGTGGTACTGCGAACGGGTGCCCTGGGCGAAGATGCCGGGCTGGGGCGTGATCATTCGTCGTCTTCCTTGTAGGCCTCGACCGGTGGGCACGAACAGAACAGGTTTCGGTCGCCGTACGCATTGTCGATCCGGCTTACAGGCGGCCAGTACTTGCTCCCTGGTTCGACCGACCCAGGGAATGCCGCCTCGTCGCGTGTATAGGGGCGGTTCCAGTCGTCGGTAGCGACGTCGGCGGCCGGGTGCGGCGCGCGTCGCAGCGGGCTCTCGTCTTCGGACCACTCCCCCTGCTCGACGCGTGCGATCTCGGCGCGGATGGCGATCATCGCGTCACAGAAGCGATCGAGCTCGTGCTTGCTCTCGGATTCGGTCGGCTCGACCATGAGCGTGCCTGCAACGGGGAACGACATCGTCGGTGCGTGGAAACCGAAGTCGATCAAGCGCTTCGCGACGTCTTCCGCGGTGACTCCGATGTCGTGCGTGATGCCGCGCAGATCGAGGATGCACTCGTGAGCCACGAGTCCGTCGGGACCGGCGTAGAGCACCGGGAAGTGCTCATCGAGTCGGCGTGCGATGTAGTTCGCATTGAGGATCGCGACCTGGGTCGCGTGGAGCAGGCCGGCGCCGCCCATCATCCGGACGTACGCCCATGAGATCGCGAGGATTCCCGCCGAACCCCACGGCGCAGCCGAGATCGGCCCGACTCCGGTCTCAGGGCCGGCCTCGGCGACAAGCGGGTGGTTCGGCAGGAACGGGGCGAGGTGCTCGCGCACCGCGACAGGCCCCACGCCGGGGCCGCCACCGCCGTGCGGGATGCAGAACGTCTTGTGCAGGTTCAGGTGCGACACGTCCGCACCGAACTGGCCGGGCTTCGCCACGCCGACCAGCGCGTTCAGGTTCGCGCCGTCGAGGTACACCTGCCCGCCGTGTTCGTGCACGACCGCGCACACGTCGCGGATCTGCTCCTCGAACACGCCGTGCGTCGATGGGTACGTGACCATCAACGCGGCGAGGTCGTTAGCGTTCTCGTGCGCCTTGGTCTTCAGGTCGTCGACGTCGACGTTGCCGTGGTCGTCGCAGGCCACCACCACGACGCGCATGGCGGCCATCGCGGCGCTCGCGGCGTTCGTGCCGTGGGCCGATGCCGGGATCAGGCACACGCTGCGGTGCCCCTCTCCCCTGCTCTGGTGGTACGCACGGATCGCGAGCAAGCCCGCGAGCTCGCCCTGTGATCCGGCGTTGGGCTGGAGCGACACCGCGTCGTATCCGGTGATCTCGCAGAGCCACGACTCGAGGTCGGAGAACATCTTTCGGTATCCGGCGGCCTGGTCGATTGGCGCAAACGGGTGCAGCGCGCCGAACTCGGGCCATGTCACCGGGATCATCTCGGCCGTCGCGTTGAGCTTCATCGTGCACGACCCGAGCGGGATCATCGTACGGTCGAGCGCGAGGTCACGGTCTGACAGTCGCCGCATGTACCGGAGCATTTCGTGCTCGGAGTGATGCTCGTGGAACACCGGGTGCGTCATGAAGTCGGACGACCGCCCCAGCCCGACAGGGATCCCCGTCTCGGTCTGAGCATCGACGTCGTCGACCGTTGCGGTCACTCCGAATGCGCTCCACACCGCTTCAACAACCGCGCGAGTGGTGGTCTCGTCGAGCGCGATCCTGAGCTCGTCGTCATCGACCTCCAAGAGGTTGATCCCGTGCTCCCGCGCGGCGGTGGCGATCGCGCGCGCCTTACCGGGCAGGCGCACGCGGATGGTGTCAAAGAAGGATGAGTGCACGACGTCGATGCCACCGCTCCGCAGGCCAGTCGCGAGCACACTCGTCAGCCGGTGCACGCGGCTGGCGATGCGACGCAGGCCGTCGGGCCCGTGGTACACGCCGTACAGCCCTGCGATGACCGCGAGGAGCACCTGCGCGGTGCAGATGTTGCTCGTGGCCTTCTCCCGCCGGATGTGCTGCTCGCGCGTCTGGAGCGCGAGGCGCAAGGCCTTGCGGCCACCAGCGTCGACCGAGACGCCGACGAGGCGGCCCGGCAGGCTGCGCTGGTACTCGGTGCGGGTGGCGATGAACCCGGCGTGTGGTCCGCCGTAGCCGAGTGGCACGCCGAAGCGCTGCGACGAGCCCACGACGACGTCAGCGCCCTGCTCCCCTGGTGGCACGAGCAGCGTCAGGGCGAGGAGGTCCGTGGCGACAGTGACGAGCGCACCTTGCGCGTGCAGACGCTCGATGATCGGGCCGAGGTCTCGCAGTCGACCGCTAGTACCGGGGTGCTGGATCAGCACGCCGAACACGCCGTCGGCTGGCACGTCTGCTTCGGGATCACCCACGCGCACGTCGAGCCCGAGCGGAACCGCGCGGGTCTCGACCACCGCGATCGTCTGAGGATGACATTCCGAGTCCACGAAGAACACCGACCCAGAGCTCGGGTTCATGCGGTGACAGAGCGTCATCGCCTCGGCGGCCGCCGTGCCCTCGTCGAGCAACGAAGCGTTCGCGATCTCCAGCCCGGTGAGGTCGGTCACCATCGTCTGGAAGTTGAGGAGCGCTTCGAGCCGGCCCTGAGAGATCTCCGGCTGGTACGGCGTATACGCGGTGTACCAGGCGGGGTTCTCGAGCACGTTGCGCAGGATCACGTTCGGCGTGATCGTGTCGGAGTAGCCGAGGCCGAGGAGCGAGGTCATCACACGGTTCTCGTTGGCGAGACCGCGCAGCTCGGCGAGCATGGCGTCCTCGTCGCATGCGTCGGGCAGTGCAAGCGGCGTGCGATCGCGGATCGTGATCGGGACGGCCTTGTCGGTGAGCTCGTCGAGCGATCCGTAGCCGAGGAGGTCGAGCATCGCTTGCTGCTCGGCGTCGTCAGGGCCGACGTGGCGGCCGACAAAGGCGTCGGGCTGCTCGAGCTGCGAGAGCTTCGTGTTCACCATTCTCAGGTTCTCCATCCGCGACCGGCGTGCGAGTCACGCGCGTGACTCTCGGCCTCCCCCGCTGTCGCGGAACCTGAGAGATTCGCCGGGACGATCCCGACTTTCCCCTTCGGTGAGGTGCTCGCGCACCTGCTCTCCAGCGTTGCCTCGCCCGGGCGGTCCTGGTGCCTGAGAGGTTCCGGGGAGGGTTGCTCCTTCGGCGCCCGAGTGAACGAGCTCTCCCGCCCAGGGTCGACGGCTTGTGCGCTGACGTTACCGCGCGCTCAGGCCCGTTTGAAGAAGGGAGGCTTCACGACCTTCGCGGTAGCGGTGCGGCCGCGGATGTCGATCTCGACCTGCGTGCCGTCGGAAACGCCGGGTGGAAGGAACGCGAGCGCGATGCCCTGCTGGAGCATCGGTGAGATGTTGCCGCTGGTGACGGCACCGACTTCCTTGCCGTCGATCGACACCCTGCAGCCCTCGCGTGGGATCTGTCGTCCGGCGACGAGCAACCCGCGCAGCTTGCGGTCCACACCGCGCTCCTTCTCCGCGAGCAGCGCGTCCCGGCCACGGAAGTCACCCTTGTCCCAGCGCACCACCCAGCCGAGCCCGGCTTGAAGCGTGGTGATGCCGGGCCCGAGCTCGTGGCCGTGCAGTGGAAGGCCGGCTTCGAGGCGAAGCGTGTCGCGGGCTCCGAGACCTGCCGGCTGGATGCCTGCTGCCACGACCGCGCGCCAGGTCTCGGCAGCGGCCTCTCTCGGCACGTGCAGCTCCACGCCGTCTTCGCCCGTGTAGCCGGTGCCGGCGATGAAGCCATCGGCCGACCCGTAGGTCGTCGGCGCGACGTGGAATCGCTCGACGTCGGACGTGACTACCGGCGCGAGCGTCTTGCGCGCTTCCGGCCCCTGCACGGCGATGATCGCTCGACTCATCGTGATGTCCTCGACGGTGCAGCTGTGGTCGCCCGCCAGCGCGTCGGCGATGCGCGAAGTGTTCGACGCGTTCGGCATCACGATGAAGTCATCGTCGGCGAGCCACCAGACGATGATGTCGTCGACCACGTGCGCGTCGGCCGGATCCAGGAGGTGGGTGTACTGCGCCTGGCCTGGTGCGATGCGCCCGACGTCGTTCGTGAAGGCACTTTGGAGCAGATCCAACGCACCGTCGCCTTGGACGTGCAAAGAGCCAAGATGCGAGACGTCGAACGCGACCGCGTGCTCACGGCACGCTCGGTGCTCCTCCAGCACACTCGAGTACTGGATCGGCATCTCCCACCCGCCGAACTCCACCATGCGTGCGCCGAGCGCGCGGTGTTCCGCGTCAAGAGACGTGTGTCGCAGCGCTGCCACGGCTCGGGAGCCTACGGCGAGCGCCAGCCGTTGTATGGACCTAGTACCTACAACGAGTCAGGCGCTCTCGGCCTCCGACGCGTCCGCGTCACTCGGCTCAGGTCGGAGGTCGAGCGGCTGCGGCTTCACCCCTGCAAGGTCACCGAGCTGCTCGGGTGGCTCGAGGCCGTACTTCACGAGCAGGTGCAGGTAGTCCCGCTGGTACAGCACCTTGATCTGAACCTCGGCGTGAAGCTCGCGCAGGCGGCGCGCCTTGCGGTTCTTCTTCGTCACCAGCTTCTGGTTCAGCGTCGTGATCTCGATGAAGACGTCGTACGCGGGCAGATAGAAGTCGGGCGTGAACGCCTGCGCGGGGTTGCCATCCCGATCGGTCTCGAGCGTGAACGTGCGCGGCTCGTACTCCCACACGATCCCGTAGAAGTCGAGCAGCTTGGCGAACTGCCGCTCCGAGTTGTGCGCGAAGCGAACCTGCTCGTGTGGCAGCGCTTCTGAGATGGCTCAGCCCCCGGTGGCAGTTCGACGTTCGCCAGGCGCGGCATCACTTCGCGACCCCGCCGGTGCGAGCTTCTTGATCGCGGCGTCGAGGTCCTGGGTCATGTTGCTGACCGTGACGACGTTGAGGACGCCCTGGCCCTTGCGGACGAGGTCGATGAGGTGGTCGCCGTCGCGCACGAGCACGGTGTTGACGCCGTCGATCACGAGGTCGGCGACCTGCCAATCGTCGCCGCGCTCACGCAGCGAGTCGATGACTTTGCGGGCCGTCTTGAGGTTCACCCCGGCGTCGAGGAGTCCCTTGATGACCTTCAGCTGGAGGAGGTCTCGGTACGAGTACCGCCGCTGGGTGCCACTCCCCGCCGCTGGCGCCAGCGACGGCTTCAGCAGGTCGGTGGAGTCCCAGTAGTCGAGCTGGCGGTACGTGATCCCGACGATCTCGCAGACAACCGGGCCGCTCCAGCCCTCCCCGCCTCCACTGGTCGCCGTCGCAGGCGACGACTCGGTGCTCCGGCGGTCGGCAGAGCCGCCGCCTGCACGCACGTGGTCGTCAAAGGTGCCCTGGATGCTCGTCATCAGGCCGTGCTCCCTCGCCTCCATTGGTCGCCGCCGCGGGCGACGACTCGGTGCTCCGGCGGTCGGCACGCCGCCGCCTTCGCGGTAGCCGGCCTGACGCTCTCTGAGACCCCGCCACAGGGCCCCAGGAAGTCACACCGGCGTAGTTACGGCCATGTGACGCTACGCCTCCCGCGCGCGGGAGTCAACCCCCCAGCGGGGCCTGTAGCCGCTGGTCGGGGCTTCAGGAGCCCTCAGCGAAGTCCTCGGGCTGCACCTCGTCGAGGAAAGACCGGAACTCCTCGATCTGGGCCTCTTCGTCGTCTTGGTCGAACAGGATGCCGGCCTCCTCGAGGACGGCCTCGGCCGCGAAGATCGGCACCGGCTCGGGGTACCGGGCGGCCAGGGCGAGGGCGTCGGACGGTCGGGACGAGATGCGGCGGGTCTCGCTTCCGTTTCCGCCCAGCTCGATCTCGGCGTAGAAGGTGCCGTCGTGCAGCTCGGTGATCACGACCCGCTGGAGCTCGATGTGGAGCTCGTCGAGCACCGACTTGAAGAGGTCGTGCGTCATCGGCCGGGGCGTCTCCATCCCCTGGAGTGCGTAGACGATCGCCGTCGCCTCGGGCGGCCCGATGAAGATGGGCAGGTAGCGCTGCCCATCATCCTCCCTGAGCAGCACGATGGGCTGGTTCGTGGGGACCTCGACCCGGACACCCACGAGTGACATCTGGATCACGGCGCAGTCCTCCTCGCGGCCACCCTAGACCCTGCCCTCCACGGGTCAGGACCGGGGCTCCGCCGCGTACAGGTCGAGGTACGCGTCAGGGTCGGCGCGCAGCGTGTCGGGGTCGGCGCGCACGACGAACGGCAGGTTGCGGTACCGGTCGTCTGCGTGCAGCCCGTACCCGAGCACGTACGCGTCGCCGGGAATGTCGAGGCCGACGTAGCGGACGGGCAAGGGGACGATTCGTCGCTCGCTCCGGTTCAGCAGCGCGCACGTCGTGATCCGGCGGGCACCGCGATCGCTCATGTGCTGGACCAGGTACGCGAGTGTCAACCCGGTGTCGACGAGGTCTTCGACGATCACGACATCGCGATCAGTCACGTCGAGATCGAGATCCTTCAGGATGCGCACTCGACCCGAATCCGGCGCGTACCGCGAGATGGCGAGGAAGTCGACGGACACGTCGACGCTGACGTGTCGAACGAGGTCGGCGAGGAGGATCAGCGCGCCCTTGAGCACGGCAACGAACACCACGCCATCCGGGTGATCGTTCGAGATCTCGTGCGCGAGCGCTTCGACACGATCGCGCAGAGCGTCCTCGTCCAGCACCACCGTCGGCGGCGCGCCGGAGGGCGGGGTCACTCGGTGAGCAGTGTCCGCAACGCGCGGCGGAGCATTGCGGTGCGGAGACGACGCCCGAGCCTGGCGAGCTCCTCGAGCTCGCCTTGGAGCTTGGCGCGTGATGCAGGGTTGCGCTGCTTGACGTACGGCATCAGCACCTGGCCGAACAGCGCGGCTTCGCGCTCGGTGAAGTGCAAGTACATCTTCAGGTGGCGGGCTTCGATCCCGCGGCGGTAACAACCGGCCGCGAGCTCCGCGATCGAGAGCATCTCGTCGTCGTAACGGGCGACGCCGTCGTCGGATTCGAGCGACTCGAGCAAGCCGAACGACTCGATCGCGTCGAGCTGCGAGTCGGCGAGACCCGTCGCTTCGAGCAGCTCACTGCGCGTGAAATCAGTGGATGCCGCCACGCTCGGGCCGTTGTGGATGCTGCCGACCTGATCCTCGTCGTCTTCAGTGTCTGCGTGGTCGTCGAGCTCGGCCAGCGGCAGACGCGCGGCGGGCTTTGGAGCAGGAGGCGCGGGCTGGGGACGCGGCGCGGGCGGGGGTGACGCCGGCGTCGGTGCTTCCACCTTGGGTGGTACGGGTGGCAACGGTGCGCTCGGCGGCGGAGTCGAAGGTTCAGGACGCGGCGCAGGCGCGGAGGATGTCGGTGTACTCGGGGTATCGGTCAGCGCCTTCGGTGCGGACACGTCCCGAGCTTCCGAGGGCAACGATGCCGCGGCTGGCGCTGGCGTGGGTAGTGCTGGCGCAGACGGTTTCGGCGTGTCGAGCGCATCCGGCATGGGTCGCGGAGACTCCGACGCTTCGGACGAACCCGATGGCGCTCCCCCGCCGTTCGCCGAGCCGATGCGCGGCGCGCCGGTCGGGCCGAACGCGTCGAGGCGCTCCTTGATCACTCGCAGCGGGAGGAAGTGGTCACGCTGCTGCAGCAGGATCCACCGCAGCCGTTGGAGGTCGGGTGGGTAGAAGCGCCGGTAGCCCGACGGTGTGCGCTCGGGGTCGATGAGCCCCTGGCTCTCGAGGAAGCGGATCTTCGAGATCGTGACGTCGGGAAACTCACTGCGGAGCTGGTCGAGGACCTCGCCGATCGAGAGGTGGGCGCCGGAGCCGGCGGTGGTGTCGGTGGTCACTCGGGTTCTCCCGAGCCACCGATCACGAAGGTGAGCACGAACCGGCCGATCTGGAGCTCGTTCATGTCCTGGAGCTTGGCGGTGTCGATCCGCTCGTGATCCACGTAGGTGCCGTTCAGCGAGCCCGCATCTCGGATCTCGTAGTCGTCGCCGATGCGCTCGACGACCGCGTGGTTGCGTGACACCGTGACGTCGTCGAGGAAGATGTTCGACCCCGGGTCACGCCCCACCGTCGTGGTCTTGTCGTCCAACGCGAACGTGCTCCCTGCGTTCGGGCCGCGCCGCACGACGAGCATTCCCATGCCCTCGGGCAGCTGCTCCAGCAGGTCACCGATCTCTTGCTCGAGCGCGCGCCGGCCCTCGATCAGCTCCAGCGAGACCGTCGTGTCTTCCTCGGACAGCACGGCGCCGCACGACGAGCAGAAGTTGGCCCCGCCTTCGTTCTCGTGCCCACATTGGCGACAACGCACCCTTACAAGGGTACCGACGCCCGCGGTGCTACATCAACGCGTCGCGCGAATCCTTTGCTGCCACAAGCGTTGTCGGGGTGAACGCGACGCCCAGCGCGGTCATGAAGCCGGTCACGATCGCATCCGCGACTACGGAGGCCTCACAGGGCGCGCCCAGCTCATCGAGCGTGATCGTCGCGGCGCGAAGCGCCTGCTTGTCATAGGGAGTCATGACGAGATCGCACTCATCGATCGCGAGCCGGCGAAGCAGGATCGAGCCGTGCTGGAGCACGGCACCCTGCCGCCGAACTTGGGCGGAACCGCACACCTTGCGATCGCCGACGCGCAGGTCTGCGCCTTGCTGGCCGGCGAAGCACACCGGTCCCCCGGGACCGTCGTGGCGCGCGACGGCCGAATCGACGCCGAGGCGCGCGAGCCCCGCGATCAGGGCTCTCGCGAGCCAGTCATAGATCTCTTGAACGCCGGTGTGACCATCTTCGGGAAGTGGCATCGCGACCGAGTACGTCAGGTCGCCCCCGTGGAGCAGCGCGGCCCCACCGGTCGGGCGGCGCGCGAGTGCGACACCGAGTCGCTCACACGCGTCGTTGTCGATCTCGTCGATGGACTGGAACTTCCCGAGCGACAGCGTCGGGACGGACCAGGTGTACACACGCAGCGCAGGTGGCGCGCCGGCGAGCACGTCGTCGAGCATGGCCAGATCGCGTTGCATGTGATCGGCCGGTCCGCAGCCGACGTCATCGATGAGACGCCAGGTGACACCGACGGCTGTCGGCATCGCGTTGGTCAATCGCTCTCGACAAGTGCGCGATACGCACTCGCGTCGAGGAGCCCGTCGACCTCTGCGGCGTCGGTGAGATCCACGTCGAAGATCCAGCCTGCGCCGTACGGATCCCGGTTCACGATCTCAGGTGTGTCGTTCAGCGTCTCGTTCACCGCCGCGATTGTCCCGGACACCGGCGCGTAGATGTCCGACACGGACTTGGTGGACTCCACCTCTGCGCAGGTCGCGTTGGCGGCGACGGCTGCTCCGACCTTCGGGAGCTGCACGAATACGATGTCGCCGAGCGCGTCCTGCGCGTAGTCGGTGATTCCGACCCGGGCGCGCGCGCCGTCGATGGCGACCCACTCGTGTTCCTTCGTGTACTTCAGCTGTTCAGGGAACTCCACGGCTCACTCCGTTACGGGTCGAAGGGTCGGCGCATCGTAGGCGCCACGCTTGCCCCGTCAGCGAAGGAGCTGACGGATCGCGGTCGCGTAGTCGCGGGCGAGCCGCTGCGCCGACTCGTCGTCTTCGGCTTCGGCCCAGATGTGCGTCGAGGGTTGTTCGAGGTCGGGCATGACCAATGCCCAGCCGTCGGGCCGCAGGACCTTGACCCCGTCGACGAGGAGGAACTCGTGCTCAGCGTCACGGGTGAGCAGCTCGACGAGCTCACGCATCACCGCGCCCTTCCGCTCCCACGGCGTGGGTACCGCTTCGTGTGCCACATGCACTCGTGGGAGTCGCTTCACGACTGCCGACAAGCGGTGGCCGGTCGTGGCAAGCAGGTCGAGCAGGTGTGCGAGCGAGGCGGTCGCGTCGTACGCGGGCAGGAACTCGGGCCAGATGAAGCCCCCTTCGAGCGATGCGGCGAAGGCGATGTCCTCCCCTGCCGCCACCTCCATGAGGTGCGTGGAGGATCGCTTGGTCCACACGACTTCGCCCCCGTGCTCGTTGGCGAGGTGCTCGGCTTCTTGGGTGACCGACACCGGAAGCGCGATGCGAGCGGGCTTCCGCGCCTCTGCAACCAAGCTCACGAATGCGAGGAGCGCCTGGGTGTTGGTGAGCGCGTGGCCCTCGTCATCGACGATGGCGAGCGTCTCACCATCGGGTGAGATGACGCACCCGAGGTGGCTACCTGAGGCGCGCACGAGCTCGGTGATCCGTTCGATCTGCTGATCGAGCTCCGTTGCGGTGCTCGCGGCCGTGCTGGCGAAGGGATTGATCGCGAGGGCATCCACTCCGAGCGCGGCGAGCACGGACGGCATCACCATCGACGCGGCGCCGTAGGAGTAGTCGAGGACGACCTTGAACTGACGCTCGTGCAGCTTCGCAGTGTCGACGGTGTTCGCGAGCGCGGCGGTGTAGAACTCGATCGAGCGGGGCGGAAACACGATGTCTCCGATGTCGCCCGCGAACGCGCGCCGGTAGTCCTCACGAGCGAGCAGCCGCTCGATTTTGCGCTGCATGCCCTCGTCGATGTCGCGCCCGTCGGCGTCGAAGAAGCGCAGCTCCACGCTGTCGGGATCGTCGGGCACGAGCCGAACCGTGATCCCCGCGCGGGCTTGGCTGTTACGAACCTGGAAGCGTGTGACGGGCACGGTGGCCAGCTCGACGTCTTCGACGTTGGCGCCGGCCAGGTTCAGCCCACCGATGACCGCGCGCTTCAGCGCACGGGCCGCGCGGCTCGTGTCGCGGCTCGTCGTGACGACCGCGCCGCGCACCAGCGCGGTCCCATACGACATCGCCAGACGCACCGCTGCCTCGGGCGTGATGTCGACGTTCGCCAACCCGCGCACGCCTCGACGCCCGAACAACGTGCGGGCGCCGCGGCTCTCCCAAACGATCGAGGAGTTGACGACGGCGTCGGCTTCGACGGTCTTGAACGGGTAGATCCGCACCCCGGCGTTGACCACCGCGTGGTCGCCGATGAAGCACTCGTCCCCCACGACGACGCCTTCTTCGAGGCGCGCGTGGCTGCGGAGGTCGCTCGAGCGTCCGATCACGCAACCGCGCAACCGCGCACTTCGCCCGATGTGCACGTGGTCGTGGCAGAGCGCTCGCTCCAACGTCGCGTCGCTCTTCACGACCACGTCGGTGCCCAGCACCGTGTACTCACGGATGCTTGCGCCGGCTTCGATCTTGCAGTTGTCGCCGATGATCGCCGGACCCTCCACGACGGCCGCGGGATCGATGTCCGCGCCCTCGCCGAGCCACACGCCCTTGCTGAGCTCGAACCCGCCGATGTCGACCTTCACGCGGCCGTCGAGCACGTCGGCGTGCGCACTCAGGTAGGCATCGGTCGTCCCGATGTCCTCCCAGTAACCATCCATCACGTGACCGTGGATGGTGAGGCCCCTGTCGAGCAGCGCCGGGAACACGTCGCCGGCGAAGTCCACCACGGCGCCTTCGGGGATCAAGTCGAAGATCTCGGGCTCGAGCACGTAGATGCCGGTGTTGATCGTGTCCGAGAACACCTGGCCCCAGCTGGGCTTCTCCAGGAAGCGCTCCACGCTGTTGTCGGGGCGCGTGATGACGATCCCGAACTCGAGCGGGTTCTCCACCCGCTTGAGTGCGATCGACGCGGTCGCGCCGCTGTCGCGATGGGCTTTCACGAGCTCGGTGAGGTCGACGTCGGTGAGCACGTCACCCGAGATGACGAGGAACGTGTCGTCGAGCTCCGCGGCCGCGTTGCGGACCGAGCCCGCAGTGCCAAGCAGTGTCTCGTCGGTGGCGTAGCGCATGCGCGGCCCGAAGTCGGTGCCGTCACCGAAGTAGTCGCGGATCTGGTTGGCGAGGTACGCCACCGTGACGACGACGTCGTCGAAGCCATGCCGCGCGAGCAGCGTGACGATGTGCTCCATCAACGGACGGTTGACGAGCGGCATCATCGGCTTGGGCTGGTTGCTCGTGAGCGGGCGCAGCCGAGTTCCCTCGCCGCCCGCCAGGATCACTGCCTTCATGCGGCCACCCCGGTCGTGTCAGCGCGGGTCTGGCGTCCCGAGCGAAGCGCGTTGCGCGCGATCGGGACGTACTGCGCGACTGCGATGTAGCCGAGCACGAGCCCGCCGGCGGTGGCGATCCAGGTCGCCACTTCCGCAACGTCGCGCCCGGTGCCTGGGTCGAGCACGTCGATCAACAGGAAGCCGGGCAGCGCGAACATCAGGGCAAACGTCCCTGCCTTGCCGGCCCACTTCACGTCGATCCGCGCCGCGCCGGCGAGCGCGAGGGCGAGTGTGGCCGCGCTGACGATCGCCTCACGCACGAGCACCAGAACACCGACCCACGTCGGCACGACGCCGTCCACCATCAGCGCAATGACTGCCGTGAGCAAGAGGATGCGGTCAGCCACGGGATCGAGGATCTTGCCAACAGTGCTTACCTGGTCGAAGCGGCGTGCGATCCATCCATCGACCCAGTCGGTTGCGCCAAGCCCCGCGAGCAACGCGAAGGCGGCCATGCGCTCCTCTACCCCAAAGAGGAGCCAGAGGAACAGAGGGATGCACAGCAACCGAACGATCGAGATCGCATTGGGCACGGTGAACAACCCGCGATCGGTCACGCGCCAAGCGTAGGCGGCGCGGTGAGGAGCACCCTCCTCGACGCCAGATGAGGATGGTGTGCGTGCGTGCGTGCGCTACTGAAGCCCCCCGGATGCGCCACCATCGACCGGGATCGCTGCACCGGTGATGAAGCGCGCGTGCTCGGAGCACAAGAACGCGGCGATGGTGCCGAAGTCTGCGGGCTGACCGATCGCGCCAGCGGGGATAGAGCTCGCGTCGACACCCATCGATCGGACCCGCTCGGTGCCGTGAAAGCCGGGTTGCAGCGAGTTCACGGTCACGCCGTCCGCGGCAACCTCGCCGGCAAGCGTCTTTAAGAAGCCCGTGACGCCGGCGCGCGCGGTGTTCGACAGGATCAGGTGTGGGATCGGCTGTCGCGCCGCGAGAGAGGTGATCGCGACGACTCGCCCCCACTTCTGTGCGCGCATCGCAGGAACGGCTTCGACGCACATCGCGATCGTCGACAGGCAGCTGAGCTCGAAGGCACGCGCGTAGCTCTCGACGTCAGTGACGTCGGCGAACCGCCCCGGCGGTGGTCCGCCGGCGTTCGGGACGAGGATGTCGATGCCGCCCAGCTCGCGGTGAGCGTCGGTCACGAAGCGGCGTGCACCGTCCGGAGTACCGACATCAGCCACGAGTGGAACGAGGCCGTGCTCGGCTGCCGCCGCCTCGACCTTGGCGCGATCCCGGCCGCAGATCGCGACCTGCACCCCTTCGGCAGCGAGCGCGACGGCGGCCGCCAAGCCGAGGCCTTGCGATGCCGCTGCCACCGCGGCGCGGCGGCCTTCGATGCCGAGATCCATGGCGCTTGTCCTCCTTGCGGTCAGGCGTGGATGGGGCCTTCGGTGTCGCGCAACGACGGCGCGGCCCGGCCAGTACGGCTGGCGATGATCTCGGCACAGATGGAGACGGCTGTCTCTTCGGGGGTGCGGGCGCCGATGTCGAGGCCGATGGGTGCCATCACCGTGTCGAGCTCGGCGTCGGTGACGCCAACTTCCCGAAGCCGCTCGACGCGCTTGGCATGCGTGGAGCGACTTCCCATCGCACCGAGGTAGCCGACCTTGGTGGCCAGTGCACCGACGATCGCCGGGACGTCGAACTTGGTGTCGTGGGTGAGCACGCACACCGCATCACGCGGTCCGAGGGATGGTCCCACCTTCGCGAGATGACGATCGGGCCACTCGCAGACCACCTCGTCGGCCATCGGGAAGCGTGCAGGAGTTGCGAACACCTCGCGCGCGTCGCAGACCGTCACGTGGTACCCGAGCAGCTTTGCGGCACGCGCCAGTGCCGCGGTGAAGTCCACCGCACCGAAGATGACCATCCGGGGTGGCCGAACGAACGACTCGATGAAGACTTCGACGTCGCGCTCACGCGCCTCGCCATGCGGGCCGTAGTGGCGCGTGACCGTCAAGCCGGCTTCGAGCTCACCCAGCGCGTCTCTCGTGACCACGCGATCGAGGTCGGGGTCGCCGAGCGTGCCGCGCGGTGCAGCATCGGGACGCACGACCAGCTTGGCGCCGATGCCGACGCCCGCGATCACCGTCGCGAGTGCGACGGGTTCATCGGCTCGCAACGCCTCTTCGAGCGCCTCGAAGATGCCACCGGTGTTGTCAGGCGTGCTCGGACTCACCAGTCGAGAGGCTCCACGTACACGTGGATGGTGCCGCCGCAGGTGAGACCGACTGCGAATGCTTCGTCGTCGGAGTAGCCGAACGTCACGACGCCGCGCTCGCGCTCACCGGCGAGCACCGCGAGAGCTTCCGTGACCACCGCGCCTTCGACGCATCCACCCGACACCGATCCCGCGACCTCGCCCTTCTCGCTGACGGCCATGGCCGCGCCCGGGTCGCGTGGTCCGGATCCGTCGAGACCTACCACTCGCGCGACCGCGACGCGTTGACCTTGATCGCGCCAGCGATCGATGTCGTTGAGGATCTCCTTCATGCGTCCGCTCCTCCACTCACTTCGAGATGACCTCCGCGAGCTCACCCAGCGCGGCCATCGAGTGACCGGTCACGAACTCATCAACGTACGGCAGGGCCGCGGCCATGCCGCGAGCGAGAGGTGCGTACTCGGGCGTCGCCTTCAGTGGGTTCACCCACACGATGCGATGCGCGACCCGCCGCAATCGAGCCATCTCACCGGCGAGCACGTCGGGGTCGCCGCGATCCCAGCCATCGGAGAGGATGACCACCACCGCGCCCCGAGCCATGCCACGCACACCCCACTGGTCGTTGAACGCGCGCAGTGCTTCACCAAGCCGGGTCCCACCAGACCAATCGAGCACGCGGCGTGACGCGGCAGAGAGCGCGGCGTCGGGGTCACGTGATGACAGCTCTCGTGTGATCCGAGTTAGGCGCGTGCCCATGGCGAACGCCTCGACGCGTCCGTGCCCGACGACGGCGGCCTGTACGAACCGGAGGAACGCTCGCGCGTAGGGCTCCATCGAGCCGCTCACGTCGCACAGCAGCACGATGCGTCGCGGTCGCTGCGACGGCGCGGTGAACGCCCGGTCGATCGGCTCACCCGCCGTTCGCAGCGTGCGCCGCACGGTCCGGCGGAGATCCGGCCTCCCCCGCTCTCGGTGGGTACGTTGTCGCCGACGCGACCGTCGAAGTGGTCCTGCGAGCTTGAGGTCGGCCATCATCCGTCGCGCTTCGACGAGCTCGGCGTGCGTGAGCTCCGCAAAGTCGCAATGGCGCAGCACCTCGGCTGGACTCCAGCGCACCGCGACCGTCGGAGTGGCCTGCTCGTCGTCGCTCGCCTCCTCGTCGGCATCCGGAGTGTCACGGTCGGCATCGAACGCAAGGGAGATCGACCCAGCGGGAACCGATCGTTCAGGGATCTCGACGATGCCTTCCCAGAACGACGCAAACGCGCGGTCGTAGGCATCACGGTCTTCCGGCGAGCGGACGAGGGTCGCCCGTCCGGCCCAGTAGACGCCGGCGCGTCGCTCCAGCCCCACCGCGGCGAGCGCGTCGGCGAAGGTGATCGTCGATCCCACCGGCACGTCCAGGCCCGCGCCGCGCAGCACGCGGGCGAATGTGACGGCAAGCCGGTCGGCTTCGGAGTCAGGACGCACGGTCGTGCGCGGCCGCGGCGTCCACCAGGTGGTCCAGGCCGTGCGCGCGAGCGCGTTCTTGGTCCTCGCGGTACTTCAGAACCGTGCCGAGCGTGACGTCGACCGTCGTGGCGTCGAGACGCGCCGCACCCAGCGCAGCGACCGCGTGCGCCCAGTCGATGGTCTCTGCGACACCGGGTGGCTTGTAGAGATCGAGGTCGCGGAGCGCTTCGGCCGCGCCCGCGACCTGACGAGCCAGCTCCTCGCGGACCTCGGGTGCTCGCACTCGGAGGATCGCCAGCTCGCGTTCGAAGTCGGGATGGTCGATCCAGTGGTAGAGGCACCGGCGCTTGAGCGCGTTATGTACGTCGCGGGTGCGGTTGGACGTCACGACGACGACGGGCGGCGACTCGGCGCGAAACGTGCCGAGCTCGGGCACGGTGATCGCGAAGTCCGAGAGCACCTCCAACAAGAAGGCTTCGAACTCGTCGTCGGCGCGGTCGACCTCGTCGACGAGCAGCACGGGCACCTGTTGGGAATCGTGCGCGATTGCTCGCAGCAGCGGCCGCCGAACCAGGAATCGCTCCGAGTAGAGCTCATCTTCATCGATGGCGTCGCCGCTGGCCTCGGCCGCGCGGAGGTGCAGCAGCTGGCGCGAGTAGTCCCACTCGTAGACGGCCTGCGCGGCGTCGATGCCCTCGTAGCACTGAAGCCGAAGGAGCTCTCCGCCGGTCCAACGGGCGAGGACTTTGGCGACCTCGGTCTTGCCGACGCCGGCTTCGCCCTCGAGGAGCAGCGGCCGATTCAGCTTCAGCGCGAGGAAGATCGCGGTCGCGAGTCCTTCGTCGGCGAGGTAGTCGTGCGCACCGAGTGCATCGCGCACCGCGCCAACGTCCTTCACGTCGATCACGCGTCGATGGTACGCCAACTCGCGCCATTGATCGGCGGCTCAACAGCCCAGTGCTGCGCCTTCCGAGCGCGGGTCATACGTGGCGCCGAGTCCTTGGCTCGACGGCCAAACCGCGTGCGCGTGTCCCATGCCGGTGTCGTACGCGGTCGTCTCGGTGACGTCGTGACCCAACGCGCGCAGACCTTCCACGAGCTCCGGCGCAAGTCGCGTCTCGGCGCGCACGTTCCATGACCCGGTGTCGAGACGCCAGCGCGGTGCCGCGATCGCGTCGGCCGGGTCTTCCCCATCATCGATGATGCGTGTGAGCACCTGCACGTGCACCGGTACCTGCGCGTCACCGCCCATGCTGCCGAACACGAGATCGGGTCGACCGTCGCGCAGCGTCATGGCCGGGATGAGCGTGTGCATGGGACGCTTGGACGGCTCGAACGCGTTCACGCGATCAGGATCGAGCGAGAACGAGAACCCGCGGTTGTTGAGGTTGATGCCCCACTCCGCAACATGGACCCCAGAACCGAAGTGCACGAAGTTCGACTGGATCAGGCTCACCAGCAACCCATCGGCATCCGCGGCACACAGGTACGCGGTGCCGCCCGGCTGCGGGTCGACGCCGCTCGGCGTGACGGCGCGCCGAGGGTCGATCTCGGCGGCTCGCGCCTTGATCCATGCGTCGGTCAACAGTTCCTCGGCCGGTCGCGGCATGGTGGCTGGGTCGCTCACCCATCGATCACGATCGGCCAATGCGAGCTTGGTCGCTTCGATCATGACGTGGACTCGCTCGACGCCGTTCGGCGGAAGGTCTACCGAGTCGAGGATGCGCAGCGCTTCGAGCGCGCTCACACCCTGGGTCGGCGGAGGCAACTCGGCGACCTCGACGCCGTGGAACGACTGGCGCAGCGGCTCGACCCACTCACCTGCGTGCGCGGCGAGATCGGCCGCAGCCATGTCGCCGCCGAGCTCCTGCACGCTCGACGCGATTGCGTCTGCGATCGGGCCGCGGTAGTAGGCGTTCGGTCCGTCCTGCGCGAGCAGCTCGATGGTCCGCGCCATCCCCGGCTGACACAGGACGTCACCGAGCTGCACGTCGCCGTACGCGGCCTGCCACGCCGCGAACTGCCCGTACATGTGACGGCCTTCTTCGATGGCACGTGCGCCGAGCGTCGTCATCTCGAAGCCCTCGGTCGCGTACCGCACCGCGAAGCACGTGAGCTCACCGAACGAACGGGTGCCGAACCGCTCGAGCAGGTCGAACCAACCCCTAACCCCACCGGGGACGGTCACGGAATCGGGACCGAACACCGGCATCGCCCGTCCACCGGCGCGCGCTTCGACGCGTTCGCGCGTGGCTGCCGCCGGCGACCGACCGGACCCGAGGTAGCCGTGCAGGTCGCCGTCCCACACGATCGCGAACAGGTCGCCGCCGTAGCCACAGAAGTACGGCGCGACGACGCCAAGGGCGAGGTTGGCCGCAACGATCGCGTCGACCGCGTTGCCGCCGTCAGCGAGGACCGCGGCTCCCGCGGTGGACGCGAGGTAGTGAGGCGTCGCCACTGCCGCGCGCGGGTACCGATGGCTCAGCCGCACAGATGAAGCCTACGGGCGCACCCGGGGACGGAGAGGGTGACGGGTAGCGTGCCCGTCTTGCACCCCCAACATCCCGTGCTTGTCGCCGCACCCGACGTCCAGGCACGAGGCACAGACCTGCGTGGAGCACTGATCGTCGGTGTCGATCTCGGTGAGGTCGACCTGGTGTGGGAGCAGGTCGACGCCACTGACGCCGTCTTCGCGCGCTGCCCGATGTCGGACGCGACCGAGCGCATGCTCCGCGACGCCGGGGCGACGATCTTGCACCGACTCGAAGGCATCGAGTTCGAGCCATTCCGGACGACGCTCTACTCGTACGCGGAGCTCAGCGCGGGGTACGTGGAGGGCCGCCCCGAGACCGCGCTCGATGCCCGCATCGGTGCGGTGTCGACGCGCATGGGACCCGCCGACGTGCTCGCACGTGGGATCCATGACGTGTGCATCGAAGCTGCGTTGATGCGCTTCCTCGACGAGGCTGGGGCACCCGTGGTCGGGATCATGGGCAGTCACATCACGCCACGCGGCGACTCGGACTACAGAGAAGTTGCGACGCTCGCTCGGCGCTTCACTCGCGACGGCTTCATCGTCGCTACCGGCGGCGGTCCTGGCCTGATGGAGGCGGCCAACCTCGGCGCGTGGCTCGCGCCGGCTGACGATGGCGCGCTCGACGAGGCGTTCGAGATCCTCAGCACAGTTCCGTCGTACGAGCCTGATCCGGGGGCCTACGTCGACCGCGCCATCGAGGTGCGGCAGCGTTGGCCGCAAGGGGCGACGAGCTTGGGCGTGCCGACGTGGATCTACGTCGACGAGCCGTTCAACCAGTTCGCGACGCACATCGCGAAGTACTTCCAGAACAGCATCCGTGAGAACGGGCTGCTCGCGATCGCTCACGCGGGGATCGTGTACACCCCGGGCGGAAGTGGGACGCTCCAGGAGCTCTTCACCGATGCTGCGCAGAACGAGTACACCCTCTACGACGTGCGCAGCCCGATGATCCTGATGGGCGCGGAATACCGATCGGGGCGACTCACCGATGCGACGGCGGCGCTGCAGAAGTTGGCCGAGCGCGGCGGTTGGGGTCGGCTCGTGCGCGTGGTCGACGATGCCGATGGCGCGTTCGAGTCGATCCGCGAGCTGCTGCCATCTGAGGTCATGCCGCCCCGACCGGCGCTGCGACGGCGCTGACCCGTGCCGAGACCTGTCGTGCGGCTGGCGGCGTCGTCGCGCGCGGTGCGCGCCGGCCTCGATCGCATCCGCGACGAGATGAAGATCCCGCGCGAGTTCCCGGCTGCAGTTGCGCAGGCGGCCCGTGCGGGAGCCCGTCAGCCCGCCCACCCGCGTGTGAACGCGATCGACGCGCGTGCGATCCCGTTCCTGACGATCGATCCGCCCGGCAGTCGCGACCTCGATCAAGCGTTCCATGCTGAGCGGATCGACGACGGCTTCCGTGTGCACTACGCCATCGCCGACGTCTCGTCGTTCGTCGGCGCCAACGACGCGGTCGACATCGAGGCCCATGAGCGCGGCGTCACCGTCTACCTCCCCGATCGTCGCGCGTCTCTCTATCCACCGACGATTGGCGAAGGCGCGGCGAGCCTCCTCCCCCGTCGCGACCGTCCCGCGCTTCTCTGGACGATCGATCTCGACGCGGAAGGCATGCCGACCACGTGGCGACTCGAGCCTGCAACCGTGCGGAGCCGTCGGGCGCTCACCTATGCAGGAGTGCAACGTTCGATCGACCGCGGCTCTGCCTCCGAGCCTCTGATGCTCTTGCGCGAGATCGGGCTCCTCCGCGAAGAGCAGGAGAAGCAACGCGGCGGGGTCAGCATCGCCGCGCCCGTCCAGGAGCTTGCTCGCCGGCGAGGCTCCTACCTGCTGTCGTACGAGGTGGGAGTACCGGTCGAGGGCTGGAACGCGCAGATCTCGCTGCTCGCCGGCATGTGTGCCGCCAGCACGATGATGGATGCCGGCGTCGGCATCCTGAGGACGCTTCCGCCAGCAGATCCGGTCGCGCTCGATCGGCTGAAGCGCGTCGCGGCATCGCTCCACATCACGTGGTCGTCCGATCAGACGTATCCCGACGTCGTACGGACCCTGACGCCCGGCGATCCGCACCATGCCGCATTCCTCACCGAGGCACTCGAGCTCTTCCGCGGCGCGGGATACGCGGTCGTCGATGCAAGCACGGCTGCTCACGACTCAGTAGCGCTGGAGCATGCAGCAATCGGTGCCCGGTACGCGCACGTCACCGCCCCACTTCGGCGGCTCGCCGACCGCTACGCGAACGAAGTCGTGCTCGCTGCGTGTGTCGACTCGACGCCGCCGTCGTGGGCGGTCGACGGCCTGTCAGATCTTCCTGAGATCATGGGTACGTCCGGTCATCGCGCCGCGAATGCTGAACGCGCCGCGCTCGACCTCATCGAGTGCATCGTGCTGCAACCGCACATCGGCGAAGAGTTCGCCGCGACGGTCATCGACCTCGACGGCGACCGAGCCGCTCTCCAGCTCTCGATGCCACCGGTCCTCGCGAGCGTCGCAAGCGATGGGTTGTCGCTCGGAGGCAGCGTTCGAGCGCGCCTCGACGGGGTGAACGTGCAAGAACGAAGACTCGAGCTGACGGTGGTGCCGAGCGGTTAGCTGGCCTCGCGCACCGACGCCTTGCTCTTCTCGCTCCGCTTGCGGAGCTGGGTCGCGAGCGCTTCGTCACCCCGCTGACGCGCGATCCACCCGAGCCGTCGGAAGTGCTGCTCGAGCGGAGGCACCTGTGCGACGCGGGCTTCGGCTTCGGTGGCCTCGACCAGTCGCCAGAGCAGGAACTCGGCGGCGTCGAGGTCGCCGTCGGCGATCAAGGCCTCAACGGTCGGGATCCATTCGGTGTGGTGACGGCCGAGGTGCTGCCCCGGCGCGTCCTCGTGGTCGGCCGGCCGTCTGAGGCAGAAGTCACAGCGGTCGCCGAAGCCGATGACGATCCCACATCGCCGGCAGCAGCGCGCCAACGGCGCCATTCCCGGCTGGCTGCGCTCCCCACCGAGCGGGAGCGGACTGTGCTGGACGGCCATGTGGACACCCCTTTGGACGATCTGTGGACGAACGAGCGCTCTCAGTAGAGAACGGTACCCATGGTCAAACGTCACCGGCAATCGCGGCCTCGCTACAGATCTGGGGCACCTGGTGCCGATACTCCGAATCGGCGAGGTCGCCTCCGGGGCGGAGACACCGACAAGACCAAGAGCCGCTGAGCAAGGCCAGATGGAGAGGCCAACGCTCACGAGTCTTGCTGGAGGCGGCGTATGCGAGAGCGACGGGTGCGTCGGCCGGCTGAGCGGTCGCGCCTCGGCCGTGGGGGCCGGCAGCGTGGATCGGCTCTGATCGAGTTCGCCGTCGTGCTGCCCATCCTGGTCACCCTCGTCTTCGGGATGATCGAGTTCGGCATCGCCTTCAACAACAACATCGCGCTCCGTCAAGGAGTCCGGGAAGCCGCGCGTCAGGGCGCAGTCGGCAACTTCGGACCCACCTATTCCACCACTACCCCGTGTCACCTGACCGGCGCCGCCACCGCGAGCGACAACCTGAAGAACCTCATATGTCAGGCCAAGAACCGCATCGGCCTCGACGCGTCGAAGGTGCGCGTCAAGATCCTGTCGGGCCAGCCTGACTTCAGCACCGCCGGCACCTTCGCCAAGGCGGATTCGATCATCGTCTGCGCGCAGTACCCGCTCGACGGAGTGACGTCGTTGTTCGGCGCGTTCTTCGGAGGCTCCACGCTGCGCACGAAGACCTCGATGCGCATCGAGCTCTCGGACATGGTCGCCACCGGAGGCGAAGAGACCCCACCCGAAGGAGGCGACTGGTCATGGTGCACCGTGTCTTCGGTCTCGCCCTAGCCCGCGCACGACGGGCGCGTGACGACGAGTCAGGTGTCGTCCTCGTCTTCACTGCGCTGATCCTCTCGTCGATGATGGCGCTGGCGGCGCTGGTGGTCGACCTCGGCAACGCGCGCCAACAGGACCGGCAAGCAGAGGCGGCTGCCGATGCGGCGGCACTGGCTGGCGCGCAGATCATCGAGAACCTCGGTGCGACCTTCACCGGGTCAACCGGTGAATGGCTCGATGTCGTCGAGCAGGTCAAGGCCTACTCGCACGCCAACTTCGGCGTCGACCTCTCGAGCTGGGAGGGCTGCGCGGACGCTGACGCCCTTCCCTTCCACCCCGATGCCAGCAACGGCAACTCGTGCATCTCCGCCGACTTCCAGCTCTGGCCGGCGGCGCTCGAGGGGGAGATCTCCTTGAGCAACCGAGTGCGCGTCCAGGTCCCCTCCAAGGAGATCGAGACGGGGTTCGGCAAGACGCTCGATCAGGACTCCCTGTCGGTCTCGGCAACGGCCACGGCAGCAGTGGTCCGCAGTCGCCAAGAGATCACCACCACGGTGCACGAAGAAGTCGCGGGCGGACCGTGCGCACTGTGCGTGCTCTCACCCACCGAGACGTCGCTCGACGGCCAGAACGGCGATATCACGGTCACCGGTGGCAACGTCATCGTGAACTCGACCGCCGGCACCGCGGCCAGTCTGCACACGAACGGGCACGTGCGGATCACTGGGCCCGGTGCGATCGGGGGTCCGCTCGCGCCCACCAACTTCTCGGGCAGCGGCTACTCCCCCGGCCCGGTGCACCTCGACCCGGTGGTCGACCCGATTGCGCACGTGCCCGCGTGCGGCACCGGCTCGACATGTCCGACGAACAGTGGCAGCGGTGGCTCGACGCTGAACCCGGGCATCTACAGCAGCATCTCGGGCACGAAGACGCTCAACCCGGGCATCTACATCTTGAAGGGCGCCATCACGCTCAACGGGAACGACAAGCTGACCGGCGAGGGCGTGATGATCTACTTCGCGTGCAGCAGCTACCCGACGCCGTGCAACAGCTCGGGTCAAGCCGGTGCGCGCATCAATGCCACCGGGAACGGTTCGATCCGCGTCACGCCCCCCACAGAAGAGCAATGCGAGACCCAAGTCTCGGTGTGCCCGTACGTCGGGCTCAGCATCTTCGCCGATCGGAACAACACGGCGACCCAGACCTACCGGGGCAACGGCACCAACGAGAACGGGCTCACGGACGGCGGCGCCGGGACGTTCTACTTGAAGCGCGGGACGCTCGATCTGCGCGGCAACGGGTACACGTTGGCCAGCATGATCATCGCCAACTTCGTGACGATGAAGGGCAACCCGTCAGGCATCACCATCGCCTACGACATGGATCGCAACGTCCCGACCACGCACACCGTCACCGAGACCACCACTACGGTCGGGTTCTCCTATGACGCGGGTGGCCTCGTCGGCTAGCTCGGCGCGTCGGGACCGGTGAGCCGGTAATCAAACTCGAATCACTGTGGCGATCATGCCGTGCGGCTCCCTGCAAAAGCGTGCATGAGAGGCTCGAATCGAACTCGGGCTCCCCCACCCCGTCGGGCGTCGTGCGGATCCCGGAAGGGACCGTCACAGCGCTCAGGAGACACCGTGGGGCGCAGCTCGAGGAACGCCTGGCGTGGGGACCGGACTGGATCGACAGCGGCTATGTGATCACGTGCGAGGACGGAGCGCCGCTCCACCCGCACTCGCTCACCGACGCGTTTGAGCGCCGCGTACGGGTGATGGATGTGCCGGCGATTCGCTTCCACGACCTGCGGCACACGTGCGCCACGCTGCTTCTCCAGGCCGAAGTGCATCCCAAGGTCGTTCAGGAGATGCTCGGCCACTCGTCGATCGCGATCACGCTCGACATCTACAGCCACGTCGTCCCCGGCATGCAGGACGAGGCGGCCAAGAAGCTCGGCGCCGTCGTGTTTGGCTAGACCACTTCCGATCACGCCGCCGTAACGCGGCGGATCCGAAGAGTACGAACAGGTTGATCACGAGCGCGATCTCGAAGCCAGCAAGCACCCAATCCTTGTCGTCGACCGCCGAAATTGCGTTTACGGCCGGGAACGCGCCGAGAAGGGACGCCGTCAACCACGGATGCTGCCAGATCCATTGCGAAAGTCCATCCTTGGATTGGAGTTCCGCCGCGATTGGCTCCGCAGTTCCGTCGGTAGCGCTGGTCGCGATCGCGCTCAGCGCGTCGGCGATGTCGTTGAGCGTGTGGCTGAGGATCGAGTGCCAACCCCTGTCATTCTTTCGGTTAGAACGAAGGGACGGTCAACAGCGCGTAGCTCTGACCAGCACTTCTTCCAGTCGGGCTGCCGGGATTCGAACCCGGGACCTTTGGTCCCCCAGACCAACGCGCTAACCAAGCTGCGCCACAGCCCGCAGTGCGCGGTGCCGCACCGGGACGACGATGCTACCGGCGGGTGTGCCGCGGCTCAGAGCCGCCCGATCAGCCAATCGATCCCCTGCCCGAGGCGATACAAGAGGTAGACGCCGAAGACCCCGGCGAGCAGCTTCAGGTGCCACGGGATCGTGCCGAGAAGTCGGGCTCGCCCACCTTCTGCGTCGACGAGGCTCCCGCAGCTGGGGCAGGTGCCGTCGCAGCGCACCGTTGAGGGCGACAGGAAGCGGCTGCAGGCAGCGCACCAGGGCATGTCCGCATTCCAGCATGTTCGCCCAGGACTTCAGAGCGGGGGCTCGGCTGCCGACGACCACCAGATGACGCGTGCCGGCAAGGCTCGACCCCTCCCCACGATGCTTCCGCTCGGATTGCGCGGCACGCCGGCATCGATCGGTCAGAACGACTTCATTTAGCTCATCGAGCAAGCGAGGCGTAGACCCCCGGGCGCGTTGGTCATGCGCTCCGACGCCGCACGCGCAGCTTCATCGGGGTTGGCCCCAGATTCAGTCCCTCCCGGAGCTTGCGCTCGAGGTAGCGCAAGTAGGTCTGGGGCAGCTCGTGGGTGGCGAAGATCGTGAAGGTGGGTGGCTCGCTCGCCCCCTGGGTCGCATAGAGGATGCGCGGCCGGTGCCGCTTCGCGGGTGGCGGGGCGTGGCTGGCCTGGGCTTCCTGGAGCACACGGTTCAACGCCGCGGTCGGGATGCGCACGTGGTACGCGGTTTCGGCCTCTCGTAGCGCGGGGAGCAGCCGGGAGATGCCGCGGCCCGTCTTCGCGGAGATCTTGAGGACGGGCGCATACGCGAGGAACGACAGCCGATCGGCGATGTCGATGACCACGTCGCGTCGGCGTTCAGCGTCATCATCGAGCAGGTCCCATTTGTTGAGCACGACGACGATCGCAGTGCCGGCGGCGTCGATCCGCTCGGCGAGCCGTTGGTCCTGGTGAGTGACGCCGGCCGAGGCGTCGATGACGAACAGCGCAGCATCCGCGCGGTCGACCGCTTCGAGCGCGCGAACGACGCCAAAGTGCTCGGTGCCCTCATCCACACGACTCCGCCTGCGCATGCCGGCGGTGTCGACGATGCGCAGCGGTCCGTCTGGCGTGTCGATGAGCGTGTCGATCGCGTCACGGGTCGTGCCCGGCTCGTCGTGGACGACCACTCGTTCGTCGCCGACGATCTGGTTGAACAGCGTCGACTTCCCGACGTTCGGCCGTCCGACGATCGCGACCGCGAAGATGCCGTCGTCTTCGACCGGTGCGGTCTCCACAGCGGGCGGCAGCGCCGCGACGATCGCGTCGAGCACATCCCCGGACCCGCGTCCGTGCACGGCTGATACCGGCATCGGTTCCCCCAGGCCGAGGCGACTGAACTGCCATGTGTCGGATTCCTGGCGCTCACCGTCGACCTTGTTCGCGACGACGAGCACCGGTGCCTCCGCTCGTTGGAGGATCCGGGCAACCTGCGCGTCCTCTTCGACCACGCCCACCGTCGCGTCGACGACGAGCACGACGACGTCGGCTTCCCTGATCGCACGCTCGGCTTGCGCGCTCACCTGACGGGTCAGTGCGAGGAGCTCGTCACCCGCAGCCCGGTCCGGCATCCAACCGCCGGTGTCGACGATGCGGAAGCCCCGGTCGCGCCAGTCGGCAAGCAGCTCCTTGCGGTCACGCGTGACGCCGGGACGCTCCTCGACGATGGCGGCACGCCGACCGACGAGCCGGTTCACGAGCGTGGACTTGCCGACGTTCGGACGGCCGACGACTGCGACGAGCGGAAGCGCGGTGAGGGTCGTCGTCATCGCACACCGAGTGCGGCCACGAGCCCGGCGGCATCCGTCGGGACCACCTCGATGGGCACCGGGAGATCATCAACGGTCGCGCCATCGAGGAACCGCCCGTTCGAGAGAGTGACGTCGGGCAGCACGTAGCGCCGGTCGGTCGGCGCGTCCTTCAGCACGGCGGTGAGGTCGGCACCGGTCAGAAGACCGGTGACGGCGATGTTGCCGCCGAAGAACCGGTTGGGCACGGGCAGCACGTCGACCGGCGCGCTGACGTCAGCGCGCAGCCGCTCGACGATGGGCTCGAGCACGAGTGCGCCGTACTCACCGGTGAGGACGGTGACAGGTCGCGCGCTCGCGCGCGAGTCCTGCACCGCGAACACGCGGGGTGCTCGGTAGCCCCAGGCCGGCGCGCCATCGACTGACCCAAAGAAGCCCCGACCGGCGGAGTGCGACTCGAACGCTTGACCGCCGAGCGCGGCATCGAGGTCGGTGGCGAACGACTCCGCCATGCCGATGCCGTTCTCGTGTTGCGGGTAGCCCTCGTAGTCGTTTGCTTGGGGGAAGTCGCGGCCGGCGAGCAGGTAGAGCTCGTCTGACGCGAACACCATTCGTCGCCCCACGGCATCGAGGAACCGCGGCTGCCAGCGCTCGACCGCGTCGATGACCGCGGCGGCTTCCTTCGAAGTGTGCGGGCGCAGGTCGGGTTCTGTGGTGTGATCACTCACGCCGAGCGGAACCAGCCCCACCGACGCGAGCTCTGGGTACTCGTCGAGGATCCCGAGCAAGGTGCCGTCGAGTCGAGCGCCATCGTTGATGTCCGGGCACACGACGATCTGGCCGTGCACCTCGATGCCGGCATCCAGCAGCGCGCGGAGCCACCGCAGACTTACCGCCCCGCGCGGGTTCCGGAGCAAGCGCGCTCGCAGCGCGGGGTCCGTGGAATGGATGCTCACGTACAACGGTCCCAGTCGTTCGGTCGCCACTCGCTCGAGGTCAGCCTCGGTGAATCGCGTGAGCGTCGTGAAGTTCCCGTACAGGAAGGACAGTCGGTAGTCGTCGTCCTTCACGTAGAGGCTGCGCCGCATGCCCTTCGGTAGCTGGTAGATGAAGCAGAACGGGCAGTGGTTGTCACACGTGCGCACGCGGTCGAACACTGGGCTCGCGAGATCGACGCCGAGCGGTTCACCCGCTCGCTTGTCGATCGTCAGCGAGCGTTCGATGCCGCCGCGACGCACCTCGAGATCGACGTGCGCCTCGTCGGCGTGAAGGTGGTACCGGATGACGTCGCGTACGGCCTCGCCGTTGATGCTCAAGAGCTCGTCGCCGGCGACGAGTCCTGCTGCCGCGGCAGGCGAGGCGGGCGCGACCGCCACCACGCGTGCGGTCGGCATAGGTGACAAGTCTAGGAGCCAGCGCGTGCGGGGTACCCTCGCTTCAGTGACCATCGAACGTGTGCTGCTCGCGGAGCCGCGCGGATTCTGTGCAGGCGTCGAGATGGCGATCAAAGCGCTCGCGTGGATGGTGCGCGCGTTCGAGCCGCCCGTGTACTGCTACCACGAGATCGTGCACAATCGGCTCGTCGTCGACCGCTTCTGCGAGCTGGGCGTGGTGTTCGTCGACGACGTGAGCGAGGTTCCACCTGGTGCGCCGCTCATGTTGTCGGCGCACGGCTCCGCGCCCGAAGTGATCGAGGCTGCGCGTGAGGGCGAGCGGTTCGTCGTCAACGCCGTCTGCCCTCTGGTCACGAAGGTCCACCACGAGGCCAAGGTGCGCGCGAACAAGGGCTACACGATCCTGTACGTCGGTCACGCCGGGCACGACGAAGCCGTCGGCACGCTCGCCGTCGCCCCGGAGCGCATGCAGCTCGTGGAGCACGAGAGCGATCTCGGCCAGGCCGTCACGAAGGTCACGGACCCGGAGAAGGTCGCGCTGCTGGCGCAGACCACCCTCGCCCTGCACGACTGGGAAGGGATCATGGCCGAGGCGCGTGAGACGTTTCCCGAGCTGTGGACCGCCACACGCGACGACCTCTGCTTTGCCACCACGAACCGGCAGGCCGCGCTCCGTCAGATCGCCGCGGCTGCCGACGCGGTGGTGGTGATCGGGAGCTCGAACTCCTCGAACACGATCGCGTTGGCGAAGGTTGCCGAAGAAGCCGGGTGCCGGCACGTACTGCGGGTCGACGGTCCCGAAGAGCTCGACCTCGAAACCCTGAGCGAAGCGCGTGTCGTCGGTGTCACAGCGGGCGCGAGCGCGCCAGAACACCTTGTACAAGCGGTGATCGAGAAGCTCAACCCGTCCGGTGGTGTGGAGCCGGTCTACGTGACCGAGGAAGACGAGTACTTCCCGCCGCCACGCGAGCTCCGTGAGCTCGTGCCGGCAGTCGATGCACTGGCCGCGTTGCTGGTGGGCGCTGACCCGCGTGCCGCACGCGCCGCCGGCGGGCCGTTCGTCAGCGACACAAGCGCCGACGCGTCAGCCGCACTGGCCGACCTCGTCGCGAGCTGACTCCCCCGCGGCCCGTCGAGCCGTGTCGAAGCACGCCTGAAGGCTCGTCCGCAGCTGATCGGTGAGCGCGCGCACTTCTGAACGGCGGCGCGACGAGGTTGCGTCAGCTTCTGGCATGAGCGGCGGGCCGATCACCACCACGACCTTGTGGAACCGAGGGAACAGCCGGCCCCGTTCCATGATCTTCTCGCTGCCCCCTACGCCGACCGGCACGATCGGCACGCCGATCCGGCGCGCGAGGTACGCGGCGCCGTCGTGCATGTCACCCAACACCGGTCCGGTGTGTCGCGTCCCCTCGGGGAACACGCCAACCGGCTCACCGGACTGAAGCGCTTCCTGCGCGGTGCGCAGGGCGGATCGGTCGGCCACTTCGCGGTCTACCTCGATCGCGGCGAGCGCTTGGAAGAACTTGCGGCCGATCCAGGTGCTGAACAGCTCCTTCTTGGCCATGAAGCGGATGCGTCGCCGCGTGAGGTAGGCGGCGAACGGAATGTCGAGGATCGAGCGGTGCGACGGTGCCACGACGTAGACGCCTTCGCTCGGCACGTGCTCCTTGCCTTCGACCTTGACTCGGAACACGACCTTGAAGATCGTGAGCACGAATGCCCTGAACACCCGGTAGAACATCAGTCGCTCACCGCCCGCACCCGTTCGACGATGTCCTGAACCGTGTCATCGACGTCACGATCGGTCGTGTCCATGATGACGGCATCGTCGGCGGCGCGCAGCGGCGACGCTTCCCGGCTGCTGTCGGCGCGGTCTCGCCGCGCAAGATCCTCTTTTACTGAGTCCACGTCCACGGCTCGTTCCGCGGCAACCTCGTCGCGTTGACGGCGACGAGCGCGCTCTTCATCACTGGCGGTCACGAACACCTTGATCGTCGCGTCGGGGAACACCATGGTGCCGATGTCGCGGCCCTCGACGACTCCCCCGCCCCGCTCGTCGATCCACGCGCGCTGGCGGTCGACGAGCTCGTGACGCACTTCGGGATGCGCCGATACCTGGGAGACTGTCGACGTCACCTCGGGTCCGCGGATCGCCTCGGTCACGTCCTCTCCGCCGAGCATCACGTGCGCACCGACCTGAAGGTCCGCATCGTTCGCGATCCGCGCGCACTCCGCGGCGTCGGCCGGATCGACGCCGGACTTCAGCACGGCCAGCGTGACCGCTCGATACATCGCGCCCGTGTCGAGCACATCGAGTCCGAGCTCTCGGGCGACGCCGCGCGCCACGGTCGACTTGCCTGAACCGGACGGGCCGTCGATCGCGACGATGAGGGTCATGTTGCCGAGAGATGCTCGAGCGTCTCGGCGAAGTCGGGATACGACACTGCGACGCTGCTCCACCCCCGGATCTGGCTCTCTCCCTCGATCGCGTTCGCGGCGACCGCCGCGGCCATGCCGATCCTGTGGTCACCATGGCTCTTGAGAGTGGCGGCGCGAGGTGCGCCACCGTGTACGACGAGGCCGCCATCCGTCTCCTCCACGGTCACACCGAGCTGGCCGAGCTCTTGCTCGACCGTCGCGAGCCGGTTGCTCTCCTTGACCCGGAGCTCGGTGACGTCGCGGATGGTCGTGGTGCCCTCGGCGAACGCGGCGGCGACCGCGAGCACCGGCACCTCGTCGATGATGGACTCGGTGGCGGTGAAGTCGGCGCCTTGCAATGGCGCGGCTTCGATCTCGAGATCGCCGACGGGCTCACCGAGGCGCTCACCTCGCGGCACGATCGAGATCCTCGCGCCCATCTCCGCGAGCACGTCGACGAACGCGATGCGTCCAGGGTTGAGCAGCACGTCCTCCAACACGAGGTGCGACCCAGGGGTGATGGTGGTGGCGACGACGAAGAAGGCCGCGGACGACGGATCACCAGGCATGACGCCGTAGAACGCGTGTGGAGCACCAGGCGCGACACGCGTCGCTCGAGCGTCCGGCTTCTCGACCGGTGCTCCGACGGCGGCGAAGAGTCGCTCGGTGTGATCGCGGCTTGGCGCGGGCTCGACGATCTCTGATGCGCCGCTCGCCTGCAGACCGGCCAGCACAACCGCCGACTTCACCTGCCCGCTTGCCACCTCGAGCTCGACTCGCGCGCCGTGAAGCGCGTTGCCATCGATGATGAGTGGCGCATAGTTGTCGTCTCGCCCAGTGATGTGCGCACCCATCGCTCGCAACGGTGTGATCACGCGACGCATCGGTCGTTCGCGGAGCGAATCGTCTCCGGTCAGCGTGGTGCGGAACGGACGTCCCGCAAGGAGGCCTGTCAGCATCCGCATCGTTGTTCCCGAGTTGCCGCAGTCGATCGGTCCTGTCGGCTCGCGAAGCTCGTCGATCCCCAAGCCCTTGACTCGGACCTCTTGATAGGTTCGATGGATCTCGACGCCGAGCGCCTCGAGTGCTCGCTGCGTCCGCACCACGTCGTCGCCGGAAGCGATGCGCTCGATCACCGACAGCCCGTCGGCAAGGGCAGCCGCCAGCAGTGCTCGATGTGAGATCCCCTTGTCACCCGGAAGGCGCAACCGTCCCCGCAGTGGTCGTGGCCCGTTGACCACGAGCTCGTCTTGGGTGATCACTCGGGGAGGTCGTCGCGCAGGGACCGGGCACCTTCGAGGTAGACGTGATGGAGCGTGTTCCGGTCCTTCTCGGTGTAGCAGTGGATCATCACGCGCACGACACGAGCCATGCCGTGATCGATGTTGAGCTCACGTGCGCAGATGAGCGGCACGTCACCGAGGCCGATCGCCCGTGCGGCTGCCGCCGGGAACTCGGCGGTGAGGTCGTCGGTGGCCGTGAAGAGCATGCTCACGAGCGCGTCGTGATCGATCTCGTTGCGGGTCAGGATCTCCTGGACGAGCCGCGCCGTCTTCGAGTCGATCTCGGCTTTGGTGTTCTCGTCGCAGGTGATCGCACCCCGGATCGCCCGCAGCTTCATGTTCCCGAGGCTAGGTCGGCCTCTCCGGTTGATGCGTAGAGCTTGCGCACCTCAGCGTTCGTGAGTGCGCGCCACTTCCCTGGGCGAAGCCGGTCGTCGCGGAGGGGTCCGATCCGGGTGCGCACCAGTCGCCGGACCGGATGACCGACGGCTTCGCACATTCGTCGCACCTGCCGGTTGCGACCCTCGTGGATCGTGAGCTCGAGTGCAGTCCGACCACCACTGCGCTGGACCACGCGCACGCGTGCCGGTGCGGTAGGCCCGTCGTCGAGCGTGACGCCGGCCGCGAGCGTCCGCACGATCGCATCGCTCGGTGAGCCGGTCACCTCGGCGAGGTACGTCTTGTCCACGCCGTGCTTCGGATGAGTGAGGAGCTGCGCGAGATCACCGTCGTTGGTGAGGATCAACAATCCCTCGGTGTCGTAGTCGAGCCGACCGACCGGGAACACTCGAGGCTCGTCCGGTACCAGATCCATCACCGTGCGCCGCCCCTCGGGGTCGTCCGCGGTGGTGACGACGCGCATTGGCTTGTTCAACAGGTAGTAGACGATGTCCGTGCGCGTGGTCACCGGCGTGCCGTCGACCGCAATGCGTTGGGTTTCGGGATCGACGCGAGTGCCCGGCTCGGCAACCACGCCATCGACGCTGACGCGCCCGGCAGCGATCAGGTCGTCACACGCGCGCCGAGAGCCGATGCCCGCGCGTGCCAAGACCTTCTGCAGTCGCTCGCCTTCAGGGGTGTCGGTAGGCACGGGTCGCGCTCAGGCGTCCTCGATCTCGACGTCGACGGGGTTGTCCGACAGTCGAAGCCCGCGCTCGAGCGCTTCGACGACGCTCGCGTCGGGGACGAAGTCACCGAGTGGCGGAAGGTCGTCGCGGGAGTCGATGCCCAAGCGTTCGAGGAACACCGGAGTCGTGCCATAGAGCACGGCGAGGCCGGGGCCGGGATCGCGGTCGACCTCTTCGATGTAGCCGCGTGCCACGAGCGTGTCGAGCGTCGACTCGACGTTCACGCCACGGATCGCCGAGATCTGCCCGCGCGAGATCGGTTGCTTGTAGGCCACGATCGCGAGGGTCTCGAGCGCCGGACCCGAGAGGCGCACATGCTGCCCTTCGAGGACGAAGCGTTCGACGTAGGCCGCAACATCAGGGTGAGTCTGGAAGCGGTAGCCGCCTGCGACGCGCGCCAGCATGAAGCCGCGCTGGGTCTCTTCGTATTCACGTGCCAAGTCATCGCAGATCATCTCGACGTCCTGCACAGGCAGCTCGACGAGCTCGGCGAGAAAGCGGGGCTCGACGGGTTCGGTCGACGCCATGATCACGGCCTCGATGGCCCGCCGGTCTTCCGTCGCGCCGTGGTCGTGCGCGGATGCTTCCTCGGGGTTTCGGTGCGTCACGATCGTGCCTCCGAGGGCGGCGTCGCCGGCTCGTCCCAGTCGGCCACGCTCGCTTCGTCGAGCGCGTAGTCGTCGCTCACCAGCCGCCGAACCGACAAGGTGCCGAAGTTCTCGATCTGCTCGAGGTCGAGCAGCCCTTGCTTGAAGAGCTCCAGCACGGCCAAGAATTGCACGATGACATCGAGTCGAGTGGACGAATCAGCAACCAGATCGCGGAACTGCATCGAGCGACCCGCCGGCACCCGCGCCAGCACCTCGACGATCGCTTCCGCGACGCTCGCTCGGATCGGTGCGATGTGCTCGGTGTCGACGACTTCGGTCGGTCGCGGCATGAGCGCCCGGCGGGCGGCGTCGCGCAGCGCAAGGAGTCGCACCCGTTCGAGTGGATCGGGCACCATCGACTTGAAGGGTTCCTCGGGCCCGGCCAGGCGAGGAACCGAGAGTGACGCGCGGGCGATCATGCTCTGGATCGTCGACGACGCGTCCTTGAACGTCTTGCACTCCAGCAATCGCGCAAGCAGCAGGTCGCGCTCTTCGAAGCGGAGCAGCTCCTCGTCGAGCTCGAGATCGCTCGAGCTCGGGAGCAGACGACGCGTCTTGAGCTCGATCAGCGTCGCGGCGATCAGCAAGAACTCGGTCGCGAGCTCCAGGTCGAGCGCGTGCATGCGCTCGAGTTCAGTGAGATAGCCGTCGACGATCGGCGCGAGCGAGACCTCCCAGAGGTCGACTTCTTGTCGCAAGATGAGGTGCAACAGGAGATCGAATGGTCCCTCGAAGACCGATGTGCGCACCTCGTAGCCCATTCGGGCACAGGGTAGAGGACGGCTATTCGGCAGCCGTGCCAGGTACCGTGGCTGGCGATGGCCAGAGTGTTCTCAGGCGTGAAGCCAACCGGCGAGCTGCATCTCGGCAACCTGCTGGGCGCGGTGCGTCACTGGGTCGCGCAGCAGGACCAGGACGACACCATCTTCTGCGTCGTCGATCTGCACGCGATGACGATCCCCTACGAGGCGCCCGAGATGGCCGACCTCACGTGGAAGACGGCCGCGATGCTGATCGCCGCGGGCCTCGACCCCAACCGTTGCACTCTGTTCGTGCAGAGCCACGTGCCCCAGCACACCGAGCTCACGTGGACGCTCAACTGTGTGGCGACGTTCGGCGAGCTCAACCGGATGACGCAGTTCAAGGAGAAGAGCGGTGGCCAGGAGTCGGTGAGCGTTGGGCTCTTCGACTACCCCGTGCTCATGGCGGCCGACATCCTCGCCTACGACACCGACAAGGTTCCCGTGGGCGACGACCAGCGCCAGCACCTCGAGCTCACTCGTGACGTCGCCATCCGCTTCAACCACCGCTTCGGCGACACGTTCGTCGTTCCAGAGGCCACGGTGCCTCCGGTTGGGGCGCGGATCATGGATCTCCAGGATCCAACGTCGAAGATGTCGAAGTCGTCGGCGTCTCCCGGCACGGTGGCGCTCCTCGACGACGAGAAGGTGATCACGAAGCGGATCCGCAGCGCAGTGACCGATTCGGAGACGGAAGTCCGCCATGCTCCCGAGAAGCCGGGTGTGTCGAACCTTTTGGAGATCCTGGCCGCGACGACTGGGCGCGGCATCAAGGACCTCGAAGGTGAGTTCGCTTCGGGCGGCTACGGCCCGTTGAAGGACACAGCGGCCGAGGCAGTCGTCGAGTTCCTCCGCCCGTTGCGCGAGCGCTACGCGGAGCTCGACAAGGACCGCGAACAGGTCACCAAGCAGCTCGCGCTCGGCGCCCAGAAGGCCGAAGCGATGGCCACAAAGGTGATGGAGCGAGTCCGCAAGGCGACGGGGCTGCTCCCGCGCGGCTAATCGTCGTCGGCTTGGTTGAGCGCCTGCACGACGTGATCAGGGAAGCCGAGTTTGTGCCATGACGAGTCGTCGTGGTGCGCGCCGGCCCACGCGGCGGCCTCGTCACGCGCACCGATCACACGCAGGCGCGTCTCCCCCAGCTCCGCGTGGCGGAGGTACAGGCCGACCCGGCGCGTGATGCCGTGCTTCTCCGACCACGCGTCGGCCATGTCGTGGCCTGCCGCCGCGCCCGCAAGCGTCGCACCCGCCCGCGCGAACACCCCGAGGCCGGAGTCGAGCTTCCCCACATCGTGGAGCAACGCCGCCGCGATCCACCGGTCGTCCCCGGCCTCGGGCGTGCCGGCGAGCGCCCGCTCCACCCGACGTGCTACCGCCACCGAATGGCGGCGATCGTGTGCCGGCATCCTCGACCACAGCTCGTGCTCGGGGTCGGTGAGCACGTCATCCACCCACGATGCCTCGCCACTCGGCGGGCCACCGGGTCTCAGGGCGCCGAAGAACCGTCGCGACAGGTGCCAACCGCGTTGCATCAGCCCAAACCGACGTAGTCGCGAAGCACGTCGTAGAAGGGCGAGATGATCTTTCCCATCACGTTGGTCATCAGGATCAGCATGAAGAGCACGATCAGCCCGTACGGCCGGTACTTGTACCAAGTCGGAAGCCACGTACGGGGCAACAGTCGCTCGAGCAGTGCGGAACCGTCGAGAGGCGGGATCGGAAGCAGGTTGAACGTCCCGAGCAACAGGTTGACCAGCGCGAAGTAGAAGAAGATCTGCAGGATCAAGTCGCCCTGCACGCTGTCGAACAGCACGCCTCCGATTCGGTGGCCGCTGTCGAAGCGCCACTTCGCGATCGACGCCGCGATGAACGCCAGCAGGTAGTTGGTTGCCGGTCCCGCAAGACTCACGAAGACGATGTCGCGACGCGGGTGGCGCAGCCGTGCGCCATTGACCGGGACCGGCTTCGCGTACCCGAACGCCGGGAGCTGAGCGAGCACGGCCATCGCCGGCAGGATCACCGAGCCGAACGGATCGGCGTGCCGGACCGGGTTGAGCGTGAGGCGATGCGCACGCTTCGCCGTGTCGTCACCGAGCCACAACGCCACGACCCCGTGACTGACCTCGTGCAGGATCACGGCCGCGACGAGACACGGCAGGAAGATCAGGATCTCGCGAAGATCCACCTAGCGGGTCAGCGGGTCTTGGATGCGCAGCTGATGCACAGACGGGCCGCGGGCATGGCCTCGAGCCGAGCGTCGCCGATCTCACCGCTGCACGACTGGCACCGTCCATAGGTGCCGTCGTCCATCTTGGTGAGTGCGTCCTCGACGTCGCGCAGCGTCTCCGCCAGCGAGCCGGCCAGCGCCTCGATCTCCGACCGCTCGGCGGTCACCTGGCTGGAATCGGCAAAGCCGCCGTCGAACGACAGCGAGCCGTTCTCGCCCAGGCCGAGCTCACCGAGCTTGGCGCGCAAGCGGTCGCGCTCGTCGACGAGCTGGTCGCGTTGAGGTGATTGCGTCGCCCCGGCCATGGATGAATGGTATCGCCGCAGGCCCGGGTCTACTCCTCGAGTTCCCAGCGTTTCCGCAGGTCAGAGCGCTATGACCGCCGAACGTGTGACGCCGGTGGAGAGCTCTCAGCGCCGAGGGTGGGCCCGGGGGTGGGCCTGGTCGTACACCGCGCGCAGACGATCCGCGGACACGAGTGTGTACACCTGGGTCGTCGACAGGCTGGCGTGACCGAGCAGCTCCTGCACGACGCGCAGATCGGCTCCATGGTCGAGCAAGTGGGTCGCGCAGGAGTGCCGCAGCACGTGCGGCGACATGCGGTCCGCAAGTCCGACTCGTTCCGCCGCAGCGCGCACGATCCCCCAGCAGCCCTGGCGGGTCAGTCGCCCGCCGCGGACGTTCAGGAAGACCGCATCGCCGGCCCCGCGGCCAGCACGGCCCGTGCGAACGAGCAACGGCCGACCGTGCGTGAGGTAGTGCGTGAGCGCGGCACGAGCGCTGCGACCGACCGGGACGATCCGTTCCTTCGAGCCCTTGCCGAACACACGCAGCAGGCCTTGGTCGAGATCGACGTCGGCGCGGTCCAGACCTACGAGCTCGCTGATGCGCAGGCCGCCGGCGTACAGCGTCTCGAGGATGGCTCGGTCTCGCTGGTCGAGCGGCGAGTCACCGACGACAGCGTCCAGCACACTTGCGACCTCGTCCTCGGTGAGGGCTTTCGGGATGCCGGCAGGCACCTTGGGCGCGCGCACGTCCTCGGCGGGATCTTCGATGGCCAGCTCTTCGTCAACACAGAAGCGATGGAAGGAACGGACGGCCACGAGCGCGCGGGCGATCGACGACGACGCCCAGCGAGGTTGACCGTCGTCATCGCGGGCCGCCCTCAGCCAGCCGACGTAGTCGTCGACCGTCCGTGCTTCGACTGCGCTCGGGTCGACGACACCGTGCTCGCGCAGGTACGCGGCATATGTCCGCAGGTCGCGTCGATACGCGGCGAGCGTGTTCGGGCTCAGTCCTCGCTCGACCGCGAGCCAGGTGGCGTGCTCCTCCAGCAGCTCGGTGAGGCGGTCATGCTCGACCGCCGCCGTTGGGCTCATCGCGTCGAGGTGGAGTGCCCGTCGAGATGTGGTCGGGCGAGCTTGAGACCGAGGAGCGTCTTGCCGTCGATGATCTCCTCGTTGGCGATGAGGTCGTCGAGGTCGGCGATCGCCACTCGTTCGATGGTCATCTCGGCTTCCTCATCGTGGCCGGTCCACGTGTGCTGGGTCGGCTCGAGGTCGAGCGCACAGAAGAGGTGCGTGTACTCGTCGGTGAAGCCCGGCGAGTTCATGAACGAACCAAGTCTCACCAAGCGACCCGCGCGCTGACCGATCTCTTCTTCGAGCTCGCGCAGTGCGGTCTCCTCCGGTGGCTCGCCATCGACGTCACGCTTCCCCGCCGGGATCTCCAACAGCTCGCGGTCGACGGCCGATCGGTACTGCCGCACGAGGATGACGTGACGACCGTCGTTGTCGACCGGCACGACTGCGACGGCGCCGGGATGGCGGACCGCTGCCCTCGTGAAGGTCACGCCGTCAGGTCCTTCGATCTCGAGGTCCTCGACGCGCAAGAAGTGACCCGTCCAACGCGTCGTCTTGCTGACGACGCGAAAGCGCGTCACGGTCGAACGGGCGGGACCAGCTCCGGAGTGGCCGCGGGGGTCTCGATCGGGAGTCGGGGCGCACGCCCTTCCGCCCGTTCTGCCGCGGCGCGCACGAACGCTGCGAACAGCGGGTGCGGCCGGTCGGGTCGGCTCTGGAACTCCGGGTGCGCCTGCGTGGCCACGAAGAACGGGTGCAACTCGACCGGCAGCTCTACGAACTCGACAAGCCGGCCGTCCGGTGACGCGCCCGAGCAGACGAGCCCGGCCTCTTCGAGCCGGCCCCGAAGCTTGTTGTTGACCTCGTAGCGGTGGCGGTGACGCTCGTAGACGAGGTCATCGCCGTAGGCATCGTGCACGATCGATCCGGGTTCGAGTCGAGCCGGGTACAAGCCGAGGCGCATGGTGCCGCCCATGTCGACGACCTCGCGCTGCTCGTCCATCAGGTCGATGACGGGGTGCATCGTGCGCGGATCGAACTCGCTCGAGTTGGCGTCGTCCATGCCGCACACGCTTCGGGCGAACTCGATGACTGCGCACTGCATGCCGAGGCACAGCCCGAGATACGGAATGCGTTGCTCGCGTGCGTAACCCGAGGCCGCGATCTTGCCTTCGATGCCGCGGAACCCGAAGCCACCCGGGATGACGATGCCGTCGAGCTCGCGCAGTCGGCCCTCGGCGAGCAGCCCTTCCGCGTCGTCGCTCGCGATCCAGTCGATCTCGACCTTCGCGCCGCACGAGTAGCCGCCGTGTCGCAACGCTTCGGCGACTGACAGGTAGGCGTCGGGAAGGTTGACGTACTTCCCGACAAGCCCGATGCGCACGCGCTGGTCGGCGGCTTGCACCCGGCGCACGAGGTCGCGCCACTCGCTGAGGTCGGGCTCACGGTCGTCGAGGCGAAGGACTCGGCACACGTAGGAGTCGAGACCTTCGTCGTGCAGCACGAGCGGGATCTCATAGAGGTGGTCGGCGTCGACTGCCGACACGATCCCCTCTTCGGGCACGTCGCAGAGCTGGGAGATCTTCTCTTTGAGGCGGCCGTGGATGGGCCGGTCGGAGCGGCAGACGATCGCGTCGGGCTGGATGCCCCGGCCTCGTAGCTCGGTGACCGAGTGCTGGGTCGGCTTGGTCTTCTGCTCCCCCGACGGCCCGATGAACGGGACCAGGGTCACGTGCACGTAGAAGACGTTGTCGCGGCCGACGTCCTTGCGGAACTGCCGGATTGCCTCGAGGAACGGGAGGATCTCGATGTCACCGACGGTGCCGCCGACCTCGGTGATGACGACGTCGACGTCCTCATCGGCCAGTCGGAGGATGCGCTCCTTGATCTCGTCGGTGATGTGCGGGATGACCTGCACGGTCTGACCCAGGTACGCGCCCCGCCGTTCCTTGGCGAGCACCTCCTGGTAGATCGAGCCTGTCGTCGCGTTCGACTTCTTCGAGAGTGGGACGTCGACGAAGCGCTCGTAGTGCCCGAGATCGAGGTCGGTCTCGCCGCCGTCGTCGGTGACGAACACCTCACCGTGCTGGAACGGGTTCATCGTGCCGGGATCGACGTTGATGTACGGGTCGAGCTTCTGCATCGTGACCCGTAGACCCCGGCACTTGAGCAGTCGTCCGAGCGACGATGCCGTGAGGCCCTTCCCGAGGCTGGATGCCACACCACCGGTGACAAAGACGTGTTTCGCCACGGGAGATCAACCTAACACCCGCGCACCCCCACTTCGGTGATCGTGCGCACGCGAGGGGAATTCGGCACGTTGGTTGTTGCCCTTCAACAATCAACGTGCCGAAAAGCCCGCGGGCGGAACGGGTCAGGGGGTGGGTTGGCGGCGCTCGGGGCGTTGGCCGAGACGGTCGAGCCATCTGAGCGGTGGCACGCGGTCGATGATCGTGCTGAACGACCAGACCTCGGCGGCGAGGTTGGCGACGACGAGCACGCTCAGCGCGGTGATGCGGCTCACGTCACCGCGGCCGAGCACGACACCCAACCCGAGCGTCGCACCGACGACGTTCGCGCCCGTGTCGCCGAGCATCAGGTTCTCGCGCAGGTCGTCGTAGAGAAGTGCGAATGCGCCACCCATCACCGGCGCGATGGCAAGCCCGACGTCGCCGGTACCGAGCAGGATCGCGAGGGGTACGTACGCGATGAGCGAAGCCTTGATGGTGCGACCAGGTGCGCGGTCGAGCAGGTTCGCGAGGTTCGCTGCCAGCGCGATGAGCACCGCGTCCACGATGATCCGTCGCCCGGTGGCGAACCCGGGTGTGGCGACGAGCACGACCGCGACGCCGGCACCGCCGAACAGCTTCAGGAAGCCAGTCGTGATCTCTCCGTGCCGCAACGCCCCGATGTGGCCGCGAAATCCAGTGCGGGAGTCGTCGCCCAGCAGGTCGTCGATGAAGCCGAGCAACCCGAACGCGAACACCGCAAAGAGCACCTCGGTGCGCTCGATGGTGAGGTCGACGGTGTCGCCGACCCCGACTGAGCCGAACGCGGCGCGACCGGCTTCGATCACGAGCAGCGCCAGGATGATGAGGACTCCCCCGGCGGTCGAGAGGCGATGCTTGCGGTAGTTCTCCTTCTGGAGCGCGGGCGCCGCCAGCATCCGGCTGCCGCCGTGGCGCAGGAGCTGGACCGTGAGCGCCCCGACCACGAGGCCGAGGACGACCTTCATCGAGCGATCGCCGTGGGCGCGATCCGGGCGTCGATCACGGCTGCCACCACTCGGGGTTCGTCGCGTCCGCGCCGTCGCCGACGCCGTAGTGGCCGACCACGCCGCGCAGCAGATCTGCCAGGGCCAGCAACGTGACTGCAGATCCGGAAGGCTGATCGAGGTCGTCGACGGTCGACACCGCCGCTGCAAGGGCCTCGTCGTCGCGCACCCAGGCGACGAGCGATCCGCGCGCTGGCCCGTCTGCGACCGCCACGAACATCTCGGCGGCGCCAAGCGGGAGCCCGGCGTCAACCGCGGCGCGTGCAGCGGGAACGAGCACCTGCTTCGCTTTGACCGCACCTTCGCTCCCCACCACCAACAGCGCGGCCGTCCCCGGGCCGCCGATGTCGGTGATCGGCACCTCGGTTCCGACATCTTCGAACGAGATGAACCCAGCATCGGTCAACGTGGTGAGGACATCAGTCGTGCCGAGGCTTGGTCCCTCATTGAGGCGATCGACGACGGCTTCCCATCCGCGAGTACGAAGCTCGACGCGGCCCGCATCCGCCACATCGAGCGCGGTGGACAGTGCATCGCGGTCGTCTTGTTTCTCGAGCGTCCACTTCTCTTCGACCCAGAGCACACCGGGCGCTTCGGCACCGGCGCGGCGGGCGAGCTGCACGAGGCCTTGCATCGTCTCCGGGTCGACGCCGCGCACCGCGATGACGATCACGCTGGCTTGTGCGAGGCGGTCGGTCACCGAGAACGGCTCGAGTGCATCCAGCTTCGCTTCGAGCACCGCGTTGTCGGCCTTCAACAGGTCGTTCTCCGCTCGTCGAGCATCAGCGTTCGCTTCGACGGTGTCGATGCGGTTCTCGAGGGTCTCCACCGTCGGTTGTCCGAGGACGCCGTAGCCCATGACGACACCGACCGCGAGCGCAAGGAACACGGCGACGAGAGAGACAAGATGGAAGCGGAAGTTGATCATGAGACGGTCGAGTGCTTAGCGCGTGATCGAGAACCAGAGATCGCGGATCGTGAGCCACACCCCGTCGAGCAGAGTCTGGATCGGCTTGGACACCGCGATGACCACCATCATCACGACGATGGCCGACCCGATGAGCAGGAACCAATCGAGCCGGCGGACGCGCTGCTCGTAGAGGCTGCTGACGCCCTTCGCGTCCACCAGCGCGGGTCCGAGACGTAATCGGGTCAAGAAGGTGGAGGCCATCCCCTTTCGGCCTTTGTCGAGGAATTCGACCATCGATGCGTGCGCGCCGACCGCGACGATCAGCTGTGCGCCGGCTTCGTAGGCCAGCAGCATCGCGACGTCCTCACTGGTTCCCTCAGCGACGAACTCGTGGTACTTCACGTCCCAGTCAACGAGCGTCTCCCGCCCTGGTGCGCGACCGTCGGGATGCACATGGTGGACGATGTCCTTCGTGACGTCGAGAGCTTCGCGCGACACCGAGTCGAAGTCGCCGATGATGATCTCGGGCTTGAACCCCATCTCGAGCAGCGCGTCGGCGCCGCCATCGACGCCGATGAGCACCGGGTGGAACTCCCGGATGTACGAGCGCAGGTGCAGCAGGTCGCTCTTGTAGTCGTGACCGCGCACCACCACGAGGGCGTGTCGGCCCTTGAACCGCGTCACGATCGGAGGCAGCTCGAGCGGCTCGAACGTGAGGCGCGCCTCCTCTTTCACGTACTCGAGGGTGTTCACTGCAAAGCGTTCGAGCTCAGTGCCGATGGACGAACGGGCATCCTTCATCGCCTCTTCGACCTCGACGAGCTCGCGCACCGTGCCGCTCGCGAGCTGCACCGTGCCCCGCCAGATGTCCTGAACGTCGATGCGCAATGTCTCGCCTTCGCGCACCGTGTCCATCACCTCGACACCCACCCCGTCGATCAGCGGGATCCCGGCTTCGAGCAGCCGACGCGGCCCGAGGTTGGGGTACCGCCCTGAGATCGATGGTGCCGCGTTGATGACGGCGGCGGCGCCGCCCAACACCAACCCGTCGGCGGCGACTCCATCGAGGTCCTCGTGGTTGATGACCGCGATGTCTCCAGGCTCGAGCCGCTTGACGAGCTCTTTCGTCCGGCGGTCGACCCTCGCCGGTCCGACCACGATGTGCGCGGCGACGGGACGACGACGTTGCAAGAGGCGGGCGATCATTGGGTCACTTCGGGACGTCGTTGCGCGGCGCGCTCGAGCAGCTCGGCCGCGTGACTGCGTGCGTGGTTCGACTCGCCCACACCCGCGAGCATCCGCGAGAGCTCGAGGACGCGTGCATCGGCCTCGACGGGTGTGGCGCTCGCCACGGTGCGACCGCCCTCCTCTCGCTTCTCGACGACCACCTGCGCGTCGGCGAAGGCGGCGACCTGGGCCAAGTGCGTCACGCACAGCACCTGGTGACGTTTCCCGAGATCAGCCAGCAAGCGGCCTACCGCGATGCCGGCTTCACCACCGATGCCGGCGTCGACCTCGTCGAACACCAACGTCGGCGGCGCCTCGGAGAGCACCAGCCGCAACGCCAGCATCGCACGTGACAGCTCGCCGCCACTCGCGGCCTTCGCGAGCGGCTTCGGCGGCTCACCGGGGTTGGGGGCGAGGAGGAACGTGATGTCGTCGGCACCGTCGTCGGTCAGCGCGCCTGGTTCGACGAGCACTTCGAGGTGTGCCGCAGGCATGGCGAGCTCTCGCAGGTGTGTCGTCACTTCCTCGGCGAGCGGCGCGGCAGCACGCTGACGCGCAGTGCTCAGCGCGCTGGCAGCATCACGAGCGCGTTCGTTCGCAGCTTCCCTCCGCGCCTCGAGCTCGGCGGCGCGTGCTTCGAAGCCCTCCAACTCCGAGAGACGTCGGCGCGTCTCATCCGCGTAGGTGACGACATCCGCGAGGGTCTCGCCGTACTTGCGGCACAGGTCGCGAAGGCGTTGCCGGCGGGTACGGACCTGCTCGAGCCGAGCGGGGTCCTCGCTCACTCGGTCGGTGGCCAACCGCAGCTCTCTCTCGAGATCGGCTAGCTCGGCCTGCGCGGCCCGAAGGCGGTCGGCAAGATCGGTGAATGGCGCGCGATCGCCAAGCGACGACACCGCGCGACCGACCGCATCGAGTCCGGATCCCTCGATCGCGCCAAATGCTTGACGCAGGGCCTCACGATGTGAGACGGCGTCGGCAAGCAGCGCTTCCTCGGCCTCGAGCGTCACCTCTTCACTGGTGTCGGCGATCTCGGCGCCGTCGATCTCTTCGATCTGGAAGCGGAGCAGGTCGAGCTCGCGGGCGCGGGAGCGTTCGTCACCGCCGAGCTCGGCGAGCTCGACCTCGATCTGGCGTGCTTCCTCGCGGGCCTGGCGTAGCGCGGTCTTGGTATCGAGCGCGGGACTCCCGGCGTAGCGGTCGAGCGCGCCGCGTTGCACCGCCGGTTGCAGCAGGGATTGATGTGCGTTCTGTCCGTGCAGGTCGACGAGAGCGCTTCCCACCTCGGCCACCTCGGCCACAGTCGCGAGTCGTCCGTCGACATAGGCACGGGCACGCCCGTCATGCGGAAGCACTCGGGCCAGGACCACTTCACTGCCGTCCGGCGCCTCGAAGCGCCCTTCGACGCGGGCCTCGGACGCACCTTGCCGCACGAGCGTGGCGTCGGCACGCGCGCCGAGGAGCAGCTCGATGGCTTCGACGAGCAACGTCTTTCCTGCTCCCGTCTCGCCGGTGATCGCGGTGGAACCTGGGCTCACGAGCACGGTCACGTCGTCGACGATGCCGAGTTCGGTCACGTGCAGCTCGCGCAGCATGCCTAGCGGTCCGTCCTCACCTATCCGAAAGGCCGAACTTGGCCTTGAGGATCTGGTGGAAGTCCCGCGGGCCGAACGTCACCATGCGTGCCGGCTTCGGCCCCGCGGTGCAGGTGACCGTGTCGCCCGAATCGAGGATGCCGAGCTCGCGACCATCAAGCGTGAGGATGACGTCGCGCTCGTCGACGATGGTGAACCGCAGCTCCTCATCCGCATCGAGTACGAGCGATCGATCGAACAGCATGTGCGGTGACACCGGTGTGAGCAGGAGACAACGGTGTCGCGGCGAGACGATCGGTCCACGCGCCGAGAACGAGTACGCGGTCGACCCCGTCGGGGTCGCGACGATCACACCATCGGCGGCGTACGTCGTGAAGAAGGTGCCGTTGATCGCGACATCGAGCCGGACGAGCCGACCGGCGCGGGTCTTCTCGATCACCGCCTCGTTGAGGGCCCACCACCGTCCCGCGGCGGCGGAGTCGGATCCGACGACGACTTCGACCACCATGCGCTCGTCGATCTCGAAGTCCCCAGCCAACACGCGTGCGAGCGCGTCTTCGAGGTCCGTGGGCTCGACCTCGGCGAGGTATCCCATCTGCCCGATGTTGACGCCGAGCACCGCGGCGCCGGTCTCGTACACGAGGTCGACGGATCGCAGCATGGTTCCGTCGCCTCCGAGCGAGACGACCAAGTCCATGCCGCGCACGAACGCGTCGACGTCCGTCGCGTACTCGTTGAGCCCACTCGCAGCCGCGTCTGCTTGCTCGACCCGGACCTCGATGCCGTGCTCGACCAGCCAGCCGGCTGCACGGCGCGCCATCTGGTGCGCATGGGCTCGGTCGCGGTGCGGCACGAGCCCTACGACGCTCACCTTCTGGCGGCTCATGACGCGCCCGCCAGCGCCAGCAAGCGGTCCGTCGGCACGACCGCGCCGTCCCGACGGCCGTGCAGCAGGAACTCCCGGTTCCCTTCGGCACCGAGCAACGGGGACTCGACGATGTCGACGGTGACGATCCCCTGCTCGACGAGCCCGGTGGTGACTTCGAGGAGCACTTCAGCGTGGACCTGTGGATCGGTGATCACGCCTTTTCGGCCGATGCGGGAGCGACCGGCCTCGAACTGCGGCTTGAGCAGCAGGACGAGCTCACCGTCGGTTGCGATGCAACGCACGAGCGCGGGCGCGACGGTGAGCAAGGAGATGAACGACAGGTCGGCGACGGCGATGGGCACGAAGCCATCGATCTGATCTGGCTCGAGGGTTCGTACGTTGGTCCGCTCGAGGACCTGGACACGCGGATCCTGACGCAGTGACCACGCGAGCTGCCCGCGACCGACGTCGACCGAGTACACGCGCGTCGCGCCGTGTTGGAGCAGGCAATCGGTGAATCCGCCCGTTGACGCGCCAGCATCGAGGCACCGTTTGCCGTTCACATCGAGCGCGAACGCATCGAGCGCGTGGGCAAGCTTCTTGCCACCGCGAGAGACGAACGGTGGCGGTGGTCCTTCGACGGAGATCGACTCGGCCGTGCTCACGCGTCGCGCCGCACTCGTGGCCGGCGCGCCCCCGACGACAACTCGTCCCGCGGCGATGACCTCGGTCGCTCGGGCGCGGCTGGCGACGAGTCCACGGCGCACGAGCTCGGCATCGAGGCGATGGCGAGACACGGACCAGGCTACGTCCGGGCCGCGAGCGCGGCCAGCAATGACGGAACGAGAGCGCCAAGGTCCTCGCCCACGTACGGCGGTGGTGGATCAGGGATCGCTTCGCCACCCGGCGGGGCAATCGCTGCGCTCACTCCGGTGAGCACGAGCGCGAACGGCCAACCGAGCGCAGCCGCGAGCGCGCCGTCGGACGACGGCCGATCGCCCACCACGATCCCGTTGTTTCCGAACCGCTCGCGCACGAGCGCGACCATCGGAGGCTCCGGCTTGCCCGCAACCTCGGGTGAACGTCCCGATGCAGTCGCAACCGCAGCCGCGATCGCTCCCGACCCGGGCATCAACCCGCCCGGTACCGGATAGGTGGCGTCGAGGTTGGCCGCGACGAAGCGGGCGCCGTCCCGGATCGCACTCGAAGCCCGGTCGAGCTCGTCGAAGTCGAAGTTGCGATGGAAGCCCACGACGACGGCGGCCGCCGGTGGGCGGTCCACCGGTTCGAGCCCGACCTCGAGGAGCGCCTGCACGACGCCCGGTCCCGCGCAGGCGAGGACCCGCGAACCCGGCGCGAGCCCATCGCGCAGCAGCGCGGCCGCAGCGAGCGCGCTGGTGACCACGTCGTCCCCGTCAGCGTCGATCCCGCAGCGTTCGAGCTTGGCCACGACGTCGGCGATCGGCTGGCTCGAGTTGTTCGAGACGAAGCCCACCCGAACGCCGGCGGCGCACAGCTCGGTCACCCCCTCGATCGCGGCTGGAATCGGCTCGTCGCCCCGCCAGATCACACCATCGAGGTCACAGCAGACGACCGGCGTCGGCGACGCGGAACCGGTCACCTCAGGCGGGCTCGGCAACCAGCGCGAGAGCCTTGCGGTACTCCTCGAGCGGACGCATCGCGACCGCCAGCTTGAGATGACGACGTGCGCCGGTGCGGTCACCGACCCGCATCAACGACAGGCCCAATCCGAAGTGGGCGTAGTCGTTGACCGGATCGAGCTCGACGGCGTGGGCGAACTCGGAGCGCGCCGCGGGAAAGCGTCCGCTACCGAAGTAGGCGCGACCGAGCGCTTCGCGGATCGACCCCTTCTCGGGCTCGATCTCGCGGGCTCGCTCGAGCGCGACCGCGGCCGCGTGTGGGTTATCGGTGGCCAGCAGTCGACTTCCTTCTTCAAACGCGTCGTACGCCTCTGCCCCCGACGCCGATGCGGACTGGTCCCTCATCATCTCGATTCTTCTCTCTCGGTTCCTCATGATCACGGACGTGCGGGTGCGGAATGCTCGCGAGACCGTATGCGAGACTGACGCGGCCCGACCCGAAGAAAGCGAACCGCGCCGTTGCCTGAGCTGTTCCCGTTCCGTGCCCTCCGCTACGCCGCGGCCGACGAGCTGAGCGAGATCACGGCTCCCCCATACGACGTCATCGACGACGACGAGCGCACCAAGCTCGAGCGGTCGCATGAGCACAACGCCGTGCAGCTGATCCTGCCGCGCCATTACGAGGGTGACGACGGGTACGACCGGGCCGCCAAGTGCTTGCAGTCGTGGGCAGCCGACGGCGTGTTGGAGCGCGACACCGAACCACGGCTCTACGCGTACCGCATGCGCTACGAGGTAGACGCGGTGCCGCGCCACACCCTGGGCGTGATCGGCGCACTCCAGCTTCCCGAGACACCGGGCGAGGGCGACGTGCTCCCTCATGAACGGACGTTGCCGAAGGCGAAGTCCGATCGCCTCGCGCTGCTGCGCGAAACGCGGGCGAACCTCGACCCGATCTGGGGGCTGTCGCTCGCCGACGGGCTGACCGCGGCGATCGGCGAGCTCGATCCCGCCTCCACCGTGAAGGCCGTCGATGCCGGCGGCACCGTGCACGAGCTCTGTCCCTTGCCTCCCGACCGTGTCGACGCGGTGCGCGCCGTCATCCGGTCGGCGCCGGTGGTCATCGCCGACGGGCATCACCGGTTCGAGACCGCCTGCAACTACCGAGCCGAAGCCAGTGATTCTCCCGGCTGCGAGTCGATCATGGCGTTCGTCGTCGAGCTCACCGAAGACGAGCTCTGCGTACACGCGATCCACCGACTCCTCCACGGGGGTGCGCACGCTCGGGAGCGTCTTGCCGCCCACTCCGATGTGCAGGTTGAGCCGTTCGACACCGGTCCCGACACCCTGCACGACCTTCGCATGCGCATGCTCGAGGACGGCGCGCTTGGATTCGTGGATCGCGACGGCTTCGCGCTCTTGCACCTCGAAGAGGACCACATCGAGGCACATCTCACTGATGTCCCCGACGTGCTGCACGGCGTCGACGCGGTGCGCTTCGATCTCGGGGTGCGACCGGGTCTTGGCGACCTGGAGCTGTCCTACCGCGACGACGCGGCGACGTGCGCGTCGCTCGTCGACAAGGGCACGGCCGACGGCGTGGTGCTGCTCGAACCGGTGACGGTCGCTCAGATCCGCGAGGCCGCCGTCGCGGGCGTGAAGATGCCCGAGAAGACCACGTTCTTCAACCCCAAGCCGCGAACCGGGATGGTCTTCCGAACCTTGGATGAGTGACGGACGCGATCGGCGCGCCCGGCGGGCGGCTTGCCCGCCCGTCAACCACCTAGTCGTGGACGGAGTCGCGTGGGGGGAGCCGTCGAGGGGGGCCTGCCCCCCTCGTCAAGAAACGTCCCAAGTGGCGCCGGCGCCGAGCAGCGCTCCGAGGTCGGGTGGGCCTTGCTTCTCGGACGAGATGACGAGCTGGCGTTGCACTTCGGCCTCGTAGGACGGGCGCTGCACGTCGCGGAACACGCCGATGGGCGTAGGAGTGGTCGGCCGGTCGGCGAGCCGTGAGAGCGCGAACGCGAGTGTTGGGTCTTCGCGGTGCTCGTCGTGCACGAGGAGCCGGTCCTCACCGACCTCGGCGACGTCGGCGATCTCGCACTCACCGAACTGGTTGAGGACCACGCCCTTGCTTCCGTCGGCGCCGAAGCGGATCGGCTCACCGTGCTTGAGGTCGATGAGCATGTCGGACCGGACTTCTTTGCCGGTGATCGCCTCGAATGCACCGTCGTTGAAGACGTTGCAGTTCTGGTAGAGCTCGACGAACGCCGTCCCCTGGTGATCGTGCGCGCGGCGGAAGATCTCCACCATGTGGGCGCGGTCCATGTCGTGGGTGCGGGCAACGAACGTGCCCTCGGCGCCGAGCGCGACCGACAGCGGGTTGAACGGTGTGTCGAGCGACCCGAACGGTGACGACTTGGTGACCTTCCCGACCTCGCTCGTCGGCGAGTACTGACCCTTCGTGAGTCCGTAGATCTGGTTGTTGAACACGATGATCTTCATGTTCACATTGCGGCGCAGCGCGTGGATGAGGTGGTTGCCGCCGATCGACAGCGAGTCGCCGTCGCCGGTGATCACCCACACGTCGAGATCCGGCCTCGCCAGTGCCACGCCCGTCGCGAGTGCCGGCGCGCGGCCGTGGATGCCGTGCATGCCGTACACGTTCATGTAATAGGGGAAGCGCGCCGCGCAACCGATGCCTGACACGAACACCATGTTCTCGGGCTTCACACCGACTTCCGGCAGGAAGAGCTGCATGGCGGCGAGGATCGAGTAGTCGCCGCACCCCGGGCACCAGCGGACTTCTTGGTCGGACTGGAAGTCCTTGCGGCCGAGCTTGACGGCCGTCCCTTCCTCGCTCATTCGGCGCTCACTTGGCTAGCTCCCTGATGGCTTGTTCGATCTCCGACGCACGGAACGGCACTCCTTGGACCTTGGTGAGGCTCACGGCATCGACGAGGAAGTCGCCACGGATCAGCTTCACGAGCTGACCGAGGTTCATCTCGGGCACGAGCACGCGGTCGTACTTCTTCAACACCTCGCCGAGGTTCGCCGGGAACGGGTTGAGGTGGATGAGGTGCGCGGTCGCAACCTCGACCCCCGACTCGCGTGCGTCACGCGCCGCCTGCTGGATCGAGCCGTACGTGCTCCCCCAGCCGATCACCAGCACGGACGCGTTGCCCGATGGGTCGTCGACCTCCACCGGTGCGATGTCGTTGGCAATGCCGGCGATCTTCTGTGCGCGCAGCCGCACCATGTACTCGTGGTTCTCGGGGTCGTAGTTGACGTTCCCCGTGCCGTCCTCTTTCTCGAGTCCACCGATGCGGTGCTGGAGGCCGGGCGTGCCGGGAATCGCCCACGGACGAGCGAGCGTCTCGGGGTCGCGCAGATACGGCCAGAAGTGCTTCGTGCCGTCGTCGTCGGTGTGGTTGGGCTCGGTCGCGAACGGCACCGAGACGTCGGGCAGCGCGTCGACGTCCGGCAGCAGCCATGGCTCGGCACCATTGGCGAGGTAGCCGTCAGAAAGGAGGATGACCGGCGTCCGGTACTTGAGCGCCAAGCGGGCGGCCTCGATCGTTGCGTCGAAGCAGTGGCTTGGCGACCGGGCGGCGACGATCGGCAGCGGAGCCTCGCCGTGGCGCCCGTACATCGCAAGAAGAAGGTCGGACTGCTCGGTCTTGGTGGGCAGACCGGTGCTGGGGCCGCCGCGCTGCACGTCGACGATGATCAGCGGTAGCTCGAGGCTGACCGCGAGACCGATCCCTTCGGACTTGAGGTCGACGCCCGGACCGCTCGTGGCGGTGACGCCGAGGTGCCCGGTGAACGACGCGCCGATCGCGACGTTGACCGCAGCGATCTCGTCTTCCGCCTGCAGCGTGCGCACACAGAAGTTCTTGTGGCTCGCGAGCTCGTGAAGGATGTCGCTCGCTGGAGTGATCGGGTACGACGCGTATGTGAGCGGCAGCTTGGCCTGCTGCGCAGCCGCGATGAGCCCGTACGACACCGCGGTGTTGCCCGTGATGTTGCGGTAGCGGCCGGGTGCGAGTCGGGCCGGTGCGATCGCATACGCGTGGTCGAACAGCTCGGCCGTCTCGCCGAAGTTGTAGCCGGCTTTGAAGGCCGCGAGGTTGGCGGCCTTCACGAGCTCCTTGTTGGCGAACTTGTCCTCGATCCACTGGATCGTGTCGTCGGTCGGTCGGGTGTACATCCACGACACGAGACCGAGTGCGAAGAAGTTCTTTGACCGTTCGGCGTCCCGCGGCTTCACGCCGAGCTCCTTGGTGCTCTCGAGCGTGAGGGTGGTCATCGGAACCTGGATCACGCGGAACGCGGCGAGCGTGCCGTCTTCGAGCGGACTCGCTTGGTAGCCAGCTTTGGTGAGGTTGCGCTCCTCGAAGGTGTCGGAGTTGACGAGCAGGGTGCCGCCGGGAATCAGCTCGGAGAGGTTCGCCTTGAGCGCGGCGGGGTTCATCGCGACGAGCACGTTCGGCGCGTCGCCCGGCGTCAGGATCTCGTGGTCGGAGATGTGCACCTGGAACGACGAGACACCGGCGATGGTGCCGGCGGGTGCGCGGATCTCGGCCGGGAAGTTCGGGAGAGTGGCGAGGTCGTTGCCGAAGACGGCGCTGACGTCGGTGAAGCGGTCGCCCGTCAGCTGCATGCCGTCGCCCGAGTCACCCGCAAAGCGGATGACAACCTCTTCGAGGCTCTCGGGCTTCAGCTGTGTGGTCTCCGCCGTCACACGTCCCTCGCTTCGGGCCTCGACTCCGTTGTCCGGTGCGCGAGCGATCCTGCTGCCCCACGCCGCCCGAAGGTCAAGTCTAGGACGGGCGCGCGGGCAACTTGGATCCGCGTGGGGCCGAGGGCCGTTGTCGGTCATTCCAGTCCGTCGAGCTCGTCCTCGGCCCGCTGGCGGGCGCGGTCGAGGCGGCGCCGGTCGGGGCCGCGCCCGATCGCTCGGGCTTCGACCTCGACCCGCGCGCCGGTCCCGCCGGCTTGGTTCCTGAAGAAGCGCCGCCGGAGCGCGCCGACGACGACGAGGGGCGCGCCTTCGTCGAGGTCCTCGACCCACGCCGGTGGTTCCCGCACTGCGACCGGCACTGACGTCGAGCCGGGGTCGACCGAGTGGACGCGCACCGAGATGGTGGCGAGTCGACGGCCGGACTTCAGCGTGCGGAGCTCGGGCGGCGCCGACGCGACGCCTCTGAGGACGACGAGGTTCACCGTCGGCACGTCGCCGTTGGTGGTGACTGAGGTGGACATGGCTTCCTCCGTGGGGGATGGCGAGCGCGAGCGCTCGGCTGACGGGGAAGTCGAAAAGGAGCGTACGAAGGGGGTGTGACGGTCAGCGCAGGGCGGCAGCTCGGGCGGTGACGTCGGCGAAGTCGGCATCGTGACGCTTGATGCGGCCGAACAGCTCACGGGCCCGGGCGAGGTTCCCGGCGCGTTCCTCGAGGTCGGCCAGCGCGTACCAGAGGCGCAGGTGGTAGTCGCGGGGCTGCTTCACGGCTTTCGCCTTCTTGGCCAGCATGGCAATCGCCCCAGGCAGATCGCCGTGGTCGGCCTTCGCACCAGCGGCGACGATGCGCCCTTCGGTCACGAGCTCCGCGGATGGTGACGTCGCCGCGAGGTATTCCCAGAGCTCGTCGATCTTGTTCCATCGCTTCTGGGCGCGGTAGCAGTCCATGAGGACGGGGTGCTGCTCCACGGCGTCGGTGAGTCGGATGAACTCCTCGAGGTCTTTCGCCGCGGCGCGGTAGTTGCCGGTCCGGTACTGGATCAGTCCGCTGAGCTCACGCGTCGTCGGCGAGTCGGGCAGCGCGTTGCGCACGCGTCGGGCGATCGGGAGCGCATCGCGGTCGCGACCTTCCGAGAACGCGTCGGCCGCCTGCATGAGCTGGCTCAGCAGCTTGGGCCCGCGCTCCTTGCCACCAAGGCGAAGGATCTCGGTCTCCACGTCGGACGGTGCGCGCCGCTTGCGCCGGGTGCGCGTGGGCTGCGGCGTTGCGCGACGCGCACGCTTGGCCACTGCGCCACTCGGACGACGCTCCCCCTTCACTCGAAGTCGGGACGGCCGCGCCGGTCGTTCGACGTCCTGGTCGGGTCGCCGCTCGCGCGTTGGCGGCTGCGGCGCACCGTAGGGCCCGAAACCGCCCTCCATCGCCCGGTCGCGTGACGGCGCGGGACGTCGCGCAGACCGTTGCGCAGGCGCGCGTCGTCGATCGGAAGGCGGACTCATGGGAGCCGAGCGTACGAGGTGCGCGTGTCCGAACGCGACGAAGCGCCCTCGAAGTGAGGGCGCTCCGTGCGAGAAAGCCCGGCGACGACCTACTCTCCCGAGGGGTCTCCCCCTAAGTACCATCGGCGCTGGCGGTCTTCACTGCCGTGTTCGGAATGGGAACGGGTGTTTCCCCGCCGCTAGTGCCACCGGAACATCTCGACGGTCGACTCCGCTCGGCGCCGGGGTACCCGGCACCGCTCCTTCGGAGTCGCTCCGTCTCCAAGTTTTCAAATCCTTGTCAACGCGCCACGTGAGCGTTGAAGAGCGAGCACGAGCACCACGCTGCGATCCGATCCTTCGAACGGATGCGCAACAAGAGCAAGAAGATCCCAAGCCCTCGGCCGATTAGTACCGGTCGGCTGAACACGTCACCGTGCGTGCACGTCCGGCCTATCAACCTGGTCGTCGGCCAGGGGCCTTACCTGGTTCTCCAGTGGGAGATCTCATCTCGGGGCCGGCTTCGCGCTTAGATGCTTTCAGCGCTTATCCATTCCGCAGGTCGCCAACCAGCCGTGCCCTTGGCAGGACAACTGGCACACGAGAGCTGCGTCCGTCCCGGTCCTCTCGTACTAGGGACAGCTCCCCTCAAATCTCCTACGCCCACAGAGGATAGGGACCGACACTTCTGTTACACCCGCACCACCGATCGTCGTGCGAGGGCCAGGTCATTTCTGCCTGACTCTGCATGTCGCCATGCAGGTCGGACCATCTCTTCACCACCGATGACTCCGATGGCGTTCGGCGTATGGTCTCTGAGGATTCTCGACCGGCCTCGGGATCGAGGCATCGAGCCTTTCCTGCTGATTGACCGCACCTGACACATTGTCACTAATCCGTAAATGCACGGACTTCGTAGTGCAGGATTCTCGGTGTTTCCAGCAAATAGCCGAATTTATAGACAGCGCGGAATCCACTGTCTCGCGACGTTCTAAACCCAGCTCGCGTACCGCTTTAATGGGCGAACAGCCCAACCCTTGGGAGATGCTTCACCCCCAGGATGCGACGAGCCGACATCGAGGTGCCAAACCTTCCCGTCGATGTGGACTCTTGGGGAAGATAAGCCTGTTATCCCCGGGGTACCTTTTATCCGTTGATCGATCGCGCTTCCACATGCCACGACCGGGTCACTAAGCCCTGCTTTCGCACCTGCTCGACCTGTAGGTCTCGCAGTCAAGCTCCCTTGTGTCTTTGCACTCGACGCCTGATGGCCAACCAGGCTGAGGGAACCTTTGGGCGCCTCCGTTACGCTTTAGGAGGCGACCGCCCCAGTCAAACTACCCACCTGACGCTGTCCCCGACCCGGATTCACGGGCCTGGGTTAGAGCCCCAACACATGAAGGGTGGTATTTCAAGGTTGACTCCACCGAGGCTGACGCCCCAGCTTCCAAGTCTCCCACCTATCCTACACAGCATCTGTCAGAACCCAACATCAAATTGTAGTAAAGGTCCACGGGGTCTTTCCGTCCTTCTGCGGGAAACGAGCATCTTTACTCGTCGTGCAATTTCGCCGGGTCTCTGGTTGAGACAGTAGCCAAGTCGTTACGCCATTCGTGCAGGTCGGAACTTACCCGACAAGGAATTTCGCTGAGTGGCTGTTACTTATTGACCTTCTCAGGTGGCGTACCTGAGCGGGCGGGTTGATCGTTGCCGTCAACCTCCCTACGTCGCCGCAGGGCTCGGACCATCTCTTCTTCTTTCCCCGAGACGGGAAAGAGGGTCGGCGTATGGTCTCTGAGGATTCTCAACACCTCGGATTGCTTCCGGAAGTTCATCGTCTGGGCGATCTCCGCGATCTCGATGAGACCGGGCACCGTCAGGTGCCGGCGAAGATCCATCAGTTCGACGACCCGAGCGAACTTGGTGAAGTTGTCTCGCTTCGCCGTTCGCAATGGGTTCGCCTCGAAGAACGGAACGATCACGTCGCGCAGGTCGTGGAACCTAAAGACCTGGTAGCTGGCGAGATCTTCTCGATGGTTGTCGTTTCTCCGGTTGCTGTAGACCTTGCCGCATCCGAAGAACGGAACCATCGCTTCGAGCACATCCCGACTTGACTCTCCCTGGACGACAGCGAACGTTGGTTTCGCTTGCCATCCAAGTCGCATTGTCGGGTTGCGGTAGATGGGAACGCTGAAACAGCCCTCGCCATCCACGAAACCCACGAGCCATTCGATGGTGAAGAGTCTTTCCTGCTGGTTTTCCGCACTTCTCACATTGTCACTGGCGTCCATGTCGCCCACCGTACGAAGGGGGTACGACACTGGAGACCAAGTAGTGGAAGATCCACCGGGTTTTCCAGCAAATAGCCGACTGCTCATCTCATAGTCACCTATGAGCGGGGCAGCACCTCTCTGCCTGCTGAGAGGGATTCCTACCTTAGGACCGTTATAGTTCACGGAATCCCCACATCGCTGTGAGGCGTGGACCATCTCTTCTTCCCCCGCTTCGACGAGGGAGCTCCGCGTATGGCCTCTGAGGATTCTCGAGTCGCGATGCTCGTCTCCTGCCGGCGTTTCGTCGAAGTCGACGTCAGCAGTGTGGTGAGACGAAACCGCGAGCCGAGCCTTTCCTGCTGATTGTCCGCACCGTACGGATTGTCACTCACGTACTTCGTGAGTACCGACGGATACTCGGGGTTTCCAGCATTTAGCGGAGTTTGTTCTCGAGGATCGCTCCCCGAGAGCCGCAATTGTCCTTACGGCCGCCGTTTACCGGGGCTTAGCTTCAGAGCTTCGTCTTGCGACTAACCCCTCCGCGTAACCTTCCGGCACCGGGCAGGCGTCAGAGCGTATACATCGTCTTGCGACTTCGCACGCTCCTGTGTTTTTAGTAAACAGTCGCTTGGCCCTGGTCTCTGCGGCCTCCTCGGGCTCTGGGCGCGAGGCCCTTCACCCTACTGAGGCCCCCCTTCTCCCGAAGTTACGGGGGCAATTTGCCGAGTTCCTTAACCAGAGTTCTCCCGATCGCCTTCGTATTCTCTACGTGCCCACCTGAGTCGGTTTGGGGTACGGGCACCGTGTCAGCTCACTAGAGGCTTTTCTCGACAGCATGGGACTGGTCACTTCACCTGAAGCGGTTCGGCATCACATCTCGGAGTTGACCGGCGGATTTGCCTACCGATCCTCCTACCTGCTTGCTCCGGGACAACCAACGCCCGGTAGACCTACCCTCCTGCGTTCCCCCATCGCTACCCACCGGGGTTTGGGATCGGTTCGCTCCGAAGAGCAGCCCCGAATCGCACCCCTTAGGGGTTGGCGCGGACACGGTGGTACAGGAATGTCGACCTGTTGTGCATCGACTACGCCTTTCGGCCTCGCCTTAGCTCCCGACTAACCCTGGGCGGATGAGCCTTCCCCAGGAACCCTTGGGCATTCGGCGGAGGGGTTCCTCCCCCCTCGTTCGCTACTCATACCGGCATTCGCACTCGACCTCGCTCCACGGGGGGTTCCCCCACCGCTTCACTGCAGAGATCGACGCTCCCCTACCCAGCATTACTGCTGACGCAGCTTCGGCTCTGTGCTTGAGCCCCGTTACATTATCGGCGCAGGATCACTCGACCAGTGAGCTGTTACGCACTCTTTCAAGGGTGGCTGCTTCTAAGCCAACCTCCTGGCTGTCTGGGCAATCCCACATCCTTTGCCACTGAGCACAGAATTAGGGGCCTTAGCTGGCGTTCTGGGCTGTTTCCCTCTCGACCATGAAGCTTATCCCCCATGGTCTCACTGCCGTGCTTTGGAGTATCGGCATTCGGAGTTTGGTTGATTTCGGTAAGCTTGTAGGCCCCCTAGACCATCCAGTGCTCTACCTCCGACACTGAACACACGACGCTGCACCTAAATGCATTTCGGGGAGAACCAGCTATCACCGAGTTTGCTTGGCCTTTCACCCCTATCCACAGGTCATCCCCCAAGTTTTCAACCTTGGTGGGTTCGGCCCTCCACGAGGTCTTACCCTCGCTTCAGCCTGCCCATGGATAGATCACTCGGCTTCGGGTCTACCGTCCGCGACTGAACGCCCTGTTCAGACTCGCTTTCGCTCCGGCTTCCCCTCTCGGGTTAACCTCGCCACGAACGGTAACTCGCCGGCTCATTCTTCAAAAGGCACGCCATCACCGGACAAGCCGGCTCTGACTGCTTGTAAGCCAACGGTTTCAGGTTCTATTTCACTCCCCTCCCGGGGTACTTTTCACCCTTCCCTCACGGTACTCGTGCACTATCGGTCGCCAGCGTGTACTTAGCCTTACGAGGTGGTCCTCGCAGATTCGTGCGGGCTTTCCCAGATCCTGCACTACTTGGGAACACCATCGGGAGGTCACTCGGATTTCGTGTACGGGGCCATTACCCTCTGCGGCGCGCCTTTCCAGAGCGCTTCCACTACCCGGTGACTTGATAACTCCCTGGAGGATCTGCCGTTCCTCCTGATAGGTCCCACAACCCCGTCGCAGCATCGCCGGCAGGCTGTGCCACTACGACGGTTTGGGCTCTTCCCGTTTCGCTCGCCGCTACTCAGGGAGTCACGGTTGTTTTCTCTTCCTCGAGGTACTGAGATGTTTCAGTTCCCCCGGTTCCCTCTCTGACCCTATGTGTTCAGGCCAGAGTGACTGGGCATGACCCCAGCCGGGTTTCCCCATTCGGAGATGTACGGATCAAAGCTCGGTCGACAGCTCCCCGTACCTTTTCGCAGCCACCCACGTCCTTCATCGGCATCTGGCGCCAAGGCATCCACCGTTGGCTCTTCATAGCTTGGGATAACTCCTTGCACTGTTCATCAAGATGCTCGTGCTCGCTCTTCAGCTCTCAAGGGGCGATTCGAGGCAGGCCGCACTCACGTCGCGCTCGAGATCGAGCACGGAGAAGGTTGACGGCGAGGTGCCTCGAGAGACAGCTGTACCGTCGCCGAAGCGACGGGGCGCAGCTCCCTCAAAACGGAACAGTGACGCCGCGCCGGCGAGACGGTCCTACTAGCGCCCCGAAGGGCCGTTCGGTGATCCGAATCGACGACTCGGCCAGTGATCGACGTAGGAGCTTCCACATCGTGAGAGGTGAAAAGTGTGTCGCTCCTTAGAAAGGAGGTGATCCAGCCGCACCTTCCGGTACGGCTACCTTGTTACGACTTCACCCCAATCGCTGATCCCACCTTCGACGGCTCCCTCCCAAAGGGTTGGGCCACCGGCTTCGGGTGTTACCAACTTTCGTGGTGTGACGGGCGGTGTGTACAAGGCCCGGGAACGTATTCACCGCAGCAATGCTGATCTGCGATTACTAGCGACTCCGACTTCACGCAGTCGAGTTGCAGACTGCGATCCGAACTGAGACCAGCTTTTTGGGATTGGCGTCTTTTCGCAAAGTAGCAACCCTTTGTACTGGCCATTGTAGCATGTGTGCAGCCCTGGACGTAAGGGGCATGAGGACTTGACCTCGTCCCCACCTTCCTCCGGTTTGGCACCGGCAGTCTCCCACGAGTCCCCGGCATTACCCGCTGGCAACATGGGATAGGGGTTGCGCTCGTTGCGGGACTTAACCCAACATCTCACGACACGAGCTGACGACAGCCATGCACCACCTATCGCAGGCCCCGAAGGACACCGTATCTCTACGGCTTTTCCTGCATAGTTCAACCCAGGTAAGGTTCTTCGCGTTGCATCGAATTAAGCCACATGCTCCGCCGCTTGTGCGGGCCCCCGTCAATTCCTTTGAGTTTTAGCCTTGCGGCCGTACTCCCCAGGCGGGGCACTTAATGCGTTAGCTACGGCACGGAACCCGTCGATAGAGTCCCACACCTAGTGCCCAACGTTTACGGCGTGGACTACCAGGGTATCTACACGTCTGTTACTTTCACCCAATTCTCGGGCTGCTGACCGCTTCATTTACCGCAAAGCGGCGGCACCCCATTTCTGGGAGTGCTCTCACGGTTACCCGTGAGGTCGGACTGTGTCTTCACCTGAGCACTCGCATGCCCAGGGCCAGCGTGCAGTCTCTACGGGGTCAAGCGGCCTGAGCGCCGCCGGGTCGATGTGTACGAGGACCCGACGTCAGACCACCGACTTCCCTCGGCGTTGTCCGTGCTGTGCACGGATGTTCACCGATACAGCTGGTTTACGCAACAGCCTCACGGCTGAAGAGGACAAGTTTCCCCATCCTGTTTGCTCCCCACGCTTTCGCTCCTCAGCGTCAGTACCGGCCCAGAGTGCCGCCTTCGCTACGGGTGTTCCTCCCGATCTCTGCGCATTTCACCGCTACACCGGGAATTCCACACTCCCCTACCGGACTCGAGTCACGACAGTATCGAATGGCCCCTCCACGTTGAGCGTGGAGATTTCACCGTCGACTTGCCGAACCGCCTACGAGCTCTTTACGCCCAATAAATCCGGACAACGCTTGGCCCCTACGTATTACCGCGGCTGCTGGCACGTAGTTGGCCGGGCCTTCTTCTGCAGGTACCGTCAATTTCGTCCCTGCTGAAAGCGGTTTACGACCCGAGGGCCTTCATCCCGCACGCGGCGTCGCTGCGTCAAGCTTTCGCTCATTGCGCAAGATTCCCTACTGCTGCCTCCCGTAGGAGTCTGGGCCGTGTCTCAGTCCCAGTGTGGCTGGACATCCTCTCAGACCAGCTACCCGTCGAAGCCTTGGTGGGCCGTTACCCCACCAACAAGCTGATAGGCCGCGAGGCCATCCCGAAGCGGAATCCATTTCCTCACCGGAACATGAGATCCGGTGAGGGCATCCGGTATTAGCACCGGTTTCCCGGTGTTATCCCAGTCTTCGGGGCAGGTTCCTCACGTGTTCCTCACCCGTTCGCCACTTTCCACCCGGAGCAAGCTCCGGGCTTCACGTTCGACTTGCATGTATGAGGCGCGCCGCCAGCGTTCGTCCTGAGCCAGGATCAAACTCTCCATCGAGATCTCATCCCTGGCGGGATGCAGATCGGAGAGTCACCTCCGGGAGACACTTCTCCCTCGGGTGACGGAATTGCGAGTCGACGTCGGACCCCGAAGGGCACGACGCCGTCACTGGCTTTTGTGGCGTCACTGTTCCGTTTTCAAGGAGCTGACGCGAGGCACGCGGCGAACTAGCGCCGGAGAGCCTTGCTGGTTGGACACTCACTCGACTCCGCTGATCCATCGTCGCCATGGTGTGGCGGCTGATGGCCGGGCGAGCGTCCGTGTCAACCGACCCGGGAGACCTCCCCGAGGCGGACCTTTGATCCTAGGGATTCCAAGGGATCAAAGCAAATACCTACCCCGGCTCATTCTCCCGGGACCCGGATCTTGACCCACCTCCGCCGGCCCACCTGGAGGGTCGCCCCCTGGAGCTCGGCCGGGGCGTAGGTGGCGTCGGGGTCCGAGACCGCCTGGCCGTCGATCTTGACCCCGCCCTGGGTGATCTGGCGCTTCCCCTCGGCGTTGGTCTTCACCAAACCGGCCTGACGGAGCACGTTGGCAAGCCGGATTCGCCCGTCGACGGCCTCTCCGTCGTCGAGCAGGTGCTCGGGGATGTCCGTCGGCGTCTCCTTGGACTTGAAGACCCGGTCGAACTCGGCTTCGGCGCTCTCCCCCGCGCCGTCGCCGTGGAACGCGTCGACGACGCGCCGCGCCATCGCGCGCTTCGCCTCGACGGGCGACAGACCGCCACGCTCGACCTTCATCGTGAAGTCCGCCACGTCGTCCGCCGACGCGCCGCTCGTAAGCGCGAAGTAGCGCGTCGTGAGCGTGTCGGGCACCGACATCAGCTTGCCGAACTGCGTCGCGGGCGCCTCGGTGACCGCGACGTAGTTGTCGAGCGACTTCGACATCTTCTGCATGCCGTCGAGCCCTTCGAGCAATGGCACCGTGATGACGACCTGTGGCTCCTGCCCCTCTTGCTCTTGGAGCGTGCGACCCATGAGGTTGTTGAAGAGCTGGTCGGTGCCACCGAGCTCGACATCGGCGTTGATCATCACCGAGTCCCAACCTTGGAGCAGCGGGTAGAGGAACTCCATGATGGAGATCGGCTTGCCGTCCTTGTAGCGCTTCTCGAAGTCATCGCGCTCGAGCATCTGCGCGACCGTCACGCGCGCGGTCAAACGCAAGACGTCGGCGATGTCCATCTTCCCTAGCCACTCGGAGTTGTGACGAATCTCGAGGTTGTCGGGCAGCAGGATCTTCTTCGCCTGGTCGAAGTACGTCTCGGCGTTGGCCTCAGCCTCTTCCTTCGAGAGCGCGGGGCGTGTGGACGATCGATCCGATGGGTCGCCGACCACTGCAGTGAAGTCGCCGACGATCAGGACCGCGGTGTGACCGAGCTCCTGGAATCGCCGGAGCGTGTGGAGGACGACGGAGTGCCCGATGTGGATGTCGGGCTTCGTCGGGTCGAGGCCGAGCTTGGCTCGCAGCGGTGTTCCCCGCTCGAGCTTCTTGCGCAACTCGGCTTCGCTGACGACATCGACGGCGCCCGCAGTGAGCGCGCGGATCTGTTCGTCGACGGATGGCATCAGTCGAGGCTACCGGTCGCCCTTCGGCCCACGGCTGACGTTCGGGTCGCCCGGCACGTAGAAGCGCCAGCGTTGCTCGTCGCCCCGACCGGGGCGCAGTCCGACGCGCGCGGTCACGCCCGGGCGCTTCGGCGGCGGCACCCCGTCGTCGAGGACGCGCACGACCCCGCGCACGAGGTCGGTGCCGTCATGCTCGTCGAGGATCCCCATCGCCTGCGTGAGACGAGCAGGGCCCGAGCAGAGGTCGGACTCTTTGCGCGCCACAGGGCGGCGAGCGTGCATGGTCTCCACACCGGCCATCGGCGCGGCCGCGCGCAGCAGCACCGCGCTGCACACGCCATCGGTGCCGGCGACGACGTTCACGCACCAGTGCATCCCGTACGTGAAGTACACGTAGAGATGTCCGGGCGGACCGAACATCGTCGCGTTGCGCTTCGTCAGTCCGCGGTACCCATGACTCCCTGGATCTTCGGCGCCGGCATACGCCTCGACCTCGACGATGCGCGCCATGAGTCGACCGGCGTCGGGGTCATGGTGGACGAGGACCTTGTTGAGGAGGAGCGGCGCGAGCTTGCGAGCGTCCAGCGCGTAGAAGGCGCGGTCGAGGACCTTGCCGACTAGACGCGTAGCCACGTTGCCTGGTCGGCGAGGCGCACACGCGCCTGGTCGAGCTGCGCGCTGACAGGCGCGGGTCCGGCGCCACCCGGGGTCGAACGCCGTCGGACGGCTTCGCCAGCGAGAAATGCATCGTGCGCGTCGGGACCGAGACGATCATCAGCCGCCGCGACCTCTGCAAAGGAGCGCTCGCCCGAGCTCGCCTCTCGCACCATCGACCCGACCGCGGCGTGTGCATCTCGGAAGGGCATGCCCTCGCGCACGAGTTGCTCAGCAACGTCGGTGGCCGCGACTACGTCCACGTCGGCCGCCGCCCGCATCCGCTCGGGCACGAACTCGAGGGTGTCGAACACGCCTCGCAACGCTACGAGAGAAAGCGACAGCGTGCTCAGGGCATCGAACAACGGCTCCTTGTCCTCCTGGAGGTCACGGTTGTACGAGAGGGGCAGCCCCTTCAGCGTGGCCAGGAAGCCCGTGAGGTTCCCGAGCACCCGGCCGGCCTTCCCGCGGGCCAGCTCGGCGATGTCGGGGTTCTTCTTGTTCGGCATCATCGACGAGCCCGTTGCGTATGCGTCGGCGATGCGGACGAATCCGAACTCCTCGCTCGACCACAACACGAGCTCCTCCCCGACTCGGGAGAGGTGCACCTGCTCGAGGGCCGCAACGAACAACGCCTCGGCCACGAAGTCGCGGTCGGACACCGCGTCGAGCGAGTTCTCGAAGCGACGAGCGAAGCCGAGATCCTCGGCCACGGCGTCGGGGTCGAGGGGCAGGCTCGATCCCGCAAGCGCGCCTGCACCCAGCGGACTGACATCGGCGCGCGTCAGGGCATCGCGCCACCGGTCCACGTCGCGCGCGAATGCCCAGAAGTGCGCGAGAAGGTGGTGCGCGAGAAGGACGGGTTGCGCACGCTGGAGGTGCGTGTAGCCGGGCAGGTAGTCGTCCTCCCCAGCAGACGCGGCCCGATCGAGGAGGGTGGCCTGGAGGAGATGGGTCCGCACGGCGCAGGCATGGCCCTCGCGGCGCAACCACAACCGGAGGTCGGTGGCCACCTGGTCGTTGCGACTGCGGCCGGTGTGGAGCTTTGCGCCAGCGGAGCCGGCGATCTCGGTGACGCGGCGTTCGACCGCGGTGTGGATGTCTTCGTCGGTGCGGACGAACTGGAACGAGCCGGCGCGGAGCTCCTCCGCGACGGTGTCGAGCGCCCGAAGCACCGCGTCGATCTCGCCATCGTCGAGCAGGCCGGCTCGACCCAACCCGCGCACGTGAGCGCGAGAGCCTTCGATGTCATCCGCGGCAAGGGCGACGTCGAAGCTCAGGCTCTCCGTGAAGCGCAGTAGGTCGTCGCTGGGCGGTTCGACGATCCGGCCTCGCCACAGCGGTCCCGGTACGTCCGTCATTCCGGTGGCCCCTGACGACGGGCGATCGTCTCGAGTCCGAGTCCCCACAGGCGCACGAAGCCCTCGGCGTCCTGGTGCCGGAACTGGTCGGCGGCGTCGTAGGTCGCGAGCTCGTAGTCGTACAGCCCCTTGTCGGCGCGACGCCCGACCACGTTGCACCGCCCCGGCCCGAGACCGAGGCGCACGTCGCCGCTGACCATCTCCTGAGTGCTGTCGACGAACGCGTCGAGCGCCCTGCGCAGCGGTGAGTGCCAGAGCCCGTCGTACACGAGTTCGGCGTAGCGCGGCTCGAGCCGCGCCTTCTCCCGCATGAGGTCGCGCTCGAGCGTGACCGACTCCAGGTCTGCGTGCGCCATGATCAGCGCGAGCGAGCCCGGGCACTCGTACACCTCACGGCTCTTGATGCCGACGCGGCGGTTCTCGACCATGTCGACCCGTCCCCACCCGTACGAGCCGACGACGCGTGTGACCTCGGCGATGAGCTCGTGCAACGGCAGCTGCTTGCCATCGACCGCGACGGGCACGCCCGCCTCGAACCTGAGCGTGAGCTCCCACGGTTCCGTCGCGGTCTGGTTCGTCAGCGTGAACGGCTCCTCGGGCGGCGTGGCCCACGGATCCTCCATCGCTCCACACTCGATGGCCCGTCCCCAGAGGTTCTCGTCGATCGAGTAGGGGTTGTCCTTGCGGACCTTGATCGGGATTTCGTGCTTGGCGGCATAGTCGATGGAGTCTTCGCGGGTGAAGCCCCACACGCGCACCGGGGCAAGCACATCGAGGTCCGGTGCGAGCGCGCGCGTCGACACCTCGAAGCGCACTTGGTCGTTGCCCTTGCCGGTACATCCGTGCGCGACCGCGTCGGCCTTTTGCTCGCGTGCGACGCGCACGAGATGCCGCACGATCACCGGACGCGACAACGACGACACGAGCGGGTACTTGCCCTCGTACAGCGCGTTGGCGCGCATCGCCGGGAGGCAGAGGTCGGTGGCGAACTCCTCACGAGCATCGACGACCTGGGCCTCGACCGCGCCCGCGGCGAGTGCGCGGTTGCGGATGGTGTCCCAGTCGTCGTCGGTCGACTGGCCGACGTCGACCGCCAGCGCGACGACCTCGGCGTCCCATTCCTGTGTGATCCAGTGGACCGCGACCGAGGTGTCGAGGCCTCCGGAGTACGCCAGCACGACTCTCTGCTTTGCCATGGTCAGTCCTCTACAGCCCGGCGAGGCCGGCCAACGTGGATGCGATCTGCGCGCCGCCGGCTTGTTCGGAGCACACGACGATCAGGGTGTCGTCGCCGGCGACCGTGCCGAGCACGTCGGGCATGCCCGACCGGTCGAGCGCCGAGGCGACCACATGCGCAGAACCCGGCGGCGTGCGGAGCACCACGAGGTTGGAGCTGTGTGCGACGTCGACGACGAACTCCCCCATCACTCTGCGGAGGTGGTCGTCGGGCGCCGAGAGATCCTTTGCGTGCTCCGGGATCGCGTAGGCCATCGTTCCACCAGGGATGCGCACCTTCACCGCCCCCAGCTCCTCGAGGTCACGGCTGACGGTTGCCTGCGTGGCGACCACGCCGTCGGCTGCGAGCAGCTCGACGAGCTGGGCCTGGCTCGACACCGCCTGTTCTTCGAGCACACGGGTGATCCGATGCTGCCGCTGAGGCTTTCCGAGCGTCATCCGTCGGCTCCTACCAGGATCGTGAACAGGGCACGGACCCCGTGCATGCGGTTCTCGGCTTGGCGCCACACGACGGACTGCGGCCCTTCGAGCACGCTCTCGCTCACCTCTTCGCCTCGGTGGGCCGGCAGGCAGTGGAGGAAGACGGCCTGGTCGCCCGCCGTCGCCATCAAGTCATCGTCGACGCAGTAGCCCGCGAACGCGACCTTGCGTTGCTGCGTCTCCTCCTCTTGGCCCATGGACGTCCAGACGTCGGTGTAGACGGCGTCCGCACCCTTCACCGCTTCGTGCGGATCCACGACGAGCTCGATTGTTCCCCCGAGGTTGCGGGCGCGATCCACGACGTCGTCGTCGAGCTCGTAGCCCGACGGCGACGCGACCGTGAGCTCCAGGCCGCAGAGCGCGGCGGCAAACGCGAGCGACGCGGCGACGTTGTTGCCGTCACCGACGTATGCGAGCCGGCGGCCTTCGAGCGAACCCAGATCCTCGCGCAGGGTCAAGAGGTCGGCGAGCACCTGACAGGGATGCGCCCGATCCGAGAGCAGGTTCACGATGGGCACAGGCGAGACCGCGACCATGCGTTCGAGTAGGTGATGGTCGAAGACACGCGCCGCGATCAACGTGCAGTACGAAGCCAGGGTGCGGGTGACGTCCTCCGCGGTCTCGCGGGTGTCGATGCCGACTTCCTCGCCGCGGATGTAGATGGGATGCCCATCGAGGGTGTGCACAGCCATCTCGGTCGATGAGCGCGTGCGAGCAGATGGTTTCTCGAACAGCATTGCGACGCCTTGTCCTGACAACGCATGCGGCACCGCGGCGGGAGAGCTCTTCCATGCCGCCGCCTTCGCGAGCAGATCTTCGAGCGCACTGGGCGCGAGGTCGTCGACCTCGAGGAAGTGGTGGACAGCCGTCATCGTGACGCCTCCAGAACAGCACCGAGGATCGTGAGCGCCTCGTCGATCTCGGCATCGCTCACGGTGAGCGGCGGTGCCAGTCGTACGGCGGTGGGCGTCACCGCGTTCACGACGAGCCCGCGATCGAGGCACTCGGCCACGACCGGCGGTGCGTCGATTCCGCTGTCTAGCTCCGCGCCGAGGAGGAGGCCGTGCCCGCGCACGCTTGCGACGCCCGGCAGCATCGAGAGACCGGACGACAAGCGCGCACCAGCCTTCTCGGCCAGCCCGGGCGCATCGATCTCTTCCATGACCTCGAGCACCGTGAGCGCCACCCTCGCCGCGAGCGCCTGACCGCCAAAGGTCGTCGCGTGGTCACCCGGACGCAGCGCATGTGCGGCTGACTCGCGCGCCCAGCACGCGCCGATCGGCACCCCGTTGCCGAGCGCCTTGGCCATCGTGACAACGTCCGGCTCGATCTCCGCGTGCTCGAAGCCGAACCAACGACCCGTTCGTCCGAGCCCGGTCTGCACCTCGTCGATGATCAGCAGCGCTTCGCGCTCGTTGCAGAGGTCGCGCACGGCCTCGAGGTATCCCGGCGGAGCGGGCACGACACCGCCCTCGCCCAGCACCGGCTCGAGCATCACCGCGCAGACCCGCTCGTCCATCGCGGCGGCGAGCGCGTCGATGTCGGCGTACTCGACCTGACGGAAACCGGTGGGCAGAGGCTGGAACGTCTCCTGCTTCTGTGGCTGACCGGTGGCCGCCAGCGTCGTGAGCGTCCGCCCGTGGAACGAGCCGTACGCCGACAGGATGTGGAAGCGCTCAGGGCCGCCGTTCGTCTGCCCATAGCGGCGGGCGAGCTTGATCGCGCACTCGTTGGCTTCGGCGCCTGAGTTCGCGCAGAACACGCGACCCCCACCGCCGAGCATGCCGTCGATCTTGGCGGCGAGGCGCGGCTGCCACGGATTCAGGAAGAAGTTCGAAGTGTGTACCAGCGTCTGAGCCTGATCCGCGATCGCGGCCGCGATCGCGGGATGAGCGTGACCGAGGGACACCACCGCGAGGCCGCAGAGGAAGTCCAGGTACTCCTTTCCGTCGGAGTCCCACAGGCGCGTGCCGTCGCCGCGCACGAACGCCACGTCGAAGCGCCCCATGTACGTCTGCATGACGTGCTCGCCGTCGAGCGCCTTGAGCTCCTCCCACATGGACTCGCTCGCTGCGGGCCGGGATACCCGTCCCGCGGCCGCTCGCTCCTCGTGCTTGGCAGGCGTTGGATCGCTCATGGGGACACCATGGTGCCGATGCCTTCACGGGTGAAGAACTCGAGGAGCAGGGCGTGGGGCATGCGGCCGTCGAGCACGTGGGCGCGGTGCACGCCGCCGCGCAGAGCGTCGACGCACGACCGGAGCTTCGGGATCATCCCCTCGCCCACCTTGTCCGTCTCTAGGAGCTTCTCGAGCCCCGCCGCGTCGGTCTGGGCGATGAGCGAACCCTCATCGCCGAAGTCCTCGTACACGCCCGCCACATCGGTGAGGTAGACGAGCTTCTCGGCGTTGAGCGCGATCGCGATCGCACCGGCGACCGTGTCGGCGTTCACGTTGTAGGCCTGGCCGTCGTCGTCGACACCCACCGTCGCCACGATCGGGATGAGCTCCTCGCGGAGCACGCGCTCGAGGATCGCCGGGTTGATCGTGCGGACGTCGCCCACGTAGCCGAGGCGGGCATCGCGCTGGTCGACCGTGATCAGGCCGGCGTCGGCGCCTGACAGGCCGACGGCATACGAGCCGTGCTGGTTCACGGCCGTCACGATCTCCGGGTTGATCTTGCCGATCAGGGCCATCTGGACGATGTCGACCGTTTCGGCGTCGGTGACGCGCAGACCGTCGACGAACTCGGGCTCCTTGCCGAGCCGACGCATGAGGTCGCTGATCTGCGGTCCCCCGCCGTGGACCACGACCGGGTTCATGCCGACGAGCCGCATGAGCACCACGTCTTGGGCGAAGAGCTCGGCCAGCTCCGGGTTCTCCATGGCATGGCCGCCGTACTTGATCACGACGGTCTTGCCCGAGAACTCGCGGATGTACGGCAACGCCTCGGCCAGAACCGCGGCCTTGGCGTGTGCGTCGCGGGCGCGGGGATCATCACTCACGACGTGCCCGTGTTCTCGTCGATGTACGCGTGCGTGAGGTCGGTGAACCGCATGGTGGCGGTGCCCTCGCCCGCGTGGAGATCGCACGTGATCTCGATGTCGCGCCCAGCCATCTCCTTGGCGAGCGCAGCCTCATCGTGTGACGCCGCGATCCCGTTCACGCACGGGGTCATGCCGTTGTAGGAGATGGTCACCTGCTCAGGATCGAACTTCACACCGCTCGTTCCCAGCTCCGAGATGATGCGGCCCCAATACGGGTCGCACCCGTAGAGCGAGCACTGCACGAGCTGGCTGCTCGCCACCTTCCGGGCGGCCTTGCGTGCGTCGTCGTTCGATGGCGCTCCCGTCACCGTGAGGGTCACGAGCTTGGTCGCACCTTCAGCGTCACTTGCCATCGCGCCCGCGAGCTGGTCGCAGACGGAGGTGATGGCGGACGCAACTGCGTCGAGGTCAGCACCACTGTCTTCGATCAGCGCATTCCCAGCAGCACCGTTGGCCAGCACAAGCACCGTGTCGTTGGTACTGGTGCAGGCGTCGACGACGAGCGCGTTGAACGTCCCATCGACGGCGTCGACGAGCGCTTCGCCGAGCACATCGGACTCGATCGAGGCGTCGGTCGTGAGCACGGCGAGCATCGTTGCCATGCTCGGTGCGAGCATCGCCGCACCCTTGGCCATGCCCCCGACCGTGATGGTCGTGCCGTCGGAGAGGCTCGCCGTCGCCACCGCCTGCTTTGAAACGGTGTCGGTCGTCATGATCCCTCTCGCGGCGGCGTCGCCGGCTTCGGACCCGCCCGCGACGGCGATGGCCGCCTTCGGGACGCCCTCTTCGAGCGCGGCCATGGGCATCGGGATCCCGATGAGCCCGGTCGAGCACACGAGCACGTCGTCGGTGTCGCATCCAAGCCCTTCGGCGGCGAGCTGACACATACGCAGCGCGTCTTGACGTCCTTGCTCACCGGTCGCGGCGTTGGCGTTGCCCGAGCTCAGCACCACCGCCGCGGCGCGGCCATCCTCGAGGTGACGCCGGCTGATCTGCACCGGGGCGGCGCACGCCACGTTCTGGGTGAAGACGCCCGCCGCGCTCACGGCACAGCGATCGGAGGTGGTGATGAGCGCGAGGTCGGGCGCACCCGACGGCTTGATGCCACAGGCAACCCCACTGGCTTCGAAGCCCTTCGCTGCGGTCACGCTCATCTGCCTGAACCCCTCATGGCATCATCCCGACGATCGGCAGGCCAGTGGTCTCAGGTAGGCCCAGCACGAGGTTCGCGGCCTGGATCCCCTGGCCCGAGCCGCCCTTCACCAGGTTGTCGAGCGCGCCCAACGCCAGCAGCGTGTTCGTGCGCTCGTCGTAGCGGACGGTGACGTGGCACGAGTTCGAACCGAGCGTCGCCTTCGTCGCTGGCAGGCCGTCGGACACAACGACGAACGGCTCGTCCGAGTAGTGCTCGCGGTACAGGGCGAGCAGAGCGTCGGTGCTCAGCCCGCGCTTTGCAGGACGTGCGTAGCAAGTTGCGAGGATGCCGCGCGTCATCGGCACGAGATGCGGTGTGAAGAGGACCTGCACGTCATCGGTCGCGACCTTGCCGAGCACCTGCTGAATCTCACCGGTGTGGCGATGGTCGAGCAACCCGTAGGCCTGCACGTTCTCGTTGGCTTCGGAGTACAGGCTCGGCGCCGACAGGCCACGACCGCGTCCGGACACCCCGGAGACGGCGTCGACGATGACCCCGTTGGGCTCCGCCAGTCCGTTCGCGAACAGCGGTGCGAGCGCGAGCGCCGTCGTCGTCGGGTAGCAGCCTGGCGCGGCGACGTGTGCGACGCCCGCGAGCTCGTCGCGGTACAGCTCGGGGAGTCCGTACCCGAACTTCGTCAGCAGCTCAGGCGCCGAGTGCTTCCCGCCGTACCACTCGATGTAGGTGTCCTCCGGATGACGGAAGTCGGCACCGAGATCGACGACGTGAGCGACGCGCGAGATGAGATCAGGGATCACCCGCTGCGACTCGCCGTGGGGCAAGGCGACGAACACGAGGTCGAGGCCGTCGAGGCTCGCGGGCTCCACCGCCGAGTACTCGAGCATCGGGTAGGCGCACGACAACGACGGGAACAGGTCGCCGACCTTGGCACCGACGTTGGCGTCCGCCGTCACGTGAACGGCCTCGATCTCAGGGTGCCCGGCCAGCAGCCGCAGCACCTCAGCCCCGAGGTACCCCGATCCCCCGAGAATCGCCGCTCGATACGCCATGCTGCATACTATACACCCGACTGCATATGCAACGGGTCCCGGCAACGGCTCAGCCGCGGAGGTCGCCCTCGTGGGCCTCCTGGACAGCGGTGATGGCGCCTTGGCGGAGGGTGTCGAGCTCGGCGTCCTTGAGGGTGCGATCGGGCGCTCGGTAGCGGAGTCGGAAGGCGAGACTGCGCTTGGTTGCACCGAACTCGCCTGAGCGGAACTCGTCGAAGACGCTCACCTCTTCGAGCAGCTCGGGAGCGGAGCCGTGCAGGGTGGCGACGACGTCTGCAGCAGCCACGCGCTCGTCGAGGACAAAGGCGAGGTCGATGCTCGCGATCGGATACGGCGACGGTGTGACAAAGGCGCGGTCCCGTCGCGGCGCGTCGAGCATCTGGCCGAGGTCGACCTCAAACCCGACGACGCGGCCTTCGATCTCGTGGCCGGCAGCGACGTTGCTCGCAACCTCCCCCACCCAGCCAGCTGCCTGTCCACTGATCTCAACGGTCGCTGTGCGGCCGCCGTGCAATCCCGCGGGCGACGACGCAACCAAGCGGTGGTCGGCGATCTCGAGCGCATCGAGCAGCACCGTGAGTGCATCCACTGCGTCGTAGACGTCGACGGGGCGATCGTCCTCGACCGGTCCGCGTCGAACCGTTCCGCTGAGCACTGCGGCGGCGTGTACGGGCTCCTCCGGGAGCAGCTCGTTGGACGCGAGGAACACTCGACCGATCTCGAAGAGACCGATGTCGGGGTTCCCGCGCGCATGGTTCGTGGCCGCGGCGCGCAGCAACCCCGACAGCAGATCAGTGCGGAGCGCAGCGTCCTCGGCTCGTAGCGGGTTGGCGACGAGCACGATGTTCTCGGCATCGGTCGCAGGGACGAGCGGAAGCGTGATCGCCTCGAACAGCCCGGCCCCCACCAACGCATCTGCCGCGAGCCGGCGGTCTCGCTGGGCGTGCGTGAGGCCGCCGACCTGCTCTTGCGGCTTGGGCACGGTGCGCCCGATGTTCTCGAAGCCGATGCGCCGACCGATCTCCTCGACCATGTCGATCTCACGCTCGAGGTCAGGCCGGAACGACGGTGGAACCGCGGTGATCTTGTCGCCCTTGCCCTTCACGTCGATGCCGAGGGGCGCGAGGGCATCGAGCACCTGCGCGTCGGTCAGCTCGGTGCCCAGCACGCGGTTCACCTTGCTCGTGCGAACCGTGATCGAGGGACGCTCGGGTGCGTGTGGTCGGACGTCGACCGGCTCCTTGGCGGGCTTCGCGCCGGCAACCTCCATGAGGAGCTCGACCCCGCGCGTCATGTGACGTAGCACTCCATCGGGATCCGTCCCGCGCTCGAATCGGGCACTCGCCTCCGATCGCAGCTTCAGCCGCTTCGAGGTCTTCGCGATCCCCATGCGCTCGAAGTACGCCGCTTCGAGGAGCACCTCGGTCGTTGACTCGCTCACTTCCGAGGTCTGGCCACCCATGATCCCGGCGATCCCCTGAGGCACGGAGTTCGCATCACACACGAGCAGGTCCTCGTCGGTGAAGGTGCGCTCGACGTCATCGAGCGTGGTCATCTTCTCCCGCGACTTGGCGAGCCGCACGATGATCCCCGGGCCAGCGAGGCGCTGAAGATCGAACGCGTGGAGCGGCTGGTTGCGCTCGAGCATCACGTAGTTGGTCACGTCGACGACGTTGCTGATCGGGCGCATGCCCGCCAGCGCCAGTCGCTTTTGCATCCAGTCCGGCGACGCGCCCATCGTCACGGTCATCGGCCAGGCCAGGAACCACCAACAGCGGTCGGGGGCGTCGATCGTCACCGTCACGTCCTGGCCAACCGCGGCGTCGGAACTGACCGAGGACTCGGGTACCTCCAGCGGAAGCCCGAAGTGCGCGGCCAGCTCGCGTGCGACACCGATCATGCACATCGCATCCGGACGGTTCGGCGTGATGGAGAGATCGAAGACGACGTCGTCGAGACCGAGCACGTCGCGTACGTCCGCGCCGGGAACTGTCGACGCGTCGAGCCCGAGGATGCCCGAGTGGTCATCGCTGAGGCCGAGCTCCTTCGCGGAGCAGAGCATCCCGTCGGAGACCTCACCGCGGATCTTTCGACGCTCCAAGGTGAAGCCGCCGGGCAGCGTCGCGCCGGCACCGGCGTACGGGACGTGCATCCCCGCGACCACGTTGGTCGCCCCGCACACGACCCTCGTCTCGCCGGCACCTGTACGGATATCGACCAACGTGAGCTTGTCGGCGTTGGGGTGCGGTGTGACCTCGAGCACCTCGGCCACGACCACGCCGGCGATCTGGCGGCCAGGCTCGACGACTTCCTCGACCTCGAGGCCGAGCTGGTTCAGCGCCGCGACGAGCTCGTCGACCGGTGCTTCGACCGGCGTGAAGTCACGGATCCACGACAGCGGCACGCGCACGTCAGGTCGTCCTCATCAGTACCGGGCCAGGAAACGCACGTCGTTCTCGACGAACGTGCGGATCTCGTCGATGCCGTAGCGGATCATCGCCAAGCGCTCGAGCCCGAAGCCGAACGCGTAGCCCTGCCATTCCTCGGGGTCGTACCCCACCGCCACGAACACGTTGGGATCGACCATCCCGCAGCCACCGAGCTCGATCCACCCGGAGTGCGAGCAGACCCGGCAGCCGTCGCCACGGCAGAACACGCAGCTGACCGCGAGCTCGGCGGACGGCTCGGTGTATGGGAAGAAGTCGGACCGGAAGCGCGTGCGCACCGACTCGTCGTCGAAGAGCTCACGGACGAACACCTCGATCGTCCCGAACAGGTCGGCGAGCGTCAGGTTCCGATCGACCGCGAGGCACTCGATCTGGTGGAACACCGGTGAGTGCCGGGCGTCGAGCGTCTCGTTGCGATACGTCCTGCCCGGCGCCACGACGTAGATCGGCGGCTCGTGCGTCTCCATCGTGCGGATCTGCACCGGGGAAGTGTGCGTGCGCAGCATCACCTGCTCCTCGGTGCCGAGCCGCACGTAGATCGTGTCCTGCATCGACCGGGCCGGATGGGCCGGCGGGATGTTGAGCGCCTCGAAGTTGTGCCAGTCGTCTTCGACCTCGGGCCCTTCGGCGATGCGGTAGCCGAGCCCCACGAAGATGTCCTCGAGCTCGCGTTGGATCTGGGTCACGAGATGCAAGTGACCGTGACGCACGCCGTGGGTTCCGAGCGTGAGGTCGAGGCGCTCGTGCTCGGCCGCAGCAGACTCGTCATCACCGGCGAGCGCGGCGCGACGCTCCTCCTCGAGCGCGGCGATCTCCGCTTTGAACGCGCCGACGGCCTGACCCACAGCCGGACGGTCGGCCGGGTCCATCCCCTTGATCGCCTCGTTGATCTCCGCCGCGGGAGAGCGCTTCCCCACGAAGCGTCGCGTGGCCTCGTCGAGCGCATCCATGGTCTCCGCAGCGTCGATGGTTGCACGCGCCTCCTGCAACGCCGCGTCGAGGCGGGACTGGGCGTCGGCGAGGTTCATCGTTCCGCCAAGGAGAGATGCCGTTGCCGAGCCGCCTCGAACAGCAGAACAGTTGTTGCCATCGCAACATTCAACGACTCTGCGGCCGCTGCCATGGGGATCGAGACCAGTTGATCGAGCCGACTCGCCACCTCGTTGGGCAGTCCGCGTGCCTCGTTGCCGACGATGAGCGCACAGCGCGAAACGAGATCGACCGAGTGAGGAGCAGCCCCGCCCTCCGCTGCAGCACCGATGATACGGCGACCATCGGTTCGAAGTGCCTCGAGCACAGGAATCGGATCGGTCGCGTCCATCACCGGCACACCGAACAGTGCACCAGCAGAGGAGCGCACCACTTTGGGATTTCGCGGATCGACGGCGTCACCGCACGCCACGACGGCATCAGCCCCGGCCGCTTCCGCGCTTCGGATGATCGTCCCCAAGTTCCCCGGATCGCTGACGCCGATCGCAACGACCATGATTGAGCTGCCGGCTGCTGCGGTGAATGGCCGCACGGTCCCGCGTGCAACGGCAAGCATCGGCTGGGGTGTGCGCGTGGTGCCGATCTTCTCGAGCACGCCTTCCTTCAGATCGGCGCGTCGGATCCCCGCACCGTCGAGTCGTGCGACCAGCGTTGCGAAGGCAGTCGAGGCCCCAAGCCCGAGGTAGACCGACTCGAGGTCGGCGCCCCGATCGAGCGCGGCCTCGACTGCGCGAGGTCCCTCGACGACGAAGGCGTCTTCGACCTCGCGCGCCTTGGCATCACGGAGCAGAGCGCGGAGCCGCTTGACCTCCGCGTGCCGAGCGCTGAGCGCGTCGGTCAAGCGGCCTCGAGGGCTTGGCGTGCCGCGGCAACCAGCGCCCCGAACGCGTCGGCGTCGCGAACCGCGAGGTCGGCGAGGATCTTTCGGTCGACGTCGATCTCCGCGGCCTTCAGGCCCGCGACGAACCTCGAGTACGAGATATCGTGTTCCCGGCACGCGGCGTTGATGCGCACGATCCAGAGCTTGCGGAACGTCCCCTTGCGAGCACGGCGGTCACGAAAGGCATAGTTGCCCGAGTGCATGACCTGCTCGTTCGCCTTGCGCAGGTGCCGGCTCCGTGAGGACGAGTAACCCTCAGCTGCCTCGAGAACCGCGCGACGCCGCTTCTTGCTGTGGACGGAACGCTTGCCGCGTGCCATGACCGTTGCTCCCTCAGTTGCATCCGGACTCGGGCGCTACCTGCGTCCGAGGAGTCGCTCGACGTGCTTCTGGTCGCCGCCGGTGACCTGCGCAGGGCGTCCCAGTCGCCGTGTGCGACGGCTCGACTTCGTCTCGAGCAAGTGCGACCGGAACGCCTTACGGCGCATGACCTTGCCGCGCGCGGTGATGCGAAAGCGCTTGGCGGCGCCGCGGTGGGTCTTCTGCTTGGGCATCAGGCTGCTCCCTCTTCTGAAGAGGCGACTTCTGTGGTTGCGGCGACCGGCTCGGGGGAGGCGTCCGCCGCTGCTTCAGTGAGTGCACCGCGATCGGCGGTCGGCGGTGCTGACTTGCCGCCACCCGTCGATCCGCCCTTCGGCTTGCGACCACCCTTGGCGGTTGGGTGCAGCACCATCGTCATGTTGCGACCGTCCTGGCGCGGCGCTGACTCGACGATCGCGATCCCGCTCACCTCGTCGGCGATGCGCTCCAGGATGCGGAGCCCGAGCTCGGGGTGAGCCATCTCTCGTCCTCGGAACATGATCGTGAGCTTCACCTTGTTGCCTTCGCCCAAGAACCGCTCCACGTGGCGCATCTTGGTCGTGTAGTCGTGGATGTCGATCTTGGGGCGGAACTTCATCTCCTTGATGACCACTTGGGTCGACTTGCGCCGTGATTCCTTCCGCCGCTGCTGCTCTTCGTACTCATGGCGCTTGAAGTCCATGATCCGGCAGACCGGGGGGTTGGCGTTGGGCGCGACCTCGACGAGGTCGAGCTCCCGTTCTCGAGCGATCGTCAGCGCTTCGGGGAGTGGGGTCACTCCGAGCTGCTCGCCGTCTTCGGCGATGAGCAGCACCTCGCGGGCACGGATGCGATCGTTGGTCCGGGTCTCGTCTGTGGCTATGTGATCACCTCGTCGGGTCGTACCAGCGCCGGAGACGGTCTCCGACGCGAAAGATGGCGGATGCGAGAAGCATCCGCCATCAGCATCCCCGTAGCCGGGGGCAGCCAACCTCGGACCTGGCTCGGGCTTCCCGGCCGGGTGGGGTCGCCATGGGCAACCCGCTTCTCGTATCGGTGGAGCGATGTCAACGACGACCACGCATGATCGTCAGTGCGAGACTACCAGCGTGAGCGGGCTGTGGACACCCTCGGGCGAGCACGTGCCGTCGCCGGAAGATGCATCCGACGTGCCATCGATCCCACCTGATGCACCGTCGACCGAAGAGGAAGCGGCACTCGCCGCGGAGATGCAGCGCGTGCGCGCCGAGCTCATGACAACGCCGGTCATCGACATCGTGGCCAACCACGCGCTCGGTCTGTGGCAGCTCGCGGTCCTGCATCTCACACCCGATGCCGGCACCGAACCCGACCTCGACCAAGCCGCGATCGCGATCGACGCGATGGGCGGCATCGTCGACGGTCTCGGTGATCGGCTCGGTGCGAACGCCGAACCACTGCGTGAGGCGCTCTCGCAGCTGCGGCTCGCGTACGTGCAGGTGCGCGAACGCGGCGGCGGCACTTCGGCCGACTGAGTCAGGTTCCCGTGGCGTCGCGGATCGAGCAGTACGCCCTCATCGGCGACACCCAGACTGCGGCACTCGTCGCCGACGATGGGTCCGTGGATTGGCTCTGCGCCCCGCGCTTCGACTCGCCGGCCTTCTTCGCGTCGCTCCTGGGCGACGACGATCACGGGCGGTGGCGGATCGGTCCTGCCGCTGGGGGTCGTGCCACCCGACGCCGGTACCGCGACCGAACCCTCGTGCTGGAGACTGACTTCGAGACGCCCGACGGCACCGTCCGGGTGACGGACTGCATGCCGATCCACGACGATCACGTCGACCTGGTCCGAGTCGTGCAGGGCGTGCGGGGCCGCGTCACCATGCGCACAGAGCTGATCGTGCGGTTCGACTACGGCGCCACGATCCCCTGGTTCCGGCACCTGGATGGCGCTCTGCACTTCATCGGCGGTCCGGACGCGGTCGCACTCCACACGCCGGTGAAGCTCGCGGGTGAGAACTTCCGCCATCGGGGCGACTTCGTCGTCCATCAAGGCCAATCGTTCCCATTCGTTCTCACCTGGTACCCGTCGCACCATCGGATGCCGCGAGCAGTCGATCCCCATCGGTCGATCGCGGAGACGACCGCGTGGTGGCGTCAGTGGTCGGACAAGTCCGGGTACAAGGGCGGGTGGCCGGAGCTCGTCAATCGCTCGGCGATCACGCTCAAGGCGCTCACCTATGCACCCACCGGCGGCATCGTGGCCGCACCTACCACGTCACTGCCCGAATGGATCGGCGGCGTGCGCAACTGGGACTACCGCTTCTGCTGGTTGCGCGATGCCACGTTCTCGCTGTTCTCGCTCATGAGCCTGGGTTACATCGACGAAGCCCGAGCTTGGCGAGACTGGCTGCTGCGCGCGGTCGCCGGCACACCAGACCAGTTTCAGATCATGTACGGACCGGCCGGAGAGCGGCGGCTCACCGAGCAAGAGCTCGAGTGGTTGCCTGGATACGAGGCATCCGCACCGGTTCGAATCGGGAATGCCGCCACGCTCCAGTTCCAGCTCGATGTCTACGGCGAGGTCGCAGACTCCCTCTTTGCCAGTCGCCGCATGGGCGTGCCACCCGACCCGAGCGGTTGGCCCCTGTACGTCGCGGTGCTCGAGTTCCTCGAAGACCACTGGCAAGAGCCCGACGAGGGCATCTGGGAGATTCGCGGTCCGCGTCGACAGTTCACCCATTCCAACGTGATGTCGTGGGTCGCATTCGACCGCGCCGTGCAGGGATGCGAGGAGTTCGGACTCGGATGGGACATCGATCGCTGGAAGAAGCTGCGTGATCAGGTGCACGCGGACGTCTGCGAGCACGGCTTCGACCCCGACAAGAACACGTTCGTGCAGTCCTACGGATCACAAGCCTTGGACGCGAGCCTGTTGATGATCCCGCTCGTGGGCTTCCTCCCGTGCACCGACCCGAGAGTCATCGGCACAGTCGAGGCGATCGAACGCGAGCTCATGAGCGATGGCTTCGTGCAGCGCTACGACACCACAGAGGGCGTCGACGGTCTCCCTCCAGGTGAGGGAGTGTTCCTCCCCTGCTCCTTCTGGTTCGTCGACAACCTCGCGTTGATGGGCCGCGTCGAGGAGGCCACCGCGATGTTCGAACGACTCATCGGGCTGTGCAACGACGTCGGTCTGATCTCCGAGGAGTACGACCCGGCAGCGCAACGACTGCTTGGAAACTTCCCTCAAGCGATGACGCACGTGGCGTTGGTGAACAGCGCGTGCAACCTCAGCGCAGTGGCCGGCCCGGCGCAGCAGCGCGCGGCCAAGGTCTGACGGGTCAGGCCTTCTCGACCGCAGCCGCCTCCCACACGCCACAGTTCCCCGGCGCGATCTCGAAGCGGACCTTCGCGTTGCGCTTCACCGTCCGACTGCCATCGGCAATGGCCGTGCAGTGGAAGGACAACCGCGTACCGTCTTGGTCTTCCACCGTGCCGAGCCCCGTGTGGTCGTCGAACTCCACGACCTTGCCGTTCATGGCGTCAGTGGACGATCTTCGACAGCGGGAGCTCGATGATGCCGGTCGCGCCCGCCTGCTTGAGAGCGGGAATGAGGATGTTGATCTCGCTCTTGGCCACGACGGTCTCGACCGCGTAGGCCTCGCCGCCGGACAGCTGTGACACCGTCGGCGCCTTCAGCGCCGGAAGCAATCCGATGACCGCGTCGAGCTGCGCTTGATCGACGTTCAGCTTGATGAGCACGCGGCCACGGGCTTCGAGCGCGCCGGACAGCAGCGTCTGGAGCTCTTCCATCGCGGTGCGCTTCTTCGGATCGGCATGTGCGGCCGGATTCGCGATGAGCTCGGTGTGCGACACGAGCATCGTCTCGATCACCCGCAATCCGGCAGCGCGCAACGCGCGACCAGTCTCGGTGATCTCGACGACTGCATCCGCGATGTCAGGGACCTTCGCCTCGGTCGCGCCGTATGAAAGCGACACGTTGGCGTCGACGCCGTGCCCGGAGAGGTAGCGCTTCGTGAGCTCCGGGTACTCGGTGTGGACGCGCACTCCCTTGGGGAGATCGCTGACGGACTGCGCCTGGGCGTCGGCCGCGACTGCCAGCACCACCTGGATCGGACGCGCGGTGGCCTTCGAGTAGTGAAGCTCGCTGAGCGTCACCACCTCCGCGCTGGTCTCCTCGATCCAGTCACGGCCGGTGATCCCGAGATCGAAGAGCCCTTGCGCAACGTAGGTGGGGATCTCCTGTGGCCGGAGGATGCGGACCGCGGTGACGCGCGGATCGTCGATCGTGGCGCGGTAGTCGACGTCCGACGCGCGCGTGATCGGCAGATCGGCGTCCTCGAACAGGCGGAACGTGGCTTCCTCGAGTGAGCCCTTCGGGAGGACGAGGTTCAGCATCGCGACGCGTCATCCTTGTCGATCGCGCGCAGCAGCTGGACCATCTCGACCGCCGTGCGAGCGGCTTCGTCGCCTTTGTTCCCGGCTCGGCCGCCGGCCCGGTCGAGTGCCTGCTGATCGTCGTCAGTCGTGAGCACACCGAAGATGACCGGGATTCCCGTATCGAGTCCGGCCTGCGCCACGCCCGACGCGCATGGCCCGGCCACGTACTCGAAGTGCGCCGTCTCCCCCCGAACGACCGCTCCGACGCAGATGACCGCGTCGACCCGTCCCGATGCGGCCAAGCGCTTCGCCACGAGCGGGATCTCGAACGCCCCAGGCACCCAGTGGACGGGGGTATCCGGCGGAGCACCAAGCTCGGCGAGCGCGCCGGTCGCTCCCTCGACGAGCGGTCGGGTGATGTGGGCATTGAACCGGCCCGCGACGATCGCCACTCTCATCCCCGTCGCATCGAGCGGCACGTCGCCGCGCTCGTACTCGCTCACCTAGATCTCGCCGAGGTTTCCCAGGTCGAGCATGTGACCGAGCTTCTGCTGCTTGGTGCGCAGGTACGCGATGTTCTCGTCATTGGGAAGAGCGTGAAGCGGGACGCGCTCAACGATCTCAAGACCGTAGCCGTCGAGCCCGCCGTACTTCGCGGGATTGTTCGTCATCAACCGCATGGTGGAGATGCCGAGGTCGACGAGGATCTGCGACCCGATGCCGTACTCGCGGGAGTCCGGCGCGAAGCCGAGCTCGACGTTCGCTTCCACCGTGTCGCGGCCTTCGTCCTGAAGGCTGTAGGCGCGGATCTTGTGACCGAGACCGATGCCGCGACCTTCGTGCCCGCGCAGGTAGACAACGGCGCCCTGCTCTTCCTGCGCGACGCGTTCGAGCGCGAGGTCGAGCTGCACGCCACAGTCGCACCGCATCGATCCGAACACATCGCCGGTGAGGCACTCCGAGTGCACGCGAACAAGAACGTTCTGCTCACCGGCCACCTCGCCCCGCACGAAGGCCAGGTGCTCGACGCCGTCCAACAGGCTGTGGAACACGTAGCCGGTGAAGTCACCGTGCCGGGTCGGGATGCGGGCCTCAGACACCCGGCGCACGAGCTTCTCGCGGTGGCGCCGGTAGCGGATGAGGTCGGCGATCGAGATCAGCTGGATGCCGTGCTTTGCCGCGAACGCCTCGAGCTGCGGGAGCCGCGCCATCGTGCCGTCGTCGTTGGTGACCTCAGCCAGCACGCCGGCCGGATAGCAACCGGCGAGCCGGGCGAGGTCGACCGCCGCTTCGGTGTGACCGGCGCGCTTGAGCACGCCACCCTCGCGGTAGCGCAGCGGGAAGATGTGACCCGGTCGAGCGAGGTCTTCGGGGCGAGTCGCTGGGTCGAGCAGTGACTTGACTGTTGCGGCGCGATCGGCGGCAGAGATGCCCGTCGTCGTCCCGTTGCGAGCGTCGACCGACACCGTGAACGCGGTGCGCTGCACCTCGGTGTTGTTCGCCACCATGAGCGGCAGCTGGAGCTCGTCGAGCCGCTCCCCTTCGAGTGGCATGCAGATCACGCCGCTCGTGTGCCGGATCATGAAGCCCATCGCCTCGGGCGTGATGCGCTCAGCCGCGAGGATGAGGTCACCCTCGTTCTCACGGTCGGCGTCGTCGACGACGATGACCATCTCGCCGCGACCGATCGCGTCGATCGCATTCTCGATCTGCGTGAAGCTCATGAGTTCCCCAGTCTTTCGGAATCGGGCCGGATGTGCCCGTTCATCAGTCGTTCCACGTACTTCGCCACCACATCGACTTCGAGGTTCACGCTCTCCCCCAGTTCGCGCGACCCGAGAGTCGTGACGGCGAGCGTGTGCGGGATGAGCGCGACCGCGAACCCGCCGTCATCGACACGTGCGACCGTCAGGCTCACACCGTCGACCGTGATCGATCCCTTCTCGACGACGTACCGCGTGATCGCAGACGGCGCTGCGATCGTCATCACGGTCGATCCGTCGGGATCCATGTCGCGAGCCGTGACGCTGCCCACCGCGTCGACATGGCCCTGGACGAGGTGACCACCGAGCCGGTCCTCGAGGCGCACCGGTCGCTCCAGGTTGACCGGATCGCCCGGCTGCACGCCGCCGAGGTTCGTGCGGTCGAGCGTCTCCGGGTGCACATCAGCCGCCCACGAACCGGCATCAAGGTCGACGACGGTGAGACAGCAGCCGTTCACCGAGATCGAGTCCCCAATGCGCGCGTCTTCGATCACGGTCTTGCATTCGATCTCCAGCCGCGCGCTCGAGCCGTTGACGGTCATCGAACGGACCGAGCCGAGCTCCTCGACGATGCCCGTGAACATCAGGCCGCCTCGACCGAGCGTCGGTAGTCGAGCCGCACGTCGTCACCGAGCTCGGTGGCGGACACCAGCTCGAGCTTCGTGTCGACGGTGGCCGGTCCGGCCGATGCGAATGCGGGCACGGCGCCGCTGCCCAAGAAGAAGGGGGCGACGTACACGACCAACCGGTCGACCAGATCGGCTGCGAGGAGCGCACCATGGATCCGTCCGCCCCCCTCGAACATCGCTTGGAGCACGCCGTGTGCGCCGAGCTCGCTCAGCACGGCTTCGAGGTCGAGACCTTCGCCCGCGGTTGACGAGGCGATGCCCTCGACCTTCGCGCCGGCGGTTCGCCATGCATCGGCGGCGTTCCCTCCCACAGCCCCGTCACGCGTCAGCACCAAGGTGGGCGCGAGGTCCGTGTCGAAGAGCGGACCTTCGGCCGGAACGCGCGCCCGTGCATCGAGCAGCACCCGCACAGGAGGCGTGAGCTCGTTGTCCACACCGCGCACGGTCAGTGCTGGACGATCGGCCAAGGCAGTCCCTGAGCCGATGACGATCGCTTGCGACTCGGCGCGAAGCCGGTGCGCGTCGGCACGACTGGCGTCGCCAGTGATCGGTGTTGGCGCGTCGGCCGACGCGGAGATGCGGCCGTCGAGCGTCATCGCAACCTTGGCGAGGCAGTACGCGCGACCCGTGCGCCGATGGTGGAGGTACGGAGCGAGCGAATCGGTCACCTCTTCGCTCCCGACGCCCACGGTCACGTCGACGCCGGCGTCGCGCAGGCGCGCAAAGCCACTGCCGCGCACGTGCGGGTCAGGATCCTCGACCGCCGCCACGACCCGGCTGATGCCTGCTTCGATCAGCGCATCCGCGCACGGTCCCGTCCTGTGGGTGTGCGCGCACGGCTCGAGGGTCACGTACGCGGTCGCGCCGCGAGCGCGATCACCAGCTTCTTGCAGTGCGGCGACCTCGGCGTGCGCCTCTCCGGGGCGAACATGGAAGCCCTCGCCGACGATCACCCCGTGCTTCACGAGGACGCATCCAACCCAGGGGTTGGGTGGCGCGGTCCGCCGGCCGCGCTCGGCCACCGAGAGGGCTCGCTCCATCAGCGCCGCGTCGCTCGTGCCTGGCTCGGACATCGGTCCTTCTTCGCCCGCGAGGCACGGCGCAGTGACGCGTGTTGCCACGCGTCGCCGAACCCTCTCCCATCCGGACTCTGACCGTCGGCCCCGGCTTCTCACCGGGTCAACCACACGGCTGGCTGCCGTGGGCTCGCGGGCTCCTGCTCGGCCGGGTGGCCTCGCAGCTACCGCCGGTCGGGACTTGCACCCAAACCCCGAGGGCTGTTGCTTGGAGTTGTCCTGGTCAGGATACCTGATCGCGGCCGAAAATGGAACCTGTTCTAGTTTTTTTGGAGCGGGTCTCAGATCCAGATTCTCGGGACAGTCGAGTCGGCGCAGCCGTAGCGTTGGGGTATGGCGGGTGAGCTCATTGCGCTCGCCCGCCGCGGGAAAGGGCAGGCTCCACCGCCGTGGGTCGTCTTCGAAGCACTCACTGACCCATTTGGGCAACAGCGCCAGTGGTTCGATCTCCAATCAACAGAGTCGGCACCAGAGGTCCTCGACAGCCACCGCCCGAGTCGCGTCGTATGGAGCTCGATCTGGAGTGACCGTCCGGACCTCCGCATCGAGTTCACGATCGAGACCAACGGCTCGGGGTCGGCATTGACGTGAGTCCTCTTGGGTCCCGAGGAGCTTGATCCGGTCGATGTGCGCGCGCGGCGCTACCGACTCAATCAGCTCATCAACGATCGTTTGCGCAACATCCTCTTCGACATGTAGAGGTGCGATCTAGTGAGGGCGGTCGCCTCGCAGGAGCTCGAGGGCGTGTGGGATCGCCGGGAGGACCGCCTCGAGGCACTCGACGGCGCCTGATGAGGAGCCGGGCAGGTTGCAGACGAGGGCCTCCCCGATCGTGCCGCACACCCCTCTCGACAGCATCCCGAAGGGCTGGCCGTCGGCGTTGCTCGCAACTCGCATCGCCTCGGCAAGCCCTGGCGCTTCGCGTTCGATCGCGGCGAGCGTTCCCTCCGGGGTGAGGTCACGAGGGCCGAAACCGGTGCCCCCAGTCGTGACGATCAACCCCGCGAAGCCCTTCGCAAGATCGCGGATGGCGTTGGTGACCGAGCCCTTGCCGTCGGCGCACACGCGGTGCTCGTCGATCTCGAAGCCGGCAACCTTCAACCGCTCGACCAGAACGATGCCGGACTTGTCCTCCCGCGTGCCCTCAGAGACACCATCAGAGACGGTCAGGACACGTGCATTGAGCGAAGCCATGCGATCAGGCTGCGGTCGGCCATGCGGCGGCGCGGATCCGCCGGGCCGCGTCGAGCGGATCGTCAGCACGGAAGATCGCGCTCCCCGCCACGAGGATGTCAACACCGGCTTCCGCCGCGCTGGGCGCGGTCGTCTCGCTGATGCCACCATCTATCTCGATCTCGACGGGAAGCCGAGCGTCGTCGATCGCCTTCCGGGCCACACGCACCTTGTCGAGCACCTCGGGGATGAACGCTTGCCCACCCCATCCGGGGTTCACGCTCATCACCAGCAGCAGGTCGATCTCCTCGAGGTATGGGAGCACCGTGTCGACGGCGGTATCCGGATTCAGGACGAGCCCGACCCCCATCCCCCGCTCGCGCATCTCGGCGAACAGTGGCCGCGGGTCGCCGAGCTCGATGTGCACGATGCACCGGTTCGCGCCGGCGTCAGCGAAGTCGCCGAGGAGCACGCCGGGGTTGTCGACCATGAGGTGACAGTCGAGGAAGAGGTCGGTGCGCGCCCGCAGCGCTGCGACCACCGGCGGCCCGATAGTGAGGTTCGGCACGAAGTGGCCGTCCATCACGTCGACGTGCAGCAAGTCGGCTTCGGGCGCGACCCGCTCGACCTCTTCTCCGAGCCGCGCGAAATCGGCGGAGAGGATCGATGGCGCGACTTTTCGCGTGCTCATGATCTCGACGCTACGTCCGCCGCAGGACCATGACGAACATCCCATCGGTACCGGCATCCTGTGGGAGCACGAGACCGCCGGGGCCATGCGGTCGCCATCCGGCCGGCGGCTCCAACACGGTGAACCCGTCGAACTCGGCCAGCGCTCGCTCGGCCACCGCGGTCGTCTCGAGACGCGTGAGCGTGCACACCGAGTACACAAGCCGCCCACCGGGCCGCACCGCCGTGGCTGCCTCCTGAAGCAGCCCGAGTTGGAGGTCCGCCAACGGTTGAACCGTGGTGGGTTGGAGCTGCCACCGGAGGTCTGGGCGGCGTCGGAGCGCGCCGAGTCCGCTGCACGGCGCATCCACGACCACCAGATCGAACGACCGCGGGCTGATCGGCAGCTTGCGCGCGTCGGCGATCCCGACGTGGAGGTTCGAGAGTCGCAGCCGTTGTGCCGCCGCCTGCACGAGCCGAAGCCGACCCGCATCGACGTCCAACGCGACGACGATGCCATCGATCCCGATGCGCTCGGCTGCGGCGGTGGCCTTCCCTCCTGGCGCGGCGGCTACGTCGAGCACGCGATCACCTGGTGCCGGCGCCGCGATCTCGATGGCGGCCTGACTTGCTTGGTCCTGTGGGGTGGCGCGGCCCTGCGCGACCGCCGGCAGCGTGGCGAGGTCGCCGGCACCGCGCACTACGAGCGCGTCTTCGACCAAACGTCCTGGTTCCACCTGCGCGCCTCGATCGTGCAGCTCTTCGGTGAGGTCGGCCGCGGTGGTCTGGAGCGGATTGGGGCGGAGCGACACCAGTCCGGGCTCGTTCGAGGCCGCGAGTGCCGCGCGTGCGTCGTCTTCACCAAGATCCGTGGAGAGGAGATCGACGATCCAGTCGGGGTACGAGAGCGCCACGGCTTCGCTGCTCGGCTCTGGCCACGGCGGACCGCTCGTGGAGAGCGCGCGCAGGACCGCGTTCACGTATCCCCGTGCTCGTTGTGGTACGGCGTCGACCGTCGCGCTCACGGCGGCGTGCGCAGGCACTCCTTGCACGAGCTGCTGCGCACCGATGCGAAGCGCCGCGCGCACGGGAGGATCAAGCCGGCGCAGCGGTCGTCGACCGTGGGGTGCGAGGAGGTCGTCGAGACGACGCTGTGAGCGAACCGTGCCGTAGACGAGGTCGGTGACGAACGCCCGGTCGCGGGCGCTCAGGCTGGAACCGCGCAGCATCATGGGCAGCACCACATGGGAGTACGCGCCGTCCTCGATGCGCACCAATGCCTCGCACGCAACCTGGCGAGCAGTCCGGGCGCTCACGGCGCATCCAATGCAAGGTCCTTCGTTGCGATGCCTCGGCGCCAGTCGGCTCCGGGCATCGGGCGTCGCCCCTCCGGCTGCACCTCATCGAGGGCCAAGCCGCCATCGATCGTGACCAGACGCGCCGCGTCATCGATCGTTCCTGGAGTCACGTCGTCACTCGGTTCGATGTGGGCGGTCAACACCTTCACGCGGCGACCGTCAATCACGAACCACGCTCCCGGTCGCGGACTCCCGGCCCGAACCATTCGGTGAAGCTCGGCCGCCGGCCGCTGTGGGTCGAGTCGGAACTCTTCGACGCTGAGCTTGTCGGCGTAGGTGGGCTCCCCCTGCTGTGGCTCGGGGTCGACGCTGGCGAGCTGAGGCAGCGTGTCGAGCAACAGGTCGATGCCAAGATCGACGAGACGCCCGCGTAGCTCGCCAGCGGTCTCTTGGTCCCCGATCGGCGTGTGCGCGGTCGCGAACACCGGCCCAGTGTCGAGTCCTTCTTCGAGGTGCATGATCGCGACACCGGTCTCGGCGTCACCAGCAAGCACCGCGCGCTCGACCGGTGCCGCGCCGCGCCAGCGCGGCAGCAGCGAGAAGTGCATGTTGACCAGGCCGAGCGGCAACGCTTCGAGCACGCCCCTCGGGAGGATCTGCCCGTACGCGACGACGACGCCGACAGCCGCGCCCGACTCACGCAGCTCGTCGACCACCTCGCTTGTCTTCGGTGGTGTGCGTACCGGGAGACCCAGTCGTTCGGCCGCAACCCGCACCGGGCTGGGTTCGGTCGTCCCGCGTCGTGAGCGCCGTGCGTCCGGTCGCGTGATCACGAGCGCTACCTCGTGCTCGGCTGCAACGAGCGCATCGAGCACCGTGGCACCTTCGTCAGGCGTCCCGAAGAACACGAGCCTCATCGCGCCCGCTCCTGGTCGCGGATCAGAGCCGTCGGCCGGTGTCCTCGTCGGTCATCGCGCCGAGGGTGCCCGCCTCGACCTGACGACGTAGCTCGCGCATTGCTTCCTTGCGCGCCGCCTTCTCGAGCCTGTCGAGCAGCAGCACTCCATCGAGGTGATCGATCTCGTGCTGGATGAGGCGCCCCATGAGCTCATCGCCTTCGATGACCACGTCATTCCCGTCGAGGTCCATGCCGCGAACCGTCACGAGCTTGGGCCGCACGATCTCGAACGACAGGCCGGGCACCGAGAGACAACCCTCGTCGTACACCCACTCGCCGCTCGATTCCACGATCTCGGGGTTGATCACCACACCGGGACCCTCGCCGATGTCGTAGGTGTAGAGACGTTTCTGCACGCCAACCTGAGGTGCGGCGAGCCCGATCCCGGGTGCCGCGTGCATCGTCTCGATCATCGTGTCGACGAGCCGAGCGAGATCACCGTCGAGCTCGGTCACCTCCGGTGCGCGCTGGCGCAGGACGGGGTCACCGAACAACCGGATCTCGAACGTGTTCACGAGCCGAGGGTACCAGTCGGGTCTTTGCATCTTGACCTTGGCATGTGCATCACACGCGGCGGGGATCGACGTCAACGCGCAGCCGACCGGCGGCGCGCGCTGCGCCCAGGTCCACCGCGGCCAGCGTGTCACACAGCTCGTCAATTGACGCCGCCCGAACCAGCGCGCGGCCGTCGCGCGGGCCGAGCACCGTCACGCCGGTCTGCGCGCCGAGCAACACGCAGGCCGCGTCGACGGCCGCCGCTTCACCACTGAGCTCCGCGAGTCCGCCGAAGGGCGGATAGCCGAGCTCGCGGCGACGAGCGAGGTCAGCTTCGAGCACTGCCGTCGGGTCACCATCACGGGCTGCGACCAACACGGGGTGCTCAGGCATCCGAGTCTGTACCAAGAGGGTGCCACCCGCCGAGCGTTCACCGAGTCGCCGCGCCGCTCGAACGAGCAGCCACAGCGCTTGCTCCTCAGCGCGGTAACGAGGGGCAAGGAGCTCCTGGTCCACGTCGAGAAAGGCGACGAGCTGAATCGGTCGGTCGGGGTCGACTGGGGCACGATGCAGCACAGCCTCGGTGCCGATGGCAACGTCAAAGGCCGGCACCGGGGCGCTGCCCGCTTCGACCGCTACGACGCGCGCTCGTGGTGCGAGCGCGGCAAGGTGCTCTCGGACGCGCGTGACGCCGAGACGGCGAGGTCGGAGACCGGCGGCTCCGCAGTGCAAGCAGATCGGGCCCGTGCGCGTGGTGCACCGGTCGCAATGCAGGTTGTCGATGCCCTCGCACAGTGCCGCGCCGCATTCCGGACATCGCGCGATCTCGCTGCACGAGGGACAGACGAGCAGTCGTGCCCGGCCCTTTCGATTCAGCACGCACAGCACCCGCCCACCGTCATCGAGCGACCGTCGAAGCGTGTCGGCAAGCCGCTCGGTGAGCAAGGTCTTGCCTGGGGGCTCGTATCGAACATCGACGATGCCCACCCGCGGCCATCCCCCACGCTCGACCTCACGAGCTGGGATCGACGGAGCACTCGTGGCAGCGTGAATCGCTTCCACGCTTGGTGTCGGACTCACGATGTCGGCCCGTGCTCCGAGGCGACGGGTTCGCTCGATGAGGAGTGGGAATGCATGCCACGCCGGCGCGCGCTCTTCCTCCAGCGCCTCGTCGACGTCATCAAGGACGATCACCGAGGCCAGATCGGGTACCGGCACACCGGCTGCGATCCGACCGCCGACCACCACCGTCGCTCCCCGTCGCGCGTCGGCCCACACCCGTGTGCGTTCCGCGTCGCCGAGCTCACTGCGCAGCACGAGCACGTGGCGACCCTCGGCTTCGAGGGTGCTCACCAGGTCACCGGTCTCACGAGCGTCGGGCGCGATCACGATCGTCGACCCTTCTGCGGCCACCAGTGCCGCGACCAGATCAGCCCGCGACCGCGCTGGCGGCCATCGCACCGCTCGAGGACTGCCTGTTGGAAGCTCGACCGGTGCGTCGCGCGTCGGAAACACCGCCGCATCTGGGTCAGCCGGTGCCGGCTCCTTCACGTTGTTCGGCGGCGATGTAGCGCGCAGGAACGCGACGCGCGGACCAGCCCAACGCCACGCCGCCCACTCGCTGAGCTCCACGAGCTCGGCCGGCGGCCCGGCCGACACGACCGCGTGGATCGGGAGCAAGCGCGTTCGATCGGCCTCCGGTTCGACGTCGAGCTTCAGTACCCACCCGCGTACGCGCCGGCCATGGAGTGGCACGCGCACGATGGTCCCGACGGTGAGCTGATCGGCGAGGTCGTCGGGAACGAGGTAGTCGAAGGCGCGATCGACCGCCGGGACGTCTGGGAGCACGCGGCAGACGCGTGCGTCACTCCCGCTCATGGCGCCTCCGGCGCCGGCCCGCTCGGGGCACGGCTCGGGGAGCGCAGGGTACCTGCGCTCCTGATCCTCGCCTCGTGTGCGCTGGTCGAGCTACGCGAGCGCTTCGGCGGCCTTGCGGAGCGCCTCGGCCTGGTCGGTGCCCTCCCACGAGAACGTGGGCTCCGGCCGACCGAAGTGCCCGTAGGCCGCGGTGCGCCGGAAGATCGGTCGGCGCAGGTGGAGTCGCTCGATGATCGCCGCGGGCCGCAGGTCGAAGTGCTCCTGCACCAGGGCCGGCAACTTCTGCTCGTCGATCTTCGACGTGCCGAACGTCTCGACCATGACCGACACCGGACGCGCCACACCGATCGCGTACGCAACCTGGACCTCGCAGCGCTGCGCGATCCCGGCCGCGACGATGTTCTTCGCCGCGTGCCGCACCGCGTACGCACCTGAGCGGTCGACCTTTGTGGGGTCCTTCCCGCTGAACGCGCCGCCGCCGTGACGGGCCATGCCGCCGTAGGTGTCGACGATGATCTTGCGACCGGTCAGCCCACAGTCGGCGTGCGGACCACCGAGCTCGAACGATCCCGTCGGGTTGCAGAGGACCTCGTAGTCGTCGTGCGCGAACTGGTCGGGGATCAGTGGCTTGATGACGTGCTCGATCAGATCGGGCTTCAACTGCCCGGCGACGTCGATCCCGGGGCTGGTCTGCGTGGAGATGAGCACCGTCGAAAGCCGCTTCGGGCGGCCATCTTCGTACTGGATCGTCACCTGCGTCTTGCCGTCGGGTCGGACGTAGTCGAGGGTCTCGTCCTTGCGGACCTGCGCGAGCCGCTGCGCCAACCGGTGCGCGAGCCAGATCGGCATGGGCATCAGGTCATCGGTCTCGTCGCAGGCGTAGCCGAACATCATTCCTTGGTCGCCCGCGCCAATCTCGTCGTAGTGGTCGCCGGTCCCGTCGCGGAGCTCTTGCGCCTTGTCGACACCCATGGCGATGTCGGGTGACTGACGGTCGATCGAGGTGATGACGCTACAGGTCTTCCCGTCGAACCCGAACGAGGCGTGGTTGTACCCGATCTCACAGACCGTGTCGCGCACGATGCGCGGGTAGTCGACTCGAGCGTTTGTGCTGATCTCACCCGCGACGACCACGACACCGGTGGTTGCCATCGTCTCGCACGCCACTCGGCTCTCGGGGTCTTCGTCGAGGATCGCATCGAGGATGGAGTCGCTGACCTGATCGCACATCTTGTCGGGATGCCCCTCGGTCACCGACTCCGACGTGAACGTGAAGTGCATGCTCAAGAACGTTCCTCTCCTCGATGTGCCAGTGCTTTGCGCACCCGGTCGAGCACGGCGTCCGCAAGATCGGTCTTGCTCTGGAGCGGCAGCTCCTCGGCGCGGCCGTTCGAGTCCAGCAGAACAGCCTGATTGGTGTCGACCTCGAACCCGCTGCCCGGCGCCGAGACGTCGTTCGCCACCATGAGGTCGACCTTCTTCGCCGCGAGCTTCGCGGCCGCGTGATCACGAACGTGCTCGGTCTCGGCGGCAAAGCCGACGAGCACTTGATGCTCCTTGCGCTCGCCGAGGGTCGCGAGGATGTCGGGCGTCGGCTCGAGGACGATCTCGGGCGGGCCGTCGTGCTTCTTGATCTTCTGACCGGCGATCACCTTGGGCCGAAAGTCGGCAACTGCTGCCGCCATCACCACCGCGTCCTGTTCCGCGAAACGACTGACCACCGCGTCGTACATCTCTTCTGCCGTGGTGACCGACACGATCTCGACCGATGACTCCGCGGCGAGTGCGCTCGTGGTGATGAGCGTGACGGCCGCGCCTCGGCGCGCCGCCGCGTCGGCGATGGCGTGACCCATCTTCCCAGACGAGCGGTTGCCGACGAAGCGAACGGGGTCGATCGGCTCGCGAGTTCCTCCCGCGGTCACGATCACTCGCGTGCCGGCCAGATCGTGGCCCCGTGCGAGCACCTCTGCGGCGGCGCGCACGATCGCCTCCGGCGTAGTCAGACGCCCCGGTCCCTCGTCGCCACCGGCGAGGTGGCCGGCATCAGGGCCGACGAACGTGACGCCGCGCTCGGTCAACGTCTTGACGTTGTCGACGACCGCGGGGTGCTCCCACATCTCGGTGTGCATCGCGGGTGCCAGCAGCACCGGTGCAGTGGTGGCGAGCAGCGTCGCCGTGAGCAGGTCGTCGGAGATCCCCGCGGTGACCTTGCCGATCAGCTTCGCGGTGGCGGGCGCCACGATGACCAGGTGCGCGCCCTGACCGAGCCGCGTGTGCGGGATGGGGTCAGTCGGGTCGCCGAACAGCGAGGTCTTGGCCGGCTCGGATGCCAGCGCGGTGAAGGTGAGCGCACCGATGAAGCGCTGCGCGTCGTCGGTGAGGATCGGACTCACGTGCGCGCCGGCGTCGACGAGCAGACGGCACACCTCAACCGCCTTGTAGGCGGCGATGCCGCCGGAGACACCAAGGACGACGCGGCGTCCCTTGAGTGCGGCGAGGTTCGGGTCGAGGTCGGTCATGCTGGCCCGCGGGCCGGGTCGATTCGGGCGGCTACTCGGCCGCGCCGTCGTCGGAGGCTTCGGCCGCCGCGTCTTCGGGAACCTCGGGCTCGTCGGGCAGCGGTGCCGACTCGATCTTGCCGGCTTCGATCTCCTCGAGGGAGATCGTCAAGGGCTTGCGCGACACCGACGTGACCTGCGGCGGCACGATCTTGCCGAGGCCTTCGCCGAGCTGGTTGTAGTAGTCGTTGATCTCGCGAGCTCGCATCGCAGCGAGGGTGACGAGGGTGAACTTGGAGTCGACCCGCTCCAGCAGGTGCTCCATGCGCGGCTCCATGAGCGAAGCGGGTCGATCGGCCATCACGAGACTCCCGAGACGAGGGGTGGGTGCCGGGGGTGCTTCCACCGCGCGGCGGCCCTCCAGAGTAGCAGCCAAGGGTCGAGATGCCTGCGTCCGGTCAGGTGCGGGCTGCGTCGACCGCCGCTTGGACCTCTTCCACCGCCCGGTCGAGGTCGTCGTTCACCACCGTGTGGTCGAACGCCGTCGCGAGCGCCTCCTCCGCGTCCGCTTCCGCCAGCCGGCGATCGAGCTCGTCGGCGTCGGCACTCGGGTCCCGGTCGTGCAGCCGTTTTCGCAGCACCTCTCGCGAGGGCGGCTTGATGAAGATGGTGAGCGCCTCCGGGTACGCAGCCTTGATGGCCTGCGCGCCCTTCACATCGATCTCGAAGACGACGTCTTGGCCAGCGGCCAGGCGCTCCTCCACCGGACCACGTGGAGTCCCGTACTTGGCGTCGAAGACGTTGAAGGACTCGAGGAACTGTCCGGCGTCGCGCTGCTGCTCGAACTCCTCCGGCGAGAGAAACCAGTACTCGCGTCCATGCTCTTCACCGGAGCGTGACTTCCTCGTGGTCGCCGAGATCGAGAGCCACATCTCCGGGTTCCGTTCCAGGAGCCGACGCACGATCGTGCCCTTGCCCACGCCCGACGGTCCGGCGATGACCAGAAGGACACTCACAGGACGGCGACGGGTTCGGCGGTGCGAGCGATCAGGCGAAGCGCTGGAGCAGCTTGCGCTTCTGGTTCTCCCCCAGCCCGCGCAGACGTCGACTCTCGCTGATGTCGAGCTCCTGCATCAGTCGGCGCGCCTTCACCTTGCCGACACCCGGCATCGACTCCAACGCGCTCACGACCTTGAGCTTTGCGATCGTCTCGTTGCGGCCGCCCTGCTCGAGCAGCTGCTCGAGCGACAGCCCACCCGCCTTCAGCTTCTCCTTCACCTCCGCACGCTCGCGGCGTGCAGCTGCCGCCTTCTCGAGCGCGGCGTGTCGTTCCTCCGGAGTGAGCGCGGGCGGGAGCGGCATCAGCGACCTCCTGACGATGGGTTCGGGGCAGTGAGACCTGGCGTCGCGGTGACGGCGAGCATATCGGCTCGTCCCGCGGTCGCCACTAGGCCTCCCAGCACATATGACCGAACGCTCAAGTCACGGATGTGTGACATGCGCTTGACGGTTCGATGCTCACCGGACGAACTCCCCAAAGTGCGCACATGCCAGCAACGGCGAGATGCACGCTCGGCGATGAGTGTCACACCCTCCTGGCACCCTGACCACATGAGCACGACGCGTGACGCGCACACGACCGTTTCGGCAGGTCGCGTGACTGTCACACCCCCTTGTCACAATGACCACATGAACACCTTGGCGCGCGTCACCGACGAACTGCGCCTATACGCGGCGAACCTTGATCCACACGCGTACTCGGGTGCAGACGCCGCTCGACGCGCTCAGGACGGTGCCGCGCTCAAGAAGCTGGTCGAAGACCATCACCATGCTGCACGCCCGTCGTGCGGTCACCTCGGGCGGCTGGCGGCAGGTCTCGCACGCCGCCTCGCCAGAGCAGTGGCTCGCGAACGTGTTGGGTTCCTCAGAGCACGTCGCCCGCGAGACGCTGACCACCGCGGAGCCAGTGGAAGCCCTTCCCGCCACCGAAGAGAAGCTGCGCGCCGGGGAGCTCTCGCTGGCGCAAGCGGCACAGGTGACCGCTGCGGTCGCGGTCGATCCCGATGCAGAGAAGCGGATGCTCGCCGCCACCAAGCGAGGCTTCCGAGAGCTGCGGGCCACCAAGGAGCGCGTGATCACCGCGGCCGAGGACCAAGAGCGCCTGCGCCGCATCGCCAAGACGGAACGCCACTTCTCCACGTGGACCCAGGGTCTTGCCACCCACGCCAGCCTCTCTGGTCCGACCGAGGAAGTACAGGAGCTCTTGGCCGCGCTCGAGCCGGGCACGAGGGCCCGATTCGAGGCCGAACGCAAGGCCGGCGAGTACGAGCCCAACGCGGCATACCGCTACGACGCGCTCATCGACCTCGTCCGGGGGTGCCACGGTCGAGACGGCCGCGACGAAGCCTGTCGTACGAGTGCGGGTGGGGCTCGAGCGGCTCCTCGGCGAGTCGGTGACCGACCCCGTCGAGGACATGTGCGAGATCCCCGGCGTCGGCCCGGTACCTGCGTCACACGCTCGTGACGTGCTCGGCGACGGGCTCCTCGAGCTCGTCATCACCGACGGCGTCGACGTGCAGAGCGTGGTGTCAACCACGCGTCACGTCCCGAAGGCACTGAAGATCGCGATCGACGAACGAGATGGTGGTCGCTGCAAGGTGCGCGACTGCGACTACAGCCTGGGCATCGAGCGTCATCACACGCAGCTGTTCTCGGAGCACCACCTCACGACCTACGAGGTCCTCGGCGACCTGTGCGACGAGCATCACGATCTCGTGACGTACCGCGGCTACGAGACCATCGACAACGGCGACGGCATTTGGACCCTGCGGCCACCACCGATCGATCAAAGCCATACGAGCGCGGCGTGACACGCCGCAGCCGGTGAGTCCTTGCTACGAGACCAGTACGCCCTCGACGAGTGCGTGGATTGCCGCTGCTGCCTGCGCGGGATCGTCAGCGCCCGTCACCGGTCGCCCGATCACGAGCCAGTCCGCGCCGCCCCTGATCGCATCATCAGGTGTTGCCACACGCACCTGATCGTCACCTGTGACCGCTCCCACTCGAATGCCGGGGACCATCGTGCGCAGACCCGCAGTGCGCACCGCAGCGATCTCGAGCGCGCTGCACACGACTCCGCCACAGCCGGCCTTTGCTGCCCACTCGAGCCGTTGACCGAACGCACTCGCGTCGGCATCGCTCGTGAGCACCGTCACTCCCAGCGCGATCGGTGCCTCGTGGCCGGCGTCCGCTGCGCCTTCCTTCAAGCCTTCGACGCCCGCCCGCAGCATCTCCACTCCACCGGCCGCGTGGAAGTTCAAGAAGTCGACGCCGCGCCGGCCGAGCACTCGTGCGCCACGGGCGACCGTGTTCGGGATGTCGTGCAGCTTGAGGTCGGCGAAGACTCGCACGCCGAGGTTGTGCATCGCGTCGAACGCAGCCGGACCGGCTTCCGCATAGAGCTCGTAGCCGACCTTCGCGATGCCGAACCAGGGCTGCACGCGCTCGGCCATGCGACAGGCCTCGACGAGGCCACCGACATCGAGGGCGATCGCCAGTCGGTCCCGTACGGCGGAGCCGCTCATGTGCTGGTCTCCTTGCGCAGCGCGCCGGTGAGCTCACTCACCCGAGTCACGCCATGACCGGCGCACCAGTCCTCGAGCTCACCGAGGATCCGGAGCGGTGCGCGCGGGTCGGCGAACGTCGCCGTACCGACTCCCACCGCGGTGGCGCCAGCGAGAAGCACCTCGACCGCGTCGACACCTGACGACACGCCACCAGTCCCGATCACCGGCACTCCAACGTGTGCGCTGGTGACGTCGTGCACGGCGCGCAATGCGATCGGCTTGATCGCCGCACCAGACAATCCGCCACCGGGACTACCGAGCACCGGGCGTCGGAGCTCCGCGTCGACCAGGAGCGCACGCACGGTGTTGATGAGCGTCAGACCAGTGGCACCGGCATCGACCGCCGCTCCGGCGATGTGCACGAGGTCCGCCGCTCCGGCTGAGAGCTTCGCGAAGACCGGCACGCCGACGATCTGACACACCTGATGTACGACGTCGCTCGTCGCACTCGCATCGTGAGCGAAGATCGCATCACCGGCGTGCAAGTTTGGACAGCTCAGGTTCACCTCGAGCGCCACGAGATCGTCCTGCACGGGATCAAGCGCCGCGGCAGCTTCGGCAAACTCCTCGACGCTGCGACCCCAGATCGATGCGATGACGCGAGCATCCATGGCACGAAGTGCCGGGAGATCATGAGCGATCCAGTGTGCGATCCCCTGTCCTTGAAGTCCGACCGCGTTCACCATCCCGCACGCAGTTGCATGAAGGCGGGGGCCGGGGTTGCCCACCCACGCGAAGGATGCCTGCGACTTCGTGGTGACCGCGCCTAGGAGCGCGGGGTCGCACAGCGTTGCGAGCTCCGCACCATGACCGAAGGTGCCCGACGCGGTGACGATCGGGTTGGGAAGCTGGACCGCACCCAGGCGAACCGAGAGGTCGACGGTGCTCACGGTCACACGCCCAGCGGGAGCTGCCCGTCACGGTGGTACTCCTGGAGAGGTCGAACAGTGGACTCCGTCGTGGCCCACTCAGCGAGCCCGGCAGCCGCGGCAACTGCGGCCGCAACGGTCGTGATGCACGGCACGCGATGACGGGTCGCGGCGCGGCGGATGTGCTGACCATCGGCGCGCGGGCCGCGACCGCGCGGCGTGTTCACGACGAGGTCGATGCCACCTGACGAGATGAGGTCGACGGCGTCGACGCCCACCTCTCCTACCTTCGCAACGACGACCTCGACGGGCAGCCCCTCGTCGTCGAGCGCGGCCGCGGTGCCGGTGGTGGCGGCGAGCCGGAAGCCGAGCTCCACCAGCCGCCGGGCGACACCCAGGCCCGCAGGCTTGTCGCGGTCGGCCAGTGAGAGGAACACGGTGCCGGTGTGCGGCAGCGCGTTGCCCGCCGCCGCCTGGCTCTTCACGAACGCGAGGCCGAACGATCGGTCGACACCCATCACTTCACCCGTCGACCGCATCTCCGGTCCGAGCACCGTGTCGACGTCGGGAAAGCGGTTGAAGGGCAACACGGCTTCCTTCACCGCGACATGACCGCCGGTAGCCGGTGGGACGAGGAGCTTCTCGTCGCGCAGCTCCGCGAGCGTCGCGCCCGCCATCACTCGCGCCGCCACCTTTGCCAAGGGCACCCCGGTCGCCTTGCTGACGAATGGCACCGTGCGGCTGGCACGCGGGTTCGCCTCGATCACGAAGACGTCGCCGTCCTTCACCGCGTACTGCACGTTCAGCAGCCCACGCACGTCGAGCGCGTCGGCAAGCGCACGAGTGTGCCCCTCGATCGATTCCAGGACCGGGGCGGAGAGGGTCGGGGGCGGGATGGCGCACGCGGAGTCACCGGAGTGCACGCCGGCTTCCTCGATGTGCTCCATCACGCCACCGATGAGGACCTCGCCGGATGCGTCACGGAGCGCGTCGACATCGACCTCAGTCGCGTCTTCGAGGAACCGGTCGATGAGCGCCGGACGCTCCGCAGACAACCCGCCTTCGCGTCCGAGGCTGCCCTCGACGGACAGCTCGGCCATGGCCGCGTCGAGGCTTTCGGTGTCGTAGACGATCCGCATGGCGCGCCCGCCAAGCACGTACGACGGCCGGACAAGCACCGGATACCCGATCTTCTCCGCGATCGCGCGCGCTTGGTCGACGGTGGTTGCAGTGCCGCCTTCGGGCTGAGGGATGTTGAGCGACGAGCACAGGGCGTTGAAGCGCTCGCGGTCTTCGGCCAGATCGATCGACGCGGGGCTGGTGCCGAGCACAGGGATCCCCACGTCCTCGAGGGCGTGCGCGAGCTTCAGCGGTGTCTGCCCGCCGAGGGAGACGATGACTCCGGCCAGACGCGGCCCGTCGCGGCGGAGCGCGTCGCAGATGTCGCGCACCGCTTCGATGCCAAGGGGCTCGAAGAAGAGCCGATCGCTGGTGTCGTAGTCGGTGGACACTGTCTCGGGGTTGCAGTTGACCATCACGGTCTCGTAGCCAGCGTCCGACAGCGCGAAGGCAGCGTGGACGCAGCAGTAGTCGAACTCAACGCCCTGGCCGATGCGGTTGGGTCCGCTGCCGAGGATGACTACCGCGTCGCGGGTGACGGCGGCGACCTCGTCCTCGTCTTCGTGGGTGGCGTAGTGGTACGGCGTGCGCGCCGCGAACTCCGCCGCGCAGGTGTCTACCGTCTTGAACGTCGCTTCCACGCCGTGCGCAAGCCGGGCCGAACGCACTGCTTCGACGGGTTCGCTCCATAGGTAGGCGAGCTGCTCGTCGCCGAACCCGAGCCGGGTGGCGCGCCGCCAGTCGGCGCGAGACAGTCCTGCGGCGGAGCGATCGGTGAGTGCAGCGCGCTCCTCGGTGATGGCGAGCATCTGGTCGAGGAACCACGGATCGATCGCTGTGGCGTCGTGAAGCCGATCGACGGACACACCGCGACGCAACGCGGCTTCGACGAGGAAGATCCGATCGGGCGTGGGAGTGGCGGCGGCGCGTACGAGCTCATCGACATCGATGCGATCGGCGGCAGCTTCGGCGGGATCACAGTTCAAGCCGAGCCGTCCGCTTTCCAGGCTGCGCAGGGCCTTCTGCAGCGACTCGGGGAAGGTACGGCCGATCGCCATCACCTCTCCGACCGACTGCATCTGCGTGCCGAGCACGGGCGACGCTCCCGGCAGCTTCTCGAACGCCCAGCGAGGGACCTTGGTGACCACGTAATCGATCGTCGGTTCGAACGACGCCGGCGTCTCGCGGGTGATGTCGTTGCGGATCTCGTCGAGGCGGTAGCCGACGGCCAACGACGCGGCAATCTTGGCGATGGGGAACCCAGTGGCCTTGCTCGCGAGCGCGCTCGATCGCGACACCCGCGGGTTCATCTCGATGACGACCATTTCGCCGTTGTCGGGATTGACGGCGAACTGGATGTTCGAGCCGCCGGTGTCGACACCGATGCGGCGGATGCACGCGAACGCGGCGTCGCGCATGTGCTGGTACTCGACGTCGGTGAGGGTTTGCGCCGGGGCGACGGTGATCGAGTCGCCGGTGTGCACACCCATTGGGTCGAAGTTCTCGATCGAGCAGATGACGACGACGTTGTCGGCGCTGTCGCGCATCACCTCGAGCTCGTACTCCTTCCAGCCGAGCACGGATTGCTCAACGAGGATCTCCCCCGACGGGCTGGCCGCGAGTCCTCGGTCCGCCGCTTCGCGCATCTCGTTCTCGTCGTTCGCGAAGCCCGTGCCCCCGCCGCCGAGGATGAACGACGGTCGGATGATGATCGGATAGCCGACCGCCGCGGCGATCTGGACCGCTTCCTCCACGCTGTAGGCGAACCCCGATGAAGGAACGCGCAGACCGATCTCCTCCATGGCGCTTTTGAAGCGCGAGCGATCTTCCGCGGTGTGGATCGCTTCGACGCTCGCGCCGATGAGCTCGACGCCGTACTGCTCCAGCACACCCGCGTCGTGCAAGGCGATCGCGAGGTTGAGCGCGGTCTGGCCACCGATCGTCGGCAGGAGCGAGTCGGGGCGCTCGCGCTCGATGACGCGGGTGACGCTCGCGACGTCGAGCGGCTCCACATAGGTCGCGTCGGCGAACTCCGGGTCCGTCATGATCGTCGCCGGGTTCGAGTTCACGAGGATGACTCGGTAGCCCTCGCGCTGGAGCACGCGGCAGGCCTGGGTGCCGGAATAGTCGAACTCGCAGGCTTGCCCGATGATGATCGGGCCACTGCCGATGATGAGGATCGATTCGATGTCGTCGCGTCGCGGCACGTCAGTCGCCCGTCACTGAGATTGCCGTCATCAGGTCCGTGAACTCGGTGAACAGGTACGCAGCGTCGTGCGGTCCGGGTCCGGCTTCCGGGTGGTGCTGCACGCCGAACGCCGGGATGCCGCGCACGCGAAGGCCCTCAACGGTCCCGTCGTTGAGGTTCACATGCGTGACGTCGGCGCCGCCGGGGATCGTGTCGGCCTGCACCATGTAGTTGTGGTTCTGGCTGGTGATCTCGACGCGTCCGGTCAGCTCGTGGCGCACCGGGTGGTTGGCGCCGTGATGGCCGAACGGGAGCTTCGTGGTCTCCGCGCCCAACGCCAGGCCGAGGATCTGGTGCCCGAGGCAGATGCCGAACACCGGCACCTCACCGAGCAGTGCCGCAACTTCTTCGGCTGCGCCCTCGACGGCAGCGGGGTCACCGGGGCCGTTGGAGAGGAAGACGCCGTCGGGCGTGCGGGCGAGCACGTCAGCCGCGGCGGTGCTGGCGGGCACGACCTCGACGCGGCAGCCGGCGGCGGTGAGCTTGCGCAGGATCGTGGTCTTGATCCCGAAGTCATACGCGACGACCGAGAACGGAGCGTCTGGGTCACCAACCACGTACGGCGCGGCAATGGTGACCTGGGCCACGAGATCGATGCCGTCAGTACCGGCGGCCTGCATCGCGGCGGCGCGCACCGTCGTCTCGTCGGTTCCGATCGCTCCAGGGATCGCTCCGACGTCGCGCAGATGACGCGTGAGGCGGCGAGTGTCGATGCCCGTGATGCCGGGCACTCCGTGGTGCTCGAGGAACGCCGGAAGCGTGTCGGTAGCGCGCCAGGAGCTCGCGCGGCGGGCCAGGTCGCGCACGATGACGCCGCGACAGAACGGTCGCCGGCCTTCGAGGTCGTGATCGTTCACGCCGTAGTTGCCGATGTGGGGGTAGGTGAAGGAGATCATCTGCCCCGCGTACGACGGATCAGTGACGATCTCCTGGTAACCCGAGAGCGAGGTGTTGAACACCACCTCACCCGTGGCCACGCCATCGGCCGGCGGCGCGCCGATTGCTTCGCCCTCGAAGAGCGTCCCGTCCTTGAGGATCAGCACCGCGTCCACCTGAGTCATGCGCACGCCTCGCCGTCGACGACGACCGGTCGACCGCGCAGCACGGTGTGACGCGTGCGGCCGGTGAGCGAGCGTCCCGCGTAGGGCGTGTTGCGCGCCTTGCTCGCGAGGCGATGGGCGTCGACTTCCCATTTCAGCGCCGGGTCGAACACGCAGAGGTTGGCTGGCTCCCCCGCCGCGATCGGTCGACCGTGCTCCGCGAGGCCCGCGACCGCGGCCGGACGCCACGACAGCAGGGCCAGCGCGTCAGCGAGTGAGAGCACGCCTGGGATCGTCAGCTCGGTGATCGTGAGCGCGAGCGCGGTCTCGAGCCCGAGCATCCCCGGCGGCGCCTCCTCGAACGGGCGTTCCTTCTGCTCGCTCGCGTACGGTGCGTGATCGGTCGCGATCGCATCGATCGTCCCGTCGGCAAGTCCGGCCTTCACCGCGGCCACGTCGGCGTCGCTTCGAAGTGGTGGGTGCACCTTGTAGACGGGATCGAAGGTCGCGCACTCGGCGTCGGTGAGCGTGAAGTGATGGGGTGCCGCTTCAGCAGTCACCGCAATGCCGCGCGCCTTGGCCTCGCGCACGATATCGACGGCCGCCGCAGTGGAGAGGTGCAGGAAGTGCACTCGCCCTCCAGTAGCTTCGGCCAGCTCGCAGTCGCGAGCCACGACGGTGGACTCGGCGATGCCCGGTCGGCCGGCGATGCCCAACCGGCTGGACCATGCGCCTTCGTGCATGTGCCCACCGTCAGCAAGTGCAGGGTCCTCGGCATGTTGGGCGATCACCGCGTCGGGCAGGGAGCGCGCGTACTCGAGGGCGCGGCGCATCACGCCGGCGTCGGACACGCAAGCGCCGTCGTCGGTGAACATCCGTACCCCCAGCGTGTGCAGCTCTCCGAGCGGAGCGAGCGCTTCACCGGCGCGCTGCTCGGTCACGCAGCCTGCGGCGTGCACATCGCAGAGCGAACGAGCACCGGACGCGAGCACCGAAGCCACAACACTGGGCTCGTCGTGCGGTGGCCGGGTGTTGGGCATGGCGATGACTGCGGTGAAGCCACCGAGCGCGGCGGCGCGTGCTCCGGTCTCGATCGTCTCGGCGTCTTCGTCACCGGGCTCGCGCAGGTGGACGTGCAGGTCGACCAGCCCGGGTGAGACGATGCAGCCACTGGCGTCGAGCACGGTGTCGGCCTTCAGGTTCGTTCCAACCTCGACGACCGAGCCGTTCGCCACCACCACGTCGGCGTCCCGCTCCCCCGTTGGGTCGACGACCCGCCCGCCCTTGATGACGACGCTTCCATGCTCAGGCAACACGCGCCCCCGAGCTGAGGAGCGAGTAGAGGACGGCCATGCGCACGGCGACCCCGTTAGTCACCTGCTCGGTGATGAGCGACGCAGGACCTTCGGCCACTTCCGCCGCGATCTCGACGCCGCGGTTCATCGGCCCTGGATGCATCACGAGGGTGTCGGGCTTCAAGCGAGCGGCGCGCTCGACGGTCAGGCCCCAGCGCGCGGAGTACTCACTGAGTCGAGGCAAGCGGTTCGCACTCTTGCGCTCCCGCTGGATGCGAAGCAGGTAGAGCGCGTCGAGCTCGGGGAGCACGTCGTCGAGGTCGTGCGTCACGCTCGCGCGCCAACCGTCGAGCACGGTCGGCAGCAACGTCGGCGGTGCGATCAGCGTGGTGTTCGCGCCGACCTTGTCGAGCCCGAGCACCAGGCTGCGGGCAACCCGGGAGTTGACGATGTCACCAACGATCCCGACGCGCAGCCCGTCGAGCTCGGGCCCGCGCGCTCGACGCAGCGTGAGGAGATCGAGCAGCGCTTGGGTGGGGTGCTCGTGGCTGCCGTCGCCCGCGTTGATGATGCTGGCGTCGATCCAGCTCGCTACCCGCGCCGGCGCACCTGCCGCGGAGTGTCGGACCACGACCGCGTCGATGCCCATCGCGGCAATGGTCTGCACCGTGTCGCGCAGTCCCTCGCCCTTGTTCACCGACGACGACCCGACGCTGAAGCTCATCACGTCGCACGACAGGCGCTTGGCCGCGGTCTCGAACGAGATGCGGGTGCGCGTGGAGTCCTCGTAGAAGAGTGAGACGACGACCTTGCCCTGGAGCGCCGGTACCTTCGGTATCTCGCGCTCGGTGACGTGGAGGAAGTCCTCCGACAGGGTGAGGAGCTCATCAAGCGCGGTGCGGTCGAGGTCGTCGATCGACAAGAGGTTCTTCATCATCCCCGCTCCCGGCGGCTACGCCGCCAGGCCGCTAGGGCCCCGCTCGCTGCGGCGCAGGGTACCTGCGCCGCGGGCGCTCGCTTCATGCCGGGCCCCACAGCTCGATGCCGTCATCGGTCGTGTCGTCGGTCTCGACGAGCCTGACCCGCACGTCCTCGGCGATCTTCGTCGGCAGGTTCTTTCCGACGTAGTCGGCCCGGATCGGAAGCTCCCGGTGACCGCGGTCGACAAGCACCGCGAGCTGCACCGCCCGGGGTCGACCGAGTGCATTGATGGCATCCAGCGCGGCGCGCACGGTGCGGCCGGTGAAAAGGACGTCGTCGACGATCACGGCCGTGCGTCCGGTGATGTCGACCGGTACCTCGGTAGGGCCGAGCGGCTGCACCGGTCGCAGCGAGATGTCGTCCCGGTAGAACGCGACGTCGAGCGCCCCCACCGGCACGTCTTCGCCCTCGAACTCCTTGATCGCGGCAGCCAGACGCTGCGCGATCGCCACCCCCCGCGTGTAGAGCCCGAGCAGCACGACCTCGCCGGCACCGTGGTTGCGCTCGACGATCTCGTGTGCAATCCGAGTGTGCGCCCGCCGCAGGTCATCAGCCGAGAGCACGTGTGCCCGGATCGCGAAACGACCGCCCCCAGGGGCGGCCGTGGCGTCAGGCTGTGCGGCGGCGCTCGAGGCGTCGACCATCTCTGGCTCTCCTCACCGTTGGAGCCTCACAGGACTCTATTCACGGTCTTGAAGAGTCTATCGGCGTGTCAAGGAATCGCCTTGACGTTGGACCGAGTCAGCCCTCGGACTTCTTCTCCGCCGCTGCCTTCGCCATCGCGTCGAGGCGGTCGAGCATCGGCTGGCGCTCCTGGCCCACTTCATCGAAGCGCTCGGCGATCTCCTCGGGGGTCCAGCGACCGTCCTTGTGCATCTGGCGTACTTCGGCTGGCTGGTTCCAGACCGCGATGATCCCGTCGTTGGCTGTGTAGACCTGGCCGGTGACGTGACGAGCCTTGTCGCCGAGCAGGTACACGACCATCGGCGCGACGTCTTCTGGTTCACCCATGGTGAGCTCGCCGGGGACGTTGGCCGACATGCGGCTCTTGGCGACCGGTGCGATGCAGTTGGCGGTGACGCCGTACTTGTACATCCCGACCGCCGCGCTCCTCACGAGCGACACGATGCCGCCCTTGGCGGCGCTGTAGTTGGCTTGCGCGACGCTGCCAGCGAACGCGCCGGAGGTGAAGCCGATCATCGTTCCCGACTTCTGCTCGCGCATGATGGGGGCCGCGGCGCGGAACACCGTGAACGTGCCCTTGAGGTGGGTCTCGATGACCGGATCCCACTCCTCTTCGGCCATGTTGAACAGCATCCGTTCGCGCAGGATGCCGGCGACGCAGACGACGCCGTCGATGCTGCCGTAGGTGTCGACCGCGGTACGGACGATGCGCTCACCCCCGGCCATCGTGGTCACGCTGTCCGCGACCGCGACCGCCGTGCCGCCCGCGGCTTCGATCTCGGCCACCACCGAGTTCGCGACCTCGCTGTCGGGGTCGTTGCCGTCGATGCCGACGCCGAAGTCGTTCACCACGACGTTGGCGCCGGCCGCCGCACATCCCATGGCAACTGCGCGTCCGATGCCTCGCCCGGCGCCAGTGACCGCGATCGTCTTGCCGTCCAGGTAGCCCATGACCCCTCCGTCGACGTGAACGGACGGTAGTCGTTTGGTGGGGCTCCGCCTCCCGAACGACGACGGAGCCGGAGCTTGCGGAGGTGACCAATGGACTGGATCAGTCGGGCATGTCCCCTAGAAGCGTGTCGACGAGCAGGCCTTCGAGGTACGTGAGCCAGGAGTACACCGCGATCTCGGGTGCCAGCGGATGGTCGGGATAGAGCTCGTCGTCATCGATGTCGTCGGTGACACCGAGCCGAGTTCCCAGCGCGAGCCGGGCATCGTTGAGCACCGAGAGCAACGCGTCGATCGACTCGCCCTCGAGCGTGAGAACGATCCGACCGCGCGCCCCAGGCGTCGGCTCCAGGCTGGCGAGCAGCTGATCCAGCGCAGCCATTCGGTCGCGCACGAGCTCAGGGTGGACCAGCTCACGCCACTCCCGTTCCGCGTCTTCCGCGGTCGGATCGAGGTACGCGCGCGGGAACAGACGGCTGCGGATCGGGTCGGCGTCGTCGGGACCGGCTTCGTACAGCGCCCGCAGCTCGGTCTGCAGCGCTCGCAGCAGGTCACGCTCCTCGGTCGAAAGCGTGAGCTCCAGCCCGCCGCGCTTCTTCTTGAGCACGGGGCTCACGACGGGTGCTCCATCGTTGCCCATAGCCCGTAACCATGGAGGCGCGCGACGTCGGCTTCGGCCTTCTCACGGTTCCCGTCGGACACGACGGCCTTGCCCTCGTGATGAACCTGCATCATCAGGCGCGTTGCCTTCTCTCGCGAATAGCCGAAGAGCTTCTGGAACACGTACACGACGTACGACATCAAGTTGACCGGGTCGTTCCAGACGATCACGAGCCACGGCCGATCTGTCGTGTTGATGTCCTCGGTGTCTGGATCACCGACTGTCTCTGTGGGGGAGGCGATCGGCACGGTCTCGATCGGGGTCGCAGTCACTCGCGGAGCTCCGTGGCGATGCGCGACAGCAGTGCGTTGACGAATCGGCCGGAGTCCTTCGTGGAGTACTGACTGGCCAGCTCGACGGCTTCGTCGATCACGACGGCGAGCGGGAGCTCCGGCTCCCACCCGAGCTCGTAGCTGCCGATGCGCAAGAGCGCACGGTCGATCGCGGGCATGCGTTCGAGGGCCCAGTGCTCCGACAGCTTGCGGAGCAGCGCATCGATCTCTTCGCGGTGCTCGTCCACCCCGCGCACCACGTGCTCGGCATAGGGGTCGGGAGCAACCGTCAGCTCGGCCAGCAGCTCATCCGCGCTCAGGCCGCGGGTCTCAAGCTCGTAACAGAGGCTCAGTGCCCGCTCACGGGCTTCGCGCCGCGTCGCCATCAGGCTGCCGCGCGTCTCAGACGCGCGCGAGGTACTCCCCGGTGCGCGTGTCGACCTTCACAGAGTCGCCCGGCTCGACGAAGAGGGGCACCTGCACGACGAGACCGCTCTCGAGCGTGGCCGGCTTGCGGGCGCCCGACACGCGGTCACCCTGGATGCCAGGTTCGGTGACGGTGACCGCAAGCTCGACGGCGGCGGGAAGCTCAACGCCCACCACGGAGCCGTCGTAGACCGGGAGTACGACGGTGTCACCCTCACGCAGGTAGTCGACCGCGCTCCCGAGAACATCGGCCTCGACGTGCAGCTGGTCGTAGCTCTCGGAGTCCATGAACACGAGCGCGGGACCCTCTCGGTAGAGGTACTGCATGTCGCGCTTGTCGATGACGGCGAGCGGCACCTTCTCATCGGCGCGGAACGTGCGGTCGAGCACTGCTCCGGTCCGGAAGTTCTTCAGCTTGGTGCGGACGAACGCGCCGCCCTTGCCGGGCTTCACGTGCTGGAACTCGACCACCGTCATCAGCCCTTCTGGGAGGTTCAGGGCCATGCCGTTCTTGAGGTCGTTCGTGGAGATGCTCACGGGCGCACCAGACGTTGGGAAGACTCGGCTTCAGATGACGAGGGACTTGGGGAACTCGGTGAGGGCCTCGGCGCCGTCGGACGTCACGACCACAGTGTCTTCGATCCGCACGCCACCAATGCCGGGGAGATAGACGCCGGGCTCGACGGTGACGACGTGGCCCGCCTCCAACGTAGCATCCGCTGTCGCCGACACTCGTGGCGCCTCGTGGATCTCCAGCCCGACGCCATGACCGGTTCCGTGGGCGAACGCCTCACCCCACCCCGCGTCATCGATCACGGCGCGGCTCGCGAGGTCCACTGACTTGCACTCGATGCCCGCGCGCACCGCATCGCGCCCGGCGCGCTGGCTGGCCGCGACGACATCCCACACCTTGCGTGCGTCGGCGCCAGGGTCGCCGACGCTGACCGTGCGCGTCATGTCCGAGCAGTAGCCGTCGACGACGCACCCAAAGTCGATCACGACGAGCTCACCTTCGCCGATGACTCGATCCGTCGGTCGCGCGTGGGGCTTCGCGCCATTCGGTCCGGACGCAACGATCGTGTCGAAGCTCGTCTTGGTAGCGCCGCGGCCTCGCATCTCCCATTCAAGCGCGAGCGCGAAGGCGCGCTCGGTGATGCCCTCCTTCAAGCGGGGCAGCACCGCCGCGAGCGACTCGTCGGCGATGTCGCACGCGGCCTTGATGCGAGCGACCTCACCGGCTTCCTTCACAGCTCGAAGTCCTTCGACGAGGTGCTCCGTAGGCACGAGCGTCTCAGCGGTGAACCACTCGGAGTAGGTGCGTTGTTGGGCCCACGTGACGCCGTGCGCTTCGAGTCCGAGGCGCGTACCGATGGGTGACGTCGTCAGGGCAGCTTGTTGCGCGGCAGGTGTCGAAGCGATCTCGACCCTGGCCGTAACGCCCGCGTGCGCAAGCTGCTCCGTCGATTGCTGGGCGTAGCGACCGTCGGTGACGAGCACGGCGTCGCCAGGAGTCACGAGGACCACACCCGCAGAGCCCGTGAAGCCGGTGAGGTAGGCAACGTTCGGGAGTCGGGTGACCAGCAGCGCGTCGATCTCAGCCACTTCGAACGTCGACCGCAGCCTCGCAATGCGGCTGCCGACGTCCATCGTCGGGAGCGTCGTCATCGGTTCGCCATCTTGCTGATCGCGCCCTCGATCGCCAGGCGGTAGCCTGCGCGCCCAAATCCGGCGACGGTGCCGGACACATAGGGCGCGATTACGGACAGGCGACGCCACTCCTCACGCGACGCAGGGTTGGACACGTGCAGCTCAACCTTCACGCCGTCGAACGTCTCCAACGCGTCGGCGAGCGCGAACGAGGAGTGCGTCAATGCACCGGCGTTGATGACGAGCGCCTCGCACCGGCCACGAGCACCGTGGATGGCTTCGATCAGCTCAGCCTCGGCGTTGGATTGGAGGTGCTCGAGCGCGTGCCCCGCCGCTTCCGCCGCCGCTCGCGCGTCCCCAACCATGTCGTCGAGCGTGTCGTTGCCGTAGATCTCCGGCTCACGTTCACCGAAGAGGTTCAAGTTCGGTCCGGACAACAGAAGGATGGTGCCCATCAGGAGTCAGGTTCCCACACCGACGCTTCGGAACGCGGCGTCGAGCGCGTGCTGCGGCGGGTCGTCGACGGTGCTGAGCGCTCCGTCCGTGGGCAGCACGAACGTCAGTCCGCCCTTGGCCTTCTTGTCGCGGGCCATCACCGCGAGCAGGTCACTCGCCGACGGGGCGGTGTCGGGGACGGCGACGGGGAGCCCGAGGGACTGGAGGATCGTCACCGCTCGCTCTGGCGCATCGGCGCCAACTCGCTCAAGCTGGTGAGCGAGGTTCAACGCGAACACCAGACCGATTGCAACGGCTTCGCCGTGAGCCAGGGTGTGTCCGGACGTGGTCTCCAACGCGTGCGCAAGGGTGTGACCGAGATTCAACGTTGCCCGCGCACCCGTGCGCTCTTCGGGGTCTGCCGCCACGATCTTGCCCTTGATCGCGACGCACTCGGACACCAACCGTCCGAGCACTTCGGGCTCGCGCTCGAGGACGGCGTCCGACTCTGACTCCAGGATCGATGCCACCTCTTGGCCTTCGGGCATCAGCGCGTACTTCACGACCTCACCCAAGCCAGACCGGTAGTCAGCATCCGGCAGCGTGGCCAACGTCGTCGTATCCGCGATCACCGCGATCGGTTGATGGAACGCTCCTACCAAGTTCTTGCCCTCGGGAAGGTTCACTGCGGTCTTGCCGCCGATCGCGGCATCCACCTGTGCAAGCAACGTCGTCGGCACCTGAACCACGTCGATGCCGCGGTGGTACACCGCCGCGGCCAGCCCGACGGTGTCGCCAACGACGCCGCCACCAACGGCGACCACGACATCCGCACGCGAGAGCTGGTCGCGAACGAACTCACGACACAGCAGCTCGACCGTAGCCATCGACTTGGCTTCCTCACCCTCCCCGATCTGGGTGAGTGCGCCGAGCGCGGTCGCGCCCGCCTCGGCCAGGCGATTGCCGCACGCGCTCCACACCTGTTGTTGCGAGACCACGTGGACACGCCGTCGACCGTTCACCACACCTGGGAGCTGCTCGAGGGCGTCTCCGCCCACGATGACGTCGTACGGCGGCTCGACCGCAACGGTCACGACGGGCATCGGACCAGCTCCTCCAGCACCGCGTCAACGACCTCTTCAAGCGAGCGATCGTCGGTATCGACCGTCACGTGTGCTGCACCTTCGTATGCCGCTCCCCGCAGCTCAGCCAAGCGTGCGAGCTCGTCACGCGCGCCTGACGACGGCAGCAGCGGTCGGTCGGCGAGGTTCGGGTTGACGCGATCGGCAAGTACCTGAGGGGCGGCACGCAGCCACACGACCGTGCCCGACGCGCGCATCTGACGACGGTTCTCGGGATCGAGGACGGCACCGCCACCGCACGAGATCACCAGAGGTTCCGGCGATGCACACGCATCCGCGACGGCTTGATGTTCGAGCGAGCGAAACGCGGCCTCGCCGCCATTCGTAAAGATCTCAGCCACCGTCTGACCGGTGATTGCCTCCACGACCCGGTCGGTGTCGACGAATGGTCGCCCCAGGCGCTGCGCGCACGCTCCACCCACGGTCGACTTCCCCGCACCCATGAGTCCGATCAACACGAGATGGCGCGCGGTCTCCCGAGTCACCACTACGGGTCGACTCCACTCCGCCGTCCCGCTCGTCCGAGCACGGCTCCGCTGCGTCTCAGCCAAGCGACGCGAGGTACGCGTCGTGGTTCCGCACCAGCTCGGCGAGCGAATCGCCGCCGAACTTCCGCAGCGCTTCGCCGGCGAGCACCATCGCGGTCATCGCCTCGGCGACGATCCCCGACGCGGGCACGGCGGTCACGTCGGTGCGTTCCTTGAAGGAGACGGTCTCCTGCTTCGTGGCGACGTCGACGGTCTTGAGCACCGGACGATTCAGTGTCGACAGCGGCTTCATCGCGACGCGGGCAACGAGCAGGTCACCCGTCGTCATCCCGCCTTCCGTGCCGCCGGCCTTGGTCGAGCCGCGCCGGTAGGCACTCGCGTCGTCGTCCCAGAGGATCTCGTCGTGGGCTTGGCTGCCGCGTCGACCAGCCACCTCGAAGCCGTCGCCGAGCTCGACGCCCTTCATCGCCTGGATGCTCATCAGCGCTTGCGCGAGCAACGCGTCGATGCGGCGATCCCAGTGGACGTGCGAACCGAGCCCCGGCGGCACTCCGTACGCCAGCACTTCGACGACGCCACCCAGCGAGTCGCCGTCCTTCGCCGCGACCTGGACGGCTTCGATCATGGCGGCTTCGGCATCGGGGTCGAAGCAACGAACGGGCGACTCGTCGACGGTGTCCAGGTCGGTTGGCTTGGGCCGTCGGTCGGCTGACGCGCGCACGGACCCCATCTGCACGACGTGGCTCAAGACGCTCACGCCGAGATGGCCGAGCAGACCCTTCGCCAGCGCCGCCACCGCGACCCGCGCCGCCGTCTCACGCGCACTCGCGCGTTCAAGGACGTCGCGAGCGTCTTCGAACCCGTACTTCTGCATGCCGACGAGATCAGCATGACCGGGCCGCGGTGTCGTCAGCGGCTTCTCGGTGCGCCCGGGCGCCGGCGACATCTCCTCGGACCACTTGGGCCACTCGGTGTTGCGGATCGAGATCGCGACTGGGGATCCGAGAGTCCGACCGTGCCGCACACCGCCGAGGAACTCGACCTCGTCCTGCTCGATGCGCATCCGGGGCCCACGCCCGAAGCCGAGGCGACGGCGCGCGAGCTCGTCAGCGACGTTTTCGATGGTGATGGGCAGGCCCGCAGGGAGCCCTTCGACGATCGCGACCAATGCCGGGCCGTGGGACTCACCAGCAGTCAGGTAACGCAACACGACACAAGGATACCGGACGTGTTCTCAGGTTCTCGGGGACATCACCACGCTCCTCGACCTCGCGATCAACCGCGATAGGCCTCAACGATCGCATCACCAACGAGCACCGCGGTCATCGCACCCATCGCCAGGAACGGTCCGAAGGGCACATGATCCTTCCGAGAGCGCACCTTGGTCGCGATGAGCACAAGACCGATCACCGCTCCGTAGACGAAGCCGAGGAACAGCCCGAGCACCGTCTCTCCCACGCCGAGCCAACCCAGCGCGAGCCCGAGGGCGAACGACAGCTTCACGTCGCCGAAGCCCATCGCGCGCGGCGAGATGAGGTGCAAGGTCGTGAACGCCAGCAACGCGCCCCCGCCGCACGCGAGCGACCGCAAGAACGGATCGGCGTCACCCTTGGCGGCCGCTGCGGCGCCAAGGAGCACCAGCTCGACCACGGCCAACGGGAACACGATGCGGTTCGGCAGGATGTAGTGGCGCAGGTCGATCGCCGAGAGGAGCACAAGAGCGGCTGCCAACACCAAGAAGGCGGGCAGCACCCACGCCTCACCGATGCTCGCCCCGACTCCTGCCCACAGTGCGCCAGTCCCCAGCACGACGGTCAGTCCCCATGGTGTGCGCAGCGCGGTGCGAACCTCTTCATACGGGCGCTTCAACGACGACTGGCGGTCAGGGACGCGCTCCACCAAGACCCAGGTCGCGAACCCGACAGCGAGACCGGCGACACCACAGCCGGCGATCAGAACGGCGCTCATCCGCCTGTCTCGGCCGCTGCCCGCATGACCGCGAGTGGTGCTTCGACGCCGGTGAACGACTCGAACGACAGGGCGGCCTGGCGCACCAACATGCCGAGGCCATCCACACACTTCAAGCCGCGTGCGCGAGCCGCAGCAAGCAGCGGCGTCTCTCGGGGGTGGTACACCGTGTCGGCGACGCACGCGTCGGCGTCGAGGCGTTGCACGTCGAGCGGTGTCGCCTTCCCGTTCATGCCGATGGGCGTTGCATTCACTACCAGCTGCGCGGACTCGAGCTCCGCGTCGATCGCATCGAACACAACTGCGCGGCCACCCGGCACCAACGCGGCGGCGTCTTCGGCCGCAGCCTCACGCCGGGCCGCCACGACGACCTTCGCTCCGGCTTCGCCGAGCGCCAATGCGATCGCGCGTCCGGCACCACCCGCGCCGAGCACGAGCGCAGACTTGGCACCGGGGTCGACGCCTGCGTCCCGCACGGACTGCACGAACCCAGGACCATCGGTGGAGTGTCCGACCAGACGCCCGTCCCTCTGCACGATCGCGTTCACCGCACCGAGCCGGGAGGCGGTGTCAGAGAGCTCATCGCACGCGCTCGCGGCGTCGGCCTTGTGCGGCATCGTGACCGTGAGCGCGGCGAGACCCAAAGCGCGGGCGCCGGCGACCGCGTTCCCAGCCTGTCCGCCCGGGACGGCGAACGCGACGAACACCCAGTCGATGTCTGCTTCGGTGAAGGCGGCGTTCCAGATCGCCGGTGACCGCGAGTGACTGACCGGGTCGCCGATGATGCCGGCCACCTTGGTGGCCCCCGTGAGGGCGTTCGTCAAAGGAGGCCCTTGGCGCGCGCGGCCTCGACGTTGCGGTTGTGCTCCTCGAGCGTGGTCGCGAACGCGTGCCTCCCGTTCTCGTCCGCGATCACGTAGAAGAGGTAGGGGACGGCCGCGGGTGCAAGCGCGGCCTGGAGCGACGCCTCAGTCATGCTGGCGATCGGCGTCGGCGGCAAGCCCTGCACGATGTACGTGTTGTATGGCGACGAGATCTCCTTGTCGGCGTCGGTCGGCACCGGCGGGCAACCGACGCCAGTGGTCTCGAAGCGCGCTCGGCACAGCGTGGCGTCGATCTGCAGCAGCATCCCTTGGTTGATGCGGTTCCGGATCACCGCCGAGATGAGCGGGGCGTCCTCGACCAGCTTGGACTCAGTCTGGATGAGTGACGCCGCCACGATCGCTTGGTATGGCGTGAGCCCCTGCACGTTCGCGAGACCGACCTTGTCGCCGATCTCGTCGAACCGGTCGACGAGACGCTGGATGATCTGCTCGTCGGTCCAGTTCGCGCCGATCAGGTATGTGTCCGGGAAGAGGAAGCCGTCGAGCGATGTCACCTCCGGCGGTTGGTATCGCGAGCGGATGGTGCCGGAGTTGGCCACCGCGATGAACTCGAGCGGGTCGCGTCCGGTGACTTCGCTCACGAGGGCGGCGATCTGGTCGAGGCGGCGGTGCGGCGGCAGGAACAGCTCGAGGTCGGCTTGCTCCGTCGGAAGGACGCACTTGCCGTTGATCTTGTCGCCACCGGTCTGCTCCAGCGCGTTGATGGCGCCGCGGATCCCCAGTCCTTCGTGCAACGTGTGACAGCCCTGCTGGAACGGTCCGCCGCCGCTGATCGTCGTCCAGAGCTTGAACGCGAGGCCGGAGCCGATCACGTCCTTCTCCGAGAGCACGTCGGCGATCTCCGACGTGCCCATGCCTTCGTTGACCGTGATGATCACGTTGGGCCCGTCGGACCCTGGTCGCAGCTGATACGCGAACCAGGCACCCGCGATGAAGAACGGAGCGAGGATCACGCCGATCACGATGAACACGCGTGCGTTGCGGCGACGACCTCTCTTCTTGCGCGGACGACTAGTCCGTGCGCGCGACGGTGGCTGCTGACCCCGACCGACTGCGGCGATCTGCTCGGTCGGCGCCTCCGATGGTGGCGGTGCCGGTCGGGTGCTGGGTCCGCGCCGCGGACGTCCTGGACCTCTCCCACCGGGAGCGGCCGCACCACCGCGTTCGGGACCGCGGGGCGGCTCGTTCGGATCCCAGCCGCTCACGATGACGACTCCAACCAGGACTGGAGCATGACGGCGGCAGCCGCGGCGTCGACCACGCCGCGCTGGGATCGTCCCTTCACTCCAGCATCCGCGAGACGTCGCTGCGCACCGACGGTCGTGAAGCGCTCGTCGTGCACGCTGACCGGGAGATCCGGTCCCGCGCACTCGGCCAGCGCTTCGACCTCACCCTGGGTTGCGCGCGCAGACGGTCCTTCACTCCCGTCGAGTGAACGTGGGAGCCCGACGACGATCCGCTCGGCACCCGCTTCACGCGCCGCGTCAACGATCTCGCGGTGGTCCACACCGACGTCACCGCTTCGAGTCAGCACCGTCAGCGGTGAGGCCAACGTGCCGGTCGGATCCGAGCAGGCGAGTCCGATGCGGACCGCGCCGAGATCCACGCCGAGCACCCGCGCCATGAGTGGTGTCTAGCCCGCGGCGGCGGCCGCAGCCTGCTTGGCCTGCTCCTCGAGCAGGGCGAAGGCCTCGTCGATGGCCGCGATGTTGGGTCCGCCGCCCGCCACCGCATCGGACTGCTTCGCCGTACCCCCGCCCACCGCCTTCGCTGCCGCTTGGGCCACGGTCCCCGCGTTGGCACCGCGCTCGACGAGATCCTTGGTGACCGCCACGGAGAGCGCGACCTTGGCGCCGTCGGGCGCGAGTCCGATGAGTCCGACGATCCCCGAGCCGAGGGCATCCCGGGCGGCGATGGCGAGACGACGCAGGTCGTCGTTGCTGAGCCCGTCTCGGCGCGCCACCACGACCCCGTCGACGGCGCCTGCCGCGAGCGACTTGGCGTCGGCGGTGGCTTCGCCGCGGCGCTGTGCCTCAGCCGCGCCGCGCAGCTCCTTGATCTCCGCGAGCAGACGCTCCACACGCTCCCCGACCTCGGTCGGTCCGACGCTCAGGCGATCGGCCGCATCGCGAAGTGCCATCTCCTCTTGACGGATGTACGCCAGTGCGCCGTCGCCAGTCACGGCTTCGATGCGTCGGAGGTTCGCGCCAATCGATCCCTCACTGACGATCTTGATCGGGCCGATGAACCCGAGCGCATGCACATGCGTGCCACCGCACAGCTCGATCGAATGCGCACCGGCTTCGAGCACACGCACGAGGTCGCCGTACTTGTCGCCGAAGAACGCGATCGCTCCGAGGCTCTCGGCGTGCTCCTTCGTCGTCTCGTAGTGACGGACGGGCGCGTCGGTGATCACCTCCGCGTTGGCGCGCGCTTCGATCTCGTCGAGCTGCTCGCGGGTCACCGCCTCGAAGTGGCTGAAGTCGAAGCGAAGCCGGTCTGGCGCGACCAATGACCCGGCTTGCTGCACATGCGAGCCGAGCACCTCGCGCAACGCCCAGTGCAGCACGTGAGTCGCGGTGTGGTTGCGTCGGATGCGGTTCCGACGCTCGGTGTCCACCCGCGCGGTGACCTCATCGCCCTCGCCGACCGTTCCTTCCTCGACCGTGCCGCGATGGACGACAAGATCGTTCAAGCCGTACTGGGTATCAATGACGCGCACGAGCACGCCTCGATCCGTGGTGAGCGTGCCCGTGTCGCCCACTTGCCCGCCGGACTCCGCGTAGAACGGAGTGCGGTCGAGGACGACTTCGATCTCGCCGCTGGATGCATCCGAAACTCGCGCACCGTGCTGCACGAGCCCGCGCACCTTGGCACCGACCGTCTCGAGCTCCTGGCGCCCGGCAAACTCCGTGGCCCCGATCTCCTCATAGAGCTCGCGGTAGGCCTCAGTCGGCGCGGCGGTGGCACTGGACTTGTGGGCCGCGACCGCGCGGCGGCGCTGCTCTTCCATCTTCGCCTCAAAGCCGGCGAGATCAACGTTGTGCGCGTGCTCCTGCGCGATCTCGCGCGTGAGATCGATCGGGAAGCCGAGGGTGTCGTGCAGGAAGAACGCGTCCTCCCCGCTCACATCACCCTTCGCGAGGAGGTCGTCGAGCATGTCGAGCCCGCGTTCGAGGGTCTGGCGGAATCGCTCTTCCTCGCGTTGCACGGTGCTCGCGACGAGCTCGTGGCTCTTGACGATCTCTGGGTACGCGTTCCCCATCGAGCGGACGGTGGCGTCCACCAGTGCGGGCGTCACCGCGTCGGTGGCGCCGAGCAGGAACGCGTGACGGACCGCGCGCCGGATGATTCGACGCAGCACATAGCCCCGCTCCTCGTTCGACGGCACGACACCGTCGGCAACAAGGAACGTCATCGTGCGACCGTGCTCCGCGAGGATGCGCAGCGAGGTGTCAGCGTCCGATCCCGGGAAGCCCCCGTAGGTGACACCGCTGACCTTCTCGGCCGCCGCGATGAGCGGACGAAACGCGTCCGTGTCCCACACGGTGGCCGCACCTTGTAGCACGGCCAGGTTCCGCTCGAGGCCGGCACCGGTGTCGATGCTCGGACTGGGCAACGGGACCATCTGCCCGTCGGGCTGAGCGTTGTACTGCATGAACACCAGGTTCCACAGCTCGACGTATCGGTTCTCGTCGACCACCGGACCACCGTCCGCGCCGAACTCCTCGCCGAGGTCCCAGAAGATCTCGCTCGATGGCCCGCACGGCCCGGTGTCGGCCATGCGCCAGAAGTTGTCCTCGTCGAGACGCTGGATGCGAGCTTCGGGCAACCCGATCCGCTTGTGCCAGATCTCCGCCGCTTCATCGTCGGATACATGCACCGTGACCCACAACCGGTCGGCCGGCAGCTGGAGCACGTCCTGGTAGAGCTCCCACGCCCATTCGATCGCTTCGGTCTTGGAGTAGTCGCCGAAGCTGAAGTTGCCCAACATCTCGAAGAACGTGAAGTGACGATTCGTACGCCCGACGTCCTCGAGGTCGTTGTGCTTGCCGCCCGCGCGCACACACTTCTGCACCGATGTGGCGCGGCGTGAAGCAGGGGTCTCGTCGCCCACGAAGTACGGCTTGAACGGCACCATGCCGGAGTTCGTGAACAGCAGCGTCTGATCGTGCGGGATCAGGCTGGCCGACGGCACGACCGCGTGCCCGCGCGCCTCGAAGAAGGCGAGGAATGCAGCCCGAAGCTCGTCGGCAGTGCGCGGTGGCATCCGATCCAGGCTACTTGTCGAGGTTGCGCGTCCTGTCGCTTGTTCGCTTCTCAGTCCAATGGCTCGGGGCGGCGAACACCGACCGAAGTGTGGCCTCGCGCTGCTTGGCTTCTGTGCGTCCAGCCGCGAGCGCGTCCCGCACGTGGCGGCGCGCCCAACCACCGGCGCGACCGTGGCCGCGTGGCCTCGCGCCGCGTCGGCGGCTCGCGGCGACGCCGAGACCGAAGCCCACGCCGACCCAGAAGATCCGCTTCACACCGCCCGCCGGCGTCCAACCGGGCGTGCGAGCCGGTGGAGTGCTCGGCGCGCTCCGGCACCGACCGCGACCACACGCAGGAGGCGGCCGGTCACCGGCTCGAACACAACTCGAGGAGGGGGCTCCTCGGCACCGGCGGCCGCGGCGGCGCGTCGGGCGGTCGCGCCAGCCAGGTGGGCTTCGGTTTCGACAACCTTCATCGACATCTCGAGCTCGCTGACCCGTCGTTCGAGGTGGTGCAGCTGCCGGGTGGCGCGCGCCAGACGCGCCCGCGTCAGCAGCACCACGACGCCGAGGACCACGACGCCGAGGATTCCGATCCACTCCGCCGCGCTCATCGCGACTCCTTGGGTTCGGGTGCCTCGCGGGCGACATCGACGTCCTTGCCACGGCCCGTCGGATGCCAGTAGCGACGCCCGGCCACCTCGTCGGGTCGGTGCTCCTGGTCGATCCACCCGTCGGGCGCGTCGTGGGGGTACTGGTAGCCCTCGCCGTGCCCGAGCACGGCCGCACCCGGAGAGTGGGAGTCGCGGAGGTGCACCGGCACTCGACCGGCGGGAAGGTCACGAACGTCGGCGTGCGCGGCACCCAGCGCGATCGGCACGGAGTTCGACTTGGGTGCCCGAGCCAGGTACACGACGGCGTGCGCAAGGTTGAGCTGTGCCTCCGGGAGCCCGACGAACTCGACCGCGCGAGCGGCCGCGTCGGCAACGACCAATCCGTTGGAGTCGGCGAGGCCGACGTCTTCCGAGGCGAGGATGACCAGCCGCCGTGCGATCAGGCGGGCATCCTCCCCGGCCGAGAGCATCCGCGCGAGCCAGTAGAGGCCGGCGTCAACGTCTGAGCCGCGGATGCTCTTGATGAACGCGGAGAGGACGTCGTAGTGCTCGTCGTCGCCGTAGCGAATGGCCCGCAGCGCGAGCGCCGCCTCAGCGTCCGACAACGCGATGGAACGTCGTCCGGTCTCGGTGGCGAGCGCTGCTGCCACGTCGAGCGATGTCAACGCGTGACGCGCATCTCCGTCGGCACGGTCGACGAGGTGCTCCATCGCGTCTTCATCCACTTCGACCGTTCCGTCGAGACCTCGTGGATCCGTCAGCGCGCGCTCGAGCAGCGCGGCGAGTGCAGCCGGCTCGAGTCGCTCCAGCTGGAAGAGGCTTGACCGTGACAACAGCGGCCCGGTCAACGCGAAGAACGGGTTCTCCGTCGTCGCACCGATCAGCACGAACAACCCCTCTTCGACAAACGGGAGGAGCGAGTCTTGTTGCGTCCGACTGAAGCGGTGCACCTCGTCGAGGAAGAGGATGGTTCCTTGGCCCTGCTCGCCGAGCCGCGCGCGCGCCCGGGCTGCGACCTCACGCACGTCCTTCACTCCGGCGCTCACGGCCGAGAGGGGCTCGAACGCCTTCTCGGTTGCGCCCGCGACGAGTCGGGCGATCGTGGTCTTCCCGGTGCCCGGCGGCCCCCACAACACGACCGATGACAGGCGATCCGACTCGATCAGTGTGCGCAGCGGGCGGCCGGGCGCGAGGAGATGCTCCTGACCGAAGACCTCATCCAGCGAGCGCGGCCGCAAGCGCGCGGCGAGTGGCGCGCGTGACCGCAGCCGGTCCTCGACCGCAGTGCTGAAGAGGTCCATCATCTCTGCTTACGGCCCTGCGGGCCGGGCGCTTCGCGCCAGCCCCCATGTCCATTGGTCGCCGCCGCAAGCGGCGGCTTCTGCCCCGGCTCACTGCGGCCGCGGCGGCGCGTGGCTTTGCCACCCGCCGCCGCACGAGACAAAGCGGGCGGAGTCGACCCACGATGGTCGGTACCTGCGCCGCGGGCGATCGCCTTTGGCATTCCCGTGACCTACCCGCCCTTCTTCGTCGGTGGACGTACGTTCAAGCCGAGCTCGGTGAGCTGCACGGCCTCGAGCGGAGTCGGCGCGCCGGTGAGCGGGTCAGCACCCGACTGCGTCTTGGGGAAGGCGATGACCTCTCGGATGTTCTCCTCACCGCACAGGATCATGACGAGACGGTCGATGCCGAACGCGAAGCCGGCATGAGGCGGAGCTCCGTAGCGGAACGCGTCGAGGAGGAACCCGAATCGCGCCTGTGCCTGCTCGGGGCTGATGCCCAGCAGCTCGAAGATCTGTTGCTGGAGGTCGGCTCGGTGGATTCGAACGCTCCCCGACCCCAGCTCCCATCCGTCGAGCACGAGGTCGTATGCCAGCGAGCGGACCGCGAGGAGCGCGGGCCCGGACGCGGACGCGAGCAGCTCGAGATCGTCGGGGTGTGGCGTCGTGAACGGATGGTGCGCCGGCACCGGGTTGCCGTCGTCGTCGACGGCCTCGAAGAGCGGGAAGTCGACCACCCACGCGAGCCGCATCGGCCCTTCACCGACCGGCGGCCGACCGAGGTCGAGACGAATGGTCCCCAACACGCGACGCACGAGCGACCGGTCCCCGGAGACGAGGAGGAGCAGGTCGCCCGGCTCGGCTGCGGTGCAGTCGACGAGACCGATGCACTCAGCCTCGGAGAGGAACTTCGCGACCGGTGCGTCGAGCACACCACCTTCCTGCACTCGCATCCACACCAGGCCCTCGGCGCCGAGCGACTTCGCCCTCTCGATCAGGCCGTCGAGTCGGTTGCGGGCGAAGTCACCACCGTCCGGAACACGGATCGCCTTCACCGCATCGGCCTGGAACGCTCGGAACTCGGTCGCGGCAAACACCTCGCTCACGTCGACCAGCTCCAGGCCGAAGCGCAGGTCGGGCTTGTCCGTGCCGTACCTCTCCATCGCGTCGTGCCACGTGATGCGTTCGACCGCGGGTGCGGGCTCACCCGTTGCCGCTTCGATCGCGGCCGCCACCACCGCGCCGATCACCTCCATCACGTCTTCGGCGTCGGCGAAGCTCATCTCGGCGTCGAGCTGCGTGAACTCGAACTGCCGGTCGGCGCGCGGGTCTTCATCTCGCAGGCAGCGCGCGACCTGGTAGTAGCGATCCATCCCGCCCACCATGAGCAGCTGCTTGAAGAGCTGTGGACTCTGCGGCAACGCGTAGAACGACCCCGGCGCGAGCCGAGCTGGAACCACGAAGTCACGCGCACCCTCGGGGGTCGACGCGATGAGCAATGGCGTCTCGATCTCGATGAACCCGCGCTCGTCGAGCTCCTTGCGCAGCGTGCGCGTGACCAGCGCACGAAGGCGCAGGTTCGACTGCATCCGCTGGCCGCGCAGATCGAGATAGCGGTGCCGCAACCGAAGCACCTCATCGACCTCAGCCCGTTCGTCGATCGGGATCGGCGTCGGATCGGATGCGTTGAGCACCTCGACCTGTTCAGCAGCAACCTCGATCGCGCCGCTCGGGAGCTCGGTGTTGATCGTCCCGTCGGGCCGGTCGCGCACGAGTCCGGTGACCCGTAAGACGAACTCCGATCGCACCGCGTGCGGATCGGCGCCCTGCACGTGTTGCGGGTCGAGCACGACCTGCACCACGCCCGCGATGTCGCGCAGGTCGACGAACACGACGCCACCGTGGTCACGATGACCGTCGACCCAACCACAGACGGTCACCTGCTCACCGCGGTGCTCTGGACGCAGATCACCGGCACGGTGCGAGCGCATCATCGGGCGCGTTCCTCAGCTCGTTGGAGCAACCAGGCCGCGACCTGCTCGAGCACGACTTCGGCCTGCTCCTTGTCACCGTGTGCACCGCGGAGGTCCTTCACGCCCACCTGACCGCGGGCCAGCTCGTCGGGACCGATCATCACGCCGTAGGCCGCGCCCGACCGATCCGCTTCCTTCCACTGCGCCTTCACCGATCGGCCTCCGTACGATCGGTCGGCCCGCAACCCCGCGTCGCGCAGCTGCGCAACCAGCCGGGTCGCGGCCTCACCACCGGTGTTGTCGATGATGAACGCATCGGGTGCGGGCGCATCCGTGCCGACGGACACGCCCTCCGCATCGCACACGATGAGGATGCGCTCGATACCCATGCCGAAGCCGATGCCGGGTGTGGCCGGTCCCCCCATCTCCTCGGCAAGTCGGTCATAGCGACCGCCGCCTCCGATCGCGTTCTGAGCGGCATCGAGCGCGTCGCTGGCGAACTCGAAAGTGGTGCTCGTGTAGTAGTCGAAGCCGCGCACGAGCCGTGGCGCGAGCTCGTGCTCGATGCCGAGCGCCTCGAGACCCTCCTGCACCCGCTCGAAGTGCACGCGGGAATCAGCCGAAAGGTGTTCGGTGAGCTGCGGTGCACGCTCGATCACGTCCTGCCACGCTTCTTGCTTCGCGTCGAGGACGCGCAGCGGATGCTCCTCGGCGCGCTGACGGAACTCGGGGTCGAGCCCTTCGGCGTGGTCGAGCAGATAGCGCTGAAGGACTTCGACGTACTCGGCGCGATCCTCGGGCGTTCCCATCGAGTTGACGAGCAGCCGTACCTGGCGCAGCCCGAGATCGGCATAGAACCCGTGCGCGAGTGCGATCACCTCGACGTCGACATCAGGATCATCGACACCGAGCACCTCCGCGCCGAGCTGCCAGTGCTGGCGGTAGCGGCCCTTCTGGGGGCGCTCGTAGCGGAAGTTCGGCGCGACGTACCACGTCTTCCACGGCGGTGTCGGACGGTGCTGCACGTAGGCGCGCACCACGGGCGCAGTCCCCTCGGGCCGAAGCGCGAGACGGCGGTCACCGCGGTCGACGAAGTCGTACATCTCCTTGCGGACGACGTCGGTCGAGTCGCCGATGCGCTCGAAGACCTCGGCGTGCTCGAAGATCGGCGTGATGACGAGGCCGTAGCCGAACCGAGCGGCTCGTTCGGCGAAGCGACCGACAACCGCGGCCCACCGCTCCGAGTCGGGCGGGAGCACATCGTGAGTGCCGATGGGCGCGCGATAGGGAGAGGCATCGGACGCGGCCATCGCCCGATCGTACGACCCGCCCGCCCTCGATCTGGGGTGGTTGAGGGCGCCCGGAGGCCAAGCAGAGCTCTGGTCGGAAGACCGGGAGCGCGGCGCGGAGCCGAGCTGTGGATCAGGTGCGAGTCGCGGCGGCGCCGGGCAGGACGCGGTAGGCGTCGAACACCGAGTCCACACGCTGCACGGCCTTCAGCAGCGACTCGAGGTGGCTTGAATCGGCCAGCTCGAACTCGAACCGGAACCGGGCAACGCGATCGCTGCTGGTCTGGGAGGTGCTACCGAGGATGTTCACGTGGTGCTCAGCGAGCACCTGCACGACGTCACGCAGCAATGACGACCGGTCGAGCGCCTCGATCTCCACGGACACCACGAAGGTGGCGGTCTCGTCGTGGTCCCACTCGACTTCGATCACCCGGTGCGCTTGTGCAAAGAGCGCGACTGCGTTTGCACAGTCCGATCGGTGCACCGACACACCTCTGCCGCGCGTGACGAAGCCCATGATCTCGTCACCGGGCACGGGTGTGCAGCACCGAGACAGGCGCACCATCACGTCGTCGAGTCCCTCGACGTGCACTCCAACGGCCTTGCGTCCGCGAGCCGAAGTTGGTGGCCGCTGAATGGTGACCGGAAGCTGCTCCTCCCCGCCGCGCAACTCGCGCTGCACGCGCTGGGCCACGGCCAGGGCCGAGACGTGACCCTCTCCGATCGCCGCGTGCAACGCCTCGAGGTCGGCGTAGTGCATCGCCTCGGCGACCGCGGTGAGAGAGGCCGACCGAGCCATCTTCTGGACCGGCAGGCCTTCGCGGCGAAGCGCCTTCGTGAGCTCCTCTCGACCGGTGTCGATGGCATCAACTCTGCGCTCGCGGGAGAACCATTGCCGGATCTTCGTGCGCGCGCGCGGCGTCCGCGTGAACTGGAGCCAGTCGCGGCTGGGGCCGCCACCCTCGACCTTGCTCGTGAAGATCTCGACCGAGTCGCCGGACTGGAGCGCGCCGTCAAGCGGCACGAGGCGACCGTTCACGCGCGCACCGATGCAACGGTGGCCGACCTCAGTGTGGATGGCGTACGCGAAGTCGACCGGGGTCGCGCCGGCGGCGAGGGTCACGATCTCACCCTTGGGCGTGAACACGAACACCTCGTCCTGCTCGAGGTCGACCTTCAACGTGTGCATGAACTCGGTCGGATCGTCGGTGTCTTGCTGCCAGTCGACCATCCGGTGCAGCCACGCGAGGTCCTCGGCTTGAGACCGCTCCTTGTACCCCCAGTGCGCCGCGATGCCTTGCTCAGCCCGGCGGTTCATCTCGTGCGTGCGGATCTGCACCTCGACCGGCTTGCCTTCCGCACCCACGACCGTCGTGTGCAAGGACTCGTACAGGTTGAACTTGGGCATCGCGATGTAGTCCTTGAAGCGACCTTGCACCGGTGCCCACAGCGCGTGGATCGAGCCGAGTGCGCCGTAGCAGTCCTTCACAGAGCCGACGACGACGCGCACACCAATCAGATCCTGCACTTCGTCGAACGCCTTGCCCTTCACGATCATCTTCTCGTAGATCGACCAGTAGTGCTTCGGTCGACCCTGCACCTGCGCGTCGATGTGCAGCTCGGCAAGCCGATCCTTGATCTGAGCGATGACGGCTTGCAGCTCTTCGTCGCGCGCAGGTGCCCGACTCGCGACCATCTGCTCGATCTCCGCGTAGCGCTTCGGGTGAAGCACCGCGAACGCAAGGTCCTCGAGCTGCCACTTCACGTCCGCGATGCCCAGGCGATGCGCGAGCGGCGCGTAGACGTCGAGAGTCTCCTGCGCGATGCGGCGCTGCTTGACCTCGGGAAGCGACGCGATCGTGCGCATGTTGTGGAGGCGATCTGCGAGCTTGATCAGGAGCACTCGGATGTCGCTCGCCATCGCCACGAGCATCTTCCGCAAGGTCGCCGCCTGCTGGGCCTCCTTGGACTCGAACTGAAGCCGGTCGAGCTTCGTCACCCCGTCGACGATCGACGCGATCTCCGACCCGAACTGCTCCTCGAGGTGCTCGAGCGCGATCGCAGTGTCCTCGACTGCGTCGTGCAGCAAGGCCGCCGCGATCGTCACGTCGTCGAGCCCAAGCTCGGCAAGGATCATCGCCACACCGAGTGGATGGGTGATGTAGGGCTCGCCCGATCGACGGACCTGGTCGGCATGCGCCTGCCGCGCAACGTCGAATGCCTCTTCGATCCTTGCGGTGTCAGCTCGGCGGTGCCGCTTGTGGAACGACGCGAAGAGCGGTGCGAGCTCGACATCGACGTGATGACGACGCCACGGCAGGCTGAGGCCCGACCGACGATCCGGACGAGTCTCGCGGGTGCTCACCCCCTCAAGTATCGCGGGTCAGCGCCTGCGCTTCCGGCGTTGCTGGCGTGGGCGCGGCGCGACCGCACCGGGTGGGCGAGGCGGTGCTGGCGGCATCGTCCCCGGCTCGACCTCCGCCGCGTCGTCGGGCGACGGCTGGGCTGGCGCCACCCCAGCCCGCGCCATGTGCGCCGCGGAGCGGTCGCGCAACGCTCGATAGCGAGGCTCCCGTTCCTTCATCCAGGCCAGGATCGGCGTTGCCACGAAGATCGAGGAGTACGCGCCGACCAGAAGCCCGACGAACAGCGCGAGGGCAAAGTCGCGGATGGTGACCGCACCAAGGAACCCGCTCCCCACCACCAACAGCGACGCGACCGGGAGCAGCGCGACGAACGACGTGTTCAGCGAGCGCATCAGGACCGAGTTCATCGAGCGATTCACCATCGCTGAGTAGGTGTCTCCCCGTGCAGCCCCGACCGTCGGCGTGTTCTCGCTGATCTTGTCGAACACCACGACCGTGTCGTACAGGGAGAACCCGAGGATCGTGAGGAACGCGATCACGGTGGCGGGGGTGACCTCGAACCCCGTGATGGCGTACACACCCACCGTGATGATGATGTCGTGCACGACGGCCGAGAGGGCCGCGAGTGCCATCTTCCCCTCGAACCGGAACGTCAGATAGATCGCGATCAGCACGAAGAACACAAGGAGCGCGACGAGCGCCTTTCGACTGATGCGATCGCCCCACGTCGGACCGACGTCGGTGACCGAGACGTCACCGGCATCAACCTGTCCGTACTCGGCGAGCGCCTCGGTGACCCGCGCCTGAGCCTTGTCGCCCAGCTCTGCCGACTGCACCCGCACCCCGTCGTCGCCGAGCAGCAGCACCTTGGCTTCCAGCGCGCCAGCCTCTTCGACGACATCGCGCACGTCGGCGACCGCTGGTGTCTTGCCGCTGACGGTGAGCTGCCACTGCGAACCGCCTTCGAAGTCGATCCCGAGGTTCAGACCCGACAGCGCGAGCGCAGCCATCGATGCGAGCAGAGCAGTGCCGGAGATGATCGCCCAGAGCCACGACCGACCGACGAAGTCGAAGTTCGTCTTCTCGTGGTAGATGTCGCGCAGCGTCTGGAAGAACCCTCGGCGCGACGTGACGATCGGTGTCGTGGTCACGTCTGGACCCCCGGGGCATCAAGACCTGCGGCGATGCCCACACCGCGCATCCGAACCAGGGCCGGCCGACGCGCGAGCAACGACACCGCCGGATGCATGAAGAAGTAGCCGACCAGCAGATCGAGGAATGTCGACAGCCCCAGGAAGAACGCGAAGCCGCGGACCGAACCGGCAGCAACGAAGAAGAGAGCCGCCGCCCCGATGATCGACACGAGGTCGGCGGCAAGGATCGTCCGGAACGAGCGCGTGAACCCGCGGTCCACCGACGATCGCACGGTCTTGCCCGTCCGCACCTCATCCTTCAATCGCTCGAAGTACACGACGTAAGAGTCGACGGCGACGCCGATCGACACGATCAGACCGGTGACACCGGCAAGGTCGAGGGCGAGGTTCACGGTCGAGCCCAAGAAGGTGATGAGCGCGTACGTGAGCATCCCGGTGAGCAGCAGACCAGCGATGACGACGGCACCGAGCAGCCGGTAGTAGATGAGCATGTACCCGGCAACAAGGATGAGTCCGATCGCGCCGGCCGCGATGCCCGCGTCGAGCTGGTCACGGCCGAGCGTCGGCGAAAGGCTGACAGTGTTCAGCTTCTCGAGCCGGACGGGCAGCGCGCCGTAGTTGATGACCTTGGCCAGCTCGTCGGCCTCGTCCACCGTGAAGTCGCCGGTGATCTGCGCGGTGCCCTGGAACGAAGCCTCTTGGATCACGGGTGCCGACTGGATGCGGTCGTCGAGCACGATCGCCAGCTGCTGTTGCACGTACTTCGCGGCGATCGTGTCGAACTCCACGCTCCCCTCTGAGGTGAAGTTGACGTTGACCGCGTACCCCTGACCCGGCGCGAACTCGGAGTTCGCGTTCTGGACGATGCCGCCCGTCGCCTCGGTAGGACCGAGGTAGATCCGGTTCCGGCTCTCGCGCTCGCGGAGCACGACGCAGTCCTTGCGCTTGTTGTCCTCGAACGATGTAGTTGGGATCTGCTCACCCGCGGCCAACGCGGCACTGACTGTCTCGGTGTCGCACGCCTTGATCGCGGCCCGCAAGGCTTCTTGGCTCGGTGGGGTTGTGGTGGTCGTCGTCGTCGGAGCCACGGCACCGCTCGATGTGGTGGTGCTCGCCTCCTCAGGCTCTTGTCCCTTGGGTCCGACGACCGCGAGCACACCGCGGAATCGGAGCTCGCCGGTCTGGCCCACGATCCGAGCCGCCTCGTCGCGGTTGCTCACCCCAGGGAGGTTCACCGTGATTGTGCGGTCCTCACGCGTGATCTCGGCTTGTGACACACCGAGACCGTTCACGCGCTCCTCGATGATGTCGCGTGCCACGTCAAGTGCCCCGGGCCGGGCTTGCCCGACGGCTTCGTAGGCGATGGAGATCCCGCCTTGAAGGTCGAGGCCGAGCACGGGCTCGTCGCCGGCAGCCACGACACCGGCAACGCCGGCAAACGCCACCAGGATGGTGACGACGAGGTAGGTCTTGAGACGGCGAAGCGTCACCGGTCAGGCAGTCTCGTCATCGAGGTCCTCGGCGGGGACAGGCGCTGCGACGGGTCGAGCAATTGCGGCCCGGGCCATCCGCACGACCACGCCATCGGCGACCTCGAGCTCCACGACGTCGTCGCGCAGCGCGCGGACCGTGCCGTACAGCCCGCCGGCGGTGATCACTTCGTCACCGATCTCGAGACTCGCCACGAAGGCGCGATGTGCCGTGACCTGGCGACGCTGAGGACGTACGACGAACACGTAGAAGGCCACGAACAGCAGTGCAAACCAAGCAATTGCGTACACCATCGAAACGCTCCCTGAAGAGTCAGGGGATGGTAGCGGAGGGCGTTCTCAGGACTCCGGCGGCGTGGGTTCCGAGTCGAACAAGCTCGCCGTGTTCGCGGGAGCGACGACCCCGAGATGTGCGTACGCACTCGCCGTCGCGATCCGGCCGCGTGGGGTGCGTTGGATGAGCCCCCGCTTCAGGAGGAACGGTTCGTAGACGTCTTCCACCGTCTCGGGCTCCTCCGCCACGGCGACCGCGAGCGTGCCCAGACCCACCGGTTGACCGGAGAACATCGCGCACAGTGCGTGCAAGATGGCGCGGTCGACCTTGTCGAGCCCGAGCTCGTCGACTTCGAACAACGCCAGTGCCGCACCAGCGGTCGCGAGATCGATCTGACCGTCGCCGCGCATCTCCGCGTAGTCACGCACCCGCTTCAGCAGACGGTTCGCGATCCGAGGCGTGCCACGAGCGCGCCGCCCGATCTCGACTGCACCTTCCGCAGCGAGTGGCACCCCAAGGATGCGCGAGGACCGTTGGAGGATCGAGACGAGGTCGTCGGGCTCGTAGTAGTCGAGGCGGGCGAGGAAGCCGAATCGGTCGCGCAGCGGTCCCGTGATCATCCCGCTCCGCGTCGTGGCGCCGACCAGCGTGAAGCGCGGGAGGTCGAGCCGGATCGAGCGCGCTGACGGTCCTTTCCCGATGACGATGTCGAGCTGGAAGTCCTCCATCGCGGGATAGAGAACCTCTTCCACTGCACGGGGCAGGCGGTGGATCTCGTCGATGAACAGCACGTCGCCATCGTCGAGGTTGGTGAGGATCGCGGCGAGATCGCCCGCGCGCTCGAGCGCGGGTCCGCTCGTGATCCGGAGCCCGACGTCGAGCTCGGTCGCGACGATGCACGCGAGAGTCGTCTTGCCAAGACCCGGCGCGCCGGCGAACAAGAGATGGTCGACGGCCTGCCCGCGCCGCGAAGCAGCGCCCAACATGATCTCGAGGTGCTCCTTGAGGCTGGTCTGACCGACGAACTCGTCGAGGCGACGCGGTCGGAGCGTCGTCTCCTCGGCGCGTTCAACCGGATCGGCGACAGCGGCCAAGAGCTCGTCCCTCATGCGGTCAGCGCCTCGGCATCACGCGCGTGCACCGGCGAGCTGCCGGAGTGCATCACGCAACAGGTCTTCGACAGCACCTTCGTCGGGCAGCCGAGCAAGGACCTCGCGCACCTCATCGGTGCCGTAGCCAAGGCCGGCCAGCGCTTCTCGAACCTCGGTGCGTGCTGATGGGTGGTCCGCATCGTCGGCGATCGCCCCCATCGGCGGCACTTCGAGGCGGGCGTGCAGATCGACGAACAATCGCTGCGCCGTCCGCTTGCCGACGCCGGGCACCAAGGTGAGCGCGTCAAGGTCGTCGTCGAGCAGCGCACGACGCAACGACGACGGGGAGTGCACCGACAAGATCGCGAGCGCGAGCTTCGGACCGACGCCGGGCGCGCCGATCAGCACCTCGAACGTGTCGCGCTCCTCGCGCGTCGGGAACCCGAAGAGCACCATCGCGTCGTCGCGCACATGCAGGTGCGTATACAGGAACGCAGGGGCGGAGGGACGAAGGTCTTCGAGCGCGCCCGTAGGGACGAGCACCCGATACCCCACGCCGCCAACATCGAGCACGACTTCGCCAGATGGACTGCGGTCGAGCACATCACCGCGCAGGGATCCGATCATCGAGCTCCCTCCCGTGCCATCGCGGCCGCGACCGCCGCCTCGAATCCTCGACCTGGCGGGGTGTCGCCGACCGCTTCGGTCGTGCGTGCGGATGATCCGTGACACATCGCCAGCGCGAGCGCATCGGCGGCATCGGGTGGTGGTGCGGTGGCGAGCCCGAGAAGACGCTGCACCATCACCTGTACCTGCGCCTTCGCCGCCGCGCCGAACCCCGTGACGGCGAGCTTCACCTCATTGGGGCTGTAATGCGTGACGGGAATCCCGGCGCGGGACGCGACGGCGAGCGCGATGCCACTCGCCTGCCCCACGGAGATCGCGGTGCGCACGTTCGCCTGGAACAGCACGCGCTCCACCGCCATCGCTCGGGGGCCGACCTCGGCCACGAGCGCCGTGAGGTCGGCTTCGAGCGCCGCGAGGCGATCCGGCAGCGGGTCACCAAGAGGCGTGCTGAGGATGCCGAAGGCGACGGCCCGCGGCTGGCCGCCGTCGGGATGGACCGCCCCGTACCCGCAGCGCGACAGGCCAGGGTCGATGCCGAGCACAGGCCCGGACGGATCGAACACGGGTTCGATCCTACGAGCCGAGGCGGACAGGTTGGTGGATGGCCTCAGTCGAGCCCCACTCCAGACGTCACTCCAGGACGAGCCAGATGATCAGCCCGATCACGACGACCGCCCCCACGAGGGGCACGAGCCGCTTCGCCACCGCGCCCCCAGCGACCTTCATCAAGTCGACGGCCTCGGCCTCGGGCGCGTCGATGGTCCGCACACCCGCGTCTGCCGCAGGTTCCGCCGACGCCTGAGGTGATGGCGTGCTCGCCGCCGGTGGTGGCGTGTCACCGGAGAGCTTGGTCGACTCGAGGCACTGCACAAACTGCGCGAGGAGCTTGGCGCTGACGTCGGCCATGACGCCGCGGCCGAACTGCGCGACTTTGCCGGTGACGTTGAGGTCGGTGTCGATCGAGACCTTGGTGCCGTCGCCATCGGGCTGGAGCGCGGCGGTGATCGTCGCCGATGCGTTGCCCTGCCCGCGGGTATCACGCCCGTCGGCCTTGATGACGATGCGCCGTACCGCCTCATCGGCTTCAATGATCCGCGCTGCGCCCTTGTACTGCGCGGTGATCGGTCCCACCTTCACCTTCACCGTCCCGCGGTACTCGTCGCCTTCCACCTCTTGGAGCTGCGCGCCCGGCATGCACGGCGCGATCCCTTCGACGTCGAGGAAGACTGCCCAGGCTTGCTCGACAGGCACCGCTACCCGGAACTCGTCCTCAATCTTCATGGTCGACCGGTCTCCTCCTCGAGCGCGTGCAGGTCGTCGAGCGTATCGACATCGCGTGGATCTCCCGTACCCGTGCAATCCACCTCGGTCGCGTCGTGATCCTGCATCAGCGCCTTCGCTCCAACGTCGCCATCGAGCTCGCGCGCTGCGGACCAGAGGGAACGCCCGATCAGCACCGGGTTCCCTCGCTGCCCGTCGTAGATCGCGACCGCCATCTCCGCGCCGTCTCCATGTGCTGCCGCGAGTCGCCGGTAGGCGTTCGCACCGATCCGCGGCTGGTCGGCCAGTCCGACGCACACAGCGGACACGTCATCGATTCCTTCCAGCTGGTCGAGCACTGCCCGCAAGGACCAGGCGATCCCCTGCGCAGCGTGCTCGGCGACCACGACCTGCACCTCGGCAGTCGCGGTGGAGGCCAGTGTGTCCGCGTCCGCTGGCACGGCGAGCACGACGGGCCGCAGGTCGCTGCTGAGCGCGGCATCGAGGGCCCACGACACGAGGGACCGACCGCCGAGGAGCGCCAGCGGCTTCGGCTCGCCGCCGGCGAACCGCGTGCCTTGCCCCGCGGCAAGGACCGCGGCGGCAACCTTCACACGCCGGCGGCTTCGAGTGCTCGGCGCACGAGCACACGTGCGAGGTGCTCGCGGTACTCAGGTCCCGCGTTCAAATCCGACGGCGGCTCCGTGCCTTCAGCCGCATGGGCAGCCGCATCGTGTGCGGTTGCACCGCCCGCGAGCGCGGCTTCCACTGCCTGTGCGCGCACTGGCGTCGCACCCATGTTCACCAGTGCGACGCGTGTCGTTCCGTTGCGAATGGCCAGCGCACCCACGATCGCCCAGTCCTGCGCGCGACGGTTGAACTTCTGGTACGAGAACCCCGTCGGTCCGGTCTTGGGCACCCGGATCTCCGTCAACAGCTCGTCGGGCGCCAGGACCGTCTCGAGGAAGCCCTGGAAGAACTCGCTCGCGGCAATCGTGCGCTCGCCATTCGGCCCACGTGCGACCAGCGTTGCGTCTAGTGCCAGCAACACCGCGGGAAGGTCGGACGCCGGGTCGCCGTGTGCGGTGGATCCGCCGATCGTTCCTCGGTGGCGAACCTGGTTGTCACCCACCTCTGCGGCCACCGAGCGCAGCACGTTGCACTCTTTCGCCAAGAGGTCGCTGGTCTCGAGCTCGCGATGACGGGTCAGCGCACCGATCGCGAGGTGATCACCGGCATCAGTGATGTGCGCGAGATCACTGATTCGCCCTACGTCGACGAGCACGGTCGGAGTCGAGAGCCGCAGCTTCATGAGGGGCAGGAGCGACATCCCGCCCGCGAGCAGCTTCGCATCGTCGCCGTGCTCGGCCAGCGCGGCAAGCGCTTCGTCGGCTGATGCCGCGCGCACGTACTCGAACGGCGCCGGGATCATCTCGACCGGGCCGCGGCGAGCACGGCTTGCACGATGTTGTGGTAGCCGGTGCAGCGACAGAGGTTGCCCTCGAGACCAAGTCGGACGTCCGCTTCGGTGGGGTTCGGGTTCTCATCGAGGAACGAGACCGCAGCGAGCACCATGCCCGAGGTGCAGTAGCCGCACTGGAGGCCGTGGTGCTCCGCGAACGCCTGCTGCACAGGATGCTGCAGACCGCCCTGCGCGAGGCCCTCGATCGTGGTGATGGAGCTGCCATCGGCTTGCGCTGCGAGCATCGTGCACGACTTCACCGACTCGCCATCGACGAGGACGGTGCACGCGCCACACGACGACGTGTCGCATCCGACCTTCGTGCCGGTCAGATCGCACGACTCGCGCAAGAACTGCACGAGCAACGTGCGCGGTTCGACGTCGTGCCGCTGCGGCTGACCGTTGACTGTGACCGAGACGTCCATGACGGGCCGCAATCTAGTGCGGTCGGGCGGTTCAAGGTGCTCGGTCGAGGATCTCCGCGATCGCCTTCGGTGGCTTGAAGATCGCCCGCACGGTGCCGGTGCAGCGGTACTGCACGAGACCCGCGGTGTCGATGGCGAAGATCGAGCGCCGGACTCCGATCACCGGTGCGGCGATGCCGTACGCCTCGGCCACCTTGCGATCGGTGTCGGCAAGCAGTGGGAACTGGAAGCCCTGCTTCTCGATCCATCGCTCGTGACTGTCGACGTCCTGCGGCGAGATGCCAAACACGGTGGCATCAACGTCGGTGAACTCGTCGAAGTTGTCACGGTACGTGCACATCTGACGCGTGCATCCCAGGGTGAAGTCACCCGGATAGAACGCGAGGAGCACCTTCTGCCCGCGGTAGTCCGACAGGGTGTAGCCACGGCGGTCGTGCCCCTGCACGCCAGGCAACGTGAAGTCGGGCGCGGGATCACCGACCTGCGGGCCTTTGCTCATGCCATGACCGACTCGAGCACCTCGTCGGGGATGTCGAAGTTGGCGAACACGTTCTGCACGTCGTCGTGCTCCTCTAACGCGTCGATCACCCGGAGGACCGCGCGTGCGTCAGCCTCGGCACCGAGCGCAACGGTCGTGGTCGCAAGCATCGTCAGATCGGCGCTCGTGACCGCGATGCCGGCCGCGTCGATCGCGCTGCGCACGGCGTGGAGTTCGGTCGGGCCGGTGGTGACCTCCCACGCGTCGCCCTGATCGGTGATGTCCTCGGCGCCAGCGTCGAGCGCGATGAGCATGAGGTCGTCCTCGGTCGCGGCCGCCTTCTCCAGGATGATCACGCCCTTGCGCTCGAACTGCCACGAGACCGCGCCCGGCTCTGCAAGCGAGCCGCCGTTGCGCGTGAACACGTTCTTGACCTCTTGGCCGGTGCGGTTTCGGTTGTCCGTGAGGCACTCAGCGAGCACCGCGACACCGTTCGTGGCGTAGCCCTCGTAGGTAACGGTCTCGTACCGAACGCCCTCTAGCTCGCCGGTTCCTCGCTTGATCGCGTTCTTGATTGTATCAGTCGGCACTGATGCGTCACGAGCCTTCTGCACCATCGTGCGCAAGGTCGGGTTCGCATCGACTTCGCCCCCGCCCTCTCGCGCCGCCACTTCGATCTGTCGGATCAGCTTGGCGAAGAGCTTGCCGCGCGCCTTGTCGGCGGCACCCTTCTTGTGCTTGATGGAGTGCCACTTGGAATGGCCGCTCATGTCATCACCTCACTGAGGAACCGTTCATGGATACGTAGGTCGCCCGACAGCTCCGGGTGGAAGGTCGAGGCGAAGATCCTGCCCTGTCGCACGAGCACAGGGTGGCCGTCGTGCTCGGCGAGGACCTCAACGGCATCGCCCACTGCCTCGACGACCGGGGCGCGGATGAACACCGCCCGGAACGACCCGCCGGCGAGGCCTCGCACGTCGAGATCAGCTTCGAACGACGCGAGCTGTGAACCGTATGCATTGCGCCGCACTCGAGCGTCGAGCACACCGAACGGCTCTTGGTCAGGGCGACCGTCGATCACGTCGTCGGCCAGCAGGATCAACCCGGCGCAGGTCCCGAACACAGGCAGGCTCTCGCGCAGTCGCTCCGCGATCGGCTCCCGCAACCCTGACGTGTCGAGGAGCATGCCCATCGTCGTCGACTCGCCGCCGGGTATGACGAGCGCGTCGATTCCTGCGAGCTCGTGTGGAGTTCGAACTTCGATGGTCGCGACGCCCAGTGCGTCGAGCACCTCACCGTGCTCGCGAAACGCTCCCTGCAATGCCAAGACGCCCGCCTTCACTTGGCAACCGCCGCTCGACGATCGGGGTACCCGCTCGTCGTCCTACGGACCGCGCCGGGCGCCTTGCCGATCACCTGGAGGCCTCCGAGTCATGGCCTACCAGCCGCGTTCGGCGAGCTTTACCTCGAGGCCCTCGATCTCCTCGCCGCGCATCGGCTCACCGAGGCCTCGGGAGACCTTCGCCACGATCGCCGGGTCCCGGAAGTGCGTCGTCGCCTCAACGATCGCCTTTGCGCGCGGTGACGGGTCCTCACTCTTGAAGATGCCGCTGCCCACGAACACGGCCTGCGCACCCAGCTGCATCACCAACGCGGCGTCGGCCGGAGTAGCGATGCCGCCGGCGCAGAACAACGGCACGGGGAGCTCGCCGCGCTCGGCAACCTGCTGCACGAGGTCGACGGGCGCGCGCAGCTCTTTGGCCCACGCGAAGCGCTCAGCTTCGTCCGCGACCTGAATCTTGCGGATGTCGCCGAGGATCGAACGGAGGTGCCGAACTGCCTCGACGATGTTGCCGGTGCCGGCTTCACCCTTGGAACGGATGAGCGCGGCGCCTTCGGCGATGCGCCGGAGCGCCTCCCCCAGGTTCGTCGCCCCACACACGAACGGGACGGTGAACGCCCACTTGTCGACGTGGTGCGCCTCGTCGGCCGGCGTGAGGACTTCGCTCTCGTCGACGTAGTCGACACCAAGCGACTCGAGCACCTGGGCCTCGGCGAAGTGGCCGATTCGGCACTTCGCCATGACGGGGATCGTGACTGCCTGGCGGATTCCCTCGATCATGGCCGGATCGCTCATCCGCGCCACGCCGCCATCACGCCGAATGTCGGCCGGCACGCGCTCGAGCGCCATCACCGCGACCGCACCGGCATCTTCAGCGACCTTGGCCTGGTCGGGGGTGACGACATCCATGATGACGCCGCCCCGCAGCATCTCGGCGAGCCCGCGCTTCACGCGAGTCGTGCCGACAGTGTGCGAGGCAGGCCCGGGAGCGTCGGTGCTCATGCAGGCAAGTGTACCGGCGGGCCGATCCGCGTCGGCCGGGGTATCGGTCGCGCTAGTCGTCGTCCTGCTGGTTCTTCTGCTTCTTCTTGTCGTCGTCCTGGTTCTTCTCGGGCTGCGTCGAGGTCGTCGTGGGTGGCGGCGCGAGCACACCCACGGGCCCACCCGTCGGGAAGAGCTCGACCCAGGTCTGACCGGGCGTCAGCGCGATCGGTTCACCGTTGGCGTCGCTGAAGCTGGTCGGCGCGCCTTGGTAGAGCTTGGTCCACGTGCCTTGCACGTACTGTCCGTTCGAGAACACCCAGGCGGCGCCGCTGCCCATCACGTCACCCTCGGAGCCCCTCGGGTAGTCGATGAACTGCACGATGACGTTCTGCGGCGCGACCTGGTTCGGGATCGGCGTCGATCCGATTGCGTCGAACCGTGCGTTTGCCGGTTGGTAGCGGAGCCAACCCGCCCGCGCCTCGTTCCACACGTAGGTCACGTCGTAGCCGGGCTGGAAGCCGACCGTGAAGGCGATGATCGGGACGCCGGTGAACGATTCACCTTCGTCGACGTACTGGAACATCGGTCGTGGTGGTACTGGTGTGCCACCTCGCGCCCACAACGACGCCGTGCGCCCGTAGAGGTTGTGCGGCGCGCTGCGACTTCCCTCCCGGTACAGCGAATCGGCGGCGTTGCCTTCGTCCACGTACACCAAGCCGGTTGCCCGGACGAGCGCAACGTTCGGACCGGTGCCACCCGAGTACGCGATCACCCCGCCAAGCGGACTGATGATGCCGGGGTCCATGGCCCGCACCGAACGCACCGGGCCGACGCTCTCCGGTGCTCGCGAGTTGAAGACGGCCCAGAACCGGGTGATCCCACCCTCGACGACCTCTTCATAGACGATGTCGGCGACATCGAGGCCGGACTGCGGCCGCGCGTCCGGGCTGTTCTCGATCTTGACCGCCAACGACGCGCGCCCATTCGCCACGCCATCGGTGTCGGGCAGGTTGGTGAACGGTGCGACCGGGACCGGGATGGTCGTCGTGGTGGTGCTCGTCGGTGTCGGCTTCTTCGGCTTCGCGGCCTGCTCGCTGCTCCCGTCGCTGCACGCGCCGGCCACGAGCACTACGCACGCTGCGAGCGTGCCGGCGCGCGCTCGCCACCCAACCAATCTCACATGGACTCCAGCGTGCGGATCCGGTCGTCGAGCGGAGGGTGCGTGTCGAACGCGCGGTTCAACCAGCTCCCCTGCTTCTTCTCCTTGTCCCGCTCCAACGGCGACTCGATCCAGAGCTGCGCGGTAGCCCGCGTCGCGTAGTGGACGACGGCGGTGTCGTCTCGAAGCTTCTTGAGCGCGGAGCACAGACCGGGTGGGTATCGAGTCAGCTGCACCCCGGTGGCGTCCGCGAGCAGCTCGCGCTTGCGACTCATCGAGAACTGCATCAGCTGCGCGGCGACGGGCGCCAGCACCAGCAAGGCAAACGCAATGATCACGAGCACGATTCCGATCCCTCCGCTGTCGCGCGAGTCGCGACGACCCTTCCCCCCTCCGAACCACATGAAACGCAGCCCGAGGTCAGCCAAGAGGGCGATCGTGCCGACTGCGATGACGGCGACCGTGCCAGCGAGGATGTCGTAGTTCTTCACGTGCGACAGCTCATGGGCGATCACGCCCTCGAGCTCGACGCGGTTCATCATGTTGAGCAGGCCGGTGGTGACCGCCAGCGACGAGTGCTTCGGGTTGCGGCCGGTCGCAAAGGCGTTCGGGGCCGGGTCTTCGACGACGTAGAGCTTGGGCTTCGGCAAGCCGGCAGCGATGCACAGCCCCTCGACCAGGTTGTGATAGCGGCGGTACTCCTCCCCTTCAGCCGGCTTCGCGCGAGAAGCCGCCAGCGCCACGCGATCTGAATAGAAGTAGGAGAAGAACGCCATCACGATCGCGACGACCAACGCGATCGCCACCGCCACGAACCCCGCCCCGATGAGGACGTCGAAGGCCGCGCCGACCAGCAGGATGAGCACGACGAACGCCACGAGGATCCAGAACGTCCGCCACTTGTTGCGCCGGATCTCCTGGTAGAAGTCGGTACGCGCGACGGGCTGTGGAGCCTCGCTCATCTTCTTCAACTCCTGGCGCTCACGTGCCGGACCAAGCGTGCGGAGTGACTAGAACTCGACCTTGACCGGCCCCTGCGCCTCGGCCTCGCCCTCGAAGAACTCCCGCTTCTCGAAGTTGAACATCCCAGCGAGGATGTTCTTCGGGAAGACCTGGATCGAGTTGTTGTAGCTGAGCACGCTGTCGTTGTAGAACTGCCGCGCGTAGGCGATGCGGTCCTCGGTCGACGTGAGCTCTTCCTGCAGCTGCAGGAAGTTCTGGTTGGCCTTGAGGTCGGGGTAGGCCTCAGACACTGCAAACAGGCTCTTCAACGCGCCCGTCAGCGCGTTCTCAGCCTGGGCCTGCTGGCCGACCGTGCCACTCTGCTGCGCGTCGATGGCCTGTGCACGCGCGCTCGTGACGGCTTCGAGGGTCTGACGCTCGTGAGCCGCGTAGCCTTTGACCGTCTCCACGAGGTTCGGGATCAGGTCGTAGCGCCGCTTGAGCTGCACGTCGATCTGCGACCACGCGTTGTCGACGCGGTTCCGCGACCGGATCAGGCTGTTGTAGATGAGGATGACGATGAGGAGCAGAACAACGAGAACACCGACGATCACATACACAGGTGTCACTGGCCGACCCCTCCGAAGCGCTGGCTGATTCGGTCCGGCGACATCATAGAAGGCGTCGCGACGCCTCTGTCCACAGGTCAGAGCCTCGCCGGACTTCTCCGGTCGAGACGACCGACCGCACCCCCGATGGCGGCGTCGTAGCGCTCGAGGAAGGACTCCGCGAGGCTGACCCATCCCGAACTCCTTCGCCCGCGTGTTGCCAGCGGCGACGAGTGCGGCTCGCAATGCCTTGTCCCCGAGTGCGCGTTCAAGGGCGACGGCGAGCGCCGCGGGATCGCCCGGGGGCACGAGCAGCACGTCGCGCCCATCGCTGGACACGTCCCGGTATCCGGTGAGATCGGATGCAACCACCGCGGCGCCCGCGGCCATCGCCTCGAGCAGCACGACGCCGAACGATTCGCCTTCGATCGACGGGAAGCAGGCGACCGTGGCGCCGCGCAGTCGGCGCGCCTTCTCGTCCTCGTCGATGACGCCCAACCACTCGATGCGCCCGTCACGCGGGCCGCGCGCTTGGAGGGCATCGGTCTCCGGACCGCTTCCGGCAACCCAAAGCACCGCGTCCTCGGTCACGCGGCTGAACGCGTCGATGAGCACTGGCAGTCCCTTGCGCGGCTCATGCCGACCGACGAAGAACACCGCGGGGCGCGAGGTCGGCCACGGCTCGGCACTCGCGAACGTGTCGATCTCGACCCCATTGGGGAGGATGTCGCACGGCACATCGAACGTGGCTTCGATGTTGCGCATCGCTTCGTCCGACACGGCGGTACACACCGCGAGTCGCTGGATGACGCGCCGCAACGGGACGCGCAGGGCGTCGTACCAACCGTTGCGTCCGGGATACGCGGCGTGGAACGTGCCGACGGCTGGGATCTCGGTCCCGAGGATGGCGGCGTGGTTTGCGCCTGGAGAGAAGGGTTCGTGCAGATGGAGCACGTCCGGCGTGAACGAACGCAGCGCTTCGAGCGTTCGGTTCGCCACGGCGCGGCCTGATGCGATCGGGGCAATGGAGCCGTTCTGCGGGTAGCGGCGCGTTGGTCCGACGCTGATGATCCCCGGGCCGGGCGGCGGCCCATCGGACGGTGCCACGACGCGCGCATCCACCCCCATGGTGCGCAGCGCCCGCGCGAGCCCGAGGACCTGGAGCTGGACACCACCGAACAGCGACAGCGAGTACGGGCACATCAACGCCACCCGCAGCGGCCGGCGCACTTCGGCGCCACCAATGTTCGGTCCGCTCATGGCGCGCGACTGTCGCTCGGCCACACCGGCTGCATCATCAGCCAGTTGTCGGGGGCAGCCGAGATGAGCTCCTCGAAGACACGGGCGAGGTCCTGAGTCACGCGCTGCACATCGTCGCGCACGGTCCCCCGTCGCTCCGCGGGCACCGGCGGCATGATCCGCAGCCGTCGGCGGCCTTCCGCCAAGAAGTAGATCCCGACCGGCACGATCGGCGCACCGGTGCGCAGCGCAAGTACCGCGGGTCCGCCCGGCATCGTCGTGGGCTCGCCGAACAGCTCGACCTCGACCCCGTCACCGGTGAGGTCCCGGTCGCACACAAGAGCCGCGATGCCCCCGTCGGCGAGTGCACGCAGCAATGCCCCGGCCGCGCCGGCGCCGAGCGGGATCACCTCCATCCCGAGCACTCGGCGCTGCTCGACGAACCACGAGAACAGCTCAGGCGGTTCGAGTGGTTCGGCCACCACGGTGATGTGATGACCGCGCCCGGCCAGCCACGCGCCAGCGGCGTCCCAGTTGCCGAGGTGCGGGAGCGCCAGGATCACCCCGCGTCCCTCGGCCTGTGGCCCGGCGATGTGCTCGTAGCCCTCCGCCTCGGTGTCGCGCTCGATCGCGGGGTCGTTGAGGCGCAGCCGGAAGAGCTCGTGCCAGTACTGGCCGTAGTTCGCGAACAGGCGCCCGGAGGCTTGGCGCAGCTCTTCCTGGCTCAGCTCACCGCGCGTCACCCGCTCGAGGTTGCGCTCGACTTGCCTCCGCCGAGTCGTCCAGACGGTTGTCATCGCGCGCGACACACCGCGGGCGACGTGCACTCCGATCGAACGCGGGAGAGCCCGCGCGACCTCAGCGCCGCCGCGATACGCGAGATAGGCGGCGCGGGCGGTAGCGCCGGGCACGGTGACTCCGCACGAACCTCGTGCGCATGCGGTCAGAGATCGCGGGCCGTTCGGAAGGGCTGGCCTGCCGCCAGACCATCGCGAACCGATGGAGCGCAGTCACGGCCGTCAGCACCAGCATCACCCAGAGGACCGGCATGAGGATGTCGAAGGTCAACCCCACGCCGAGCAACACGAGGCGCTCGAACCTCTCCATCACACCACCGCGCGCCGAGAACCCGAGCGCCTCGGCCTTGGCCCGCTCGTAGGACACGAGGAGCGACAAGGCGAGCACACCCAGTGCCAGCACGGGGGCGTTCGCGCTCTCGTCGGTCAGGTGCCACGCGACCCCGGCGAGCAGCACCGAATCAGCGACCCGGTCACAGACCGAGTCGAGGAACGCGCCGCGTGATCCCGCGGTGCCGCTGTGGCGCGCGACCGAGCCATCGAGCAGGTCCGGAAGCCCGGTCAGGATCACGCCGATGACCGCGAGCGCCAGGTTTCCGTTCGCGATGAGCGCAGCGGTGCCGATCGCAACCAACAGTCCGAAGATCGTGAGCGCGTCAGCCGACACGCCGATGCGATGCAACGCCCGTCCGATGGGATCGAGACCCCGTTCGGCCTTCGCGCGCCAACGTCCGTCCAGCATGCGGCGAGAGCCTTTCGACGATCGGAGGGGTCAGGGTATCAGGGCGCTCTGATCGGCCCCTGTTCCCACAACGTCTGTGCCCGGAGGAACGAGGGGCAGCGCGACCGTAGACTCCGCGAACGTCCGTCGCGACGAAGGGGGTTCGGCTCGTGTCGAAGATCCGGAACGTGGCCCTGGTCGGTCACGGAGGCGCGGGCAAGACCACGCTCGCAGAGGCACTGCTGTTCGTCGGGGGTGCGATCACGCGCATGGGTCGCGTCGAAGACGGCACCACGGTGTGCGACTTCGATCCCGAAGAGCAGAAGCGCACGATCTCGGTCTCGCTCGCGCTCGCGCCCTTTGAGTACGACGGTCACAAGATCAACGTCATCGACACTCCCGGGTACGCCGACTTCGTCGGCGACGTGGCCGCTGCGCTCCGTGCCGCCGACCTGGCGGTGTTCGTGGTGTCGGCGGTCGAAGGCGTCGAGGTGCAGACCGAGACGGCCTGGGCACTCGCCGAGGCGCAGGGAATCCCGCGCGCGATCTTCGTGAACAAGCTCGACCGGGAACGGGCGTCGTTCGCCCGCACCCTCGACCAGCTCAAGGAGCGATTCGGTGCTGGTGTGGCGCCGCTCGAGCTCCCGATCGGTGAAGAGGCATCGTTCTCCGGCGTGGTCGACCTCCTGACTGACGAAGCCGTGACCTACGACGGCACGTCCGGCAAGGGCACGAGCGGCGCGGTGCCCGACGACATGGCCACCGAGGAGCACAAGGTGCACGACGCGCTTGTCGAGGGCATCGTCGTCGCCGACGACGCGCTGATGGAGCGCTACCTCGACGACGAGCAGCTCACCACGCCGGAGCTCGAGCAGGCACTCGCCAAGGGCATCGCCGAAGCAAGCGTGTTCCCGGTGCTGTGCGGCAGCGCCACGAAGCTCGTCGGTGTCGACCGTCTCGCACACTTCATCGCCGAGGAAGGACCGGCGCCGAGCGTCGGAGACGGTCCGCCAGCCGCGTTCGTGTTCAAGACGATCGTGGACCCCTATGTCGGGCGCGTGAACCTCTTCAAGGTGCTCCAGGGCTCCGTCGACCAGGACGCCAACCTCTTGAATGGCCGCACGATGAGCGAGGAGCGCTTGCACCAGCTCTCCACGATGCGCGGCAAGGAGCAACAGACGGTGAAGTCGGTGTCCGCCGGCGACATCGGTGCCGTCGCCAAGCTCACCGACACCGCGACCGGCGACGTGCTCGCGACGCGCGGCACCGACATCGAGGTCGAACCACTTGATCCCCCCAATCCGACGTTGGCCGTGGCGATCAAAGCCAAGAACAAGGGTGATGAGGACAAACTCGCCAACGCGCTGCACCGTCTCCAGGACGAAGACCCCGCGATCCGCATCGAGCGCAACCCCGAGACGCACCAGACGCTGCTCTGGGGCATGGGTGAGACGCACGTCGGCATCGCCCTCGAGAAGCTCTCGCGCAAGTTCGGCGTCGAAGTTCAGACCGACGATGTGAAGGTCGCCTACCGCGAGACGATCACCGAGACTGCGGAGGCAGAAGGCAAGTACAAGAAGCAGACGGGCGGCCACGGACAGTTCGGCGTCGCGTTCGTGCGCATCGAGCCGCTCGAGCGCGGAAGCGGCTTCGAGTTCGTCGATTCGATCGTCGGCGGCGCGATCCCTCGCCAGTTCATCCCCGCGGTCGAGAAGGGCATCGCCGAGACCATGTCAGGCGGTGGCTTGCACGGCTTCCCGGTGGTCGACGTGCGCGTCACCTGCTTCGACGGCAAGTACCACCCGGTTGACTCTTCTGAGATGAGCTTCAAGATGGCGGGCTCGCTGGGCTTCAAGGAGGCGATGGCCAAGGCGCAGCCGATCCTCCTCGAGCCGATCAGCGAGCTGGTCGTGATCGCACCCGAGGCCTACCAGGGCGACCTGATGGGCGATCTCAACTCCAAGCGGGGTCGCATCCAGGGCTCGAGCGCGATCGGCAACGGAGAAGTAGAGGTGGTCGCGCTCGTTCCCACCTCGGAGGTGCTGCGATACGCGATCGACCTGCGATCGCACACCCAGGGACGCGGCCGCTTCACGCTCAAGCACTCGCACTACGACCCGGTACCCGCGCACATGGTCGACCGCATCACCGCGTCGCTCGTGGAGGCGAAGTCGTAGCTCTGCGGGGTCGAACATTCGTCGTCTTCACACTGGCGATCCTGACGGCTCGCCCATGTGCGGGTCCCGGCGAAGGCTGAGAACGCCAAGATCTAGGGACTCTCGAGACCGTACTGAGACCAGTCTTCGGGGTTGTCCTCGACGTACTGGCCGAGGATGGTGCCGTCGATCGCGTCGATCTCGGCCAGGCCTCGTTGCGTCGGGGGCGAGTCGGCCGAATAGAGAAGGATGCGCCAGCTCGGGCGCGAGAGGAGTCCGCGCCAGCCGAGCTGCGCTGATGCGTGGCCCACCGGGAAGCCGACGGCGCGACTGGCGGCGGCCAGGGCTTCGGTCTGGTCAAGCTCCAGGTGCCAACTCGCGCGCCAGTGGTACGCGGCGATCAGCGCCAACAGGATCCCGGCAACAAGCAGACCGTCGTTGCCGCTGGAGACTCCGCCGATGAGTCCGATCAGTGCGACGGCGGCCACGACCAATCCGGCGATGCGACGGCGCTTGAGGTCGGGGAACAGGTACGGCCCGACATAGGCGGTGACATCGAGATCCTTTGGGAGCTCGTCGCCGTTCGCCATAGACGGGAACGCTACCCAGAGCGAGCGGCTGCACCGCAGGTACCCTGCGGTGCAGCGAGCGTGGCCCGAGCGGCCCGGCCCGCAGGGCCGAGAGCGAGTCAGGGCCACGCTGCGCGGAGCCGCTCGAGGGTCGTCGGGAGCCACTCGGGGAGCACGCGGGCTTCGGCGGTTGCGGTCATGAAGTTGGTGTCGCCGACCCAGCGCGGGACGACGTGCACGTGCAGGTGACCGGTGACGCCCGCACCGGCGGCTCGCCCGAGGTTCGCGCCCACGTTCAAACCGTCCGGCGCATACGAAGCCTTCACCGCTGTGCAGGCGCGTTGGACCATCGACATGAGCGATGCCGCGTCCTCAGGGCCGAGGGCATCAAGCTCGGACTCGTGCAGCAGCGGCGCCACCATCAGGTGTCCCGACGTGTACGGGTACGCGTTGAGCACCGCGAACGTGCGATCGCTGCGGGCGACGACCAGCGCTTCGTCAGGCTCTGACTCCGCCAGCACGCAGAACAGGCAGCCGCTGTCGTCGACCTCAGCGCCGACACTGCCGACGTACTCCGCGCGCCAGCCGGCCCACAGCCGATCGAGCGTCATGCGTGCGTGAGCACCGCCGCGCGGACACGCTCGACAAGGTCGTCGACCGCGACGCCCCGCTCGGGTTCCTCGCTCCCCCGCACGTTCACGCCGACCGTCCCCGCGTCAGCGTCCTCGTCTCCCACCACGAGGACATACGGGACCTTTTCGAGCTTGGCCCTCCGCACGCGCGCACCCAGCCCGTCGGAGTGAGCGGCGACGTGTTCGACGCGCACGCCCTCGGCGCGCAGGCGATCCACGAGGCGCGTGGCGTATGCCTCATGGCGATCGGCCACCGGCAGCACTGCCACCTGCACCGGCGCGAGCCAGACCGGGAATGCACCGGCGTAGTGCTCCACGAGGATCCCAAAGAAGCGCTCGATCGCACCGAAGAGCGCGCGGTGGATCATGATCGGCCGGTGGCGCTCGTTGTCCGCGCCGACGTACTCGAGCTCGAAGCGTTGCGGCATCTGGAAGTCGACCTGGATGGTCGAGAGCTGCCACGTCCGCCCGATCGCGTCACGCGCTTGCACGGAGATCTTCGGACCGTAGAACGCGCCACCACCCTCGTCGAGCACCAGCTCGAGTCCGGCGCGCTCGGCCGCGGCGCGCAGTGCCGCCGTTGCCTCTTCCCACTCTTCGTCGGTACCTACGGCCTTGTCTGGCGGCTTCGTCGAGAGCTCGAGGTAGAAGTCCTCGAGACCGAAGTCGCGCAAGAGCTCCAGGACGAAGTCGAGAAGTGAGCCAAGCTCCTGTGGCATCTCCTCTTTGGAGCAGAAGATGTGGGCATCGTCCTGGGTCATGCCGCGCACCCGTGTCAGGCCATGCACCACGCCGGACTTCTCGTAGCGGTACACCGAGCCGAACTCGAACATCCGCAGCGGTAGCTCGCGGTACGAACGCAGCCGGCTCCGGAAGATGAGGATGTGGAACGGGCAGTTCATCGGTTTTAGGTAGTACTTCGTGCCCTCCCCCGACCCTTCGTCGACGTGCATCGGAGGGAACATTCCGTCGGCGAACCAGTCGAGGTGTCCCGATGTCTGGAAGAGCTGTTCCTTGGTGATGTGCGGCGAGTTCACGAACGAGTAGCCACCGGCTTCGTGTCGCTCGCGCGAGTAGTCCTCCATGATCTTGCGGACGAGCGCGCCCTTGGGGTGGAACACCGCGAGACCAGAGCCGATCTCCTCGGGGAACGAAAAGAGGTCGAGCTCGACTCCGAGCTTGCGGTGGTCGCGCCGTTCGGCTTCCTCGAGGCGGTGCAGATGTTCTTCGAGCGCCTTCTTCGACTCCCAGGCCGTACCGTAGATCCGCTGGAGCTGCGGGCCGTGCTCGTCGCCGCGCCAGTACGCGCCAGCCACCTTCGTGAGCTTGAAGGAACCAAGCCGCTTCGTGGTCGGCACGTGCGGTCCACGGCAGAGGTCGACGAAGTCGTCGTTGCCCGAACGTGGGTTCCGGTAGACGGAGATCACCGAGCCCTCGCCTACCTCTGATGCGTCGACTCGTTCGATGATCTCCCGCTTGTACGGCTGATCGGAGAACCGCTCCAAACCTTCGTCACGAGCGACCTCCTCGCGCACGAATGGCTGGGCCGCCTTCACGATCTCCTGCATGCGCGCTTCGATGCGGGGCAAATCCTCATCGGTGAACCGCGCTCCATCCGGCAGCTCGAAGTCGTAATAGAAGCCATCTTCGATCGCCGGGCCGATCGCGTACCGCGCGCCAGGGAACAGATCGGTCACCGCTTGCGCCATCACATGGGCGGTGGAGTGGCGCAACACCTCGCGCCCGTCGGGGGATGCGTCGGTGATGATCTCGAGCGCGCCGGCATGCTCGATGGGGCGCTCGAGGTCGATCCACTCTCCGTCCAACCGTGCCGCGACTGCGGCCTTGGCGAGACCCTTGCCGATCGCCGCAGCCACCTCGGCCGCTCTCGTACCCGACACGACGTCGCGCGTCGAACCATCAGGCAACGTCAGAACGATGTTGCTCGCCATCTCTATTCGCTCGTTCACTGTGTCGCAGGATACCTGCGATACGGTCGTTCACTCGCTGGCGAAGTCCTCTGCTCGCACGCTGGCTCCGGAATCGCGCGTTCAGGGACTCAATGACTTGGACAGATCGAGCCCCAAGAGCGAGCCGAGCGCGCGCAGCTCGCCCGGTGCGGATGCGTCGTCACCACCTGAGAGCACCGCGCTCGCAAGATCGTCGAGCGCTTCGACGGCGCGCGGCGCGTCGAGATCGGCGTCGAGCGCGGCGCGAACTCGGTCGGCATACGGGCGCGGATCGGCACCGCTGTCACATCGGGCCGCGGCAACCAGTCGGTGCAGCAACGCGGTGCCCTCATCGAGGTCGGTGCCGTACCACTCGAACCCGGCCCGGTAGTGGTGGCGCATCAGTGCGAGCCGAATCGCCCTCGGGTCGGCCGTCTCGAGCAGGTCGCTCACGAACACGAGGTTGCCGAGGGACTTGCTCATCTTCTCGCCCTCGTAGCTGACCATTGCGGAGTGCATCCAATGCCGCGAGAACGGCTCCCCGGTCGCACACTCGCTCTGAGCGATCTCACATTCGTGGTGCGGGAAGATCAGGTCGGTCCCGCCGCCATGCAGGTCGAGCGTCGGACCGAGGTTGGCCATCGCCATCACCGAGCACTCGACATGCCAACCGGGTCGGCCCGGTCCGAACGGTGCCGGCCATGACGGTTCGTCGGCGGCGGAGGGCTGCCAGAGAACGAAGTCGAGCGGATCTCGTCGATGTGGATCATCGGGATTGCCACCGCGCTCGCGCGCGAACGCGACCATCTCATCGCGCGAGTAGTGCGACAGCGCGCCGAAGCGCGGGAACGTGGCGATGTCGAAGTACGTGGTGCCCTCGACGGTGTACGCATGCTCCTTGGCCAGGAGGCCATTGATCAGGTCGATCATCCCCTCGATCGACTCGGTCGCCCGGGGCTCGGCGATCGGCGGGCGCATGTCGAGCGCGGTCATGTCCGACTGGAAGCGAGCGAGCTCAGACGCCGCGAGCTCGAGGTACGGCACGCCGAGCTCGCGCGCCTTGGGCAGGATCGAGTCGTCGACATCGGTGACGTTTCGCACCATGCGGACCTCGTGGCCGAGGTCTTCGAGTCGGCGCACGAACAGGTCATATGCCAAGTAGGTCGCGGCGTGACCGAGGTGCGTGGAGTCGTAGGGCGTGATGCCGCACACGTACATCCGCACGACGTGATCAGGCTCGAAGGCCCGAAGGTCTTGCGTCGAGGTGTCGTAGAGCCGCAGCGTCATCTGGGCGAGCGCCGGTCGACCCCTGCGAGGCGAAGCGTGGCCGAACCCTTGTGGCGCAGGTTCACCGTGAGCAACACCGCAGTGAACGCCTCGAGCCCCACGGAGTTGGCCAGCGACCCACCGTCGAACGCTCCGAGGTTCGGGATCGAGGACACGAGGTCGATGACGAGGTCTCGCGCCACGTCGTCGTCGCTGCACACCACGACATCGCTGTCCATCTCCTCGTCGAGGTTGCCGAAGGTCGCAGCAGGGATCATGTGGAACGCCGAAGCCACACGTGCTGCAGGCGCCGCGGCCTGCACGGCCTCCGCGAGCGAGCCGGCCTCGGGCAACACCGGACGGAACTCGTGACCGACCTTCTCGAGGCCGTTCGCCATCGAGGCCACAACCTTGCCGGCGAGCGCGCTGGCGTGGGCAGCCGCGGTGTCGACGGCGCCTTCCCAAGTGGTTGCGACGATCACGAGATCCTGCGCCGCGGCGGCATCGTCGTTTGTGCCAGCGCGCAGCCCGTCCACGCGCGCATCCCACTTCTCCCGCAAGGTCGCGACCACTGCGTCGGCACGCGAGCGCTCGCGGGACCCGGCAACCACGTTGTGGCCGATGGCCGCGAGCCGTGCCGCGATGCCCGTACCTGCTGGTCCGGTTGCGCCGAGGACACCGATCTCCACGGGCGAGAGCATGGCACGGCGCGGGTTGGGGCCCAGATGGTGCGGCCTACGCTGGAATCGTGAGCGATCTGGAGCGACCCACGACGCCGGTCAGCGCGAAGGTCGTGGGTGTCGTCGTGATCGGGCTGCTCGCATGGCTGCTGTTCGGCTCCGCGCTGAGCGTCGTCAAAGCCGTGATCGCGCTCGTCGGTTACGTCATCGTGGGCTTCGCCGCGTTCCACATCGGCAAGGCCGCCGGCAAGCGGGAACGCTGACTCTCAGCGCAGGCAGTCAGGGCCGAACAGCACCCGCAGCTCTGCGTAGAGGCCTGCACTGGGCTCGACGCGGTACTCATCGGCCAGCCGGAGGACCGTCGTTCGCTGGGTGCCTTCGAGCTGCACGTACGCGGCACTGTCGCCTGGATGCTGGAGCAGCACGTCTTTCAGCTGCTGCACCCGCTCGTCAGTGAACACGGTCGCCTTGGTGCAAATTCGCACCGGGTCGGATTCATGGTCGAGCGCGATCTCGGGTCGGGTGATCTCCATCGCGATGACCTTCGGCTGGTCGTCACGCAGGTCGAGCCGGCCCTTCACACAGATGATCGCGTCGTCTTCGAGCAGGTGGCCGTAGTTCGTCATCGTGCGCGGGAACACCATGACCTCGAGCGCAGCACCGAGGTCCTCGAGCACGAACGTCGCCATGAAGTCGCCCTTGCGCGTGTACTTGCGCGACAACGTGGTGACGATGCCGCCGACCACGCGCATCTCACCGTCACGGAGCTCGCGCAGGTCCGACAGGGTGCATTCGATGTACCGCTTGAGCCGCCCTTGGGCACCGAGCAGCGGGTGCTCACTCACGTAGAGCCCGAGCATCTCCTTCTCGAACCCGAGGCGCTGTGACTTCACGTACTCGTCGGTGGTGATCTCCAGCTGGTGAGAGAAGCCCGGATCCTCACCGAAGCCACCCTCTTCCAGGTCGAAGAAGCTGAAGTTCCCCTGGTCGCGGCGGCGACGACGACCGACTGCGTCCTCGATGATCTGCTCGTGGACGTCGACGAGACCCTTGCGCGCGTGACCAAGAGAGTCGAACGCGCCAGCCTTGATCAGTGACTCCACCGTGCGCTTGTTGAGCGCACCAGGGTCGACCCGCTCGCAGAAGTCGTGGAAGTCGGTGAATGGACCGCTGGCATCACGGGCGGCGCTGATGAGCGCGACGACGCCCTCCCCCACGTTGCGCACGGCCGATAGCCCGTACCGGATCGCGTTGCGACCGTCGGGCGTCGTGCGCACGGTGAAGTCCTGCTCCGACTCGTTCACGTCGGGCACGAGGACGGGGATGTCCATCTGTCGGCATTCGTTGAGGAACACCGCGGTCTGGTCCTTGTTGGACTTCACGCTCGTCAGCAGCGCGGCCAGGTACTCGACCGGATGGTTCGCCTTCAGATACGCGGTTTGGTAGGCGACGTAGCCGTAACCGACGGAGTGCGACTTGTTGAAGGAATAGTCAGCGAACGGCTCGATGGTGTCGAAGATGCGCTCACCAAACGCTTGGTCGTGGCCTTGTGCGACGCAGCCGTCGACGAACTTCGATCGCTCCTTGGCGATGAGCTTGCGGTCCTTCTTGCCCGTCGCCTTGCGGAGGTTGTCGGCTTCTTCGAGCGAGTAGCCGGCGAGTCGCTGCGCGACTCGCATCAGCTGCTCTTGGTAGATCATCAAGCCGTAGGTGGGCTCGAGGATCGGCACGAGGTCGTCGTGCGGGTAGTCGACGGCCTTGCGACCGTTCTTGCGGTCCGCGTACTCGTTGTGCCAGTTCTGGGCCATCGGCCCGGGTCGATACAGGGCCGTGAGGGCGGCGATGTCCTCGAACCCTGTCGGCGCCAGCGATCGCAGCAGCGAGCGAACCGGCCCACCTTCGAGCTGGAACACGCCCACGGTGTCGCCGCGTTGGAGCATCTTGAAGGTGCGCGCGTCATCGAGCGGGATCGCATCGATGTCGGGGCGAGTGCCGGTGCTCGCAGCCACGAGGTCCAGCGTCACCTCGATCACGTCGAGGTTGCGCAGGCCAAGGAAGTCCATCTTGAGGAGTCCGAGATCCTCGACGCCGTGCATCTCGTACTGCGTGACGATCGGGCCCTCGGCGATGTCGCCCGCCGGCGTGCGGCCCCGTTGCACGGGCAGGTATTCGGTGAGGGGGTCACGCGTGATCACCACCGCGGCGGCGTGGATGCCATCTTGGCGGCGAAGGTTCTCGAGGCCGGTCGCCACGTCGATGACGCGCTTCGCGTCGGGGTCGGCGGTGTAGAGCTCGCGCAGCTCACCCGCCATCTTGAAGCCGTCTTCATGCCCGCGCTGGAGCTCCAGGCAGGCGGTGAGCGGGGTGTCGCGTCCCATGATCAGCGGCGGCATCAGCTTCGCGATCTTGTCGCCGACCCCGTACGGGTAGCCGAGCACCCGTGATGCATCGCGCACTGCGGCCCGCGCCTTGATCGTCGAGAACGTCACGATCTGCGCGACATGGTCCTCGCCGTAGCGCTGCGCCGCGTAGCGGATCATCTCGCCTCGGTACCGCGAGTCGAAGTCCATGTCGATGTCGGGCATCTGCTTGCGCCCGGGGTTGAGGAACCGCTCGAAGAGCAGGTCGTAGCGGATCGGATCGATGTCGACGATCCGCAACGAGTACGCGACGCACGATCCCGCGGCGCTCCCTCTTCCCGGACCGACGCGGATCCCGCGTTCGCGCGCGTACCGCACGAGGTCCCACACCACGAGGAAGTACGCGGAGAACCCCATGGTCTCGATGACACCCAGCTCGAACTCGACACGTTCGGCGACGTGCGGCGGCAGCGGACTTCCGTAGCGCTCCTGGGCGCCCGCCAGCGTGAGCTCGCGGAGATACGAGTCCTCGTCGTGACCCTCAGGCGTCGCGAACGCAGGGAGCACTGCGTTGCCAAACTCGATGTCGACGTTTGCCCGCTCGGCGATCCATAGCGTGTTGTCGCATGCCTCCTCGTAGGCCGAGAACAGCGAGCGCATCTCAGCCGCCGTCTTCAGGTAGAACTCGTTCGCGTCGAACTTGAACCGGTTCGGGTCATCGAGTGTCGTGCCGGTCTGCACACACAGCAGCGCCGCGTGCGCCTCGGCATCGTCACGATGCGTGTAGTGGCTGTCGTTGGTGGCGAGCAGTGGCGCGTCGATCGATCTCGCGAGCTCGATGAGCCGATGGTTCACGCGGTGCTGGTCGGCGAGCCCGTGATCCTGGAGCTCGATGAAGAAGCTGTCTCGGCCGAGCACGTCCTGGAACCTCGCCGCGAGCTCACGCGCACCGGCGTCGTCTCCCGCGAGGAACCTTTGACACACCGCGCTGCCGAGGCAGCCGGACGTGCCGATGAGACCCTCGCCGTGGTGCTCGAGCAGCTCGAAGTCGGCGCGCGGTCGGTAGTGGAAGCCGTCGAGGTACGCGCCCGACGACACCTTGATGAGGTTGTGGTAGCCGACGTCGCTCTCGGCGAGCAGTGTGAGATGGAAGATGTCGGAGTCGGCTCGGCGCGGCTTGTCGCGTCGGTCCCCCGTCGTGAAGTAGGCCTCTTCACCGACGATGCACTTGATGCCGGCCTCGCGCGCGGCCTGGTACATCGGGAGGACGCCGTACATGTTCCCGTGGTCGGTGATCCCGACGGCCGGTTGCCCGTCGGCGACCGCGCGCTCGACGACGTCGCCGATCCGGGACGCGCCGTCGAGCATCGAGTACTCGGTGTGCAGGTGGAGGTGGACGAAGGACTTGCTCAGTGCCGCTCCCCCTACGCCGGTGGGTAGTTCTCCACACCCTGTGGAGAACTACATCAGTGTGATTCGAATCGCACTGTAGCGCCCCACTCCGACAGGCACACCCTTCGCTGCTCGCTCAGCCCCGCCCCCGCCCGGCGACGACGGGGACCAGCATCTCTGCCTCGGTGAGAGAGCCGTGCGCACTGCGGAGACGGGCTTCGACCGGCAGCTCGGGGTCGACGAACCCCACCGCGTCGCGGGCCGCGAGCACCACATCGCCGACTCGGGCCCGTGTCGCGGGCGATGGATCGGGTCCCAGCCAACCTTCGTCGAGCAGCTCCTCGCGCGACAACACCCACGCGTGACGTTCGTGCTCCTTGCGCGCCTCGGCGACCAGCTCGCGCGCCGCGCCTTTGCGCGCGTGCAGGTATCGGAATCGGCCGTCGCCAGAGCAGACGTCGACGAGCGTGCTCGACACGCCCAGCGCAAGCCAGCTGTCCTGCCCCATGTGCACCTGACCATGGTCAGCGGTCACGACGAGTGCGCACTCGTCGGGAAGCACATCGAGCAGATCACCCACGAGGCGGTCAGCGGCACCCAGCTCGGCGTCGTAGAAGCCGTCGCGCAGCCCGTGATGATGCGCGACGGTGTCCACACCCGGGTAGTACGCGTACACGAACGGCTCCCCTGCCTCGACGAGCCGGCGGCAGTGCTCCACCAGTGACGACAGCGCTGTCCAGCCGTGGACCCGAGCACCGTCGTGCTGCACGGTGCTGAACCCGCTGTTGCGGAACTCGGCCTTGGTCACGACCGGAACCTCGCGCCGCAGGAAGGCTGCATGCCGTTGCACCGAGCGAGGGTCGGGCGGACGAGGCTTCACACCCTGCCAGGAGAGGATGTTGAGGACGCCGCCGTCGAGTCGCACGCGGAATCCGGTGACACCGTGCTGGGCCGGCGCGAGCCCCGTCGTGAGGGAGGTGAGTGCGGTCGCAGTGGTCGACGGGACGACGGTCGGCACCGGTCCCCCGTCGAGCGAAGCCAGGTTCGTGAGGCGGGTCCGGTTCGCGTCGAGTGCGTCCCACCCGAGCCCGTCGAGGACCAAGAGCACGACGCTGCGTGCTTCACGCGCGGACGCGGGCAACCAGTCAGCCCGTGGGGTCGAGAGGATCGCGGGAACGAGGGTGCTCAGACCGGGGCCGTCGTAGACCGGACGAACGGCGTCAGCCAGCACCCCAGCACGCTATGCCGCAGTTGTCGCAGATCGGCTGCTCACGCGCGACCATGACGTCGGTGAAGGTCTCGACTCGCGGCGACTATGCCGCTCGGGCACTGCTGTCGCTCGCGCTCCACGGCTCCGACCAACCCACGTCGGTCAAGGAGATCGCCGAGCGCACCAACCTCCCGCAGCCCTACCTGGAGCAGATCCTCCTTGCCGCGAAGGGCGCGGGCCTCGTGCGCTCCAAGCGTGGCGTCGGGGGTGGGTACGTGCTCGCCCGACCCGCGTCTGGCATCACCCTGGCCGAGATCCTCGCCGCGGTGGACGGTCCACTCACCACCTACGTCGGTGAGCATGACCACTGTGAGGGCCACTGCGTGCTCCAAGAGGTGTGGGTCGGCGTGTCCGACGAGATGCGCTTGGTCTTGGAGCGGGTCACGCTCGCCGACCTGGTCGAGCGGACCCGAGTGGGTCACGGCACGGCAGACGCCGTCACCGGCTGACGGCTGCCTACGAGCCGCATCGTCACCGCGAGACCTCCTTCGGGCGCGGACCCAAGGGTCACAGTGCCGCCGTCCGCAGTCACCAAGCGCCGCACGATGGCCAAGCCCAACCCTGAGCCGCCTCGCTCCTTGCGCGACGGGTCGGCGCGCCAGAAGCGATCGAACGCACGCGCCCGTTGTGCCGCGGTCATCCCCGGACCCGCGTCGCGCACCTCGAGGACGACGTGCTGCGCGGCGGCTCCAGCTTCGATCTTGATCGTCGTGTCTGTGGGCGCCACGTCCAGCGCATTGCTCAGCAGGTTGTCGAGGACCTGCTCGAGTCGACCAGGCGCGCTCCAGACCTGCACATCGGCCACGTCAACTTCGAGCTCCACACCTCTCTCCGTCGCGACTGCTTCCCAGGCGTCGAGTCGCGCTTCGATCAACGGGCGCAGCTCGACTTCGGACACCGCTCGCACCGCGTCCTCCGCGCGCGCCAGCGTGAGCAGACCATCGACGAGTCGTGACAGCCGGTGCGCTTCGGCGAGTGCACCGTCGAGGTCCTCGGCGCCACCTTCGGCTTCGAGGTTCTCCAGTCGCAGGCTGAGCGCGGCCAGCGGAGTGCGCAGCTCATGCGATGCGTCGGCCACGAAGCTCTGTTGCGATCGGACCAGCGCCTCGAGCTGCTCCGCAGTCGCGTTGAAGGACTCGGCCAACCCGCGCAGCTCCGGTGGGTCATCGGGCACAGGCACACGGGCTCGCAGGTCACCGCGCCCCAGACGAGCCGCGCCCGCGTCGAGCGCCGCCAACGGGCGGGTGAACGAACGCGCGAGGAGCACGCTGACGAGCAGCACGACCAGGGACACCACTCCTCCGAGAGCCGCCAGCAACATCCAGTTCCGCTGGGTGCGCTCCGCAACCACGTCGAGTGACGACGACACGCGCACCGCGCCCACGACCTCATCTCGGTCCAACACCGGCACCGCGGTCGCGAGGACATCCTCACCCGCGAACTCGCGTTCACGCGTCACCTGACGACCACGCAGGGCGACGCCGAGCGCGCCGTCGTCGCTGACCGTGCTGTTGAGGACTGGCTCACCACGACCGGCAGCGGCGCGCACCGTTCCCGCTTCCGACACCACCACCACGCCGTGACCAGTGCGACGATGGAAGTGCTCGACGAGCTCGCTCAGCTCGGTGTCACCGGTGGCCGCGAACACTTCGTCCGCCCGCAACGCGACCGCGAACGCCTCGGTCTGCACGTCGCTGACGAGCCGACGTCGCTCGGCGTTGGCGAACGAGACGCCGAGTGGCAGCTCGAGCGCGAGCAGCACGAACAGCGTGAGCGAGAGATAGCTGAAGAGCAGCCGCCGTCTCATCGACTCACGACGTGCCGCGCGGCCGATCCTTCCTGGAGGCGGTAGCCCACACCTCTGATCGTCTCGACGAGCGCTGGATCACCGAGCTTGCGGCGGAGGCTCGAGACGTGCACGTCGAGCGTCTTGGTGGGTCCGTACCAGTGGGGATCCCACACCTCGTCGAGGATCCGCTGTCGGCTGCACACCGCTCCCGGGTCCTCAGCGAGCAGGGCGAGCAAGTCGAACTCCTTCGGCGTCAGCGCGACGTCACGCCCGTCGACCACGACCTCGCGCGTGCGCCGATCCACCACGAGCCGAGCGTCATGATCGAGGTCCTCGGATCCGTTCGAGATCGGCGCGTTGGACGAGCGCCGCGACACGGCACGGATCCGCGCCACGAGCTCGCGCAAGCCGAACGGCTTCACCACGTAGTCGTCCGCGCCGAGCTCCAAGCCGACGACACGGTCCACCTCGTCGCCGCGCGCCGTCACGACGATCACCGGGACGTCAGTGAGCTGGCGCAGCTCACGGCAGAGCTCGAACCCATCGATGTCGGGAAGTCCGAGGTCGAGCAGGATCACCTCAGGCGCAGCGCCCACCCTGACGCTCTCGAGCGCGCCGTTGCCCGTCGCCTGACGGTCGACCGAGAAGCCCTCCCGGGCGAGGCCCCGCTGCAACGGCGAGGCGATCGTGTCGTCGTCCTCGACCAACAGCACCCGCATCTGTTGAGGGTCGGCGCCGAGGGCCCTCGATCTTTACCGGTTCTTGGCCACGCCCGAAGGGAGCGCTTGCCCCACAAGGCGTACGGTCCGCGGGAATCGGCCCAAAGGCCGTTGGGTGCCCCAACCAGGCGGCTCGCGCCGGCGGTGTCGGAGCTCTACCCCGCCGCTCCGGCACTGTCGGACGAGCCCGCCCGGAGCCGGCTCAGGACCCCATCCAGGTCCTCGGCTAGCGGCTCCTCCACTTCGACCCTGGCCCCGGTCACCGGATGCGCGAAGCCCAGTGCCGCCGCGTGCAGGAACGGGCGGTCGAGCTCCACACCGGGGCGCGCGCCTCCATATGCGGCGTCGCCCACGACCGGATGCCCGATCGACGCGAGGTGCACGCGGATCTGGTGCGTGCGCCCGGTCTCCAGAACGCACTCCAGGAGCGACACCCGAGCGTCGCCGAACTCTTCCTGCACGCGGTACGCCGTGCGCGCCTCACGACCCGAGGCGCGAACGGCCATGCGGGTGCGCCGACGGACCGATCGACCGATCGGCGCGTCCACAAGGCCGCGTGGCGAGCTCAGCACCCCCCACACCAACGCCACGTACCGACGGTCGACGGTTCGGGCCGCCATCATCTCGACGAGCGCGTCATAGGCAACCGACGAACGCGCCACGACGAGCAGGCCACTCGTGTCGCGATCGAGTCGGTGCACGATGCCCGGCCGCGTCGGGTCACCGACGTTCGCGATCTCCGGGTACCGGTGGAGCAGCCCGTGAACGAGCGTCCCGTGCTCGTGACCAGCGCCGGGGTGCACAACCAGGCCAGCGGGCTTCGCCACCACCGCGAGGTCGGCGTCCTCGTGGCGCACGTCGAAAGGCACCGGCTCGGCGACCGGAACAGCTCCCCGCTCCGGTTCGTGGGTGATCTCGATCGCCTCTCCCTCGCGCAGTCGGTGACTACGAGCAACCGGTTGCCCGTCCACGACGACGTCGCCGTCGCGCACCAGGTTGGCCACCGCCGAACGACTCCAACCCGTGACCAACGCAAGCGCGCGATCGATCCGCTCACCGGCGAGCGCTGCCGGCACCACGATGGGCTCCAGCCCGTCGTGGGTCACGCCTCGTGAGCGCGTGGGATGAAGGCCAGGATCACCAGAAGGATCGCGCCGATCGTGATGGCGCTGTCGGCGACGTTGAACGTGGGGAACGAGCCGACGCTCACGAAGTCGACGACCTTCCCTGACAGGAAGCTCGGGGGCCGGAACGCGCGATCCGCGAGGTTCCCGAGCGCGCCCGCGAGGACGAGCGACAGCGCGACCAACGTCCAACGATCCTGGGTCTGGCGCACACTGCGCACCAACACGACCGCGATGACGATCGCGAGGACGGCCAGCAACGGCGTGAAGCCACGGAACAAGCTGAAGGCGCCGCCCGAGTTGTAGGTGAGGTGCAGCTCGACATCGTCACCGATGATCGAGATCGGTCCGTCTTCGAGCTCGCTGACCGCCCACGCCTTCGTGAGCTGGTCGACCGCGAGGATCCCGACCACGATCGCGGCCGAGAGCTGCCACCGCGGCCGCGCGACCGACAGGTCAGCGTCGGCGTTCGGCACGCGCCTTGCAGTCGACGCAGACGTTCGCGTAGGGGATCGCTTCGAGACGCTCGAGCGGAAGCTTTCGACCGGCGTACTTGCACACGCCGTAGGAGTGCTTCTTCATCCGCGCCAGTGCCTCGTCGATCTCCTCTACGACCTGACGATTCTTGGCTGACAGCAGCAGATCCCGCTCGCGCTCGACGTTGACCGTGTCGCCCTCGCCGGACTCCTCGTCGAACTGCGTGTCGCCGGCTTCGCGCTCCGCGGCGAGCTGCTCAGCCTCGGCCGTGAGCTCCTCAGCCTGGTGGATGAGCCGCTGCTTCTCCTCCACGAGCTTCTGCTTCAGCTTCTCGAGCGTCTTGTCGGAGAGCACGGGCTTGCTCGGCGTCACTTCGAAGCCGGAGAGCTCGCAGATGACGTTGCCCTTCTTCACGGCCACCGGCTTCGTGCCCGCGTCGTCGGCGACCGCACCCGGGAGTCGCGCCGCGGTGATCTTGCTCAACACCGCGGCCTTGTCTGGCTTTGGCGGATCCGCCTTGACCGGCGCGGCGGCCTTCGCTGGCGCCTTCGTTGCCGTCTTGGCGGGAGCCTTCGCCGGCTTCGCGACGGATTTGGTCTTCGCCACCTTCTTCGGCGGCGCCTTCTTCGGAGTCGCCGACTTCTTCGGTGCGACCTTCTTGGCGACGGACTTCTTCGCCGGGGCCTTCTTGGCGACGGACTTCTTCGCCGGGGCCTTCTTGGCGACCGACTTCTTGGCCGGCGCGGCGCAGCGGGTCGTCGTCTTCGTACGAGATGCTCCCGGCATCCTGAATCCCTTTCGAGTGGCAACTCGGACCGGAACGGTCTCGGGAGAGCGAGGGAGCGTATCGCCTCGCCCCATCCCCATCAACGATCGGGCGACCTCGGAGGGGTCAGTCCCGCTGACGTCGTCGGCGCGGTCCCGGCGGCTCGGCGGCCTGTTCGAGCGCGCGGTCGACGAGCTCGACCGCGGTCTCGAGCTCGATGCCGTCGACGTGCAGCCGTTTGACTCGTGAACGATCACCCGAGACCACACGAACGCCCGTTGGGGGCACGTCGAACATCTCGGCGATGAGCGCGACGGCCGCTTCGTTCGCGCGGTCGTCGACAGGTGGCGCCGCGACGCGGACTTTGAGTGCGTCGCCGTGGCGCCCGACGATCGCGGTGCGACCCGCCTGAGGCTGCACGTGCACCGCGACGCTCACACCGTCGCCGTCTTGCTCCACGAGGTCGTTCGCGTCGCTCACGTTGCCTCCGAATCGTGCACAGCGGCCAGAAAGCGCCACGATAGGCTCCCCTAGTGGGCTTCTCGTCTGTTGCTCGCGACCTCGATCTCGTTGCGCTGGAGAAGCGCGTCCTGGAGCGCTGGGCTGACGGCGGCGTGTTCGCCGAGAGCTTGCGCCGGCGCGAAGGCTCGCCGGAGTGGGTGTTCTACGAAGGGCCACCCACGGCGAACGGTCGACCCGGCATCCACCATGTGTGGGCTCGTGTCTACAAGGACCTCTATACCCGCTTCCATACGATGCGAGGCCGCCACGTCGCCCGAAAGGGTGGGTGGGACTGTCACGGCCTCCCCGTCGAGCTCGAGGTCGAGAAGGAACTCGGCTTCTCCGGCAAGCAGCAGATCGAGGCATACGGCATCGCCGAGTTCAATCAACGCTGCCGGGAGTCCGTGCACCGATACGTCGACGACTTCGAAGCACTCACCACCCGGATCGGGATGTGGATCGACACCCAAGATGCGTATTGGACCCTCGACAACACGTTCATCGAGAGCGTCTGGTGGCACCTCAAGACGATGTGGGATCGCAACCTCGTGTACGAGGGCTTCCGCGTCGTGCCGTACTGCGGTCGTTGCGGAACTGCGCTCTCGAGCCATGAGGTCGCCCAGGGGTACGAGGACATCACCGAGCCATCGGTGTACGTGCGCTTTCCGGTGGTCGATGCCGACTTCGACCTGCTCGTGTGGACCACGACGCCCTGGACCCTGATCTCCAACGTCGCCGTCGCCATCGGAGACGACATCGACTATGTGCGCGTCAGCACTCCCGGTGCACGCGACGTCGTGCTCGCGACGGCCCGTGTTGCTTCGGTCCTCGGCGACGACGCGACCGTCGTGGGACCCGTGCCGACGGCCGACCTCGTGAGCCTGCACTACGAGCGGCCGTTCGACATGATCGACGCGGACCCCGCGAGCGATCCGTTTCGCGTGGTCTGCGCCGACTTCGTCACGATCGAGGACGGCTCAGGGATCGTGCACCTCGCGCCGGCGTTCGGCGAGGTCGACCGAGAGGTCGGTGAGCGGGAGGGCCTCCCGACACTGAACCCTGTCGACGCAACCGCGAGCTTCGACGCGAGCGTCGCCCAGTACGCGGGCCGCTTCGTGAAGGACGCGGACGCGGACATCATCGCGGCACTCGACGCTGCCGGTCGGTTGCAGAGGGTCGAGCAGCACACCCACTCATATCCGCACTGCTGGCGGTGCGGCACGCCACTCATCTACTGGGCCAAGCCCACGTGGTTTGCGCGCACGTCTGACCGCAGAAGCGAGCTCCTCGCCGAGAACGAAGCCGTCGGCTGGCACCCCGAGCACATCAAGCACGGCCGCTTCGGGGACTGGCTCGCGAACAACGTCGACTGGGCGCTCTCTCGCGACCGCTTCTGGGGAACACCACTTCCGTTCTGGCGCTGCGTCGATTGCGGCCATGACCACTGCATCGGATCAGTAGCAGAGCTCTCCGAGCGTGCTGGCCGCGACCTCGGCGATCTCGATCTGCATCGACCAGCCGTCGACGACGTCACCTTCCAATGCACGGAGTGCAACGGCCGCGCCGAGCGGGTCGAGGCGGTCCTCGACTCGTGGTTCGACTCCGGCGCGATGCCGGCATCGCAGCTCCACTACCCCTTCGAACATGCAGACGATCTCGATCACCGGTTCCCCGCTGATTTCGTCTGCGAGGCGATCGACCAGACCCGCGGCTGGTTCTACTCACTGCTCGCGGTGAACACACTCGTGTTTGATCGCGCTCCGTACCGCCACGTGGTCTGTCTTGCGCACATCGTCGACGCGGACGGCCAGAAGATGTCGAAGTCACGGGGCAACGTCATCGACCCGTGGTCCATCCTCGACACCCGAGGCGCCGACGCGCTGCGCTGGTACTTCTTCTCCGCAGGCTCGCCGTGGACAAATCGACGGGTCGACACTCAGGCGATCGACGAATCAACCCGACGATTCCTCTTGACGCTTTGGAACACCTATTCGTTCTTCGTGACCTATGCGAACCTCGACGGCTGGGAGCCTTCGATCTCGCCCGCGCCGCCCACGCACGTCCTCGATCGGTGGGCTCGCTCCCGTCTCCACTCGACCATTCGCGCCATCACCGACGCGCTCGAGGGATACGACGCAATGCGCGCCGCGCAAGAGCTCGAGCAGATGGTCGACGACCTTTCGAACTGGTTCGTGCGCCGTGGCCGTTCGCGCTTCTGGAAGTCGACCGACCCCGCAGCCCACGCAACGTTGTACGAGTGCCTCACGACGCTCTGCACGCTGCTCGCACCTTTGTGCCCGTTCACGTCTGACGAGATCTATTCGAACCTCACCGGGGAGTCATCGGTACACCTCGCGGATTGGCCCGTCGTCGACGAGAGCGCGATCGACACCGAACTGGAAGCCGAGGTCGCGCTGGCGCGCCAGGTGGTCACGCTCGGACGTGCCGCGCGCACCGAGTCGAAGATCAAGGTCCGCCAACCCCTCCCCCGCGCGTTGGTGATGCTGCCTGGGCGCGTCATCCTCGATGACGCCGTGACCAACGAGATCGCCGACGAGCTCAACGTGAAGCGTCTCGAGCTGCTGGCCGACATGGAAGGGCTCGCCGAGCGCAAGATCGTTCCGAACTTCCGAACACTCGGTCCCCGCCTCGGACGGCGCATGCCCGCCCTGAAAGCACGGCTCGAGCAGATCGACGGCAACGAAGTCCTGCGCGCGTTCGACTCCACCGGCTCCTATTCCGTCGACGTCGACGGTGAGTCCGTCGAACTCGGCCCCGACGATCTCGACGTGCGCGCCGCTGCACACGAAGACCTCGTCCTCGTCGAAGAAGCGGGCATCGCGGTGGCCCTCGACACCACCGTCACCAATGACCTCAAGCGAGAGGGCGTCGCACGGGAGCTCGTACGAGCCCTCAACGATCACCGAAAAGAGATCGGTCTCGAGCTCTCGGATCGCATCGACGTCGTGCTCGCGGCGACCGGCGAGATCGCTGAAGCCGCCGAGCAGCACGCGGACTACATCAAGACGGAAGTTCTGGCCGTCGACCTCGCGATCGTCCACGACCGCGAAGAAGGAATGCTCGACCTCGTGCTCGGGGACGCAACGGCTTCGGTGTCGGTTCAGAAGCGCTGACCACGAACGGATCGGAGCGCCCGAGCGGCGGCTTGCCCGCCGCTCAACCACCTCAGCACGGAACAGTCGCGTTGGGAGGGGCTGGCGGGGAGGGCCTGCCCTCCCCGCCCGCGCTACCGGCGACGCTTGAAGAGGCGACGGTGCTCTTCGGTGTCGTCCTCGTCGAAGTACGCCGCGTCTTCTTCACGCTCACGCGTTGGCCCAAGCGGCGAGTCGTCGCGCACGGCCTCTCGCAATGACGCGAAGAACGCGTCGTCGTCGAGGCTGTCGCCCTGGGCGACGTACTCGTCATCGTCGGCCGCCAGCCCGAGCCCGACCTCGGTGCGGTCGTCGCCGCCCTCGGTCCAACCGCCGGCAGGGGCCGGGTCCCAGTCGGACTCTGGTGCCGCAGCTTCGTACGCGGGAACGGCTTCGATGTGCACGGTCGGTGTGGGGCTCGGCGGTGGCACGGCGGCGAGCGCTGGCGACGGTTCGATCGTGCCGACACCTTCCTGGGACGCCGACCACGACGGACCGGAGTCCGGCAGGTCGAGCTCGTGGACCTCGGGACGCGGTTCGCCGCCGACTCCTGACTCGAGCAGATCGAGCTCGGCCTGGATCGCAGCCTTGAGACGCTCGCGGTAGTCCTGCTCGAAGCGTTCGAGCGCGTCGACATCAGCGGTGAGGGTGTCGCGGGCTTCGGTGAGCCGCGCGATGTCCTCTTCGAGGCGGGCTTTCTCGGCGTCGGCGATGCGACGCGCGTTCGCCTCAGCCTCGGCGACCAGCTCCTGCGCGCGCTCCTCGGACTCGGTGACGATCTGCGCGGCCTTCGTCTTGGCTTCGGCGACGGCTTCATCCGCCGCCTTCTGCGCGAGCACGAGGGTGCGCTGAATGACATCGGTCTCAGGCGTGCGAACAGGCCGCGTCGCCATCGCGGCGGGCGCCGGCGCGGGAATTGGCGCCGCGGGCGCGGGGGCTGCCGCCGGCATCGGCGCGCCACCGCCACGAGCGCGCAGCTGGCTCACCTCGACTTCGAGGTGTTCGATGGTCGCCGCGGCTCGCTCGAGGAGCTCGTCGACGTCGTCGCGGTGGTATCCGCGCCAGGCCTCACGAATCTCGATGTCGCGAAGCTCTTGAGGAGTGATGTCCATGGTTGCCATGGGCGTCAATGGTAGTGAACGAGTGCGAGGCGGTCCGAAGGGGGCGTAACGCCATGGTGCGCAACGGTCGTCTCCGGGCGGCCGCGCTACTCGCAGATCGCGGTCCTCAGGATCAACAAGCCGAAGGTGAGCACCAGAAACGAGACGTCGAGCATCCCGACGGGAGGGATGACCGAGCGGAGCGGGAGCACTGCCCAGTCCGTGAGCAGGCGTAACACGTCGTTCAGCTGCGCGAGGAACGAGCCGGGCTCGACCGGGAACCACGACAGCAGCGCGCGGATGAAGAGGAGGACGATGAAGATCGTGAGGAGCAGGCACAGGATGTCTTCGACCATGGGCGAGGTGAGCGTCTAGTCGCGCCGGTACAACCCGCGACCCCTGAGCTTCTCCTTCTCCTCTTCGGAGAGGTGAACGTTCAGGGGGGTGATGAGGAACACCGAATCGGCGACACGTGACATCGAGCCGCCCACCGCGTACGCCAAGCCGCTGCTGAAGTCGATCAGGCGACGCTGGAGATCGCGCGGCACATCCTGGAGGTTGAGGATGACGGCCTGGTTGTCCTTCACCCGGTCCCCGATCTCGGGTGCGTCGTTGAACCCGTGCGGCTCCACAACGTGCACCTTGGCCGCGGGCATTGGCACGGCCCGCACGACCGCTGGCTTCGTGACCATGACCCCAGACGGCGGCACGGCGCGCGGAAGCGGGCGCACGGTCGGCTCGCCGTAGTCGCGCATCGGCGTGGGAGGTGCTTCCCGCACCGGCCGCACGTCGCGTGTCTCGGGGAAGCCTCGGGCACCGACGTCGGCGTACTCCGGACCCCCACCCATCGCCCGGGGCGGACGGTTGTCACCCACGTACGGGTCTTCGCCCACGTACGGGTCGTCGTCCTGACCGCCGTACCCGTACTGGTCGTACGAGTAGTCGTCATCATCTTGCAGGCCCAGATAGACCATCGCGCGACGCCACAGGGAAGCCAAACCATCGCGTGCTGGGTGTGCACGCCCTCCGTGAAGCCAGGTTACGCCACCCACTCCCGCTCTTGGTGCTACGCACCAGGCCGCTCGGGCCACGCCGCCGGCGCCGCAGGGTACCTGCGGCGCTTCTCGGCGGCTTCGGGTCCGAGGTCGCCGCGGCGCCGCTCACACCGCACGTTCGCCGAACAGGGCCCGCCCGACGCGCACCATCGTGGCGCCTTCTTCGACCGCGATCTCGTAGTCGTGACTCATGCCCATCGACAGCTGGGGAAGTCCCTCTTGTGCCGCCAGCTCTCGCAAGGACGCGAACCAACGTCGCGGATCGGCGTCGTGTGGCGGCACCGCCATCAGGCCTTCGACCACAAGGTCGCGATCGCGCACGGCATCAACGAGTGCTGGTACGTCGTCGGGAGCGCATCCCGCCTTCGCGGACTCATCCCCGAGGTTCACCTCGACGAGCACTCGTGCGCCCGGCGCGTGCCGCGCCACGGTCTCGGCCAGCTCCAACCGGTCGATCGTGTGCCAACGCTGCACCCAAGGTGCAAGTGCTCGCACCTTGTTGCGTTGCAACGCCCCGATGAAGTGCCATACCGGGGCGACAGGACCGTCGGCCAACAAGGGCGCCTTCGCGAGCAGCTCTTGGGTGCGGTTCTCGCCGAGGTCGACGACGCCGGCGGCAAGCACCGCCACGAGAGCGTCCGTGCCAACCGTCTTGGCCGCGGCGATGAGCGTGATCGCGTCGGGATTTCGCCCACTCCGGCTCGCGGCATCCGCAATCCGACCGCGGATCTCGGCGACGTTGGCCGCAAGGTCGACACGCGGATCGGTCATGACTCGAGGACGAGCACGAGCGCCTGACGGCCGGTCGTGCCGTCGCGGCGATGAGAGAAGTAGTCAGGCGACGCGGCCGTGCAGATCTCGACATCGTCAACGTCGACCACTCCCGCGCGCTCGAGCGCGAGCCGCGCCGCACGCGGGAGGTCCAGCGCAGGGTCGCCGTTGTCGGTGCGCCCCTCGACGTCGGAACCCAGCACGTCGACGACGCGATTGAGCTCGGCCCGACCGAACTCGTAGCGCGCGGGCCGGATGCACGGTCCGATCGCAGCCTTGATCTCGCCGTGGCTGACGTCGCGCAAGGCACTGACGCCTGCATCGATCACGCCTGCGACGATCCCCTGCCACCCGGCGTGCACGACTCCCACCGCGTCATTGGTGGCGAGCGCAATCGGCGCGCAGTCCGCCGTCATCACGGTCAAGGGAAGGCCCGGGGTGGCCGTGATGGTCGCGTCCGCGACAGGAGGCGAGCTCGGCGCGGGAGCAGTCGCGACGATGGTCGTGCTCCCGTGCACTTGATCAAGCCACCACCACTGCTCTGGAGGCACGAGCTCGAGGTGTGCCGCCAGCCGCGCTCGGTTCTCGCCGACGGCGGCGTCGTCGTCACCGACCCGTAGAGAGAGGTTCGCGTCGTCGTACGGCGCAGCCGAGACTCCGCCAAGCCGGTCGGTCCAGATCGCCCGGGCTCGGCCCAACCGCAGCTCGATCACGGGCGATCGTGTCGGGTGACGTCCTTCTCAGCGAAGGAACTCGGGCACGTCGAAGCCGTCGTCCCCACCACCACCGTCGTCGACATCGTCGAACACGGAGCGCGCCAGCTCATCGGCCAGCCCCAGGCTTGGCTCCCGGCGACGCTTCATCGTCGAGCGCGTCTCACCGACGGCGCGCTCGAAGCCCGCCGCGATCACCGTGATTCGCACTTCATCGCCGAGCGAGTCGTCGATGGTTGCTCCGAAGATGATGTTCGCGTCCGGGTGCGCCGTCTCCTTCACGACCTCTGCAGCCTCGTTGACTTCGAACAGACCCAGATCCGACGACCCCGCGACGTTGAGCAAGAGCCCCCGCGCGCCTTCGATGCTCGCTTCGAGCAGCACGCTCGAGATCGCGCTCCGCGCTGCGGACAGCGCGCGCCCTTCACCTGAGGCCGCGCCGATCCCCATGAGCGCGTTGCCGGCGTCCTTCATGACCGCGCGCACGTCGGCGAAGTCGGTGTTGATGAGCCCGGGCGTCGTGATGAGGTCCGCGATGCCCTGCACACCCTGGAGCAGCACATCGTCGGCCATCTTGAACGCGGTGAGCAGCGACGCCTTCCCGTCGGCGACCTCGAGCAATCGGTCGTTGGGGACGACGATCAACGTGTCGACCACGGCGCGCAAGCGCTGGATGCCGCCATCGGCCTGCACGGCGCGCCGGCGGCCTTCGAAGCTGAATGGTCGGGTGACGATCGCGATCGTGAGCGCACCGATCGACCGGGCGATCTCGGCCACCACCGGCCCACCACCGGTGCCGGTGCCGCCGCCCTCGCCCGCGGTGACAAAGACCATGTCGGCGCCCTTGAGCACCTCTTCGATCTCGTCGCGGTGGTCCTCTGCCGCTTGGCGGCCGAGGTCGGGGTCAGAGCCGGCGCCGAGGCCACGGGTGAGCGTGCGCCCGATGTCGAGCTTGACATCGGCGTCGCTGATCAGCAGCGACTGCGCGTCGGTGTTGACGGCGACGAACTCGACGCCCTTCAGGCCAGCGTCGATCATGCGGTTGACGGCGTTGCCACCACCACCACCGACGCCGACGACCTTGACGACTGCTAGGTAGTTCTGCGGGTCCCCCAGCATCTCGGTCTTCCTTCCGCTCGCACTCGGGGTATCGCCCCGTCCTGCGGGGCTAGCTGGTGGGCCACTCGGCGCCCCCGAAGTGCCGACCCCACCATTGTCGTCGCCCGACGGGTGAATCCGGGGGATGTCGGGCTCGGGTGCCTCGGGCTCCGCGGTCGGCGCGCGGCCAACCGAGAAACGGTCCGAGGGGTTCGGCGCAGCGCCCGTGTGGTGCGGCACCGGGGCCGAATCGGCGTCAATCCTAGTGTCCATGTCCGCTGTTGTCTCCATCCATCTGACTCAGGACTCGGCGCGTCAGCCCGTGACCGGCGCGCTCGGCACCTTGACGTTCACGTAGTTGACCGCGACGCCACCGAGGGCCTGAAGGACGGCTTCGGCTGCCCGCAGCTTCTCGTGGACGCTCAGCACTCGACCCAGCTGGATCTCGGTACCCGAGGTCAGCCAGACGCTCGCCTCGCCGTTGGTGATCGTGACCCGGCCCACCCGCGGCCCGAGGCCCTCGGGGATCGAGTTGGCCACCCTGGCGGCCGCCCGGATGTCGTCGCCGCCCACCTGGAGCTCCGGAAGCCCGAGTGGCGGTCCGGGCGCGGGCATGATCGCGACCCCGCGGTCGTCGATGAGCTCGATCGTGCCGTCACCGCCGGTGCGCCACGCGACCGGGAACCGCGGGGTCACCTCGACTGCGAGCGTGCCGGGCAGTCGGCGCACGACGTTCGCTTCGTCGACCCAGATCAGCTGCTCGACCCTCCTCGTCACCGCACCGGTGTCGACCAAGAGCAGCGCCTCGCCACGGGCGACCGCAGCGGCGGCCCGCACCTCGGCCCGATAGGCGCTGTCCACTCCCCTGACCTCGATCTGGTTGACGTCGAGCGCCGGCGAGAGCACGAGTCCGGTGCCAAGCGCGGCCGTGCCGATCGCGCCGAGCACCCAGAGCAACCGGCGCAGGCGACGACGGCCGGCTTCGCGCGTCACCGCGACGCGGCGCTCCCGCGACCGCGGGTCCATCGGCACCGGTCGCGCGTGTGGCCGCGACTTCGCTGCCGGACGCGGGCGAGGCGGACGGGTTCGCTTGGGTGGGCGCGAGCGCGGCGCGTGTGGTGCGCGTGGCGTGCGACGGGGTGGTGCGTAGGTCGTCATGCGTCCTCCTGCACGGCGGACTGTTGGGGGGTGTCGTTGACACCCGAGAAGCCGATCATCCTCAGCTCCGGTTCGAGCGTGACGCCAGTGGCGTCGGCGACGCGCGTCCGGACGAGGGCGATGAGCCCGGCGACGTCGTCGGCGGTCGCGCCGGGCTCGGCTTGGAAGAAGTTGGCGTGCTTGTCCGACACAAAGGCGCCGCCGACGCGCAGACCCTTGAGTCCGGCGGCGTCGATCAGGCGCCCGGCCGAATCACCCGGCGGGTTCTGGAAGACCGACCCCGCGTTGGATCCGCCGGGCTGATGCTCGCGGCGCCAACGCACGATGTCCGCGATCCGCGCTTCACACTCATCGATGGCATCGGGCGCACCCTGAAGGCGCGCGCCCAGCACGATGTGTGAGTCCTGGAGGTTGGAGTGCCGGTACGAGAAGTCGAGCGCCGCGCCGTCGCGCTCTTCGACCGGGGCGCTCTCCCCTGCTGCCAGATCGAGCACCCAGGCGCACTCGAGCACCTCGCGTGTCTCCCGGCCGTGCCCGCCGGCGTTCATCTTCACGGCACCGCCGACCGACCCCGGGATCCCGACCAGGAACTCGAGGCCGCCCACGCCTGCGCTCGCGGCCCGCCGGGCAACAACGGGCAGCGGAGCGCTCCCGCCGGCGCCGACAACACCGGCACGCGCGTCGACATCGACCGCGTCGAAGCGATCGCACAGCGCGATGGCGACCCCGGAGAAGCCGGCCTCGGCGACCAACAGGTTCGACCCGCGTCCGACGACGAGTACCGGGACACAGGTCTCCGCGACGACGCCCGCGACCTCACGCAGCGCGTCTTCGTCGGTCACGCGCACGAGCACAGCCGCGGGTCCACCGACTCGATAGGTCGTGAGATCCGCGATGGAAGCATTGCGCGTCACCGCACCGGGTAGTCGCGCTTCGAGTGCCGCCGCGACATCGTCGACGAGTGCGGGACTGGTCATCACGCCACTGCTCCCGCGCCCAGCCACTCATCCAGAACCGTGTTGATGTCACCGGCACCGAGCGTGAGCACCACATCTCCGGGACGAGTCAGCGCGAGCGCGTGCGACACCACATCGGCGTGTCGCGGGAGGTAGGTGACCGGCAGCGCGGGATGCGCGTCGAGCACCGACTGCACGAGGAGCCGACCCGACACCCCAGGTTGCGGGGGCTCCCCCGCGCCGTACACGTCGGTGAGGATCAGCGCGTCGGCATCGACGAACGCGTCCGCGAAGTCGCGCCACAGTCGCGCCGTTCGCGTGTACCGATGCGGCTGGAAGATCACCACGACCCGGTTCCAATCGCCTTCACGCGCCGCTTGGACCATCGCAGCAACTTCGCCGGGGATGTGCGCGTAGTCGTCCACGAGCGTCACGCCCTCGACCTCGCCGCGGAACTGGAAGCGGCGGGCGACGCCACCGAATCTCGCCAACGCCGAGTGCAACGCATCGAACGGCGCGCCCAGCTCGAGGGCCAGTGCACAAGCAGCGATCGCATTCGCGGCGTTGTGAGCACCTGGCACAGGGAGCTCGATGCTCCCGAGCACCTCCCCACCGCGGGCGACGTCGAACCGGCTTCCGGTGCGGGCACCTTCGTAGTCAACGATCCGGTAGTCCGCGTGCTCGGCGACTCCGAACGTTCGAACGTGATCGCGCGTCGATGCCAACTTGGCGGCGAGTGGATCATCGGCCGACACGACGCAGACACCGGACACTCGATCGACAAAGTCTTCGAAGGCGCGCACCAACGCGTCGAAGTCGCCATAGTGATCGAGGTGATCCGCTTCAATGTTCGTGACGATGGCGGCGTCGGGCATCAGCTCGAGGAACGTGCCGTCGCTCTCGTCGGCTTCGACCACGAGCCATTCGCCGGTGTCATATGCCGCGTTGGTGCCGACCTCGTTGAGGTCGCCACCGATCAAGAAGCTGGGATGCCACCCCGCAGCGCGCAGGCACAGCGTGAGCATCGACGAGGTGGTGGTCTTGCCGTGGCTTCCGGCCACGGCGATCGACTGGCGGGTTCTCACGATCGCGCGCAGCGCCTGGGCGCGACGGAGGACCGGCACGGCGCGGTCGTTGGCTGCCACGACCTCGGCGTTGCTCGGTATCACCGCGGTCGACACGATCACGGCGTCGAGAGCTTCGGGCAGGTGCTTGGCGACGTGACCGACGTGAACGTCGACCCCCATCGCACGCAGGCGTTCGGTGCGCGGCGATGCCTTCAAGTCCGAGCCGCTGACGTGGTGGCCCATCCGCGCCAGCACCGTTGCGATCGCGCTCATCCCGGCTCCGCCGATGCCCACCACGTGGAGGTGGCGCGGGCTCGAAAGGTCGAGCTCGTCAGGCGGCATGAGCCACCTCCTCGACCAGATCCGCGACCGCACTTGCCGCATCGGGTCGGGCCACACGACGGGCTGCGTCGGACATGGCCTCGAGCCGCACGCGATCCCCCAGGAGGCCGTCGAGCACAGCTCCAAGCCGGTCCGCGTCAAGCTCCGCGTCGGGCACGAGCACCGCGGCGTGAACCTCCGAGAGCGCGAGCGCGTTGTGCGTCTGGTGATCCCCCGGGGCTCCCGGCAACGGGACGAGCACTGCCGGCAGCCCGACCACCGCGAGCTCGGCGACTGAGACGGCGCCGGAACGACAGACCGCGACCGACGCGTGCTCGTAGAGGGCCGGCATGTCCTGCTCGTACGCAACGACTTCGAACGACAGCCGATCGCCTGCCTCACGTTGTTGCGCGACGAGATCGGCGCAACGGTCGTAGTCACGAGGACCGGTCACGAGCTTCAAGGCAACGTCGTCACGACCGCGCCATGCGGCGGCGAGGGCGACGACCGCGTCGTTGATGCGGCGCGCACCAAGGCTCCCGCCGAACACTGCGATCAACGGCGGCTGGGAGGGCACCCGCCTCACGGCCGCGATCTCGGGACGGATGGGATTGCCGGTCAACACCGCACCGCGCAGCGGAGTCCCCGGCAGCGAGACCGCGGGACGAGCACCGAGTCGGACGCCGATCCGGTTGGCCATCCCAGGGGCGGCGTTCTGCTCGTGCACGACCGCTGGGACGCGACGCAGTCGTGCGGCGACTACGCAGGGCAAGGACGCGAAGCCGCCGACGCCGAACACGACCCGTGGCCGCGTGCGACCGACGAGACGGAACGCGCGAACGAAGGCACGGCCGGCACCGACGAGCGCACCCAGGTTCGCCCACAGCGCCGACGGCCGAAGGCTGCGCCGAATCCCGCGCCCGGGGAGAAGCTCGATGTCGAACCCGGCCGCGGGTACGGCCGTGGCCTCCAGACCTCGCTGCGCGCCGACGAACTTCAAACCGGCGCGGTCATAGCCGCGGCGCACGAGCTCCTGGGCGACGGCAAGGGCCGGGTAGACGTGACCACCCGTCCCCCCTCCCGTCACGAGGGCGAACATCGGAGTGGGAGACGTCACTGCGTCTGCCTCGCGATGTTCGCGAGCACACCGCCCGCCACCATGGTCACCAAGAGCGCAGACCCTCCGAACGACACAAACGGCAACGGGACGCTCGATGCGGGGAGGATCCCCACGACGCCGCCCATGTTCACGAGCGCCTGCGCGCCGATCCATGCGGTGATCCCTGTTGCCAGGAGCATGCCGAAGCGATCGGGTGCGCGCAGCGCAGTGACCGTGCCGAACGCCACGAGTGCAAAGAAGAGGATGAGCACGATGAAGGTGCCGATCAGTCCGAGCTCCTCGCCGATCACGGCGAAGATGAAGTCGGTGTGAGCGTTCGGCAAGAAGAGCCACTTGGCCCGGCCCGCGCCGAGACCCACGCCATCGATGCCACCACTCCCCAACGCGATGAAGCTCTGCACCGCCTGGTAACCCGTGTTGGCGGCGTCGGCGGTCGGGTCGAGGAACGTGAGCACGCGGTCGCGCCGGTAGGGAGCCGACAGCGCAAAGATCGCGGCGAGCGCGGCACCAGCGCCACCCACGGCGGCGAGGTGCGCGAGACGGACCCCACCGACCATCAAGACGACGCCCACGATGATGCCGATCAGCAGGGCTGAGTCCAAGTCCGGCTCGAGGACCACGAGGAACGCGAACCCACCCAGTACGAGCAGCACCGGCCGGAGCACTCGGCGCCAGTCGTGGACTTCCGGCTCGCGGCGCGTCAGGAGGTTCGCCGCAAACACGATGAGCGCGAGCTTGGCGAGCTCGCTCGGCTGGATGCTCCAGCTGCCGACGCCGAGCCACCGACGCGCGCCGGCGACCTCGAGCCCGATCGCGGGGACGAACACGAGCACGAGGAGCGCGCCGCTCAAGAAGAGGAAGGGCTCGGAGATGCGGCGCCAGGCGCGGTAGTCGACGCGAAGTGCGACAAGGAAGCCGATGACACCGAGCAGCGTCCACGCCATCTGCCGGATGAACGTGTACCACGCGGATCCATGGCTGTCGAGCGAGAAGACCGACGAAGCCGAAAGGACCATCACGAGCCCAATCACGTTGAGCACACCGATGGTCGCGAGCAGCAACACATACACGCCGGGCCGCGTTGCCGGCCGAGGAGCGATGGTGCGCGTCGCCGTGCGGGTCTTTGTGCTCATCCCTCGACCTCCACGAGACCGCGTACCTCGCGCGCGAAGTCATCGCCGCGCGCGGAGTACGACGTGTACCAATCGAACGATGCGCACGCCGGCGAGAGCAGCACGGTGTCACCGGGCTCGGCGTGATCCCGTGCTGACCGCACCGCGTCGCGCATGGTCGGCGCCGCAATCGTCGGGGTGATCCCGGCAAAGGCCTCTTGGACCTCATCCGCTGCTTCACCGATCGCCACGACCGCCCGAAGGCGCGGCGCGAGCACACGGAGCTCACCGAGATCCAGACCCTTGTTGCGCCCGCCCGCGATCAGGACCACGTCTTCGAGGGCACCGACCGCAGCCAACGTGGCGTGCACGTTGGTTGCCTTCGAGTCGTCGATGTAGCGGACGCCGGCGTGCTCCGCTACCAGCTGCATCCGATGGGCCAGTCCGGTGAATGACGCGAGCGTGGAGCGCACGGCGTCGAGCTCCGCACCGAGATCCAGGGCGAGCGCGGCGGAAGCCAAGGCGTTCGCCACGTCAGCGACTCCGCGGCGCGGAAGCGACTCGAGTGCGGCGAGCTCATCGTCGGCCGCGGTCACGAGGATCGGACCCGTCGCGGTGTCGAGCACGCGCAACCCCGTTGCAGCGCCCGGAGCGACGGAGAAGGGCATCCGGCGACCGCTCGCTTCGGCAGCCAGTCCCGCGACGACCGCGTCGTCCGCGTTGAAGACCAGCAGATCGTGATCGCGCTGCTCTGCGAACACTTGCGCCTTGGCGCGTGCATACGCGTCGAACGTGCGATGCCAGTCGAGATGGTCCGCGCCGAGGTTCAACAACGCGGCCGCGCGCGGACGGAAGGCCTTCGTGGTGAACGCGAGCTGGAACGAGGACACCTCGGCGACGATGACGTCGACGTCATCAGTGGCTGCTTCGAGGAGCGGGCGGCCGATGTTCCCCGCCGCAACAGCACGGAGCCCGCCAGCCGCGAGCATCGCGGCGGTGAGCGTCGTCACGGTTGTCTTGCCGTTCGTACCGGTAACCGCAACGAGCTGAGGCCGGTCATCGCGCTCAGTGATCAGCTCGGCAGCGAGATCGATCTCGGATCTCACCACGACACCCGCGCGACGCGCACCCACGATGGCCGGGTGACGGTCGGGAACGCCCGGACTCGGCACCACGAGGTCGGCTCCGGCGGCGAGCGCGCTCGCGTTGGCGGCGCCCACACGTTCGGCCACAACGGCGCCGGCGGCGCGTGCTTGCTGCACGCGCGCGGCGTACTCCGGGCCATCGCCCAGCGCGTCCTCTACGACGACCACTTCGTCGCCGCGCCGCGTGAGGAAGCGCACGAGGGCATCACCGGTGACCGCGAGGCCAATCACGACGACTTTGCGCGCGTCGCCGGTCATACGAGGGCTTCCGGGAAGTTGATGACGAAGTCGCCGTAGAAGAAGCCGAGCGCGAGCGCGACCAGCACGCCCGCGAAGAGCCAGAACCTGACGATGATGGTGAACTCCGGCCAGCCACTGACCTCGAAGTGGTGATGGATGGGCGCCATGCGGAGGATCCGGCGCTTGAAGCCGCGGAACGAGATGACTTGCGCGATCACGCTGAGGGTCTCGATGACGTAGAGGCCGCCGAGGATCGGGAGTAGGAGGATCACGTTCGAGAACAACGCGAGGCCGGCCATCGCCGCACCGATGGCGAGTGATCCGGTGTCCCCCATGAAGATCCGTGCCGGCGCGGCGTTCCACCAGAGGAAGCCCGCGCACGCGCCCGTGAGCGCGGCCGCGACCACCGCGATGTCGATCGTCGACGCTCGCTCGACCTGGTAGATGTCAGTGTGCCGGAACTGCCAGAAGCAGATCACCATGAACGCACCAAAGGTGAGCGTTGCCGCGCCGGCTGCGAGCCCGTCGAGCCCGTCGGTGAGGTTCACCGCGTTCCCGCTCCCGACGATCACGAACACCGCGAACACGAACCAGCCCGTGGTGCCGAGGTTCAGATCGAGCTGACGGGTGAACGACAAGTTCGTCGACGCCATGACCCAGTTGAGGGCCAACAGCGCGAACCCGCTCGCGACGAGGACCTCGCCTGCCGCCTTGCCTCGCTTGCGCAGGCCGAGGTTCCGGCGGCGCCGCACGGCGAGGTAATCGTCGATGAAGCCGACGAGCCCCATCCCGACGATGAGGGCCATGAGCGTGAGCCCGCTGCGAGCGAACTTCAGCTCTTCGCCGCGGAGGTGCGCAGTCGCGTACCCGATCCCGACGGCGACGACGACGGCGATCCCACCCATCGTGGGTGTGCCGGCCTTGTTGGCGTGCGGGTGTGTGAAGGGTCCGTCGTCGCGGATGAGCTGGCCGATCTCCCACTTGCGCAGCAGGCGGATGAGCATGGGCGTACCCAGGACGGCAACGGCGAACGCGACGCCTGCGGCGATGAGCAGCGCGATCACGGTCTGACTCCCGCGCGAACGAGCTCCTCGGCGACGCGCTCGAGTCCGATGGCTCGGCTCGCCTTCACCAGCACGGCGTCACCAGACCGAACCTCTTGTGCGAGCACTTCCGACGCCGCGACCGGGTCGGCAACGGTCACGACGTCCGTGTGCGTTCCACTCGCGCCCTTGGCGATCGAGTCGGCGTACGCGCCCACGGCGACGACGAGGTCGATGCCGATCGCGCCAGCCAGCGCGCCGATTGCTTCGTGTTCAACCGCGGCGCTGTCGCCGAGCTCCAGCATCTCGCCCAGCACCGCGATCCGCCGGCCGGATGCGTCGAGACTCGCCAGCGAACGCACGGCGGCAGCAGCCGACGTTGGACTCGAGTTGTAGGCGTCGTTGAGGACGATGACCCCGTCCGGCGTTCGCACCAGCTCCATGCGCTGCGCCTCGCCACGGGCGTCCCCCAAGCCGAGGATGACGTCGTCGAGAGGAGCACCGAGCTCGAGCGCCACCACCGCTGCTTGCGCCGCGTTCTCGACCTGGTGCTCGCCGCGCACGGAGAGCGCGACCGCTGCGGTACCCCACGGCGTCTCGATCGTGAAGCGCGGCTGAAGATCAGCGTCCAGAGTGATGTCGGTCGTCCGCACGTCGTTGGTCCCAGCGCGCCCGACCCGCAGCACGCGGGCGGATGTCAGCGTGGCCAGCTCGGCTGAACGATCGCAGTCACCGTTCAGCACTGCGAGTCCGCTGGCCGGAAGCGCTTCGATCAGCTCTCCCTTGACGCGGGTGATCCCATCTCGGCCGCCGAGATGCCCCGCATGCGCAAGTCCGATGTGGGTGATGACGCCCACTTGAGGCTCTGCGACCTTCGCGAGGTCAGCGATGTTGTGCTCGAAGCGCGCGCCCATCTCGGCGACGACGACTTGGACGTCATCCGGCGCTCCGAGCAGCGTCAGCGGGAGTCCGGCTTCGTTGTTGAACGACGCCGGACTCGCATGCACACGATGTGTGCGCGCCAGTGCCGCCTGCGTGAGGTTCTTCGTCGCGGTCTTGCCCGCCGATCCAGTGATCCCGACCACGACCACGTCCCGCATCAGTCGACGCGCTTCGTGAGCCAAGGCGCTCAACGCGCGGACTGTGTTCGACACCTTGACCAGCGCGACATCACGTCGAGTTGATGCCACTTCTCGCTCGACGAGCGCTATTGACGCACCCGCCTCAAACGAGTCGTCGACGAAGTCGTGGCCGTCTCGCGCGGCGCTGAGGGCCACGAAGAGCGCTCCGTGCTTCGTCGCTCGCGAGTCGATGGTGACCGACGTGGCTCGCGCGTCACCGGAGCTGGTCAGCACCGTTCCACCGGTCACGTGTGCGATCTCCGTCGCGCTCATGTCCACGACCGCGCCCCCAGCTCCTCGCGCGCCACGACTCGATCGTCGAACGGGCGCACGGCACCTTCGCTGGTCTGCTTGGCCTCGTGCCCTTTGCCCGCGATGAGCACGACGTCCTTCGGCCGGGCCTCGTCGAGCGCACCGGTGATGGCGGCGCGACGGTCGAGCTCTACGCGGACCTCCGCGGCGCCACTGCGAGCGCCAATCAGGACCTCATCCGCGATCTGTGCGGGATCTTCACCGCGTGGGTTGTCGGACGTGATGATCACGACGTCGGCGCCTGCGGTCGCGGCATGCCCCATCATCGGGCGCTTTTCGCGGTCCCGATCGCCACCACAGCCGAAGACGACGATCACGCGGTGGTCCTCGGCGATGGTGCGCGCCGCGGCGAGCGCCGTGCTGAGCGCGTCAGGCGTGTGGGCATAGTCGACGAGCACGTGGAACGGCTGACCGACCTCGACGCGTTCGAACCGACCGGGAACGACCACCGGTGACGACAACCCGGATCCGACTGTCGAAAGGTCGAATCCGCCGGCCAACGCGACACCGGCAGCCGCTAGCGCGTTGCTCACGTTGAACCGTCCCGGCACCGACAACGTGACCTGAGTGCTGTCACCCGAACGGCGATCGCGCAGCACAAAGCTCGTGCCGGTCGCGCCGAGATCGACATCCTCGGCACCCAGATCAGCATCGGTGGCGTCGATCCCGAAGGTCGACGTCGGGAGTCCTTCCGCGCGAGCGCGAGCGACGAGGTCGCGGCCGTGCTCGTCGTCAACGCTGATCGCGGCGGCACCGGCGCGATCGGAGCGGAACAGCTCGGCCTTGGCCTCGAGGTAGGCCTCCAGCGAGCCGTGGTAGTCGAGGTGCTCGTGCGTGAGGTTCGTGAACCCCACCGCCGCGAACCACGTGCCGTCGACCCGGTGCTGATCGAGCGCGTGCGACGACACCTCCATCGCGACCGTGCCGACGCCCGCGGTCAGCATCCTCGCCAGCAGCTCCTGGAGCTCCGTGGCTTCGGGGGTCGTGTGGTCGATCGGGAGGGCTTCGCCGTCGATGTGCGCGCCCGTGGTGCCCACGATGCCGACGCGCTCCCCTGCCGCACGACCGATCGCCGCGAGCAGATAGGTGCTTGTCGTCTTCCCGTTGGTGCCGGTCATCCCAAGACAGCGCATCTCGCGCGACGGGAACCCGTGAAGCCGCGCGGCGGTCGGCCCCAGCGCGCGTCGGACGTCGCGCACTTCAGCTTCGGCGACACCGAGATCCAGCTCCCGTTCGACCAGCAACGCGACGGCGCCTGCCGCGACCGCAGCCGGCGCGTGCAGGTGCCCGTCAGAGTCGTGCCCGGGAATGCACGCGAAGCACGCACCGGGGCGAACCAAGCGGCTGTCGTGAGTGAGTGCGTCAACTTCGACCGCACGATCTCCCCGCCACGCAAGCACCTCGGCTCCGCTCAGGAGCTCCGTCAGCAGCACGCGCGCGACCGATCCTTCCTACTCGCCCGGATGCGGCTCAGGGTATCGGCCACGCTCATCGTTTCGTTCCCGACCATCACGACGCCGGGACCCGCTCGACTGCCAGCGCATGCTGCATGATCCGAGCGAACACCGGTGCGGCGACCTGACCACCGCTGTAGCTGTTCGTCGGCTCGTCAAGCACGACGATCGCCGCGAGTCGCGGTGACTCTGCGGGCGCGAAGCCTGCGAACGACGCAACGTATCGATATGGCGGCTCGTCGTACGGCGGCTTTCGAGCGGTACCGGTCTTCCCTGCGACCTGGTAGCCCACGATCTGAGCCTTCGTGCCCGTGCCGCCGCTCACGACGCCGGCCAGCATCGTGCGCATCGCCTGTGCGGTCTGCGCGGACACGACCTGGCGGGTGCTGCCCAGCGGTGTCTCGTGACGCTCGCCGTCCGCGTCGATCGTTGCGGCGATCAGGCGCGGCGTGCGCGCGACACCGTCGTTCGCGATCGTCAGGTACACGTCGAGCATCTGCATCGCCGTGACCGCGATCCCGCTGCCGATCGGCATCGACGCCAGGCTGGTCGCGTTGTAGCTCTCGAGCGGCAACAGGATGCCCTCGGCCTCGCCAGGGAACTCGAGCCCGGTGGGTGCGCCGAACCCGAACGAGCGCAGCGCGGCGTCGAAGCGCTCCGCTCCGAGCGCACGAGCGATCAGGATCGTCCCGACGTTCGACGACTCACGAACGATGTCAGCGACAGTCATCGCGGCGGGGTGGCTCTTCACGTCCGCGAACTCCTCACCGTCGACGACGATGCTGCCCGGGACCTGGAGCACTGTGCTGGGCGCGACGATTCCGGCCTCGAGCGCGGCCGCTATCGTCACGACCTTCGCAGTCGACCCGGGCTCGAAGACGTCGGTGAGCGGACGGTTCGGAGTGCTCGCGTAGGCCGCGTGTGCCGGTGCTGCGTCGGTCGCGCCATCGACCGACACCATCGCCAGGATGTCGCCCGTGCGAGTGTCAGCGATCACGGCAATGCCGCCCTTGGCGCCGGCGAGCGTGACCTCTTCCGCAAGCGCGCGCTCGGTCTCGAACTGCAACGACTCGTCGATGGTCAGCACGAGGTCAGCACCGCGCTCGGCCGCCTGCACGTGGCGTTCGCCGTCGGGCAAGTTGCGTCCGACTGCGTCCTGTTCGACGGTCATTCGCCCTGGCCGACCGGCGAGCACGGACTCCGCGCCGAACTCGAGGCCACCGAGGCCGTTGTTGTCGAGCCCGACCCAACCGAGCAAGGGCGCAGCCAGCGGAGAGGCCGGGTAGTACCGCTTCGACTCGGGCACGTACCCGATCCCGTCGAGATCGAGCGCCTTCACCTGACGCTCCACTTCCGGTTCGACCTGACGTGCGACGTACACAAAGCGTGCACCTGGCTCCGAGAAGCGCTCGGCCAGGGTGAACGCGTCGACGCCGACCAGTGGCGCGAGCTGGTTGGCCGCCGCAATGGGGTCGTCGATGAGCTTGGGGTCGGCCCAGATGCTCGAACGGGAGATCGACAGCGCCAGGTCCTTGCCGTTGCGGTCGAAGATCGAGCCTCGGTCGGCCGCGAGCGTGACGGTGCGCACTCGCTGATCGAGTCCGAGCCGGTGGTACCGCGCGCCGTCGTGCGCCTGGAGCTGCACCAGGCGGAGCCCGACCAACGAGAACACGATGAGCATCGCCACGAACAGCCACTGGAGCCGAAGCCGCGACGAACCCGGTCGAACCGGTCGAGCTCGTCTAGCGACTCGCGCGCCTCTCTGGGTCGTCGTCACACGCGACGACTCCGTGCGCCGGCGGTTGGCAAAGCCGCCGCCGACGCCTCCATAGGTCGTCGCCGCACGCGACGACTCCGTGCGCCGGCGGTTGGCAAAGCCGCCGCCGACGCCTCCATAGGTCGTCGCCGCACGCGACGACTCCGTGCGCCGGCGGTTGGCAAAGCCGCCGCCGACGCGCGAAGCGGCCGCCGGCACTGCCGGCGGCCGCTTCCTCGGCACAGGGGGGTATGCCGATCGAGGCGCGCGCGAATCGGGGAGGTACGTCGTCAAGGCCCGGCGCTCACGGCGAGTCGCCGAGGGTCGGCTTCACCTCGGTCCAACCGTTCATGGTCGTGCTGGGCGCGTCGGCGGGCGGCGGGGCTTCCCCACTGATCGGGACGGGCGTCGGCGGAGTACCCGGAGGCACCATCCCCATCTGCCGAGCCGCTTCGGTGATGCGAACGGGAGACGAGAGCTGCGCGTACTCGTAGCGCGCATTTTCGTAGCGACGCTCCGCGATCGCCGTCCGCCGCTCGAGCTCGTCGAGCGCGACCTGACTCTGAGCGAGCAGCGCGTGGAAGCCGACCACGGTCAGCGACGTGATCACCGCACCGCTCACGAGCGCGAGCGTCCGGCGACGCCGGCGCACCTGGGTGCGAACCGGAACCACCTGGAGCGCGGGCCGCGGTGCCGGCGCGCGATACGGACCCCACGTCTTGGGGAACGCGAGCGCGGTCGCACCGTGCGTGCGCGGTGCACGAGCAGGGGCCGAGCGACGCGTCGGGCGCTCGAGGACGGTTGCGGTCATGAGGGTGAGCTCGCCCGGACCTTCTCGGCCGCACGAAGCCGCGCGCTCTGCGCACGTCGGTTCGTCGCGATCTCGGCCGGACGCGGCCGCATCGGCCGACGCGTGAGCACCCGCACAAGCGGCTTGCGGACAGGCTCCACGGGCAACCCTGGCGGCTGCTCGCTCACACCCGTCCACTGGGTGAAGCGATCCTTGACCAAGCGGTCCTCGAGCGAGTGGTAGCTCAGCACGAGGATGCGGCCACCTGGCGCGAGCAGATGCACGGACTCGTCGAGGCCGGCCTCGAGGTTCGGCAGCTCGCGGTTGACCTCCATCCGGATCGCCTGGAACGTGCGGCGCGCCGGGTGCGGGCCACGACGACGCGCGCGTGCAGGGATCGCGTCCTTCACCGCGGCGACGAGGTCGCCGGTCGTCTCGAGCGGGCGACGCGCGACGATCTGCGCGGCGATGCGCTTCGCGAACTTCTCTTCGCCGTAGCGCTGGAGCACGTCGACGAGTGCTTCCTCGTCGTACTCGTTGAGGACCTTCTCGGCCGTCAGCTCACCGGCCGAATCCATCCTCATATCGAGTGGTGCGTCACCCCAGTACGAGAAGCCGCGTTCGGGCCAGTCGAGCTGCGGGCTGCTGACACCCAGATCGAACAGGATTCCCATGATCACTCCCTCGCTCGCCTCGCTCGCGATCGCCGCCAGCTGGCTGAAGTTGCCGTGCACCACCCGGACTCGCTCCCCGAACTCGGCGAGTGCCGCAGTTGCGGCGGTCACCGCTTCGGGGTCTCGATCCATCCCGAGGACTCGGATGTCGGGCCGGTCTTCGAGGAGCGCACGGGCGTGCCCGCCTCCCCCGACCGTTGCGTCGACGATCCAACCTGCAGGTACCGCTCTGAGGAGCTCGACCACTTCCTCGGTCATCGCTGCTTGGTGCTCGTACCGAGTCATGACCGGTTCCTCTGTTACCGTTCGGCGCTGCGGGTTCGTCGCTCGGGTCCCGCCCAGGTCTGCTGCCAGCCCCCCGACCGGACGAGTGCCGTTCGGTTTTCTCCCCGAATCGACTCGGTGGAAGCGGGCGGAGTAGGGGCTTCACCGCGCCGACCGGAGGGCTGGCAGCAGACCCGCAACGGGTCCGTGATGTTGGCTGCGTCGCTCGCGAGGACTCCTTTCGTCGCTTGTCGTTGTCCGTCAGACCACGATGCCGGGGAGGCTGTCGTCGCCAGCCAGGAGCGCCTCGCCCTGGGCGCGGTGTGCGCGCCAGCGCTCGGCGTCCCAGATCTCGATGTGGGTGAGCGCGCCGTTGACCACGACCTCGCGGTCGAGCCCGGCGTACTCGCGAAGCGGAGGCGGCACCGGGACGCGTCCCTGCTTGTCGGGCACGACCTGGCTGGCGAGGGCAAAGATCGTCCGCGCCACCACCATGCGGTCACCGCCCTCTCGGGCGAGCTCCTTGGCGCGGGTCACCACGCCCTCCCACTCCGCGGGGGTGTAGACGGCGAGGCACTTGCTCTGTCCCGCGGCCAGGTACGCGCCGCCCTCGAGGGCGGGGCGAAACCGGGCAGGCAAGATGAGCCGTCCCTTGTCGTCCAGGGAGTGTGGGAACTCCCCGAGAAATGCATCCACGGTCCCCCTCTAGGGAGAGCGCACCCCCACCAGGGTGTTCCCTCCACTTTCCACCATTTCCGAGCAATCTAGACCCACTTTCCCCCACCGTCAACCCACCTTCTCCCCCATCTCCCCCATTCGTCACCCAACCCCCACCCCTCCTCCCCCCTTCGCTCGTCACCTCGGGGCGCCATGCCCGCGTCTGGCGCGCCGAAGCCCGGGTCCACGCCTTGGCGGGAGGCGGTGGGTGCCCGGGACGCTCCGTCGTGGCGCGGTGCTCCGCCGCAGCGCGAGCGGCGCCCTGCGGGCGCTAGAGGCGAGGGCCTGCGTCTCCGCAATGCGCCTCGACGAAGGCCCCGGGACCCACCGCAGTTCACGAGAGCTGCGCGCTAAGCGGCCTTTCGACCGCGGGTGCGGGGCGGAGGCGACGGTGTCGGGTGCGGCGCAGTTGCACCGATCGGCCGAGACCCGGCTCGAAGAGCCGACGGCCGATCCGCCTCTGGCGGATGGCCGGCGTAGGGGCTCGGGCGAAGTTAGGTGCAGCGCCGTCGCCCGATGCCTCGCCGCAGTCCCCCGCACTGGCGAACGTGACCGCGAGGGTCCCGCGGAGAGCTCACGCGCGTCTGCGCCTAGGAGTCCGGGGTTGTGGCGAGAAAGAGCGGGGCTACGCGGGGACGGCCTCTCTTGGCGCGTTCGGCTCTCTTTCGCTCGGCAAGTAGGAGGTCCAGGCTGGGTCTGGGTTGCCTGCTGTTGCTACTAGCCAGAGGGCTGCGTGGGGAGCTCTCGGTGTTCTCTTCAGCCTGAGGTTGGCTTCTTGGAGTAGCCGGTCTTCTTTCTTGGCGTTGCAGTTGCGGCAGCTGGCTACGACGTTTTCCCAGGTGTGGGTGCCGCCTCGGCTTCTTGGGACTACGTGGTCGATGTTCTCTGCGTTGCGGTTGCAGTACTGGCAGCGGTGGTGGTCACGCGCGAAGACGGCTCGTCTGCTGAGTGGGACGCGGGTTCTGAAGGGCACGCGTACGAAGTGCACCAGTCGGATGACCGAGGGGGCGGGGATGCTGGTGCGTTCGGAGCGGAACTCGGCGCCGTTGCGCTCGAGGATCTCCGCCTTCTCCTTGAGCACGAGCACGACGGCTCGGCGGGCCGAGACGACGCAGAGCGGCTCGAAGCTGGCGTTGAGCAGCAGCGCTCTCCCCAACTCGAGCGACCTCCTCTCGGACCAGACTGGCGAGGAGTCTACCGGCGCGCCCGCGCCGGCTTGGTCCGACTCCATTGGTCGGCATCGCAGGCGATGCCTCCTGCTCCGGCGGTCGGCGAAGCCGCCGCCTACGCGTTCGTTGCCAGCTGTCGGCGGTGTTCGTCGCGGCACCACTCGAGGTAGGTCACGAGGTCGCCGGGCGCGGGCGCGCTGTCACTGCCGTACTGCGTCTCCAGGCGGAAGTGGAGGTAGGCCGGGTCCGGGCGCGGGATGAACGGTGGTCGCCGCCACCATCCGGGCCGGCTCGTGCGCGCGAGCTGGCGCAGCGCCGTGCGCCACAGCGTCGGACGGATCGCCACTGCGAGGGCAGCGCGCGCCCACGAGCCTCGCGGCGTCGACCGCGTAGGCGGCGGCTTTGCCGACCGCCGGAGCAGGAGGCATCGCCTGCGATGCCGACCAATGCAGGTGCCCACAGTCACAACGGTAGGTCCAGGTACCCTGCCCTCATGGCGCAACCTGCGGCGGCGCGGCGCGTAGACGTCGCCGGGATCTTCGAAGCCTTGTTGCGCAACATCGAACGGGTGATCCAAGGCAAGCGCGAGCAGGTGCGGCTCGCGTTGGTCTGCTTGTTCGCCGAGGGCCACCTGCTCATCGAGGACGTGCCCGGGGTCGGCAAGACCTCGCTGGCCAAGGCGATCGCTCGCTCGATCGCCGCGACGGCGCATCGCATCCAGTTCACCCCGGACCTCCTTCCTTCCGACGTCGTCGGGGTGTCGGTGTGGAACCGGGCGACGAACGAGTTCGAGTTCCGCCCGGGTGCGGTCTTCGCGCACGTCGTGCTGGCCGACGAGATCAACCGCGCGTCGCCGAAGACGCAGTCGGCGCTGCTTGAATCGATGGAAGAGCACCAGGTGACGGTGGACTCGCGCACGTACGCGCTGCCACGACCGTTCCTCGTGATCGCGACCCAGAACCCGGTCGAGCTCGAAGGCACCTATCCCCTGCCGGAAGCGCAGCTCGACCGCTTCCTCATGCGCGTACCGATGGGCTATCCGAGCCGCGACGCCGAAGTCGCCATCCTCGACAGCCAAGGTGTCGCACACGCGGGAGTCGACCAGCTCGAAGCGGTCGTGTCCGCAGCCGACGTGGCGGCCGCAGCCGACGCGATCGTGTCGGTGCACGTCGCTCCCGCGTTGCAGGCGTACATCGTCGATCTGGCCGAAGCGACCCGTCGGCATCCTGATCTCGTGCTCGGCGTCTCCCCTCGTGGTGCGCTGGCACTGCAGCGCGCCGCACGCGCGCTCGCCGCGAGCACCGGGCGCGACTACGTCATCCCTGACGACATCAAGCTCCTTTCCCCCGCCGTGCTCGAGCACCGAGTGCTGCTCGGACCAGAAGCCGAGCTGCGCGGCGTGACGACCGCCGACGTGGTGCACGCCGCCGTGGCATCGGTCGCGGTGCCCGGCACCTCCGGCTGACCTCCGCCATGGAAGGTCGCGGCGTCGCCCCGCCCGCGCCCGGCGTCACCCTGACGCGGCGCGGATGGACGCTCGCAGGCGCCGCGGCCGGGCTGGTGCTCGGTAGCCGCGTGCTCGGAGCCGGACCGCTGGCCGGGCTCGGCATCGGCGCGGCACTCCTCCTTGGCGTCGGCGTCGTGTGGGTACGAGCGCGTCGACCCGCGCTGCGGATGACGCGATCGGTCCGACCGGCGCGACTGCACGTCGGCACCGAGGGGCGCATCGTGCTGGAAGGTGTCACGACGACGGCAACGCCGTTGCTCACGCTCACCGATCGGATCGACGACGGCAAGCGCGCCGCGCGCTTTCTGGTGCCGCCGGGTGACGCTGACGAAACGATCCGTGCCGTGTATCGGATCCCGACCCGGCGACGCGGGCGTCACCTCGTCGGCCCGCTCGTCGGTTCGATCACCGATCCGTTCGGAGTCGTGCGCCGGACGTTCCCGATCACCGAACCCAACGACGTCGTGATCTGTCCGCGGGTGCATGCAGTAGTTCCACCCGCGCGTGGCGGTGGTGGTGAGCCCGCCGCGCACGCTGAAGGTGCGCGGGCTCCTGCGCTCGAGCCGCTCGGAGAGTTCTTGGCCCTGCGCGACTACGAGCCGGGTGACGATCCGAGGCGGGTGCACTGGCGCATGAGCGCGCGCCGGGGCGAGCTGCTCGTACGGCAGGACGAGGCGGCGTCACCCGGACGGGTGGTCCTCGTGCTCGACACCCGATCGCACGTGCACGATGAGGCGAGCTTTGAGTCTGCCGTCGAAATCGTCGCCTCGTTGGCCGTGGCCCTCCGACGCGCGCACGCACCACTCGAAGCGGTCACGACCAAAGGAGAGGTGCTGGGTCGGCCCGGGCCAGGCATGGTGGAGCTGTTGCTCGAGCGGCTCGCCGTGGTCTCCACGGGCGACCCCGACTACCTGACGCGGGTGGTGGCCGGGCTCCGCGATCGCCTCGGTATCGGCGCGGTGGTCGGTGCCACCGGCTACCTCGACGACGAGTTCGCAGACGCGCTGGCCCTGCTGCGGCCGCGTTGTCTCGTCACCGCGATCGCCACCGGGTCGTCGAGCGACGCGCGCGCTCTCATCCCGGTCGTCGACGCTTCGACCGACTTCCCTGCGGCATGGAATCGCTTCGCCTCCCGAAGCTCACGGCGATGGAACCTCGTCAGCTCCCGGTCGTTGTAGCGCTCGGCGCGGTCAGCGCCACGCTTGTGGTCGCGTTCGGCCGCGTGTTCGCGACCGGCGACTACGTGCTCCCCCTCCTCCTCGCCGCGCTCCTTCCGCACGCGATCTGTGCACTGACGCGGTGGCGCGGACTCAGCAGCGCGGCGTCGATCGGCGCGTCGACTGCGGGGCTGCTCGTGCTGTTGATCGTGACGGTGCCGGACGTGATCACCGATCTCGGCGGCCGGCTCAGCGGCGGGTGGCGTGTGATCACGGTCGACGAAGTGCCGATCCGCGCCACCCATGGTGCAGTGCTGTTGGCGGCGATCGTCGTGTGGATCGCAGCTGTGGCCGCCGACGAGCTCGCGTTCCGACGCCAGGCGTCACTGGGCGCACTCGCGCCGGGCTTGATGGTCCTCATCTGGATCGCGGCGCTCGGCCTCGACGACGGCCAATGGGTGGTCGTGGCGGCGTTCGGTGCCTGTGCGAGCGTGTTCCTCGGATTCCAGCACCAGGTCCTGCTCGAGCATCGGCGCACCCGTCTCGGACCGCGGCGGGTGGTCGACGCACCCCGTTTCCTTGCGGCGGGCGCGGTCACTGCCGTCGTTGCGATCGGCCTCGGGGTAGCTGCCGCGCCCGTGCTGCCTGGTGGCGACAAGCCCTTGTTCGAGACGTCGGGCAGCGGCCGCGAAAACTCGGGCGACAGCTATCGCACCAGCGTGCCGCCGCTGCTCGATGTGGGCGACAAGCTCCGTCTCGGCGACGAACAGGTCCTCTTCTCGGTCGAGGCTGAGCGCGAGGACTACTGGCGGATCGTCGCACTCGATAAGTACCGCTCGGTCGGCGGCGGGCAATGGACCCTCACCGCCGAAGGCGACGAGCGCGTCGCCGAGGGCCTCGACGAGTCCGACGCCGAGTTCCCGCTCGAGCAGCATTTCCGGATCCGCGGCTTGAGCGAGCGGTGGATGCCCGCCGCGTTCGAGCCCGTCGAGGTGAGCACCTCGGACGTCCTGGTGGTGCGCTCGTCATCCACGCTGGTGACGCTCGAAGACAGTGTCTTCGGGATGCGCTACACGGTGATCTCCAACGCGCCGACATTGGCGTTGGACGACAGTGCAGCCGCCCGCAGTGACGACCCCGTTCCTGACGAGCTGCGCGAGTTCACCGATCTGCCGGGCGACTTCCCGGCGAGCGTGATCGAGCAAGCCGAGCTCATCACGGCTGGTCTGGCCACGCCTTACGAGCGTGCGTTGGCACTGCGCGAGTTCTTCCGCGACGGATCCTTCACCTACGACCCGAGCGTCGAGTTCGGCGACGACGAAGCGGCCATCGTGAGCTTCTTGGAGAGCAAGAACGGGTACTGCGTGCAGTTCGCGAGCGCGTACGCCACAATGGCCCGCGCGATCGGCATCCCGGCGCGCGTCGCAGTCGGGTTCACCCCTGGCACGCTCGAAGACGGCGTCTACAAGGTGACGAACCACGACGCGCACGCGTGGCCCGAGGTGTGGCTCGGCGAATCGATCGGTTGGACGCACGCGTTCGACCCGACGCCGCCGAGCGCGAGTGCACCCGGCGGCAGCGACCTGCCCGGCGAACCCGAGGCGACCACCGCTCCCGTCACACCTACGACGACGGTGACGTCGCCAACCACCGGGTCGACCACCGTGACTTCCCCACCGTCGACCACACCGGTCACCGGCACCGACGGCGGCGTCACTGTGGATCCCGACCCGAACACGACCGATGAGGGCGCAGGGGGGGTCCCGTGGTTCGCGGCCGTGGTGCTCGCGGTGCTCGTGCTCATCCTCGGTCCGATCGCGATCGTGCTCGGCTTGAAGGCGAGTCGACGTTCGCGTCGGCGTCGTCACGCCGACCCCGCGGTGGCGATCACCGGCGCGTGGGCCGAAGCGGTCGACGACCTCACCGACCATCGCCACGCGTGGGCCCCGTCGAGCACGCCGCTCGAGGTCGCACGGCAGGTTCCCGTACGTGCAGGTGACACGACGGCCGAACCGCTGCGCGCGCTTGCCGATGCATACGGAGCAGTGCGCTACGGGGCGGCTCAGCCCGATCCCGATGAAGTCGACGACGTCTGGGATCACGTCGACACCCTCCATCGCGAGCTCGGCCGTTCACTCGGCTTCGTCGGACGGCTGCGCGCCCGCATGGATCCGTCGACGCTGCGTCGCCGCGAACCGGTGTCGTCGGGAGTGGGGCGCGCCTCGCCTCAGGAACCAGACCCGGCGGGGTGGTCGAAACCCCGCAAGCCCTCCACGAACGACTGACGGTCGCGCGAGAACTCGCGCACATCGGCTTCGACGTCGGCCGCGATGCGATCGACCGCAACGAAGAGCGCAAGCTGCCCATGACGCAACGCGTCGAGGATCTGCCCGTCGTCTCGACACGCCCAGACGTGCTCGCCGTCGGTGACCACCTGCAACTCCCCGATGTCCTCACCCGCCGCGAGCAGCTCTCCCACCGCGCGTCGGACGCGTGTCATCGAAAGCCCGGCATCCAGCAACGACCGCACCATTCGCAGCACGACCAGATCACGGAACGAGTAGGGCCCGCCGCCGTCCGCGGGATCGGACTGCGGCACCACCAGCCCACACCGCTCCCAGTACTCGAGCTGCGCCGCGGAGCACCCGGCCAACCGTGCCGCCTGCTGACCGCTGAAGCCCACGTCGGGTGTTGTACACCCCCGCGACGGGTGCCGCGCTCAGAGAGCGGGCAGTGCAGCGGCGGCTGTGCCGACCGCTGCACTTCCGAGAGCCCGACGCTTGCGAGGGCGACCAGAAAAAGCGGTCAGGAAGGGTCTTCGTCGTCTCGCTGCCAGCGGTCGCGCCCGCGCCGTCCGGCATTGCCGAACATCCCCTTGAGCGCCCCGCCGCGGTTCGCGCTCAGCGACTCCAGTCCGGCGCGCCCCATCTTGCGCACGTGGTGCTCGATCACCAGCAGGCAGGCCAGCATGGCGAGGAAGCCGAGCACCGCCAGCGGCAGCACACTGGTGAACGTGGTGACGAGGAGCACGAGGCCGACGATCAGCCCGAGCACGGCGTACTTGATCATCCGCGCCGAGTGCCGGTACAGGGTCGTGTCCGACACCTGCTGCACGAGCTTCGGGTCGGTGACCGAGAGGTTGGCCTCGATCTCCCGAAGGATGCGTTGTTCGTCCTCGGACAGCGGCATGAAAGGGCTCGTTCGGTGTGCGAGATCGGATCGTGCGACCCGGCGCGCCATTGTCGCGCACCAATGGCCTGGTCTCAACGCGAGGCGACCGGCCGACTGGTACGCCTCAAGGGCCGATCGGTGTGAGCACGCCGCCCGCGGCCGACGACCGGTACGCGGCATCAACCACATGGTGTGCGCGGAGCGCGATCGACGCGTCGGGCCAGCCTTGCTTGCCACCGGCCGTAATCCCGTCGAGGAACGCCTTGGTCGGTACCGCGTACTGCACGATCGGCGCGAGGTACTCGGCCGGCACGTCGAGCTGCCGCTCCCACGTGGGCAGCTCGCCGGGCACGAGAGTCTCCCCCTGACTCGTCTCGATGTGCAGCGGCCCGAGGTGATCGTCGTCGGCCCACAGGTACGCGTCTTCGCAGAACATTTCGAGCCGTCGGCTCGAGCTCCGGCTGAGGATCTGATGCCAGACGCTCAGCAACGTCGCGTGCGAGCCGTCCGGATATCCGAGCGTGAGGACCGCCACGTCGTCGATCCCGGGATGACCGAAGCGCATTGCCGTCTCCGCTCGCACCGACGCCGGCGGTCCGAGGATCCACGCCAGCACATCGACGTCGTGGATCGAATGCTCGAGCAGCGTCCCGCCCCCGGCCTTGGCGACGTCGGCCCGCCATTCGGACGCGTACTGACCCTGGGTCGGGAAGAACTGGTCGTCGCGCAGCGAGGTCGCGAGCGGCCGCCCGTACGCCCCAGACGCGACGGCATCAGCGGTCGCCGCGAACACGGGGGCGTGCCTGAGGACCAGGCCGACCTGGTGTGGCACCTGCTCCAGGAGCGCCGCTACGACCTCACATTCGGCGAGCGTCGGCGCGAGCGGCTTCTCACAGAACACCGCGCGACCACCGTCGACCGCGGCCTGCACCACTGCCCGGTGCTCGGCGGTCCAGGTGCACACCCAGACCACGTCGACCGCGTCGACCAACGCCTCGAGATCCGTGCCGGAGATGGCGCCGTGCGGCTCGGCCATGCGGGCCGCCCGCTCACCGTCGATGTCGCAGGTGTGCGTGACGGCAGCGTCAACCAGCCCCGCCCGGATGACGGCGCGCAGCGCAACCGAGTGCACCATCCCGATGAACCCGCACCCGACGAGCCCGATGTGCAACGTCACGCGTCGCGCTCGCTGCGCGTGCGGACCAATCGGGCCGGCATCACTGCCTCGTCGCCGTAGCGCGCTCGAACCCGGTCGACACTGCGTTCGAGGTCGCCGCGATCGCGGCGCGTCTTTTCGCTGCCGCGAGGGCTCTCCGCGTCATCCAGCCCGAACGCTTCCTGGACCGCGACTGCCTCTTGCAGCTGCGACACCGAGAGACCGAGAAGACGGAGGCCGGCGCCGAGGTCAACCGCCCGCAACAGCTCGGTGCCAATGCGCGCGAAGTCGGCCGCGAGGTCGGTCGGCTCAGCGATCGTCCGGGAGCGCGTGATCGTCTTGAAGTCGCCGTAGCGGAGCTTCAGATGGACGGTACGACCGGCGAGGCCTGCTCTGCGCAACCGTGATGCGACTTTGTCGGCGAATCGGAGCACCTCGCGTTCGAGGATCGTGCGATCCACCACGTCGCGCGGAAAGGTCTCTTCGTGACCGACCGACTTGGCCCGCCGTTCGGTCTCGACGCCACGATCGTCGTGGTTCCAGGCGAGTGCATGGAGGTGTCGACCATGCGCGTCGCCGACCGCACGGGTGAGCGTCTCCTCGGGTAGCGCAGCCAGGTCGCCGATGGTGCGGATGCCGAAGCGATCGAGACGCTTCCGGGTCGCGGGTCCGACTCCCCAGAGCCGTTCGACCGGGAGCGGATGGAGGAACTCGAGCTCCTTGCCGGATTCGACGACGATGAGACCGTCGGGCTTCGAGAGGTCGCTCGCGATCTTGGCGAGGAACTTCGTGGTGGCGACGCCAACCGACGCGGTCAGTCCAGTGTCGTCACGCACACGCGCCTTGATGGCCACTGCGATCTCCGGACCAGTGCCATGCAGACGACGGGCACCGTGGACGTCGAGGAACGCTTCGTCCATCGACAGCGGCTCGACCAGCGGTGTGAACGACCGCAGGATGCCCATGACGTCATGGCTGGCCTCTTCGTAGCGCTCGAAGCGCGGCGCGAGGAACACCCCTTCGGGACAGGCGCGCCGGGCGCGACCCATGGGCGTCGCTGAGTACACGCCGAAGCGCCGGGCTTCGTAGCTTGCCGCGGCCACGACACCGCGGGGACCCAGGCCACCGACGATGACGGGTCGACTCTGGAGCGAAGGGTCGTCGAGCTGCTCGACCGACGCGTAGAAGGCGTCGAGGTCGACATGCAGGATTGCCGGTTCGGTGCCCTCGCTCACGTGGCGCGGCGCACGGAGAGCGCCTCGTGACTCGAACCGTGCACGTCGTAGCGGTAGCCGCGGGGCGCGGTCGGTCCCCAGCGTTCGGCGAGCCATTCGCACAACGGCTCGTGCACCCAACGAGCGCCCGGTGCGAGCCGCACCAGACATTCGTCGATCGGGAGGAACTGCGCCTCGACGACGATGCCGTCGGGATCCTCGACTCGCAGGTCACCCTCATAGGTGACGGCGCGATGGATCTCCGCGCGCAGGATCCATCCGAGTTCGACGGCTTCGCACACCACCTCGTAGAGCGGGCCTTCCCACTCCGTGACGCGCAACCCGGTCTCTTCCTCGACTTCTCGCGTCAGGCCCTCGAGGAGCGAATCATCCTCCGCGTCGATCACACCGCCCGGGGTGCTCCATTCCTCGCGTCCGCCCCGACGCACGTTGCGCACGAGGAGCACTCCGTCAGATGCTTCGACGAGGGCACCGGCCACGAGCCACTCCCGCATGTGGCTCAGGATATGACCCGGCTGTGACACGTTCGATGCCACGCCACAGCCGCCCCGTACCATCACCACTGTGAACGAGCCGGTCGGTCGTGAAGCGCCGCCCACCATGCCCTCGCGCACCGCGTTCCTGCTCGCGTTCGGCAGCGTCATCGTCGCCGGCGTCCTCGGCGGCATCATCGGCTACGGCGTCGCCGACCTCGACTGCGAGCGCAACTGCGACCCGAACCGGCTGCTCGCAACGGTCCTCGGTGCAGCGTTCGGCGCCCTCGGCGTCGGAATCGTCGCAGTCCTCGTCCTGCGCGCCATGTCCGAATGGCGACGCGGTAAGAACCCTTCGTCGAACTAGGCGCCGAAGGACACTCGCCGGAACGCTTCGGCGTACGCCACACCCGCACCGAGACCGGCTTGCTCGGCGCTGGTGCGGAGGAACTCCCGGAACCACTCCCCGGTCTCGGTGAGCTGGCTCTGGTGGCAGAAGAGCGCGTCGATCTTGCGCTCCAACGTGTCACTGATGTCGACCCAGCAATTCGGTTCGAGCGTGCCCGACAGGTAGACGGCGCCGACGTGGTGCACGTCGAGCCCTTCGGCGCGGTGCTCGGGGAAGTAATGAGGGTTGCCGGCGGCGGGAGCGACGGCGTCGAGCGTCGCCCAGCCCGTGACTCGGTGATCGCGGTGGTTGAAGTATGCGTCTCCGAAGAGCACGGCCATCGGGTCAGGACACAGGACGATCTCGGGCTTCACCTCGCGCACGCAGCGAACGATCGAACCGACGAGATCCCGGTTGTCGTTGATCTCGCCGTCGCCGTAGTCGAGGTGGAAGTGGTCGACGAAGCCGAGCTTGGCTGACGCGGCTTCGGTCTCCTCGATGCGGATGCGCGCGAGCTCGTCGAGGTCAGCGTCGGGGTCGTTGGTGCCCTTCTCCCCGCGAGTGGTGATGAGCACCCACACCGACGTGCCGGCGTCGGCCCAGCGGGCCAGCGTGCCGCCCGCGGAGATCTCGGGGTCGTCCGGGTGGGCGTAGACGGCAAGTGCCCGCGCGGGGGCGTCGGTGATCAGCGTCATCGATCGAGTGCGCGCAGCGCAGCGATCGCACGGTCGATGCCCGGGTCGTCGACGTCCTTGTGCGTCACGAACCTCACGGTACGTGCGTCGATGGTGCCGCACCGCACTCCCTGCTCTTCCAGGCGGGTGACGATCTTGTCGGGCAGGTCCTGGACTGGCGCACACACGATGTTCGTCTGCACTGCACTCGGGTCGATGCTCCCGGGGAACTGGTCGGCCAGCGCTTCGGCGAGTCGACGGGCTCGGCCGTGGTCCTCGGCGAGCCGGTCGACCATCTGCTCGAGCGCAACGATTCCAGCCGCGGCCAGCACCCCCACCTGGCGCATCGCTCCGCCCATGCGAGCGCGTTCGTCGCGGGCTGCGGTCATGACATCGAGCGATCCGCACAGCAGCGAACCGACCGGCGCGGACAGCCCTTTCGACAGACAGAACATCACGGTGTCGCATCCCGTTGCGAGGTCCGCCGGGGATGCGCCGACGGCCACCGCCGCGTTCCAGATGCGCGCGCCGTCGCAATGCACTCGGAGGCCGTGACGCCGCGCGGTCGCGGCCACTGCGTCGACGTCCTCGGCGCGCCACGGTCGCCCGCTGTCCGGCATGTGCGTGTTCTCGATCGAGATCGCCGAAAGCGGCGGCAGGTGGTGCGCCTGATCGGCAACCGCGTCCTCGATCTGCTGCGCGGTCAGGACCCCACTCGGATCCGCGAGCGGCCGCAGCTGCACGCCGGCATTGCGAGCCGCGGCGGCTCCTTCGTAGCGGTACACGTGAGCACGTTCCGGGCACGCGACCTCAGTGCCGACCCGAGTGATGAGCCGCAGCGCGAGCTGGTTGGCCATCGTGCCGGATGGAACGAAGAGGGCGGCGTCCTTGCCCAGCAACCCCGCAGCCAACGCTTCCAGGCGATTGACGGTCGGGTCCTCCCCGTACACGTCGTCACCGACCTCGGCGTCGGCCATCGCACGCCGCATCTCGGGAGTTGGCGTCGTGACGGTGTCAGAGCGCAGATCGACCCAGCCGTCATCGGCACGTTCAGCCATGCTTCGCACGATCCTTGATCGGGCGCAGGAGGCCCTCTTGGATCACCGTGACCGCGACGATCCCGTCTTCGCGGAACACGTGGCCGACCGCGAGACCGCGAGCGTTCGACGCCGACGGGCTTTGCTGGTGGTACAGCAACCACTCGTCGGCGCGGAACGGGCGGTGGAACCACATCGCGTGATCGAGGCTCGCCATCATGAACCGGCCGTCGTGGCCGATGGCGTGGGGCAAGGTCGCGGTGTCGAGCAGCGTGAGGTCCGATGCGTAGGCGACAACGCAAGCGTGCAACAGCGGATCGTCGGGCAGCGCACCATTCGTCTTGATCCACACGTCTTGGGTTGGTTCGCGCGGCGCGGGCTCCAACCAGTGCGGATCCTTCACCGGACGCGAGTCGATCGGGCGGTCGCGCACGAGCCATTCGACCATGCTCTCGCCGAGTCGCGGCAGGTAGGGCTCGAGCCGTTCGCGGAACGTCGGGAGCTCCTCCGGCGCCGGCACCGCGGGCATCTCCATCGAGTGGTCGGGGCCGTCCTCGATGATCTGGAACGATGCGGCAAGGTTGAAGATCGCCTTGCCGTGTTGGATCGCGACGACGCGGCGCGTCGTGAACGATTGCCCGTCGCGGATGCGGTCGACCTCGAAGATCACCGGGATGTTGGGATCGCCGGGCCGCAAGAAGTATGAGTGGAGCGAGTGGACGGGACGATCGTCGCTCACCGTGCGGCCGGCGGCGATGAGTGCTTGCGCGGCGACCTGACCGCCGAAGATGCGTTGCCGGTCCTCGTCGGGGCTCACGCCGCGAAAGAGGTTCTCCTCGAGCGCCTCCAGCTCCAACAGGTCGAGAAGATCGTCGAGCGGTGTTCCCATCAGCCCTCACCGCCCGCGCCGTCGCGCCTCACCCGAGAAACACTTCCAGCTGCTCCAGCAGCTCGCGCGGGACGGTCTTGAGCTCCTTGATCGCGTCACCGATCGGGATGCGCACGATGTCGGTCCCCGCCAACGCGACCATCTTGCCGAAGTCCCGCGCCTGCGCGGCATCGGCGGCTTCGAGCCCGAAGCGAGTTGCGAGAATGCGATCGAAGGCGGTCGGTGTGCCGCCGCGCAAGATGTGACCAAGGATCGTCACGCGCGTCTCGAACCCGGTGCGCTCCTCGATCTCAGGTCCGAGCAGGTTCCCGATGCCGCCGAGCCGCACGTGGCCGAACTCGTCGACTCCCGGGTCTTGCGTGGCCATCGTGCCCTCCTTGGGCACCGCGCCCTCGGCGACCACCACGATCGAGAAGCCCGCGCCGCGCGAATGACGCTGCGCGATCCGGTCGCACACTGCCCCGACGTCGAACGGCTCTTCGGGTACGAGGACCACGTCGGCACTACCGGCCAGTCCTGAGTGCACCGCGATCCATCCGGCATGGCGGCCCATGACCTCCACGACCATCACGCGGTCGTGGCTTTCTGCGGTCGTGTGCAATCGATCGATCGCGTCGGTGGCGATCTGCACCGCGGTGTCGAAACCGAAGGTGACGTCAGTCCCCGAGAGGTCGTTGTCGATCGTCTTGGGAACGCCCACGACGGCGACGCCGTGGTCAGAAGCAAGGCGTGCCGCAACACCGAGTGTGTCCTCGCCGCCAATGGCAACCAGCGCATCGATGCCCACGCGCTCGATGGTGGCGAGCACCGCCTCCACTTGCGCAGGATCCTTGAAGGGATTGGTGCGCGACGTGGGAAGGATGGTGCCGCCGCGGTGCAAGATTCCGCGGGTCGCCGAGATCGAGAGCGGCATCTGCTCGTCCTCGACCAGGCCGCGCCAACCGTGACGGAAGCCGACCAGCTGGTGCTCGTAGTGCGCTTCGCCCTGACGCACAACGGCCCGGATGACGGCATTCAACCCCGGACAGTCGCCACCACCCGTGAGGAGACCGATGCGCATGAGTTCCTCTCGTTCGCGCGTCGTGCCCATCCTGCCTCAACCGGCCCGAGCCGGCCGCCGGGAGGATGAGCGCGCGGATCAAGGGCGGCGCCGGTAATGTCGTCGGCGCGTGGCGCGTGCTTCGAAGCAGAAGGTCGAGGACGCGGCGAAAGCCGTCCTGATCGAGGGTGAGCGGGTCACCTCAACCGGCGAGTGCTGGGCCGTGCAAGCCCGGTCCCGTGTGCCCCTGGCGTTCCTCGCGCGCCGCCAGTACTTGATGGCCCTCACCGACCGCCGCGTGCTCGTGTTCAACGCGGGTCGCGGCGGCCCGACTGCCTCCGACCTCGTGATCGGCAAGCGCTACAAGACCTTCACCTTGGAGAAGGTCAAGCGGCGTCGACCGCTGGTGCAGGTCTCGCTGCTCGCGTCTGGCGGCAACCGGCTGGTCTTCGAGTTCCGTCGCCGCCAGCGTGAGCTCGCAGGTGAGCTGATCGCGCGGCTCACCCCTCCTCCCCCGTCGCACGCGGCTCAGCTGCCGAACGCAGCGCCCACGCTCGCCGCGAAGCTGGCCGACGTGCTCGACGAACCGGGCGACACGAAGTCCGGCGAGTCGGTGTTCTGGGGTTCGCAATCCTGACGGGTCGGCGCGCCCGGACCACCTCCCGATGAGCATCACCCTTGCGATCGACGCGGGCACGACCGGCGTGCGCACGGTGGCCGTCGACGAGCACGGCGCTCCGGGCCTGTTCGCGTACCGCGAGTTCCCGCAGCACTTCCCCCGCCCTGGTTGGGTGGAGCACGACGCCGACGACATCTGGGCCGCGACCGCGGCCACGCTCGCCGAAGTCGTGGAGCAACTCGGCACGGTCGACACCGTCGCCGGCATCGGCATCACGAACCAGCGCGAGACCACCGTGGTGTGGGATCGGGTGACCGGCCGACCGCGGCACCACGCAGTCGTGTGGCAGGACCGCCGCACAGCGGGTCGTTGCGATGACTTGCGTGTCGGCGGGCACGAGGCGCTCATCCGCGCGCGCACCGGGCTCGTGCTCGATCCCTACTTCTCCGCCACGAAGCTCGAATGGCTCTTCACCAAAGGCGGCGTCGACACGGACGCGGACCTTGCGTTCGGCACGGTCGACTCGTGGGTGCTCTGGAACCTCACCGGCGGGACCCACGGCGGTGTGCACAGCACGGATACGACGAACGCGAGTCGAACTCTGCTCTTCGACCTCGACACGCTCGACTGGTCCGACGATCTCCTTGCCCTCTTCGGTGTGCCGCGCTCATGCCTTCCCGAGGTGCGACCGAGCCTCGGACGCTTCGGGGTCACCGACCCCACGTGCGCGGCGGGCCTGCGCGTCCCGGTCAGCGGGATTGCAGGTGACCAACAGGCGGCGCTCTTCGGTCAGGCCTGCTTCGAGCCGGGAATGACCAAGAACACCTACGGCACCGGCTCGTTCGTCCTGATGAACGTCGGCTCGAACCGACCCGCGCCGGTCGACGGCCTCCTGACCACAGTCGCATGGACGACTGCCAACGACGTCGCCTACGCGCTCGAGGGCGCGATCTTTGCCACCGGCGCGGCGGTCCAGTGGCTGCGCGACGGGCTCGGCATCATCGACGACGCCGCGGAGACGGGCCCGCTCGCCGAGAGCGTCCCCGACACCGGCGGCGTCGTGATGGTTCCCGCACTCACCGGCCTCGGATCACCGTGGTGGGACCCATACGCGCGCGGCGCCATCCTCGGCATCACCCGAGGCACCACCCGCGCGCATCTCGCTCGCGCGGTCGTCGAGTCCATGGCGTGGCAGACCCGCGACGTCGTCGACGCCATGACCGCAGCGTCCGGCCACGCCATCACCGAGCTCCGAGTCGACGGCGGCGCCAGCGTCATGAACATCCTCTGCCAGTTCCAATCCGACGTCCTCAACGTCCCGGTACGCCGTCCAAAGGTGAAGGAGACCACCGCCCTCGGCGCGGCGTATCTCGCAGGAATCGCCGAAGGCGTCTGGAGCTCCCCGGTCGACGCAGCAGCAGCCTGGCAAGAAGAAGCCGCGTACGAACCGGAGATGTCGACCGACGAAGTGCAACCCCGCTACGAGGAGTGGAAGCGCGCGGTCGAACGATCCCGAGGCTGGGCGACCGAAGCCGCCGAGTAGCTACGCGGCAGCAGTAGAAGGTTGGAGCGGTGCGACGTGCGCGATGTCGGTCGGTACGTCCTCGGCGCGCTTCGTCGCGTACGTGTCCTGGTACTCGTACGCTCCGCAGAGCTGGACGATCTCGAACATGAGCTCATCGGTCAGCTGCCGCAGCGCGAGTCCCTCGGTGTCCTCGGCGTAGCGAGCCGCGTCGATGGGCGCACCGAAGCGGATGTTCACGGTGCGGAAGAGGCGCGGCAGCTTCTTGTTCACCGGCTGACACTCGTCAGTGCCGACCATCCCGACCGGGATGATGGGTGCACCCGTTCGCATGGCGAGGCGCGCCACCCCGGTGTGCCCGCGGTGAGTGAACCCGTCACGGGTGCGCGTGCCCTCGGGGTAGATCGCGAACACCCCGCCACTCTCGAGGACGTCGGTGGCCGCGGCGAGTGCTCCCTCGCTGGCGCTCCCGCCCTCGCGACGGATGGGGATCTGGCCGACACCGCGGAAGAACCACGCGGTCTTCTTCGAGTCGAAGTACTCGGCCTTGGCGACGAAGGTGACCCGGCGCCCGACGACCAGCGGCAGGAAGAGCGAGTCGAGGAACGAGCGGTGGTTCGCGGCGAGGATCACCGGACCCTTGCGGGGCACGTTGACACGCCCATGCACTCGAACCCGGTACAGCCCGCGGAGAAGGGGCGTGAGCACCCCCTTCATGATCCAGTAGAGCATCCGAGTTCAGACTAGAAGCGCTGAGGCTTGGTTACGAGGGGCGAGCGCGGCCCGCGACCGCTGGATTGCAACGGTCAACCGAGCTTTTCGAGCGCCTTCCGGATCCCGCGGACGGCCTGGCCGATCCGCTGCTCGTTCTCCACAAGGGCGAAGCGCACGAACCCCTCGCCACCGGGACCGAACCCCATGCCCGGGGCGACGGCGACCTTTGCGTCCTGCACGAGCTTCTTGGCGAACTCGAGGCTGCCGAGCTCCTCGTAGGGCTCGGGGATCTTCGCCCAGACGAACATCGTGCCCATGGGCTTCTCGATCTCCCACCCGATTCGGGCGAGGCCGTCGATCAACGCGTCACGCCGGCCGCGGTAGACCTCGTTCACCTGCTTCGGGAAGTCGGGCTCTTCGTTCATCGCGACCGTTGCCGCGATCTGGATCGGCTGGAACGTGCCGTAGTCGAGGTAGCTCTTGATCTTCGCCAACGCAGCGACGACTTCGGCGTTGCCGAGCACGAAGCCCATGCGCCACCCGGCCATCGAGAACGACTTCGTGAGCGTGTAGATCTCGACCGCGACGTCGGTCGCCCCCTCGACCTGGAGGATCGACGGTGGATCGTGCCCGTCGAACGCGAGGTCGGCGTAGGCGTTGTCGTGCACCAACAGCACGTCGTGCTCACGGGCGAAGTCGACCATCGCCTGCATGAACTCGAAGTCGACGCAGGTCGTGGTCGGGTTGTGCGGGAAGGACAGCACGATGACCCGCGGCCGGGGCCAGGACTCCTCCCAGGCCTCGAGCAGGTTGGCGAAGAAGTCCTGGTCGGGTCCGAGCCGGACATGGCGGACGTCGGCGCCGGCGAACAACGGACCCCAGATGTGGATCGGGTACGACGGGCTCGGCACGAGCGCAGCGTCACCCGGCCCGAGCAGCACCCACATCAGGTGCGAGAACCCCTCCTTCGCACCGATGGCTGTGCACGCCTGCGTCTCGGGATCGAGCTCGACCCCGAAGCGACGCTGGTAGAGGTCGGTGATCGCGAGGCGAAGCTTCGGGATGCCGCGGCTGGCGGAGTAGCGGTGGTTCTTCGGGTTGCGCGCCGCATCGCACAGCTTCTCGACCGCCACCGTCGGTGACGGGAGATCGGGATTTCCGAAGCCGAGGTCGACGACGTCTTCGCCAGCTCGCCGCGCATCGATCTTCAGTGCATCGATGGTGGCGAACACATACGGCGGCAAAGCGTCGATGCGGCGGAAGTCCACGCAACGACGGTACCAGGGGTGCGCGCCAGGATCCTCGGGGCTCTTGCAGGTGTCAGCGTCACTGGCGGAGACGGAGCCTGCGGAGTCGACCGAGAGTGGACGGAGCCTGCGGAGTCGACCGACAGGGCAGGTACCCTGCGCCGCAGCGAACGACGCAGAGAAGCGAACGACGCACATTGAAGGAGCCGGGATGTCGGAGAAGCTGTCGATCTCGACGGAGCACTGCACGACCGAGCGCGATGGACCTGTCGTGATCATCACCATGAACCGGCCAGAGAAGAAGAACGCGCTCAGCCCCGCAATGCTCGTCGGCTTGGCCGACGCGTACGCCTACGTCGACGACACCGTTGACGTACGCGCCGCCGTGCTCACCGGTGCCGGCGGCGCGTTCTCCTCAGGCATGGACCTCGTCTCGTTGAACCAACCGCGGAGCGAGTACGTCGAGAAGCGGATGAGCGAAGAGCCGGACATCCACTGGAAGGGTCTGCTGCGCAACTACCGCTGCTCCAAGCCGATGATCGCCGCGGTCGAGGGCTACGCGGTCGCTGGCGGCACGGAGATGCTCCAGGGCACCGACATCCGGATCGCGGGCGAGGGGGCAACGTTCGGGGTGTGGGAGGCCCGCCGTGGCCTGTTTCCGCTCGGCGGGTCCGCCTGT
>Ga0194128_10000028_pt1 | contig 223761 bp, 195 predicted proteins | sample TA2KigCa65mmetaG_FD_148650 | JGI IMG/M metagenome (GOLD analysis project Ga0194128, IMG submission 148650) | Freshwater microbial communities from Lake Tanganyika, Tanzania - TA2015037 Kigoma Deep Cast 65m | ecosystem: Environmental > Aquatic > Freshwater > Lake | place: Tanzania: Lake...
GCCATCGCCCGCAAGGTGGACGGGCTGGGGGTCAGTTGCCCCGACCCGGAGGCCATCCGCCCCAACATCGAGCGCGCCAAGGCCGCCGGTATCCCGGTAATCGTACTTAACACCGCCGACCCCAAGGCCGGCACCCCCAGGGCTCTGCCCACCCTCTTCTACGTCGGGGCCAGCGAGTACCTGGGCGGCCAGGCCAATGGCCGGGCGGTGCTGGCCGAGGCCGAAAAACGCGGTCTCAAACTCGAACGGGCCCTCTGCCCCATCCAGGAGGTGGGCCACAGCGGCCTGGAGGCCCGGCTGGCCGGCTTCCGCAGTGTCCTGGAGCCAGCCGGGGTGGCGGTGGACGGCCTGACCATCTCCAACGACGTGGAGCAGTCGGCCGGCCTACTCTCTGATTACTTCCTCAGCCACCCCCAGACCCGCGCCATCGCCACCCTGGGCCCCCTGCCGGCCGACGCCTTCTACCTCTACGCCGACGAGCAGGGAAAGCAGCCAGGGGAGATCCTCCACGTCACCCACGACACCAGCCCGGCCATCTTCCAGCACATCCGGCGGGGGTACACCCTCCAGGCCATCGACCAGCAGCCCTATCTCCAGGGCTACCTCACCGTGGTCTTTCTCTACCTCCACCGCGAGTATGGCCTGACCCTGGCCGCCGACGCGCTGACCGGCCCCTTCGCCATCACCGCGGCCAATCTGGGGTCCATCGAAGCCCTGGTGCAGTCCGGGGTGCGCTAGTGGGTCGCCTCTCCCGCCACCCCTCCGCCGGCGCCATGGCCGGCTTCGGGGTCCTCTTCCTCTTCTTTTCCCTGCTCTCCCCCGACACCTTCCTCTCCCACAACTCCCTCTCCTCCATCCTCACCAGCCAGGCCGTGCCCGGCATCGCCGCCATCGGCATCACCTTGCTGATGATCGGCGGCCAGTTCGACCTGTCGGTGGGCAGCATCATGGGGGTGGCCTCCCTGGTCTTCCTCTACAGCGTGGTGCAGGGGATGGACGTGCTCCTCGCCGCCTTCCTGGCCCTGGGCGCCGGGGCGCTGCTGGGACTGGTCAACGGGCTCCTGCTCGAATGGACCGGCATCCCCTCCTTCATCGTCACCCTGGGCACCATGCTGATCTACCGGGGGATCTGTCTGAGCGCCATCTCCGGGGGCAGCATCATCCGCTACGCCGACTACGCCGACCATGACCCCCTGATCCCCGTCCCCGGCACCTCCTGGCATCTGGACTTCTTCTGGCTGCTCAACGGCCAGGTAGAGGGACTGGAGGGCAACTACCGGCTCTCCATCCTGTGGTGGCTGCTGCTGGTGGTCCTCTTCGGCGTCCTGCTGAATCACACCCGTTTCGGCAATGCCCTCTACGCCGTTGGCGGCAATCCGCAGGCGGCGCGGGCCCAGGGGGTGGCCGTGAATCGGGTCCGCCGCTGGGCCTTTGTGTTGTCCGGGTTGCTGGCATCCCTGGGCGGCATCATCCAGGTGGCCCGGCTAAAGAGCGTCGATCCGCTGCGTGGGGAGGGCCTCGAACTGGAGGTGATCGCCGCCGCGGTGATCGGCGGCACCCTGCTCAGCGGCGGGTACGGCAGCGTGTTGGGCGCCGCGGTTGGGGTGGCCCTCACCGGCATGCTGCGCACCGGCCTGGTGCTTCTGGGGGTGCCTGCCAACGCCTTCCGCGGCGCCCTGGGCGCCCTGATGATCGCCGCGGTGGTGATCAACACCCTAGCCCGCAGGAGAACCTGAGCCGTGGACCCCTTGCTCGAACTGCGCGGGGTGGAGCAGACCTTTGGCCGCCTGGTCGCACTCCATCCCATCGACCTGAGCCTGAGAGCCGGCCAGATCACCGCCCTGCTGGGCGACAACGGGGCGGGCAAGTCCACCCTCATCAAGGTGATCACCGGCTTCCACCCGCCCCGCCGGGGACAACTACTCTACGAGGGCGCTCCAGTGCGCTTCACCTCGCCCCAGCAGGCCCGAGATCGGGGCATCGAGGCGGTGTACCAGGACCTGGCTCTGGTCCCTCGGTGCAGCATCGCCCGCAATTTCTTTTTGGGCCGCGAGCCCACCCGCCGGCCCTTTGGGCTTTTGGATCTGGCCGCCATGAACGAGGGCGCCCGCCGGGCCCTGGGGGAGATCGGCATCGCGATCCGCGACCCCCAGGATCCGGTCGAAACCCTGTCCGGGGGGGAGAGGCAGGCCGTGGCCATCGGCCGGGCCGTGTACTTCGGCTCCCGCCTGCTCATCCTCGACGAGCCCACCTCAGCCCTCTCCATCGGCGAGACCCGCAAGGTGCTGGGTTACATGCGCCAGGCCAGGGACCGGGGCCTGGGGGTGCTCTTCATCACCCACAACCTGCACCACGTCTACGAGGTGGCCGATCACCTGGTGGTGCTCAGCCACGGCCGCGTAGTGGCCGACGCGCCCCGCGACCAACTCATCCCGGAACAGACTGCCGAGTTGATCATGGAGGGCCGGCTCTCCCCGCGCTGAGCCGGCCCCTATTGCCCACCCCCCCCTTGCGCGTTATTATTTGCGAACAGTCATGCTCAGCGGAGGAAGGAGCGCTATGGCAGCGACAGTCGAGGAACTGACCATCCACTACGAGGAAGAGGGCCAGGTGCTGCGCCGGGAACTGGCCAAAGATATCCTGACCCGCGGGTCGTGGACCACCATCATGTTCCTCTACCAGGATCTCGACCGCAAGAGCGGCGAGTACGGGCCCCACAAGGTCTCCATCCGGCGCTACCAGAAGCGCGAGGGCTCCTACGTGCAGCGCAGCAAGTTCGAGATCTCCAGCGGTGGCCAGGCCAAGGAGATCTGCAGGAAGATCCAGGAATGGTTCCCTGAACCTGCCGCCTAAACACACCTGCCTAGGGCCCCAGCCAGCAGCGGGGGAAGGGCACTGCCAATCCAGGAGAAGACGCCAATGGCCCAGCCCCCCCTCCGCGCGGTGATCGTCGGGCTGACAGGTATCGGCGCTGCCCGGCCCGCCTCCGATCCCTCGCAGCCTATCTACCATCCAACCCCACCTTCCCACGCTGCGGCCTATCAACACCACCCCCGCACCGAGTTGGTCGCCGTCTGCGACCTGCGGACCGCTGCCCTCGAGGATTTCCGCCAGACCTGGCAGGATGTATGGCCCAACCTCCACTACTACACTGATTATGCCCTGATGTTGCGGGAGCAGCAGCCCGAGCTGGTCAGCATCGCCACCTCGGATCACGCCCACGCCGACGTCTGTGTGGCCGCCACCCAAAGCGGGGCCAGGGCCATCCTCTGCGAGAAACCCATCGCCACCACCCTGGCCGATGCCGACCGGATGATCGGCGCCACCGCCGAGCGCGGTGTGCTCCTCTCCGTCGAGCATACCCGCCGCTGGGACCCTCTCTACCTGCGGGTCAGGCAGCTCCTCCACAGCGGAGAGTTGGGCCCCCTGCGCACCATGACCGCCGAGTTGTTCAGCCCCCGGGCCATGCTCTTCCGCAATGGCACCCACCTCATCGACCTGTTCAGTTTCTTCGGCGAGGCAGACCCCCTCTGGGTGGTAGCAGACCTGGAGGACGGCTTCGAAGACTACCGGGCGTACAAAGGGGATGGTGGGCGCAATCCAGATCTCGAACCCTATGCCTCTGCCTATATACGCTTCGCCGGCGGCATCCGCGGCTTCTACAACTCCTACAAGGCCGCATACCCCGGTTCCGGCTTCAGTCTGGTCTGCGAGGAGGGGGTGGTGCGCATGACCGACCAAGGCGCACAGGTAAGCGTGGGCCGCAGCTTCACCGAGCTCTGGACCCGGGACCTGGTGCCGGGGACCTTCCTCCACACCCGGCAACTGGGCGCCCTGGCCGAACTCGTCCATGTACTCGAGAAGGGCGGTACCCTGATCTCCCCCGGCCCCGAGGCCCGCAAGGCGCTGGCCCTCACCCTGGCCATGCTCGAGTCCCATTGCCGGGGCAATATCCGCGTGGACCTGCCTCAGCCCTAGCCCATGTGGCGGGCCACCCTCCTGCTGCTCCTCCCCGCTCTGAGCCAGGCCCAGCCCGCCCTGAAGCCGGTTCCCCTGGACCTGCCCTGCCGCTACGGGGTGATCGGCCTGCGCCCTTCCCAAGCCGCCCCCGACACCTTGGAGGTGCTGGGCCTGGTCCCCGGCGGGCCGGCCTCGCGCGCCGGCCTGCAAACCGGCGACCGCATCCTGGCCTCCCCCCCTTACGCCCTGCGCCGGGCAGAGGACCTGGCGCGGCTGGTGCAGAGCCGGGCACCGGGCGACACCCTGAACCTGCTGGTAGATCGGCGGGGCGAGATCTTTTCCTCCTCCTGCGCGGTCGCCGACCGGCTCGCCCTCTTCAGCTTCATGGGCGCCCCCCCAAGGCCTTTGCCCTTCACCCCCAACCCGGTGGAACAGGGGGTCGGGGCCCTGCTGTCCCGCCAACCCGGCGCCCTGGAGCGGTTGACCTTTGCCCTGGCAGCCGAGGACCTGGCGTACGGGGCCGACTGCCGCCTCAACCTGCCCCGCCGCGCCCTGCTCCACCCACTTTCGGCCCGGCAGGTTCTGGCTGAACTCGAAACCGCCGGTGCCGAAACCGATCTGATGCACCTGCTGGCCAGGGCAGCAGCCCACCTGGACCTGGGCCTGCACTCCCTGGCCCCTACCCCCCTCAAAGGGGATTCCCTGCTGGGGGCACTAGCCCCCGTCTTCCTCGCCAACCAGTGGGTCGAAACCGCCCTGTCCCCCCTGTCCCCGGAGGAGCTGCAGGCCCTGTGCGCCGGGGCCCCGGCCCTGCTCCGAACCCTGGCCGACCATCCCAGCCCCGACCTGGGCGACATCCTGCTCGACGCCCAACTGCGGCGGATGCTGGGCCTGGCCAAGCGGGTAGACCTGGCCCCGCTTTTCCGGGCTGCCGCCGGGTTGGCCTCCCTCTCCACCCCGAGCGCTCTGACTGCCCTGCGCCGGCTCTCCCGATCCCCGACCTCCGTCCCCACCCGCCCCCCAGGAATCGAAGGGGAATTGCTCTTTGCCCACCTCACCCCCCAGGGCTGGATCCTGGTTGGCGGGGAGGGCCCCAACCACTACCGGGGCGAGGCGACGGTGCTCATCGACCTGGGAGGGGACGACATATACGAGCTCGATCCCCTGCCCCCGGTCTTCCTGAGCATCGACTACCAGGGGAAGGACCAATACCGGGGTGCGGTCGCCGCCCCAATCGCCGGGGTGGCCCTGGTGCTGGACCTGGAGGGGGATGATCGGTACGAGGCCGGCTGGCTGGGCCAGGGTGCGGCCTTCTGTGGGGTGGGTGTGCTGCTGGACCGGGCCGGCAGCGATCAGTACCAGGCCGCCGAGTACGCCCAGGGCGCCGCCCTCTTCGGGGCCGGCCTGCTCCTCGATCAGGAGGGGAACGACACCTACTCGGCCGCCCGCCATGGCCAGGGCCTGGGCGGCCCCAGGGGCTTTGGCCTGCTGCGCGACGCCCAGGGGGACGACCAGTACCGGGTTGACGGCAAGGTACCCTCCGCGTACGGGGACGAAGGGCTGTTTGAGGGCTGGGCCCAGGGGGTGGGCTGCGGGGTGCGGGGCTATGCCGAGGGGGGCATCGGCCTGCTCCTCGACCAGAGGGGGAACGACCAGTACCAGGGGGGGAATTTCGCCCAGGGGACCGGCTACTTCTTCGGCCTGGGGGCCCTGGTGGACCGGGGCGGGGACGACCGGTACCTGGGCGGACGCTACGCCCAGGGCACGGCGGCGCACCAGGCCGTGGGCCTGCTCTGCGACCGGGAAGGAAGTGATCGGTACGAAAGCCGACCCGCCCTTGGCCAGGGCAGCGCCTGGGATGCGGCCCTGGGCGCGTTGTTCGACCTGAGCGGGGACGACCGGTACCGGGGCGGGGAGTTGTCGCAAGGGGCCGGGGCCATGAACGGCCTGGGCCTGCTCTACGACCGCCGGGGCCGCGACACCTACCAGGCCCTCTCAGGCCAGGGGGCCGGCGGCAGCCTGGAGTACTGGGGGGGCCGCGACGCCCCCAACCTGGGGCTGCTGCTGGACGGAGGGGGCCGGGACTCCTACAACCTCCCCGGCCGGGGCGACCGGACCGGGTTCAGCGAGCCGGGCCTGGGTTTCTTCGAGGATCAATGAGCCCCTACTTGTGCTCCTTGTACGCGATGCAACTGATCTCCACCTTGAAACCAAAGACCAGGGTCACCCCCCCCACGCAGGCCCGGGAGGGAAAGCCATTCCTGAAATACGAGGCGTAGACCTTGTTCATGGTGTGGTAGTCCTCGATGTCGGCCAGGTACACCGTGGCGCTTACCACGTCATCAAAGGTATAGCCGTGCTCACCCAAGATCCGGCCGAGGTTCTCCATCACCTGCCGGGTCTCGGCCTCTACCGACTCCTTTACGTCCTTACCCGCCGCATCGCGGGCCACCTGCCCGCTGACGTACAGCGTGTTCCCCGCCTGCCGCGCCGGGCTGAAGGGCAGCTTGCTCAGGGGCACGGACTCCTGGGCTGCAGCACCACCGGCCAGCAGGACCAGGGCCCAGATCCAGAACTTTTCCATCGCTCTTCCTCGCTTGGAGATCCATTGCAGGTATGATGTTTACCACGATAGTCAATGCCAGGTTGACGGGCAAGTCCCCATGGGCGTATGTACGTTCGTGGCCTTGCCCTACCGCCCTTTTCCGGAGATGGAGCCATGGAACGCCGGAGCTTTGTCAGACATCTGGCTGCCGGCCTGGCCGGCCTGCCCCTGCTGCCCCACCTCAGCGCCGCGGCCAACGAGCAACTCCAGTCCCTGGCCGCCGACCTGCGAACCCTCGCCCCGGGCCCGGCCCAATGGCGGCGGGTCCGCGACGAGTTCAACTACACCCCGGGCCTGATCCACCTCAACTGCGGCACCATCGGCGCCACCCCCCGCCCCATCGTCGAGGCCCTCTGCGCCCTGCTGCACGAGCTGGAGAGCAGCCCCTACCACCACACCTTTGAGGGCAGCGGTCTGTACGGCCGCATCGAAGGGGTGCGGGAGAAGGCCGCGGCCTTCGTGGGGGCCGCCGCCGACGAGATCGCCCTGACCAGCAACACCACCGAGGGCATGAACGGGGTAGCCACCGGCATCGACCTGCGCGAGGGCGACGAGGTGCTGACCACCGACCACGAGCACGGGGGGGGCATGGTGGGCTGGCAGTACATGGCCAAACACCGGGGCGCTCGCATCGTGCAACTGCGGATCCCCCCTCCGGCCCGGTCTGCCCAGCAGATCCTCGACCTGGTGGCCGCCCATCTCAGCCCCCGGACCCGGGTGTGTTTCTTTAGCCATGTGGAAACCATCACCGGCACCCTGATGCCCATGGCCCGGATCAGCGACCTGGTCCGCCCCAAGGGCATCCTGCTGGTCTGCGACGGGGCCCAGGCCCCCGGCATGGTGGACGTTGACCTCAAGGCCCTTGGGGTGGACGCGTATGCATCGAGCAGCCACAAATGGATGCTCGCCCCCAAAGGCAGCGGCCTGCTCTACATCCGCAAGGAGGCCCAGGAGCAGATCCACCCGGTGGTGGTCCACTCGGGGTTCGGCGCCTACTCGGCCTCGGTGGGCACCCGCAGTTGGCCCCAGCTCATCGCCCACGGCCTCACCATGGACTTCCACAATGCCATCGGGCGGCCCCAGGTCCAGGCCCGCTGCCGCCAGCTCAACACCTATCTGCGCCAGCGCCTCGACGCCCTGCCTCACCTGCGCTGCCTGACCCCCGCCGATCCCGAACTCTCCTCTCCGGGGATCGTCACCTACGCCCTCGACAAGGGCAAGAACGGCGAGATCGCCGCTCAACTCCACGGCCAGCACAACATCTGGGTCAAACCCGCGGCCGGGACCTACACCCTGCCCGGCGGCCTGCCCCACGAGGACTACAACGCCCTGCGCTTCTCCACCCACATCTACAACGACGAGGCCCAACTCGACCACGCCGCCGATATCCTGGGGGACATCCTCAAGGCGCTTTGACAGCTGTGGAAGGGTTCGTTTATTAGGGGATATGACACAGATCAAGCGCAATCCCACCCGGCCGGTGCAGATCGGCCAACTTACCATCGGCGGCGGGGCGCCCGTGGCGGTGCAGAGCATGGCCGCCACCCGCACCCAGGACGTGGAGGCCACCCGGAGGCAACTGGAACTCCTGCAGGCGGCGGGCGCCGACCTGGTGCGGGTAGCCGTGGACAGCCGGCAGGATGTGGATGCCCTGGCCCGGATCAGCGAGGGGGCCAGGGTGCCGCTGAGCGTGGATCTGCAGGAGAACTACCGCCTCGCCGCCCAGGTGGCCCCCCACGTGCAGAAGCTGCGCTACAACCCAGGGCATCTCCATCACCACGAGCGCGACAAACCGGTGCGCGAGAAGGTGGCCTTCCTAGCCGAGCAGGCGGTCAAGAACGACTGCGCCCTGCGGGTAGGGGTCAACTGCGGCTCGGTGGACCCGACCCTGACCCAGCGCTTCCCGGCCGGGGACTCAATCTCCCCGATGGTCGAATCCGCCCTGGCGCACTGCGCCCTGCTCGACGAACTCGGGTTCACCCGCTACTGCGTCTCCCTCAAGGACTCCGACCCGCAAAAGGTGATCGAGGCCAACACCCGCTTCGCTGCCCAGCGGCCCGAGGTGCCTGTACACCTGGGGGTCACCGAGGCCGGCATGCCCCCAGAGGGGATCATCAAGACCCGCATCGCCTTTGAGCAACTCCTAACCCAGGGCATCGGCGACACCCTGCGGGTCTCCCTCACCGTGCCCTTCGACGACAAGGGGGAAGAGATCCGCGTGGGCCGGCAGATCCTCGACGACATCCACACCGGCCGCTTCCGCTCCGTTCCCAAGGTGCTGAGCGATGGCCTCAACATCATCTCCTGCCCCTCCTGCTCCCGGGTGGAAAACAACGCCTTCGTCGATCTGGCCCTCAAGGTGCGCGAGGTGACCCAGTACGCCAAGGCACACCGCATCACCATCGCGGTGATGGGCTGCCGGGTCAACGGCCCGGGAGAGACCGACGATGCCGACCTGGGGCTGTGGTGTGCCCCCAACTTCGTCAACCTCAAGCGCGGCGCCCAGCACCTGGGTCACTTTCCCTACGACCAGGTGCTGGACCGCCTCAAGGAAGAGGTGGACCGACTGATAGCGAACCGCTAGAGCTGGGCGTACGCCTGCCGCAGCATCCGCTCGGTGGTCTCCCAGCCCACGCAGGCGTCGGTGATCGACACCCCGTACTTGAGGTCCTTCTTGTCCTTGGGGATCTTCTGGTTCCCCTCCGCCAGATTGCTCTCCACCATCATCCCGATCAGGTCCTGGTTCCCCCCCAGCCGCTGTTGCAGCAGATCCTGCCACACCTCCTCCTGCCGCTCGTGCTTCTTGCTGGAATTGGCGTGGCTGCAATCCACCAGCAGCACCGACGCCAGCCCGGCCTGGCGCAACTGGGAGGCGGCCGCGGCCAGGCTTTCTGCGTCGTAGTTGGGCTTGGCGCTGCCCCCCCGCAACACCAGATGCCCCAACGGGTTGCCCTTGGTGCGCACCAGGCAGGTCCGTCCTTCCTGGTCAATGCCCAGGAAACTGTGGGGGTGACGGGCAGACTCCATGGCATTGAGGGCCACCTGCAGATCCCCGGCGGTGCTGTTCTTGAAGCCCACGGGCATGGACAGTCCGCTGGCCATCTCGCGGTGGGTCTGGCTCTCGGTGGTGCGGGCCCCGATGGAGGCCCAGGCAATCAGGTCGGCGTTGTACTGGGGGGTGATGGGATCGAGCATCTCGGTTCCCGCTGGTAAGCCCATTTCGTTGATGTCGAGCAACAACTGCCGGGCCAGGCGCAGGCCGGTGGCCATGTCGTCGGACCCGTCCAGGTGCGGATCGGAGATCAGCCCCTTCCACCCCACCGTGGTGCGCGGCTTCTCGAAGTAGACCCGCATCACCACGCAGATTCTGTCCTCCAACTCCATGCGCAAGGCGTTCAGCCGGCCGGCGTACTCGCGGGCCGCCTGGGGGTCGTGGATGGAGCAGGGCCCGACGATGGCCAGCAGCCTCCTGTCCTCCTGGCGCAGGATGCGCTTCACTGCTTCCCGTCCCGCGACCACCGTCTGGTTGGCCTTCTCGGACGCCGGCATCTCGGCTTTGAAAGCGCGGGGCGGGGTAAGCTGGATCATCTCGGCGATGTTCAGGTCCTGGGTTTGTTGCATGGGTGGGCCTCCTCAAAAAAAAAGGCCCCTGATTCTCATCAGGGGCCGGAAGTATGCAGATGCGCGCGCGCCGCTACCTCTCGCCCCCTTTGTCAAAGGCATAAAAATAAAAGAAGTAGAAATAGCGGGGCGCGGTGCTGGGGTTCATGGCTTTGACTCAGATTCCTCGCGTGATTGATTGCTTCGCTTGTACGGGTTACAATATAACGCTCCACCGAAAGCGCGTCAACCCACCTGTCCGCAGGAGATCGCCATGCCCCGTCCCGTCGTCCCCCCATCCCAACTCGATTTTGAGTCCCCTGGCCGCCGCGATTACCTGGTCTCCCTGGAGCACGACAGTATCTGGGGGGAGTTCCTCATTCCGCTGACCGTGATGGTCGGCCCCAAGGCCGCCCCTGGCCGGGGACTAGTGGCCTTTGGCTCCAATCACGGCAACGAGTACGAAGGCCCGGTGGTGGTCAAGAACCTGCTGCGGGAGATTGACCCCAAGCAGGTGCAGGGGCGGATCATCCTGGTGCCAGTGCTCAACGTGGCCGCCTTCAGGGCCGGGACCCGCGAAAGCACCCAGGACGACGGGGTAAACCTCAACCGCGCCTTCGTGGACCAGGCCGGCACCACCCCTGCCCTGGCCGGCATCACCCACCGCATCGCCGCCTTTGTTCGCGACTCCATCTGGCCCCAGGTCCACGTGGTCATCGACCTGCACTCGGGGGGCGAGGTGGCGCGCTTTTCCCTTTGCGCCAACTTCCACCCCATCGACGAGCCGGAGCAGGGCCAGCTGATCGAGCAAAGCGCCCGCTGGTTCGGGGTGCCCCTGGTGATGGTCTACCAGAACCGCACCCCCGGCCTCTTGCCCAGCGAGGCCGAGCGCCTGGGCAAGATCACCCTGGGCACGGAACTGGGCTGGGGTTCGGCGGTAAACGAGGAAGGGGTGGCGTACGGACGGCAGGGGGTGTTGGCCGCGGCCATCCACCACGGCCAGTTGCAGGGCCAGATCCGGCCCATCGGCCACCACGCCGCCGGCACCCAGCGCAAGGTCGAGATCGTCGATAGGGCCTGCTTTGTGCCCGCCCCCTTCCCCGGCCTGTACCAACCCCTGATGCCCTGTGGGACCAAGGTAAAGCGCGGCCAGAGTGTGGGCCTGCTCCACGACTTCAACCGCATCGACGAGGAGCCCTGCCCCATCCAGGCCGGAGTGGAGGGCGTGGTCCTGGCCCAGGCCTGGCGCGCCCGGGTGGAGCAGGGGCAGCACATCCTGGTGGTGGGCCAGGAAAGGGACTGGCTCAGCCCCTGAAGCGGTAGGTGGGCGTCCCCCGCACCCCGGGCCGGCAGACGAAGAGGCCGCCGGCCTGGGGTTCCTTTTTCCAGTCTGCCTCACTCATGTTCATCGAGGCGCTGGTGATGTAGAGGGTGTCCAGGTCCGCCCCCCCAAAGGCGCAGGCCGTCACCCGCGACACCGGCAGCGGGATGGTCTGCATCACCTCGCCGGTGTTGGGGTTCCACCTGCACACCCTCGCCCCGTTGTAATGGGCCACCCACAACATCCCCTCCTCATCTAAGGCCATACCGTCGGGCAGCCCCATCCCCTCGGCGAAGCGGCACACCACCTGCTCATTGGCGATCTGCCCCGAGGCCGCCTCGAAGTCGTAGGCCCGGATGTCCATCTTCAGGGAATCGATACAGTACATGGTCCGGTGGTCCGGGCTCCAGACGATGCCGTTGGAGATGCTGATCTTCCCCAGCACCTGGCGCACGCTCAGGTCCGTCTCCATTCTGTAGAGGTTGGCCGCACCCTTAATGGCAACAAAGGCCATGGTGCCGGCCCAAAACCTGCCAGCCGGGTCGCACTTGCCGTCGTTGAAACGGTTCTCGGGCAGGTGGGCCTCGGGATCGGCGAGGATCTTCAGCTCATGGGCCACGAGGTCCAAGGAGCCCAGGCCGTGCTGGAGGGGCAGCATCAGCCCGCCCTGCTTCCGCACCACCACCGTGCCCACCGGCTGCCCCACATTGATGGCGGTGTTCACCCCCCTTTGCCGGGTCGTCGATACAGAGCTGGTGGCCGATTATATCCACCCAGTATCAGACCTGCGCCCGCTCGTCCCACAGGGGGCCCTCCCCCACCTTGGCGCGGAAATCGACCAGCAGCTTCACCTTAATACCCGCCGGCGTATCCTCCTCAGGGAATGATTTTTACCCCCACCCCGTGCCGGTACACCATCTCTCCGCCGGTGTAGCCTGCCATCCACAGCAAGACGCATCCCGCTCCGGCCGCAACCAGCCAGAGCGCGAAACGCCCCCCCCGCAGACAGTCCTGTAATTGCAGAGGCAGCCGGCTCAGGGCCAGGCCGAGAAAGAGCACCGTGGCCCAACTGGCCAAGTCCTCGTGGGCCGAGACCAGGGGCGCCACCTGCGGGTCGAGGCGGTGCGGGACTGCGGCGGCATTGCCGCTGAGCAGCGCGGCCCCGCTGCTGGCCGTCCCCAACCAGAGCAGGCCGTAGCTGAGTCCCTGCCACTGGGGTTTTTTCCAGACCAGGGCGCACAGATCCAGCCCAGCGCTGAGGGGCAAAAGCACCAGGGGAAAGTGCACGACCAGGGGATGCCAGCTCTCCATGGCTGGCAAGATAGTCCCCGCCATTGCCCGTCGCAAGCAGGTTGACAGCCCCGCGGGCCGGCGATATCATCTGAGTTCCTTTCACCCCAACCCGAGACCTGCCATGAGCGAGCTGACGCACCAGAGCAAAAACATCACCGCCGGCCCCGCCCGCGCCGGCGCCCGCGCCATGTTCAAGGCCGTGGGCTTCGACGACGTGGCCCTGTCCAAGCCCCTGATCGGCATCGCCAACACCTGGACCGAGATCGGCCCCTGCAATTTCCACTTCCGCCACCTGGCCGAAAAGATCAAGGAAGGGGTGCGTGCCGCCGGCGGCACCCCGATGGAGTTCAACACCATCGCCGTCTCCGACGGCATCACCATGGGCACCGAGGGCATGAAGACCTCGCTGATCAGCCGCGAGGTCATCGCCGACTCCATCGAATTGGTGGCCCGCGGCCACATGCTCGACGGCCTGGTCACCCTCACCGGCTGCGACAAGACCACCCCCGGCGCCCTGTTGGCCCTGGCCCGTCTCGATCTGCCCGCGGTGATGCTCTACGGCGGCTCCATCATGCCCGGCCAGTACAGCGGTCGCGACGTGACTATTCAGGACGTGTACGAGGCCATCGGCGCCCATGCCACCGGCCGCATGGACGACGCCCAGCTAAAGCTCATCGAGGACCAAGCCTGCCCAGGGGCCGGCTCCTGCGGCGGGCAGTTCACCGCCAACACCATGGCCACCGCCATCGAGGTCCTGGGCATCGCCGCGATGGGCTCTGGCTCGGTGCCGGCGGTGGACCCGCGCAAGGACGAGGTGGCCGCGGAGGTGGGCAAGCTGGCCGTGGATCTGGTGCGCCGCAAGCTGCGCCCCCGCCAGATCGTCACCCGCGCCGCCATCGAAAACGCCATCGCCTCGGTGGCCACCACCGGGGGCTCCACCAACAGCGTGCTGCACTTTCTGGCCATTGCCCGGGAGTTCGGCATCCCCCTAGAGATGGAGGATTTTCAGCGCCTCAGCCAGCGCACCCCCCTCATGGTGGACCTCAAGCCGGGCGGCCGCTTCGTGGCCCCCGACCTCCACCGGGCCGGGGGCATCGGCCTGGTGGCCAAGCGCCTGAAAGAAGCCGGCCTGCTCCACAACGAGGCCCTCACGGTCAGCGGCAAGACCATCGGCGAGGAGGCCGACGCGGCGTTGGAGACCCCGGGCCAGGAGGTGGTGCGGCCGGTGAGCAACCCCATCAAGAAAACCGGCGGGCTGGTCATCCTCTGGGGCAACCTCGCCCCCGAAGGCTGCGTGGTCAAACTCGCTGGCCACGAGCGGGCCACCCACATTGGCCCGGCGAGGGTCTTCGACGGGGAGGACCAGGTGCTGCCGGCCATCAAGGCCGGCCAGGTCAAGCCCGGGGACGTGGTGGTGGTGCGCTACGAAGGCCCGATGGGCGGACCGGGGATGCGCGAGATGCTGGCCGTTACCGGGGCCATCGTCGGGGCGGGTCTGGGCGAGACCGTGGCCCTGCTCACCGACGGCCGCTTCTCCGGCGCCACAAGGGGTTTGATGATCGGCCACGTCTCCCCCGAGGCGGCCCAGGGCGGCCCTCTTGCCCTCTTGCGCGACGGCGACCCCATCACGATCGACACGGTGAAACGGCGGGTGGACGTGGGGCTCAGCGAGACAGAATTGGAAGCCCGCCGCCGCGCCTGGAAGGCCCCCGGCCCCCGTTACACCCACGGGGTGATGGCCAAGTACGCCAAGCTGGTCTCGTCGGCCTCGCAGGGGGCGACCACCATCTGATGTTCCACTGCCCCGGCTGCGGTGCGCGGCACGCCTGGGGCCTGCGCGCCCACCAGTGCCCCACCTGTGCCGGCCCTCTGGACTTTGCCCTGGAAGAGGTGGCTTTCCCTCGGGAGGCCATCCTTTCCGGGCCGCCGGGGATGTGGCGCTATGCCGAAGCCCTGCCCCGCTTCGAGCAGCCGGTCTCCCTCGGGGAAACCTTCACCCCCCTGGTCCCTTGCTCCATCGGGGAAACCGAGGTTTGGTGCAAGGTCGAAACCACCCTGCCCACCGGCTCGTACAAGGACCGGGGCTCGGCGCTGCTAATGAGTTATCTGAAAGAACTGGGGGTGGAAGAGGCGGTAGAGGACTCCTCGGGCAACGCCGGCGCCTCCCTCGCCGCGTACGCCGCCCGGGCCGGCGTGCGCCTCAAGGTCTTCTGCCCGGGCTCGGCCTCATCGGGCAAACTGCTCCAGATCCGGCTCTACGGAGCGGAATTGGTGCAAGTAGAGGGCCCCCGCCCCAGGGCCACCGAAGCCCTGCTCGCCTACGAGGCCCGCACCAAGACCCCCTACGCCTCCCACCTATGGCACCCATTCTTTTTGGAGGGGGTCAAGACCCTGGCCTTTGAGATGGTGGAACAACTTGAATGGCAGGCCCCCGGCACCGTGCTCTGCCCGGTGGGCGCCGGCAGTATCCTGTTGGGGTTGCACAAAGGGTTTTCCGAGTTGCGCCGAGCCGGCGTGATCCCCCGCCTGCCCCGGTTGGTGGCGGTACAGGCCAGGAATGTCTCCCCGCTGCACCGGGCCTTCCACCAGGGCGAAGAAGACGTGGCCCGCGCCCCGGACCCGCAGCCCACCCTGGCCGAGGGTATCGCCTTGCCCATGCCCGTGCGTGGGAAAGCCTTGCTGCGGGCCCTGCGGGAATCTGGGGGGACGGTGGTTGCCGTTTCCGAAGAGGAGATCGCCGCGGGGGTGCGGCACTTCGGCCGCGCCGGCTTCTGCGTGGAGCCCACCTCGGCGGTGGTGTGGGCCGGGGTGGCACGACTGGACCGGGAAACAGGATGGGACGGACCTGCAGTCGCGGTGCTCTCCGGCCATGGCCTGAAAGCATCCCAGGCCATTATTTCCCTGCTCTAACGCACCTCCAGCCCCAGCCGCCGCAGCTCCGCCCCCACCGCCGCCCGCACCTCGGGGCTCAGGTCCCGCCTGGGCGGCCGCACCTTACCCCCCACCAGCCCAATCAGGTCCAGCGCAGCCTTGAGCATCGCGTCCCCGTGCGCCAACCGCAGCCGCTCCAGCGGGGCCAACTGCTCCTGGATCTCGACCATGCGGGGCCAGTCCTGCCGCAGGGCGGCCCGGTGCAGTTCCAGCTCGTACTCGGGCGCAAAATTCACGAACCCGGAGGTGAACCCTTCGATGCCGGCCTGGTAGCGGAAATGAAGCACCCCTGGATCGTGGCGCTTGTTGCCGATCCACACAAAGCGGTCTCCCAGCCGGCGTATAGCCCGGAACAGGGGGTGGGGATCGTAACAGGGATCCTTGATCCCGATGATGGTCTCGATCTCCGCTAGCCGCACCAAGAAATCTGCTGTCCAGGCCTGGGTGTTGTACGGCATGAGCGCCAGATTCCCAGCCTCGCCCAGCCGGGCGTAGTAGGCGAACACCCCCTCCAGGTCCTCGGGGGTTTGGTTGCGGATCAGGGGCGGCATGGCCAGGACCACGCGCGCGCCCAGCCTTTCGTAATGGGGGATCAGCCCCCTGGCCACGGCCAGGTTTCCCGGCAGGGTCGGGATGATCAGCGCCCGGCCACCGGATACCTCCAGCCCCACCTGCGCCAGGGCTTCGAACTCCTCCGGCGCCAGGGCCTCGGCCTCCCCTGTCCCTCCCCCCACGTTGATGACCTTGAGTCCGCTGGCGATCAGGAATTCCAGGTTGCGGGCGAGGCCATCCAGATCGAGCGCGAAAAGGTCGTCCTTCTCGAAAGGAGATGTCGCGTACGCGTGGACGTTCTTCAACTGTTCGCGCAATTCGGCAGCTTGCACAGGGATCTCCCTTTCTCAAAGCCCGATCTGGTTCTGGCTATCTCTGGGCCAGTGGTCGATGACCAGTTATTCCAGGGGTTCGTCGGCGGCATTGCGGCCGGCATGGGCAGCGTTGCGGGGCACATAGACCATCTCCCGCGACCCGATGAGATGGGTCTGGCCTTCGATGGTGATCTCCATGCGGCCCTGAATCACGAAAAAATCTGTTCCATGTCGTGCCGGTGCTCCTGAAACCAGCACCCAACTTCGCCGCGTTCAGCCAGGACACTCAGGTCCGCATCGCAGCTTTGGCTGCGCGCCATCAAGGTGTTAATTACCCGCCGGGTCTTCTCGTCCTTTTCCCTCTGGGTCGAGGTATAGCTGGCCGTGAACATGGCAGTCCTCCCGGGCTATTGTCCGCTCCGTGCGGAACGTGCATTATAAAAGGTCGCCCAGGCTGCGTCAATCTCTTAACCAGAGGAACACCGATGAAAAATCCCATCCGCCAAGCCCTCCAAGCCGGCCAACCTGCGATAGGTGCCTGGCTCAACCTGGCCTCCCCGCTGGCCGCCGAGGTGATGGCCTCCGCGGGCTACCCCTGGCTGGTGGTGGACGCCGAGCACTCCCCCTTTGACCTGGGTCTCATCGCCCACACCTTCCGCGCCATCGAATCCAGGGGCGCCATCCCCCTGGCCCGCGCCTGGGACCACGACCCGGTGACCCTGGCCCGCCTCCTGGACGCCGGGGCCTGGGGCATCGTCATCCCCCACATCAGCACCCCGGAGCAGGCCCACACGCTGGCCCAGGCCATGCGCTACCCCCCACGGGGGACCCGCTCCGCCGGCACCGGCCGCTGCGTCACCCTTTCCTCCGATTATCGCAAGGTCTTCGACGACCTTGTCCTGTGCATTCCCCAAATCGAGGACCTCGAAGGCGTAGCCAACGCCGAGGCCATCGCCAGGGTCGAAGGGGTGGACATCGGCTTCCTCGGGCCCTCTGACCTGGCCCTGTCAATGGGGTTGGAAGCCGGGCACCCCGACCACGAGGCCGCACTTCAGCGCTTCCGGGCGGGTTTTGCCCGGGCCGGCAAACCCTGCGGCATCCCCCTAAGCGGGGGTGCAGCAGTGGTGCGCGAGCGCCTGGCCCAGGGATTCCACTTCATCACCGCCGGGAGCGACTTCCGCCTGCTCGAACTGGGCGCCCGCAAACTGCTGAGTGAGATCCACGGGTGAGAATCCTCAACTTCGGCTCCCTCAACATCGACCACGTTTACCAGGTCGAGCACATCGTTCGCCCCGGCGAGACCCTGCCCAGCGCCTCCTACCAGGTCTTTGCCGGCGGCAAGGGAGCCAACCAGTCCGCGGCCCTGGCCAAAGCCGGCGCTGCGGTCTTCCACGCCGGCCGGGTCGGTCCAGAGGGTGGTTGGCTGGTCGAGAAACTGGCCGGGTTGGGCGCGGACATGCGCTACACCGTGGAGGACCAGGCCCCTACGGGCCATGCACTCATCCAGGTGGACCCCCAGGGCCGCAACGCCATTGTGCTCTTTCCCGGCTGCAACCAGCGCCTCGATGAGGCCCAGATCGACTCCACCCTGGCGGATTTTGGGTCGGGGGACCTGCTCCTGCTCCAGAACGAGGTCAACCAACTCCCCCACCTGATGCGCCGGGCCAGGGACCGCGGCTTGCGGATCTGCTTCAATCCCGCCCCCTTTACGCCACCGGTGCAGGAGTACCCCCTGGAGTTGGTGGATATCCTTGTGTTGAACGAAGTCGAAGGGGAGGGGTTGAGCGGAAAGCAAGAGCCGAGGGGCGTGGTCGAGGCGCTGGTCAGGCGATATCCCCGCGCCAGCATCGTCCTCACGCTGGGGGCGGAGGGGGTGCTGTACTCCTCGCCCCAGGAGTGTTTTCACGTCCCCGCCCAACAGGTGCAGGCCGTGGACACCACCGCGGCGGGGGATACCTTTATTGGGTATTTTTTGGTCGGCCTGGCCGCCGGCCAAGCCCCGCGCCAAGCCGCCCAGCGGGCCTGCCGCGCCGCCGCCCTCTGCGTAGGCCAGCCAGGGGCGATGGATTCGATTCCAGGGAAAGAGGAACTCGGCCCCTGAGGGCCAGGGTCACCGCACCAATACCCCCCCCCGCACCTGCACCGACCTGCCCCATTCCGCCCAAAACAGATAGACCCCCGTCGCCGCCAGCCGCCCGGTCTCGTCCCGCCCGTCCCATATCAGGACCTGCCGGCCGGCCGCCAAGGGGCCGCGGTAGAGCCGCCGAACCCGCTGTCCCAGCAGGTCGAACACCGCGATCTCAACCTCTGCCCCTGCCTCCGGCACCTGGACGGGGACAGCCACGGCGCTGTTGAAGGGGTTGGGGAAAACCGGACCCAGCGCCCACGCCTGGGGCCGCACCGGCGAGAGCGCCACGGCGGTCTGGGTCTGGGGATCGGCAATCTCGACCGGCCCGAAACCTCCGGCATAGTCCAGCGATCCTTCCCCGTTGCCTAAGAAGACCTCCAGCGCATAGCTCCCGACCTGGTCGCTGCCAAGGGAAAGGGTCTGGGCGAAACGGCCGCCCTCTACCTCGGCGAAGAAACTCAGGGTGTCCGGCCCGGCAAAGCGCAGGAGCACCTGGGTGTGTCCTGGGTCCAGCACCTGGGCTTCGACCGGGTACTCCTGTCCGGTCAGGTAGCGGCCCGGCAGCAGACGCACAAAGTGTAATCCGGGGATGTAGTCGGGCGGCACGAACACCTGGGGCTCGAAGCCTGCCGGCAGGGGGATCAAGAAGGCCCTGGCCCCGGCCCGTGGGTCCACCCGGCCAGCGACCTCTCCCCCCCCGTGGACCTTGACCAGCGCGATCCCCCTGGGCCGCAGGGAGCCGCGCAGCGCTGGGCCGCCGGCGCGGTGCTCTGGAGCGAAAGGCAGGGGATAGCCCCGATCCTCGCCGGCCCGCAGCAAGGGGCTTTGGTACTCGAAGCGCGGGTGGGGGAACAACTCCAGGCCGCTTAGGTATAGCTGGACCGCCCATCCCCCCATTAGGGCCGGGAAAGCCTCACCGGTGGCCCGCTCGACGTTGTCTCGGTCAGCCAGGCCGGTGTTGACCAGGCGCAGCACCACCCCCTGCCCCAGTCGGTCGGCCAGGCTGCGGACAAAGAGGTAGGCGGCTCCCCGCTTGCGCCGGTCGAGCAGGGCCTCCCCTGCCAGGCCTACCACCGAAGGCTCGGCGAGGAAGGCAGCCACCAGTTGCCCTTGCCCGGAGGCGGCGTAATCGGCAACCAGATCCTCGGCCAGGTGGGAGAGCCCTTCGTTGAGCCAGTTGCTCTCGCCTTCGCCGCCGCGCACCAGCACATGCTGGTTGAAATTTACCAGATGCTGGAATTCGTGGACCAGCAGGGAGCGGTATTCCCTTGCCGGCCGCGAGGGGGAGAGGAACATCAGATCCGCCTCGTCCCCGGTGCCTCCCAGGTCGCGGGGCAGGGCAGAGACCGCAGAGAAGAACCCCGCCAAGCCCCCCACCTGATCCACCAGCGGGGTGAAGAGGAGGCTCACCCTGCCATCCCCGTCCACATCTGAGGGCAAACCGAAGCGGCTGCCGATCAGCCCGTAATCCTCCCCACTAAACTGCGCCAGCACCTCCTCGACCAAAGCCTGATCCGGGGCCGGAACCCCTTCCTGCACCCAGGCCAGGGCCCTTGGCGCCAGCGCCGTCAGCCGGGCCTGCACTACCTGTTGCCGCACCTGCCCGAACTCGGGGAAGACAAAGCTCCTGCGCTGCCCCACCTCGGGCTCGGCCAGGGCGGGTTTGGCCGCCGGCAACGGCCGCCCACCCAAGCGCAGCGCCAGGGCCCGTTCCTGCTCGCGCAGGAATCCCTCCAGTAACTCGCGGTCCTCGGGAGGGGCCGGAATGACCACCGGCTTGGCCAAGGCTCCGCCCAGAGCAAAGGGGTAGACCGCCGCACTGTCCTCTTCCCCTTCCTCGGTGGCGCAGAGCACCAGCAGATGATCCTGACCCTTGCCCTGCACCTGGAAACGACCCTCGGCGTCGATCCTCAGCACGCGCAGCGCCACGGGTGGCTCCCCGGCTTTAAGGCCCCGGAGCGCCACCACCGCCACTGGCTGGGCAGGGTCGCTGCTGTGAAGGCGCAACACCCCCTCCCCGACTGACTCGCCGACCAGGCGCAAACCCACCTGGGCAGAGGCCCCAACCTCCAGGCGCTCTGGGGGCGGCCGCAACAGAAAGGGCCCCTCCACCTCGCAGCGGAGTCCCTCCAGGGCGGCGTCGCCCAGGTTTGCTACCGGCAGAACAACCTCCTCGCCGGGCCCCAGCCCCAGGGCCAGGGCGCCCAACTCCAGCCGGGGGGCCGGCGCACGCACCCCTTCCACCCAGAACTCCCCAGCCAGCACCCCCTGCCCCCCCGCATCCTCGGTCACCACCCGCAGCAGCAACGGGCCCAACTCCTCCCCCCTCAGGCGCAGAGGCAGGGAGAAGCGCCCCTCGTCGAGCCCCACGCGGACCACCCGCACCACCGCCCCCTCCACCTCAATCCTCATTCCCCGCACCCCCTGCTCCACCGCGCCGGACAGGGCGATCCCCCGCCCCACCGGCAGCCGGGCGGACAGGGGCTGGTCGAGGCGCAGGCCGGCGAAATACCCCCTGGGGATCAGCACCGGCCCCGTCCCCCGCCGCACCTCCACCTCGAATCCGCCCAGATAGGCCAGGCTGGTCTGACCTGCCCCACCCAGGTACAGGGCAAGTCGGTAGCGCCCGATCTCCTCGTGCCGGAACACCTGCTCGCCGATGAAGCGGTCCCCGCGCAAGGGCAGATAGAACCGCTTCTCCTCCCCCCCGTCCAGCGGGGCAAAGACCCACAGCAACTGGCCGTCCTCAAGTAGGGGATCGCTGATGCGGCCGGCCAGCAGCAGCGCCTCGCCGCTGCTGAACTGGATGGCGAAGGGGGTGTCAAGCACCACCTTGGGGAAGAAGTCCTCTGGCAGGCGGACCGCCCCGCTGCCCAGGCCGATCTCCATCCCCTCGTACACCCCGATGAAACCCATTTGCGTTTCCCCAGGCCCGCCGAGGTACACCTCCAGATCATAGGTGCCAGACTGGTCGTGACCAAAGATCTGATACCCGGCGAAACGCGGGCCATCGAGGTTGAGGAAAAGCTGGAATGGCTCCTCCCCAGTGCGGGGCACAAAATTGAAGAGGATCTGGCCATCCGCCTTGTCACGGTCGCGGATGGTGCCTTTGAGAGGCAGAGCCTCGCCGGTGAGGTATTGAACGCTGAGGGGGGCATCCAACTCCACCCCCAGGGCCGAGGCGGGGATGGTGGCCCCCCAGGCCGGGGCTGTTAACAGGAGCGCGGCGAGGAGGATCATATGGGCATGAACTCCAGGTCCAGAACCCGCTCGGCCAACCAGCCCAGGCCCAATAGCAGGATGAGGCCCGATACCCCCCAGACCACCTGGCGGCGGTACACGCTGCGGCCGGCCCACAGGGTCAGGGGAAAGAGCAGGGCGACGATGCAGAGTTGCCCTAGCTCCACCCCCACGTTGAAGGCCAGGAGGGAAGCGACCAACCCCTCGGTGGGCAGACCTAGCTCCCGCAGCACATTGGCGAAGCCGAAGCCGTGGACCAGGCCAAAGACGAAACTGAGCACCCAGCGGTAGTCGGTGCGATAAAACCAGAAGTTTTCGACCGCCACGTACACGATGCTCAGGGCGATGCCCGCCTCCACCAGGCGCGAGGGCAGCTCCACCACCTGCAAGGCCGCCAGGATCAGGGTGATGCTGTGGGCTAGGGTGAAGGCGGTGACGATTTTGACCAGGTTGAGCAGGCGACCTCCCACGATGATGAGGGCCAGCAAAAAGCAGATGTGGTCGTAGCCTAGGAAAATGTGCTCGACCCCCAGGACCAGAAACTCCCAGACCTGGGCCAGCAGGTCGGCCGGCTCGCTGATCACAAAGCGGTGGTGCGGCGCGTCCCGCGAGAACACCGCCTGGAGCAGGGGTTTATCGGGCACCAGCACCTTGGCGAGGTTTTTGTGGTTATTCCCCAACTCGGCCACGAAGCCTAGTTCCAGGTCCAGGGTACGCGGCAAATGCCGGATCGGGGCGACGAAATAGAGTTGGAGGAAGACATTGCCGTCCTGGTCCGAGCTGAACTCCGTGCCGCTATCCGCCAGCGGCACTTCCCCGCTGTCCACTGCCACGCGGAGGCCCTGGCGGACCCGCTCGCGCACCGCGGGTGCCCCCGTGAGGGCTTCGTCGCGCCAGATAAAGCCATCGGCATTCTGGTCGAGACCGTAGTAGCGGGTCAGGTCTGCCTCGTCGATGGCCAGCATCACCTTAAGGGTGTCGGCGTAGGTCAGCACGGTGGTGTAGCTGGTGTTGATCTGGTGGGCGCGTGCGCCCACCGCCAGGAGCAGAAAGGCCGGGAGGAAGATTCTGATCATCGGGATTGGAGGGACTGGACAAAGAGGGCCAGGTGATGCCGGTCCTCGGATCGGATGTTGGGGAAGGCAGGCATCACCCCGCGGCTGTCGTGTAAGCCCTTCTCGATGGTCTCCTCGATCTGAGCCAAACCAGGCCCCCGCCGGTAGGCCGACGGGTCGGCGAAATCGCGGGGTTTGGAGCTCAGGTTGCGGGCCACGGGGCCATCCCCACGCCCTTCGTTGCCGTGGCAGACGTTGCAGCCGTTGGCGAGATACAGTTTGCGGCCCAGGGAAACCGGGTCCCCGGCCTGGTCCGCTTCCCCCCCCTGGCCGCAGCCGGCCATCGCCCCCAGGCACAAAAGTGCCGGCCACAGGCGCCTCCAGCGCATACACACTCCTCAGGTAGATTTTGGGTTATTAGGTTTTGGATCATAAAGATAGGAAAGGCCGGGAGCGCCGGCCATCGGGGATGGGTCAGGGGGCGGTCTGGAGGGTGAAGCCGAAGGTGGTCCCCTGCCCCAGGGCGCTGGAAACCCAGAGCTGCTCCCCGTGGACCTCGAAGACGTGCCGCACGATGGACAAACCCAGGCCCGTGCCACCCAGGGCTCGGGAGCGGCCCCTGTCCACGCAGTAGAAGCGCTCAAAGACCCGCCGCAGCTCCGTGGCGGGGATGCCGATACCACTGTCGGCGACCACCAGGGCCACGCGCCGCGCCCCGGCCTGGCCGGGCAGGATCTCGACCCGCTCGGCCCCCTCTGCCGGTGCCGGCACCCTCCCAGGATCTCCGGACCACACCCGCACCCATCCCCCCTCGGCGGTGTACTTGACGGCGTTGTCCAGCAGGTTGATCAGAGCCTGCTCGACCAGGCGGCGGTCAAATAGGGCCGCCAGCTCGGGGGCGATCTCCACCTCGACGCGCAGCCTCTTGGCCGCGGCCGCCTGGGACACCGCGCTCAGACAGGCCTCGACCAGGCTGCGCACCCGGCAACTCTCCTTGTGCACCTCCAACTGCTCGGATTCAAGGCGGACGAGGTTGAGCAGATCGTCGAGGAGCCGGGTCAGACGCCCGGCGTGGTCGTCGATGATGCCAACGAAACGGGCCGTGGCCTGCGGGTCCTGCAAGGCCCCGTCAGCCAGGGTCTCGGCACATCCTTTGATCGCGGTAAGGGGGGTGCGGAGTTCGTGGGAGACATTGGCGACAAAATCCTTGCGCATCCTTTCGAGGCGGCGGATCCTGGTGAGGTCGTAGAAGAGGGCCACCACCCCCTGGCCCTGCCCCTCGCGGCAGATGGGCACGGCCTGCACCTCCAACTGCCTGCCGCCGGGCAGGCTCAACTGGCGGGTCTCCGGCCTCCCCTGGCTTAGGGCCAGGTCGATGGCCTCCTGGGCCTGAGCGTTGCGGGCCACCTCCGGGAGCAGGTTTCCCTCCAGGGGCGGTTGCAAACCAAAAAACTCGATGAGGGCGCGGTTGGCCAGGACCACCCGCCCCTGCGGGTCCACCACTACGATACCGGCGGCCACGTTGTCGAGCAGGGCCCCCAGCCGCAGTTGCTCCGATTGGAGTTGGGCCAGTTGGTGCTGCCGCGACTCGCCCAACTCCTCGAGGGCGACCCCCAGGCTGCGCAGGGGGGCCGGCACCCAGACCCGCCCCGACTCCCCGCTGGCCAGGGCCCGGATCTCCTCGCCCACCTTGCGCAGCGTGCGGCCCCACAGCCAGGCGTGTGCCGCGCTGTACGCGGCGGCCAGGCCCAGCAGCCCCAGCCCCAGCCAGGTGCCCGAAAACACCGCTCCCAGCGCCAGCCCACCGCCGGCGAAGGCCACCGGCAGCAACCAGCCCCAGGCCCGGTCCATTTAGCCGGCCTCCCGGCGGAACCGGTACCCCACCCCGCGCACCGTCTCCACCCAGTCGCAAGCCTCGCCCAGCTTCTCACGCAGGCGGCGGATATGGGTGTCCACGGTGCGGCCGTACCCGCTGAACTGGTAGCCCCAGACCACCTCAAGCAACTCGTCGCGGCTCTGCACCCGACCCCGGCGTTGCACCAGGGTGTGGAGCAGGCGGAACTCGGTAGCCGTCAGCTCCACCGGGCGTCCCGCCACCGCCACCTCGTGGGCGCCAGGGTCGATGGCCAAGGAGCCGATCTGGATGCGATCCTCCGCCCCCGGCTCCTCGGGACGGCCGGCCCCCCGGCGGAGGATGGCCTTGATGCGCAGCACCAGCTCGCGGGGGGAGAAGGGCTTGGCCACGTAGTCGTCGGCCCCCAGCTCGAGGCCGACGATGCGGTCCACCTCCTCGGCCTTGGCGGTGAGCATCAGCACCGGCACCCGGCGCAGGGTCTCGTGCTGCTTGAGCAGGCGGCACAGCTCCAGCCCATCCATGCCGGGCAGCATCAGATCGAGCACCACCAGGTCGGGGGGGGTTTTCTCGGCCTGGCGTAGCCCCTCCTCGCCCTCGGTGGCGGCCTCGACCTCGAAGCCGGCCTGGCGGAGGTTGTAGCTGAGTATTTCGAGGATGTCGGGCTCGTCCTCAATTACCAGGACCCTGGCCATGCCTCAGAGTTTCTCCTTCTGGTGGCGCACAATCCTGCTTTCGGCCAGGTAGATGGCGTTCTCGGCGATGTTGGAAGCGTGGTCGCCGATGCGCTCCAGGTGCCGGGAGACCAGGATCAGGTACACCCCACGATCCACGGTGTCGGGCTGGCTGGTGGCGTGCATGTAGGTCAACAGCTCGCGGAAGATCTGGTCTCGCAGCAGGTCCACCTGCTCGTCAAGGGCGCAGACCTGGCGGGCCTGGACCACGTTCTTCTGCACAAAGGCGTCGAGGGCGTCCTTGACCATTTTTCGGGCGATCTCGGACATGCGCGGAATGTCGATCAGGGGCTTGAGCAGGGGCATGCTGTTGAGCACCAGGGCCCGCTGGGCGATGTTGACGGCGTTATCGTTGCAGCGCTCCAGGTCGTAGTTGATCTTGATCAGGGTGGCCAAAAGTCGCAGGTCGCTGGCCACCGGGTGCTGGGTGGCCATCAGATTGAGGCACTGCTCCTCGATCTCCACCTCCCAGCGGTCGATGCTCTCTCCGCCCTTGATGACCTCCATGGCCAGGGCGTTGTCGCGGTTGACCAGCGAGCTGACTGCCTGGTCGATGGACTCCTCCACCGTGGCGCCCATGCGGAGGAAATTGGCCTTGAGTTCCCCCAGTTGCTGGTCGAAATGCCTCTCCATGTTCTGCCTCTTTAGCCAAAGCGGCCGGTGACGTAGTCCTCGGTCTGTTTCAGCCCGGGGTTGGTGAAGATCTTGACCGTCTTGTCGCACTCGACGAGGCGGCCCAGGTAGAAGAAGGCGGTGTAGTCGGAAACCCGCGACGCCTGCTGGAGGTTATGGGTGACGATGACGATGGTGTAGTTCTTCTTCAGCTCGGCGAGGGTTTCCTCGACCCGGCCGGTGGCGATGGGGTCCAGGGCCGAGCAGGGCTCGTCCATCAGGATCACCCGGGGCTCCACCGCCAGGGTGCGGGCGATACACAGCCGCTGCTGCTGACCCCCCGACAGGCGCAGGGCGCTGTTCGAGAGGCGGTCCTTCACCTCCTCCCACAGGGCGGCGGCCCGCAGGCTGCGCTCCACGGCCTGGTCGAGGATGCGCTGGTCCTTCTCGCCGGCGATGCGCAGGCCGTAGGCGACGTTCTCGTAGATGGACATGGGAAAGGGGTTGGACTTCTGGAAGACCATGCCCACCCGGCGGCGCAGGTCGATCACATCGCAGTCCGGGGCAAAGATGTCCTCCCCCACCACCCACACCTGTCCCCGGATGCGGACCGAGGGGATCAGGTCGTTGAGCCGGTTGAGGCAGCGCAGCAGGGTGGACTTGCCGCACCCCGAGGGGCCGATAAAGGCGGTCACCTGGCGTTCCTGGATGGGCATGTTGATGCCGTGCAGGGCCTGGCTCTGGCCGTAGAAGAGTTCGAGGTGGTCGATCTCGACCACCGGGGGAGGAGCGGTGATGCCTTTAGTGGCGTCCATTGAAGGCTCGTCAGAAGGCCGAGGAAGCGTAGCGCCGGCGCAGGCGATTGCGTGCGGCGATGGCGATCAGGTTGAGGGCCAGCACGATCCCCAATAACAGCAGGGTAGTGGTGAAGACCATCGGTCTGGCGGCCTCCACGTTGGGGGACTGGAACCCCACGTCGTAGATATGGAATCCCAGGTGCATGAACTTCCGCTCCAGGTGGAAGAAGGGCCAGACCCCGTCCAGGGGCAAGTCCGGGGCGAGTTTAACCACCCCGGTGATCATCAGGGGGGCCACCTCCCCGGCCCCCCGCGCCGTGGCCAGGATCACCCCCGTGAGGATGCCGGGCAGGGCGCTGGGCAGGACCAGCCGCCAGATCATCTGCAGCTTGGTAGAGCCCAGGGCCAGGGAGCCCTCGCGAAGTTCGCGGGGCACTGCGGCCAGACCCTCCTCGGTGGCCACGATCACCACTGGGACCGTCAGCAAGGCCAGGGTCATCGAAGCCCAGAGGATGCCGCCGGTGCCAAAGGTGGGGGAGGGTAGGGCCTCGGAGAAGAAGACTTGGTCGATGGTCCCCCCTACCCCGTAGACGAAGAACCCCAGGCCGAACATGCCAAAGACGATGGAGGGCACCCCAGCCAGGTTGTTGACGGCGACGCGGATGGCCTGGACCAAGGGCCCCTGGCCGGCGTATTCGCGCAAGTACAGGGCCGCCACCACCCCGAAGGGCACCGCGGCCAGGCTCATCAGCACCACCATCAGCACCGTGCCGTAGAGGGCAGGAAAGATCCCCCCCTCTGTGTTGGATTCGCGCGGCTCCCCGGTCAGGAACTCCCAGGAGCGGCTCAAATACACCCCCGCCTTGGCCGGCCATCCCATCTGGTTAGGCCGGTAGGCCCGCAGGATCTCCACTACCTTGACCTGCCGCTCCTCTCCCCCCGCCAGCCGCAGGCTAGCCACGTAGCGCTCGCTCTCGCCCCGCAACCGCCCTAATTCCTCGGCCAAGGCCTCAAAGCGGGCCTGCAACCGCTCCTGCTCAGCGCCTGGGGCCTCGTCCCCGAGCGCCCGCAACTCCTTTTCCTGCCGGGTTAGATCGGATAGTTCGCCCCGCTCCAACTCCCTGATCCGCTCCCGCTCCTCCCCAGTCAGCCCCATCAGTCGCTTCAGTTCTGCCCAACCGGCCTCCCCTTCGCCGGCCAGGGGGTGATCCCCCTCGCGCAACCCGACCAGCTCTCCATACAACTCGCCCCACTCCTGGCGTTCCAGCACCAAGGCCCCCGCCGGCAGCTCCCTTCCGGTCACCTGCGCCTCGTCCACCCACCGGAAGTCCAGGCCATAGGTGTCGCGGTTGCCCACCTTGAGCTGCACCCGCCAGGCACCCGGTGTTCCTGGGATCTCCTGGCGGGCCGTCTCCCTGCCCATCACCCGGCTGCCATCGGCCAGGTCCAGCCGCACCAGAGGGGCGGGCCAGAAATGCCCCAGCGCGTTGAAGCCGATCACCCCCACCAGGCCGGCCACCATCAGCAGGCAGCACCCCAGGGCGCTGCCAGTCACCCAGATGAAGGGGTCGCCGCTCTTCCAGAAGCCCGGTCTCATAGGCGGCTGTACTTGTCCCGCAGGCGCTGGCGCACCACTTCCGCGACGGTGTTGATCACAAAGGTGATGGCGAAGAGGAGCAGACCGCTGAGGAACAACACCCGGTACAGGCTGCTGGAATGCGGGGCTTCGGGCAATTCCACGGCGATGTTGGCGGAGATGGCCCGCAGGCCGTTGAAGAGGCTCCAGTCGGTGATGGGGGTGTTGCCGGTGGCCATCAGCACCACCATCGTCTCCCCCACGGCCCGGCCAAAGCCGATCATGGTGGCCGAGAAGATGCCCGGCAGGGCCATGGGCAGCACCACCTTCACCGCGGTCTGCCAGGGGGTGGCGCCCAGGGCCAGGGAGCCGGCCCGCAGGTGGGCGGGCACGGTGGAGAGGGCGTCCTCGCAGATGGTGAAGATCAGGGGCACGATGGCAAAACCCATGGCAAAACCGACCACCATGCTGTTGCGCTGCTCGTACCGGGTCGCCGCGCTGAGCCACTGGCGCAGATCCCCGCTAAAGAAGAACCTCTCCACCAGGGGGCCAACTACCCCAAAGGCGAGGAATCCGGCGGCCAACACCAAACCCGTCAGCAAAGCCAACTCGGCCCGGGGCCCCAGCCAGCGCAGCCGTGCGGCGGGCAGTTGGGCCTTGACCCAGGCCGCTGCTAGCACCATCAGGGGGAGCAGCAGCAGAAAAAAGAACACCCCGTCGAGCCCCTTCTCTAAGAGCGGGGCCAGCCACAGGCCGGCGAGGAAACCGAGGATCACGCTGGGCAGGGAGGCCATCACCTCCACGGCCGGCTTGACCACCTGCCTCAGTCCGGGAGAGGCGAATTCGGCGGTGTAGAGGGCGGCCAGCACCGCCAGGGGCAGGGCAAAGAGCAGGGCGTAGCAGGTGCCCTTGAGGGTGCCGAAGAGCAGGGGCACCAGGCTGAATTTCGGTTCAAAATCGTCGGATCCGCCGGTGGACTGCCAAACATAGGTCGGCTCCGGGTACCCCTCGTACCAGACCTCGCCAAAGAGGGTCTGCCAGGTCACGTCCGGATGCGGGTTGTCCAGGGAGAAGCGGTGGAGTTCCCCGCCCCGACCCAGGACCAGAAAGCCATTGGCCTTGGGGGCAAAGAACAGGGCCTGCACCCCAGAGGGGTCCGCAGGGCGTTCGATATAGGTTTCGCCAGTGGTGACGTGGTGCAGGGCCACCTTGCCCCCGGCGTCGGCGCTGAGGAACTGCCGGTCCCGCCAGGAGTGGGCAAAGGCCGTGACCGGGTGGGCGTGGGCGGCGAAACGATGCACCATCTGGAACTGCCGCCCCTGCCCCTGGCCCACCTTGAAGCAGACCCCCACCTGCCCGGATGCATCCCCCACGGCCACCGAGTTCTCGCCGAGGATGAAACCAAGGGCCGTCACCGGCGAAGTACTGGCCCGGAAAGCCCCCTGCCACACCGGCTCCTCCCCCACCTCTCCAAGGGCCCACTCCCACAACTCCCCCTGGTCGGTGCCGATCAGCAGGTGCCGGCCCCGCCGGTCCAGGAGCAGCGCGGTGGGCCGGCCCTGGGCGGGCGCAGACAAAGACCAGCGGTGCTCCTCCACCGGGCCGGGCCCCAGCAGCCCCTCGCGCTGGGAGCGCCGGGCCACCACCACGGCCCCCTCCTGGGTGAGGCCGGCGGCGCTGAAACGCGAGTCCCCATCGTGGCGCAGCGCCACCTGGACCAGTGGGCCGGCCCCCAGGGACAGGGGCGCCCCGAAGCGCAGGCGGGTTTCGATGCGGCGTTGCCCTTCGGCAAAGTGCGGATCAAAGCCAAAGGTGGCGGGCAGGAGGCGACCGTCGGCCAGGGCCAGCCCCAGCACCCCGTCCTCTGGGGCTAGGGCCGCGGCCACTACCTTCGACGAGTCAAGCGCCTCCGGCCGGTTGAGACCCAGGGAGGCCCCGCCCGCCAACTGCCGGAACTCGGCGCCGGTGCTTCCGCCTGTCAGAACCACCTCGCCGTAGGGGTCCATGGCCGCAACCAGCACCCCCGGCCCCAGGCTCAGCGAGGCGCCGGGTTCCACCCTGGCCCCCTGGATCAGGGGCAGGGACTCGCGGGCGATGAAGAGGAAGATGCCCAGAACCGCGGCGATCACCCCCACCCCACCCAGGGCGATAAGGTAGCGCCCGAGCCGGTCGAACAACCTGGCCCGGGCGCCTACGGTTCTTTGGCTGAGATTGGACAAGGGTCTGGGATATCCCTATTTGGCCGAGAGTTTGGCCAGTTCTTTTTGTGCCACCTCGAAGGGAACGGGCATGTAGCCGTCCTTGATCACGATCTCCTGCCCTTCCTTGGAAAATACGAACTTGCCGAACTCCCGCACCAGCGGATCGAGTTCCTTGCCCGGCGCCTTGTTGATATAGAGGTAGAGGAAGCGGCCCAGGGGGTAGGCGCCCTCCATGACGTTTTGGAGGTTTGCTTCCTTGAAGGGCTGGCCCTCCTTGGCGGCCAGGGGCAGGGCGCGCACCCCGGAGGTGATGTAGCCGATGCCGCTGTAGCCGATGCCGAAGCGGTCCGTGGTGATGCCCTGGACCACCGAGGCCGAACCGGGCTGTTCTTTCACCTCATCCTTGAAATCCCCCTTGGCCAGGGCGTGGTCCTTGAAAAACCCGTAGGTGCCGGAGGCCGAGTTGCGGCCGTAGAGGCTGATCTTGGCCGCGGCCCGATCCCCCTGGAGCCCCAACTGACCCCAGGTATTGATATCCGCGGCCGCCCCGCCCTTGCGGGTCTTGGAGAAGATGGCGTCCACCTGCTGCATACTCAGACCCTGAACCGGGTTGTCCTTGTTGACGAAGACGGCCAGGGCGTCCAGCGAGGTCCCCAGTTCCGTGGGTTTGTACCCGAACTTGGCCTCGAACTGGTCGATCTCGGTGGATTTCATCGAGCGCGACATGGGGCCGAACTGGGCGGTGCCCTCGATCAGCGCCGGAGGTGCGGTGCTGGACCCCTTGCCTTCGATCTGGATGGTGACGTTGGGGTAGAACTTCCTGAAGCCCTCCAGCCAGAGGGTCATCAGGTTGTTCATCGTATCTGAACCGATGCTGTTGGCATAGCCCGAGACCCCTGAGGTCTTGGCGTAGGGCTGGTACCGGGCATCGACGGAGGGAGCCTGAGCCTGGAGGGCGCTGGCCACCAGGACCCCGGCCGCCGCAAGGGTAAGGATGCTGTGCATGGGTTGCTCCTTTGCTGGGGATGGTTGGGCGCCATCCAACGCCGCTGCTCAAACTGCGCTGACTGCGCGGTGATATGGCGACAGCCAAGTGACGTCTCGGTGTACTCGGAACTCAGAATTCAAAGAAGCCGGTGAGGCGGGGGGTCAGCTCGGCGTCCTTGCCGCTGTCCTGGAACAAGGTAACGCGCAGGTTGGGCATCAGGTGCAGGTCCTTGGCCAGGGCCCAGTCCAGCCCGCCGATCAGCAGGGTCTCCTGGTCGTCCTCCGCGTCCCCGTTGGGCTCGTACAGATCGGCCCGGACAAACACCTTCTTGCCCTCCCCCACTGGTTTGGCCCCAAAGACCGACACCCCAAAGCCCTTCTGGTCTTCGCCGTCGGCAGCCGTCTTCTTGTCGATGCGGTAGAAACCCTCTACCCCGCCGTGGAACCCCTCCCCGCTCTTGCTGACAAACCCGGCCAGGGTGGTCTGGTCCTTCCCGCCCTTCTGGGGCTGCATGTCGGCGTAGAGCTTGGCGTCCAGCCCCCCCACCTTGGTGAGGGCCTGCACCGCCACCTTCTTGTCGTTGTCGGACTCGGCCGAGTAGCCATTGCCGTTGCTGAGCATCAGGGACAGGCTCGACGAGCCCCCCAATTTGCGGGTCCAGCTGAGCCCCAGGTCCACGGCCGTGCCCTTGGCATGCAAGTCCATGATGGTCTTTTCGATAGGACGGTAACCCCAGACCTTTTCCTGCAGGGCCCAGGTCAGGGTGGGGACCAGACCGGCGCTGATAGAGCCCTGAGCCTGCTTCCAGGTGATCCCGCACTCCTTCACGTAGGGGATCATGCGCTCCCGCTTGCCAAAGCCGGCGTCGTTGGCCTCCAGCCGGAAACGGCCGCTCACCTTATCGCTCCACTTGGCGTCGTAGGTGAAGTAGATGCGGTTGAAGCGGAAGCCGTTCTGCTTCTCGGCCGGGCCGCTCAGGTTGTAGTAGTAGTCCCCGACCATGTAGCCGCTGATCTTGCCCTCTGCCGCCAGGGCCGGCAGGGCGAGTCCCCCCAGCAGAGCCATGCTCAGGATCGCGGTTTTCAGTCTCATCCTTCCCTCCTTTTCAGGTGTTTGAGATAATTTCCAAATGTTTCTTATTCAAGAAGGTACCCGCAACGTGTTACGGGCCGCGGCCGGAATTGTTACGGTTTGATGACAATCGATCTATTTGTTTTAACGTTGTGCGGGCCGATTATGAACCCCCGGCGAATCCCATTGTGACGGTCAGCCGATTCCCCGGCGTGGCGCCGATGTTTTTTTCGAGGTACCGACACGGGACCGTAACCCCATCCCAACAAATCCCCCCTATGATTGTTGCACCACATCCATAGGAGGGGAGCTAATGCACCAACCGAATCGGCACTTTGCCCTGTCACTTTTTCTTTTGCTTTTTGCCATCCTCACCCCAGGAACAGCCCCTGCCCAAAGCCCCGGCGGCTCGATCCAGGGAAAGGTGGTGGATGCCCAGACCGGGGAGCCACTGACCGGCGCCTACGTCTTCCTCGCCGGCACCCAGGTCGGCGCCGTCTGCGATTTTGAGGGCCGGTACGCCCTGAAAAACGTGGCCCCCGGCACCTACACCCTGACCAGTTCCATGATCGGCTACAACCGTATCACCATCGAGAAGGTAACGGTCACCGCCGGCAAAGGGGCCAAACTCGACCTGAGCCTAAATCCCGAGGCCATCAGCACCGAGGAGGTGGTGATCGAGGCCCAGGCCCTGCGCAGCACCGAGGCGGCCCTGCTCAAGGAACGCCAGAAGGCCGCGGCGGTCAGCGACGCCATCAGCACCGAGCAGATCTCCCGCTCGGGCAGCAGCGACGCGGCCGAGGCCATGACCCACGTCACTGGCGCCGCGGTGGAAGGGGGGCGCTACGTGGTGATCCGCGGCCTGGGGGACCGCTACAGCGCCGTGCAGCTCAACGGCACCACCCTCCCCAGCGCCGACCCGGACAAGCGGGCCGTGGCCATGGACCTCTTCCCCGCCGGCCTGCTGGAGAACATCGTCACCGTCAAGACCTTCACCCCGGACCGGCCGGGCAGTTTCACCGGCGGGGCGGTGGACATCGGCACCCGTAGCTTCCCCGAGGCCCTGAGCCTGTCCCTGTCGGCCTCGACCACCTACAACCCCCAGGTCAGCTTCAAGGAGGGGTATCTCTCTTATGAAGGGGGAAAACTGGATTGGCTGGGGGTGGACGACGGCAGCCGCGATCTGCCCAAGGCCGTGGCCACCAGCGGCGAGGTGCCCGACATCGGCGCGGCGTACACCGACGCCCAGAAGGCCCGCGCCCTCGACCGGCTCTCCAAGTCCTTCTCGCCGGTGATGGCCCCCACTTCCAAGAAAGGCCCTCTGAACCAAAGTTACAGCGCCTCGGTGGGCGGGCAGCCTTCCCTGTGGGATCGTCCTCTGGGCCTGCTGGGCACCCTCACCTACGCGCGGGACCACAGCTCCTACGGCGACGGCCTCGCCGCCCGCTGGAAACTGACGGGTCGGGTCTCCCAGGTGGACGAACTGACCAACAACTACGCCCTGACCGATCACCGCAGCAACGACGCCGTGCTCTGGGGGGGGCTGCTCACCGCCTCGTACAAGCCACATCCCAACCACGAACTCTCCCTCACCTCGATGCTCAACCACAGCAGCGACAACACCGCGCGGTACCTCACCGGGAATTTCCCGCGCGACCTGGACGAGGGCGCCATCTACGAGACGCGGGTGTTGCACTTCTCCGAGCGCCGCCTCGGCTCCCTCCAGGGCAAGGGCAAACACCAGTTGCCTGGCCTGTTCCGCTTCGAGTGGAGCGTCTCCTCCTCCGAGTCCAGCCTGGAGGAACCGGACCTGCGCTTCTTCACCAACAACTACACCGTCTCCGAGCGGGCCGCCGGCCTGGACACCTTCTACGCCATCCAGACCTCCATCTACCCCACCCCCACCCGCTATTTCCGCGACCTGGAGGAGAGCAACCGCGAATTCCAGGCCGATCTTTCCCGGCCCCTGGGGCTGTGGAATGGCTTGGTGGGCTCGCTGAAAACCGGCGGGGCTGCCCTCTCCGTGGAGCGGACCTTTGCCGAGGAGCGCTACGAGTTCCGCCAGGACCAGGCCCGGTACGATGGTGATCCCTCCCTCTTCTTCTCCGACGCCACCATGGGGCTGGTGGACAGCACCGGCACCCTGTACCAGTTTGGCAACTTCCTGCAGGACGCCACCCAGTCGGCCAACAACTACAGCGGCCAGCAGCGGATCTGGGCCGGGTACCTGATGGCGGATCTGCCCCTCTCGCCCGCCCTGCGCCTGATCGGCGGGGCCAGGGCCGAGGGCACGGACCTGGAGGTGCGCAGCGCCGATCCCTCCGTGGCCGAGGGCCGGTTGGAGGTCACCGACCTGCTGCCCTCGCTCAACCTGGTCTATCAGCTCCGGCCCACCATGAACCTGCGCGCCGCGTACGGCCGCACCCTGGCCCGCCCCACCTTCCGCGAGCTGGCCCCCTACGCCTCCTTCGATTTTGTCGGGGATTTCATCCTGATCGGCAACCGCGACCTGAACCGCACCCTGGTGGACAACTACGATCTGCGCTGGGAGTGGTTCCGCCAACCCGGCGAGCTGTACGCGGCGAGCCTGTTCCTCAAGGAGTTCGACCAGCCCATCGAGAGGGCCATCCTCACCGACAACGGCGAGGTGCAGTTCCAGAACGTCGAGGAAGCCCGGGTCGCCGGGGTGGAAGTGGAGAGCCGCCAGGGCCTTGCGCCCCTGGGGCCGCGCTTCCGCAACCTCGCCGTGGGGGCCAACCTCTCCCTCATCCACTCGGAGGTGTCGATCCCGGCCAACGAGCTGGCCATCCGCCGCACCCTGGACCCCAATGCCAAGGCACGGCGCTCCCTCCAGGGGCAATCACCTTACCTGCTCAACCTGGACCTGGGCTACGACCATCCGGGCACAGGGCTGTCGGCCGGCCTGTACTTCAACCTCTTCGGGGACCGCCTCTCCGAGGTGGGCCTGGGCGGCACCCCGGACGTCACCGAAAAGGCCCATGGCACCCTGGACCTCACCGCCTCGACGCCGGTGGGTGGCGGCTATCGGCTCAAGTTCTCGGCCTCCAACCTGCTCGACCAGGCCAACCGCGAGGTGTATCGCTACAAGGGGCAGGAGTTCACCGCCCAGGAGTACCAGAGCGGCCGCTCCTTCTCCGTGGGGCTGAGTCACAAGTTCGACCGTTGAAACACAAAAACCGGGGCGCCCGACCTTTGGCGCCCCGGTTTTTGTAACCTCCTCTTCATCTGCCCGCCACTCCCCCGCCACCCCCCCCCCTTAATCTTATATCGCCAGTCGCCACACGCGCCCAGGGCGTGTGTGATCACCACCCCAACCCAAAGGAGGTTTTCATGCGCCGCAAGCTCCACAGCCTGCTGCTCGCCCTGGCCCTGCCATCACTGGCGGCAGCCGAGACGGTCCAGGTGACCGACGCCTCGATCCTGCCAGGGCAGAGCGTCACCTGGACCTATGGCAATACCTACGTCCTCAACGGCTTTGTCTTCGTCGACTCCTCGGCGACCTTGACCATACAGCCGGGGGTGGTGGTCAAAGGCAAACCCGGCCAGGGCGCCAACGCCAGCGCCCTGATCGTCGCCCGCGGCGGCAAGATCTACGCCAGCGGCACCCCGAGCCGGCCCATCATTTTCACCGCCGAGGCCGATGACCCCGACAAGCCAGACGATCTGGCGGCCAACGCCCGCGGGCTGTGGGGCGGCCTGATCCTGCTGGGCCGCGCCCGCCTCAACTCCTCCCCCGGTCAGACCGCCATCGAGGGCATCCCCACCACCGAGCCGCGCGGCAGCTACGGCGGCAGCGACGACAGCGACAACTCCGGGGTGGTCCGCTACGTCTCCATCCGCCACGGCGGCACAGTCATCGGGGCCAATAACGAGATCAACGGCCTCACCCTGGGCGGGGTGGGCAACGGCACCACCGTCGAGTACGTGGAGGTCTACAACAACGCCGACGACGGCTTTGAGTTCTTTGGCGGCACCGTCAACACCAAGTACCTGGTCAGCGCCTTCAACGACGACGATTCCTTCGATTACGACGAAGGCTGGCGGGGCAAGAACCAGTTCTGGTTCGCCATCCAGGGCGCCACGGTGGGCAATCGCGGGGCCGAATGCGACGGGGGCACCACCCCCCAGGACGGCACCCCCTACGCCATCCCTCAGATCTACAACGCCACCTTCATCGGCTCCGGGTCGGCATCCACCAACAGCAGTTCCGATATCGCCCTCATCCTGCGCGAGAACGCCGGCGGCAAATGGTACAACAGCATCTTCACCGAGTTCTTCGGCAAGGGTGTGGACGTGCAGGATCTGTCCAGCGGTGAAGACAGCCGCAACCGTCTCGACGCCGGCGACCTGGTGCTGGCCAACAGCCTGTGGTACGGCTTTGGGGCCGGCAACACCCTCGACAAGATCGCCCCGCAGACCTACGTGCAGACCCACCTCAGCGCCAACAGCAACCGCTTCGCCGATCCGATGCTGGGCAACATCGACCGCAGCGTGTTCAAGAACCTCGACCCGCGCCCCAAGGCCGGCAGCCCCGCCCTCAGCGGCGCGGCCACCCCGACCGACGCCTTCTTCACCCCCACCACCTACGTGGGGGCCTTTGGCACCCGCAACTGGATGGAAGGCTGGACGGTGCTCTTCCCGGCCAACCGCCCGCCGCAGGTCTCCACGCGCATCAACAACCAGAGCCTCAAGGCCAACGGCGCCGATTTCGTCCAGGACCTGAGCGCCGTCTTCAGCGACCCGGACGGCAATGCCCTCACCTACTGGGTGACCAGCAGCAACCGCAACGTGGCCCTCGCCTCGGTCTCGGGCACCACCCTCAAGGTAACTCCCCGCCGGGCCGGTCTGGTCCGCATCAAGGTCTCAGCCTCCGACGGCAAGCAGACCACCATCATCACCTTCACCGCGACCGTGGCCGCAGCCAAGGAAGCCGGCGCCCTGCCCCTGAGCCTGTCCCTCTCACAGAACTACCCCAACCCCTTCAATCCGGGCACCCAGATCAACTACACCCTGCCGGCTGAGGGCATGGTCCGCCTGTCGATCTACGACCTGGCCGGCCAGCGGGTGGTCCAGCTCGTGGAAGGGACGCAGGCGGCCGGCCAGCACATTGCCGAGTTCAATGCCGCCGGCCTGCCCAGCGGCACCTATTTCTACCGCCTCGAAGCCGGCAGCGAGGTATTGACCCGCAAGATGACATTGCTCAAGTAGGGCACAAAACCTGGTCCCGGGGGCGGCGCCGCACTGGCCGCGCCCGGGCCCACGATCTATCCCGGTTCCGGGGGCGGCGCCAGACAGGCTGCCTCCGGAACTTTTTTTGCCTCGCCACCCAAACTCCACCAAACCCCCGCAGTGCTGTTGCGCTTTTGCCACAATGCTGGGCCTTCTTTTTTTAGGCGCAGAACCGAGTATTTCCGCCGCAACCTCCACCCCTCTACACAGAAGTTGACCATGAGGATGGCCAGTGCTATGCTGGGCCTGCTGCTTGGCGCCGGGGCCGCCCAGGTGCAGGGCCTGGAGTACCTGCTCTCAGAAGGGGAGAGCAGGGTTATCTTCTCCACCCATTCCCACCGCTACGACGACGGCTGCACCATGCGCGGGCTCTTCGACGGCCTGGTGTGGATTCCCGCCGGCCCCTACACCGGCAACCGGGGCTATCTCTTCATGAACAACGAGATCCCCATCGCCAATGACCCGGCGGGCGCCGTCACCCGCCTGACCTACAACTGCGGCCAGATCACCGCCGCCGAGGACCGGGCCAGGAATCTGGAGGAGGCCATACTCTGGCTCGGAGAGGAGGCTGAAAACGCCCGCCGCGCCTTTGCCCAGATGGCGGAAGCGGAACGCCTGGCGCTCTTGACTTTTCTCCGTTCGCTCTGATTCTGGCCGGGTCCGGGGGCGGCGCGAGGCGGGCTGCTTCTGGGCCTTAATGTTTTTAAGGCTGGGGCGGAACAGCAAGGGATGGGGGCAGCAGTTGCCGATCGAAATCCCCGAGCTGGCGCTGGTACTCCTCCCCCATCAGCGGGGAGGAGATCAGGAAGTCGGCGGTGGAGCGGTTGCAGGCGATGGGGATATTATACACCACGGCGATGCGCAAGAGGGCCTTGACGTCTACATCGTGGGGCTGGGGTTCGAGGGGGTCCCAGAAGAAGATGACGAAATCCATCTCCCCCTCGCAGATCTTGGCCCCCACCTGCTGGTCGCCCCCCAGGGGCCCGCTGCGGAACAGGGAGATCTCCAGGCCCAACTCCCGGGCCAGGATGGCGCCGGTGGTCCCGGTGGCGTACAGCTCATGCCGCGCCAGGGTGCCCTTGTTGTAGCGCGCCCAGGCCAGCAGGTCCGGCTTGCGGTTGTCGTGGGCGATGAGCACGATGCGCTTGCGCTTGCCCATGCGCAACGGGGCGGGGTCCATCGCCATCCTCAGATCAGGGTGCCGGCGGGGATGATCCCGTTCTTGGCCACCACCACGATCCCGTCGCGGATGAAGAAGTCCTTGCCGTCGGCCTCCTGCACCCCGGCCTCGTTGAGGATGCGCACCCCGGCGCCGATGCGGGCGTTCTTGTCGATGATGGCCCGGCGGATCACCGACCCGGCGCCGATGCCGATGGCGGGGATCTTGGAGGTGGTGGACCGTTCCAGATCCGCGGGTGTGTCGTAGAAATCCGCCCCCATCATCACCGTCTCGGAAAGCAGTGCCCCCGCCCCGATGATGCTGCGCACCCCGATCACCGAGCCTTCGATGCTCTGGGCCAGGATATGCGATCCCTCGGAGACGATGCTGCGCTCGATGCGGCAGCCCTCGATGCGCGCCCCAGGCAGGAAGCGGGGGCGGGTGTAGATGGGGGTCTTGTGCTGGTAGAACTCGAAATGGGGCTCCGGGCTGGTCAGGGCCAGGTTGGCGTCGAAGAAGGAGCTGATGGTGCCGATGTCCTCCCAGTAGCCTTCGAACTGGTGGGCGTACACCCCCACCTTCTGGATGGCGTCGGGGATGATGTGTTTGCCGAAATCCTCCTTCATAGTGGCCATCAGCAGGCTAATTAGCACCTGCGGCTCAAAGAGGTAGATGCCCATCGAGGCGAGATAGCGCTCCTCTCCTGCCCCCGGCAGGCGCAGTTCCTCCAGTTGCGGGCCGGGCTGGGGTTTCTCGCGGAAATCGACGATGCGGCCATCGGGGGCCATCTTGAGGATACCCAGGCCGGGGGCCTGGTCCCGGCCCACCGGCTTGACGGAGATGGAGACCTCGGCCCGGCGGCGGCGGTGCTCCTCGACAAAGGCGCGGTAGTCCATGCGGTAGAGGTGGTCCCCCGACAGGATCAGACACTGGTCAGCGCGGCGGGACATGATGTGGCGCAACTGCTGGCGCACCGCGTCGGCGGTGCCCTGGTACCAGTTGGTGGTGTCCTGGGTCTGCATGGCCGCCAGGATCTCGACGAAGCCGTCGGAGAAATTGTCAAAGCGGTAGGAATTGCTGATGTGGCGGTGCAGGGAGGTGGAGTTGAACTGGGTAAGGACGAAGACCTTGTCGATACCGGCGTGCAGACAGTTGCTGATGGGGATGTCGATCAGCCGGTACTTGCCACCGATGGGCACGGCCGGCTTGGAGCGGTACAGGGTCAGCGGGAACAACCTCTTGCCCTGTCCGCCCCCCAGGATGATGCCCAGCACGTCCTTCATAGCGCAGCCCCCCGGCCATGGTCGGTTCGCGACACGCGATCCTCAAGAAAGGGCAAAGGCCGAGTCTGGCGCAAGTCAAGAAATCGCTTGAGTCGGACTATCCCCGGCCAAAGGCCGGGGCGTTACGTCCGGTGCATGGCTTCGCCACCGCAATTTCTTAAACGGACACTGACCCTAGCAAATCCAACTGTTGTGGGCTTTTCTCTTCTTGGCGATGATACTGGACATACCGCTTGATCATTTCGGCCGTAACCTGATCCCCTACCGTGCGGGCAAAGTACCCGTCCGCCCAAGAACTCCCCTCCCCACAACTCGCGTTTCACCTTGGGGTGTTCCTTAAACACCCGGCTTGCCCAACTGCTCTTCAGCAGACCAACCACCTGGGAAATCGAATAGCGCGGTGGAAGCGACAAAGAGATATGCACATGATTCTTGGCTACCTCCAACTCCTCAATCACAAAATCGAAATCTTCGACAACCCAATAAAACAGCTCCCGTACTGCCTTAAGCACGTCACCCCGCAAGATCCACTTCCGATACTTGGGAGCCCACACCAGATGATATTGGGTATCAAAGACTGCATGACTGGTTCTTCCAACCGCCATCATACACCTCCAACCGTGGCTGGAACGGTATACGATAAACAGTTTTTGCTTGCCTGCGGCAAGCAAAACTTTTCCTCTCCATCCAAAGGAAGGGGCATCCAAGTTCTAATGACTCCGTGAAATCTAGAACCACTTCCGGTCTTAGGCGTACCCCAGCCCCACCTGCAATTCGGATTTGAATCCCAACTCCTCCACCACCTCATCGCGGTGGGCGAAAAGGTTGGCGTCAATGGTGGTGTGGAGGTTGCCTACCAGGTGAACCTGGAGGGAATTTAAGGACTGCACCGAGAGCCGCCGGGTGGATGCCGCCCCGGCGAAAACCTTCATGCTCGAACCGAGGGCGTTGGCCTTGCCGAACTGCCTGCGGTACTCGGGCACCACCCCCACCTCGCGCCGGCCCCTGGCGAAGTCCTCCTCCAGGCCCAACCGCGCCTTGCCCTGCGTGCCCAGGCTGCGGTGCAGGCCCGAGCTGACCCTTAGGGTCAGGGGGCGCTCCCGGCCGCCCGCCCCGGGTCCACACGGTGTTGAGGTCCAGGGATACGAAGGGGGCCGGCTGTTTCTTTTACCAGGTAAACACCGCCTCCACCTGCAAACGATCCGCCGCCTCCCTGGACCTGCCCGCTTCCTGCATCTGCCCTTAACTGGAGCGCAGGTTGGCCGACAAGGTGCCCCCACGGGCCTCGCGGTTGCGCTGTCCGTCCACCAGCGAGTTCCAGGTCGTGGCGTCGTTGCCGCCCAGGAAGGCCAGTCCTGGTTACTGGCCCGCCGCCGGGTTGCGGGCCCTGCGGTTCAGGGAACCGCTCACCTTGGCGCGGCTTTTCCAGGCCCGGCCCACCAGGTGCTCCAGGCCGTTCCGGCGGCGCAGGCCGGGGCAGCGGGCCAGGTGAGGCGCCACGAACTGGCGCAGGGTGGCCCTGTCTTCGGACTCTTTGGGGCAAAGGGAACCCGGAGGGAAATACTCGTCCCCCCCCCCTCGGCCAGGTACGCGGTGGTGGCAATCCGGTACAGCTCCTCTGGGTTGAGGGCCCGGCCATTGACCCGGTCAGCGGCCTCGTCGTACCCAGAAAAAAGCAGCCGCTAGGCCTCCTAGAAGCGGCCCATGCTGCTAACGGCGAGGGGTTGCAGTTCCGCCCCTTTGACCTTGGTGCTGACCGCCGCGTCGTCGAAGCGTATCCACTGGGCCACGTCGGCCTCAAAGATGGCGGACTCCAATACCTGGGGCCGCAGGGTGCCCAGGTTGATCACCCCCACGTCGGCCCCCAGGTGTCCCCGGATCAGGTCGGCCACCGGCTGGGGGGTATCGGCGATGAGGGCACTAGCCCAGCCGATGACCTCGCTGCGGGCCAGGGCGAAACGGGCCGCCTGGGAGACCACCCGCGCCGCCACCAGGGGGTCCTCGGCGAGGGTGGAATCCAGGGGGATCAGCCCAGCCTCGCAGCCCAGCACTGCCACCCCGGCCCCCGAAGTGGTGAAAAGCCAGGCGCCGCTGGCTAGGCGCCGCTGCCAAGTCCCTCCTCCTCGCTGGGCCGGCTGCCTGAAGCCCCCGGCGATGAAGAGGGGAACCTGGGGAAACTCTGCGGCCAGTTGCACCGCGTCCTCCTCCATGTGGACCAGGCCGATGGTCAGGTCGGCCCGGCCCTGGAGGCTGTCGAGGGCCTGGCGCAGCGCCGCTTTGGGGTTGCCGATCTACAACCCACTGTTGCGCCGGTTGTTGATTATGCGCTGCACCCCTGGCGAGTGAAGGCCCACCACGGCCACGCGCAGCCCCCCCACTCGACCACTAACTAGGGGACCACCGCAAGCCCCTGCACCCCGATATTAATGCCCACGATCGCCGGGCCGCCCTCCAGCCGCACCTTGAGGGTGTCCAGGCCGTAGTCGAACTCGTGGTCGCCAGCCACCACCGCAGTGTACCCCACCGCCCCCATCAGCTCCCAGGCCGGCTTGCCCCCATCCCAGCGCGACAGAGGGTCCGAACCCAGCGCGTCCCCTCCGTCAACCACAAGGGCCGCTCTGTCGGCGGCCGCCCCTTTCAGGGCCTGGCACAACCGGCGGAAGCCCCCCAGCAACTCGTCGTAGGAAGGCCCGGGCAGGAGTTGCCCCTGGAGGTCGTTGGTGTGATAGATGGTGAGGGTCTGGGACTGGGCAACGGTGAACCCCATCCGGCAGAGCAGCCAGACCAGGGCCAGAAGGTGCATCATCTCCCCCACGCCTCCTGGAGGGCGGCGTCGGCCCCGTACAGATCGGGCCGGAAGTATACCAGGCCCTCCTCGTCCACCCCGACCGTCCAATAGGCGAAATACACCGGCACCCTGTGCGCCAGGTCCACCTGCCGGGTCTGCCCCGACTCCAGAACCTGGCGGATGCGGCTGCGACTCCAGTCGGGGTTGCCGGCCAGCAGGTGGACCGCCAGTTCGAGGCTCTTCTCCAGGCGGATACAGCCGTGGCTGAAGTCCCGCGCGGCCCGGAAGAAGAGTTCGCGGTTGGGGGTATCGTGCAGGTACACATGATGGGGGTTGGGCAGGAGGAATTTTATTTGGCCCAGGGGGTTGTCCGGGCCGGGGTTTTGCATGAAGGTGTAGGGCCAGTCCTCCTGGTCCGCCCTTTCCCAATCCACCGAATCGGGCGGCACCACCCTGGCCTGGTCCCCAACCCCGCCGACCACCCTGATACCCCGCTCCTCCAGGTAGTACGGGTTTTGGCCCAGGGCCGGCAGCACCTCCTCGCGGGCGATGGAGGGGGGGACGTTCCAATAGGGGTTGAGCACGATCTGTTTCAGATCGCTGTTGAAAAGTGGGGTGCGCCACTGGGCCTTGCCGGCGATCACCTTCATCTCAAGGGCCACCTGCCCCCCCTCGACCAGGTCGAGGGTGTAGTCGTCGAGGTTGACCAGCAGGTACCGGGCCTGGGGCCCCAGGGGCAGCCAGCGCCAGCGCTCCAGGTTCAGTTCGAGTTGCCTGAGCCGCTCCTCCACCCCCACCCCCAGCGCCGCCCCGGTCGGGCTGTCCACCCGGCCATTGACCGCCAGGCCGTGCCGGCGCTGGAACCGGCGCAGGGCGCGGTCTACCTGCTCTCCGAAACCCGTCCCCCCGATCAGGCTGTCCAAGTCCCCCTCGGCCACCAGGCGGCGGCGCAGGGCCGCCTCGGTCCATCCCTGCCCGCCCTGGCGCGGCGGGTCAGAACCCACCAGCACCTCCCAACCACCGGCGCTTTGGAGCCGGTGGTACACCGACCACGCCTGCACCAGGCGCCGGTACTGGGGGTGGGCCGGCCGTAAGCGGTCCAGCACGCCCCCCACCGCCCCATCGGCCAGGGCGCTGTCCAGCAGCAGGTCGGGTTCCACCAGCCCCCCCCCGGTCCACTGGCGCGCCGCCGGCGGTACCCGGTTGCCCTGGAGTTGGGCCGCCCGGCGCAGGAAGGCATTGGTCAGCAAGAGGTCCAACTCGGCCAGGCGCACCAGGCCCCGGCGGCTTCCCCCGCCCCGCCGCCAGCCCTGCCAGGCCGCCTCGATGGCCTCCAGGTGGTATCCCTGGCGGGACAACCCCTCCTCCTCCCTGGCCTGCAGCACCTCGAGGAAGGAGTCGGCAACCGGCAACGGGCCGCCCGCCCCGCTCCAGACCAGGTGGTCGCGGTGCCGGGCGTAGAAAGCGCCCAACTCTGGAGCGGCCGGCAGCATCACGCCATCCGCCGCGATCAGGGTGCGCCCCTCCGCCTGCCGGATCTTGGGGCGCAGATAGGTGTCCAGCACCGGCGCCTCTCTTGGCAGCGCCGGCCCCCGTCCCCCCAGGCAGGCTGCACATCCGGCCGCTAGCAGAAACAACCCCACCCTGAACGCCGATTTCATCCCCAGAGATGGAAAAGCGTCAGGGCGATGGTGAAGTACACCAACAGCGACAGGCCGTCGTTTAGGGTGGTGATCAGCGGCCCAGATGCCACCGCCGGGTCCACCCCTACCCGGCGAAACAGGAAGGGGAGTAGCGCCCCCAGCAAGGAGGCCAGGGTGATGGAGGAAAACATCGCCAGCCCCACGCAGCCGCCCAACAGCCATTGGCCGGTCCACAGCCGGGCCACCCCGAGGATCAACACCCCCAGGATAAGCCCGATGCTCATGGCCACCCGCAGCTCGCGCCAGATATTTGACCACAGCGCCCTGGCCTTGATATGGCCGGTGGCCAGGCTACGCACTGTTACCGTCGAGGTCTGCACCCCGGTGTTGCCGCCCATGCCGGCTATGCCGGGCATGAAAATCAGCAACATGCTGCTGGCCGCCACGATCTCCTGGTGGAAGCCGTCGATTACCGCCCCGGAAAATATGCTCCCCCCCAGGCAGAATAGGAGCCAGGGAAGGCGGCGGCGCAGCACCCCGGCAATCGAGCGGGCCTCCAACTCCGTGGCGCTGGTGCCGGCCAGGCCGTAGATGTCCTCGGTGGCCTCGCGGTTGATCACGTCCACCACGTCGTCTACCGTCACCTGGCCCACCAGCCGGCCCTCCCCGTCAACCACCGGCAGGGCCACCAGGTCGTAGTCGGCAAAGAGCCGGGCGATTTCCTCCTGGTCCATGTCGGCCCGCACCGAGATGCATTCCCGCTTGGTCAACTCGCTGATCAGGGTGTCCTGCGAGGCCAGCAGCAGGCGCTTGATCGGCGCGGTGCCCAGCAGCCGCTCCCCTTCGTCTACCACGTAGACGTAGAAGATGTGCTCCTCGTCGGTCAATTCGCGCAGGTGGGCGATGGCGCTGGCCACGTCCATGTCCTCCTGCACCGCCACCAGGCACGAGGTCATCAGGCCGCCGCCGGTGTCCTCGGGGTGGGACATCAGCTCGCGGACCTCCGCGACCTCCTCCCCCTCCATTAGTTCGAGCACCCGCTCGCTGTGCTCCTTGGGAAGGTCGCCCAGGATGTCGGCTGCATCGTCGGGGGCCATCTCCTCGACCAGGTCCGAAAGCACCTCGTGGTCGAGACTTTCGGCGACGTTCAGCAGGGAGGAGGTATCCAGCTCCGCCAGCATCCGGGCGGCCAGGGGCTTGGCGATGAGGGGCAGGAGGCGCTGCTGGTCCTCGTTTCCCAGGTGGCGGAACAGGTCGGCCAGGTCGGCGGGGTGCTGGTTGTTGAGCACAAGGCGCAGGGTGGCCAAATCGCCGGCCTCCAATGACTCGCGGGCGGTATGCAGCAGGATCTCGCGCCGGCCCTGAAGGCTGCCGATCTCCATGATCTCGTCCTGGGAGCTGGATTCCTCACTCATGGTCGCCCACCCTCCGCGCCGGCGCGGAGCAAACAATACACTGGACCTGGAGCGGTGTTGTTTACTAAAATACTCATGGACTTGGTCCGGTTCAATTTGGTGCACCGGTGACGCGGTAATTCCTGGAGGCTTTCCCCGAAACATAGCAGAGGATCCCGGCCATGGCCAACCCCGTCCCTCCCACCGGCCGGCGGCGGTGCCCCTGACCGACGAGTAGTGGCAGCTGCTGCCGCACCGGGTCCGCGAAACCTTCCGCGCCCTGTGCCGCAGCAGGACCAACTCCGGAAACAACTGGCCGAATCCTATCTCGACGGGAACCTGCAGGCATTATTCGACGAGACCTCGTCGGTGCCTCTACGGGTCCCCATCGCGACCAACCAGAAGTTCCTGGTGGCCGACGATTCGGCTCTCATCCGCAAGCTCGTCCGCACCCTCACCGACCGATCCGGGGGTCAGCTCCGGCAAGCTGAGGACGGCGCCGAGGCCCTGCGCCTGGTTTAGGAGAACAAGATCGACCTCTTGATTCTCGACATTAACATGCCCAAGGTGACCGGTCTGCAGGTGCTTCAGACCCTGCGAGCCCACGGCCGTTTCCGCAACCTGCCCGTGGTGATACTCACCACCTCCAGCAATCGCCGCGACGTGGCGCAAGCCATCGCCGGCAAGGTCCAGGCCTATCTGCTTAAGGACAACCGCGAAGATTTGGCCAGCAAACTGTTGCAGGTGCTCCAGGCCCCGTGAGCCAGGGCCCGTTATTGCGCGGGCGTGGGCCCGCCGTGGAACCCGGCCCTTGATCTGGCTCGTGCCCGGCCTCCTGCTCTCCTTTGGTTTCGGCCAGCTTTTCAAACTCGCCCAGCGTCGCGGCTGTTATGCCCCGGCGGTGGTGTCCGCCAACTACCTCACCACCGCCCTTTTGTTGTTGTTCTACCACCTCCTCGCCGGGCGGCTGGACCCCGCGCCCCTGGCACTCGAGGTGGGGGTGTTCACCGGCATCACCTTCATCGGGGCAATGCTGCTAATGACCCGCGGCCTCGAGTTTGTGGCGGTGGGGGCAGTACTCACCTCCTTCCGCCTCGCCATCCTCATCCCGATCTGGGCCTCGGTATATCTTTGGGGCGAGTCCCTCAGCCCGGTGCAGTTCGGAGGCATCGCCCTGTCGCTGGTGGCGCTGGTGCTGATGACCCGGGGCGGCACCAGCGGCGGCCACCTTTCCCCCCTCCTCAGTCTGGGGCTCCTGCTGCTCATCTTCCTGGCTCAGGGCATCGCCTTCTGCGGCATGCGCTGGGTCCACTACGCCGGGCTCGATCCGCATTTCCTGCAGGTCCTGCTTTTCATCACCTTGACTGCTGGCATCCTGGGGGTGTTGTTCATGGGCTGGCAGCGCCGCCGGCCCCGCCGCCAGGACCTGCTGATGGGTGTGGGGATCGGGCTGTACAACCTGGTCACCTTGTCCGTCAACCTCGTCGCCCTGAGCCAGGTCCCGGGCACCTTGTACTTCCCCCTTCAGGGTTGTGCGGTGGTGCTGCTCGACAACCTGTGCGCCCAATTCTGGTGGCGCGAGACCCTCTCCCGGCCTGCCCTGGCCGGCGCGGTGCTGGGGGTGTTGGCGATGTTGCTCGTGCTCTGAAACCCTATCGCAGGAGGAGGAGAAATGGCAGGGAAGTTGGCGGGCAAGACCGCCCTGATCACCGGCGGCGGCCGTGGCATCGGCCGGGCCATCGCACTGGGGTTTTCGCGCGAGGGTGCGCGGGTGGCCGTCGCCGACCTGGACCCGGACACCGCCAGCCAGACGGCGGCCGACCTGCCGATCCCAGGGCTGGGACTGCGCCTCGATGTGACGCAAAAGACCCAGGTCCAAGAGACGGTGGCGAGGGTGTTGGCCGAGTTCGGGCAGCTCGACATCCTGGTCAACAACGCTGGGTACGTCACCTACTCGACCTTTGAGGAGTGCAGCGAGGAGACCTGGCACCTGATTCTCGACATCAACCTCAAGGGCACCTTCCTGTGCAGCCAGGCGGTGGTCCCGCACATGAAGGGACGGGGCCAGGGGGTCATCATCAATCTCAGTTCGCTGGCGGCGAAGACCGGCGGCCTGGCCGCCGGTCCGCCCTATGCGGCGGCAAAGGCCGGGGTCTCCTCCCTGACGATCGGGCTGGCCCGCTACCTGGCCCCGCACCGGGTGCGGGTCAACGGCATCGCCCCGGGGGTCATCGACACGGCCATGACCCGCTCGCCGCAGCACGACAAGATGGCCACCACCATTCCCCTGGGAGAGAAGGGCCAGCCCGAGGACGTGGCCAACGCGGCGCTTTTCCTGGCCTGCGAGGACAGCCGGCACATTACCGGCGAGATCCTCGATGTCAACGGCGGGCTCTTTATGGACTGAGGATTATGGGTGGATGCTGACCTGCAGGCACAGGCCGGCCGGTTTCAGCTTGGCCAACAGCAAATCCAGCTCGGTGCGGTCCAAGGCGCCGGTGAGGATGAGCGGCAGTTGATCGTTGAGGAGCTGGAAAGTGGGCAGCAGTGCGCCCACGCCGGGCCCGGCCGGCAAGTCGAGGCTCACCTGCACCGCGCGCAGGCCCCGCACCGCGAGGAGCACCGGGGCGATCATCTAAATGAACACGGAATGGGTGTGCATCAGCGGGTAATCACAGCTGCCTCAGAATGGCCCTATACTCAACAGCGGGGCGGCGACGGCCGTCCAGTCCCAAAAGGCCAGGTGGCGATCGCGCAGTCTTTTTGGTACCTCTCCGGGTCTTGCCGTGGGTCCTCTTCCGGAAGAGGTCTAAGGTTACTTCAAACGCCGAAAGCCCGTTGCCGTCAAAATCGCGCCGGATCGCCGTCCGATCTGAGGCGTCTAAGGCTGCCGGTGGCTTGACCCGCCCCCGCCTGCCCCCTAGTTTGCTCGTCACCCCAACAGCGAAAGGCCCAGCGATGAAGGGTATCATCCTTGCCGGCGGCGCCGGCTCCCGTCTCTACCCTCTCACCCGGATCGTCTGCAAACAACTCCTCCCCGTGTACGACAAACCGATGATCTGTTACCCCCTGTCGATCCTGATGCTGGGTGGCATCCGTGAGATCTGCATCGTCTCCACCCCGCGGGACCTGCCCCTCTTCGAGGCCTTTCTGGGCGACGGCGCGGAACTCGGCCTGAGGTTCTCCTACGTGGTCCAGGTAAAACCCGAGGGGATCGCGCAGGCCTTCCTGCTCGCCAAGGATTTCATCGGCGGGGACGCGGCCACCCTGATCCTGGGCGACAATGTTTTCTATGGGGATTACTTCTACAACGAGGAGGGTTTCGCGCGGACGGTCCGGGAGTTCAAGGAGGGGGGCCTGATCTTTGGATATTACGTTAGCAACCCGCAGGAATTCGGGGTGCTCGAATTCGATCAGGACTCAAGGGTGATCAGTATCGAGGAAAAACCCAGTGCACCCAAATCGAACTACGTCGTCCCCGGCCTCTACCTCTACGACCAGCAGGTCCTGGAGATCTGCCAACACCTCCAACCTTCGGCACGGGGCGAGTACGAGATCACCGACGTCAACCGGACCTATCTCAACCGCGGGCAGCTGCGGGTGCAGCGCCTTGGCCGCGGCATCGCCTGGCTAGATACCGGGACCCCCTCCAGCCTTCAGGAGGCCAACGCCTTCATCGAGGCGGTGGAACGGCGCCAGGGTCTCAAGATCGCCTGTCTGGAGGAGATCGCGTACCGGCAGGGTTTCGTGGATCGAGGGGGGTTCCAGGCATTGACCGCCCGCTTGCCCAAATGCGACTACCGACATTACCTGGAGCGGGCGCTGGTGCAGGTGGGCTAGGAGCGGTAGGGAGCCACCTCTTTGGGCGGCCCCGAGGCGACAGGCACATCCCGGCGCGGGGTCCAAGACACCGGAGCGGGCCTGGCCTTCCTCTTGCTTCGCCGGACGGTGGGCAGGGCGCCACCGCGCTCGGCCCGCCCGGTGGGCGGCCTGCGTTCGCGGGTACCCCGACCGTGCGCTCTCTGCAGGGGTCGGGACCCAAACGGTTTTTCGGGTCGGTCTTGCGAACCTAATTCCGGGCTGCCACCAGTTCCTCCAAAAGGCGCCGGTACTCGGCGCGTCCCCCCTTCTCCCAGGCCTCCAGCAGCGCCGAACCGACGATCGCCACGTCCACCCGCCCCTGCAATCGACGCACGTCCTCCCCCTTCGCCAGGCCGAAACCCATACCGATGGGCTGGTCAGTGGCCTGCCGGCAACGCTGTACGAAGGCGTAGGTCCCGCCGGCCAGATCGGTCCGGCTGCCGGTAACCCCCTTCCGCGCGACGAGGTACACCAAACCTGTCGCGTGTCGGCCGATCTGCGCCAGGCGCACGTCCGGGTTGGTGGGGGCCATCAACATCACGGGGTGTAACGCGCAACGCTGGCTATGGGTGAAAAGGTCGCCGTATTCCTCCACCGGTAGGTCCGGCAGGATAAAACCCCGGCCCCCGTTCGCCTGCAACGCCTCGGCAAAGGCCTGATGGCCCAGCCTGAAGACGGTGTTGTAGTACCCCATCATCAGCAATGGGAAAGCAAAACTCTGCGAGGCCCGCTGCATGAGCGCGAAGTACTGTTCCAGGCACAACCCCTGGGCCAGTGCCTGCTGGTTGGCGCGCGCGAAGGTAGGGCCATCGGCCACCGGCTCACTGAAGGGCATTTGCAACTCCACCAGGTCCACCCCGGCGCGGGCCATCTCCTCGAGCATCTCCCAGTTCGCGTCCAGGGAGGGGCACCCCGCGATGAGATGGGACATCACCAGGATCTTGTGGCCGCCCAGGCGCTGGCGAATGTAGGCATCGAGGGTCACGAGCGCGCCACCTTGTCGCGGAGGAACTGCACCCAATTCTGGTCCTGCAGGGCACTGGCGATGGTAAAAATATCCTTGTCGCCCCGGCCGGAGAGGTTGATCAGGACCTGCTGCTCCGGCAGCAACTTCCCCACCTCGCGCAGGGCGCCAGCCACCGCGTGCGTGCTTTCGAGGGCGCCGATGATGCCCTCAGAGCGCATTACCTGTTTGAGCGCCGCGATGACCTCCTCGTCGGTGGCGGAGGTAAAGCGGACCCGCCCCCGATCGGCCAGGCAGGCCAGGATGGGACTGACCCCGATGTAGTCCAGACCTGCGGCCACCGAATGGGTCTCCCGCATCTGGCCCTCCTCGTCCTGGAGGAAATAGGTCTTGTACCCTTGGGCCACACCAACTGCGCTGTGCGCCCCAACCGCCAACCGCACCGCGTGTTCACCCGAAGCGATGCCGTGTCCGCCGGCCTCGACCCCAACCAGTTCGACTGCTGGATCGTCGAGGAAACCCAGGAAGATGCCGGTGGCATTGGAGCCGCCGCCGACACATGCGTAGACGCGGTCTGGCAGCCGGCCGGTGAGTGCCAGCATCTGCTCGCGTGCTTCCTGGCCAATGAGGCGCTGGAAATAGGCCACCAGCTGCGGAAAGGGGTGCGGGCCACAGGCGGTGCCCAGCACGTAGTGGGTCTGGTCCATCGACGCGGCCCAGTCGCGCAGGCACTCGTTGATGGCGTCCTTGAGCGTCGCCGAGCCATCGGTGACCGGCACAACCGTGGCTCCCAACTGCTCCATCCAGAACACGTTGGGGCGCTGTCGTTCCACGTCGACCGCGCCCATGTAGATGGTACATTCGAGGCCGAGGCGGGCGGCCATGGTGGCCGTGGCCACCCCGTGCTGGCCGGCCCCGGTTTCGGCAATGACCCGCTTCTTGCCCATGCGTTTGACCAAGAGCCCCTGGCCCATGACGTTGTTGATCTTGTGGGCGCCGGTGTGGTTGAGGTCCTCGCGTTTGAGCAGGATTCTGGCCCCGCCCAGAGCCCGGCTCAGGTTGTCGAGAGGGGTCAAGGGGGTTGGCCGGCAGGAGTAGGTGCCCATCTCGCGAGTATATTCCTGCCAGAAGGCCGGATCGCGGCGCGCCTGCTCGAAGGCCTCGCGGAGTTCGGCCAGCGTGGCGTGCAGGATCTCGGGCACAAAGGCACCGCCAAAGGAGCCGTAATAGCCCGCGTGCCCCGGGGCGAGGATCTCTTCAAGCATGGGTTACTGGGCCAGGTGAGCCCGGCGCAGCGCCTCGACCAGGGCGTTGCTGGACTGGCCCTGGGTCTCCTGCTGCTGCCTTTGGCGGAACTCCTTGAGGTCGGCGTCGGCCTCGGCGCTTTCGGCCTGTTTAATAGACAGCCGCATGCGTTTGCGGCGGGCGTCCAGCTCCAGCACCAGCACCTTGACCTCCTGGCCCAGGGCCAGCACATCGCGGGGATGGGCCACCCTTTTGTCGGCCAGCTCGGAGACGTGGACCAGGCCCTGCACCTTTCCCTCCAGTTCAACGAAAGCCCCAAAGGTTTCCAGGGCTGCCACCACCCCCTTCACCACGCTGCCCTCCTTGAGCTGCCCCCGGGCCTCAGACCAGGGGTCCTGCTGCAGAGCCTTAAGCGAGAGGGAGATCCGGGCCTTGCGGCGGTCGTCGAGGTCCTTAACCTTGAGCACCCGCACCTGCACCTCCTGGCCCTCGTGTAACACCTCCTTGGGATGCCCCACCCGCTCGTGGCTAATCTCGGAGACATGGATCATGCCCTCGACCCCCCCGCCCAGTTCCACAAAGGCCCCAAAAGCCTCCATGCGGGTCACCTTGCCGCTGATTTGGGCTCCCTCGCCGAGCTGGCCCTTAACCAGGGTGGCCTGTTCCTTTTGGACCTCTTCGATTAGGGCCCGGCGAGAGAGCACGATGTTGCGGCCCTGATCGCTGTAGCGGAGGATCTTGAACTGCATGATCTGGTCCTTGAAACCCTGGGCGTCCTCCACGTAGCGAGTGTCGATCTGGGACAGGGGGCAGAAGGCCCGCACGCCCTGGATGTCCACCCCCAGCCCCCATTTGTTGATGGCCCTGACCTGACCCTCGACTGGGATGCCCGCCTTGAAAGCCTGGTAGAGCTTGTCCGCAGCTTGGTCGTGCTGGCCGAAGAAGCGGGTTAGCAGGATCTCGGCCTGGTTCTCCACCACGTACGCCTCGATGGGGTCGCCCACCGCCAGGCCGGCCTTGCCCTCGGCGTCGAGCAATTCGGCGGTCTTGAGGCGGCCCTCGCTGCGCCCGCCAAAGTCCACGAAGCTATCCTCCGGGCCGATCTTCACCAGCACCCCCTGCACCTTTGCCCCCGCCGCCACCTCCACCTTGCCTCCAGCACTTTCCTGGGCGAGCAAGCGGGCGAATTCCCCCCCTTCCTGGGGCGGGGTCTCTGGGTTCTGTTCCGAGGTTTCCGACACGGTTCGACTCCTTTTGACAAAGCTCCTTCAAGGGAGCAAAAGCACCTTGCCCGTCGTCAGCCGCCCCTGCAAGGCCCGGTGGGCCTCGGCGGCCTGGGCCAGGGGGTAGCGGGCCCCGATGCGCAGGTTGAGCACACCTTCGCCCAACCAGGAGAGCACCTCACCGGCCCTGGCCAGCAATTCCTGGCGGGTGGTGGTGTAGTGGACCAGGGTGGGCCGGGTCAGGTAGAGCGACCCTTTGGTGTTGAGCACCCCCGGATCGAGGGGGGGCACCGGACCGCTGGACTGGCCGAAGAGCACCATGTACCCCCGCGGCCGCAGCACGTTGAGCCCCTTGGCGAAGGTGGATTTGCCCACCGAATCGTAGACCACGTCCACGCCGCGCCCCCCGGTGAGGCGCTTGACCTCGGCTTCGAAGTCCTGCTCGGTGTAGCGGATCACCTCGTGAGCGCCGGCCTGGCGGGCCAGGGCCTCCTTTTCGGGGGTGGAAACGGTGCCGATGACCCGCGCCCCAAGGCGGCTGGCCAATTGCACCAGCAAGAGACCCACCCCGCCGGCAGCGGCGTGGATCAGCGCCGTCTCTCCCTGTTTGAGCGGATAGGAGCCGCACACCAGGTAGTGGGCAGTCATTCCCTGGAGCATGGCTGCGGCCCCGGTGGCAAAATCGACCGCCTCGGGCAGGGGCACCAGCCGAGCGGCCGGCACCGCGGCCTGCTCGGCATAGGCCCCGATGGTCCCGGCGTACGCCACCCGGTCACCCACCTTGACCTCTCCTACCCCCTCGCCCAGGGCCACCACCCTGCCGGCCGCCTCCATGCCGGGGGTGCAGGGCAGGGGTACGGGATAGAGCCCTTCGCGGTGATAGGTATCGATGTAGTTGAGCCCGATGGCCTTGACTTGGACCAGGGCTTGGCCAGCAGCCGGAACCGGGGAGGGAACCTCTTCGTATTGGAGCACCTCTGGACCGCCGCACTGTTGGAAGCGCACAGCTTTCATGGACAATTCCATTTTTTTAGCGGAGAATTATAAATTACGCATTCCCACAGCCAGAGACAACCTTTGGGGAGGGGAATCCGCCTTGACGGCTGGAAGAAAAGGGAGTAGCATATCCCTCAACACCTCACCCTCTATCCCCCCGTGTTGCCATGGCCAGGAAAAAGCTCAACCTCATCCTCTTCGGCGTCGATAGCCTGCGGGCCGACCGCATGAGCTGTTATGGGTACCCGCGCCTGACCACCCCCCACATCGACCGGCTCGCCGGCCAGGGGGTGCGCTTCGCCCAGAACTTCTCGCCCCATATCCCCACTACCTCGGCCTACTCGTCCATGCTCACCGGGCTGGACGCCTTCTCCACCACGGTGGTGGCCCTGCGCCACAAAGGCGCCCTGCCCGATCAGGTCGCTACCCTGCCCGAGATCCTGCGCCAGGCCGGATACGACACCTCCTGCGTGGGGTTCTCCGGCAATGCAGCCTCGCGCGGCTTCGACCAGTACCACAACTTCGCCGGCTGGGGGCGTTGGGCCGAAGGCCGCAGCCCCAAGGCAGAGAACCTCAACGCCGTGGCCATCCCCGAACTGGAGCGGATGGCGGCCCAGGATCAGCCCTTCTTCCTCTTTTTGCGCCACATGGACCCCCACTCCCCCTACCTACCGCCGGCTCCCTATGAGCGGATGTTTTACAGCAAGGACGAGTGCGCCCCCGACAACCGCTCCATGAAGCCGGTCTTTGCCTTCAAGCCCTTCTGCGACTACTTCGCCGAGTGGATGCCCCCCGGCATCACCGACATCGAATACGTCACCGCCCAGTACGACGGGGCCGTGGCGTACATGGACGCCTGCATCCAGCGCCTCCTGACCAGGATCGAGGAGTTGGGACTGGCCGAGAACACCCTGATCGTGCTCAACGGGGACCACGGCGAGACCCTCGACGAGCACGAGTGCTGGTTTGACCACCACGGCATGTACGAGAACACCCTGCACGTGCCCCTGATCCTGCGCCTGCCCGGGGTGCTGCCATCCGGCCAGGTGGTCCGGGGCATGACCCTGCACCAGGACCTGGTGCCCACTCTACTCGAACTATTGGGCCTCCGCAGCAAGATCAGGTTCGATGGTTCGTCTTTGATGCCCCTGATCCGCGGCCAGAAAGCCTCCAACTACTCCGACTTTTACATTACCGAATGCACCTGGATGCGCAAACACGGGTGGCGCACCCCGGAGTGGAAGCTGATGGTCGCCCTCGAACCGGACTTGCACTTCAAGCCCCCGGTCGAGCTGTACAATCTGCTCAAAGACCCCCTGGAACTGAACAACCTCGCCGACAAGGAACCAGGGGTGGTCGCCCACCTGCGCCAGCGCATGGAAGCCTGGATCAACAAGCGCGAGAGGGCCACTGGCCGCTCCAATCCCATGTACACCAACCTCGACTGGCACGGCAAGGACGGGGTGGGTCCCTTCAAAACCTCGCAACAGGCGTACGACACCCTGCACATCGGCTCGGTGGGCGCTGCCAACCGGCTACAGGGGGGCAAGAAGGCAGAAGTAAAAAAGAAGAAGCGCTGAGGCTCAGCCCAAGTGGGCGGCCGGGTACAGCCCGTACTCGACCCGGATCTCCGCGTCCTCGACGCTGAGGGGGCCGACCAGGTCCTCGGGCCGCCGCACCAGGGTGATTTCGAGCAGGTTCTCCCCCTGGCGCAGTTGGGCCCGGTCCAGTTCCAGCGCCACCCACTGCCCCGCGTACGGGTCCACGGCCCGCAGCGGTGAGCGCCGGCAGGGCCCGGTAAGGGGCCGGCCGTTCAGCCTTAGCAGCAGGGCGTGGTCCGAAACGAGGTTGGCGATGCCCAGGCGCAGGCTCACCCGCTGGACCCGGTTGTTGGCCGGCTCGTCGGCGATGGCAAAGCGCAGGGGATGTGGCCGCCCCAACTCTCCGCTGGAAATCTCCAGGGGCAACTGCCCCGGATAGTCGAACTCGCCCGCCTGCGGACAGCGCCGCCGCAGGAAGTAGTATTTATCCTGGCCGCGGATCAGGTCCTCGTCCCCCAGTTCGGCCAAGATGCGCCGCTCCGCATCCTCCAGAGGCCAGCTCAGGAACCAGGTGTAGAGGCCGTCGGCCCCCAGGTGCCAGTAGTTGGCCGCTGCGGCCCGCATCATTGCCGGGGTGGCGTTGGCCCTGGGGTGGAAGAGCCGGCTGTCGTCGTGGCGGTAGGGCTGCAGCACCGGGTACACCGAGATCTCGCGCTGGTGGGCCGCGGCCAGCAGCCAGCCGATGGGCAACTGGGCGTCGAGGACCATCGACAGGTAGAGGAGGGGCGCCGCGTAGTCGATCAACCCCTCCTCCAGCCAGGCCTCCACCGCCAGGCCGGCGCGGTGGTTCAACTCCAGTGTGGGATAAATCCGCACCCCCACCTCCTTGCCTAACCCCTGGGCCAGGAGCGACACCCCCCGCACGAACTCGGTCATGGTCTCGGTGTGTGCGGCCACGTCCTCTGGCCGCAGCCAGAAGGCGCTCCCCCCAGGGGCGGCGGCGAAGTCCAACTCCACCCCCTCCACCTCGTACCGGGTCAGCAACTCCTCCAGCAGGGCCGTCTGGTGGGCGCGCACCTCTGGGTGGGCGAAACCCCGCCCGTCCTTGGCCAGGGTGTACTGGAGGTCCAGGCCCTCCCAGCCACCCATGCGCACGCTGGCAAAGAACTCCATCCCCTTCTCGTGGGCCCGGCCCACCAGCACCTGCAGGGGGTCCAGGCCGCGGTCGAGCAGGCTTTGCATATTGTGCCAGACCCGCCAGTAGCAGGCATCGGCAAAGGGGCGCTTGTCAGCCCCGAAGCGCAATCCCACCCGCGAAGGAAAGAAGAGCCCGTCCCCGCGTGAGACCCCGTACACAAAGGTGTCCACCCCGGTGCCGGCCACCTCGTCCACCGGCCCCCAGGCGTCCTCGATGCGCATGGGCGGCTCGTGGACAAAGAGATGGTAGTGCCTGGCGTCGTTGAAGTAGATGGTGCGGCGCTGCCTCATGCCTGGCCTCCTTCCCCGGCTGAGGTGGAGCGGAGCAGGGCGACCAGGTCCGCGTGGATGCCAGGGCCGGCGGCGACCACCTCCTCGCCGTACAGGTCGGGGGGCATCCCCGCCGGCACCTCCCCCAGATGGCCGGTTTGGGCCCCGGCCTCGCGGGCGATCAGGCAGGCGGCGGCAAAGTCCCAGGGCTTGAGGGTCTCGTAGAAGCCGTCCAGGCGGCCGGCGGCCACCCAACACAGATCTAGGGCAGCCGAACCAATGCGCCGGAAATCGCGGCAGTGCTCCAGCACCCGCCCCAGCCGGCGCAGCAGGAGCGGCCGCTGGCTGCGGTCATAGGGGAAGCCGGTGCCGATCAGGGCCCGGTCCAGCCGGACGCATTCACTGGCGCGGATCGGCGCGCCGTTGAGGGTGGCCCCTCCGCCGCGCCGGCCGCAGTAGGTCTCCCCGAGAAAGGGGCTGTGGACCACCCCGGCCTGCACCACCCCATCCACGGCATAAGCGATGGAGATGGCCACTGCGGCGAGGCCATAGGCGAAGTTCACCGTGCCGTCGATGGGATCGATGATCCACAGCGGGCCCCGGTTGCGCTCCTCCTGGGGCATGGCCGGCGAGGATTCCTCGGAGAGGATCTGATGTCCGGGAAAGGCCGCCCTGATCCCTTCCCCGATCAACTGGTCGGACTTGAGGTCTGCCGAGGTGAGAAGCTCGATCCCCTCCTTGTAGCTGAGGGCCAGAGCGCCCCGCTCCCTTTCGGCGGAGATGAGGGCGCCGGCCCGGCGGGCCAGGTCAAGGGCAAAGTCCAGTATGGCCTGGCTCATGGGAAGTTCTCCTGGACCAGGGCGGTGTTCAGATTGGGCCGGCTGAAGAGGTTGCGGATCTGCGGGTCGAGATGCCCGGTCAGGCGCCGGGGCACGATGTTGAAGTTGCTGAGGAAGGGCTGGGAGCGATGGCCGTAGTAGACATGGACCGTGCGCCGATCCCGCGCTGATGCCTTCACCACCCCGGCGTGGCAGGAGCCCGCGTTGAAGAGGATCACCGTGCCGGCTCTGCCGTGCAGCTCCCTGCCACAGACCGCGTCGTGATCCGTGGGCAGTTTCCGCTTGGCCTCGACATCCTCGGGGACCACGGCAAAGCAGTGGGTGCCCTCGTCCACGTTGGTGAGGTAGAAGACCGCCGAGATATTGCGCAGCACCAGGGGGTGGTCGGGCAGGTGGGCGGTGTCGCGGTGCCAGGTCGCGGCCGGGGGCTCTCCCTCCAGGGCCTCGCGCACCATGACCGAGTGCTCCTCGAAGCAGAGTTCCTCTCCCATCAGCTCCCTGACCAGGGGCAGCACCCCGGGATGGAAGAGGGTGAGGTCGAAGGCCGGCTGGGTGAGCAGCACACTGACGCTCTGGAAGCGCCCTCCTTCGCCCCGCTGCATCCACAGCGCCGGGTGTTTCTGGCGGTCCGCGTCGAGGGCCTGGTTAAGGATCTGCAACTCCGCTGCGGAAAGCACCCCGGGTAACACGCAGTAACCGTTCCGCCTGAAAAATTCCACCTGATCGCTCATAGATCCCGCGTACATTTTACTCACAACATATCCCCAGGACCAAATCCGATCAACCCAACCCCTGCACCTTCTCCCAACCCCGGCTCCCCCAGGAGCGCTCCATCGCCGCCAGCACCCTGGCCACTCCCAGGGCCTCCTCCAGGCCGGGCTGCCCTTGTTGGTTGCGGGCAATGCTCTCCAGAAACTGCTGCGCCTCGATGATCTTGAGATCTTCGTACCCCATGCCCACCCCTGGTCCGGGGTTGAAACGGGCGTGGAAGGGGTGTTCTGGCCCTCCAAGGATCTGGGTGTAGCCCCTGGTCTGGAGGGTGTAGTGTTCCAGTTCGTTCATCCGCTCGAAATCCCAGCGCAGGGCCCCCTCGGTGCCGTGGACCTCGAAGGCCATCTGGCACTGGGGGCCCTGGATGACCCGGCACACCTCTAGGCTGCCGTGGGCCCCGCCGGCAAAGCGCACCAGGGCCCCGGCGTAATCCTCGTTGCCCACCTCGCCCATGGGCCCCTCGCCCCCCACCGAGAAGTGGGTGCCCTTGCCCGGCACAGCCAGGGGCCGGCGGGGGATGAAGCACTCGCAATTGCCCACTACCTCGGCGATGGGACCGGCCAACATCTGGGCCATATCCACCACGTGGGACATGAGGTCCCCCAGCACCCCACTGCCGGCCTCCTCGCGCTGGAAGCGCCAGGAGAGCACCCCTTTGGGGTTGCTGGCGTATCCGGCGAAGAAGCGGCCCCGGTAGTGGGTAAGCCGGCCCAGAGCCCCATTGCGGATCATTTCCAGTCCGTGCTGCACCACCGGGGCCCAGCGGTAGTTGTACCCCACCCAACTGAGCACCCCGGCCGCCCGCGCCACCCCGGCGATGCGGGCGGTCTCCTGGGGGCTGCGGCCCACCGGTTTCTCGCAGAAGAGGTGTTTGCCGCTTGCCGCCGCGGCCAGGGCGATCTCCAGGTGCAGGCGGTTGGGCGCGGCGATGTCCACCACCTGCACCTCTGGGTGGGCCACCACCTGCCGCCAGTCTCCTGTGGCCTGGTCAAAACCGAAACGCGCCTTCGCTTCGCGGGCCCGCTCCTCCACCTCATCGGCGCAGATCACCAGATGCGGATCCAGTGCCCCTTCGGGGAAACGGTCCGCCGCCTGCCGGTATGCCCGGCTGTGTACCCCTCCCATCCATCCCATGCCGATCACCCCGATGCCCAATTTCCTCTTGGCCATGATCCCTGCCTTTTTAATCGACAATTAGCACCAGCCCCTCCGGGGACGCAAGCCCTGCTTGACGCCTGGATGCCGGCGCTTTATACTGGCCTCCCACACTTAAACGCAAGGAGAGCATATGGCTAAGATGGTCCCCCTCATCAGTTCTGGCAACAAGGGGCCCTTGGGCGTGCTGCACCTGCCCCGCTTCTGGCAGAAGGTGCTCTTGGCCGCCAAAGGCCAGTTGGCCGACGGGTACCCCGACTGCGGCGGCGGCTACGACATGATGGTGCTTAAGGCGCTGAAGCTCGACAAGGACGCCACCCTCGCGTACCTGCGCCAGAACCTGCCCTCCTACCCGCAGTTCGAAAAGTGGGTGCTCCAGCAGCGGGGCGGCAGCATCCCCAAGGCCGAGATCGACGAGATCAACGCCGCCATCGCCGGCTACAACCACGACGACGGCACCCGCAAGGAGATACTCGGGGCCGCCGGCATCCCAGACGACGGCAGCATCAAGGACGCCGTGCATCTCAACCAGCTAGACGACTGGACCGCCTTCCACACCGCTCTCAAGGGCTGAGTTCCCGCTTCCGCGACACTTGGGCCTGCCTTCCCGAGGTGGGCCTTTTTTATACCCCCTCGGCTTGCCCGCTCCCTGGGGCCGGTTTACCTTGGATGGGCAGTTCCGCCCCCCGCACCCTCACCCTGGACCCTTCATGAACTTGGACGTTGTCAAGCTTACCCAGGACCTCATCGCCTATCCTTCCGTGAGTCTCTCCAGCAACGTGGATGTAACCCGTTTCGTGATCGGTATCCTCGACAGGCTCCGCTTTGAGGTCGAGGAGTTGCCCTATATAGACGTCAATGGGGTAGCCAAACTCTCTATCGTCGCCAAACTGGGCAAGGGCAAGGGGGGCCTCTCGCTTCTGAGCCACAACGACGTGGTACCGGCCTTTGCCGAGCAGGGCTGGACGAGCGACCCCTTCAAAGGCCGCCTCTACCAGGGCAAACTCTATGGCCGGGGTTCCTGCGACATGAAGGGTCCCCTTGCCGCCACGCTCTGCGCCGCCACCCGCTTCAAGGTCGCGGACCTAAAAGCGCCTCTCCATATCGTCGTCACTTCCGACGAGGAGATCGCTGCGCGCGGAGCCTGGGAAGTGTCCCGAAAGTCCAACCTCTTCAGCGAGGCCAGCACTGGATACGGACTGATCTGCGAGCCGACCCGCCTGCGGGTGGTCCACGCCCACAAGGGGGCGCTTTATCTGGAGATCCGCTCCAAGGGCAAGGCGGCCCACACCAGCACCCTCAAGGGGATCAACGCCAATATCGCCATGATCCCCTTCCTCCAGGAGATGAGAACGATCTACGATCTGGTGCTCCGTTCGCGGAAGTACCGCAACGCCGAATTTAGCCCGGCCCATTCGGAATGGAGCATCGGCATCAACGACTACAACATCGCCACCAACGTCACCCCGGTGCAGAGCGTCTGCACCATCAGCTACCGCCCCATGCCCGGGACCGAGGTGGACGAGTTGATCGAGCGCACCCGCCAAAGCGCCAAAAAGCACGGCCTGCGCTTTGCGGTGAAGTTCGACGGCAAACCGGTCTATACCCCCAAGGACGCCCCCCTGGTCCGCACCGCCCTCCAGCTCAGCGGCACCCGAGCCTCGTCCACGGTGCCCTATGGCACCGACGGCCTGGCTTTTGCCTCCCGTATGAAGAACCTGGTGGTCCTGGGTCCCGGCGACATCGCCCAGGCCCACACCGTGGACGAATGGGTGGAGATCGAGCAGCTGCACCGGGCCGTGGACCTGTACAGCCGCTTCATAGACCACGTCTGCGTGCAGGGTAGGGCATAAAAAAGGGGCCGGCTCCCGCCGGCCCCTCGTCCCGCCGAATCCCCAAGACTTCAGGAACTCTTGTCCAGTTTGAACGCCGCGTGCAGAGCCCGCACCGCCTTCTCGGCGTCGGGCTGGCCCACCACGCAGGAGATCTTGATCTCCGAGGTGCTGATCATGTGGATGTTGATATTGGCCGCGGCCAGGGCCTGGAACATCCCCGCCGCCACCCCGGCATGGCTCCTCATCCCCACCCCCACCACCGAGATCTTGGCGATCTGGGCGTCGGCCACCACCTCGTCGGCCCCCAACTCGGCGCGGATGCCCTGGCAGACCTCCAGGGCCCGGTCCAGGTCGGTCTTGCCCACGGTGAAGGACAGGTCAGTGGAGCCGGCCTCGCTGGTGTTCTGGATGATCATGTCCACGTTGATGTTCTTGTCGGCCAGGGGCCCAAAGAGCCGCGCCGCCACCCCTGGCCGGTCCGGCACGTGGCGCATGGTGATCTTGGCCTCGCCCAGGTCGTGGGCAATGCCGCGCACCACTACCTCTTCCATCTCCTCTACCTCCTTGATCAGGGTGCCAGGGTTCTCGTTGAAGCTGGAGCGGACGTGGATGACCACCCCGTATTTCTTGGCGAACTCCACCGAGCGGGACTGGAGCACCCGGGCCCCGGCGCTGGCCAGTTCGAGCATCTCGTCGGGCGTCACCACCGAAAGCTTGCAGGCCTCGGGCACCACCCGGGGGTCCGCAGTGTAGATCCCGTCCACGTCGGTGTTCATCTCGCAGACATCGGCCTTGAGCGCGTAGGCCAGGGCCACGGCGGTCAGGTTGGAGCCGCCACGGCCCAGGGTGGTCTCCTCGGCGTCGGTGGTAACGCCCTGGAAGCCGGCGACGATGAGCACCTGGTCCTTGTGCAGTTCTTCGAGCAGCCGGTCCGGTTTAAGGTCTAGGATGCGGGCTTTGCGGTGTACCGCGTCGGTGATGATGCCGCTCTGCCCGCCAGTGAGGGACACGGCCGCCACCCCCAGGTCCTGAACCGCCATCGCCAGTAGCGACATGGAGATGCGCTCCCCGCAGGCCAGGAGCATGTCCACCTCGCGGTCGGGGGGCCGGCTGCTGACCTTGTTGGCCAGGGCCAGCATATCGTCGGTGGTATCCCCCATCGCCGAGACCACCACCACCATCCGGTGCCCCTGCTTGTGGCGGGAGACAATGCGCTCGGCCACCCGCCGGATCAGTTCCGGGGTGGCCACCGAGGTGCCCCCGTACTTCTGCACGACCAGCGCCATACTAGAGTGCCTTCTTTCCTGTCAACAGATCCATCATCTGGTGGCCGTGGTCCAGGCGCAGGGATCCGGCCCCGGCCGCCTGCTCCCCGTACGCCTCCATGCCGTCGGCGGCAAAGCCCTCCCCCCACAGCAAAAAGGGCACGGGCTCGCGGCTGTGGGTGCGAAGGCGGATGGGGGTGGGGTGGTCCGGGCTGACCAGGATGCGGCAGGGGCCTAAAGACCCGAGCCCTGCCAGGATCGTCCCCACCACCTGCCGGTCGAAGTCCTCGATGGCCTGCACCTTGGCCGCCGGGTCGCCGTTGTGGCTGGCCTCGTCAGGCGCCTCCACATGGACGTAGACCATGTCCAGGCGCTTCAGGGCCTCGAGGGCGTACTGGGCCTTGCCCAGGTAGTTGGTATCCACGTATCCGGTGATCCCCGGCACCGCGATCACCTCCAGCCCCGCGCTGCGGCCGATGCCCCGGACCAGATCCACCGCCGAGATCACCCCGCCCCGGAGTCCGTACTTCTCCTTCAGCCCGGGCAGTTGCAACCCCCGCCCCTCACCCCACAGCCAGATGGCGTTGGCCTGGTTCTTGTCCTGGTCCCTGCGCCGCTGGTTCACCGGGGCCTGTTCCAGCAGGGGCCCGGCCGCATCCATCAACTGGCGCACCTCTTCCTGGCGCGGGCCGGCGGGCAGGTGGGCTTTGATGGATTGGCCCATGATATCGTGGGGCGGGAAGGATTTCAACCCCTCGGGTCCCCCTCGCCACACCACGATGTGGCGGTACCCCACCCCCGGATAGAAGCGCAGCCCTTCCCGGCCGAGTTGGGACTGGAGGGTTTTGATCAATTCCCTGGCCTCCGGGGTAGAGATATGGCCGGCGCTGTAGTCGACCAAAATGTCCCCGTCCCGGGTGATGGTGTTGCAGCGGAAGGCCAGGTCATCGGGACCCACCGGCAGGCCCATGCTGGCCGCCTCCAGGGGAGCGCGGCCGGTGTAGTGGTTGCGGGTGTCGTAGCCGAAGATCTCCAGATTGCCAATATCGCTGCCGGCCGGCCGCGCGGGGGGAATGATCTGCACCAGACCCCCCACCCCTTCCCGGGCCAGCCGGTCCAGGTTGGGGGTATGGGCCGCCTCCAGGGGGGTCTTTCCCCCCAGCGCCTCGAGCGGCTCATCAGCCGCCCCGTCGGGCACCAGCACCAGATACTTCACGGGGCCTCAATGCGGATGACCTTGGCCGGGCCTTCGAGGATATCGAGCCGGCCCAGGGCCGTGAGGGCCCGCTGCATTGCCGCTTCTGACGCCTCGTGGGTGACGATGATCAGGGGCACGGTGCCCCCTTGCAGGTCACGCTCCTTCTGGATCACCGAGGCGATGCTTATCCGCTCCTCCGCTAAGATCCGGGCGATCTGGGCTAGCACCCCGGGCCGGTCGCAAGCCAGGGCCCGCAGGTAGTAGCGCAACTCCACGTTCCGCATGTCGGCGATGGTCGTGCCTTCGTCGCCGATGATCATGTCGCCGATGGCCGGCCCGGCCCCGGAACTGCGGCGTTCGGCCAGCTCCACCATGTCGGCCACCACCGCGCTGGCCGTGGGCATCTGCCCGGCCCCCCGGCCGTAGAAGACCTGAGTCCCCACCGAACTGCCCACCACCTCGATGGCGTTGAACACGTCGTGGATGTTGGCGATGAGGGATTCGGCCGGCACCATCACCGGATGCACCCGGGCCTCCACCTGCTCGCCGCGCCGCTTGGCGATGGCCAAAAGCTTGATGGTGTACCCCAGCTCCCGGGCGTACTCAATGTCCTGGGGCTCGATGCGCTCGATTCCCTCACAGAAGATCTGCCTTGCCGTGCCAGTAGTGTGGAAGGCGATACGGCAGAGGATGGCCAGCTTCTGGGCCGCGTCCATGCCGCTCACGTCAAAGGTGGGGTCCGGCTCGGCGTAGCCCTTCTCCTGGGCCTGGCGCAGGGTGTCGACATATCCGCCGGCCCCCCGGCTCATCTGGGTGAGGATGTAGTTGGTGGTGCCGTTGAGGATCCCGTACAGGGACTCGACCCGATTGGCCACCAGGCCGTTGCGCAGGGCGCGGATGATGGGGATCCCCCCGGCCACGCTGGCCTCGAACATCAGGTCAGCGCCCTTCTCCAGCGCCAGGCGGAACAACTCGTCGCCTCGTTCGGCCAGGAGGGCCTTGTTGGCGGTGACCACGTCCTTGCCGGCCTGCAGGGCCTCGCTGATCCATTCGTACGCCTGGGGGGCCCCGGTCAGCTCGACCACCATCTGCACCCCAGGGTCGCGGACCACGGCCATGGCGTCCTGGGTCAGCAGGCCGGCATCTACGGCCACCTCCCGCGCCTTGGCCGCATCGCGCACCGCCACCCGCCTGAGGGCCAGGTCCACCCCCTTGCGCCGGCGCATGGAGGCAGGGGCATCCTGCAAAAGCCGCACCACCCCCCCGCCCACGGTGCCCAAACCGATCAACCCCACGCCGATGGTCTTGCTCATAGCTGATTTACCTCATGAATGGATGGGTAAATTTAGACCTGGCGGAGGCTTTTTCGCAAGACAGCCAGTCTCAGCGCTGGGCGCACCATCCGAAGAGATTCGCCCATTCCCACCGCTGCAACTCCACCAACTCCGCCCCGCCGCCCTTTTCCACCGCGTCGATGAAGGCATGGGGGTCATAGCCAGCAAGCAGCGCCATGGCCGGGTGCTGCCCCACCTTGTTGAACCAGTAATGGCTGTTGGAGAAATCCCCCTCCCGCCGGTGCATGATCCCGTGCCAGTACGAGCCCGTCTGATCCTCGATCTTCTGGGCCAGGCGATGGCTTTGGTCCAGTTCGTCCACGTAGAGCCAGAGCGCCGCCTTGAGCGGGTCGGGCAGATCGCCTTTCACCAACTCCTCCACCAGGGCCATGTGGGGGGATGCCGAAGGCGCTTTCACCACCAGCTGGGGCATGGCCTGCTCCAGAGGCAGGGCAGTGAAGAGGGGTTCCAGGATTGGGCGCAAGGGGGCGGGCAGGTCCATAGGGTCTCCTCCTATTTTCCGTGAATCTACCCGCTCCCTCCCTCAACGTCAAACGCCCTGAGGCGCCTTGCTCCACCCTGGTAGCCGCCCTATACTCAGAGCACCTTGCACCGTTCCCGCTGACCCGAGGCAATCATGGCCCTCAATCCCCCCGGCCCTCCCACCTTTGACCGCCCCTTCCCCGCCCTCACCCCGGCCCAGCGCTACCACTTCGAGCTGTACGGGTACGTGGTCATCCCCAACACCCTGGCCCCTGCCGAGGTGGCGCTGCTCAGGGAAGCCCTCTACCGCCTGCGCGACTCCATCCAGCAGCTCCCTGAGCGCGGCCCCGAAGGGCCTCGATCGCAGGGCGCGTACTTTCTCATCGACCGCGGCCACCACCACTTCATGGCCAATGTCGTCGAGGCCGATCCGGCGATCACCGCCTACGCCACCCACCCCCGCCTGGTGGCCATGGCCGAGGAGGTGATGGGCAGCGAGGCCCGCATCACCGAGATGAACGCCCACATCAACAGCCGCGACCGGAGCGCCCCCCTCGACCCCGCTCCCAAGTACGGCTTCCATCGGGGGGCAGACGTGCCCTTCTTCTGCCACACCCAGGAGCACCTGTTCCACTGCGCCTTCGTCAAGACCCTGACCAACCTCACCGACCTGGGCCCCGAGGACGGGGGCACCGTGGTCATCGCCGGCAGCCACAAGGTGGACCTGCCCGCCGAGCAGCTGTTGCAGGTGGCCTACGCGGACCGCTCCCTCATCCACCAGGTGGTGGCCCCGGCCGGCTCCACCCTGCTCTTTGCCGAAACCCTGATCCACGCCACCGGCCAGGTGCGTTCGGACCGGGAGCGGGTCATCCTCATCACCGGGTACGGCCCCACCCTCTTTCCCTACTGGGATGAGGGCAAGTTGAGCGAGGGCTTCAGCGCGAGCATCCCCCCGCAGCTGCGCCCCCTCTTCCAAGGCCGCGAGCACTGGACCCGGGGGCCGCGTTACCGCAAGCTCACTGACCCGATGGATGCGCGGCAGTTCTCCCTGGGCCAGTGGGACCAGCGACCCCTGCCCGAGGAGCCCAAACCCTGAGCCCACTCCTCCTGTTCCTCGCCTTGGTCTTGGGCGGAATCCCCCTTGCCCGCGGCGAGGAGCTGCGCTTCGACACCCCCTCCCAGTGGCAGCGCTGGCAATTGCCCACCGGGGCTCTCGAACCCCTGGGCGAGGGGATCATCAAAGCCGCACCCGTCCACCACCGCACCAATGCCGTCCGCGACGCCCTTGCTTTTGGCGGGGGGGTGCGCGGGGCCGGCTCGAACGCCGCCCAGGGCATCCTGGTGATGGACGGGGATCCCCGCACCAGCTGGCAGCCTGCCAGCGGCGCCCCGGCGGACTCCTGGCTGGAACTCGACCTGGGACGGGTGGTGTCCACCCACCAGGTGCGCCTGGTCTTTGCCGGGGAGGCGCCTCCCTTCGCGGACTTCGACCTCTTGCTCTCCACCGGCGAACAGGTGCGCGACAACACCGCCACCCCGGTGCCCGGCACCCTGATCTACCGCATCAAGGAGCGCTACGGGGAGAACCGCCGCCACGAGGTGGTCTTTGTCCCCCAGACTCCCGAGCAGAGCCTGATCCAGGTGCTGCGCCTCCAGGTGCTGCGGGCTCCCCCGGGCGCCGGCCTGGCCGAGGTGGAGGTGGAGACCTTCGGCGACAACCTGGCCCTGGACCTGGGCCGGCGCGGCGGGGGGATCGAGATCGTCGTGGGGCTGGATGCCAAGAGTCGCGACGTGGTGCCCTTGGGCAATGCCCAGGGCCTGGCCGACGGCAAGCTCTACACCTCGTGGCTGTACGGCCGCGACATCCGCAGCCCCACCGATGTGGATGCCCACCTGACCCTGGACCTGGGCGCGGTGTACTTTGTCGACATGGTCCGCCTGATCAGCGCGGTGATCTTCTACCAGCAGTACAACTTTGAATTCTTCGACTATCGCTTCTACGAGTTGCTCACCTCCGACGGCTCCCTGGCCCCGGACGGCTCCCTGCGCTGGGAGAAGCAGTTCACCGGCTGGCCTTCTGCCCTGCAGCAGCAACAGGGCATGGCCGACCATCACTTTGCCCCGGTGCCGGCCCGGTACCTGCGCCTGGCCTGGCGCTTCTGGGATGCCAACTGCTCCGGGCCCGAGGGCGCCGAAACCGCGCGGGGCTGCGCGGCCAGCGGTCTGACCGAGGAACTCCAGGTGTTCGGCGAGGGCTATCCCCGGGAGCTGCGCCTGCGCTCCCCGGTGCTGGACCTGGGCGGGGACCAGAATATCGAAGCCCTGCGCTGGCAGGCCCACACCCCGCCCGGCACCCGGGTGGAGTTCCGCAGCCGGACCGGCAATGAGCTGGCCATCCAGGTAGCCTGGCACGACAAGGAGGGCAAGGAGATCACCCAGAAAAAGTGGGAGAAACTCATCCCCAGTTTCCGGGGCAGCGTGGACACCACCCACGTGCCGGGAGGGGACTGGAGCTCCTGGAGCAATGCCTATCTGGAGCCGGGCGCCAGGTTCAGCTCCCCTTCCCCGCGCCGGTACCTCGAATTGGAGGGCCGGCTCCTCTCCGCCACCCCGCAGGCGGCCCCCGCGCTGGACTGGCTGAGCATCGCCTATTCCCCACCCCTGGCCCAGCACGTGGCCGGCGAGCTCTTCCCCGTGGCCGTGACGGCCGGGCAGGAGGTCTCCTTCTCCTATTTCCTGAAGGCAGGGGGCACCAGCACCGGCTTTGACCAGGTGGCCCTGGAGGCCTCGGTCCCCTTGCGCTTCTCCGCCGCCAGGCTGGGCCAGGAGAATTTTGCCGTTCAGGCCGACACCACGTCCAGGGGCTTCCGGGTGCAACTCCCCCGGCCCCTGCGCACCGGGGAGCTTTTGGAACTGCGCTTCACCGGAGCCGTATTCCTCGACGGCACCCGGATCTCGGCCTTTCTGCTCGACAGCCGCCGCGACCCCCTGACCAGGCAGCCGGTGGAAGCAGGGGACGCGGATCCAGACATCCCCAGCGAGACCGACGTGGTACGCCTGCGCCCGGGCCAGGGACTCCTGGGCCAGCTGGAGCTGAGTTCCCGGGCCTTCTCCCCCAACGGGGATGGGATCAACGACGAGCTGGAGCTCCGCTTCTCCCTGCTCAACATCCTGGCCGAAAGTCCCCTGCACATCGCCCTGACCGACCTGGCCGGCCGCCCTGTCCGCCAACTGCGCACCCTGGCCCTGGCAGGGCCGCAGCTCTTCCGCTGGGATGGGGGGGACGAGCAGGGCCGCCTCGTCCCCCCCGGCCTCTATCTCCTGCGGGTGGAGGTGGAGGGAGATGCCCGCACCCCCCAGGCCAGCCGGCTGGTTGCGGTGGCCTACTGAGGAGCAAGCCCTTTGCGCATTCCACTGCCCGCGCCCCATACCTTTGACCGCCCCTTCCCCGCCCTGACCCCGGCCCAACGCTATTCCTTTGAGATCCACGGTTACGTGGTCGTGCCCGGGGTGCTGCAGGCGGACGAGATCGCTTCCCTGAGAGAGGCCCTCTATCGCTTGCGCGGCGAGATCCTCGCCCTGGAGGAGCGGGGGGCCGAGGGTCCGCGTGTCCGCGGGGCGTACCTGATCGCCGACCGGCCCCACCACCACTTCATGACCAATCTGCTCCAGGCCCATCCCCTGCTGACCGCTTACGCCACCCATCCCCGGCTGGTGGGCATGGCCGAGGAGATCCTGGGCGGGGAGGGCCGCCTCGTCGAGATCAACTCCCTCATCAACCGCCGGCCCGCCGACCCGCCCCTCGACCCCCACCCCACCTACCCCTTCCACCGGGGCACGGACATCCCCTTTGGCAGCCATGTCCGGGGCGGGCTCTACCACTGCAGCTTCGTCAAGGCCCTCACCTACCTGACCGAGGTTGGCCCCCAGGACGGGGGCACGGTGGTCATCGCCGGCAGCCACAAGGTGGACCTGCCCCTCGACCAGCTGATCGGGGTGGCCTACCAGGACCGCTCCCTCATCCACCAGATCCAAGCTCCGGCCGGCTCCACCCTGCTCTTTGCCGAAACCCTGATCCACGCCACCGGCCAGATCCGCTCGGACCGGGAGCGGATCATCCTGGTCTCCGGATACGCGCCGGTCTTCTTCCCGTACTGGGACAACGGCACCCTCAGCCCCGCCTTTGCCCAGAGCATCCCTCCCCAGCTGCGGCCCTTGTTCCAGGGCCGGGCCACCTGGAAGCGGGGCCCGCGCTACCGCCAACTCACCGATCCGGCCGATGACCGGACCTTTACCCTGGGGGTCTGGGACCAGCGGTCCCCCGCCCCTGACCCGGAGAATAAACCATGACCCCCCCCCATACCCTCCTCCGTGCCGGCCTGCTGGCCGACGGCCTGGGCGGCCAGGCCCGCCCGCACCAGGAAGTACTGGTACACGAGGGCCGCATCGCCGCCGTCGGCCCCCACCTCGAATGCCCCCCCGGCACCCAGATCATCGACCTGGGGAATGCCTGCCTGACCCCCGGCCTCATCGACGGCCACACCCACCTGGGCCTGAGCGGGGACGGCCGGCCGTACGCCGAGATGTTCGGCGAGAGCGACGCGATGATGGTGCTCATCGGCGCCCGCAACCTCCAGCTCCACCGCGACGCCGGCATCACCACCCTGCGCGAGCACGGGGCGCGCAACCAGGTGGGCTATGTGCTCAAGGAGGGGGTGCGCCGCGGCCTGATCCCCGGCCCGCGCCTGCAGGTCAGCGGCCGTCCCATCACCTGCACCGGCGGCCACTTCCACATGTGCAACGAGGTGGCCGACGGGGAGGAGGAGATCCGCCGCTCGGTGCGCCGGCTGGTGCACGAGGGGGCCGACTACATCAAGATCATGGCCTCGGGCGGGGGCACGGCCGGCACCATTCCCGGCCTGGCCTCCTACACCACCGCCGAGCTGGGCGCCGCCGTGCACGAGGCCCACTACTTCCACCGCCTCACCGCGGCCCACTGCCGGGCCACCGATTCCATGCGTCGGGCCGTGGAGGCCGGCATCGACCTGATGGAGCACGCCGAATTCCTCGACCCCGACGGCCAGCTGCGCTTCGACCCTGAGCTGGCCGCCATGATGGCCGAGTGCGGGATCTGGATCAGCCCCACCCTGCAGGCCTGGACCCGGTACGGGCGGATGGTGGAGCTGCGCCAGCGGCCTTCGCCCACCCCTGCCGAGGAGCAGGAGCTGCGCGCCCTCGAGGTCCGAGCCGAATTCCGCCTGGATCTCCTGCGCCGGCTCATGGACTACAAGGGGATGCGCGAGCGACTGGTGCCCGGCACCGACTCGGGGGCCGGGGCCATCGCCTTTGGCCACCTCGACTACGACTTGCAACTGCTGCACCAGACTGGCCTCACCCCGGCCGAGACCCTGGTCTCGGCCACCCGGATCTCTGCGGCGGCCATCGGCGCCGAAAAGGACCTGGGCACCATCGAGAAGGGCAAGGTGGCGGACCTGGCGGCCTTTGACGGGGATCCCACCCGCGACGTGGGCGCCTTCAGCCGGGTGATGGCCGTATTTCAGGACGGGGTGCGGGTCAGGTGAGGCGCTGGAGGCCCTCGGGGGTGAGGCGGTAAAGCCGGGCATTGCCCTGCTTGATCCAGCTGAGGTAACCGGCCTGGGCCAGCTTGCCCAGGTCGTTCTGCAGGGTGCGGGCCGAGGTGCCCCCGCGCCGGGCCGAGGCAGGCAGGGCCGCCAGTACCTCCTCGATAACCATCCCCTCCCCCGCGCCGGCGATAGCGTGCAGCACCTCCTCCTGGCGGCGGTTGAGGGCTGGTCCGGCGGCGACTGCTCTCTTGCCCGGAGCAGCATTCTTGCCGGCCGGTCCGCCCAATGCCTGGACGACCTGGGGCTCGCCCAGCACCGGCCCATCGCCATAGAGCACCGCGGCCCGCTCGATGGCATTGTGCAGCTCGCGGATATTCCCCGGCCAGTCGTACTGCAAGAGCCGCTCTATGGCCCCGCGCGAGAACCCCTCCAGGCGCCGGCCCGCCCGCTGGCTGATCCGCCGGAGAAAGTGCTGGGCCAGGTGGGGGAGGTCCTCCTTGTGCTCGCGCAGGGGGGGCAGGTGGAGGGGCAGCACGTGGATGCGGAAGTAGAAATCCTCCCGCAACTTACCCTCCCTGATCAGCGCCTCCAGATCGCGGTTGGTGGCACCGATGAAACGCACGTGGGTGTGGATGCTGCGCACCCCGCCCAACCGCTCGAAGCTCTGAGTTTCGAGCACCCGCAAAAGCTTGACCTGGGTGGCCAGGGGCAGATCCTCGATCTCATCGAGGAAAAGAGTGCCCCCGTCGGCCAGTTCGAAGCGCCGGGCCGGGCCTGCAGCGCCCCGGTGAAGGCCCCCTTCGCGTGGCCGAAGAGTTCGCTTTCGAGCAGGTTCCCGGAGAGAGCCGCACAGTTGACCGCCAAGAAGGGCCTTCCCTGGCGCGGGCTGGTGCGTTGGATGGCCCGGGCCACCAACTCCTTGCCCGTGCCCGACTCCCCCCGCACCAGCACCGTCAGGTCCGTGCCGGCCACCTACTGTATCTGCTGGTAGAGTCGCTGCATGGGCGGGCTCTTGCCGATCAGTGCGTGATACTGGCCTGCTCCTTAAAGGCCTGAATCCGCAGTTCGAGTCCTTTGACCCGCTCCCGGTAGTACAACACGTCCTTGTGGTGGAGGGGTTGGCAGATCACCTAGGTCTGGGCCAGCACCGCCTCCGTGTCCGCCACCTGCCGGAGCTGCACCGGGGGGGTCCAGCATGCCCTCCAGAGGCACTGGCAGCCGGCCTGTAGCTCCTCCTGTTCCTCCGGGCTGCGCCCCTCTATCAACCCCTCCATCCTCACCCGCTGCGCCCCTTCCTCCACCAAGGTCTGCCAGCCCAACTGCAAGAGGCCCTGGATGTGGAGGGCGGCGTTAATAGAGAACAGCCCCAGATCCCTGCCCAGCCCGTGGGCCCCTAACTCGGCCCGCACCCGCTCGGGGTCGGTGTAGCGCAGGGCAATGTGCAGGGCGTCCTCCGCCTCCTCCAGCTCAAGGGTGAAAAGCCCCGCCGGGAAGATGCGGTCCAGGGAGGGGTACCAGTGTCTGCATCAGGGCGCGGAGGGTGGGGCTGCCGGCCTGGGCCGGCAGGGCAAAGGTCATCAACTGCACCAGGCTCAACACCTCCCGGTCCGGCGCCACCTCCAGGCCGCCGCCCCCCCCCCCCCCACCCTGGCGGCGAAGTACCGCCGGTCCCCCAGGCAGGATTGCTCTTTGACGAACTCGTAGAGGAACTGCACCGTGTGGACATAGGTGTAGCAGCGGTCGCCCAGGAGGAGTTCGCAGACCTCGGGGGGCCAACTCCCGCAACTCCCCCGCCAGGACCTCGGCAGTGGGGGAATCGGCCTTTAACAGATAGCGCAGGGTAGTCTGGACCAGGCGGTTCGACACCAGCAGGGGGTGCTCGTGGGGATTGTCGGCCGGCAGTTGGGCTACCAGGCCCTGGGCCTGGATCGCGCGGCACAGGGGTTGCTCTGGTTGGGTTGGGCACAAGGGGTTCTTTATATTTTCGGCACTCAATCCTACCGGGCCACGCACTGGGCCTGAGGCGCTGCTATGGCCTGGTTCTTCCTCTTCGCGCTACTAAGTGGCCCTGCGGCCGGGGGTGTTGGGGCCGTCGAGGCCGCCGGCTGGAAACCCACTGCCCTCCCCCTGCTGAGTTTCAGTTCCGACGAGGGGGCCGGGTACGGGCTGCGAGTCTCGCTATTTGGCTACGACGGTGAAACGGCTCCCTATGTCCGCGCCTTCAGCCTCCAGGTTTTCGCCACCACGCGGGGGAAAAAGGCCCATCGCTTTTACCTGGACCTGCCGCGGTTTCGGCCCGGCGAGCGCCTAGAAGCAGAGTTGCAGTACGAGGAGCAGGAGTACGCCAACTTCTACGGCGACCTGGGCGACCAGGGCGCCGAGCGCTTGCTGGCCGGGGTTCCGCCAAAAGAGCGCCAGCGTTTGACCACCTTCGGGCAGGTCTATCCCCGGCTGATGCTGATGTGGCTGCGACAACTTCGCCCCCCCTGGCAATGGCGGCTGGGAGCGCAACTGGGCCACTGCCGGATTAGCCCCAACGCCGGCCCTGCCAGCTTGCTAACCCGACTCGACCCCAAGGGCCTGGAAGGGGGGCTGCTAATGCTGGGCAACACGGCGTTGCGCCGGGACACCCGCGACGACTACAACGACAGCCGCCGGGGGGCCTTGACGGAACTCTTTCTCGAATTGGGCGGCGAGGTCCAGGGGAAGAACCGGGGCGGCAGGCTCAGCCTCGACCACCGGCATTTCCTCCCCCTGCCCTGGGGCATGGTCCTGGCCCGGCGCACCAGCGCTACCCTGGCTCTGGGGGACCTGCCCTTCTACGAGTACCCGGCCCTGGGCGGCGACGACACGGTGCGCGGCCTTCTCGAAGCCAGGGAGCGGGGGGAGGGCCGCCTGCTGGCCAACCTCGAACTGCGCTGGCCCGGTTTCAGCCCCCTGTCCTCCCTGCCCCTTAGGGGGGGGCTGCTCTGTTTCCTCGACGCGGGTCAGACCTTCCGGGTCCACAGCGGCCCTTCGCTGCGGGGCTGGCGCACGGGGGTTGGCCTGGGAGGGCGGGGCCATTGGCACGGCACCATCGTGCGCGGTGACCTGGGTTATGCCCCCGGCCGGCTAGCCATCTACCTCAAGTTCTCGCAGGTGTTCTGATGCTGCGCTACCTGCTTTATCCCCTGGTCCGCTTCGCTCTGTGGGTCTTTTTCCGCAAGATAGAGGTGCGAGGCCGGGAGCAGGTGCCCAGGGGCCGGCCCCTGGTGCTGGTGGCCAACCACCCCAACGTCATGCTCGACGTGTTGCTCTTAGGGGCCTTCGCCCCCGGCCCCTTCCCCCGCTTCCTGGGCAAGACCACCCTCTTTAAGAACACCTTCTACACCTTCTTCCTGCGCCGCCTGGGCGGCATCCCCGTGGCCCGCAGCCAGGACCCAGGGGGCCAGGTAGGCCGCAACCAGGAGATGCTGCGCGAGGCGTGTCAGACCCTGGTGCAGGGTGACTCCCTGGCCCTTTTCCCCGAGGGGCTGAGCCGGTCCGGCCTGCGGCTGCGGCCCTTCAAGCCAGGGGCTGCCCGCATCGCCCTGCGGGCCGAGGACGAGTCAGGGGGGCAGGCGGGGATCTGGATCGTACCCGTGGGGCTGACCTATACGGCGCCGGGCATCTTCCGCAGCGAGGTGGTCCTCCACTTCGGAGCTCCGGTACAGGCCGGCGACTTTCTGACGGCGTACCGCGCCAACCACGGGCAGGGGGCCCAGCAGCTTACCGACCTGCTCTACCAGCGGCTTCTGCCCCTCACCCTGCACCTGGAAAACCCGGACCTGGAGGAGGCGATCCACGACCTGGTGGCCCTGTACGGGGAGGAGGTTCTCCAGGAATTCCCCGACTCGCCAGAACGGCACCGCCGGCTACTGGCCGGGCAGGAGCTGATCCGGGCCGCACAGTACTATGCCCGCACCAACCCCGCACTGGTGCGGGTGTTGGCCACCCGGCTGCGCCACCACCTGGGCCAGTTGCGCCGCCTGGACCTGGAGCCCAAGGCCCTCTCCCCCGGCAAAACCGCCCCGGGCCCCTGGCACCTCTTCCTGACCCTGCTCCTGGCCCCCCTTGCCCTGTACGGCCTGCTCAACAACGCCCTGCCCTATGTGGTGCCCCGCCTGTGGACCCGCGCCTACGCCGAGGAGCCGGAGATGTGGGCAACGGTCAAGCTGGCGGTGGGGATTGTGGCCTTTCCCCTCTACTACGCCCTGCGCATGGGGGTTGCCTACTGGTTTTGGGGCTGGAGCCTGGCCTTTGAGTACGGCCTCACCCTGCCACTGAGCGGGTTGTTCGCCCTGTACTACAAGGAGCGCTTACTGGAGCGCTGGCCGCTTTGGCAGCAAGGGGTGGCCCCCCATCGCCGCCGCTACCTGCTGCACGGGTTGGCCAGGGAGCACCATCTGCTGCTGGCCGATCTCGACCAGCTCAAGGAACACTACCTGACCCTGCCGCCCGAGGAGGTCGCATGAGGTTGCCCGAGCGCCCCGTCCTGTCCTGGGCCCTGTACGACTGGGCCAACTCGGCCTTCTCCACCACGGTGATGGCCGGGCTCTTCCCCCTCTTCTTCAGCGACTACTGGGGCGGCAGCCAATCCCAACTGGCCAAGGCCAACTCCCTGGGCAGCCTGATCGTGGCCCTGCTTGCCCCGCTCCTGGGCGCCATCGCCGACCGGGGCAGCGCCAAGAAAAGGTTTCTCTTCTCCTTCACCGCCCTGGGGGTGGCGGCCACCAGCGGATTCTACCTGGTCGGCGCCGGCGACTGGCCCGCAGCCTTCCTGCTCTACGTGCTGGCCAGCATCGGCTTCTCCGCCGGCCTGACCTTCTACGACGCCCTGCTGGTAGGGGTAGCCCGGAAGGAGCAGTTCGACTCGGTCTCGGCCCTGGGCTACTCCCTGGGGTACCTGGGCGGGGGGCTGCTCTTCACCTTCGACGTGGCCCTGGTCCTGTGGCCGGAGACCTTTGGCCTGGCCAGCCAGGCCGAGGCGGTCAAGCTGGCCTTTCTAAGCGTCTGCGGCTGGTGGGGGGTGTTCTCCCTGCCCCTCTTCCTGTGGGTGCCAGAGCCCGGCGGGACTCCCTCCCTGGCCCTGTGGCCGGCAGTGCGGGCCGGCTGGGCCCAGTTGGTGACCACCTTCCGCGAGTTGCGCCTGGTCCGGCCGGCCCTGCTCTTCCTGGTGGGGTACTGGTTCTACATCGACGCGGTGGACACCATCATCCGCATGGCCGTATCCTACGGCAAAAGCATCGGGCTGGGCAACCAGGACCTGATCAGCGCCCTGCTCCTCACGCAGTTCATCGGTTTCCCGGCGGCCATCGCCTTTGGGGCCCTGGGCAAACGGATCGGCTCCCGCCGGGGCATCTTCCTGGGGATCGGGGTGTACGTGGGGGTGGCGATTTGGGGGTACTACATGGATCAGGGATGGGAGTTCTTCGTGCTGGCCGGGGTGGTGGGCCTGGTCCAGGGCGGAGTACAGGCCCTGAGCCGTTCCTATTTCGCCCAGTTGATCCCCCCGAACAAGGCCGCCGAGTTCTTCGGCTTCTACAACATGCTGGGCAAGACCGCCGTCATCCTCGGGCCCATGCTGATGGTCTGGGCACAGGCCCTGACCGGCAGCGCCCGCCATTCCATCCTTTCCCTGATCCTGCTGCTGGCCATCGGCGCCTACTTCCTCTGGCGGGCCAGGCCGGCGCCCTCCTAAGCTAGCCGGTGCCGTACTCCCTGGCCACCTCCAGCAGGGCCATAAAGTTGCGGGCGCCTTGCTCGGTATAGGTCCCAGAGGCCGTGCCGTCGAGGATGAAGCCCTCGGGACCGGCCTGCTCCAGGCACTGCCGCCCGAGCCGGCACACCTCCTCCCGGCTACGGGTCTCCACCACCTCCATGTCGTCGAGATTGCCCACCAGGCAGACCCGGTCCCCGATCCGGCGTTTGGACTCCCCCAGGTCGCAGTTGCCCGAAGGCCGGGCCTCCAGCGGCTCCAGGGCGTCGATGCCCAGTTCGGCGAAGCGGTCCAGGAAGCGGGTGACGGGTCCGTGGTTGTGGTAGTAGGCAATGACCCCGTGTTGGTGCGCCAGGGCCACCAGCTCCGGGTCGAAGGCCATCACCAGGGCGTCGAAACCAGTGGGGCCCAGTTGCACCGAGGCGTAGTCCACGCCGCCGATGCGGAAGGCGTCCACCCCGGCCAGGCAGAGTTGCTCGACGTACCCCAGGATGCGCTGGGCCCCCACCCAGGTCAGCTCGGCCACCAGGTCCGGGGCATCGGCCCAGGCCCGGCAAAAACCCTCCGGCGAAAACCAGGAAGCCGGCAGGCACACGCCGGCCTCGATGCCCACCGTCACTAACCCCTCCTCCCCCACCCTGGCCTTGAGGGCGTGGAATGGCGCCGCGTTGCTCTCTGGCGCGGAATAGGGAATGGCGAGGAAATGCTCCACGTCCTCGGGCCCCTTGAGCGGGAACGCCACCGCGGCCGAGGTGATCTCGTTGCGGCGCACCACCCACCGGAGCACCCCCTTGGGGTGTTAATGAGGGTGACGGAGTCGTTCCCCTCCTACTATCCCTCCACCTTTGCCCCACTGCCCAGGAAGGGCTGACCGCCCCCGCCCACGGTGAGTATGGGGTCTGTACCGCGGATAAACTCCCAGGTGAACTTGTCCTCCGGGTCGAGCCGGCCCAGGGTGAAGGGCGACACCGGCACCCGGTCTGGTTTCTCCAGCCGCAGGGCGGCCAGGAGGCGCTGGCGCGAGGTCATGGTTCCGCCCAGCCCAGGCCCAGCTACGCCAGGCGCGCCGGCGTGGGCCTGCCGCTCTCCTCGTCCCAGCCCTGCATCTGGTAATCGGTGCGCAGGGCCTGCCTGAGTTCCTCGCGGGCGATGGCCGAGCGCTTCAGGTAGGTCTCCCCCTCCTTCCAGGGCAGGGCCTGGAAATACCCTTGGACGAAACCGGGGATATCGCACTGGCCGTAAATGCTGATCAGGTTGGCCACCCCGGCCCCAAAGGAGGCCGCCCTGAACCAGTGGGTTTAGGTGATGGCCCAGCCGGTCATGTACCCCCCGTAGCTCCAGCCCATGATTCCCAGCCGCCCCAGATCGGCGATCCCGCGCCCCACCAGGTGGTCTACCCCGGCGAGGATATCCTCAAAATCCCCCTTGCCCCTGTCCCTTAGATTGGCCTGGCGGAAACGCTCCCCGTAGTGGCAACTGCCCCTGGGATTGGGCAGGAGCAAGGCATACCCCCGCCCGGCGAAAACCTGGATGGGATAAGCCCCCTGGGCCAGGGCATCGTAGGTATTGCTGAAGACCCCGGCCGGCCCGCCGTGGACATAGACCGGGAGCGGATAGCGCCGGCCCGGTTTACACCCCACGGGTTTGAGTAGCAGCCCTTCCACGTCGGTGCCATCCGGGCTCTGCAAGCGGATCACCTCCTTGCGGCCCAAGCGGAACCGGCCCAGCTGCGGATTGGTGCTGGTCACCTGCCTGGGCTCGACGCGAGCAGCGGAGGAGACAAAGACCTCCGGGGGCGAGGACCCATCTGCCGGATCAGGGCCAGGCGCCCCCCGGTGCGGGACAGGCTCAGCCCAATCCTGTGTACGGCCCTGCCCTGGGTAAGTTGCTCGGTCGGGCCGGTCAACCGCACCCAGCACAACTGCACTGCCGTGCCCTGGCCGAGGAAGTAGTATAGGGCCTTGCCATCGGGAGCACAGGCCGCCTCGGTCAGGCGGGCGAGGTTCTCCAGGGGGGGGGTGAGGTCCCGGACCGCGCCGGCCTCAGGGGACACCGAATGGATATGGGTGCTGCCCAGCCAGCCGGACATTGAAAGAAAGGCGATCTGCCCTCCATCCGGGGACCAGGTGGGGGCCGCCACCCCTCCCTGCCCTGACACCCGCACCCGTGGCCGGCCCCCGCCGGCGGGCACCACCGAGAGGGAGGCCCAGAACATCTCGTCGGCCCTGGGGGTGGGCTGATGGCTGAAGGCAATGGCGCGGCCATTCGGGGACCAAGCCAGGCCTGTCAGGTGCAGCGGCCCCCTGGTCAGGTGCCTGACCTTCCTCGTCTTCAGGTCGAGGAGGTAGGTGGGCCCTGGACAGGTCCTGTCCCACCACCCTGGCGTCCCCCCGCCTTCTCCTCCTCCTCGCCGGGCACCTCGTCGGCCAGGTAGGCGACCTGGCCCCCACCGGGGGACCAGGCGAAGGCTCTGACCCCCCCTTTTGGCCCGGGTCAGTTGCTCGACCTCGCCGCCAAAGGGACGGATGAACTATACCTGGTCCTTTTGTTCGCGGCCGGAGATAAATGCGATCCGCTGCCCGTCCGGGAACCATCGCGGGGTGTCGTCGCGCTTGGGACCATTCGTCAGTTTGAATGCCGCACGGCCTTCTGCAGGAACAAGATAGATGTCCGAATTATGGAGGGTTTCCGCCAGATCCGTAGCGGTGACCACATAGGCCACCCACTGTCCGTCCGGCGAAAGCTGGGGATCGGCGATTGGCCGCAGGTCAAAGAGGTCGGCGAGGCGCAGGGGGGATTTCACCGGCGTTCAGGGGTCCAGTTCGCCGGGGAGGAGGCCCAGGGGCAGGGGGGCGGGCCGTTGGCAGGTGCTCACCAGGTCGATGTGCCGGCCCTGGGAGGAGGCGTCGTGGAAGGCGTGCATCAGGTCCAGGACGTGGTACACCAGTTCGGGACTGGCGCGGTGGGGCCGGCCCGAGCGCTGGGCATAGGCCATGTCCGCCACCCCGATGCTGCGGGTATTCTCGGCGTACCCGTGGCTGAGAGGCACCTCGCTCCAATCCCCGGTCCCGGCCCGCCGAACCCGCACCGGGCCGCCGAAGCCATTGGGATCGGGCACGCTCAGCGATCCTTCGGTTCCGTAGATCTCGATGCGCGGCACCTGGCCGGCCCACACGTCGAAGCTGGTGGTGATGGTGCCCACGGCACCGCTGTGGAACTCCATGATCCCGGCCACATGGGTGGGCACCTCCACCCTGACCTTCTGGCCGTACTTGGGCTGGCTGGTGATAGTGCGCTCGGGAAAGGTGATCCGCGCCGAGCCCGTCACCCGCCTAACCGGCCCCATGAGCATCACCAGCGCGGTCAGGTAATAAGGCCCCATGTCGAACATCGGCCCGCCGCCCTGGTGGTAGTAGAAGGCCGGGTCTGGGTGCCAACTTTCGTGGCCGTGGCAGAGCATGAAGGCCGTGGCCCCCACCGGCGCCCCGATCCACCCATCGTCGATAAGTTTGCGGCAGGTCTGCAAACCCCCGCCCAGAAAGGTATCCGGGGCCGCTCCAAGGCGCAGGCCCTTCTTGGCGGCCAGATCCACCAAGCACTTGCCGTCTTCGCGCCGGACGGCCAGGGGTTTCTCGTTGTACACGGCCTTGCCCGCCTCCAGGGCCGCCATCCCCACCTCGGCGTGGGCCCGAGGGATGGTAAGGTTGACGGCGATCTGGATCTGGGGATCATTCAGCAACTCCTCCACCGTGCAGACCCTGGGCACCCCGAACTCCTCGGCCCGGGCCCTGGCCCGTTCGGGCAGCACATCGGCGCAGGCGACCACTTCAAGGATGGGAAAGGTCTTGGCGAACTTGAGATAGGCCGCACTGATGGCGCCGCAGCCGAGGATGCCGATCCGGGTCTTCTCGGTCATGGAGAACGCTCTTTCCGCTTCAACCGCCATATCCTCCCGCAGTGATGTACTGCTCCAGTTGTTTGATGGTGGTGGCCTGTTCGGTGATGATGGCCTTGACCACGTCGCCGATGCTGATCACCCCCACCACCTCGCCCTCTGCCACCACCGGCAGGTGACGGATGCGCTTGGTGGTCATCAGGGCCATACACTCCTCCACGGTGTGGGAGGGCTCCACGCAATATACCAGGGGGGTCATCAATTCGTCCACCGCCGTGGTCTTGGAGGAGCGCCCCTGGAGGATGACCTTGCGGGCGTAATCGCGCTCGGAGAGGATGCCCACCAGCTTGCCGGCCTCCATCACCAGCAGGGCGCCGATATTCTGCTCGGCCATCAGTTCCAGCGCCCGGTAAACCGAGAGGTTGGGCGGTACAGACCAGATCTGTGGGGATTTGCCCTGCAAGAGTTCCTTGACCGTGCTCATCGACGCCGACCTCCGTGGTTGGGGGTTGTCCGCCGCCTCGCCGTCCGCCGCTCCTGGTGGGGATTTCTCCGCCTGTCGCGCCCTACAATACACAATGCCCGGCCACCGGGCAAACCCGCTAGACCCGCACCTCCCGGCCCTGAGCCGCCGATTCGTAGATGCCCACCAGGATGCGCTGCACGGCCAGGGCCTCGGCGAAACGCACCTGGGGCTCCCCCTCCCCCCGGATGGCGGCCACAAACTCGGCGTGCTCGGCCACGGTGCGGTCCTCTGGTTCGGGTTCCACCTCCAGTTGGTGGGGCACGATCTCGCTTTTCCGCTCCAACTCCACCACCGGGCTGCCCTCCTTGGCCACCCCCAACACCCCAAAGACCTCGAAACCCACCCCCCGGTTGCTGGGGTGCATAAGCCAGTTGCCGTCGATGGACATGGAGGAGCCGTCGCTGAAGCGCACATGGGCGTGGCCGAAGTCCTCCACCGTCACCTCCCCCACCGCGCCGATGAAATTGATCGGCGGGTCGGGCATCTTGTCGAGGCGCAGGAAGCAGGAGGCGCTGACCGCCACCGGCTCGGGACAGCCCAGCACCCAGATCGCCGCATCGAGGATATGTACTACGGTGGCGGCCATCACCCCGCCAAAGGAGTATTCGCGGCGGTGGTGGAAACGGCCCCAGGGATAGGTCATGACATGCCCGCTCCACACCCTGGTGTGGTACACCTGGCCCAGGCCGCCCCCGGCGATGAAGCGCTTCAACGCCCGGTCCACCCGGCTCTGCCGGGTCTGGAAACCCATGGTAAAGAGCCGGCCCGCCTTCTTGGCCGCCGCGAAGATGGCCTCGGCCTCGGCCCGGTTCATGCACAGGGGTTTCTCGCACAGGACGTGGGCCCCGGCCGCAAAGGCGGCCAGGCTCTGGGGGGCGTGGTATAGGGCCGGAGAGGCCACCACTGCGTACTCGGGCTCCTCGCGGCGCAGTAGTTCGTCCAGGTCGGTGTAAGCCTGGGGCACCCCCAACTCCTTGGCGGCTTTGGCCGCCACTTCTGGCGCCGGATCGAAGACTGCCACCACCTCGGCCCCCGCCACCTTCTTCAGGGCTTTGACGTGCTCCCGGCCCATCAGGCCGGCGCCCAGCACCGCGCTTCTGACCTTCACCTGCTTTCCTCCCCTTTTTCAAGTATGGCCCCTTCCCGCCCCAGCCGCCCCCGCACCGCCCGGTACGCGGGCGTGCCGTCATCGTCCCAGTACTCGGTAGTGATGGGGGAGGCGTAGCTGAGGGGGATCAGGCGTTTCAGATCCGGCCGCACCATGAAACCCGAGTTCGCCGGGTCGGCCAGGTGGTACATTCGGGCCCCGTTGGCATAGCGGGAGCGCAGGACCCAGGGCGTTTGCTCGGGCAGCACCAGGGCCTTGAGACGCTCCAGCTCGGCCCGGTCCAGGGTCAGTCCCAGGCCCGGCTTCTCCGGCACCCGGACCACGCCGTTGACGGGCTCCAGCCGCTCCGCTACTACGTCGCTTTTCCAGATCTCGGTGTCCGAGTGAAAATGGAAGGTGGCGGTTGGAAAGGCGGCCATCATGTGGGTGGTCATGGCCCGGGTGATGGTGCCGCCCACATTCTGCAGCATGAAGGGCCGGTTTGCTGCGGCAAAGAGCCCGGCCCGCCGCTGGGCATCCCCGATGCGGGCGTGGCCAAGCATGTAGATGTCGGCCGCCCCCATCAGCACCTCTTGGGTGGCCCCCAGCGGGCAGTGGTGCAGGACCACCGGCAGCTTGGTGCGGCGGCGCAGTTCGATGTGGCCCTGGATGTCCTGGGAGGGTAGGGGGTCCTCAAAGCAGCCGGCGATGGGATAACGCGACAGTTTCTCTAAGAGGTCGGGCAGGTGGTCGTCGGTGCCGCCCATGGAAAAGTCGTAGTGGAGGCGGAAATCGGTCGGGGCCACCGCCTGCATGGCCTCGGTCTGTTCGAGCACGTTCTCAAAGGGCGACAGGTGGTACTTGAGCCAGGTGTAGCCCCTGTCCGCGTACTCCCGCACGGCCCTGGCCATGCGCTCGGGATGGGTAGAGACGGTCCAACTGCCCGCCGGCACCCAGCGGCGGTAAGCTTGTCCAAAGAGTTTGTGGACCGGCACCCCGGCGGCTTTGCCCATCAGGTCGTACATGGCCGTGCCCAGGCCCAGGGAGGTCTCGTCCCCCACCCAGTCGAAGGGGTTGGAGCCGAGATATTGGTCGATCACCGCCTGGGACTCGGTCTTGTCGCTCTCCCCCAGGCCCTGGAGCCCGTTGTCAGTGTGGGCCACGTACACGGTGCGCCGGTTGGGCCCGTAGTAGTGGTTCATCTCGTAGGCGATCCAATCCTGGTACTCCAGTGTGATCTGGTGGACCTCGATCTGGGTGACCTTCATCTTAGCGCCCTTCCGATCCTTTCACGTCGAGCAGGAGCTTTACCCCCTCCTGCCGCTCAAAGAGGTCAAAAGCCTCCCGCCAGTGCTCCAGGGGCACCTCGTGGGTTATCAACCGGCGGGTATCCACCCGGCCTGTTTCCAGCAACTTCAGGGCGCACTTCCAAGCCGTGGGCTTCTGGCCAAAGGATCCGCTGAAGCGGATCTCGCGGACGGCGATCTGTTCCAAGTCGATCTCGATGGGTTCGCCGAAGAGACCCACCTGGGTGTAGCGACCGCCCTTGGCCACCAGTTCCAGGGCCAGCCTGGCCCCGGCCGGGTGCCCCGAGCACTCGAGCACCACATCCGCCCCGTACCCCTCTCCCAGAGCCCTGGCCTTGGCCACCGCGTCCTCCCGGTCCACCACTGCCAGGTGGTCCGCCCCGAGTTGGCGGGCCAGTTCCAGGCGGGCACGGTCCTGCTCCAGGCCGCAGACCAGTGCGATTCCGCCCTCTGCCTTGACCACCTGTAAGCAGAGTAGACCAATGGTCCCTGGGCCGACGATGGCCACCAGGTCCCCGGCGCTGATCCGGGTCTGCTCGCACACCGCGTGAACCGCGCAGGCCAGGGGCTCAGCCAGGGCCCCGGCGCGGAAATCCACCCCCTCGGGCAGCTCCATCACGCAGCGCTCGGGCACCGCACAGGTGGGGGCAAAGGCCCCATCGTGCCAGTAGCCCATAGACTGGCGGCGGATACACAGGTTAATGGATCCCTGCCGGCAGTAGCGGCACACCCCGCAGATCCGCACGCTGGGCATGGCCGTCACCCGCTGGCCCAGCCGGCTGGGCGAAACCCCCTCCCCCACCTCCACCACCCGGCCGCTGAACTCGTGGCCCAGCACCACCGGCACCCGGATGGGGACGGCGATCTGGTCGTGGTAGATGTGCAGGTCCGAGCCGCAGATGCCGGCGGCCTCCACCCTAATGCGCAACTCCCCCGGCTCCAGGGGGCATTCGCCCACCTCCCTTACCTCCATGTGGCCCTGGCCCCGGGCGTATTTCACCAGCCCCTTCACGGCATTATGCTCCTTCCTTTGGCCTGCTTATCTTTTAGTGCCGATTCCGCGGATGCAAATTTAAACCCCGGCCCCCGGGCCGGCCAGAAGCCCATGCCCACCCCCCCACCCTACGGCATCATCTACAACTGGGACGGCGCCCCCCACGGGTACGGGGAGGTGCCCCAGACCCTGGAGCACTTCCTCGCCAAGACCTACGCCCCCCTCGAAAGGACCCAGGTGGGAGCGCACTTCTGGTGCGTGGGGGAGCACGCTGCCCGCTGGCCCAGCCAGGTGCTCGAACTCCTGGGGGACGTACACGGCCGCCGCTACGAGAACGCCTACACCTATCTTTTTACCGAGAATGTGCGAGGGATGCTGGAGCGGGGCGAGGACCCCCAAGCGGGCGTGCTGCGGCGGGGGCACGAGCTGGGCATGCAGGTCTGGGCATCCATCCGCATGAACGACAATCACTTCAACGGCTCCCAGGCCGAGGATCTGCCCACCCTGCACCACACCGAGATGACCGACCTGCGCCGGCAGCACCCCGAATGGCTTTTAGGGAAACAGACCTCGGAGTGGTTCGCCCTTTCCTGGAACTTAGCCATCCCCCAGATCCGCGAACACCGCTATGCCCACATCAAGGAGGTGTGCCGCAACTGGGCGTGGGACGGAGTAGAGCTGGACTGGCAGCGCCACGCCTTCCACCTGCCCCAGGACCAGGGCTACCGCCTGCGCTACACCCTCACCGACCTGCAGCGGGCCGTGCGAGGACTCACCGACGAACTGTCCCAACAGCGGGACCGGCCCTTCTACCTGGCCGCCAGGGTGGCCGGGGACCTGGACCAATGCCTGCGCCTGGGCTACGATGTCCCCGCCTGGGTCGAAGAGGGGCTGGTGGATCTGATCATCCCCGCCGGCGGCGCGGCCACCGACCCGGCGGTGGACGTGGCCGGCTTTGTGACCCTCTGCCATCCCCACGATATCCCGGTGTACCCCGGCTTCGACGGAGGACTGCCCGACCCCTTCGTCGGCCCCGAGGACAACCGCACCAAGGACCGGATGCGCACCCGAGCCATCGCCAGCCGCCATTGGCACCTGGGGGCGGATGGGATCTACCTCTTCAACTGGCACGCCAACGCCGACTCGCACCGCGACCTGCTGACCCAAATCGGTTCCCCCCGGACCCTGGCCCGCACCGACAAGATCTGCGCCGCCACCCACCGCTTCCTCCACCACCAAGGAGAATGGCGCGGGGCGTACGACAACGACCGGCTCTGGGGCGAGGTCCCCGTCGCTCTAAAACCCACCCGCACCGGCTGCGGCCCCACAGTAGTGATGCACCTGGCCGACGACTTCGCCTCCCATTCTCCCCGCGAATTACTCCTCCGCATACGCCTGGAAAAGTGGGTAAAGGGCGATCTGGTGCGGGTGAAGTGGGACGGGACCGAACTGGACAACCTCGAACAACAGTACTGCTTCGTCAACGACCCCCACCGTCTCTCCGACGCCAGCAGCGCCACCTGGCTGCGCCGCCCGCTCGAGCCTGCCCTGGTCAAACCCGGCCCCCACACCATCGAGGTCATCCTCGCCCAGCGGCACCCGCAGGTGGCCTGCGACCTGATGCTGACGGATGTGGAGCTGGTGGTGCGTTACTAAGCAGCGGCGGGGAGATGTCCCTGGAGGGTGTTCCCTGGGAGTGGTCGGGTGGGGAAGTCCGCGTGGCGGGGGGGGTCGGTTAGCAGAGCTTTACGAGCCAGGGGGCAGGACGCGCCTTGGGAACGCCCGGAATGGGTCGCTACCTGGCGCCCCAAGCACAGACCGTCAACCGAAGAGGAACATCATGCCCGACAGATTTCGCGTCGCCGTCATTGGCTGCGGCCGCATGGGCCAGGAGTACCTCAAAGCCTACACCACCTACCCCGATACCCAGGTCGTCGCCCTCGTCGATCCCCAACCCGACCGTCTCAAGACCGTGGGCGAACGATTCGGGGTCAAAGCCCTCTTCACCAACCCCGACAACCTGCTCAATGAGATGGTGCCCGACGTGGCCGCCATCGTCACCCCGGTTAAGTACCTCAAGTACGCGGTCATCGCCTGCGCCCAGGCCGGGGTCCGAGGCATCTCCACCGAAAAACCCATCGCCGCCACCCTCGCTGACGCGGACGCCATGGTGGAGGAGTGCCGCAAGCGCGGGGCGGTCTTCGCCGGCGGCAACCTCCAGCGGGCCATGAACGAGGTGCAGGAGGCGGCCCGACGCCTGCACGCGGGGGAGTTCGGTGAGGTTGCCGGCGCCTCGGTACACGCCTTTGGCGGCGAGATCTCAGGGGGGGGGTGCCAGCACCTCTCGGTGCTGCGCCTCTTCACCCAGGCCGAGGTCGAGGAGGTGCTGGCCTGGGGCGCCCCCCTCGAAACCCTGGCCCAGGACAGCGACACCGGCCTGATCATCAATGGCCAGTTCCGCCTGAGCAATGGCCTGGAGTGCCAGGTCTTCGGCTCGGCCACCCCGTACCGGGGGGTGGAAGTATGGACCCACCAGGGGGCGCTGGTGCGCTGGGACTGGGGCCCGCCCCAGCTTTTCAGCGGGTACGACCCTGCGGGCAACCGCCAGCCCCTCGACGCCCGCTACGCCCCGTACCCCTGGAGCGAGTTCAGCTACCTCACAGGCTCCATCCGCTCCTTCCTGGCTGCCCTGCGGGGCGAAGGAGAGCCCTGGATCAGCGGCCACGACCTGCGCCAGGCCCTGGAGGTGGCCATCGCCTGCCAGCAGTCGGCCCGGCGGGGCAATGCGCCCCTGCCCCTGCCCCTGGAGGACCGCTCCCTCACCTTTTACCCCTCGCCCTACCGCTGGCTGGGCGGCGACGCCACCGGGCTGCCCCAGTCCGAGGCCCAGGCCAGAGGTCAGAAGTAGGTCGCCGCGCTGAAGAGCAAGGCCGCTCCCCGGCTCTGATTCTCGAAAGGGTCCCGGGCCCAGTTGCGCTGGTAGTCCAGCTTGAAAACGGTCTGCTCCTCCGGGCGCAGATTGATTCCCAAGGTGAGCCGGCGCTGCGAATCCCCAGGGCGATCCGCATTGAAGTCCACCCTCTCCCAGCGCATCACCCCGGTCCACACCGCGGCGGGTAGGGCCGGCAGCAGGTGGCGGCCCCAATGGGCATTGAGCTGGAGGTAGAAGCCCTGCTGGCTCTCGGCATAGAGTGGGTTGCCAGGCGGGATCTCCAGCTCCACCCGGCCGTACTCCCCCAAGAGTTCGCACCGCCTCCAGCTCCCCTCCCAATCCACCGCCCACAGAGTCAGGTCGCGCCGCTGGTCTATGGGTAGGCCATCGGCCTCCCAGATATTGTAAGGGCCGGTGTGGCCTGACACGCCCAGCTCAAAGGCCGGGAAGGGGCTTAGCCCTATCCGGCCCACCCAGGAGGGCTGGCGGTTCTGGTCCTCGAAATTGCCCCTGCCCGCCTGCACCCGCACCCCGGCCGGGTCCCCAATTAGCACCCCCTCACCCAGGCCGTTCACCCCGTAAAATTCATAGGTCAGCCTGGATCGGGCCGTGGGAAAGAAGGCCCCGTAGAAGCCCATGCCGGCCTCCGAAAGTGTGGTGCCCAGCAATTCGGTGCTGACCAGGGGCCGGTCCGTCAGGTCATTGGCCGGGCTGTCGTGGGCCAGGTTGAAGCGCCCCAGGGGCGAGAGGAGGATGCCGCCGCGGAAGGTAAGCGCCGGGTGGATTTCGAAGTCGATGGCGGCGATCTCGATCTTGATCTCCTCCCCCCCTTCCTCGAATTCCAGTTCCGAGGCCACCCGCACCCGTTCCGAGACGGGGGTGTAGGTGAAGAGGTTGAAGCGCTCTGGCACGAAGCTGAGTTCCTCGGCCACCCCATCCTCGCGCTCGTAGCGGAAATGCACCTCCGCGTACCCGCCGATGCTGGTGCGGCCGGCGCGGGTGATGAAGGGCTTGTCGCCCATCCCGCCTTTTACAAAGGGGCGCTCCTGTTCCTGCGCCTGTACCCCGGCGCCCAAGAGCGGGAAGAGCCCTGCGATGATCAAGAGCCTAAGCATAGCTGACCGCTTTCAGTCGATGGTGATTTCCAGCACCCCGCCCCTCGCCGCCGCCCGGTAGCGGGGCAGGGGTTGCTGCGCCGGCCCTCTGAGTACCTCCCCCTCCCAAGAGAAACTGGAGCCGTGGCAGGGGCAGACCAGGGCCTGCCGCGCCGGCCGCACCTGGCACCCCAGGTGGGTGCAGGCGGCGCTGAGGGCCAGGTACCCGCCTTCGCCCTCCTGGTGGATCAACAGGGGCTGAGACAACCCCTCGGCCTGCACCAGGGCGTACCCCTGGGCAGCGATCGTAGCCCCCAATTCCCCCAACTCCACCTGCACCACCCTCCCTTCCAACCGCCCCCGCACCGGGAGATTCGCGGCGCAGCCCCACAGACCACCCCCCGCCAGGAACAGGAACTGCCGTCGGTCCATCTCAGAGCGACCCGAGGAAGGTCAACAGATCCTGCTGCCCGGGGCTGCCCAGCCCCGCGTACCCCTCCCTGGCAGCCTGGGCCTCCCCCCCGTGCAGGTGGATGGCCTGGTCCAGGGTGGCGGCCCTACCGTCGTGCAAAAAAAAGGTTTTCCCACCCAGAAAATCCCCCACCAGGCGGGTGCCCCACAGGGGCGCGGTGCGCCACTCGCTGCCGCTGGCATCCCCGTCGGGCCGGTGGTCGGCAAGGTCCGGCCCCATGTCGTGCAGCAGCAGATCCGAGTATAGGCGCACCACCTGCTGGCTCAGTTGCGGGATCGGGTGGGGTCCGGTTCTCATCGCCGGGACGTGGCAGGTCGCGCAGCCGAGCTGGCCGAAGAGCGCCTCCCCCCGCTCTGCCTGGGGGGTGCGCAACCCCTGGGCCGGGGGGGCCAGCAGGCGCAAGTACATCACCGTCTGCAGCACCGTGGCCGCCGGGATCTCGGGGTCGGGGACCTGGTCGCCCAGGGCCACGCTGCCGGCCTGGGGGTGGGGGTTCTCCACGGGGAGGAAATCGCTGGTGATGCCGATGTCCTGCTGATATGCTGCGGCCACCTGATGCACCAGGGAGGAAACCTGGGCCTTGCGCGAAAAACGCCCCAACTGCGGGCCCGGCCCCCCGCCCACGTGGGAGGCGGGCACAAAGTCCGGGGCCTGCACCCAATTGGCCCGCCCGGAGATGCCGTCCCCGTCCCGGTCCTCGGGGTCCTCGTTGGCCAGGATGATCTCGGCGGGGATGGCCTCGATCAGGCCCATGCCAAAGACCGGGGGGGGCAAACGGAAGGAACGGTCCGCCCCGGCGGGCACCTGCTCGGAGGGGGCCCCTGTGATGTTCTTGTCCTGGTGCTGGGGACCGCCCTGGTCCGCCAGCAGATTCCCCCCGCTGCTGAAGCGGAAGAAGCCCTCCGCCGGGGTGCCGCGGCCATCCCCCGGATGACAGCCCTCGCAGCTCACGTTGTTAAAGAGGGGCCCCAGGCCCTCTGCGGGGGTGAAGGGGCGGGCGAAGTTCTCGTCTCCCTGGAGGAAGACCGCGTTCAACTCGCCCGCCATCCCCTCCAAGGGAGAGGCGAAATCCTCGCCGGCCGGCGGAGCCTCGGTCATGATCCGCTCGCAGCCGGCCATCACCAGCAGCGCGGCGCACAGACACGTCCGCAGCATCGGCACCTCCTCTGGGGTTTTAGGTCATGCTTGTCTTTTGTTTAGTTTTGGCTAAAGTATACTTTCTCTCCCCTTTGTCAATTTGTTTCTCGCTGGGGGTGGTCTTATCTTGCCCGTCCAAACAGAGGAGGTGCCGCGTGAAGATCACCCGCTTCGAACAGTTCTTCCCCATGCCCCGCGTCCGGCTGGTCAAGATCACCACCGATACCGGCCTGGTCGGCTGGGGCGAGACCACCCTGGAGGGCAAACCCAAGAGTACCTGGGCCGCGGTGGAGGAGTTGGCCGAGTACTTTCTCGGCAAGGACCCTCTGCGCATCGAACACCACTGGCAGCAGGTGTACCGCTCGGCCTTCTTTCGGGGAGGCAATGTGCTGATGAGCGCCCTGTCCGGCATCGACCAGGCCCTGTGGGACATCGCCGGCAAACACTTCGGGGCGCCGGTGCATCAGCTCCTGGGCGGGGCCGTGCGCGAGCGGATTCGGGTCTATGCCCACTGGGGCATCGGCAGCCTCAGCGCCGAGGGCCAGGAGCAGGCCCGCAAACGCCTGGAGTGGCTCCAAGCCAGGGGCGGGTACAAGGCCTTCAAGTCCGGCCCCGGCGGGCACTGGCGCGGCCACGAGCCCCCGGCAGTCATCGACGAGTTCGTCAAGCGGGCGTACCTGATGCGGGAATGGGTGGGACCCGAGGTGGAGCTGTGCTTCGACTTCCACGGCAAGATGACCCCGGCCCTCGCCGTGGAGATCTGCCACGAACTCAAAGGCATGCGGCCGATGTTCGTGGAAGAGCCAGTGCCCCAGGAGAACGCTGATGCCCTCAAGTGGGTTGCCGACCACGTGCCCTTCCCCATCGCCACCGGCGAGCGCCTGCTCACCCGCTGGGGTTTCCGCGAGGTGCTCGAAAAGCAGGCTGCCGCGTACCTCCAGCCCGATATCTCCCACGCCGGCGGCATCACCGAGCTGAAGAAGATCGCCAACATGGCCGAGGTGTACTACGCCCACATAATGCCCCACTGCGCCATCGGGCCTGTGGCCTTCACCGCCTCGCTGCAGGTGGACGCGGTCTGCCCCAACTTCCTCATCCAGGAGCAGATCGACCAGGGCCTGGGCGGCGGGTTGTTGCAGGAGGACTGGCACCTTAAGGAGGGTCACATCGAACTGCCCCCCCGTCCCGGCCTGGGCTTCGAGATCGACGAGAAGGCCGTGCTGCAGCGCTGTGAGTACCGCGAGGAATTGGGGGGAGAGTTCTATCACCCCGCAGACGGCAGCGTGGTGGACTGGTGATGGATACCCGACTTGCAGATACCCTTAAGGGCGCGGTCAATCCCCGCCGCCTGGCTGACACCGCCCTAGAACTGGTCGCCATCCCCAGCCCCACCCGCAGCGCCGGGGCAGTGGCCGACAAACTGGCCCAAATCCTCGCCGCCGAGGGTTTCGCTGTGGAGCGGCCCCTGGCCGATTGGCCCGAAGCCCCCGCGGTAGTGACCCGACTCGACAGCGGGAATCCAGGCCGCACCCTGCAGTTCGACGGGCACCTCGACACCGTCCACCTGCCTTTTGTCCCGGCCCGCCTCGAAGACGGGGTGCTTTGCGGCTCAGGCGCCTCCGACATGAAGGGCGGGATCGCCGCTTTTGTCGAAGCCCTGCGGGCGCTGCGCGACACCGGAGCGTTACAGCAGGGCCGGGTGCTATTGACCACCCACGACCACCACGAAGGCCCCTGGGGGGACCGCCGCCAGCTCAAGGCTCTGATCCGGGAAGGGTATCTGGGGGACGGGGTACTCCTGCCCGAATACCTGGCCACCCCCCTGCCCCTGGCCGGGCGAGGGGCGGCCATATTCGAGGTGCGGATCAAGCGGGATGGCGAGCCGGTACACGAGGTGCTTCAGCCCCCGGGCACCCCCCACGTCCTGTTGGCCGGCGCCGACCTGGTTATGCGCCTGCGGGGTCTGGACCAGCGCCTCAAGGTCCATACCCACCCCCTCACCGGGGCCGACACCTGCTTCGTGGGCCGGCTCGCCAGCGGGGAGATTTACAACCAGGTGCCGGTGGAGTGTGTGATCAACGGGACCCGGCGCTGGGTGCAGGCTGGCAGCGTGGAAGCGGTGCGTGCCGAGTTCGAGGCACTCCTGGCGGAGTTGGCCCAGGACACCGGGACCAAGATAGAACTGGACTACTCGATTTCCGGGGACGCCTTTGCCATCGACCCAGCGGACCCGCTGGTTGGAGCCTTCCAGTTGGCCCATCGAACGACCACCGGCGCCGCCCTTCCTCTTGGCGGCAAACCCTTCATGGACGATGGCAACACCTTCTTGGCCTTGGCGGGAATCCCGTCCCTCACCCACGGGCCAGCGGCCATCGGGGCCCACACCCTCGACGAGCGGGTGAGCCTGGACGAACTGGTGCGGGTGGCCCGGGTCTACGCCCTGACCGCGGTGGCCTACTGCGGGTCGTGATTTTGGCGGAGGATGCGCCGCAAAAACTGCCGGGTGCGCTCCTCCTGCGGGTGCTCCAGCACCTCTTCTGGCCGGCCACACTCCACCACCAGTCCTTGGTCCATGAAAAGCACCGCGTCGGCCACCTCGCGGGCAAAACCCATCTCGTGGGTGACGATCACCATGGTGACGCCTTCATCCACCAGGCCCCGCATGGTCTTGAGCACCTCCCCCACCCACTCGGGGTCGAGGGAGGAGGTGGGCTCGTCGAAGAGCAACACCGCCGGTTCCATCGCCAGGGCCCGGGCGATGGCCACCCGTTGCTGCTCGCCCCCTGACATCTCCTGGGGATGGGCCTGAGCCCTGGCGCCCACCCCTACCTTTGCCAACAAACCCACTGCCCTCTCCCGCGCCGCCCCCTCGCCCAACCCCAACACCCGCTGCGGGGCCAGGGCGACGTTCTCGACGGCGCTGAGATGCGGAAAAAGGTGGAAGCGCTGGAAGACCATCCCCAAGCGCTGGCGAACCCGGTTGGCGTCCACCTCGGGGGCGGTGATCACCTCCCCGTCGAGCAGCACTTCGCCGGCCGTAGGCCGTTCGAGCAGGTTCAGGCAGCGCAGCAGGGTGCTCTTGCCGCAACCCGAGGGCCCCACCACCACCACCACCTCCCCCTTGCCCACCCGCAAATCCACCCCGCGCAGCACCTCCAGGGAGCCGAAGCGTTTGTGAATCTTTCGCGCCTCCAGTACCCGTTCGCTCATCCCGCCCTCCCCTTGCCGTAGCGCTGCTCCATCTGCGCGGCCAGGCGGGTCAAGAGAAAGGTGGCCCCGAAATAGAAGAGGGCCACCATCGGCCACACCGCCAGCGGGTCTGCGTACCGGCCCGCCAGTTCCTGGCCGGCCCTGGTCAGTTCGGTCAGCCCCATCACCGAGACCAGGGAGGAATCTTTCAGCATGGCCACCGCCTCGTTGGTCAGGGGCGGCACCATGCGCCGCAGGGCCTGGGGCAGCACCACGAAACGCATCGCCTGGACGGAACTCATGCCAAGGGAACGGGCCGCCTCGCGCTGGCCCCGGTCGATGGAGAGCACCCCGGCCCGGCAGATCTCGGCGATGTATGCGCTGGCATTGATGCCCAGGGCCGCCACTCCTGCGGCCCAGGCCGAGAGCTTAAGCCCCACCACCGGCAGCACGAAATAGGCGAAGAAGATCTGCACCAGGAGCGGGGTGCCGCGCAGGACCTCCACATAGGTGGCCGCCAGCCAGGACACGGGCCGGTACGGAACCAGGCGCAAAAGCGCCACCGCCAACCCCAGAGGCAGGGCCAGCAGGTACGCGGCGGCCGTCAGTTGCAAGGTCCAGACCAACCCCTTCCACAGCACCGGCCAGAGCTGGTCGGCCAGGGAAGGACCACTCTCCTTTGCCCCCTCCCCGCCGAACCACCTGGCGTGGAGCTGGTCGTACACCCCCTCGGCGCGGAGCTGGGACAGGGCTTGATCGATGGCCGCCACCAACGCCCGGTCCTCCTTGCGGCAGACAAAGCCGTACTGGTCCTGGGTGAGTAATTCCCCCGCCAGCTTGAGGCCGGGGAAGCTCTGGCCGATCATCCACTGGATAGAGGGCGCATCCCCCACCACCGCGCTGATCCGCCCCTCCTGGCAGTCGAGCAGGGCCAGATCCATGGAGGCGTACTTGCGGATGTCCACCCCGCCCTGCTTTTCGAGCATGAACTGCGAGGTGGTGTTGATCTGCACCCCGGCGGACTTTCCCGCCAGGTCCGCCGGCACGCCAATGTTGTTCTCATCCTTGCGCACGCAGAGGATCTGCCCCGCGTCGTAGTACGGGGCGCAGAAGGCCATCTCCGCCTGCCGCTCCGGGGTGATAGTCACCGCGGAGATAATTAGGTCGTACTTGCCGGCAATCAGGCCGGGGAAGATCCCGTCGAAGCTGACGTTGGTCCACACCGGCCGCACCCCCAACTTGCGGGCCACCGCCTCTCCAAGCTCGATGTCGAAGCCCTCGTACACCTCCCCAACCTTGCTCTCGAAGGGCGGATAGGTGGCGTCGGTGCCGATGTGGATCTCCCCCAGCCGGCGCACCCGCTCCAGCCCGCTCTCCCCCCAGCAGGGCAGGGCAAACAAACACAGGAGCAACAGCAATCCGTTTCGCTTCCTTCTCATATCACCGCCATTTTTTGGCATATATTTAATACGCATTCCACCTTTCCGAAGAAAGGCCCCGATGAAACTCGACCCCCGCCAGGAAAAACTCCTGCGCCTCACCTTCCTGGACTACCAGCAGACCTCCTCCTTCTTCGCCAATCCCCTCGTGGTGCAACGGGCATCGGGGCTCTATTACTGGGATGTGGAAGGAAAACGCTACTTCGACGGCATCGGCGGGGTCTTCGTCGCCACGCTGGGCCACGGCCACCCCCGGGTGCTGGAGGCCATGCGCCGGCAGATGGAGAAACTCAGCTTCGCCCCCCCCATGCACGGCACCGCGGACGTCACGCTGGACTTTGTCGAGCGCCTGGGCCGCTCCACCCCCGGCAACCTCAACTTCATCAAACCCTTCAGCGGCGGCTCAGAGTCGGTGGAGGCGGCCCTCAAGTTCACCAGACAGTATTTCAAGCAGACCGGCCGACCGGGGAAATACAAGTTCATCAGCCGGTACCAGGGCTACCACGGGGCCACCTTTGGGGCCATGGCCGCCAGCGGCACCGGCAAGCGCAAGACCCCCTTCGAGCCGCACCAGCCCGGCTTTCTAAAAGTCTTGCCCCCCACCTACTACCGCGACCGCTTCTCCACCTGGAAGGAGTGCAACCGCTTCTGCGCCCGCCAATTCGAGGATGTGATCCTCGGCGAGGACCCCGACACCGTGGCCGGGGTGATCCTGGAGCCCATCGGCAACACCGGCGGCATCATCACCCCCACCGAGGAGTACTTCCAGCTCCTCCGCCAGCTCTGCGACCGCCACGATGTGCTGCTGATCTACGACGAGATCATCACCGGCTTTGGCCGCACCGGGAATATGTTCGCCGCCCAGACCTTTGGCGCGATCCCGGACATCATCTGCGGGGGCAAAGGCCTGTCCAGCGGGGCCATCCCCTTAGGGGCGATGATGGCCCGCGAGGACATGGGCGGGGCCTTCTACGGCACCGAGGAGGAGGGGGTGAATTTCGCCCACGGCCATACCTTTGCCGGCAACCCCCTGGCCTGCGCTGTGGGCATTGCGGTACTCGACGAGATCGAGGAGCAGGGCCTGGCCCAGAAGGCCCAGAAGCTGGGCGAATACCTGGCCGCCCGCCTCGAAGGACTCAAGAAGTACGGGGTGATCCGCGAAGTGCGGGGCAGAGGGCTCTTGCGCGGGGTGGAGTTTACCAAAGACCCCAACACCCTGGAGCCCTTCCCAGAGCTGGGCAAGGCCCTCAAGCGCACCGCTCTGGGCAATGGCCTTATCTTGCGGGTGGACCCCAACTGGTTCGCCGTGGGCCCCGCCCTGATCATCGAAGAGGCCGACATCGACGAGATGTGCGACCTGATCGAGCAGAGCCTGGTCCAGGCCCTGGCCCAGGTGCGGTGAAGCCCACCCCGCTCAGCCGCCGGGGCTTCCTGTCCCTGGCCGGCGGCGCACTGGCGCTGCTGGCCCGTCCCTCCCGAAGTGAGGACCCCGTGCCCGCCTTTGCCCTCGAAGAAGCCACCCTCTCCCAGTTGCAGGCCACCCTGCGCTCCGGCCAGCTCAGCGCCGAAAGCCTGGCCCAAGCGTACCTGGAGCGCATCGAGCGGCTGGACCGCAGCGGCCCCGCCCTCAACTCCATCATTGAACTCAACCCCGAGGCCCTGGAACTGGCCCGCGCCCTGGACCAGGAGCGCCGGGCGGGGAAGGTGCGCGGTCCCCTGCACGGCCTTCCCCTGCTGCTCAAGGACAACATCGACACCGGGGATCGGATGTTGACCACCGCCGGCTCCCTGGCCCTGGTGGGCGCTCCGGCGGCCCAGGACGCCGCCATCGCCACCCGGCTGCGCCGGGCCGGGGCCCTGCTCCTGGGCAAGACCAACCTGAGCGAGTGGGCAAATTTCCGCTCCTCCCGCTCCTCCAGCGGCTGGAGCGGCCGGGGCGGGCTGACCCGCAACCCCTATGCCCTGGACCGCAACCCCTGCGGTTCCAGCTCGGGCTCGGGGGTGGCGGTCTCGGCGAACCTGTGCGCCGCAGCCATCGGCACCGAGACCGACGGCTCCATCGTCGGCCCCGCCAGTTTCAACGGCGTGGTCGGCCTCAAGCCCACCTTAGGATTGGTCAGCCGCTCTGGCATCATCCCCCTTTCCCACAGCCAGGACACCGCCGGCCCTATGACCCGTAGCGTCGCCGACGCCGCCCTGCTGCTCAATGCCCTGGCCGGACCCGACCCCCGCGATCCGGCCACCGCCGCCTGCCCCCCCGTCCCCGACTACACCAAAGCCCTCGACCGAGCCGGTCTTAAAGGCGCCCGCTTAGGGGTGGTGCGCAACTTCTTTGGCTTCAGTGAGGGAGTGGACCGGCGGATGGAGGAGTGCCTTGCAGCACTCAGGCACCTGGGGGCGGAACTGGTCGATCCGGTGGAGTTGCCCAATTTAGGGAAGTACGAAGACACCGAACTGGAGGTGCTGCTCTGGGACTTCAAGGCCGACCTAAATGGATACCTGTCCGGCCGTTCCGGGGTCCCCGTCTCTTCCCTCGCCGAACTGATCACCTTCAACGAGTCCCACGCCGAACGGGAACTGCCCTACTTCGGCCAGGATCTGTTGCTCAAGGCCCAGGCCAAAGGGGATCTTTCCAACCCCGAGTACCTCAACGCCCAGGAGTTGAACCACCGTCTCTCCCGCACTGAAGGCATCGACGCCCTGCTGGCCACCCATCACCTCGACGCCCTGGTGGCTCCAACCGCGGGACCGGCCTGGCTCACGGACCTGGTCAACGGCGACCACTACGGCGGGGGCTGTTCCACCCCAGCGGCCGTGGCCGGCTACCCCCACCTCACCTTGCCGGCCGGCGCCATCCGCGGTCTGCCGGTGGGTCTCTCCTTCTTCGCCGGGGCCTGGAGCGAACCCTTGCTCCTCAAGCTGGCCTACGCCTTTGAGCAGGGCACCCAGGCCCGCCAGCCCCCGCAGTTTCTGCCCACCCTCCCGCTTTAGGAAAAGATCTGCCAGGTCGGCTTGATCACCAGTTCGGGGATGCAGGCCCTGGCAGGTAGGCCGGCGACAAAGAGGGCGGCCGCGGCTAGGTCCTCGGGCTGGAGCATACGGGCGCGGTGCTCCCGGCCCACTGGCTCCGGCCGCAGGTCCAAGAGGGGGGTCTCCACCTCTCCCGGACAGATGGCGCAGGCGCGGATATGGTGCTCCCGCTCCTCTTCGTTGATGACGTGGGTGAGGGCCACCATCCCGTGTTTGGCCGCCGAGTACGCCGACCCGGCCAGTTTGCTGGCCCGCAGGCCGGCGATGGAAGCGATGTTGAGTATCACCCCGCCCCCCTGTGCCCGCATGCCCGGCAGCACCACCCGCACGCAGTTGTACGCCCCGGTCAGGTTGGTGTTCAAGGTCAGGTCCCAATCCTCGTCAGTCACCTGGGCCAGCGAGCGCGGGTTGGTGTTGGTGCCGGCGTTGTTTACCAGCACCTGAGCCGGACCAAAAGCCCCTTCCACCGCCGCCGCCATCTGCTGCACCGCCCCCCGGTCCCCCACGTCGCAGACCAGGGCCAGCACCTGGCAGGCGGGCAGATCCGCCCCGGCCTCCTCCAGCTTCTCCATCCGCCTGCCGACCAGGGCCACCCTGGCACCTTCTGCGGCAAACCCTTTGGCGACGGCCCGGCCAATGCCGGTCCCCGCGCCGGTGATGATTACCACCTGTCCGGCGAACTGCCGCATCTCTTCCTCCTCTATCGATTCAGCTGTCGTTTCAGGTCTCTCACCTGCTGGCGCACCTGCTGGGTCAGCGCATTCTCTGGGGGGTTCAGGGCCAGGTACCGTTCATAGGAGACCAGCCCCTCGGCGGCCCGGCCCAGACGCAGCAGGGCCGTGCCCCGGTCGCGCCAGACCTGGCCGTTGGCGGGTTGGAGCCGGAGCACCTGCTGGTATGCCTCCACTGCCGGCCCGAACCGTTCCGCCCCTGCCCTGGCCGCCCCCAAGAGCCCCCAGAACCCCGCCTGGCCCGGTTCCAACTCCACGGCCCTCTCCAGGGCCGCCTCCGCCTCCAGGGGCTTGTTGGCCTTCAGGTTGAGCCGGCCGATATTGGCGTACGCCGCCCCCAGCTGTGGTTGGAGCTGGGCCGCCCGCCTGAAGGCGGCCAGGGCCTCGGCCGCCCGGCCCTGGGCCGCCAGGCACTCCCCAAGGGCATTGTGGACCAGCCCGGTCTCCCGCCCTCCTTGCAGGGCCCGCTCGTAGTGGGCCTGGGCCTGGGGCCAGTGGCCCTGCCGCCTGGCCTCGTCCCCCAGGCGCAGCTCCACCTCGGCCTCGTCCCCCCCGGCCTGGGCATAGGCCAGGCGGGCCTCCTCCTGCCGGCCCAGGCCGCTGAGCACCTCCCCTTGCAGGAGCCTGAAGTCTCGCTCCCCGGGCCAGCGCTTCTGGGCCTCCTCCGCCACCTTCAGGGCCTCCTCGGGCCGCTCGCGCAGGGCCTTGACCAGACCCCGGTACGGCTCGGGGTTGTCGGGGTCCTTGGCGATGGCCTGGGCAAAGGCCGCCGCCGCCGAATCCGGTTGCCCGGCGCTTAGATGGGCCTTGCCCAGGTTGTGGTATACCCGAGGGTGGGGCTGGAGGGCCAGTGCGCGGCGGTACTCCTCGAGGGCGTCCTGGGCCCGGCCTTGTTCCAGGTAGGCGTTGCCAAGGTTGTTGCGGGCTTCGAGCAGGTCGGGCCGCAGTTCCAGGGCCAGCTGGTACGAGGCGACGGCCTCCTCCGGCCGGTCGAGGTGCAGGTAGGCCGTGCCGATGTTGTAGTGGGCCCGGTCCAGTCCCGGATTCAGGTCCAGGGCCCGGCGGCTGGTGTCGATGGCCTCCTGATACTGTTCCAACTCCAAATAGGCTTTGCCGAGGTTGACATAGGCCCGCGCCATACCCGGCCCTTTGCGCACCGCGTCGGACCAAAGGCTCACCTCGTCCTGCCAGACCGCGTTGCGGCCCAGGCACAGCCCCACCAGGGGCAAGAGACCTAGTAGCCATACCCTCCCCTGCGGCAGCCAGGGGCGCAGCCCCCCAAGGCCCAGGCACAGCCCCGCCAGGGGCAGGTAGAGCCGGTTCTCGTTGACCAGCACGTTGAGGGGCACCAGCGAGGCCGGCAGCAGGGCCAGTACCGCCCAGCCGGCGCAGCAGAGGGCCAGCCGGTTGCCCGCCCGCCACAGCACCACCCCCACCGAGGCCAACAGCACGACGGCCAGTATCACTGCCCCCTCGCCCCAGCCCGAGACCGCGGCGAACTGGGGCTCCACGCTCAGACGCACCGGCTCCACCAAGGTCCACAAATAGAAAACCGCGGCCTTGGCCTGGGTGGCCCACTGGGTGCTCAGGTCCCGCACCGGCTCCCCCACTGCCCTGCCGATGATGGCCCACGTGCCGACCAGGTACAGGGCCATCAACCCCGCCGGCTCCGCCAGCAGCCTCCAGGGCCTGGCCGGGGCCAGCAACCACAGATATAGGGCCGCGGCCAAAGGAAAGGTGAAGGCGATCTCCTTGCTGGCCAGTCCTGCGGCAAAACAGAGGTTGAGCCACAGCCCCGGCCGCCGCCCGCCCTCGCCGGCGGCCACCCGCACCACCCACCACAGGCCCAGCAGGAAGAAGAGGCTGGCCAGCAGCCCCGAGCGGCTACTAATGTAGTTCACCGGCTCGCTCACCACGGGATGTATCAAAAAGAGGAGGGCCCCCAGCCAGGCGCCCCGGCCCACCAGCCGGCAGCCCAAAAGCCAGACCAGCCAGACATTGGCCAGGTGCAGGGCCAGGTTGACCAGGTGGTAGCCCCACACCACATGCCCGCCCAGCGCGTAATTAAGAGCGTAGGTACACAGCAGCAGGGGCCGATACATCCGCGCCTCGGGCACGGCCGAAAAGGCCCCCGGGTCCCAGAAGAAACGGGGCAGATTGGCCAGCGATTTGAGGTGCGGATTATCGACGATGGAATGGGTGTCGTCGTAGTGGAAGCTGTTGTCCAGGGTGTTGGCGAACACCAGCAGGCCGCCCAAGGCAATCAGGGGCAGCGGGGTGCGCCGCAGCAGGTCCATCATGGGGATTTTTCCGCTCTCCACAGCGCGGCGAACACCGCCCGGTCCGCTGGCCGCGACCCCCACCACGCCACCGCGCCAAACACCGCCCCCCCCAGCGCCACCCGCAGGAGTGCCGGGAGGGGCAGTAGCGCCGCCGCCCAACACAGGCCCCCGGCCAGGGCGCTCACCCGGCAGACCCGGCCCAGCTGTCCCCAGGGCAACAAACGCCCCGGACCCAGGCGCAACTGCCAGGCGATAAGCCCTACCAGCGCAGCTACCTGCACCCAGGTCGAGAGCACCGTGGCCAGCGCCGGACCCAAAAAAGCCCACGCCGTCCACAGGGTCAAGAGGGCTTGGGTCAGGAGGAGGCTCAGACCCAGGTTAAGCAGCAGATCGCCGGCGCCCACCCACAGGACCCAGCGCGCCTTGCCCATGCCCACCAGCAGCGGGTTGTAGATGGCGCAGCGCAGGGGCAGCGTCAGCAGGAAGACCCGCATCACCCAGGCGCTTTGCCCGTACTGGCGCGGATAGAAGAGTTCCACCAGGGTCCCTGACAGGGCCAGGAGAAAAAAGAAGAGGGGCATTACCACCAGGGAGAGCCGCTCCACCGCCGCCCGCCACAGGCCGGCGATCTCCGCCCTCCGCCCCTGGGCGTGGAGGCCGCTCACCTGGGGGATCAGCACTGCCGTCGCCGAGGCCAGCAGCACGCTGACAGGCACCTCGATGGCCCCCAAATAATAGAACCCAAAGGTCTCGGTGGAGAAAAACCACAGAACCACCAGCCGGTCCACGGCACGGGCCATACTGCCCACCCCGTCCCCCAGGGCCACGGGCAGCGAATAGCGCAGTAACTCGCCCAGCCCTTCCACTCTCCGCCCCCAGCCCCCCCACCCTACGGCAGCCCCCACCAGCGCGTACCCTGCGGCCAGCCGCAACCCTCCCAGCCCCGAAAAGGCCCACAACACCTCCCCCACCTCCCAACCCCACAACACCGCAGCCCCCCCAATGCCCAACTGGAGGACCGCCACCCCTACGGCAATCCCGGCCTGCCAGCGCAAGCGGCCCGCCGCCACCAGGGCCGGCTCCACCACCCCACCGGCGACCCAGCAACACACATAGGGCAGAAACGCCCCCAAATACGGACCCAGTTCCCCGGCCCCGGCCTTTTTCTCGTAGTCGAGCAGAAAGGCCAGCCAAGGCCCGGCCAAGTGCAGGAGCCCTCCCAGGGCCATTCCCGCCACCGCCAAGCAGAGGGCCGCCTGCAACACCAGGCGCTGCCGGCCGGCCTGGTCTAGACGGGGGTAGAAGTAGAGCAGGCTGGTAGGGAAACCCAGGAGGAAGAGCGGGATCAGGAAGTTGCCAAGGGACCAGACCGCCCCGTAGGCCCCCATCTGGTCCGGGTCCCAGGCCCAGGCCAGCACCGCGGAAAGGGCCAGAATGCTGAGGGCGCTTGCCCCCTTGCCCAGGGCCACCAACCCCACCTGCCGGGACAGCCCACCGCCGACCATCTCAGGCCGGTCTGCCCGCCAGCATGCCCAGGAAGGCGGCCCGCCCCAGCAGCGCGATGCCCAGCCGGTCCAGCCCACGCCAGGCCCAGTACGGCCAGACCTGGGTCAGGCGCGGTACCCCGGCCAGTTCCAGGGCCTTGTTGTTGAGCAGCACCCAGGCGGCCAATTCCAGTCCCTGGCGGCGCAAACAGCCCGCCAGGCGGTCTTCGTCGAAGCTGTGCAGGTGGGCGTTGGCCGGGGTGGGGCGGTTGCAGTGGATGCACAGGTGCTCTACGATGGTCTCCCGATACGGGACGCTGACCAGCAGCCTGCCCCCTGGCCGCAGCAACCGGGCCACCTCCCCAAAGGCCCGGTCCAGGTCTTCGAGGTGTTCTGCCACCTCGGAGAGCACCACCGCGTCGAAGCTGCCCCCGGCAAAGGGTGGGTGGTACACGTCGGCCACCAGGTATTGATCTACCAGGGGGAAGCGGGCTTTAGCGCCGGCCACCCCACGCAGGGCGAGATCGGCGGCCCACACCCTGGCCCCCCTCCGCCGGCAGTGCTCGGCCAACCAGCCCGAACCACAACCCAGGTCCAGCACCCTTTCCCCCTCCCGCAGGCCCAGCAGCCGCACCAGGGCCTCGAAGCGCCGCGACTCCGAGGCCCGGCGGGTGGGCGGAAGGGCCTGGGGATCGGGGATGGATTCGGCGTCAGCGCGGTAGTGTTCCCGGTAGTCCCGCAACCGCTGCCCGTTGGATGAGGTCTCGGTCATGGCCGGGTGCTGTGTCCCTTGACAGGTGGGGGGAGCCGCCGCATTTTGCTCAGGCGGCGAAAAAAAAACCGCCTGCACCCACAGGGTGCAAGCAGAAAAGAGGGGCGGCGGGGCCCCGGATTAAGCTTTGCCCTCTTCCGACTGCATCACCTGCACTCTTTCTTTGGTGATGTCGTCCCGCGAGTTGGCCGGTTCCTTGACCAGGCCCTCCAGCTGGCGCATGGCGTCGCGGAGGTGGTTGTTAAGCACCTCCAGCGCCTGTTCCTTGGATTTGATGGTCTCGTACGAGGTGTCGGCGGCCTCGACTTTGGCGCGCAGTTCGAGAATGAGCGGCTTCATGTCTTCGTGGCGCCGCTTCATGCCCTTGAGGCGCATCGCGGTCACCACCTTGGTGCCCAGGACACACAGCATGGAGATGATAGCCCAGATCATCGCTAACCTCGGTGACGCCTGGGGAGGTGCAGGGATGGGGCGAGGAAGCAGGCGTCTTTTCGCAGCTAAATATATTCTAAATTACGGTTATTGTCAAACTTAAGCCCCGCTTAGCCCAGAGGAGTTCGCCATGTCCCTCCGCATCGGATTTATCGGCACCGGCGGCATCGCCGGCCACCACCTGCGCACCCTGGCCCAGTTGCCAGACGCCACCCTGGCGGCTTTTTGCGACGTCGTCCCCAGCAAGGCCCGGGCCGCCGCCGACACCTACGGAGGTAAGGCGTACGGGGATTTCCGCCAGATGTTTGACAGCGAGCACCTCGACGCGGTGTACATCTGCCTGCCCCCCTTTGCCCACGGGGAGCCAGAGCTGGAGGCCCTGGGCCGGGGCCTGCCCATCTTCGTCGAGAAACCTGTGGCCACCACTGCCGACGCCGCCGACCAGATCCAGGCCGCCATCGAGGAGGCAGGGCTGATCTCTGCGGTGGGATACCACTGGCGGTACATGGACCTGACCGCCAGGGCCAGGGAGCGCCTGGCCGGGCAGGAGGTGGGTTTTGCTTTAGGAAGTTGGGCTGGGGGGATGCCAGGGGTATCTTGGTGGCGGGTGATGGAGCAGAGCGGGGGCCAGATCGTCGAGCAGACCACCCATATCTTCGACCTGGCCCGCTATCTGCTAGGCGAGGTGCGAAGCGTCCACGCTGCCTGCCGCACCGGACTGATGAAGGAGGTGGAGCACTACAACGTCCACGACGCCACCGTCACCAACCTAAGCTTTGCCAGCGGGGCCATCGCGAGCATCACCTCGGCCTGTATGCTCGGCACCGGCGGGCACGTGGGCCTGGACCTTTACCTAAAGGACCAGGTGCTGCGCCTCGACCACCGCTACCTGACCGTTGAGAAATCGGAGGGCAAGGAGATCTTCTACTTGGGCAACAACCCCACTTTTGACGAGGACGCCGCCTTCCTCAAGGCAGTGCAGAGCGGGGACCCCAGCGGCATCCGCTGCCCGTACGCCGAGGCGGTGAAGACCCTCAAGCTCACCCTGGCCGCCACCCGCTCGGCAAGCGAGAACCGGGTCATCAATCTATGAAATGGGCCTGGCGACGCCCCGCCAGGCCCCCCTACTTTCCTTCGGCGCCCTCAGCCGCGCAGTTGCGCCTCCCAGTCCAACCCGGCCCGGATGGCCCCCAGCGGGGGCATCCGGCGCAGGCGCATACACTCCTCGATGGCGCACAGGGCCTTGTCCCTGCCCATCCCGGCCACGGCCCGAATCTGGCCGCCTTTCACGTAGTAGGCCAGGAAATTCTTCTGTCCCAGGTCCCCTTCCACCACTACCTCGTCGAAGCTCTGGGCGTGACCCACGTAGCGCAGGTTCTGGTTGAACTGCCGGGTCCAGAAGAAGGGCACCTGGGTAAAGGGGGTGGGATGTCCGGCCATGTTGCGGGCCGCCACCCTCCCCTGCTGCCCGGCCACCCGCCAGTGCTCGATGCGGATGCGTTCGCCCGAAAGCGGGTCAGGGAAAGCGGCGATGTCCCCGGCCGCAAAGAGCCGGTCCGCCCCCGCCACCTTCAGGTGCTCGTCCACGTTGAGGCTGCCGTCGGGGTTCTTGGGCACCCCGTCCAGGTACTCGGTGGCCGGCTTCACCCCGGCACCGATCACGACAAAATCTGCCGCCAGTTCGACCCCGCCCTTAAGCACCACCTTCACCTCCCGACCCTGGCCGGCAACACGCTCTACCTGGGCGCTGAAATGAAAGACCACCCCGGCCTCCTCGGCCACAGTCTTGAAGAGCCCGCCCACCTTCCGGCCCAGCACCCGCTCAAAAGGCACCTGCTCCATGGCCACCACCTGTACCTCCACCTTGCGGCTGCGCAGGGCCGATGCGCACTCCATCCCGATGAAGCTGCTGCCGATCACCACCACCCGGCTGCCCTCCTGCGCGGCCGCGGCGATCTGATCCACGTCCCCTGGGGTGCGCAGCGTCAGCACCCCGGGCAAGTCGGCGCCGGGCACGGGCAGGCGGCGCGGAGTGGCCCCGGTGGCCAGAAGCAGGGCGTCGTAGTGGAGGATGCCCCCATCGGCAAACTCGATCTGCCGCGCCTCGGCCCGCACCCTTTTGACCTCTTTGCCGGTCTGCACCTCGATGCCGTGCCGCTGGTAAAAGGCCGCGTCGCGGCTGGGCTTGACCCCGCTCTGCTTCTCCCGCTCCGCCAGGTACGCCTTGCTAAGGGTGGTGCGGTCATAGGGCAGCAGACCCTCGGCGCTGATCAGGAGGATGCGTCCCCGGTAGCCTTCCTGCCGTAGCGCCTCCACGGCCGCGGCCCCGGCTGTCCCGCCCCCCAGCACCGCGAAGACCCGCTTGTCCGCCGCGTCCGGGGCGGCCATGGTGGGCAGGCGCTGCTTGCCGGCCCCTTCGGGCAAGGCGACGATGACCTGCTCCCCCTCGACCCGCACCGCAAAACAGGGCAGGGCGTCCAGGCCGGGAGGCTCCTCCTGGTCCCCGCTGACCACCGAGAAGCAGGCGTGATGCCAGGGGCAGACCACCCGGGCGCCGCTGAGCACCCCATTGGCCAGGGGCGCCCCGTAATGGGTGCAGAAAGCCCCAACCGCGTGGTAATGGCCCCCCACCCGCGCCAGCAGCACCTCGGTGCCGGCCACTGTGACCTGTTTCATCTGCCCATCGGCCAACTCGTCCACCCTGGCCGCGACCGCCTCGTTCGCACTCATGCAATTCCTCCTCGCGAAATGTTCTTTGTGCTTTTGGCGGCATAAGATAGCCGCACCGCTTTGCCGGTGTCAACCAGTTGCCCGCCCCGGTGCCTCCCCTTAGTTTTTCTCCATGACCCGCTTTCAGAAACTGGCTCTGGCCACCACCTTGATCACCTTCCTCCTGATCGGCATCGGCGGTTTTGTGCGAGCCGCTGGTGCGGGGCTGGGCTGCCCGGATTGGCCCCACTGTTTCGAGCGCTGGATTCCCCCCACCGATGTCAGCCAGCTTCCCCCGCATATCGACCCGGCCTTGTTCAACTTCGAGAAGGCGTGGATCGAGTACATCAACCGGCTGATCGGGGTCTTCACTGGTTTCCTCATCCTGGCCACGGCCTGGGTTGCCTGGCGGGACCACCGCCGCGAGCCGGCCATCCTTAGGCCCAGCCTGCTGGCCCTGGGACTGGTGATCTTCCAGGGCGGGCTGGGCGGGCTGGTGGTACGCTACCACCTTGACCCGCGCTTTGTCACCCTGCACCTGATCCTGGCCCTGATCCTCTTGGGTGCGCTGATCCTGGCCTATCTTAACAGCCTGAGCGCCCCCCTCCCCCGCCTCCCCTCGCCCCTGGCCCCCTGGGCCTGGGGGCTGATCACCCTTGCCTCGGTACAGATGATCCTGGGCGCCCTGGTCCGGGGTAGCATCGACTTGAACTTTCAGGCCGACCCCGACTTCCCCCGCGCCCTGGTGCTGGAGCAGGTGGGCTGGCTGGACTCCTTGCACCGCAAGCTGGCGATCCTGGTGGTGCTGGCCTGCCTCCTCCTCGGGCTCAAGGCCCGACCTCTCCTCCCACGCCTAGCTTTCCTGCCCGCGGCTCTGGCCCTGGGGCAGACCGTGGCCGGGCTGGGGCTGGCGTACCTGGCCCTGCCCCCGGCCCTGCAACTGGTCCACGTCTGGCTGGGCAGCGCCCTCTTCGCCGCCCTCCTGCTCTTGGCATGGTGGCCCGCCCGCACCTGAATCCCCATAGCAGTTGTCTACATTTTTATCTATATTCAGCTATTCGCGATTCGCCCCAGACCAAATTCTCCATGCCCGCACCCACTGACCAGGAACTTAGCGCCCGCTGGCAGGGCGAACCCGCCCCTCTCCTGCCGCTCCTGCACGCCTTCCACGACCGGGACGGCTACCTCTCCGAAGCGGCCCTTGGCGCTGTCTCCGCCGCCCTCGCCATCCCCCTGGCCGAACTCTACGGCACGGTCACCTTCTACCACCACCTCACCCGCACTCCCGGCGGCCGCAGCCTTCCCAGGGTCTGCACCGGGCCGGTCTGCGCCCTGCGGGGAAGCGGCCAACTCTTAGCGGCGCTGCCGCATGCAGTCCCCATGCCCTGCGCCGGCCGCTGCGACGCCCCCATCCCGGTGCTGGTGGAAGACCAGGTGCGCTACAATCGAGACCCCATGCCAGTGCCTTCTCCGCTGCCCCCGTCCAATCCAGGCGGGATCGAGGAATGTGTCTTTGCCGCGATACGCCAGCCGGGCCGGTCCACCATGGAGGGCTATGTCCGCACCGGCGGGTACGAGGGCTTCCTCCGGGCTACGGCCCTCTCCCCCGGCGAATTGCTCGCCGAGTTGATCGAAAGCAAGCTGGCCGGCCGGGGCGGGGCCGGCTTCCCCACCGGTCTCAAGTGGAAGGCCGTGGCCGAGGCCCCCGGCACCCCCAAGGCCATCGTCTGCAACGCCGACGAAGGCGAGCCGGGCTGCTTCAAGGACCGGGCCGTGCTCGACTACGATCCGCACGCGGTGATCGAGGGCATGCTCATCGCCGCCCTGGCCACCGGCGCGGCCCGGGGTTTTATCTACCTGCGCTACGAGTACCCAGAGACCTTCAGCATTGTAGAGAGGGCCATCGCCGAGGCGGCCCCCTACCTTTCTCAGGCCGGCTTCGCCCTCCACCTGCGCCGGGGGGCCGGGGCCTATATCTGCGGCGAGGAGGGGGCCCTGCTCAACAGCCTGGAGGGCAAGCGCCCCCTGCCGCGCAACCGGCCCCCCTTCCCCGTCACCCACGGCTTCGAGGACCTGCCCACCGCGGTCAACAATGTCGAGACCCTGGCCTCGGTGCCCCAAATCTTAAAAAATGGGGCCGCGTGGTACCGCAACCTGGGGCTCAATGGCCAAGCCGGCACCAAGCTCATCAGCCTCTCCGGCGATATCCAGCGGCCCGGCAACTACGAGGTCCCCCTGGGCCTGTCGCTCAACACCCTGTTGCACGAGTGGGCCGGCGGCCCCCTGCCCGGCCGCGCCATCCAGGCCCTGACCATGGCCGGCCTGTCCGGGGGATTCCTGGCCGGCGCCGACCTGGACACCACCCTCGACGAGCCGGGCATCCGCAGCAAAGGCTCCTTCCTGGGGGCCGGGGGCATCGTGGTTTTCGACGATAGCCGCAACATGGTGGAAGCAGCGCACACAGCGATGGAGTTCTTCGCCGAGGAATCCTGTGGGAAATGCTTCCCCTGCCGCATCGGCACCCAACGTTTGACCGAGCGCCTCTCCGGCCAGGCCGGCCCCCGGGAACTGCAAGCCTGGATCGGGGAGGTGCGGGACCTGGGCCGCACCATGAAATCCCTCAGCGCCTGCGGCCTGGGGATGGCCGCCCCGCATATCACTGAAAGCCTGCTGCGATACTTTCCCGAACAAGTGGCCAGACACGTAGAGAAAGGAATGGCGAGATGAATTCGACCTCGGCCCAAACGACCCCTGCCCCTCAGGGTGCCCTCTCCACCCTGACCCTCGACGGCGAGCAGGTGGAGTTCGCCCCCGGCGAAACCCTCTACGAGATCGCCCACCGGCGCCACGCCGAGATTCCCACCCTGTGCTACGACCCGCGCCTGGAGCCCTTCGGCTCCTGCCGCCTTTGCGCCGTAGAGGTGGAGGGCAGCCGCAATCCGGTGGCCTCCTGTACCACCAAGGCCATGCCCGGCATGAACGTCCGCACCCTCACCCCCCAGTTGGAGGAGTATCGCAAGACCCTCTTGGAGATGGTAGCCTCCGAAAACCGCAAGTTGGACGTGGACCCCTTGAGCGGCTTCTCCTCCCAGGAACTCAAAATTCTGGTGGACCGCTACGGGGCCCGCACCGGCCGCTTTGCTGGCGCCCGCTCGGGCAAGAGCAAATTGGAGGACACCAACCCCTTCATCCTGCGCGACTACGAGCAGTGCATCTCCTGCTACCGCTGTGTGCGGGTCTGCGCCGAGCGCGAAGGGGACCACGCCATCAGCGTGGCCAATCGGGGCTTCCACACCCAGATCACCGCTGAGTTCGACCACCTGCTCAAACAGTCCTCCTGCACCTTCTGTGGCCAGTGTGTGCAGACCTGTCCCACCGGGGCCTTGTCCGACAAGAAGGCCCTAAGCGCCGCCGCCTTCCCCGAGCCCATAGAAAAGACCCGCACCACCTGCGCCTACTGCGGGGTGGGCTGCACGCTGGACATCCTCACCAAGGGCGAGAAGATGGTCGGCATCCAGCCGGCCATGGACGGGGCAGCCAACGAGGGCGCCCTTTGCGTTAAAGGGCAGTTCGCCTTCGACTTTGTCCAGCACCGCGAAAGGCTCAAGACCCCCCTGGTGCGGGGCGAAAACGGGCAGTTGCACCCGGCCTCCTGGGACGAGGCCCTGGACCGGGCAGCAGAAGGCTTTCGCAAAGCCCACGAGAAACACGGCCGCAAGAGCATCTACGGCATCGCCTCGGGCCGGGCGCCCAACGAGGCGGCGTACGTCATGCAGAAGTTCATCAGGGTGGGATATGGGACGCACCACATAGACAATTGCAGCCGTGCCTGACACGCGCCCACGGTTGCCGGTCTGGCAGCCACCATCGGCCGCGGCGCAATGTCAAACCCATTGGCGGACATGGAGAAGCCCGATGTCTTCTTCTGCATCGGCACCAACATGACCGAGTGCCACCCCGTGGCCGCCACCCGCCTGAAGAAGGCCCTGGCCAGGGGAGCCAAGCTCATCGTCGCCGATCCCCGGCGCATCCCACTGGCCGACATGGCCCACCTGTATCTGCCCCTGCGGGTGGGCTCGGACGTGGCCCTGCTTCTGGGGATGGCCCACGTCATCGCCCGCGAGGGTCTGGTGGACCGGGAGTTCATCGAAGCTCGCACTGCCGGCGGCGAGGAGTTCCTGGCCCACCTCCGGCTCTACCCGCCCTCTTGGGCCGAGACCATCACCGGGGTGCCCGTAGCCGACATCGAAAAGGCCGCCCTCTGGTACGCCCAGGCCGACAAGGGGGCCATTTACTACACCCTGGGCATCACCGAGCATATCTGTGGCGTGGACAACGTGCAGAGCCTGTGCAACCTGGCCCTGATGACCGGCAACCTGGGCCGCGAAGGCACGGGCATCAACCCCCTGCGCGGCCAGAACAACATCCAGGGGGCCGGGGACTGCGGGGCGGTGCCGGCCAACTTCCCCGGCTTCCAGCCCGGCAGCGACCCCGGCAGCCAGGCCAAGTTTAAGGGGCTCTACGGCCGCGAGGTGGACCTGGACCGGGGCATGACCAAGGTGACGGCCCTCGATCTGTGCGGAGAGCAGATCTTCGCCATGCTCATCGACGGCGAGAACACCCTGGTCTCGGACCCCAACCGCCAGCACTGCGAGCACGCCCTGAAAAGCCTGGACCACCTGGTGGTCATCGACATCTTCCCTACCGAGACTACGGATCTGGCCCACGTGGTGCTGCCGGCCACGGCCTGGGGCGAGACCGAGGGCACCTGCACCAACACCGAGCGGCGGGTGCAGCGTCTGCGCGCCGCGGTCCCTCCCCAGGGCGAGGCCAGGCCCGACTGGTGGATCGTCAGCCAACTCGCCCAGCGGCTGGGGATTTCCGGTTTCGAGTTCCAGTCCGCCAAGGAGGTCTTTGAGGAGTTGTGCGGCCTTTCCCCCATCTACGCCGGCCTGAGTTGGGAGCGGGTGAGCCAGGAGGCCCTGCACTGGCCCGTGCCCACCCCGGACCACCCCGGCACCCCCGTGCTGCACCAGGGGGAGTTCAAGAATGGCCGCGGCCTCTTCAAGGTGATCAACTACCGCGACCCGGCCGAGACGGTCAGTGAGCAATTCCCCGTCTGGCTGACCACCGGCCGCCGGCTCCAGTCCTACCACACCCGCACCCAGACCGGCCGGGCCCAGGGCATTGAGTACTTTCTTTCTGAGGAAACCCTGGAGGTCCATCCCGAGGACGCCCGTGAGTGGGGCCTGGAGGAGGGTGGCTGGTGCCGCATGGCCAGCGTGCGCGGGGCCATCGAGATCAAGGTGCAGACCACCCGCCGTTCCCCACGCGGCACGGTCTTCGCCAGCTTCGCCTTCAGCGAGGTGCCGGTGAACATCCTCACCGGCTCGGGCTACGACCCCGTCACCCAGACCGCCGAACTTAAGGTCTGCCCGGTGCGCCTCGACCCCATCCCCCAACCTCAGACGGTCTGAAAATGTCCGGGACCATCCGCAACCCGCTGGGCGAGAAACTCGATTACACCTTTCACACAGGGACCGGCGACCACATCGTGGTCCTGGGCCACGGGGTCACCGGCAACAAGGACCGCCCCTTCGTGGTGGCCCTGGCCGAAGGGCTGGCCAAAGCCGGCATCCCGGCCCTGCGCTTCTCCTTTGCCGGCAACGGCGCTTCCGAGGGGCGTTTCGTCGATGCCAATATCAGCAAGGAGGTGGGGGACTTGGGCGCGGTACTCGAAGCCCTGGCGGGAAAAGCCATCGCTTACGTGGGCCACAGCATGGGCGGGGCCGTGGGGGTGCTGCGGGCCAGCCAGGACAGCCGCATCCGTTTCCTGATCTCCCTGGCCGGTATGGTCCACACCGCGGACTTTGCCCGGAGGGAGTTCGGCATGGTGAAACCCGGCGAGGGCTTCATGTGGGACAATGAGGACTGCCCGCTCTCGCAGGCATACATGGACGATCTGGGAAAAATCGGCAGCGTGGTGGACCGCGCCCCCCTGATCCGGGTGCCCTGGCTGCTAATCCACGGCAGCGAGGACGACGTGGTGCCCCTCCAGGACTCCCGCGACATCTATGCCCGCGCCAATGATCCCAAGGAACTTTTCGAGATCCCCGGCGCCAGCCACGTCTTCGCCGGCGAGGCTACCCTGCCGATGGTGGAGAAGGTGGTGGGGTGGGTGAAGGGGCAGTTGGGTTAGTCCGCCAGAGCCAGCCCGAGGGCCTTCAGCATCGACCCCTCCCCCACCACATCCTGACCCAACTCCCAGACCATGATCCCCCCCAAGCCCTTCTCGTGGGCGAAGCGCGCCTTGCGCTGGAGGGTCTGCGGCCCGTTGAAGTAGTAGCCTCCGACCTCGTCCACCTCCGGCCCGGGGTGGAAGCGGGCTGCGAGCTGGGCATAGGTCAGGGCCTCGCCGAAGTTGTCGGTCTTGCGCCCGTAGAAGGGCACCCCCAGCCAGACCTTGGCCGCCGGCACCCCCCGGTCGAGCAGGTTCTGCACGTCGTTCACCGCAGTCTCGTAGGTGGAGTGCCGGCCCGGATTGTCGTAGGCCATCAGGTGGATGCGGTCGAGGTGCTGGTACACCGCGTCGGGCAATTGCTGCCTTGGGGCTAGGGCCGAGCTGAGGAGCAGGTGCTGCGGGGCGAAGAGAGCGGCGATCTCCCCTAACAAGCGTCCGAAGGCCTCTGCTTCCTTATGCCCTTTGGGGTGCTCCCAGTCCAGATCGATCCCGTCAAAGCCCTGCTCGCGGCAGAATGACACCAATCCTTCGGCGAAGCGGCGACTCGCCGCGCTGTCAGCCGCCAGTACCGGGAAGCCCGCAGACCGATCCCAGCCCCCCACACTCAGCAGGAGTTGGCACCTCTGCTGCGCCTTGATTTCCCTGCCCCGCTCCAGGGCCGGTGCCGGCAGCCGCCCCAGGTCCAACTCCCCCTGCGGGGTGGCCTCTGCCGAGAAGAGGAGCAGCACGTCAAAGCCGGCCCGGTCCGCCGGGGCGTACTCCGCCAGGCGGTACTCGGGCAGGTATCCGGCCACCTGCACCCTGGGTATGGTTGCCTCCTCGGCCTCTACCGGGGCATTGGCCCTGCCCCCGGCGCACCCTCCTCCTAGGGCGGCCAGGAGCAGGACCGGCCAGCATCTCATTTTGCCAGGCTTTTCCAGACCTTCTCGATCTCCCCCCGCGCGACGATGGCGTCCTTCCACACATCGGGGAAACACTCCAGGGCGTAGCCCGAGCCCTGGGGCCCCAGTTCGATCACCGCCCAAAGATCCTGCCCCTTTTTTGCGCCCTTGAGCCAGGCGGCAAGCATAGGCTTGAGGAAGTTGTCGCGCCAGAGCACGAAGTCCCGATCCAGCTTGCCCCGGCCATTGGTGATGGGGGTCTGACAGTGGCTGCCGGTAAAGGTGCGGAAGTGTATCATCTCGCTTTTCTGCAAGAGGTCCAGCCGGAACTCGGCGATGCGCTCCCAGTAATTGGCCGGCCGCAACTGCTTGATGATGGCCGGGTGGGAGTGGTCGAAGTTCATGCGCAGGGGCTCGCCGTAGCGCTTCTCGTACTGGGCGGCCAGGGCGATGGCCTTCTCCGGAGTCTCGGTGACGGTGTCGCGGTGCCATTCGATGGCCGGCTTGATCCCCAGGGCCACGCCCACCTGCATCACCTTGCGGGCCACGGGCACCGCCTTGTTGATGGGGGTATCATGGTCGCACAACTGCACATTGATGTGTACGGCCCCGGCCTCCTTGAAGGCCCGCAGCTTGGGCTCGGCCTCCCCCGGTTCGCCCACGTCCACTCCGCCGATCAGAGCCATCTTGTGCTCCCGCAGAGCCTGGACCAGTTCGGGCGTGGCGCCGGCGCTCACGCCGACGAAGCCGGCGTCCTTGGCGGCCTTCACCTTTTTGGCCCAGGACCACTGCTTTTCCGCCGAGGGGTAGTTGGTCATGGACCAGGCTGCGGCGACCAGATGGAGCTGGGGTTTTCCCGACTTCGTTTTTGCAGCCATGTTTCTTCTCCGCGTGTGGAATGGATGGGGTGGATCAGGGATCGACTAAGGGTCGGAGCGCCTCCAGGCGCTCGCGCAATTCGGCAGGTGTCTGGGTCACGGCAGTCAGATGCCCCAGCTTGCGCCGGGGGCGCGGCGCCTTGCCGTACAGGTGGAGATGGGCGCCGGGACAGCGCAGCACCTCCCGGGTGTCGGGGAGGTTGCCGATAATGTTGAGCATGGCGCTGTGCCCGGTGGGCCGGGTGCTGCCCAGGGGCAGGCCCGCCACGGCCCGCAGGTGGTTCTCAAACTGGCTGGTCTCTGCTCCCTCGATGCTCCAGTGCCCGGAGTTGTGGACCCGGCAGGCCATCTCGTTGGCCAGGAGCCGGCCCCCCTGCTGGAAGAACTCGATGGCCAGCACCCCCACGTAGTCGAGGGCCTCCAGCACCCGGCGGGTGTAGCCCTCTGCTTCCTGCTGTAGCGCGGTGGTCAGTTCCGGCGCTGGGGCCAGGCTCAAGCGCAGGATGCCGTCGCGGTGAGTGTTCTCGACCACGGGATAGAAAACCGTCTCCCCCTCCCGACCGCGGACGGCCAGGAGCGAGACCTCCCGCTCGAATGGGACAAGGCCTTCAATGATCAGCGGCGCTTCGCCCATCTCGGCCCACGTTTGCTCAGCATCCCCTATAGTGCGCAACACGGTCTGGCCCCGGCCATCGTACCCAAAGCGGCGGGTCTTGAGCAGGGCCGGCAGGCCGATGCGCTCCAGGGCCTCGCGGAGTTGCTCTGCGCTGTCGATGGGGGCGAAGGCCGGCACAGGGATGCCCAGGCGGGCGAAGAGGGTCTTTTCCAACAGCCGGTCCTGGGCCGTCTCCAAGGCCAGGGGCGGCGGGTACACCGGCAGCCGTTCTGCGAGGAAGCGGGCAGTCTCTGCCGGGACGTTCTCGAACTCGTAGGTGGCCACCTCCAGCCCCTCGGCGAAGCCGGCCAGAGCCGCCGGGTCGTCGTACGCGCCCTCGACGCAGGGGGCCACCTGCCCCGCCGGCGAAGACACACTTGCCTCCAGCACCCGGCACTCCAATCCTAATCGATAACCGGCCAGGGCCAGCATCCGCCCCAACTGCCCGCCGCCCACCACCCCTATCCTCATGCGCCCTCACGGGGGTCGGGGTGGTCGAGTACCTGCTGGGTCTGCTCTTCCCGGTACTGGCGCCAGGCTTGACGGTACTGGAGATGCTTGACGCCCAGGATCGCCGCGGCGAAGAGCCCCGCATTGACCGCCCCGGCCCGGCCGATTGCCAGGGTGGCCACCGGCACCCCAGCGGGCATCTGCACGATGGACAAGAGCGAGTCCACCCCGTGCAGGGCTTTGGACTCCACTGGCACGCCCAACACTGGCAATGAGGTGTGCGCCGCCACCATGCCGGGCAGGTGCGCCGCGCCTCCGGCCCCGGCGACGATCACCTCCAGGCCCCGGGCCTCGGCGCCCTGGGCGTACTGGGCCATCAGCAGGGGCGTCCGGTGCGCCGAGACCACCCGGGTCTCGTATGGCACCCCTAATTTTTCCAAGGTCTCCACCACATGGCGCATGGTCTCCCAGTCCGAGCGGGAACCCATGATCACCCCTACCAGGGCCTGTCGGGCCATCTCTTCCTCCTCAAGTGCTCAATCTTTCAGCGCCGGCGTACACATTGGCGCTCTCCCCCCGCAGAAATCCCACCAGGGTCATGCCGGTCTCCCGGGCCAAGTCCACGGCCAGGGTCGAGGGGGCCGAGACCGCGGCGACGATCCCGATGCCGGCCATCAGGGCCTTCTGCGCGATCTCGAAACTGGCGCGGCCGCTGACCATCAGCACCGCCGGAACCGGGACTGGCCGACCGCTTCGGACGAAGGAACCCACCACCTTGTCCACTGCGTTGTGCCGGCCCACGTCCTCGCGCAGGACCAGCAGCTCCCCCTCCAGGCTAAAGAGTCCAGCGGCGTGCAGGGAGCCGGTGCGGGCGAAGAGGGCCTGGGCGGAGCGCAGCTTGCCGTTCAAGAGATAAAGCACCTCCCGCCGCAGTCGGAAATCCCCCGCCAACGCCGGCGCCTGAGCGCGTATCGCCTCGATGCTGGCCTTGCCGCAGATACCGCAACTGGAGGTGGCGTAGAAATTGCGGCGGAAGCGCTCCAGGTCGAACCCCACTCCCTCGGCAAACTGCACCTCCACCACGTTTTCGAGGTTGGGGGGCTGGGCATTGGGACAGTAGGAAAGGGTACCCAACTCCTCCGGGCGCCGGATCACACCCTCAGTGAGCAGGAAGCCGGCCGCCAGGTCGAAGTCCTCGCCCGGGGTCCGCATCAGCACCGCCAGGGCCTGGCCGGCGATGCGGATCTCCAGCGGTTCCTCGACGGTCACCGCGTCGTCCCGCATCTCTCCCAGCGCCCCCTGGAGTCGGAGGACGGACTGGGCGCGCAGGCGCTTATGGAGTAGGGCTGGGGTCTCTTTCAAGGTCCATCGGTTGCCCGCGAATGCGTTTCAATTTATGCTGTCTTTACTTCTGCATCAACCTGCAGACCCCCGATGCGCCCCACCTTTGAAGAAGGCACCCTCCTGCTGCGGGACCTGGCCGAAGGGGACCCCGTGCCCCCGCCCGTTGTCTGGGACGCACGGGTGGATCACTGGCGGGCCCTGGCCACCGCACTTCCTCCAGGCCGTCGAGTACCTGCGCGAGCGCGCTGCCTCCTTTGAAAACACCGCTTCCCCAATACCAGCGACTCCGCCTGCGGCTCCGGCAGACCCCCGCCCTGCACCCCTTTCACAAGGAAGCCCTCGAAGCCTGGAAACAGGGGGGCTGCCGCGGGCTGGTGGTCCTGCCCACCGGCTCTGGCAAGTCCCTGGTCGGCCTGGAGGCCATCGCCCACCGGGGCCGTAGCGCCCTGGTGGTGACCCCCACCATTGTTCTGATGAATCAGTGTTACGACCTGCTCTGCACCCACTTCGACCAGGAGGTGGGGGTGCTGGGGGGCGGGTACGACCACGTGGAGGAGTTGACCGTCACCACCTACGACAGCGCTTATCTGCACTTGGAGCGGTACGGCAATCACTTCGGCCTGATCCACTTCGACGAGGTCCACCACCTGCCTGGCAAGGTGTACAGCCACGCAGCACAGATGGCCCTGGCCCCTTACCCCCTGGGACTGACCGCCACCCTGGAGCGGGCCGACGGTCGCCACGCCCTGCTGCCCGATCTGGTCGGGCCCCTGGCCCACGAGCAGGGCATCCGCCAGTTGAGCGGCGAGTACCTGGCCGAATACCGAGTTGAGCATCGCCAGGTGGACATGGTGGTTGAGGAAGGGGCCGCCTACGAGACCGCCAAGGCCCAGTATTAGACCTTCCTCGAAAGCAAGAACCTTGAACTCGGCTCTACCGCGGGCTGGAACCACTTCGTCCAACTCTCCTCCCGCTCCCCCAACCCAAGGGCCGCCGCGCCACGCTGGCCTACCGGCTGCACCGCAAACTGGCCCTGCGCACGGTGGCCAAGCTGATGGTGCTTGAAGAGATCCTCATGGCCCACCCACGCAAGCGGGTGCTGGTCTTCACCGACAACAACGAGGCGGTGTACGAGATCTCTCGCCGCTTCCTGGTGCCCGCCATCACCCACCTCACCCCCACCAAGGAGCGGGGCTCGCTCCTGGCCGTCTTCAACCAAGGCGAATACCTGGTTCTGGTCACCTCCATGGTGCTCATCGAGGGGGTCAACATCCCCGAGGCCAGCGTGGCGGTGGTGCTGGCCGGCAGCACCACCATCCGCGAGCATGTGCAGCGCCTGGGCCGTATCCTGCGCCCGCGGCAGGGCAAGGAGGCCTGCTCTACGGAGTGGTCTCACGCGACACGGTGGAGGACCAGATCAGCCGGCGGCGGCGCCACCCCGCCTACACCGAGGCCCCCGCCGATGCTATGCTCTCAACTCCTGCTCAACCGCCGGCGCGGGCCCTACGTGGAGCCCTGCTACCTGGACCCCGGCGCACCCCGCTATCTGGACCTGGCCGCCGGCCTCATCGAACGCTTCACCCAGCACGACAGCCAGCCCCGCCGGCTGCTGCGCCAGGGCCTGGTGAAGCTGCTTTTCGACGAGCGCTGTCAGTTCTGCATCGACGTGCCCCTGCGCCCCGAAGAGTTGCGGCACCAGGTCCTTCCCCTCAACCGCGAGCAGCACCCCCTGGTCAGCGAGCCCAACCTGATCTACCCGGTGACCCGGCAGCATGTGCTCGACCAGGTGGCCCTGCACCACGGCCTGCTGGCCCAGACCCTGGACCTGGCCCTGTACGCCGACCTGCCCGAGCACCACCTGCTGGAGCGCTTCACTGCACCCGAGCCCCAGGCCCTATTGTAACGCTACAACCTTGCCCTGGCCCAGACCCTGGGGCTGCTCTGCGAGCTTTTGCGCCTGAGCGTCAAAAGAAACCTTCCCGTGAGGACCAAGCAGCTTTTCAAATTCTTCAAGTTCTACCGGCTCATCCACACCGTCCAAGGGGATTTGGATGCGGGGTACGAGATCCATCTCGACGGCCCCCTGAGCATGTTCCGGCTCAACCAGAAGTACAGCTTCCAGATGGCCCTCTTCCTGCCGGCCCTGCTCCTGTCTACCCGCCGGGGATGTCCGCCTCCCAAATCTGGCCCGACGAAAGCCGCTGCGCGTTTGTCCTCGAGGACCAGTGCCCATTAATATCCCCACTACCGTGACCAGACCCTGTACGATTCGCTGCTGGAGGAGACCTTTTGCCCAGCGCTTTGAAAAAGCCCAGACCGACTGGCAGCTCGAACGCGAAACCGAGATCGTCAACCTCAAGGAGACGGTGATGATCCCCGACTTCGTCTTCCGCCACCCCGACGGCCGTACCGCCCTCTTGGAGATTGTCGGTGTTTGGCAGCCTGAGCAACGGCGCGGGACAATACCTCTTTGCCGGGAATACCGCCCAGGGCGCTCTGCGCCGCGCCCTGCTGGCCTTTGACCTGTCCAACCTGCCCGCCAACGCCCAACTCACCCGGGCCGCCCTCACCCTCACCCTGTCGCGGACCAATTCCTTTTCCGGGGACCAGCCCCACACCCTGCACCGGGTCCTGGCCGCCTGGGGCGAAGGCCTCTCCGATGCGGGCACCCCGGGGGCAACGGCGCCCCGACCGCGGCGGGGGACGCCGCCTGGCTGCACCGGATCAGCCCGGACTCCCTGTGGGCCAGCCCTGGGGGGGACTTTGACCCGGCGGCCAGCGCTACCCTCGACGCCGAGGGAGCCGGCCGCGAATTCTTTCAGGCGGCGGGCCTGCTGGCCGCCGTGGAAGCCTGGAGAAAGTCCCTACAGACCAACTAAGGCTGGATGCTCTTGGGCGACGAGAGCGCCACCGGCTCGGCCAAAAGCTTGAATAGCCGCGAGACCACCACCCCCTCCCAGCGGCCTACCCTGACCATCGAATACACCCTGCCCAGCACCCCACCCGCCGCGGATTTCGACGACGACCTGAGCGTGGGGTTTGCGGATTTCTTCCTTTTCGTCGATCATTTCGGCCAGACCCCGGCCCCAACTGGCTGGGACCCTCTTTTCGATCTGTACGCCGATGGACGCATCGGCATGGACGACTTCTTCCTCTTTGTCGACCACTTAGGAGAATAGGCCGCCCCTTGAACAGCCTCTTTCTCGATCACCTCCGCCAGGGCGCCCTGCTGGCCGACGGGGCCATGGGCTCCTACCTCTTCAGGCGCACCGGCAGGCTCTCAGAGCGCAACCACGTGTACGAGGCCCTCAACCTCGACAGACCCGAACTGGTCCTCCAGGTCCACAACGCCTACCTCCGGGCCGGGGCCCGCTGCCTGACCACCAATACCTTCGCCGCCGGTCTCTGCCACCTCGGGCCCTTAGGCGAGGGGAATCGCTGCGGGGAGATCGGCCGGGCCGGGGTGCGGCTGGCCCGACGGGCCGTCGAGTTGTTCCGGGACACCACCCAGGATTCGGGGCCCTTCTTTGTGCTGGGTTCCCTGGGCCCGCCCGGGGAGGAGGCTGGGCCGGGGCTTGAAGCCCACTACCGGCCCGCCCTCGACGCCCTCTGCGCCGAAGGGGTGGACGCCCTGCTCCTGGAGAGCTTCACCTCCCTGCCCCAGTTGCTATTGGTGGTGGACCTCATCGAATCCCTGCCCGCCCCCCCGCCCATCGCCCTGAGCATGTTAGGCGCCGACCTGGCCGACCCGGTGGCCCTGGTGGCGGCTGCGGCCGAGCGGGGGGTGCAGGTGGTGGGGGTCAACTGCTGCGCCCCCTGGGAGATCAACACCTTCCTCGACGCGGTGCAGGACCTGCCCGCCATCCGCGAGAGTCGGGTGTTGCTCTCGGCCATGCCCAACGCCGGGGGGTTTCAGCGCATCGGCCACCGCTACATGACCAGGGTCAACCCAGAGTTCATGGGCCGCTTCGCCCGCACCCTGGCCGAGCGCCGCGTCGCCCTGGTGGGGGGCTGCTGCGAGGTCCACCCACAGCATCTTGCCGAGATGCACAACTATCTACATGGCCGCCGGGCCGGCAGTCTGGGCGCTGTCCTGGTCTCCGCCCCGGCGCACCCGCCTACAGGACCCACCGAAAAACGGGAGAATGGCCCCTTCTCGCGCAAGGTCCTGGGCCGGGAGTTCGCCGTCAGCGTCGAACTGCTGCCGGCCAGGGGCACGGCCCCAAGAACCCTGCAAAGCAAGGTGAACTTTGTCGGCGAGCTGGCCGCATCGGGCCTGGCCGACGCCCTGGACCTCACCGACGGCTCCCGGGGCATCCCCCTCATGCCGCCGGGGGATTTTATCGGGGTGCTCCGCGAGAACCTGGGCTGGTCCATGGCAGACCCCCTCGAACTCATCCCCCACTTCACCACCCGGGACCTCAATCTGATGGGATTGCAGAGCCGGCTGATCGGCTACCACGCCCGCCGCATCCACAACGTGCTCTTCGTCACCGGGGACCCGCCCAAGATGTCCCCTGGGTACGCCCGCTCCACCGCGGTCTTCGACTGCGACTCGGCAGCGATGATCCACTACACCCATTCCTGCCTTAACGCTGGGGTGGATTTCGGCGGCGAACCCCTGGGCCGGCACCCGGACCCGCGCACCCGCTTCACCATAGGCTCAGGCTTTGAGCCCGAGGCCCTGGACCTGGCCCGCGAACTGGAGAAATTGGAGCGCAAACTCGGGGCCGGGGCCGACTACATCATGACCCAGCCGGCCTTCCGCCCCGAGACCCTAAGAGCACTGGAGCCTTTCCGCAGCCGCGCGGCCTTCCTGGTAGGGGTGCTTGTGCTGGGCAGCCTGGACCAGGCCCGCCGGCTGGGCCAGGTGCCGGGGGTGGTGGTGCCGGAGGCGGTGTTCGGGCGCCTGGGCGCCTATGCCATGGTGGAGGACCAGGCCGCGGCGGGCGCCGCCCTGGCCGTAGAACAGATCCAGTGGATCAGGAGGGAGGGCTGGGCGGGGCTATATCTGATGTCGCCAGGGGCGCACCATGGGGTGCTGGCGGTGCTGCGGGCCGGGCTGGGCTGAGAGGATGGAGCCCGAGAATCCCGCCGCTTAGGCCGGGGGCGCCCTGTGCGCCGACCCGACGGAAGATCACCGCAACGGATATACCTCGCCTATCTCGACGATGCGCTACTCGCCCCGCACCCGCCCCAGGGCGCAACTGAGTTCCCATCCTACCTGAAGCAGGCGGGCCGCCTTGGCGGGGATATCCACCGGACCGATCAATTTCCTCGCTCCCCCCTGGCGCAACCAAAGTGCGCCCGGCTCCACTTTGCCGATGGTGAAATGGTCAAAATCCCGGTAGTCCTCATCCGTCAGGTCGCCTGGAGCAAGATCGCCTCCCGCGCCGAAGAGGAGCCGAGCAGCACGCTCGGCTTTGGGCAGGTCCCTGGCAGCATCCACGCCTCGATGCACCCCCTTTTAGCCCTCTTCTTCGCCGATATACCTTTTGGCCACCAGCCACTGGGAAAGCTTTTTTGCCGCGGTTCCGGCAACGCTTTTTAACTCGACGCCGGCCATCACCTTACGGACCATGAAATACCCCAGGAACTTCCCCAGGTTCTCGACGATCTTGTCGGCTCCAAAAAGCTGAACAAACTCCCGGTGAGCCTTCCCGTTGGCGTTGTAGTGTTTGTTGAAAAGCTGCTCTTCCTTGTTCGCGAGACCTTCGTAGCCATAGCCGTTCAGCTGGTGCGTCAACAGGTCGATCACGGCTGCGTACTGCCCCGCAGTCCGGGATTTCAACTTACCGCTCTGATCTGCCAGAAACTCCGCGAAAACCTGTTCAATGGTGGGGCGGGTTCCCCGCGCGGATTCAGTTTTGATCGCCCTTTTGCTCCTTGGCGCTGGGACCTTCTCTTCCTCTTCTGCCCCCCAGTCCAATTACTGTGGCGGGCTTGCCCCCACCTTCTGAACCACCTTGGGATACTTGCCAGGCTGCACTTGCTCCAAAACGGAAACGACATTGATCTGATGCCACCAATCGTCGCCAAAGTCAAACCAGTAGCCAAAGATCGCCCCTGCCTTCAGCCCCAGGGAACCAAGGGAGGTGGCAGCGACATCCCCAGCAGGCTTGCGGGCTGAGAAGGGGTCCATAGCCCCGGGAAAGACGTAGCGTCTAGCCTGGAGGTCCATAGGACCCTTGCCGCCGAACTGGAACTCGTACATGTTGTCCTCCTTGCGGTCGAAGGCCCTGAAGATCGCCTGGTGCAGCTGTACCAAAGTCTGGTTTCCCCTGATCTGGATGGTCCGCGAGATCACCGGGTTCTTCTTGGCAAAACTCTCCGCTATCGGCCCGCTGGAGATAAACACCTCCAGGGTGGTGAGGTGCTGGTCTTCCAACGCATTTTTTTAGACCTGCAGTTTTGGCTTCATCTTCCTCCTCTATCCTCCAAGGGATGGGGATGGTACTTGTCCCGCACAAAACGCTCCGCCTCCACACGACTCTGGACCCGGCCCTCCAACTGCTCGTCCTCCAGGGCGGCCAGGACTTCCTTGAAACGCGGCCCTGGCTCAAAGCCCAGGGCGATCAGGTCGTCCCCGGTGAGTAGGTGCGGAGGCCGCAGCGCCTCGGACTCGCCCTGTTGCAACTGGGCCTGGCAAAACTCGTAGATATCCAGCATTCCGTGGCTGGCTACGCAGTCGATGCGGTGGAGTTCGAGCAGTTCAGAGAAATAGGGCTCGCGCAGCAGGCGCTTGAGCTTGCTGGGCCGCATCTCTTTGGCGTGGCGGATGCGCATGTGCTGGCCCACAAGGCGGTCGATGCGCTCGCTTTGCTCCCCGGAGAGGCGCAGGCGCCGGCAGATCCCCTCGGCCATCTGGGCACCTACCTCATCGTGGGCGTCGAAGCGGATGCGGTCCGCCTCGCGGTAGGTAGGCGGCTTGCCGATATCGTGCAGCAGCACCCCCCAGGCCAGCGTGGGGGTGGGTGCGGCCATTTGATCCAGCATTAGCCGCACGTGGGTCCACACGTCCCCCTCCGGGTGGAACTCTGGTGGCTGGGCCACCCCGTCCATAGCGGCGACCTCGGGCAGCAACTGCGCCATGAGGCCGGTTTCCAGCAAGAACTGCATGGCCCGCCCGGCCCGGCCCTCGGTCAGCATCAGGGTCAACTCGTCGCGCACCCGCTCGGCGCTGACCCGCAGGATTAGGGGCGCCAGTTCGGCGACGGCCGCCAGGGTCCCTGCCTCGATGGCGAAATCCAGCCGGGCGGCGAAACGCACTGCCCGCAGGAGGCGCAGGTGGTCCTCCTCAAAGCGGGCTCCTGGCTCGCCGATGGCGCGGATCAGGCGCTTTTCCAGGTCCTCCCTGCCGCCCACATAGTCGATCACCTGCCCGGACTGGGGGTCTAGGAAGATCCCGTTGACCGTGAAATCCCTCCGCCCTGCATCCTCCTCGGCCCCGGCGAACTCCACTGCTTCTGGGCGCCGGCCGTCCTTGTACACCCCGTCGCGTCGGAACCGGGCCACCTCGTACTGGTGCTTCCCCACCCGCACCAGCACCACCCCGAAATGCGCGCCCACCGCCGCGCTGCCCGGGAATAAGCGCATCACGGCGTTAGGAGCGGCGTCGGTGGCGATGTCCCAGTCCTTGGTGGGCTTTCCCAACAGCAAGTCGCGCACGCAGCCGCCGGCAAAGAGGGCCTGGAAGCCCGCCTCCCGAAGGGCGCGGACCACGGCCAGTGCGCCGGTCTCTATCTCCATCCCTTAGCGCCTGAAGCTGAGGACCAGCACCCCGGCCGCCACCAACCCGATTCCGAGCCATTCGCGTGGCTGGGGTCGCTCGCCCAGAAAGATCACCGCGAAGAGGGCCACCAGTACCAGGCTGAGTTTGTCCACCGGCGCCACCTTGGACGCCTCCCCGGCCTTTAGGGCGCGGAAGTAGCAGACCCACGAGGCGCCGGTGGCCAGCCCGGAGAGGATCAGGAAGCCCAACGTCTTGCCGCTCAATTCCAACGGATTGCTCCACTTGCCGGTCAGCACCACCAAGCAGGCCAGGACCACGATGATGACCCCCGTGCGGACCAGGGTCGCCAAGTCAGAATCTACGTCGCGGATGCCGATCTTGGCGAAAATGGCGGTGAGGGCAGCGAAGACCGCCGAGAGCAGGGCATAGTGAAGCCAGGTGCTCATAGTGCCTCCGTAGTTGAGAACCCCCTCGATGGCCTGCAACTCCTCGGCGCTGAGGGCGAGCATGTCCACCAAAACTACCGCGTCCTCCGGTTGGGCCACCTTGCTGACTCCGATCAAGGCCAAGGTCATGCCAGGATGGCGCAGCACCCAGGCCAGGGCAAGCTGGGCCAGGGTCTGGCGCCGACCCTTTGCCAAACTGTTGAGCCCTATTACGTTGGCCATTCTCTCCTTAGTGAGTTGGGCAGGTTTGAGGGCCCCGTGCGCATTGCTGGCCCGCGAGCCCTCCGGGACACCCTCCCGGTACTTTTCGGTCAGCATCCCCTGAGCCAAGGGCGAGAAGGCGATGCAGCCGATCCCCTCGGCAGCCAGAGACTGGTGCAGCTCCTCCTCGGGCCGGCGGTTGAACATGTTTACGCCGGCTGGTAGATCAGGCAGGGGGTGCCCAGCCCCTCAGGAGGGCGGCGCCCTGTTGCAACTGCTCCGGGCCGTAGTTGGACGCCCCCGCGTACAGGGCCTTGCCGCTGCACACCGGGTAGTCGAGGGCCCCCATGGTTTCCTCCAGCGGGGTCTCCGGGTCGGGCCAGTGGTGGTAGAAGATGTCTACGTACTGCACCCCCAGGCGTTTGAGGCTCTGGTCCAGGCTGGAGATCAGGTCCTTGCGCGAGCCCCACTCCCCATAGGGCCCAGGCCACACATAGTACCCCGCCGTGGTAGAGATGATCAACTCGTCGCGGTAGGCTTCAGATCCTGGGCCAAGACGCGGCCGTAAGTCTACTCGGACTAGCGGGGTGGCGGGCCGTAGTTCTTGGCCAAGTCGAGGTGGGTGATCCCCAGGTTAAAAGCAACCAGCACCAAGGATCGGCTGTTGCTGAAGGGGTCGGCCCCGCCGAAGTTATGCCACAGCCTCAGGGAAATGGCGGGCAGTTTCAGTCCACTCTGTCCGCGGCATTTGTAGCGCATGGAACTGTACCGCGTCTCTCTTAGTTAAAGCGCCATCGCCTTCTCCTACCGCTGATATACCCCCAGAATGCAGTCCATTTCCTCGTTCATGGCCAAGTCCACCCGCTTGCGCGAGGGGTCGGCGTTAAACCAGTCCAGGGTGCGGCGCACCCCATAGCGTAAGGGGATCTGCGCCGCGAATCCGGGCACAAAGGATTTGATCTTGCTGTTGTCGAAGACCGCGCTCCAGGTTTTGTCCCCCAAGGAGCAAGCTGTACATACCCGGCGAGACCCCGGCGATGAATTCTGAGGCGATGTGGACCATCTTCGCTTTCACGCCAAGAGCCCCGGCGATGGTTCCGTAGATCTGGTCCCAGGTGAGCACCTCGTCGAAGGTGATGCGGAAGGCGTGGCCCAGGGCTTGCCCGTTTTCCAGCAATCTCAGGAAGCCCCGAGCGAAGTCCTCGGCGTGGGTCACCACCCAGAGATCCGTCCCCGTGGACGATGATGGGCTGGCCCTTAAGCAGCCGGTCGGCTACGGTGTAGCAGCCCCAGCCGCCGATGGCGATGGGGAGATTGGGATCGTAGGTCAGGGAGGGCCGCACGATAGCGGTGGGGAAACCCTCATCCCTGAGGGCGTACAGCAGCCGCTCCTCGCAGGCGCTCTTGTTCCGCGAGCACTCCCAGTGCGGGTTATGGAGGGGCGTGAACTCGGTAAAGATGGGAGTGGCCGGGGGTTTCTGGTACGCCGAGGCCGAATTGATGAAGAGGAACTGCTCCGTCGGCCCCCGGAACAGCCCCAGGTCCCGCTCGACATCCTCGGCGGTGCAGCAGATCCAGTCCACCACCGCGTCGAAATGGTGATCCCCAAGCGCGGCCCGGGCCGATGCGGACTGGCGGGCGTCCGCCTTGAGGTGGTGTAGCCCTGGCATTGGGGCCTGCCGCTGCCCCCGGTTGAGGTCGTAAGCTTCAATACCCCGCGCCAGCGCCATCCGGCTGACCGCGGTAATGATGAAACCCGTGCCGCCCACAAAGAGCACCTCCATCCTCGCCCCCCGCCGTTTACCTATAGCTTATCACACCAGAGGAGGCGCAGCAAGTTGCCCGGCCGTGGGGGATGGAGTAATATTTTAATCTTGGGCCTCATCATCGAACGAGGGTAGAAAAATGGCGGTCAGAGCGCGGCGGGCCCTGGTCAGTGTCTTCGACAAAAGTGGCTTGGAAACACTGGTAAAAGCCCTGGCGGAGCTTGGTATCGAATTCATCAGCACCGGCGGCACAGCCAGGGTCATCCGCCAGATCGGGATGCAGGTCACGGACGTGGCCGAAATCACCAGCTTCCCCGAGATGCTCGACGGCCGGGTGAAGACCCTGCACCCGCGTATCCACGGGGGGCTGTTGGCCCGGCGCGACCTGCCCGAGCACCTGGCCACCCTCAAGGAGCACCAGATCGCACCCATCGATATCCTCTGCGTCAACCTCTACCCCTTCGAGCCGACCATCGCTAAGCCCGGCTGCACCTTTGCCGAGGCCGTCGAGAACATCGACATCGGCGGGCCGGCCATGCTGCGCTCCGCGGCCAAGAACCACGAGAGCGTCTACGTGCTCAGCTCCCCCGCCCAGTATCCGGAGGCCATCTCCCGCCTCAAAAAGGATCAGGGCCATCTCGACCCTGCCTTTGGCCGTCGCTTGGCCCTGGAGGTCTACCGCCTCACCTCCCACTACGACGGGGCCATCGCCGCTTACTTGGCCACTCAGGTATAGCCCTTACCGTTCAGCAGCCGCGCCATATTCCCGCCGGGTAGCTGCGCCTTCACCTCCGGGGACACCTCCAGCAATTCCAGCTTGAGCAGGGGCGGACTGGCGTACTTCAGGAGTACCCCGGTGCCGAAAATTAGCCGATCCGGCCCCAGCACCTACATCAGTCTGGGGATGGTGGCCTGCAACACGGCAGCCATGCGCGAGAACTCAAAGCAGACCCGCACCCCAGCTAAGTCCACCTCGCGCACGAACGGGCTCTGTTCCAGTCCTGAGGCTTCCAGTACCTGTATCTCGGCCTGGGGGCAGGACCGAGCCAGGGCGCGAGCTCGTCCAAGCGGAGCTCCCGGGTGGTGTCCATCCAGTGCCGCTGCCGGCGGTCCTCCAGGCGCAGTGAGATCTGCAGGTACATCCCCGCTGCAACCGCCGACCGCACCAGTTCCAAACACACGGGGCCAGCCAACTTAAAACCGTGATGCTGTGAGAAGAGCCGCACCCCGTGCATATCCCATTCCTCCCGGCACTGGCGCAGGTCCCGCTCCCAGCCGGCGTAGGCAGGGTTGAGGGTGGCGCAGGGCACCAGGCTGTCTGGGCGGGGCCCCACTTACCTGGCCAATTCCTCGTTGCCGGCGTGGGCTCCGCGGTAGAAGACCGCGTGCAGGGAGGAGACCATCGCCTGGTCGATGTGGTGGCGGTCCATCAGCCGCAGCAAGCCCTACGGGTATCATGAGGGACCGTGCGGAAGGGATAGTGGCCCAGCGCCAGGCGTTGGCGTCGAGGATCACCCGATCCTCCTGCGGTCCAGAATGCCCTGGAAGTTTTGCAAGAAGATCCGCTCCCGCTACCCCTCTTCCAACTCGGCGCCGAGGATCTTGCCGACACCTCCCTCTATGGTCATGTCAGTGGCGAAGAGCACCCGTTCCACCCCCTGCTCGCGGACCCAGCGCTCGATCATGCCTGAATCGATCACACTGCCACTGGTGTCCAAATAGATACCCGGCAGCGTGTCGCGGAGCACCTGGAGGGTCCACTCCCAGTCCCCGCCGATGTGCCCCTCGATGATCATGGCTTCTGGGTAGCGGCGCCCCACCTCGGCCAAGCAGCCGGCGTGGGAGGTACGAGGCTGCGCCAGGTCGGCCGGGTCCACCAACCGGCCGGCGTGCACTAGGATGGAAATGCCCATCGCGATGCTGCGCTCAACGAGGGGGAAGCAGACCGGATCGCTGATTTTATACTAAGTATTGCTTGATGCCCACCATGCCCTCCCCGGCCACCCAGCGGTCCAACTCCTGCAAAGCCTCGCGGGGATAGCCGGGGTTGAGGTAGCAGTTTTCGAGGATGGGGTCGGGGTACTGGCGCATGGCCCGCAGCACGTCGTCTTTGCAGGCGCGCACCTCGTCCAGGGTAGCCGGGCGGCTGCGTAGGACAGGGATGGAGCAGAAAAATTGATCAATGGCGAAGCGGTCGGCAGCATCGATGATATGTCGGGTCTCGCCGCACCAGAACTCGTGCGGTCCCCCCGAGACGTGCATGTGGCAGTCGATCTTGCGCAAGGGCAGCCCTGCCCCGCTAGCCCTTCTTGGCCAGAATCTCCCCGATCCGCTTGGCCACCGCCCCCTCCTCCCCTGGCTCCATCATCTGGGCGTTAAAGCTGACCCCGTCTTCGTGGGTGAAGACCTCGATGCGCGGTTCGCCCTCTGTCAGCTGCTTCTGCGCCTCCTCCGGGGTCAGGCCCAGACCTGCGGCGTCCCAGTGCAGGAGCAGCACCGGGGAGACGTTGGAGGGCCGCGGCACGCGGATGCTGGTGGTGACACCCTTGACCGCCGTGGCCGCTGCCCCGATCACTGCCAGACGGCGCTCCCACTCCTTCCAGTCGGCCTGGTGGTCGCGCTTGACCCACATTTCCACCGCGGCCAAGAGGCCCATGATCTCCTCCTTGCCCACCTTCATCGGCCGGCCCAGGGCGTGGTGCGGGGCGCTGTTCATGAAGGCAGTCCACAACAGGTCCCGCCGTCCTAAAAGCAGCCCGGATGCCTGGGGCCCGCGCAGGCACTTTCCCCCGCTGTACGCCACCGCGTCCACCCCGGCATTCAAGTACACGTTGGGCACATCGGGCCGCTCGGCCGCCGCGTCCACCAGGATGGGGATGCCGTGTTTCTTGCCCACCCGCACCAGGTCGGCCAGGGGCACCTCCCCCCGATCCACCGCGTCGCCGAAGACGGCGATCATGGCCGTGCGCTCCCCCACCGCCGGCTCCAGTTCCGCCACCGATCTCACCTCCACCATCCTGGCCCCGGTCATACGAATGGCGTGGTCGTATATGTGGCGGTGGGAAGGCTGGGTGATCACCTCATTCTTCATACCCGCAGTGTCGGGCAGCCGGCGCATCTTCTCGATCTCGTTGCCGGCGATGCAGGCGGCGGTGACATGGCACAATGCCGCGGCGCAACCATTGGTGACGATGCCGAACTCGGCCCCCATCAACTGGCCCAGGCGTTTACCCACCCCTTCCATCAGTTCGTCCATGTGGACGTAGCGCCGGGACGCCTCCACCATGGCCTGCCGCACCTCGGGCAGGATCACGGAACCGCTGATGATGGTATAGGTGCCCCGGCAGTTGATCAGCGAGCGCACCCCGATGGATTCGTAGGTTGGAAAAATGAGGCTCATGGCATTGCTCCTTTAGAGGACTCCGGCAGCGTGGGCGATGAGGTGGGCCTCCAACTCGGCCATACCCCGGCTCAGGTCCAGTTTGGCCCCTTCGCGGCTGAAGGCCACGCCCAGGGCATGCAGGGTGCGGAAGAGGTTGGGCGAGCGGCACTGCTCCCCCATCTGGCCGATGCGCACAATGTTGCGGCCATAGGACTCGGAGATCTGCACCTTGAAGCGCTCGGCCATGTAGCGGCGGGCCCGCGCCCCGTCGGCCCCTTGGGGGATCTGGATGGCCAGCACCGAATTGAGCCGGTGCTCAGCGGCGATGGCCAGCTTGAGGCCCATGCCCTCGACGCCGGCCTGCAGGGCCAGGGCGCTGTGGCGGTGGCGGGCGAAGCGCTGCTCCAGGGTCTCCTCGCAGATCAGGCGCAGGGCCTCGTACAGGGCCAAGAGGCCGGTGACCGGGGCCGTGTAGTGGTAGGTGTGCTCCCCCCAGAAGTGCTGGGCCCGCACCGGGTCCAGGCACCAGTGGGGCTTGGGCCCTGGGTGTTGCTGCAACGCCTCCCAGGCCGCATCGGAGAAGGCGATCAGCGCCACCCCCGGCAGAGAGGACAAGCCCTTCTGGCTGCCAGTGAAGACCACGTCGATGCCCCAATCGTCCTTCCTAAGGGGCATGGTGCTGAGGGTACACACCGCATCCACCACCATCAGGGCCCCGGCCTGGTGGGCCAGGCCGGCGATCTGGGGCAGTTCCCGGGTCCACACCCCGCAGGAGGTCTCCCCCTGCACGGTAGTGACCACATCGTACTTCCCCTGCGCCAGTTTCTGCTCCACCTGCTCGGCCCGCACCGGCTCGTCATCGGGCACCTCCAGCAGGTCCACCTGGGCCCCCACTCCTCCGGCCATCTGGGCGAAGCGGTTGCTGAAGGTGCCCAGCTTCAACACCAGCACCTTTCGCCCCGGCCAAAGCAGGCTGCCCATCGCCATCTCCATCGCCGCCGAGGCGGGCCCGGAGATCCCATATATCTTGTCGTCGCGGGTCTGGAAGACGTAGCGGGCCATTTCCTTCACCCCGTCCACCACCATGTTCATGGTGTCCCCCAGGTGGTTGATCACCAGCCCTCCGGCCCTGGCCACCTCGGCAGGTACCGGCACTGGGCCGGCACCCATCAGCAGCAGGGGCTCGGCGGGAAGGACCTGGATGATCGAGGGGGGGATGGGACGGGGCACGTTGCGGTCTGTCGGACTCATGATTCTCGCTCCATGAAATAATAACAGATCAGATGCATGAGGATGGCGTGGACGTCCTCCACCCGGCCCATGTGGCGGCTGTCCACCACCACCGGCAGGTCCACCATCTCCACCAGCTTGCCCCCCCCAAAGCCGCACCAGCCGATGCTGAGCATCCCCAGTTCCCCGGCTACCCGCACCGCGTTGAGCACATTGGGGCTGTTTCCGGAGCCGCTGATGGCGATGAGCAGATCCCCCTGCTGGCCCAGGTTGCGCAACTGCTCGGCAAAGATGGCCTCATACCCCACGTCGTTGGCCAGGGCGGTGATCCAGGGCAGGTTGTCGGTGAGGGCAATGACCCGGAAACGGCTGGACCTGCCATAGCTGGCCCCCTTGCCCAGGTCATTCGCCAAGTGGCTAGCGGTGGCGGCGCTGCCCCCGTTGCCGCACAGGAAGAGCTGCCGGCCCTCCTGGCGGGTCTGCCCCACCCAATCCCTGGCCCGCCGCACCGCCTCCAAGTCCAGGGCGTCCAGGGCGGCCTTTAGCTGTCGGAGATAATCCTTGATGTGGTCCATGATCAGAGATTCAGCGCCTGCCCGAAGGCTTCGCCGGCGGCCTCCATCACCCCTTCCGACAGGGTGGGATGGGCGTGGATGGTGTGTAGCAACTCCTCGTAGGTTGCCTCCAGGTGCCGGGCCAGGCCCAGTTCGGCGATCAGCTCAGTGGCTTCGGAGCTGATAATCGAGGCGCCCAACAACTCCCCGTACTTGGCGTCGAAGACCAGCTTCACCAAACCCTCGCTCTCCCCGGCGGCCAGGGCCTTGCCGCTGGCGCTGAAGGGGAAACGGCCCACCTTGACCTGATGCCCGGCCTTGATCGCCGCAGCCTCGCTCAGCCCCAGGCTGGCCACCTGGGGCTGGCAGTAGGTGCAGAAGGGGATATTGCCCCGGTCCAGGGGCTGGCGCGGGTGGCCCAGGGCGAACTCCACCGCGGCCACGGCCTCGGCCGCGGCCAGGTGGGCCAGTTGGGGCGGGCCGGCCAGGTCCCCGATGGCCAGGACCCCTTTGGCGCTGGTCTCCTGCCGCTCGTTGACCTCGACTGCGCCTTTGACCGTTTTGATTCCCAGTTTTTCCAGGCCCAAATCCTCGGTGTTGCCCACCACCCCCACGGCCACAAGCACCTTCTCGGCTTCGATGGTCTGATCCCGCCCCTGGTCCCTATACTGCACCGCCACCCCCTTGGCCCCGGCCCTCACCGAGCCCACCTGCACCCCACAGGCGATCTGGACCCCCTGCTTGTTCAGGCTCTTCGTCAAGAGCCCCGCCACCTCCTCGTCCTCGCGGGGCAGGATATGGGGCAGGACCTCCAGCAGGGTCACTTTAGCGCCGAAGGCATTGTAGAAATAGGCGAACTCCACCCCAATGGCACCCGCCCCGATGATGGCCAGGGACCTGGGGGGATTTTCTAGCACCATTGCCTCGCGGCTAGTGATGATCTGCGCCCCGTCGAGTTGCACCCCAGGCAGCACCTGGGGCCGGCTGCCGGTAGCCAGGACCACGTAGCGGGCGTTCAAGGTCCGGATCAGGCTCCCCTTGGCATCCCGCACCTCCACCGCCGGGCCGGGAGCCAGCCGCCCGCAGCCCTTCACCACCTCTACCTTGTTCTTCTTCATCAAGTACTCGACGCCCTTGCTCAGGCGCTCGGCCACCTGGCGGCTGCGCTGTATCACCTTCTGCCAGTCGTACCCCACCTGACCCACGGTGAAACCGTAGTCCCCCGCCCGCTGCAGCAGCCTGTACACCTCGGCCTGCTTGAGCAGGGCCTTGGTGGGGATGCACCCCCAGTTGAGGCAGACGCCCCCGAGTTTTTCCTCCTTCTCGACCAGCACCACCCGCCGGCCCAGTTGGGCGGCGCGGATGGCGGCGCTGTACCCTCCCGGCCCCCCGCCGATGACGACGAAATCCCAGGTATCCGAACCAGTCATAAGCCCCCAAATCGCGCATAGTGGGTTTGACACTAAAAAGAGCGGCTACTAATGTAGGGATTGCGCCGATTTATGGGAAATCCCCCCTACCTTATCAAGGGAGATAGAAACCCGTGGGAACTCGCTCTCCAGCACCGTTTTCCCCTTCCCTCATCATCCACAGCGACGGCGCCTGTTCCGGCAACCCTGGGCCGGGCGGCTGGGCAGTGCGCCTCCGCTACCCCGATGGCCGCATCCGCGAACTGGGCGGGGCCGTGTCCGACACCACCAACAACCGCATGGAACTATGGGCGGCCATCCAGGGGCTGCGGGCCGCCGGCACAGCCCCGGTGGCCCTGGTCACCGACAGCGAGTACCTGTTAAAGGGGATCACCCAGTGGATTCAGGGTTGGAAGAAGCGGGGCTGGCTGACGGCCGCCAGGAAGCCGGTGCTCAACCAGGATTTGTGGGAAGAGTTGGACCGCCTCAACCATCGTGGGGTGCGCTGGCAGTACACCCGGGGCCACGCCGGGGAGGAGGGCAACGAGCGCTGCGACCAGATCGCCCAGGCGTTCTCTCGGGGCGAGGAGCCGGCGCTGCTACGGAAGGACTAGAGCCACCCCCGCAGCCAATAGACCCACATCCCCACCCACTCCTTAATGGCGGTGGTGGAATAGGCCAGGGCCTCCATAGCCGGCAGCAGTTGGAGCAGGGTGAGGGGACGGGGCACGACCTGCACGTCCGTGGGCGAGGGGAGGACTTCAAAGCCCTGCTTGCGGAACACCGCTGCCGAGCGCGGCATGTGCGAGGCCGAGGTGACCAGGAGGATGCGGTTCAGCCCCCGCTCCCGCAGCAGTTGGGCGGAGTACAGGGCGTTCTCGTGGGTGTTGCGCGAGGCGTCCTCCAGCAACAGGGCCTGCGGGTCCACCCCGTATTCGAGGGCTAGGCTGCACAAGCTGGCCGCCTCGCTGAGCGCCGAGCCGGTCAGATAAGGGATATTGCCGCCGCTGAGGACCATCAGCGGGGCCTTGCCCGCCCGCCAGAGCCGCACCCCGTGCAGGAGTCGGTCAAAACCCTCGTCCACCTCGGTGTTCAGGCGCGGGGGGATAGGCGGCTTGGTGAAGCCCCCCAACACCACGATGGCCTCGGCCGCCGGGCTTTCCGCCACCGGGATTAGGGGGTACTCCCCCTCCAGGCTGTGAAGCAGCCGCTCCCCCACCAGCGGGCAGCCCAGCACCAGCAGCAACAGGCACCCGCCCACCCGGCAGCGCCGGCCCCAGGCCCCCGGCCTCCGCCACCCCAGCAGAGTGCCGGCCACCCAAAGGAGCAGGGCCAGGCCCAGGGGCGAAAGCAGGGGGGTGAGCAGTTTGCCGGCCAGTATGGACATGGGTTCTCCGGTGGTTTTTCCCGAAGATGGGGCTATTCCCCGCCGGGCGCAACCGCACCTTGATCCCCCCCGCCCCCTGGCCTACATTTTGGACCGTTTCCCCCTACCCCGAGAAAGGCCCGCCATGCTCAGGATCGGTTTCATCGGCTGCGGCGGCATCGCCCGCCACCACGCCACCGGCATGCAGCAGCTTAAAAGCGCGCGCATCGTCGCCGCCTCCGATGTGGTCGAAGCCGCGGCACAGAGCTTTGCCAAGGACTTTGGCGGTACCCCCTACACCGACTACCGGAAGCTGCTCAAGCAGGCCGATGTAGACGCGGTTTGGGTCTGCACCCCCACCTTCCAGCACCCCGCCCCGGTCATCGCCGCGGCCAAAGCCAGCAAGCATATCTTCTGCGAAAAGCCCATGGCCCTCAAGCTGGCCGAGGCCGAAAGCATGGCCGAGGCCGCCGCCAAGGCCAAGGTCCGTTTCACCATCGGCTTCGTGCGCCGCTTCGACACCCAGTGGGGCACTCTCAGAAAGGTGGTCCAGTCGGGCGCGCTGGGCTGGCCGGTGATCTGGCGCTTTGCCGCCGGCGGCCGCCCTGCCAATCCCTGGTTCCGCGACGTGCACAAGGGCGGCGGCCCGCTGATGGACGGGGCCATCCACAACTACGACTTCATGCTGCAGATCTTCGGGCCCGTGGCCTCGGTGCAGGCCTCCTCCCTCCAGTTCGACAAGACCAGCGTGGGCGCCGACACCGCCAGTGTCATCGTCAACTTCAAGTCCGGGGACCAGCACAGCCTGATCTGGTCCTGGGGCGTGGCCGCCGGCGCACCGGTGACCTACCTCAACGACTTGATCGGCCCCAAGGGGGCCCTGCAGTTCGGCATGACCGCAGCCCAGGCTCCAAAAGGTTTTGACCCCCAGAAGCAGGGCGCCCTCACCCTCAAGACCGGCCAGGGAAGGGAGCGGGTCTACACCTACCCGCAGCGAGACATGTTCCTCGAACAGCTCAAACACGTGGTGGGCTGCTTTGCCCGGGGGGAGCAGCCCCTGGTCAAGGCCGAGGACGGCCTCAAGTCCCTCAAGGTGGCGGTGGCGGTGCTCAAGGCCGGGGCCAGCCGCGGCACGGTCAAGGTCTGATGAATGAGGATCCCCGCCCCCACCTCGCGCCTTCGCTTCGGCATCGGCACTGCGGACATCACCCCGCCGGTGGGCATCTACCATCGCATGTGGGGTGCTGCCCGCCACGACCGGGCCGCCGGGGTCCACCGGTCCCTGCGGGCCGACCTCCTGCTCCTGGCTCCCCTGGAGCGCGGCCCCCTGCTAGTCCGGGCCCATCTCGACCTGGTCGGCCTGGCCGCCCCCCAGCACGAGGAGTTGCGCCAGGCCCTGGCCCAGACCACCGCGGCAGCCCTGGACCGGGTGATCCTCACCTATTCCCACACCCACTCCTCGGGCTTCTTTGTCCCCAACCGCATCGAGCTGGCCGGCGGGGAGTTGATTCCCGGATATTTGGGACAGTTGCGGCTCAAACTCCAGGAGGCCGCCACCCAGGCCCTCTACGCCATGCAAGAGGCGACTGTCACCTATGCCACGGGCCAGTGCGACATGGCCGCCAACCGCGATTGCTGGGACGAAGAGGCGGGCCACCCGGTCTGCGGCTTCAACCCGGAGGGGGAGGCCGACCAGAGCGTGGTGGTGGCCCGTTTCACCTCCCGGTCCGGCCAACTCCTGGCCTCCCTGGTCAACTACAGTTGCCACCCCACTACCCTGGCCTGGGATAACCAGCTGATCAGCCCGGACTATCCGGGTGCCCTGCGCGAGGTGGTGGAAAAGGCCACCAATGCCCCCTGCACCTTTGCCCTGGGGGCCTGCGGCGACCAGGGGCCCCGCGACGGCTTTGTGGGGGACCCGGCGGTGGCCGACCGCAACGGCCGGCAGGTGGGGTACGCTGCCCTCGCCACGCTGGAGAGTATGGGGCCACCCCTCGCCGATTTCCACTACCAGGGGCCGGTGGTCTCCGGGGCCACCCTGGGCGCCTGGGCCCATACATCCTTCTCCCCGGAGCGGCTGGAGCAGACCACCGCCTTCGCCGGCGGCCTTTTCCACGTGGACCTGCCCCTTAAGCCCGGTCTGGAGCCGGGCCGCTTCCAGGGCGAGTTGGAGGAATGGACTACCCGCCAAAAGCAGGCCGAGGCCAAAGGCGAGGCCCTCGAAGCGCGCAACTGCCGCGCCCTGGCCGAGCGGGCCCTGCGCTGGCTGGCCCGCCTCGAAGGGCTGCCCAAGGGCCCCACCTATCCCTTCCAATTCACGGTCCACCGCTTAGGGGACGCGATCTGGGCCACCAGCGGGGGCGAGCCCTACAGCCTGGTCCAGACCGAATTGCGCCGGCGCTTCCCCCATTACCCCCTGCTCTTCTCACCCCTCACCAGCGATTTCCAGGTGGCCTACCTGCTTCCCCGCGACCGCTACGGCAAGGGCCTGTACCAGGAGGAGCCTTCGAGCCTGGCCCCTGGCTGCCTGGAATTGCTCATCGAGGCCCTGGCCAGCCGGATCGCGGCCCTGTAAACCCGTGGGAAGGGATATGAGCGATACCTGGAAAGCCTGTCAGTCGCAGGCCCGCCACTGCCTCGAAGCCTTCCGCCAGCAGCGCCTCGCCGAGGCGGATCTGGCCCAGCTCACCACCCTGCTCGATGCGGCCCAACCCCGCCAGGGACTGCTCTACCTGCAACTGCGCAACACCAACCCCGGCTCGCAGGTGCTGGGCATGAGCCTCTTTGTGGACGGGAAGATGGTGGAGCCTCCTGCTGATCCGGCCCAGTGGCCCTACCAATCGGTCCTGGCCGCCATCGCCGAGGGCTGGCGGGTGATCTCCTTCCCCGAGCTGGCCCTGTTGATGGATGAGGCAGTGCCCCAAACGCTGGGTTGCGAGTTCATCCTGGAGAAATGGACCTGAGTGGATTCTGCTGACGCCCAAGGCCATCTACATGACCTTGCGGGTTGTGAGTTGAATATAGAAACCTGGAGCTGAGCCCATGTCCCGCCGCACCTGCGACCATCCCCCCACCCTGACCGATTCCCAGGTGCTGGAGTTCTGCCGGCAGGGCTTCCTGATGCTGCCCGGCGCCGTGCCCGAACAGATCAACCGCCGCGCCTTCGAGTACCTGGAGACAGACACCCACTACGAGCCCACCAGGATCCTCGACTTCGACTGGTTCCAGGACCAGGTCATCTGCAACCCTACCGCGGCCGGGGCCGTGCGCTCGCTCCTGGGTCCGGGCTACGGCCTGCCGGTGCTGATGAGCAACCACCGCCGCCAGTGCCCCCACGAGGGAGTGGGCGGCTGGCATGTGGACGGCGGCTCGCGCTGGGGCCCCCAACTGAAAGACCTCCAGGTCTTCTATTACCCCCAGGACACCCCTGTCGAGATGGGGCCCACCGAGGTGGTGCCCGGCACCCACCTCGTTCCCAACACCCAGCGGGCCATGGCCCACTACGGGCGCATCCGGGGCAGCGCCTCGACCGCGGCCCCGGCCGGCACCATCTTCATCACCTGCTACCGCATCTGGCACCGGGCCACCGCCGCACCGGGAAGCGGCATCCGCAACCTGCTCAAGTACTGTTACTGGCGCAGCGCCCCCCCGGCCCGCGACTGGGTGCGGGAGCCGGGCTTCGATATGGCCCGCGCCAACTTCAGCGGCCCGGCCGCTGGCTTCGGCGAGCAGTTCCATGAGTGTTACTCGGCGGCGGAGATGTTCTGCTGGCTGGCCGGGCAGCATCCCCACTATCAGGTAACAGGAGGGCAGAGCTGGCCCCTGCCGGCCCTGCGCAACGACCTGCCCTACGGCTTCAACCCGGCCCTGGCCACGGTGTGAGCGTGGATAAACTGCGGGTCCAACTGCAGTTGTGCTTAGAGAGGTTTCGGCGAGGTGAACTGGCAGAGGCTGACCTGGCGCAGGCACTGGCCCTGGCGGAGCCCTCGCCCCAGCAACTGCTCTACCTCCAGGCGGGGGGCAGCAGCGTGGACTCCCGGGTGATCGGCATGGCTTTAATCGCCGGGGGCGAGGTGCAGGAGGTGCCCGCAGACCCCGAGCAATGGCCCTACCAGACCGTCTTGGACGCCATACGGGCGGGCTGGAGGGTGATCAAGTTCCCCGAGCTGGCCCTGTTGGTACACCCGGACCAGACCATTGGGCTGGGTTGTGAATTTGTCTTAGAGAAATGAGACTGAGAGGATTCTGTTGGCGCGCCGGGCCATCCATATGGCCCGGCGGGGATGTGAGTTGGTTCTAAAAAGTGAAGAGGTGAAATCATGCTTCCGGCAACCTATGACTGCCCCCCGACCCTGAGCGACCAGCAGATCCTCGACTTCTGCCGCGACGGGTACCTGGTCCTGCCAGGGGTGGTGCCCGAGGAGATCAACCGGCGCACCGTGGCCTTCCTGGAGGAGCACAACGGCCCGCAGCCCGACCCCATCCTCGGCGAGGAGTGGTTCACCGAGGCCGTGCTCAAGAACCCCGCAGCCGCCGGGGCGGTGCGCTCCCTTCTGGGGGCCCATTTCCGCCTGCCCGGGATGATGGCCAACCACCGCACCCACTGCCCGCAGCCGGCCCAGAAGTGGCACCGGGACGGGGGCTCCATTTACAACCGCCGTCTCGACTACCTACAAGTCTTCTACTACCCCAGCGACACCCCCGAGGGGATGGGTCCCACCGAGGTGGTTCCCGGCTCCCATTTCGTGCGGAGCAAGTCCAACTACATGCGGCACTACGACTGCATCCGCCACGGGGTGCGCACCGCGGCCCCAGCCGGCTCCATCTTCCTCACCATCTACTCGATCTGGCACCGCCGGGGCAAAAGCACCGGGGAGGGGGTGCGCAACCTGCTCAAGTACAACTACTGGCGCACTACCCCGCCCCGGCGCGACTGGCTGGCTGATTTGGCGTTTAATTTCTCGTGGATTCACCTCAGCTCGGGCCGGCCGACCTTTGAGCAATTCATGGACGGCATCGGGGCCGCCGAGTTGTTCACCTGGCTCTGCGGCCTGGAGCAGGAATACCACTTCCAGGGCGGCCAGTGCTGGCCGGTCAGCGCCATCAACCGCGCCCCCTACACTCAGGAGGGGCTGCCGGTGGGGTTGTGGCCCCACCCCCTCTGATCCCCTAACGCACCACCCGGATCTTACCCGGCCTTCCGGCCCCGATCTCCCCCACCACCCGCCCCTCCCCTACCCCGGCCCGGTGCAGGGCCGCCAGCGCGGTCTCGGCCTCTTCCTGGGGCAGGGCCACCAGCAGGCCCCCCGAGGTCTGGGCGTCGGCCAGCATCAGTTGCTCCTCCTTTGAAAGCTCCGGGGCGAATTCCACCCAATCGGCCAGGAAGCGCAGATTGGCGTGGGTGCCCCCCGGCGCGATGCCGGCCCGCACGTATTGCCAGGCCGCCGGCAGCACCGGCACCTGGTTCAGCCGCACCAGGGCGTTTACCTGGCTGGCGGCGGTGACATTACGCAGGTGCCCCAGCAGGCCAAACCCCGTGACGTCGGTGGCGGCGTGGACCTCGAACTCGGCCAACACCTCGGCGGCGGCCCGGTTGAGGGTGCCCATCACCCCGATGGCCCCGGCGATGGCCCCCAGGGGGTCCTCGCCAAGTTTGGCCGCGGTGCTGATGATGCCCAGGCCCAGCGGCTTGGTCAGGATCAGCGTGTCGCCGGGCCTGGCCCCGGTGTTGGTCCAGGCCCGCTCTGGATGGACCGCCCCCACCACCGCCAGCCCGAAGATGGGCTCCTCGGTGCGGATGGTGTGCCCCCCGACAATGTCGATGCCCGCCTCCTTGGCTTTGCCCGCGGCCCCGCGCAGGATCTCCCCCAGCACCGCCGGCTCCAGGCGCTCCTCGGGAAAGCCGACCAGGTTCAGGGCCGCCAGTGGCCGGCCGCCCATCGCGTATACATCGCTCAGCGCATTGGCCGCGGCCACGGCGCCAAAGTCGCGGGGATGGTCCACGACGGGGGTGAAGAAGTCCGTGGTCAGCACCAGGGCCAGCTCGTCGCTAAGCTTGTAGATGGCCGCGTCGTCGGCCGTGGCGCTGCCCACCAGCACCTTAGGATCGCTCAGGGAAGGCAGGGCCCCCAGCAGGGGCAGCAGGTACCCGGGCGGGTGTTTAGCCGCACAACCGGCCCTTTTGGCTAGTTGGGTCAGGCGCACCTCGTCGAAGCTGTTCATCCACACCTCTGATGGAAAGCGGGTGATAGATTCATTCCCGGAGCGCTGATGGCCAGACCTCCGGGGCCACCGGGGGCGGGGCGGACCGCACTGCACTGGCTGGCCCGGAGGCCCCTGCCCCAGCGATAGAGCTGAAGACCCCGTACCACAGCAGGGCGACGAGACTGAGGAAGACCGTGGTTTTTTTCCAGCTCAGGACGGCGCCCTCCAGAGGGGGCAGGGACAACCTGCCGCCGCCCAGCCCCAGCGCGACGCCGGCCAGCAGGTACGCCCCGGCCCCGCAGTACAGGGCCCAGTCCGTACCCCACTTCATCCCCACAACCACGGCCAGGGCCGAGCCGGCCACCGAACTGACCCCGTTGATCCCCCACATCCACGGGATCTGGCCGGGGGCCGCACTGCCAGCCAGGCGCAGCGCGGCCGGAAAACACAGCCCCATCATCCCGCCCAGGGGCAGGATCAGGGCCAGGGAAACGAGGATGCGCCCGCCGGCCTCCAGTCGGAGCGCCGAGGTGATCACCTCCCCCTGGAGCCAGCCCAGCCCTAATCCAACCACCCCGGTCATCACCGCGGCAATCCCCAAACCCCGGTTCCCCCCCAAAGCTGGCACCCTGCTCCCCGCCAGGCTGCCGGCAGCGCTGGAGAGCAAGAGGGCGAAGAGGGTGACGGCCAGGGCGAGGAGCGGCTGGCCCAGGAGCAGCGAGAAGCGCTGCAAGAGGTAGATCTCCACCAGCATGAAGCCGGCGCCCAAGCAGGCAGCGAAAACCCGCAGCCGCAGCCCCAGCATCTGCGGCAGGTGGCCCAGGTGCAGGCCCGCCAGGAGCAGGGTGGCCGCCCCCGCGCCCCAGAGCAGGTACTTCAGGTTCCGGTCCACCCCGGTGGTGATCCCGTAAAAATAGGGCCGCCCGTCGGTGACGGGCCGCAAGTCGCTGGGGTGATTGGCAATGAAGGCCCCCAGCCCGGCCGAGCGCAGAGGAGAGAGGGCCGGCCCCTCCCGGTGGCCGAGGGCGAAGTAGGGTTGGAGGTCCAATTCACCGGCCACGGCCAGCAACTGCCCCAACTGCTTCTGGGAAAAGGGGGTCTTCTGCACCAGCAGCAAGGGCCGGTAGGCTTCCTGGGATTTGGGGTCCCCACGGGTGCCGTTGATCACCAACAGGTGATTGAGCAGCTCCGCCGCCGGCCGCCCCTCATCCTGCCAGAGGGCGGCCAGGGTAGTGACCACCCGCAGCATCAGAGTGTGATCGTGCACCACCAGGGCCAGCCGGCCCCCCGGATTGAGCAACTCCAGGTAGCGCCGGTACGCCTCCCCGGTGAACAGGTAGTTCTCCTGTAGGGCGTATCCGGCCAGTTCCGCGGCCGAGGAATAGACCAGGGGCAGGGCGATCAGGTCATAGGGCCCTTTCGACCGCTCGGCAAAATGGCGGCCGTCCTCGGCGCGGACCTCCACGTTATCGAACTCGTAGAGGTGACCGTTGTACTCCCCGTGCGCCCGCACCAGGTCCACCACCGCGGCATTGATCTCCGCCCCATCGACCCGCTCCCAGCCCGTCATCAGCGCGTAGAGCACGTCCGCCCCTCCCCCTGGCCCCAGGATCAGGGCCCGGCCGCGCGGGGCAAAATAATAGGGGAACAGGGCGGCTTCCTGCCGCAGGAAGAAGAGCCGGCGGAAATCCCCCTCAAAGCGGAACATGTACGAACCGGCCCCCCCGTCGGTGTAGAGGTTCAGGCCGGTCTCCCCTGTGCGGTCCACCAGGTCGGTGCGGGCGTACGCGCTCCAGGTGGTCTGCACCAGCCGGCCCGGCTCGGTGGCCGAACTAAGGGCCTTGAACATCGGCTTGTCCGCTGCGCGCCCCAACTCCTTCAGGTCGATCTGCACCAGTTCCAGGCCGCGCTGCCCCAGGAAGGCCAGGAGGAAGAGCCCGGCCCCGGCCCAGCCCCAGCGCCGGCTCGGGGCCACCAGCCCCCCTGCCAGGGCGCTCAAAAGCCCGCAGGCCAAGACCGCGTCCACCCCGCCCAACCACCCCAGGCAGGGGATGATCCCCAGGGTAGCCAGGGCCGCCCCGCTCAGATCCCAGAAGTAGAGCCGCTGGCTCTGGCCGGCATGGGTGCGGAAGATCAGGGAGAGAAACGCCCCGGCCAGGGCAAAGGGCAGGGCCGCCACCCCTAACAACCCTGCGGTCCCGGCCCGCGGCACCCAGGCGGCAAAAGCCGCGGCCAGCCAGAGCCCCGCGCCCTGGCCAAAGGCCAGCAGGCTGAGGGCCCTGGCGCCCTTGAGGCGCTGCCCTAGCACCGCACCCAGCCCCAGTCCGCAGATGGCCCCGGAGAGGACCAGAAAGGTGTAGTGGTAGTAGAGCAGGAAGGAGAAGAGCCGGGTGAAGGCGATCTCGGCGCCGATCAGGGCCGCGCACACCAGGGCCAGGGCCAGGCACCAGGACCTGGGGGGAGGGGGACCGGCGGAATTGACACTTGGCCCGGGTGGCTCTATCCTACGGGGCACTTCACCCGAGGGCACCGGTTCGATATGGCCATCCAATTCGGCTACTGCCTCCCCATCTTCGCGGTGCCGGGCAATCTGTTCTTCCGCACCCCAAATTACGCCGAACTGCGGCCCTCCACCACCCTCGATCTGGCCAGACGGGCCGAGGAACTCGGCTACGACTCGCTGTGGGTGGCCGACCACCTGATGCTGGGCCGGGACCAGGCGATCCTCGAAGGCTGGACCACCCTGGCGGCCCTGGCCGGCTGCACCGCAAAGGCCAGGCTGGGCATCATCCACTACTCCAACCCCATGCGCCACCCCGCGATGACCGCCAAGATGACCGCCACCCTCGATCAACTCAGCGGGGGCCGCTACATCCACTTCTTCGACTGCGGCAACAACCGGCGCGAGCACCGGGCATACGGCCTGCCCTGGCAGGAGGAGGCCGAGGAGCGCATCGCCCGCATGGAGGAAGCCCTGGACCTGACCCTGGACCTGTGGCAGGCCGGGGAGCCCCTCGATTTTCACGGGCGCTACTACCAGCTCGAACAGGCCCTGTGCAAGCCCGGCCCGGCCCAGCAGCCTCATCCGCCGGTATGGATGGGGGAAGCCCACCCGCTGATGCTCGACCTGTGCGCCCGCCGGGCCCAGGGCTGGAACACCACCCCGGTCTCCCTGCCCGAGCTGGACCGCCGGCTCCAGGCCCTGGAGGCCGCCTGCCAAAAGCACGGCCGCCCCTTTGGGGAATTGGAAAAGAGCTTCGAGACCCAGATCCTCATCGCCCCGGACCTGGGGGCCCTGCGCCACAGCCTGGCCCAAATCCTCGCCCGCAACCCCGACCCACCCGCCGAGGACCTGGCCGCCTTTGCCCAGGGCCGCACCGGCGAGATCCCCTCCTCCCTGACCGAGAGTTTCCTAGTCGGCACCCCGGACCAGGTCGCCGCGCAGGTGGGCGCCTACCTCCAGCGCGGCATCTCCCACTTCCAGCTCTGGTTCATGGACGCCCCCCAAACCGGCGTCCTGGAACTCTTTGCCCGGGAAGTGATCCCCCGTTTTCGCTGAACAGGACCCAGGGCCGTGATCTACGAATTGCGGATGTACGACATCGACCCGGACCGGATGGAGGAGTACCTCCAGTGGGCCAACGACACGGCCCTTCCCCTGCTGATCCACCGCTTCAAACTCGACGTGGTGGGATTCTGGCGCCAACTCGCCATCCCCCCCGAGATCGAGCAGGGAACCAGCACCAACGTGGTGTGGATGATCCGCTGGCAAAGTGAGGAGGAGCGCAATGCGGCCTGGAAACACATCCGCGCCCATCCTGAGTGGAAGGCCATCCGGGAAAACGCCCCTCCCTTCTGGAAGAAGATCGACAGCCAGTTGATGGACACCGTCCCCATCTCGCCCAGGCCCTAAGCGATTCCCAGCGCCGCGTCGATCTCCGCCTGGTACCCGTAGATCATGCCGGCCTCCACCTCGCTCATCCTCACTGGCCGGCCCAGCCTGGAGGACTCGAAGATCGCGTAGATCGCCGCCACGTCCTTCAGCCCCCATTCGGCGTCCACCTCGACCTGCCCCCCCTCGGCGATGGCCTGGGCCAGTTCGTGTATCTCGATGGCGATCAGCTTCCAGTCCACCGCCGCGTCGCCGGCCGACACCCCGGAAGGGAAGAGGTGGGCGGTCAGCGGCTCAAAGGCAAAACCGGGGGTCTGTGCCAGGAGCGCCTCCTGGGTCTGCTCCTCCTGGCCGGCCCGCCTCAGATTGATCCGCCCTCCCCTGGTGCCAAAGCCCTCGATGCACCCCTGGTCTCCCAGGATCAGTTCGCGGTGGGCGCTCCCATGCCCGCCCAGGCCCACCATCCAGTCCACCACGGCCCCACTCTTCATCCTGAACAGGGCCAGGGTGGTGTCCTCAGCCGTGGCCCGCACCTCCTCCTCCATCTCCCGGTACTGGGCGCGGTAGAACTCGTAGGTCCAGACCGCCTGTTGGGGTTTTTTGCGCACCGGCTCGACAATCCGGGCCGAGCCCTGGATCTCCTCGATCTCCCCCAACTGGTAGCGGACCATGTGGGTGAAGTGGACCGCCATGTCGAGGATGGCCCCGCCCCGCTCCTTGTGGTGCCGCCAGGGGGTGATGAAGATGGTGTTGCCCGGACTCAGCGAGTGGAAGACCCCCGCGTAGGGCGCCCCGACGACCCCCCGCCCCACCAGGTGATGGGCCAGGCGGGCCGAGGGGTCGCGGCGGAAGTTCTCGGCCACCGAGAGCAGAAGGCCCTTGCGCCTGGCCGTCTCCGCGATCTGCCGGCAGGCCCTCACTGTGATCGCCAGGGGCTTCTCCACCAGCACATGTAATCCCAACTCCAGGGCCTGGCAGACCACGCGGTGATGGGTCGAAGGGTCGGTCACCACGTCCACCGCGGCCAGGTCCGGCTCCCCCCGACGCATGGCCTCCAGGTCGGTGTAGATGGCTGGCCGCCGGCCCAGGAGGCGCTCGGCCTCGGCCGCGGCCATCTCGGCGTGCTGCGGGCGCAGGTCGCACACCGCGGCGAGGTCCACGTTGGCAAAGGGGGTCTGCGCCAACTCCCGCAGCCCGTACAGATGGCGGGTGCCCATGCCCCCGCAGCCCACCAGTCCAAACCTGATCTTTTCCATTCCGGTCCCTTTCTCAGACCAAGACGCTGTTGCCCACCATGCCGGTGAAACTGTCGATGACCCAGAAGACCCCAAAGACGGCGAACTGCCCGATGATCAGGCCCAGGAAGAAGGGCCGCACCTCCCGATAGAGCCGCACCCCGCCGTAGCGCAGGGCGATCCCCTTGATCAGCCAGGCCAGGAAGGCATTGAAGGACATCCACGAAAACACCGAGCTGATCGGGTACCCCAGCGGGCGCAGAGGCCACCAACTCCACAGCCGGCGCGCCAGGAGCAGGAGCCCCATCACCCCGGCCCCGATCCCGGTGTGAACCCAGCCCCACAGGTCCGGCCCCGAAGGCTCGTTGATCCGGGCGGCGGCATAGTCGAACACGTACTCTGGCAGCCAGATGAAGTGGGCCGGCCGCAGATTGATGGCCCCGTAGGTATAGGCCAGGTGCAGGAGCATCCACAGGGCCCCGGTCAGGCCGGCCAGGGTGCCGGCCAGCATACCCCAGAAGAGCCAGGGCCGCCTCCCCTCCACCTGCTCGCCCAGCTTCAGCCCGTTGGCGCAGTGAGGCATGGCGAAGTTAAGCACGTCGTTGGCCCACACCCTGGTGAAGACCATACCCACCAGTCCCGCCGCCCCGTAGGCGGGGGTGCCCAGGGCCGAGAGCGCCGCGTCGGGCGCCACCAGCGGAGGGTAGAGCACCGCCACCCCTCCTTCGGCGATCACCTGAGTGAGGGCCACAAAGACCACCAAGACAAAGAAGAGCAGCCCCAGCACCCCGACCAGGGGGATACCCGTGCCCCACAGCCACCAGCCCAGAACCAGCGCACTGCCCGCCAGGCCGCAGACCGCCCCGCGGTACCCGATCACCTCGTCCTGGTCGTCCACGCCGCTATCCCCCCGCACCGCTTTGTTCCAGAACTGCCGCAGGTGCTCGCGGCCCACCCATAAGCCCCCCAGCACCAGCATGATCATGGCGCCCATGTTCTGATGCACCAGGCTGGGCAGGTCGTAACTCCACACGCTGACCGCCGGCTCCCGGCCCCCCCCGGCGCCCACCAGGTGGAAGGCCGCCTTCTGCGCGGTGTTGAGGAGGTAGAAAACCCACAGGCCGAAGCTCACCTCCCGCTTGGCGAGAAAGAAAAAACCCAAGGTGGCAAAACTCAGGATCAGGGGCAGTTCAACGGCATTGGGGAGCAAGGGGATGGAGGCCCGCAGCTCCAGGGCCGGGACAAAGGGGTAGTAGTTGTGGAGCCCCTGGAGGGAACCCACCACCACCGGCAGGGCGAAGCCGGCCCACATCGCCCCGCTGCGGAAGAGGGAACTCCTGCCTTCCTCCTGGAGCATGGCGAGGGGAACCTGGACCAGGGGATAGCTGATCCGCTCCCTTTCGGCCCACTGCCGCCTGAGGATCACCATCAGGCAGAGGCTGCCGGCGTGCAGGGCCACAAAGAGGGGCAGCCAGCCCAGGAGCGGGGTCAGCCACACCTGCCAGGGAACCTCGCTCCCAGCCTGGGCCCCCTCAAAGAAAAGCCGGACCCCCCCCAGGTCCACCGGGGCCAGCCAGGCGGGGATATGGGGCTGGATCAGGGCGACCCAGTTTTTCTCGGGGGTGGCGTAGTAGAAGGGGCCGGCCAGGATCGCCACCCAGTAGTAAGCCAGGGTGTGGGTCGAGTTGGCCAGGGTCATCAGGATGTAGACCCCGATCAGCTCGCTGCGGCTCAGGGCCCAGGGGCGGCGCAGGGCGGCCAGCAGCGCGTTGATCCCCCCCACCAGGACAAAGAAGAACAGGTGGGCCATCGGGCTGGTGTAGAACACATCGCCGGCGTTGGAGCCCTGGAGGTAGAGGGTGCAGTACGGCCCGGCAGCGCCTACGGCAAAGGCCAGGAGCAGGCCGACGAGCAGGGCTCGGAGAGTCAAGGCCCCAGCGTCAGGAAAGGTAGAAGACGTCCTCCAGCTCGATGATCCACTGGTCGGGACGGGAGGGGTCGGGCGATTCGGTCATGCCTCCCCCGCCGGAGCCCTTCTCCGCGGGGGCCTTCTTCATCTCGCTGGTGAACTTCTCCAGGGCCGTATCGAAGTCGTGGGGGCTCTCGAAGTACCCAAAGACGTAGCCATCCGGCCGCATGAAGAGGGTGTAGTTGTGCCAGCCGCTGCGCCGCAGGGCCTCCAGCACCTCCTGCGGGATGCGGCTGTGGTTGAGCTTGTATTCGGCGACCCGCTCCTGTTTGATCTTCATCTGGAACCCGAGCCGTTTCAGCGGTCTCTTCATGCAGGCCGCCAGGCTGCCCTCGTCCAGGTCGATGGCCAGGCCCTGCTCCAGGTCGAAATCGATCTCCACCGAGTGGGCCTTGTAGTCCTGGTCCCCCCGCATGGTTTGGTACACCTCCTCCCCCGCGAGGCAGATGGGCATGGTGTGCCACACCTCCAGACCCAGGCATACCCCCAGGCTGCCATCGGAATAAAAGGCGCGCAGATCCCCGGCTTCGATCCTGGGCTGCACCGGGGCGACCAGGAACACGGTGGGACAGTGGCGACTGGGATAGAAGGACTGCCCCGCGTCGGTGTGAAAGGCGAAGTGGGCCCGCTGCCACCCCCCGACCAGGGAGACCTTCTGGGGGTCGGCGTCCTTGGGCAGGGCCGCAGTGACCTTGTAGGCGTTCTCGGTGTACCCGCCCTTGCGCACCTCTGGCTGGCGCTCCTCGTAGCGCTCGATGACCTGGCCAAAGGGGGCAAAGGTCTCGGCCTTCAGGGGTTCCACCACTACCTTGAAGTTCTTCCACATGGCTCCTGCCTCCTACTTGGCGAGGTTCTTGACCGCCCCCCAGGTTGCCGGCTGGACGGCAGTGAAGGGCCCTGTCAGGCCCAGGGCCTGCTCCAGTTCGTCCACCCTGGCCACATCGATGACCCCCTTTGCTCTCAGGGACCGCAGGTTTCCTCGATCACCAGCAACCTGTCCGCCTCCACCCCCTCCAGGCGCTGGACCCTGCCGCTGGGCCAGCGGATCTCCACCCGGTCCACCCTGGTTTCTTCACCCAGGCCGAAGTAGAGGCGCATGTCGCTCTGCGACAGATAGCTGGCGCTGTTCCTGACCTCCCCCACCTGGGCCCTCGCCCCGGCCCTGAGCTCCACCTTCGCCCCCACCGCGTCCCGGTTGCTGCATCCTTGCCGGCCCCCCCCCACCAGTTTGAGGGCCAACCAGTGATTGTTGTTGCCCCCGTCGTTACGCAGGAGGGCCGCGGGCTGGTTGTTGTTGCCCACGGCGATGTCCGCGTCCCCGTCGTTGTCCCAATCCCCCCAGGCCGCCCCCCGGCTCACCTGCACCAGTTGCATCCCCGGCCCGGACTGGTCCCTCACATCGAAGAAGCGCCCCCCCTCGTTGCGGAAAAGCTGGTTCTGCTGGGCGTAGGTCACCTTGTCGAAGAGTTCCACGTTGTCGTCGAGGTGGCCGTTGGCCACAAAGAGATCCTGGTCGCCGTCGTTGTCGTAGTCAAAGAAGAAGGTACCCCACTTCAGATAGGAAAGGGTGGAGGCCCCCAACCCCGCATTATAGGTCTGGTCGTCGAAAAACCCCCCGCCCTGGTTGCGGTACAGGCTGTTGGTCTCCCATTGGTAGTTGGTGACAAAAAGATCGAAACGCCCGTCATCGTCGTAATCCCCGGCGGCCACCCCCATGCCGGACAGGGCCTTGCCCGCATCGTTGTACGCCACCCCCGCGATCTTCCCCACCTCCGAAAAGCGCCTCCCCTCGTTGCGGTAGAGCAGGTTGGCGGTGCGGTCGCCGGCCGCGTACAGATCCAGGTCGCCGTCGCCGTCGTAGTCGGTGCAGACCACCCCCAATTCCTTGGCCCCGGCCGGCAGCAGGCCGACCAGGGCGCCGATCTCGGTGAACCGACCCTCCCCCTCGTTGCGGTAGAACCGGTCCGGGGCGGGCTGGAAGGTCTCTGGCCCGCAGTAGACCCTCAGGCCCTTGGCCCTGGTGCAGACCTGATTCAGTTCCGGCCGGTACTCGACGTAGTTGACCACGTACAGATCCAGGTCGCCATCGCGGTCAAAGTCCAGAAAGGCTGCCCCGGTGCCCAGGCCCGGGTCCCCCAGCCCTGCCCTGGCCGTGACATCGGCAAAGCGCCCTTTCCCTTCATTGCGGTAGAGGAAATCCGGCCCGTAAGCGGTTAGGTAGAGGTCCTGGTCGCCGTCGTTGTCGCAGTCACCGGCCACCGCGCCCATGCCGTACCCCGAATTGGCCACCCCGGCACCCTGGGCCTGCTCCGAAAAGGTCCCATTGCTTAGATTGTGATACAAGGCTGCGGGACCGGCGCTGTTGACGAAGTAGAGATCGAGCTGGCCGTCGTTGTCATAATCAAAAAAGACCACCCCCGAACCCATGGTCTCGGTCGGCTCCTTCTCCCCTTTGGCGCCGTTGCGGTGGTGGAAGTCGATGCCGGCGCTGGCGGTCACGTCGGTGAACTGGGGCTCCGCTGCCGCACGCGCCGCCAGCACCAGGGCCAGCAGCAGGATCATCTCAGGAACCAGACAGTTCCCGGCGCACCAGCCCCGTCCCCTCCACCAGGGCCTGCATCTTGGGAAAGGCGATGTGGCGCGGGCAGTGGTTGAAGCCGCAGTCCGGGGTGACCACCAGCCCCTCGGCCGGAAAATGCCTCGCCGCCAGGCGGACGGAGGCGGCCACCTCCTCAGGGGTCTCGACGAAGTAGGACTTCACGTCGATCACCCCCACCCCCACCCGGCTGGTGCGGGGCAGTTGGGAGAGCAATTCGATCTGGGCGAACTCGCGGTTGGCGAACTCCAGGTTGAACTGGTCGCAGCGGGCCTCCTCCAGGCTGGCGATGATGTAGGAGTAGTCCCGCCGGTCCCTGGACCGGCCCTTGAAGTTGCCAAAGCAGATGTGCAGGCCCACCCGGGCCTCGACCCCGGCGCGGGTGCGGTTGAAGATCTCGACCAGCCTCCTGGCATCGGCCTGGGAGGTGGCGTACCGTGGCTCATCTACTTGGAGGTAGGTGGCGCCGGCGGCCACCAGGGCCTTCATCTCGGCGTTGATGATCTGGATCATGTCCTCCAGCAGGGCTTCCTTGTCGCGGTAGCCCGCCTTGAGGATCAGGGGCAGGGACATGGTGATGGGGCCGGGCACGCAGATCTTGAAAGGCTTCTGGGTGCGCTGCTGCAGCTGTTTCACCTCCCCCACGATGCCCAGACCTCTGGGCGCGCTGATCCGGTCCACCACCTCGTAGCGGGGGTTCTGGTCGTACCCGGCCGCCCCCAGCACCCGTGCCGGCCGCAGCTTTTCCAATCCGCCGATCAGGCCGTAGAAACTCTGGATGAAGTCGCGCCGGCCCATCTCCCCGTCGGTGACCACGTCGATGCCCGCCCGGTCCTGGTCGAGCAGGGCGAGGCTTACCGCGTCCTCCAGGGCCTCGCGTATATCGCTCTCCCCCAGGTCACCCTGGGTTTCGACCCGCTCGGAGAAGGACAGGAGCCAGCTGGGCAGGGAGTAGCTGCCGATGAGTTCGGTGGGCAAGAGCATGCTCAAAACGCGGCTCCTTATACGGGTTCGCTGCCCCGGCGATTGGCGATGGACCGGGGGGTCAGGTCGAAGAGGGTGTGGTGGCCGTGGAAGAAGCGGTCCAATTCATCGACCATCAGTTTGAAGAAACGGGGATAGCTCTGGGCCGTGACCCCGGCGATGTGCGGGCTGAGGAAGACATTGGGCAGTTGCAGGATCTCGCTGTCGGGTGGCACCGGCTCGGGGTCGAAGACGTCCAGGCCGGCGACAATGTCACCCCGCTTGAGGCGGGCGATCAGCGCGTCGGGATCGATGATGGCCCCCCGCGAGACGTTCACCAGCACGGCCCCAGGCCGGATCAGGTCCAACTCCCGCTTGCCGATCATCCGGCGGGTCCCCGGGGTCAGGGGCGCCAGGCAGACCACCGCATCGCATTCGGACATGACCTTGTCAAGGGAGGTCTGGATGAAGCCCACCGCGTCGGCCATCTCCCGGGGCAGGTAGGGGTCGTGGACCCAGATCTCCACCTCGAAGGGGCGGAGGAACTTGATCAACCGCCTGCCGATGTGGCCACAGCCGATCAGGCCCACCCGCTTTCCGGTCAGGTCTCCGTGGATGAAACCAGGGTCGTCTTGGGGCGGGTGGTGGGTCTGGCCGGCCATCATCCGCCGGAAGTGGGAGCCGGCGTTGCGCAGGGAGATGAGGATCAGGGCCAGAGCCCACTCCGAGACCGGGTAGGAGGAGCCGTTGGTGGTGTCCACGGTGCGGATCTGCCGCGCCCAGGCCGCTTCGACCTCGATGCGGCTGGCGAAACGGTCCCCCTCCAATTCGCCGATGATCCTCAACCGGGATGCCTGGTCCATGACTTTGGCATCTATGGTCGGGCAGCCGTGGCACACCACCAGGCCCTCTACCTCCCCCAGTCGCTCCCCCAATCTAGCGGTGGTTTCTGGGTCCTTGTTGGTGTCGTAGATCCCCCCGCCCTCGCACTCGAACCAGTCCCAGGAGGCGAACTGCTCCAGACGCGCCAGATCCGCCGCGGCCAGGTAGCGTTCGCGCACATGGCGGTTGCAGGCGACGAGCACTCTGGGACGCGCAGTCATGGCATCACCTCACAATCCCAGAGCCACATCGATGTCTTCCTGGTACGCCCGCACCTTCCCCGACAGGATCTCCTCCATGCTCACGGCGCGACCGGCCACTGCCGACTCGTATGCGCCGAGGATCGCCGCCACCGCGGTCATGCCGAGGTGCCCATCCACCTCGGGAGTGCCACCCTTGAGGACGGCCTCGCCGAAGTCGTGGAACTCGATGGCCATGTGTTTGGCGTCGATGGGTGGGAAGGGCAACTCGTACACCACCTTCTGGTCGAAGAGGCGGTTGGTGATCTCGGTCATCTGGAAATTGGGCAGCAGCGACAGGATATCAGCCCCCTGCAACTCCTTGCCTCTCCCCAGCCGCAGGGAAACCGGCCGGCCGTTGCGGTCCCCCGGGGCCCACATGGCCGCCTTGCGGCCGTGGACGCTGCGCTCGAACTCCCCGCTGCCCCGGCCAGCGCCCACGTACGAGAACTGCACCCAGGCACCTGATTTCATCTTGTACATGGCGAGCACCGAGTCCTCGCCCGTGGCCTGAAGCTGATCGGGGAAGGTCTTGTACCGCTCGCGGTAGGATTCCAGGTCCAGGCCGTGGTTGTCGGGCTTGCGCCGTATGGGCTCGACGATGAGGCCGCAGCCGTAGATCTGGTCGAAGTCCCCCATGTAGTACTGGACGATATCGGTGTAGTGGACGGCCATGTCCAGGCCGATGGCCCCCTTATCCTTGAGGTGGCGCCAGGGGGTGATGATGATCTGGTCGTCCCCGCCCAGGGCATTGTGGATCATCAGGTAGGGCACGTCGAGCAGACCGTGGTCGAGCACACTGCGGGCCAGGCGGTTGGGCGGGTCCCGGCGCAGGTTCTCGGCCGTGGCCAGCACCACCTTGTTCTCGCGGGCCGCGGCGATCATCGCCTGACAGGCCCTCACGGTGAGGCCCAGGGGTTTTTCGACAATGGCGTGTTTGCCGGCCTTGAGGGCCGGGATGGCCACCGCGTGGTGGTAGGCCGGGTCGGTGACCACATCCACCGCGGCGATGTCCGAGCGGGCCAGCATCTTGTCGAGGTCGGTGAAGACCATCGGCTTCTTGCCGAAAAGCCGCTCCACCTCCCGGGCGCCGAGGTCGGCGTTCTTGGGGTTGAGATCGCAGACCGCGACGATCTCGATATTGCCGATGCCGCTGTTCTCCAACTCGCGGTACGCCAGGATATGGCGGTGTCCCATGCCGCCGCAACCGATGACGCAAAGGGGAATCTTTGCCACTGAAGGTCTCCTTGGGCTAATAGCCCACTGAACGCAGATATTCGCGGTTGGCCCGGCACGACTCGTCCGCGGGGGTGTCCGCGTAGCTGGACAGCTCCCCCATCACCCAACCCTGGTAGCCTATCTCTTCGAGGGTCTCGCGGACCTTGCGGAAATCGAGGCCGGCGATGCCCTTGCCCATCAGGCAGAACTTGCCCGGACCGCAGTCCTTCATGTGGACGTAGCCCAGTCGGTTCCGGTATTTCTTCAGCTGGCCCACGGCATCCTCCAACATGAGCGCCGCCACCGACACGTCCACGCAGACCTGGAGGCGCTCGGTGTGGGCCAGGAGCTGATCCTGCTCGGCCTCACTCTCCACGGTGCAGCGGGGGTGAGCGTGGTACGCCACGGTCAGGCCGTAGGGCGCGGCGTAGTCGATGAGGGTCTCGGACTGTTCGGCCAGTTGCTTGAACTCCTCGTCGGTGGGTAGGCGCAATCCCACCCGGTTCCCGCCCAGAAAGCAATAGACCGAGCACCCCAGTTCCGCCGCATATTCGATGATCCGCCGCTGCCGTTCCATTGTAGCTGCCGCATCCCCCCCCAGGCTGACGCTGCCGAACATGCACACCGGCGGCAGCCCGTGCTTCTCAAGCAGCTTGCGCACCCTGGAGGGGGTGCCCAGCCAGTCGAGAGAGACGCTGATGAACTCCACCCCCTCCCACCCGGCCGCGGCGATGGTGCCCAGCACCGCGTCCAGATCGGGGGTCCCCCCCCAGGTGATGGTCGAGTACCCCAGTTTGAATTTCCGCGCCATAATCCTTCCTCAGTTAGAGTCCCAGCAGGCGCTGCATATTGCCCCCCAGGATCAGTTCCTTGTCTTTGTCGGGAATGAAGGTGCAGTGGGTGCGCACTGCTTCGAGGGATTGCTGGTAGGTCATGCACCACAGCACCGGCGGATAGTCGGAGGCCCAGCACAGGCGCTGGGGGCCGTAGTGCTCGTAGAGTTTGCGCACGATCCACAGGGAGTCCGAGTAGGGAAAATCCCAGGCCACCTGCGAGACGTAGTGGAACCCGGAAAGTTTGATGTGGATGTTGGGCTCCTCGGCGGAGCGGAGCACCTCTTGCAGGTTGGGGTAGGGCGGCTGTTCGCTGGCCCTGGCCCCAGCCATGTGGTGGCACAGAAATACGATCGCGGGAAAGCGCTTCGCCAGTTTGCGCAGGGCCGGGTGCCAGCCCGCCCCCAGTGCCAGGCTGGAGATCAGCCCCAGTTCCGCGGTCTTCTCGAAGAAGGCCAGACCCTCCTTGGACTCGAACCAGGCGTAGTCGTCTTTGAGATAGTGGGTGTATCCCTTGAGCTGGTACTTTTTGGCCGCTTCCTCCAGCCGGCCGGCGGCTCCGGGGGTGTGGTAGTTCTCCATCCAGGCGCAGTCCACGTCCGCAAACATCAGCAGGCGGTTGGGATACTGCTGGACGCAGGTGTGGCCGTAGTCGTTGTTGTGGGGGTTGTGGTCGATGCGGGCGCAGACCAGCACCGCCTTATCGACCTTGTTGCGGTCCATCTCCCAGAGCAGTTGCTCTACCCGGCCCCGGCTGGTGGGATCGGGCACTGCCGGCTCGTAGGGCCAGTAGTCCCAGGCGTGGGTGTGGCAGTCGATGATCATCGCGCTTCCTTTTGAGGGGGGATGGCCGTCGGGTTGGCGGCCAGCAGCCGGTGGTAGGTCTCCATCTCCGCCTCCCCTTCGGTGTTCATCCCCTGCTGGAGGTACAGGAGGCCCAGGTTGTAATGGCTCTCGGCGTGATCGGGCGCCAGGCGAATCGCCTTTTTGAAGGCCTGGGTCGCCCTGCCCAGATCCCGCAGCATCAGATAAGCGGTGCCCAGGTTGCGGTACCCCTGGGCGTAGCGCGGGTTGAGGGCCAGGAGGTTTTCGTATTCCTGGATTGCCTCGGCGATCCGCTGCTGTTTGAGGTAGAGGTTGGCCAGGTTGTTGCGCGCACTGGCGTCCTCGGGGAAGACAACCAGGGTCTGCTGGTACTCCCGGATCGCCTCCTGGTGCCGGCCCTGTCCGGCATAGAGCACCCCCAGGTTGTAATGCGCCTCCGCGTCATCGGCGAAATTGGCCAGGATGCTGCGCTGCCGGGTGATCTCCTCGGCCACCGGCTGTAGCCGCTCAAAGGCCGCCAGCATCTCCTGACCCTGGTCAATTCTTCCCTGCCGGTGGTACATCCCCCCCAGGCGGTGATAGGGCTCTGGAATGAAGGGATCGGTGAGAATGGCCTGTCTGAGCGCCTCCTCGGCCTCGCCCGTCCGCCCCTGCTCCAGGTACACCTGCCCCAGCTTGGCATAGGACTCGGCGTACCCCGGGCGCCAGCGCAGGGCAGCCCCGAGGCTGGCTTCTGCCTCCTGGAAGCGCCCCAGCTTGACCAGAATCTCCCCCAGGTGGTGATGGGCGCTGGCGTAGCTGGAATCCAGTGCCACTGCTTGCTCAAACTCGGCCCGCGCCGCCTCGTACTCCGCCTGGCGCTCGTGTACCAGCCCCAGGCTGTAGTGGGTGGGCGCGTGGTCCGGCTCGCGCACCAGAGCCTCTCGCAGGGCCTCCACCACCTCGGAGTAGCGGAACTGATCCAGATAGGCAAGGGCAAGTTTGCGGTAGGGGGTCGCCCGGTCCGGCGCAAGGTGGATGGCTTCCTTGTAGTGGGCCGCGGCTTCGTCGTTGCGGCGCTGGCGCACGTACAGATCCCCCAGCGCCAGGTGCGCGTCCACCTCCTCCGGGGCCAGGCGCAGGGCCCGCTCGCATAAGGGGAGGGCAAGCTTGAACTGCCCCTGCTTCATCAGCAAGCTGCCCAGGAGCAGGTTCGCCCCGACCTGGTCAGGGTCCTCTGCTAGCAGGCGCTGGCAGGCGACGATCGCCTCCGGGTAGCGGCCGGCCTCCGCCAGGCCCCTGGCCGCGTTCAGGGCGGCGCTCCCTCGCTCCCCGGCGCAGCCGGCCAGGAGCAGCAATCCTGCCAACAACAACCGGGTCTTAGGTGCCAGCCTCTGCATCCAGCATCTTGGAAAGGCGGTCGTTGTACAGGACTATAGCCGGGCGGTACTGCTCCCGCAGCCTGGCCAGCAACTCCTCGATCAGGCGTTTCTCCTCCTCCTGCCTGAGCCAGTACTTCACCCTGTCACGGGCCTGCTCGAAGGGCTGGGTCCGCGCCGGGTGTTTGGCCAGTACCCGGAAAACCGAGTACCCCTCCCCGGTCTTCAGCGGCCCCTGGAGACTGCCGGGCTCCGCCCTGTCCGCCGCCTCATAGAGTTCCGGGTGGCGCTGTTGTTCATAGGTGCGCATCCGCCATCCGCCTCCGGTCCTGTTCGCCCCAGCCCTCAGGCTGTACCGCCGCGCCAGATCCTCGAACCGCTCCCCGCGCCGGATGCGCAGACGCAGCGCCTCGGCTTCGGTCTCGGTCTTGCTCAGGATTTCCACCATCTGGATCTCCCCAGGCAGCGTGAAGCGCTCCTGGTGGTCCTGGTAATACTGGAGCAGGGCTGCCTCTCCCAGGTCGAGCCGGGTTCCCACCTCCCGGTCCTTGAGCGCCTCAATCAGCAGGGACCTCTTCCTGGCTTTGACCCAGGCCGCCATGGTGGAGTCCTGTTCGAGGCCCTCATCCGAGGCGGTGCGGAGCATGAGGGCCTCGGCCAGGAGGTGATCTTCGACAAACCTAGCCACGCCGCTGCTGTCGAGCGGGATCTGCCGCTTTGGGGGAAGCTGCTTGTAGGCGGTGACAAAGTCGGAGATGGTTAGCTGCCCGCCATTATAGTGATATAGGGCTGTCCCCCCCTCCGCCTCGTCCAGCCGCAGGGTGTCTCCCCTGGAGCCCTCGGCTCTGGCGAGGAAAAAGCGCAGCCCATCCAGGTTCGGTTGGCCGGCGTATTTCTGCTTCAGCTCAGCCAGTACCTTTTGCCGCTGCGTGTTGAAGGCATCCAAGAAGGTGGTCTGCGCAAAAACGACAGCATACCCGGCCGGAGCCGAACGCTCGTCCATCACCTTGAATACCTCGTACCCGCCCAGGAAGGGAAAAGGCCCCCCGTATTCCCCGATCTTCAGTTCAAAGACCTCTTCTGCCAACTCCAGCGGCATGCCCAGTTCGTCGATGTTTCCCCGCCCGAAGTACGGTTCGAGCAGGCCGCCCTTCACAGCGGTCTTCCGGTAGATCGAGCGCTCCCTGGCCAGCTCCTCAAAGGCCCGGCCCTGGGCCAGTTCAGCGACCACCTGCCGGCCCTCCTCCTCGGTGTTCACCCGGATATGGGCCAGCTTCAGCATCCGGCTCCATTTGGTCTCCTTGAAGCGCTGCTGCAACTCCTGGGGGGCGATGTCGAGTTTTTCCTGGATGTGTTTCTGGAGAAAAGCCGCCACCAGCTTTCGCTTGCGCTCATTCTCCCACCGCGCCAGGAATTCCGGGGCCTGGTCCAGTCCCTGGGACCTGGCGGCGAGGTACATGAGATTCATGTCGATCATGGAACCGAGGTACTCGTCCAACTCCTCCAGCCCGGTCTTCTCCGAGCGGTAGAGGGCCGGGGTCTCCGCCTTGAAGCGGAGCAACTCCTCGGCCGTTATCTCCACGTCTTCGACCTTGGCTACCACGCTCCCTGGCTGTTCCGTCCCACCGCAGGACAGTTGCAGGGCGGCCCAAACCCCCAAAAACAAGCTTCTCGCCATGCCGCTCTCCTAACGCAGATCGGTGCGCGGCTCCCGCGCCATGTAGACTTCGCGGCGGAAGCGGTAGGGGACATCGACCTTTTCCACCGGTTCACCCTTGTAGTCGAAACGCAAGAGCATCTCCCCGATCACCACCTCGAACTCCTCGACGTCGCGGTCGATGATGGGAAAGACGACGTACCCTTCCTTCTCCTGGCCGCTGAACACGAAGTCGCGGTTGTAAAGGGTACGGTTGAGCAGGTCCCGCCGCCCGGTGAAGCTGGAGCGGGAATTGCCCGCGTACGCCACGGCATAGGGCCAGTAGTACTCCACCAGGGCCGAAAGACTGAGCGCCTGGTAGCGCCGGCCATTGGGGGCGAGGATGGAGATATTGTCCGGGTCTATCCTGACCTTGGGATAGGCATAATTCTTCACCTTCAGGAGAAAGACGGTAAAGCGCTCAGGGGCCTGCTCCTCCCCTGGCGGCTTCCAGTCGCCGTAGGTATAGGGGTTGCGCGCCACGGCGTAAGGGTTGGGCTGGCGAAACCCCTTTGCCGTGGACGACTCGCCGGGGAACTGCCGGTTCAGAACCTCGGCGGTCAGGGGCAGGAGCACCACCTCCAAGCGATCCTTGAGGTAGGTGATGCTGCGGTCGTCCCCCACCACGTATTCGCCGCCGCCAGCCCCAGGGTCAGGCACAATGGGGCCGGCGAAATGCCGGTACCCCAGTTTGATCCCACAGCCGCTCAGGAGCAGGAGGCAAACCCCCGGCCAAAGGTACGCGCGTCTTTTCATCGCCATCTGCCTGCGATTGGGGAATGGAAGCAAAGAGGAGGGGCAGGTCTCCTGCACCCTCCTCTTTGACCTCGGTAACTGCACTGCTCAACGCACTCCCTGGTCCAGATAGCTTTTTATCCTGCCCCAGGAAGAACTTTCCACTGCGGTCCCTTCCCCCGCCAGCGTGTAGTAGTCTGGCATCTGGTCGCCCTTCTGGTCCTGGCCAGTGCTGCTGCCCAGGGGGTAGAGCTGGTGCTTGGCCCCGGTGTCCCCGCCGTCCGCGTCCAGGGGGCGCACGCCCACATGGATGACCTGGTCCGGGGCGAAGATGTGCCGCCTGGACTGAGCCTGGGTAGCGGCATAGAGGTCATACAGGGCAAAGGCCGCCTCGATGGTCCAGGTGACGTTGGTGGACAGGTCAGCCGAACCCGCCGGCAGCAGGGTCCAGCCTACCTCGATGGCGTTCGGACCCGTGGCCTTCCCCTCAAACTTGTCCATGGTCCACCCCAGCGTGGGCAGGTCGATGTACTCCATCATACTGTTGTAGATGGCTTCCTCGCCGGGCTTGGGCAGCACCCGCATGTGGAACCGCGTGGCGTTGTTGATCTGATCCATGTTTTCACCCAGGAAATCCCCGCCCGAATGGTCGGGGTCAAAGGTGATCTGGATACAGTCGTCGTTCCACGCCCGCTTCGGATCATCCTCGCGCCGCCGCAGGGTGTCATCCTGGACGCGGATGAAGAAATAGAAGCGGTTGTCCGGCGGTGCGCTCCACGCTGACGAGATCGCCACGTCGTAATCCGACTTCTGTATCACCTCACCCCCGGCGGTGAACATATCCGCGGTGGTCATGACAAAACTGGGGTCCATCCAGCCCCAGTCGTTGTCCCTGCCGTCTATAGTCATGGCCGCCGGGTTGGGCACCTGTGGGATGTAGATGGTGATGCCCACATGCGCCAGGACCGCGCTGCTCAGCGCGAGCACCAGGGCCCCGGCCCAGAGCAGATTCCGTCTCTTCTGCATCGCTCCTCTCCTTGAAAGGTATTGATAAACGCTTTAGAACCTGAAGTGTTCTTCCCCGTGGCAGCGCCGACCTCCTTTCTGGTTGCGGGGTTTCTTTGGCAGTGCCGGCTGACGCTCTCGACCTGCAGCCGTGCGCAGTTCCCCTCAGACTCAGGGGTGCGAGATTTACTGGGGGCCGGTGCTGGCGTAGACGCGCAAGAAGGCCATGGACCCTTTCTGGGTCGTGTCCTTAAACTTCTGCCTTTCGAGCTGCAACCCGCTGTTGAGCGTCAAGTGGTAGCCTTGATACGCAGAGGTATTGGAAAACAGGAACGAAAAAACCAGGCTGCGGAAATCATCCACAAACCCGACCTGCGGGGTGGCCGGCCTTTTTTTTAGATTCTCGAACCAGCTTAGCTCCACCCCCAGGTCGATCCAAGTGGTGCGGGGAATCAGGGAAACCCTGGTGACCAGGAAGAGCGCCTCCTCCAGGCTGCGGCTGGTGTTGACGGCCCGGAGGCTGGGCACCTCGTGTTGGAAGGTGCTTTTCCACTTGGGCCAAAAGGTGAGATTCTTCCCCAGGCCCACCACATAATCGGCCTTGTTAATCAGGCCCAAGAACGAGCGGTTGCGCTTCAGGTCCGCCTGCTCGCCGTGCTGGAAAAATCTTTCGTACTTGAGCTTACCGCTGATGTTCAGGTTGCGGACCCGCGAGTAGCGGCTTTCCAGATAGAAGGTATTGATGAAGGTGTCCTGGGCGTCCAGAGGGTCGGTGAAATCCGTCCTCCCCTTGGGATCCACCCACACCACCCGGTCCTCGGGGATGTCGTCCTTGACCCGTTTGGCGTGCTCAAAGATCGAGATGGTCAGCCCAGGGTAGTTCCAGATCGCGGTGAACAGGCCGTAGAGCACCCGGCTCTTGCGGTCGCTGCTGAGCAGTCTTTCCTGCAAGTGGCCGGTGGTTAGCTGGAGATCCTCGGTCAGCTTGAGGCCGCCGTACAGGTTGGCCCCGCGATGGTCACGCTCATAGGGGTAGTCCGGGGCCCGGTCGTCCTCAAAGCGATCGATGAGCGTGTTGTTGTTCATGTCCATGCCAAAAAGGAACTGCGGGGCATCGACCGCGTAGCGCAAGAAGGGCTCGGTGTAGTCCGGGCGGTCATTGCGGTTCTGGTTGTAATCCGAGACGAAGTCGTTGTTTTCGTCGAGGCCGGGAAAAACCTGGATATCCTCGCCGGTCGAACCGGCCGAAGCCCCCAGCCCCGCGCCCTGCTGGCCGGCGCGCTGCCAGTCGGCGAAGCGATCCTGATCGTCGTTGTCGTCCACGAACTCGAAAAGATTCCGGCGCGGATCGCTGTAATCGACCACCCCCAGGTTGTTGCCCATGAAGGCCGTGGTGCTGTAGTCGGGGTCCATGCTGAAGGCCTCGCCGTAGGCGAACCAGGGGTAACGCACGTAGGAGGCGGTGAGGTAAGCCGCCCCGGCTCGTTCGTCGGCCGCGGCCAGCTTGTCGTAGTTCTGGTTGGGAAAGCGCCGGAAGCGCCGGTTCACCGCGTATTCTGAGCGCAGATCCAGCCCCGCCAGGTTGTTGATCTGCAGGTCGAGTCCCAGCACCTCGTTGGCCGTGGGCAGGCCGTATTCAAAACGGATGAAGCGCTGGTTTGAGCCATCCGTAATCTCCCCCCGGGCCTGGACCACGGGCAGGAAGACCTGGTCGCCCAGCAGGTCCGTTTGCCGATTGGAGGTCACCTCGATGCGATAGTCATTGGCCATGATCAGCTCGAACTCCAGCTTCTGGATCTGCTTGACGGTCGGCACTTTTTCCGTGGGCCTGAAGCTGTTCCTAATATCGTAGATCAGTTCGATGACATCGCCGCCATTGGCCTCCAGACTGCTGCCATTCCGCACCCCGCCCCTGATGATGGGCTGGATCTCCGGGTGGACCTCGCCATCCACCAGCACCCGGTCGAAGAAGAGCAGGGCCCCGGACTGTGCCGTTTCGGGAGAATCATCCGAGATCCGGATAGTCACCGTCTCGACGTTGCCGGTGTTCTGCGGGGTGGTCAACACCCCCTTGAGGGAGTTGTCGCCCATGGAAAGGTCGCTGCGGGTATTGGCGGCGTTGATCCAGGTGGCCCCCATCTGGGCAAAATCCCCCACCTGGGCCACCCCCCTGGCGCCCATCACCCGGGTGGTGCTCTCGATGAGGGAGGAGGGGTCCGAATCCGTCCGCGCCGAAACCCCCGGTGAATTGAGCCTCGACGCCAACAGGGTCACCGCGTACTTGTCGGAGAGGAAGTCCCACTGGAGGCCGTTGAAGGTGGGCTTTGAGAAGGTCAGGGGGGTCATGGTGGTGCGCAGCGCGTCGCTGATCGCCAGCGAGGTAAAGAACTGCCCCTTCTGGGCGGAGGAGATGACCAGGTTGCTGAACCAACTGCTGTATTTCGGGCTCTTGAAGATGCCGCTGCCCTGGCGCTGCGGGTTGTTCTCGGTCCAGTCGTAGATGGACCAGCCCCTGGCGATGTAGTTCCCAAAGGGGTCGTAGTACCGCGTCCCTTCGAGCAGGATATCGACGTATTTCTGATAGATGTCCCTGGCGTAATTGCTGTACTCCCAGCCGCGCCATTGGTACTCGTAGTACAGATTCTGGGGCAGGTACCATTTTCTGAGGTTGGGCGCCATCGCCCCGGTGTGGACCCGCACGCCGTAGAGCCCCGGTTCCTCTATGGGCCGGTACCCGGTGGCCATTTGCGCCCGGGCAGGGTTCCCCACCAGCGCGGCCACAGCCGCCAATCCCAAAAGCACCACTCTCCTGATCACCTGGGGCATAGAGACCTCCTCAATAGACCACGTTGATGGTGCGGGCCAGGTTCTCGCCCCCGGACTGGGTATCTACCGCGATGCGGTACAGATACACCCCCGGGGGAACCAGCAACTCGCTCCGGTCCCTTCCAGACCAGGTGAAGACCCAGGACTGGTCCGGATCGCGGCGCCCTTCCAACTCCTGGACCAGGCGGCCATCGAGCCGGTACACACCAACCTTGGGCGGCACCTGGACCTTGAGCACCGAGAAGCGGATCTCCGCCAGATCCCCAATCCCGTCGTTGTTGGGGGTAAAGACCAGCCCATGGAGCGGGGGATCGGCGATGAGCCGGACAGCATCCACGGCCTGGGGCAGGAAAACCGTAGTGGCAAAGCGCCCGGTAGGATCAGCCAACTGCCAGAGTTCGGGCTGCTGGGTCCTCCCCACCGACACCTCGACCAGATAGGGATTTACCCGTGGAATGGCCCTGAAGCCGATCACCACCGAGTCCTGCCTCACCAACTGGGGCAACTCCACGATGAGGGAGTCCGGGGCAATGTACACTGCCGTCGGCTGGACCAGCGTACCCCCCACCCAGAGGGCCAGGCTGTCCGGCTCAACCTGGGAAGGGGTTTTCATCAGGATGCGGTTGAAACCTGGATCTCCAGAGCTAAAACGCGGATAGAGGTGATAGGAAAACCCCCGCCCCTCCCCGGCGCTGGCCTCCTTGGGATAGATCTCCCCGGCGGCTCCCGACAGGAAGGCTTCCGTGTACACCAGTGAAAGGGATCTGAGTTCTGGGGCCGCGTTGGGCCGGTCCGAACTCAGGCGCACTCGGAACTGCACGTAACGCCGCGGACTGGGAGAAAGAAAAGCTTGACCGGAAAATTCGTACGTGTTGCTCCACCCGCTCCAGTCGTCTCCGGGCTCGATGACCTGGTCGATGGGACCCTTGAGCGCCTTGATCAGGCTGTCGTACTTCTCCTTGGTGACCTCGGTGCCGTTCTTGTGGTGGTAGATGCTGCGCTCCACCAGGGTGTTTCCCGAGCGCGTCTGCGCCCGCACCCGGGTGCCCGGAGGAAGGTTCTCCTCCCAGTTGAGGGCCTGCAGCACCTTGGGCCGGCTGCTGATCTCGATATAGCCCGAGGTCAATTCCACCTGTGCGACATAACCGACCGGGAAGACGAAGGCTTCGGCAATGGCCCCGCTGCTGGTGCCGCCAAAGAGCATGTACAGGTTGCGCAGGCGCCGATAGGGAAAGAATCGATAAGTCAACGGCTCGGGATTGGTGTAGGTCTGGGGATTGGGATAGTCGAAGAGCAGATCAAAGTCGAGATCCCCGGAGGGGTTCAGACTCCCATCCGAGCCCAGCAGCCGGTGCCCCAGAATCCTGGGCGGGTACCAGGTGGTGTGTAACTGGAACGCCACGAAGACCACCCTGTTTATCCAGTACATGGCCCCCAGATCCCAGTTATACTGGGTGCGGTACCCTCCAGCACTGCTCGCGTCGAGTTCCTCCCAAAAGGTATTGACATCCCCATCCACCATCCCGCCGGTGCGCCCCTTGCCCTGATCGTCGATAAAGCCGCCACGGTCGAAGGTGCCGGGGGCGATGTTCTCGCCGAAGCTGATAACTTCGACCTCGGCGAGCGCCGCATCGGGGCTCTTGGCGTCCGCAATAATCCGGATATACTGAAGCGGAGCGAAGGCCGTGGAAGTATCCTCGCCGGCCTCTGCCTCTGGCCTCGATGATGTCGGTGGAGGCGCCCCGGCCAGAGGAAGCGGAGCGAAGGCCGTGGAAGTATCCTCGCCGGCCTCTGCCTCTCCCAGGCTGAAAACCGCTTTTGTCCTTTCCCCGAACGCCACCGGATAGCTCACCACGGTCTGCTCGTTCCATTTGGTCGTCCCACCGATGAACTCAAAGGCGAAGATATCCTCGGTGTCGGACTGCCGTTTGCCGTCTGATCCAAAAACCCTGAACTCCCTCAGGGGGCGCGCCCCTTCTCGGTCGGGGAAGTGCAGGCGGATTTCCTTGACCGCCACGACCCGCCCCAGGTCGATCTCGAGCCACCACTTGCTGAGGGGATCGGCCGGATCAGGTCTCCATGAGGTTTCGAGGCTGCCATCGATGATGCTTGGCGCCCTAGCCGGATTCGACCCTACCCGCCATACCCCGCCCTGGACATCCCCCTGCTGCTTCAGCGTGTGGATGAACTGGGGGGCGCTGAGTGCGGCATTGAAAGGCTGTTCGAACTTCACCGGCATGATCGAGCCCTCAGGCCGCAGTTCCACCGCCCCTTTGGGAAACTTCCACTGCTCCCACTGCGACTTCCGATTCACCGTGTAGGTGTTCTGGCCAATCGCATCGGTTCCTACCAGCAAGGCCAGTAGCAAGGGCCAGCGGCATCGCAAGGGATTTTTCATCGGCCATCTCCTGTAAAGACAGGGAAAAAACCGCCCCTATCCCGCTAGTACACCACCCCAATGCTCCCGGTCCGCACAAAACTTCCCCCCTCGGTCTTCGCCTCCAGCCTGATCAGGTAGATCCCGATCGGCACCACGTTGTTGCCCTCGTCGCGGCCGTCCCAGCGCCAGAGGTAGGAGCCACTGCCCTCAGCTTCGGAAAACAGGACCCTCACCGGCCGACCCCCCAGGTCGTAGACAACCGCCTTTACAGCGACGGGGCGGACGAGCTGCACCAGGGTATATGCGACCTCGGCCTGGTCGTTAAGACCGTCCTGGTTTGGCGAGATCACCGGGGGGGAAACGGCAAAGGCGGGCAGCAGATCCCGGGTGGATGCCGCCGAGGTCAGCACCCTCAGCGCATTCGTCGATACTTCTGGATTGGCGTCCCCAGGCAGGACCCGCTGCGGTAGTTCCCCACCGCGGGTATCAAGGGCCTCGGACGGGAAGGAGGTCCCCTGCACGAAAACCTCACTCTCCAAGACCACCCTCATGGTGCCCGAAGCCCTGGACTGCACCCGGTGAGAGGGGAAGAAGACCGTCAGACTGCCGGGGGCTGCCGCGACGCTGTCGGGAGTGGCGCTGGTCAGCGGGCTGCCGAGAAGGAAGTCCACGAAGCGGGGCGTCCCCGGGGTGAAGATGCGCAGGGCGTCGAAACCTACGTCCTGGCCACTCACGTCGGCGATGAGGTCGTAGGCGAAAGTGGCTTTCACCCCAGCCGGCACGATGGGCACGTTGCCCAATGGCCGAGGGGCATCCAACTGGGAGACCTCGCCGACCAGTTGCCGGGCCAGGGGCGGAATGGAGTGGTCGACCGTCAGGGATCTAAGTCGCACCCCATCGAGGATCGCCCAGCTCTCCATGACGACCTCGAACTGAAAGTAGCGGCGGGGACTGGGTAGATCGATCTGCCGGCCCGAGGTGAGGAAAGGCGGGGACCAGGGGCTCCAGTTTAGCAGATCGTCTTCGATGGGTCCGCGCAACTGCTCGTCCATCTTTTTATATTCGCTCTCCGGAACCTCGACGCGCTCGCCGGTGAACAGGTTTACGTACTTGTAATAGACCAGGGCCGTGCTGTCCTCCCCGGTTCGCATCCTCACCGAGATCCCGACCGCCGCCTCGGGCACCACGGCCAGGCTGTCTCCTTCCTGCCGCAGCATTTCAAGTTCCCATGCGAGCCAGCTGAAGTTTGCCGATTTTCCAAGGTCCACCACCTTGGAACGGTAGCTGCCGCGGGGGGCAAAACCGGTCCCGAAGAGTTGGAACTCCGCCAGTTCAAAAGGATTGGCAGAGGTTATGTCGAGGCGGATATAGCGGACGAACTGCAGCGGGAAGAGGATCTCCGGGCTGTCTTCGGCGGTGAAAGGCTCCCGCTTCAGGAGGGAGTAGATCGGCGTGGCCTCCTGGTTGAAGGCCTTGCCGTCGTTGATGAAGACGTCGTACCCGCGGATGTAGTCTTCCTTATAGGGGCGGCCCTGATCGTCCTGACCGGTCTGGCGGGGAAAAAAAGCGATCCGGTTGGCCGGGAACCGGGTGCCCAGGTCGAAAAAAATGCTGGTTCCCTGCTGCGAGACGCCAAAGCGCTTGAACCGGTCCCCCGTGGAGGTCGTGTCGATTCCATCCACGATCGGGAGGTTGGGTTGTTTCAGGGAGATATTGTCCCAGATCCGCGCCTGCGATTGTTCAACGACGTACCCCGAGGGAAAGCCATCGACCCACTGCAGTTGGGGAACGATGTTCTGCTCCGAGCTGAAGCTGACCAATTGGATCGCCCCCTCCGCGGCGTTGCTGATCGCCGTCTTGCTGAGTTGTTGCGATTCCCACGACAGGCCCTCGCCGCCGACACTCCACTTTCGCACCTCCCCTTCCGCCTGCCAGGCTGATGGCCCGATCGACAGCAGCGCGCCGATCAGCACTGCCCAGGTCCGCGTCCCCGGGAGCCCTCCGCAACGGCCGCTCGCACCCGGAGGCCTGCGCAACATGAAGTCCGATCTCTGCAAGTCAATCACCCTTCAGTAAGCCACCGCCACCGGCAGCGTCCTAGCCAGGGTTCCCCCGTCCGTCTCGACCTGCACCCGCGCCAGGTACACGCCCGGAGCGACACGCTCGCCCTGGTCGTCCCGACCATCCCACTCCACCTCGTGCGCACCCGCTCCCTGGGTCCCGGCGAACCAGCCCCTCACCCGCCTTCCTCCCAAGGTGTAGATCTCGACCTTCACCTCGGCGGCGACCAGCACCCGGAACAGGGAATACTTGATACGCACCCGGTCGTTGACGCCATCCCCCTGCGGGGTAAAGGCAGCTGGTAGCGCCTCCACCTTGCCCAGCACCCCCTGGAGCGAGGCGCCCAGTGCCACCACCACCAGCCGGTCAGTTCCCACCTCCGGGCTGGCGTCCCCGGCCTCCACCTCCTGCACCAGCCCGGCCTCGGCTCGGCGGAACACCTCGGCCCGCAGTTCGTCGGAGGCCCCGTATATCGCCGTTTTCAGGTGAAGGCGCAAGCGCTTATCCCTGGCCTGACTCACCCGTTGCGGCAGGTACACCACCAGGCCCTGGGCTTCTGCCACCACGCTGTCGGGGGTGACCTGGACCAAAGGTTGCCCCATCGCCAAGGCCTGGAATTGCGCTGCCGGGATTCGCAGGCGTATTGCGTCGAACCCATCCTGGCCGGTGGAGGAAAAATCCGCCCTGATCTCGTACGCAAACTCGGCCAGTTCACCCACCTGAACCTGCACCAGGTGTTGGGGGGGCTGTAGCAGGCTGGCCAGGGCCACCTCGCCCAGGACCCGCTCCGCCAGTAGGGACGCCGCCTCAACACCTATGGAGTCCAGCCGCGCGAACTCCCACAGGCTCCTGGTCTCCATGGAAACCTGAAGTTGAATATAGCGCCCGCGTGGCGCACGAGGCCGCTCGCCCGAAGACCGCAGGGGCGCTGACCAAAAGCTCCAGTTCTGCCGATCATCGGCGATCGGACCCCGCCATCCTACTGCCGGCGGGTCCCAGGGCCAGACCCTGGGCTTCAGGCCCTCATACTCCGCCTCGCTCACTTCGACCGCCTGAGCCATGTCGTTGTAGCTGTTAAAGGATATCGGCGTGTCGTCCAGGCCGGTCTTGACCTTAACCTCTACGGCGGCATCCGCCTCAGGGGCAGACACCAGACCTTCCCCCTCCCGCCGCCACTTGCTGATCCCCAGCACCACCTTTCCCAGGTTTACCACCTTTCCCAGATCTATCACCTCTGACTCCCACGTCGCTTTGGGGACAAAACCTCTGCCGAACACTTCGAGTTCGGCGATGGCATAGCGGGTGAAGATCCGCGGGGCGTCCGGGATCACCCGCATGCGCAGGAATCGCAGGTATTGCAGGGGAAAGCGAACGTCGATGACCGGATCGAAATTCTGGTCCTCGCTGGCCAAGGGGATGTCAAGGGCCTGGTAGTAGTCGGGGCAGTTGCACTCCGCCCCCGGAACCCCGCCAGCCGTCTCGACCTGGCTCTCTACCAGCGACTGGTTATTGCTGGCAGTCACCTGGTACTGTTTGAAGGCATAGTTAGGGCGGTACGGCTCCTGGAAAAATGGATCTACCCCTTCCGGCGGGACCAGGACGAACCGGTCCACCGGCATCTGCCCCCCCAGGTCGAGGGTGTAGAACTCCCCCCAGACTCCTCCCTTCCCCCCGCTAGCTTCCCAGAGTCTGCCGATGTAATTGGTGTTGAGATCCCCGTCGATGAACTCGATTTCGTTGGCCACATGACCAGGCCTAGCGATATCTCCTATTCCCCGCCAGACCCTGGGCATGCCTTCGCGGTAGTGGATGTCGATGGGTTCCCGGTAGCGCGTCCAGTTGCGCAACTGAAGGACGAGGTTCTGATCGGGCTTGAGCTCCAAGGGCTGGATGGAGCCGGGGACCGCCGCGTCGTCGACCATGACATTCAGGCCGGTCCAGGAGGTCCACGCCTCACCGGCGGCGCCTCCAAGCTGCCAGTGAACTTCCTGGGCCCACGAGCCCTCAAAGGCAAGGAGTAGGGCCATCAGGCAGAAAAAGCCCCCCCTTTCCCACGTCGCGGGCCAACCTGGCCCACGGCCCACCCTGGCGCCTGGGCAGAAACATCGCCGAAGCGCGTCAGAGCCGGCCCTGTTTTGCCTCATATCACCACATGGGCTCATATTGTATCGTTTTTGTTATCGATGCGGGGGGGTCGGAGGTAAACCCACCGACAACCCCTCTGCGGAAAGCAGGGGAGATTTTTCTGAAAATATTATAAACCCGCTAGATATGTCAAACATTTTCTTTTTTTGATCATAGCACTCGGAGCGCTACCCCCAGAAGATCACATTGCCGGTCATACCAGTGAAATGGTCGATGATGAGGAAAAACCCCCCGGGGACGATTTGTCCGAGGATTAGGCCCATAAAAAACGGCCGGGTTTTCAGATACAGGCCTACTCCCCCGTACTTCAGCACCAACACCTTGATCAGCCAGGCCAGGAACATGTTGAACCACAGGTGGTCCATGATCCATATCGGGCCGATGGGATAGCCCAGCGGGTGCAAAGGCCACCAGGAGTACCGCCACCTCGCCACCATCAGCAGAGTCATGGCCGCAGCCCCGATCCCGGTGTTAATCCAGCCCCAGAGGTGGGGGGTTGAGGGGGAGCGAAGCAAGTTGCCAACGTCGTCGTATCCCCTCCGCTCGGACCAGATCTGGAGGTTCAGCGCTCCGTACTTGTGGCACAATGTCATGATGGCCCAGGACGACCCCACCAACCCCACCGCCAGGGCCAGGATCAGCGCCCAGAACAGGTACTGCTTTCTCCCCTTCAATTCCTCTCCCAACCTGAGTCCGTTGGCACAGGAGGTCATGACAAAGCTGCGCACATTGTTGACCCAGAAATAGGTGGTCGCCAGGATCACCAGCCCCTGCGTGCCGATCACCGATGAGCCGACCGCCGAGACCAGGATGCCCGCCGGCCCTACCGGCGGCGACCCATCGGAAAGCCCGCTTTCGGCCACCACCCTGGTGTACCCCACGATCAAGGTGGCAGATAGAAAGAAGAGGCTGAGCGACACCCACACCGGCATCCCCGCCAACCACAGCCAGACCACCATTAGAGCCGTGCCGCCGATCAGAATAACTACAGCGGTGCGGTAGGAGAGGATTTCGCGCGAATCGTCCACCTGCGGGTCGCCCAGGAACGCTTTGCGGAAGACGTCCTTCAGGTGGCGGCGGGCAGTCCACAACCCGCCCAGAAAAAGCACCAGCATCCCGCCCATCGACTGATGCGCCAGAATCGGGTTATACACCGCGTGCGCCCCCCGCAGCACCTCAGAACTGGTGACCCCCAGCACCCCAAAAACCCCGCGCAGCGCATTGGCGAAGAGGTTGAAAAACCACAGACTAAAGGCGATCTCCGTTTTGAGGAAATAGAAAAACCCGAGGATGTTGAAGCGGAACTTAAACTGGAGTTCCGAGGTTCCGCGGAACAGGGGCACGATCAGGTGGACCATGTCCACGTCCTGGGCGAGGACAAAGAGGTCGGGAAAGTAGTTGTAGAGCCCGTGCATAGTGCCCCAGGTGGCGGGAATGGCAAAGCCCACCCACATCACCGGGTTCTTAAACAGGGGGCTGAGACCTCCACTGGCGCTCCCCGTTTCCGCCATCGCTAGAGGCACCTGCACCAGGGGGTAGATCAGTCTTTCATTCTCGATCCACTGCTTTCGCAGGATCACCATGGTGGCGATCATCACCAGGAAAAGCGCCCAGATGAAGGGGGTCCAGAGCCACAGCGTCGGCAACCACGCCTCCCAGGGGATGGAACGGCCCTGCCCCATCCCCTGGTAGAAGGGGTCCAGGATGGCGGGGTTGTTGGGCATCATCCAGTCGGGGAGATAGGGATGGATCAGGTTTTCCCACTCGTTCTCCGGCGTGGCGTAGTAGAAGGGATCGGTGAGCTGGGTGAGGAAACGCGCGACAAAGAGGGTGGGAAGGGGGGAGGCCATGACCATCATGATGTAGATCAGCAAGAGCTCTCCCCGGCGCAGGCCCAAGCGCCAATGGACCCGCCTGGCCAGGGGATTGACGGTGCTAGCGAGGAGAAAGAGTAGAAAAACCGCCCCTACCGTGCTGGTCCCCAGGGCCATGAAGGACCCCTGCAGGTAGAGAGTGCCATAGGCGTCGCCGGCGGCGACAAAAAACGAGAACAAGCATCCCAGGACCAGGGCCCTGGGGGTAAAGACCGAGGAGTCCACCGCGGATGGAGGAGAGTTCTCGCTGGGCGCGCTTGAAGGTCTTGGCTGTGCCATCCCCTGCTTTGCGGATAGGGCGGGCTCTGGCGCGGCAAGGGCAACGCCGGCGCGGGAAGAGAGCCCCCAAAATACACGAAGCGCCGGCGTCTATCAAGCTCTACAAATCCCCAAGGCTTAAACGATGGGGCGGCCACGGTGGGCTGCCGCCAGTTGTGCGGAGCCTTGGAGCGCCAGATCTAATCCATGATCAAGCCCCCGTTCACGTCGATGATCTCCCCGGTGAGGTGGCGCGCCTCCTCCGAGGCCAGGAAGAGGGCGCAGGCCGCCACGTCACGGGGCTCTCCCACCTCGCCCAGGGGGATTCTGGCGGCCAGTTCCCCGTGGTTGGCCGTCTGGGTCATGGCAGTGGCGATGACCCCAGGGGCAATGGCGTTCACCCGCACCTTGTAGGGAGCCAGGTATTGGGCTAGTCCAATGGTGAGGGCGCTGACTCCGGCCTTGGCCGCGGCGTAGGGGGGATGGCCGGTAAACCCTCCGCTCTTGGCTGCCACCGAACTCATGTTGACGATGGCCCCGGAGCCCCGCTCCTTCAGCAGCGGGATGGCGGCCTGGCAGCAGAGAAAGGTGCCCTTGAGGTTCACATCCAGAATGCGATCCCAGGTCTCCTCGCTGCAATCCTCAAAGGTGGTGGAGAGCAGGATGCCAGCGTTGTTGACCAGCACGTCCAGCCGGCCATAGCTGCCGGTGACTGCGGCGAAACCCTCCGCCACCCCCGCCTTGGAAGCGACGTCCAGTTCTATGGGCAGGCCGGGTCGCGCCAGCGCGCCGGCGCTCTGGCTGGCCAGCGCCGGGTCGATATCCGCCACCGCCACCAAAGCCCCTTCCTGGGCAAAGAGTTCGCAGATAGCCCGGCCAATGCCCCGCCCACCCCCGGTCACCAGACATACCTTGTCAGCCAAGCGCCCCGCCATGTCCTCCTCCTAAGTTGTAATCTCCAGGGGTTTTGCCCCTTCGGTGTTGCTACCCGCTAAATGGCGGTATCCCCCTGGGGAGGAGCCTTCGAGCAGATACAGGTACCGCCCCTCCGCGTAGGTGCAGATCTGGCCCACCGTGCGCTGGGTGGCATCAATGGCATCGTGGACCCGGAAATGCCAGGGCTCTGGACCCAGGTTGCTCCGCCAGGCGCGGATGGCCCCGGCATTGGCCTCCCCGGCCCTTCGCAAGGCTTGGAGCCGGGAGCGCAGTACCTCCTGCTCCTTTGCGTTTGCATAAGCCCCCAGGGCGATGGCCTCGGCGACCCAAAACAGGGCCTCGGCCAGGTCGAGGTACGAGCCCACCACCCCGGTTTCGAGGGCCGGCCCCGGATCGGCCCACCCCCTGGCCAGGTCCAGCGCTCTGGCGCAGACCTGGCGTTTGCGCCCAAAGTCCTCCGGGTCGGCGAAGTAGCGGAACATGCCCTCCCCCAGCACGGGCCGGCAATGCTCCCGAACCATCTGGGCGGCCCGGCCCGAGGAATAGCAGACCGGGAACTCGGCGTCGTACAGGTCGAATTCGAGCGGTCCCACCAGCCCGGCCCAAGCCGCGAAACCGTCGGGGTCGGGCCAGCCCTGGCGGGTGGCCCATGAGGCGGCGAACTCCTCCTCGCTGCGCCCACCGGCGTTCCAGGCCCATTCTGCCAGGGCATGGATATTAAAATCGCAGATCTCCCTGGCCAGCCCATCCCAGGCCATCATCCCGTATCCCCCCCGGTATCCCCGGCGCAGCAGTTGTCTCACGTAGTCGCGCACCCGGTGGGCCGAGGATTCTGGGAGCTTGAACTCCGGGGTGTCCACCGCGGCGTTGGCGGTGAGGGGCACGTCGTAGCTGGCCAGCCAGCGGTTTAGGCCGGCCCAGTGGTCGAACAGCGGGTTGCTAAAGAGGTCGCGCGGGGTGCAGGCCACCCTTTCCAGCTCAGTGGCGCAGCACCTTTCGATCCTCACCTCCGGGGGGGTCTCGGCCAAAATCCGGTGGTCCCCCTCGGCGGTGGTGGTGGAAAGAAAAAGCCGGATGCGCAGCGCCGGGTGCGCGGCCCTGGCCCGCTGCCAGGCCGCCACAAAGGCGCGGGCTTCGAGCACGAACTGCCCCACCGCCGTACAGGGCGCACAGCCGCATTGGGCCGGCCTTTCGCTCAGCCAGCAGCTCACCTCAAGGGCGCCCTGGGACGCCAGATCCTCCAGCCATTCGGCCAGGATCTGGACCAGCAGGGGTTGGGAGGCGCAGGGGGCGCGGTGCTGGTTGCCCGCTTTGTGGGCCGCGTACCGCCCGGCCAGGGCCCCGTCTCCCACCCCGGCCAGTTCGGGGTAAGCGGCAAAGAGACCCCGGTCGTGGAGGAAGTTTAGGTGGACGATGTAAGGGACGTAGTTGAAGGCCCGCTGCCGGCTCTCTTTTAGCAAATCCAGGTCAATCAGGGCGTGGTTGGGCCGGCCCCGGACCACCGGCTGCAGCCGGGTGTCGGCCATCTTGCCGTAGTTGAGCTTGATCGAGGACAGCCAGGGAATCCATTCCGTGGGCTGGGGGAAATTCCACAGCCCACGCTCCTCCAAGTCCGGCCAGTCCACCACCTCCACCAGGGGGATGTGCACCTGTCCCGCGTCCAGCACCGGGCTTAGCAACTGCGCCAAGGTCAGGGCCGCGTAGTAGACCCCAGCCGGCCCGCCGCCGGCCAGCACCAGGCCCTCCTTCCCCAAAGGCTCGATGAGGTACGCCTGCTCCCGGTTGGGCAAACCCGCCAGCCTTCCCGCCCCGGCCAGCCGCCACCTCTCCACCTGCCCCTGAGCATCGGCCACCCCCAAAAGGATCTCGAATCCCGCCCCCTGGGGCCGGCACCCGGCCTGGCGCTGGAACAGGGCCTCCAACTCCGCGGCGGCCTGCCGCTCCGCCGGACCGGCCCCGGCCCGTAGGCGCAGCCCTACCTGCGCCGGGGGCAGGACCACCTCGCCCTCGAAGCGGAGTTCGTGGGGCAAAGGCAGCACGTACCTCGACCACTGTGCGGGGGAAAACCCCATCCTCACCACCTCCTCTGGCAAATGGGCGCGGGTCCACAAGATACCCCACTTGTCGGGGTCGGACAATTCCCGTGGCCCCATCCGCTTGATGCGGCCCACTCCTGTGCCTATGGTAGTGCCCCGCCTGTATGGGTGGTGATCGAGATCCGCCTCGTCAACCCCAGCCTTATAACTGATGACCTGGGTGCTGATCGCCAACCCCGCGGCCGGAGGAGGCCGGGGACGCCGCCTCGCCGAGAGGGCCGCACGGGAACTAGGACCGGCAGTGGACCTGCGCCTGACCCAAGCCCCCGGCCACGCCCAGGAACTGGCCCGCCAGGCCCTCAAGGAGGGCTGCCAGCGCCTGGTGGTCCTGGGTGGGGACGGCACCCTGCACGAGGTGCTGCCGGCCCTGGCCCACACCCAGGTGCCTCTGGGCCTGCTGCCCTGTGGCACCGGCAACGACCTGGCCCGCGCCCTGGGGGTGCCGCGCAACCTGGACCAGGCCCTGGGGCTTTTGCGCCGAGGGCGCCCCTCCTCTATTGACCTGGCCAGGGCCGGGGAGGCCCTGTTCTGCACCGTGGCGGCCTTTGGCTTCGACGCCCAGATCAGCGAGGCCATGCGCCAAGGGCAGATCCCCTTCTCCGGGACCGCCGGCTATCTCTACGCCACCCTGGGCCACCTCTCCCGCTTCACCCCCCTCCAGGTGCGGTTGGAGGGGGAGTTTGGGGGCTTTGAGGGCCAGGTGCTGCTGGTGGCCACCGCCAATACCCGTTCCTACGGCGGGGGCATGAAGATCGCCCCGGCCGCCAACCCTCGGGACGGCAAACTGGAGGTGTGCATTGTGCGCGAACTGCCCCGGCGCCAGGTGCTCGCCCTACTGCCCCGGCTCTTCTGGGGGGACCACGTCCACCACCAGGCGGTGCGCATCGAGCGCACCGCCTGGCTGCGCCTCCATAGCGCCCAGCCCCAACTGCTGCACGCCGACGGCGAGCCCTTGGCCCACACCCCCCTCACCATCGAGGCCCTGCCCAGGGCCCTCCAGGTGGTACTCCCCGACTGATCCCACACTTGCCCTTGGTCCCGGTCTTTGGCATATTAAGGGCGCCGCCTGCCGGCTTCTCCTTTGCCCGGGGTTCCCCCCAAGATGGCCACCCGCGCCCAGAAAATCCGCCTCGCCCTCTTCCTCCTCTTTTCCGGGGCCCTGCTAGCCGCCCTGGTCTTTCTCCTGGCCGGCCTGCAGTTCCTTGAAGAGCGGCACCGCTACACCATCGAGTTCAAGGACACCTCGGTTGGCGGGCTCAACATCGGCTCCCAGGTCAAATACATGGGGCTGCGGGTAGGCAAGGTGGAGGAGGTCGCCATCTCGCGCGAGGATTTGACCTCCGTGCGGGTCGAGATCTCCGTCGATCCCCGACTCCTGCCCAATGCCATCCGCGCCGACACCCGCGCCAGCATGGCCAACCAGGGCATCACCGGGCTGAAGTACATCGAACTGGTGGCCGGCACCCAGTACGCGCCGGTCCTGCCGCCCGGCTCGCGCATCCAACCTAATGAGAGTTTCCTCTCCACCATCGACGAGCGCGCCGAGGTGCTGACCGCCAAGGTGGAGCAGGTGCTTAACAACCTGATCGCGCTGACCAGCGAGCAGAACACCGCCCACCTGTCGGGGACCCTGCGCGGTGCCAGCGAGCTGATGCAAACGGCCAGCGGCATCGCCGCCGAGAACCGCCACCAATTCCAGGCCACCTTCGCCAACCTCGAGGCCACCACCCAGTCCCTGGCGGCCTCGGCGGCCAATATGCAGGCGGCCAGCGCCGAGCTGCAGCGGACCCTGGCCGGCAACGAGGTGCAGGGCGCCCTCGACAACCTGCACGCCGCCTCCACCCAGTTGCGGCAGCAGATGGAGAAACCCGTCCCCCAGCTTATCGCCAACCTGAACCTGATGACCACCTCCATGGACCGCACCTTCAACCACATCGACCAGACCGTGGTGCAGAGCCGGGACAATATCCTGCGCTCCCTCCAGGACCTGCAGGAGACCCTGCAGAACGTGCGCCAGGCCACGGACCTAGTCAAAGAGGACCCCTCAGTGCTCATCCGCGGAAGGGGAGCGAACTGAAGATGCGCCCCAAAGCCGCCCTCCTGCTCCTGTTGCTGGGCCTGTTCGGCTGCGGCACCCTGCTTGGCACGAAGACCGTCCGCCAGCAGCGCAAGTTTACCCTCGTCGCCCAGCCCCTGCGCCTGCCCGTCGGCCTCTCGGAGCGGCCGTATGCCTACAAGGTGCAGTTGCGCAAGGTCGAGGTCTCCCGCCTCTACGACCGCGACCAACTGGTGTCCCGCCTCTCCCAATACGAGGTGCGCGAGGACCGTTGGAACGTCTGGGCCTCCCGCCCCAGCGACATGCTCACCGCCACCCTCCAGCGCTACCTGGCAGACGCTGGGCTCTTCGCCCAGTTCGAACGCGAGTTCCTCGACCAGCGGCCCGACTATGTCCTAGAGGTCTTGGTGGGGGCCATCGAGTGTTTCACCACCGAGGAGCACAGCGCCGCCCACCTGGCCCTTTCCTGGCGCCTGGTGGACCAGAAGGACAACAAGGTGTCCTGGTCGGGCCGCTTCGACCGCGAAGAGCCGGTGTACAGCCGCGATATCGGCGCTGCGGTGCAGGCGCTAAGCGAGATCCTCCACAATGAGTGCGAGAAAATGGTGCGAGAACTGGACCTGCGCTTTCTCAACCTGGCGCGGCAACAGCGCGGCGAGCCGCCCCTTAGCGCCGGCGAGGTGGGCGGCACCCACGGCAATGCCCCGGCCGAGGACCAGGCCGAGGCCGCCCCGTACGAGCTGCTCTACGACCCAGAAAAAATGATCGCCCCGGAAAACCGCCCATGACCTTCGCCCTCCTCTGCGCCCTCCTGCTGGGGCTGACCCTGCCGGCCCTGGCCCAGGAAAATACCTGGATCTCCCCGCCCGCCCGGGTGCAGTGGCAGCGAGACCCCACCCGCCTCCCCCCCGGCAAGGGGCTCCTCTTCGTGCCGGCCATGACCTCCTCGCGCAACGAGCCCCGATACAAGGTCTTCTACGAGGATCGGCAGGTCGTCTCGGCTCCCACCGGCACCGGGGTGCTGCTGGCCCCCGGCACCTACCAGGTGCTGATCGGCTCGGGCACCGAGACCCAGATGATCCGCAAGACCGTCAAGATCGCCGAGGGCCACACCGCCCTGCTCGAGGTGGACTGGGCCGGCCTGGTGATCAACGTCATCGACGAGAGCCGCACCGCGGTCAAAGAATCCTACGAGATTTTCGAAGATCGTTACCAGCAGAACTACGGGGTGGGCTTCGGCATCGAGGAGGAGCGGGGCGAGGCGGTAAAGACCTGGCTGCTGCAGCCGGGCAACTACACCCTGGTTCAGGTGGGGGACAACATCGCCACCACCCGGAAGTTCAGCGTCGAACTCTCCCCCGGTGAGTTGTTGCAGCGCAACCTGGTGGTCAAGGACAACGCTTTCGTCGGCTTCCACCAGCCCAGCATCCTGCTGGGAAGGGCGCAGGAGACCCGCAAGCTAAAGACCCAGTGGATTCTCAGCGGCTCGCCCCAGTTCACCAGCGCCAAGAATACCTCCCAGGACCTGAACAGCGTCTCTCTCTCAGTGCAGGCCTTCAACCGCACCACCTACAACAGCTCCCGCCACTATGCAACCCTGCGGATAATCGCCGAGGAGGGAGCTACCCGGGAGGGGCACGACTCCTTCCGCAAGTCGGTGGACCGCCTCGAACTGCGCGCCACCTACATCCGCCGCCTCTCTCGCCGCCTCGGCCCGTACGTGCGCGGGGTGGTCCACACCAAACTCTTCACCACCGACCTGCGCTTCGAGACCCCGCGCGATTTCTACAAGATCCGCGCCTCCGGGGCCGTGGACACCCTGGCAGGGGTCCGCGAGGTCTCCCTGGACCCACCCTTCTACCCGCTGCAACTGCGCCAGGGGGTGGGCATCAACTCCCAGCTTTTCCGCAGCTTCCCCCTCAACACGGACCTGCGCTTCGGCTGGGGTGCCCGCCAGACCTACGTGTCGGATGCCTACCAGTTGCAGGGCGACCCACGCACCGCCACCAGCGCCACGGAGCTGCGCCAGGCCAACAGCACCGGCTTCGAGGCCCTGCTGATCACCGACGCCCGCCTGGGCAGGTACATCAGCCTGGACTCGGAGTTCGACATCCTCTTACCTCAAAGCTCGGTGGCCTCCTGGGTCTTCAGTTGGGAGAACCGCTGGCGCATCATCCTCACCAGCTTCGTCAACGTCGACGTGGTCATGAACCTCAACCGACCCGAGCCCTCGCAGCGCAAGAAAACCGCCGCCGGCGTCGAGACCTCCTATCTGGGACTCAAGGGTCTGGAAATACGGCAGCAGCTGTTGCTGCGCCTCTCCTACATCCTTTAGGTCCATGGTCCGCGGCGACGCAGAGGGGCTGCACCTCGACGGCGAGCTGACCCTCGATACCCTGGCCGAGACCCGCCTCGAGTTGCGCCAGCATCTGGACGAGGGGAGCGAGGGACCGTTGCGACTCTGGCTGCGGGGACTGACCGGCCTGGACCTGGCCGGAGCTCTGTATCTGAGGGCCTTGCCCAGCGAGGCCGCGGCCCTGGGGGTCAAACTGTCCCTGCAGGGCCTGCCCCCCCGCTTCGCTGAGCTGGCCGCCCTGGCCCCGCCCCCGGCCGCCTCCCCGCCTCCGCCCCCCAGGACCGGTTTCCTCGAAGACCTCGGCGAGGTGGCGTACGGGTGGGGGCGCACTGCCCGCGACCTGCTCTTCACCACCTCGGACCTGGCCTGGGCAGCCTGCACCGGCCTGGTCGACCGCCGGGGCATCCGGCGGGGCAGTTTCGTCGAGCAGGCCATCGCCACCGGCTCCCAGGGTCTGCCCATCGTCGCCTTCATACTGTTCCTCATCGGGGCGGCCTCGGCCCTGCAAGCCTCGGTGCAATTGCAGAAGTTCGGCAGCAACATTTACGTGGCCAACCTGCTGGCCATCGGCATCTGCAGCGAGCTGGGCCCCCTGATGGCGGCCATTGTAGTCTCCGGCCGCAGCGGCTCGGCCATCGCCTCGGAGGTGGCGGCGATGCGCTTCACCGAGGAGGTAGAGGGCCTACGGGCCCTGGGCTTGGACCCGCTGCGCTATGTAGCCGTGCCCCGGCTCTGGGCCATGCTGCTGTGCCTCCCTCTCCTGACCATTTGCGCCGATTTCTTTGGCCTGCTGGGAGGCACCCTGGTCAGCGTCCTGGTCTTCGACCTGTCCCTCTTCACCTTCGTCGAAAGGCTGCTCGACGTGCTCAAGCTCCGCCACCTGCTCAACGGCATCGTCAAGAGCCTGACCTTCGCCTGGGCCATCACCCTGCTGGCGGTGTTCCGGGGCCTGCGCTTCCGCGGCGGAGCCGACGAGTTGGGCCGCACCACCACCGCCTCGGTGGTCCACTCCCTCTTGGCCATCATCGCCCTGGACACCTTCTGGGGCGCGGTCTTCTACCTGAAGCGATGAGCAGCCCCGTCGCGGTGGAGGACCTGCACCTGGCCTACGGGGAACGCCCGGTATTGGCCGGGGTGACCCTGGAGGTGGAGGAAGGCGAGGTGGCCCTGGTCCTTGGTGGCAGCGGCTCTGGCAAGAGTTCCCTGCTCAAAGCGATCCTGGGCCTGGAGCGGCACCAGCGCGGGCAGGTGCGGCTCTTCGGACAAGACCCGACCGCCCTGCCTGAGGAGGAGGCCGCACAACTGCGCCGGCGCTTGGGGGTGGTCTTCCAGCAGGGCGCCCTCTTCAGCTCCCTGAGCGTGGCCGAGAACGTCGCCCTGCCCCTGCAGATGCACACCGCCCTGGACCCGGCGGGGACGGCGCAATTGGCCGCCGGCCTGCTCGAACTGGTGGGGCTTGGGCCGGCCGCTGCCCTCCTGCCTGCCCAGCTTTCCGGGGGCATGCGCAAGCGGGCGGCCCTGGCCAGGGCCCTGGCCCTTGGCCCCGAACTCCTGTGCTGCGACGAACCGGGCGCCGGCCTCGACCCGGCGGCCGGGGCCCAGGTTGACCAGTTGCTCTTGCAGCTCAACCGGCGGCTGGGCACCACCCTGCTGGTGGTCACCCACCACCTGCCCACCATCGAAAGGCTGGCCGGCCGCCTGCACCTGCTCGAAGGGGGCCGGGTGGTATTCTCCGGCACCCTGGCCCAGGCGCGGCACAGCGGGCCTGCGGGGGTGGCCGCCTTTCTCGGCCCCTGAGCCGGGCCGTGAAGCTGATCCTCATCGCCGCCCTTAACCCCCACCGGCTCATCGGCCGCCAGGGCCGCCTGCCCTGGCACTATACGGCCGACATGCGGCACTTCCGGCAGCACACCCTGGGCCACCCCATCCTGGCCGGCCGCAACACCTACGAGTCTTTCCCCAAACGCCCCCTGCCAGGACGGCCGAACCTCGTCCTCAGCCGCGACCCCGCCTATCCGGTGCCGGAGGGGGTGTACCTGTGCCAAACCCTGGTGGAGGGGCTGGAACAGGGCCGCCGGCTGGCCACCGGCAAGCTCTTTGTGGTGGGCGGGGCCCAGCTCTACGCCCTGACCCTGCCCCTGGCCGACGAACTGCTGTTGACCTGGGTGCCCGACCAGGCGGAGGGGGATACCTACTTTCCGGCCTGGAGGGAGGAGGAGTGGGAGGAGGCCGAGAGCCGCAGCGAGGGGCCACTGCGCTTTGTCACCTACTGCCGCCGCACCCCCTGAAAACTGGCGCGAACCAGCTGGGGGCCTATCTTTTCCGCTGGACCCTTGTGCGAGAGGACGACGATGCTGGAGCAATTGAGCCTGGCGCCCAGTGACCCCATCCTGGGCCTGGCCGAAGCCTTTAGGAAGGACCCCAACCGTAACAAGATCAACCTGGGGGTGGGGGTGTACAAGGACGAGGAAGGCCACACCCCAATCCTCGCCTCGGTGGCCGCGGCAAGGAAGCGGGTGCTGGCTGCCGAAACCACCAAGAACTACCTGGCCATCGATGGCTCCCCTGAGTACAGCCGCGCCGTGCAGGAGCTGCTCCTCGGCGCGGGCCACCCGCTCCGGGCCAGCGGCCGAGCAGTGACGGTTCAGGCCCCGGGGGGCACCGGCGCCCTGCGGGTGGCCGCCGATTTCCTGCACCAGCACTTCCCGGCTTCCCGGGTCTGGATCTCCGAGCCCACCTGGGCCAACCACGGCCAGATTTTCCGCCTGGCCGGCATCCAGGTCCAGACCTATCCCTACTTTGAGGTCCAGACCAATGGGCTGGCCTTCGAGGCCATGTGCCACGCCCTGGCTCATGTGCCCCAGGGCGATGTGGTGCTCCTTCACGGGTGTTGCCACAACCCCACCGGCGTCGATCCCGACCCGGCCCAATGGCAGCGTCTGGCCGAGCTGCTGGCAACCCGCAGGCTGCTGCCCCTGGTCGATTTCGCCTACCAGGGCCTGGGCCGCGGCCTACGCCCGGACGCCGAGGGCCTGCTTCTCCTGGCCGCGGCCCTGCCCGAATTACTCATCGCCAGCTCCTTCTCCAAGAACTTCGGCCTCTACAATGAGCGGGTAGGCGCCCTCACCCTGGTGGCCGCCAATACGGAGGCCGCCACCGCGGCCCTCAGCCACCTCAAGATCTCGATCCGGGCCAATTACTCCAACCCGCCGGCCCACGGCGCCGCGGTAATCACCACCGTGCTCCAGGACCCGCAATTGCGAGCCCAGTGGGAGGGAGAGGTGCAGGCCATGCGGGAACGTATCGCCCAGATGCGCTCCCTCCTGGTCCAGACCCTGATGGCCAAGGGGGTGCGCCGGGACTTCTCCTTCATCGAACGCCAGCAGGGGATGTTCTCCTTCTCCGGCCTCAGCAAGGACCAGGTGGAGGCCTTGCGGCAACAATACGGGGTGTACATCGTTGCGGGAGGGCGGATCAACGTGGCCGCCATGACCCGCCGCAACATGGAGCCCCTCTGCGCGGCCATCGCCGCGGTGCTTTAGGCCAGATCCCGCAGCCGCCGCACCAGGGGCGGCATCAGGTCAATCACCCGCTCGATCTCCTCGGGGGTATTGCCCCAGCCCAGGCTGAAGCGCAGGGAGCCCCCGGCCAGGCGGCGCTCCAGCCCCATGGCGAGCAGCACGTGGGAGGGTTCCTCCTCCCCAGCGCTACAGGCCGACCCGCTCGACACCGCCACCCCCTCCAGGTCCAGTGCCAGCAAGAGGGCCTCGGACTGCACCCCCGGCACCGAGACATTGAGGGTATTGGGCAGCCGGGGGGCCCCGGCGCCGTTGACCCGCAATCCCTCAATCCCCGCCAGCAGCCCCTTCTCCAGGCAATCGCGCAGTTGCGCCAGTCGGACCCCGGCGCCCTCCTGCTCCGCCAGGGCCAGTTCCACGGCCCGGCCAAAGCCGGCGATCCCCGGGGTGTTCTCGGTGCCGGCCCGCCTGCTCCCCTCGTGGCCCCCGCCGTAGGTCCAGGGCGCCAGGGGGGTGCCCCGCCGCGCGTAGAGCGCCCCCACCCCTTTGGGCCCATTCAGCTTGTGGGCCGAGATGGACACTAGGTCTGCCTCCAGCTCGTCCACCCGCACCGGTACCTTGCCGAAACCCTGCACCGCGTCCACGTGGAAAACGATGCCCCGGCCGCGCACCAGCCGGCCGATCTGGGCCACCGGCTGCAGCACCCCGGTCTCATTGTTGGCGTGCATAACCGAAACCAGGGCCGTGCGCCTATCCAGGGCTGCGGCCACGGCCTCGGGGTCCACCCATCCCCGGCCATCGGGCTTTACCAGGCGCACCGGGTGCCCCAAAGCACCCAGGTGTTGGCCGGCGTGTAAGACCGCGTGGTGCTCGATGGCCGTCAATACCAGGCCGCCCCCGGCCCGTTCTGCAAGGCACCCTTGCAGAGCCCAGTTGTCCGCCTCGGTGCCCCCGCTGGTGAAAAACACCTCTCCCGGGGCGCATCCCAGGCCCTGAGCCACCTGCCGGCGGGCTCCCTCCACTGCTGCCCGCGCCGCCTGCCCCGGCCCGTGCAGGCTGGAGGGATTGCCAAAGTCCTCCAACAGACAGCGGCCCATTGCCTCCGCCACCTCTGGCCGTACCGGGGTGGTGGCGTTGTGGTCGAGGTAGATGCGCTCTGGTTTCATTGCACCTCGAAGCTGAGGGCCTGGGCCACCATTCCGGCCCCGCTCAGCAGCAGGGCCCGGCTCTTGAGTACTGTCCCCTCGCCCAGGATGATCTTCTCCTCCTCCCCGCGCTGGGGAGCCTGCCGGGACACCTGGACAGTCGCCTGGCCCGGCGCGTAGCGGGACAGGTACTGCCCGACCACCTGGTCGATCTTCTCTATACCGTTGAATTTTTTCACCTGTCCCTGGGACATCAATTCGGCCAACGACTCGAAGAGGGGGCTTTTGTCCTCGTCGAGCCGGGGGGCGGCGACAAAGTAGAGGGTGTGGACCTGGTTGGCCTCGTCCAAGGTCAGCCAGGCGGTCTCCTGCAGGAGCCCCTTGTACACCTGCTGGCCGGGGAACAAGTCCTGCTGCTGCCCGGCCGAGCTATAGAGCCAGGCGTACACCTGGCAATCGGTCCCGGTGCGGAAGCGCAGTTGGAGCCGGTCCCCGGCCTGCAGCCGGCCCTGGTCGGCCAGTTCCACCTGCTGGCTGAAGCCCCCTTCCTCGCGCAGGACCAGCAACTGAACCTGCGCGGCGAGGGCTGCCGCCGCCCCGCGCCCTGCCGCCTCCAGGCGCTGGGCCAAGGCCCGCCCCTCCAGCCTCCGGGTCCCGGTCCGGAGTACCTGACCCCCCTGCCGGTCCAGGGCCTGTAGCCGCAGGTAGATCGAGGTGCTGTCGGCGTGGACTTGGCCGGCCAGGAGCACCCCCTCCCCGCCCCAGTAGGGCTCCGGGACCGCGCCGGGGGGGTTCCAGTCCTCCTCTCCTTCGGACAGGGCGAAGTCGGCCCCGGCCCGCACCATGGCCCCGGCCAATTCCTCGTCAAGCAGGCGGGTCAGGCCGCTGCGTTTGCCGGCCTGGTCGCGCAGCCCCACCAGCAGGACCGGGCGGTCAGGGGGGACCACCTGGGCCACCAACCCGGCCACCACCGGCTGGAGCTCGCCCGGCGCCACCTGTCCCCCTCCCCAGGCACAGGCGTGCAGGGCGGTTAGGAGCCACAGGCGGCGCATCAGACCGGCCTCCGCGCCGCAAAGCCCCGCTGCAGCACCAGGCGGGCCAGGATCAGGCGGGCCTGCTCGCGGATGGGTTGCCGCTGCTGGTCGCGCTCGGAGATTTGGTCGAAGACCCTGTAAAGGGCCGAGACCGCCGGGGCGCCTAGGGCAATCAGTTGCCGGCAGAGGTGGTCGTAGTGCTCCGAGCGGTCCAGGCGCACCAGCAGGCCCACCAGGTAAAACTGGGTGTCCGGGTCAGCGGGCCCGAACTCGGCCAGGGAACGGCGGTAGCTGCGCTGGCACAGCAGGGCGCCGCTGGGGTCCGAGCTGTGCTGGTGGAGCCGGCGGTTCTCCAGCAACTGGAGCACCACCGGATCGGCCTGCAGGTCGGGCCGGGGGCCGCCCTCCCCCACCTCCCCCTGCAACTCGCCGAGCAGGGCGTCAGCCCGCAGCACGATCCCCTGCTTGCGGACCTTGAAGGGGGCCCACTCGTCCTCCTCGGCGAGGCGCTGGCGCTGCACCAGATCCTCCAACTCGGCGCGGGCGGCCTGGCCCATCCCCCGCACCTGGTCCAGCAGGGCCTCGTATTCGGGCGACCGGTCCAGGCGCACCAGCACCCCGGCCAGGGCCTGGTCGAGCCCTTCCTGCTGGCCGCTCAGCGCCAGGGCCCGGCAGCGGCCCATGCGGGTGAAGACCCCGGCCGGGTCCGAACTGAGAGAACACAGGTACATCCATAGGAGGTGAATGAGGGGCACCACCTCGGACTCGCCCCGGCCATAGGCTTCGAGCAGGCCGCGCAGACCTAGCCCCCCCAGGTGTACCACCTCTTGCAAAAAAACAGCGCGCGGCTTGGGCATCACCCACTTGCCCAGGGTGGTCAGCAGAGGCCGGTTGTCGAAGCGCAACTCGTCCTGGTAGTCGTGCAGCACCTCGGCAAAGGACTGGGGGGCCAGGGGCTGCCCCAGGGCCTGGGCCTGCTCCCTGGCGGCCTGGTGGATGATGTCGCGGTCAAAGAGAAAGACCTGGGGGAAGGAGAAGACCTCGGCCACCCGCTCCATCTTGTCCCGGGCCCAGCGCTGTTCGATGGCCGGTTCGTACAGACGCCGCGCCAGCTCAAAGGGATCACCGGAGCGCAACTCAGCGTTGCCCAGGCTCAGGAAGCCGGCCTTGTAGGCACCGATGAACTCGTGTATTTCGGAGCGGCCCTCTGCAACATGGTCGCGGCGGTGGGTGTTGTGCTCCTCCACCAGCCGCCGCAGCCAGGAGGTGGACAGGGAGAAGGTGGGGCTGGGGGCGGCCAGGCGGCGGGCCCCGCGCAGCACCGCCACCAAGAGCAGGTAGTCCAAAAGCAGCCAGGAGGCGAAGATCACTCCCTCGGCGATGGCCCAGTAGTCGTAGCCTTTCTGCTCGGCCTGGGCAAAGAGGGCTTCGGGCAGGTACACGGTGCGGCGGCGGCGGCCGATGTGAACGGCCTGGTGAGTCCGCAGGTCGCGGAAATAGAGCAGGCTGCCCCCCTGGACCAGGGTGAAACTGATGGCGCTGTCCAGCAGGGCCTCGCGCAGCACCTGGGGGATCTTCTTGAGCACCTTCCAGAAAAAGGTCACCCGCCCATCCCCCACGTAAAGCCGGGGCAGTTGCTGGTCGTCGGGGAAGAAGGGCAGGCGGGTCTGGGCCCCCAGGAGCATGGCCTTGGTACTTCGGGCCAGAGCCTCGTTGACCAGGGCGTGTTCGACCTGGCCGTCGAAAATCCCTAGGTTGAAGTCGTGTCTCCCCTTGCTCATACCCGTTAATATAACCCGGTCTTTGGGCTTTGTCACCGATTGACAGTTTTGCGCCAAAGGTATTATAATCGAAGAAGATGGACACCCTCAGGCCCCTCGCCCTCGCCACCTTTCTGCTGCTCGGCTGCTCCTCGCCTTCGGCCCCCCCGCCCAATGCCCCGCCCCAGGCTGCGGCCGGTCCGGACCAGACCCTGGCCCTGGGCCAACAGGTGCTTCTCGACGGCTCGGAAAGCGCCGATCCCGAGGGGGGGGCCCTCACCTATCAGTGGACCGCCGCCGAGAACAACCCCGTCTCTCTGCCCCTGGCCCATACCGCCCGCCTGAGCCTGAGCCCGGCCCAGCCCGGGCATTACCGTTTCTACCTGCGGGTCAGCGACGGGGAGCGCCAGAGCCTGCCCGACTCGGTGGACATCACCATCACCGCCGCGCCCAACCGCCCGCCGCTGGCCGAGGCAGGGCTGCCGGCCCTCAGCTACAACCTCGATACCCCGGCCCCCCTGCCCCTCGATGGCTCGGCCAGCACCGATCCCGACGGCAACTCCCTCACTTTCCGCTGGCAGGTGCTTAGCGCCCCCCAGGACGTGACCCTGGCCGACTCGGCCGCAGTCCAGACCACCTTCACCCCTGGGGTCAGCGGGGAGTACCGCTTCCGCCTCACCGTCAGCGACGGGCAGGACAGCACCAGCGACGAGACCGCGGTGGTGGTGCGCCTGGCCGGTATCCCCCGGGCTCAGGCCGGCCCGGATCAGGAGGTCTTTCCCGGCATCACCGTCACCCTTGACGCTTCGGCCAGCGCCGATCCTGAGGGGGATACCCTGGTCTTCCGCTGGGAATTGCTCAGCGGCCCCCAGGTTTTCCTCTCCGGTCCCTCCAGCCCCCAGCCCACCTTCATCCCCAACGAGGTGGGAACCTACCTCTTTGTGGTCGAGGTGCAGGACCCCGAGGGCCAGCTCGACCGCGACGAGGTTGCAGTGGCCGTGAGCGTACGGGTCTACCCGGAGCAGGCCGGCATGATCCAGATCCCGGCCGGCCCCTTTACCATGGGCGACAACGAGGGCAGCGGCGGGGACGAGGACCCCGAGCATATGGTAGAACTTGCAGCCTTTTGGATGGACAAGACCGAGGTCACCGCCGCCCAGTACCAGCTCTGCGTCGAGGCCGGGGCCTGCACCCCGGCCGGGCAGGCGGCCAACTGCAACGCCCCCCTGCTGGAGCGCGCCGCCCACCCCATTAACTGCGTGGACTGGACCCAGGCCGACGCCTACTGCCGCTGGGCGCAGAAACGCCTGCCCAGCGAGGCGGAGTGGGAGAAGGCGGCCCGAGGCGAGGACCGCCGCCGCTACCCCTGGGGAGACGGGCGGCCCTCCCCGGAACTGCTCAACTACAACAATGCGGTCGGCGCCACCGAGGCGGTGGGCAGCCATCCTTCCGGGGCCAGCCCCTTCGGCCTGCTCGACATGGCCGGCAATGTTCTGGAATGGACCAATGACTACTACGATTCTGAATATTACGCCCAAAGCCCCGCGGCCGATCCGCCGGGCCCGACCCCCCCGCCCGACGGGAATTTCCGGGTGGTGCGCAGTAGCAGTTGGAATACCGGCGATTCCCGCGCCTTGACCACCACGGTGCGCAACAATTTCCCGTCCTCCAGTGCCGATCCGGCACTGGGCTTCCGCTGCGCCCGCACTACCGACCCTTGAAGGGCGCAGCACCACCCGCCCACCCTCTGCCTGGCAGCGCCTATATTTTCGGGCGGCCGGAACTTGGCCTCTAATGAGGGAATTCGGGAATGAGCCCTGTCTCCAACCACCGCCTCCTACTGGTCGGTGACAACGACCAGGTGCGGCGGCTCATTGTCTCTGTGTTGCAGCGCGAGGGATTTGCGGTGGAGTCGGCCATCGACGCGGCCGAGGTCCGGCATTTCCTCGACACCCAGCCGGTGGACCTGATACCCCTGGACCTGCACATGCCCGGTCCGGCCGACGGGGAGGACCTGCTCTTCCTGCTGCGGGACCGGGGGGGCAACGCGGCGCCCGTCATCGTGGTTTCGGGCTGGGTGGACGACGAGGTAGTGCTCAACCGCCCCGACTGCGTGCAGGCGGTGGTGAAGAAACCCATCGATATCACGAACTGGTCGGCCTCGTCCGCGACCACCTACCCGCCAACTGACCCCCTCAGCCAGGCGGGGCGATGCGCTGGAGGGCCGGCAGCAGGTACTCCTGCACCACCCTTTCCCAACTCATCCGGCTGGCCGTCCGGTAACCCTCGGTCAGCAGCTTCTCGCGTTCCGCATCCCTCCTGGGCAGGCGTCTTGCCAGGGCAGCGGCCAGCTCGGCGGCAGTGCGCCGCTCCGCCGCATCCCGCTCCGCCACCCCCAAACCCAGGGCCCCCCGCCAGGACGGGGCTGGGTCCAGCCGGGTGTAGTTGCCCTCCAGGAATCCGGCCGGCGGCGGGCCTCCGGCCCGGACGAAACCCACGCAGCCGCACACGTCGCTGACCACGCTGATGGCCCCAAAGCTGAGGGGCTCGACCTGGGCAATGCCGAAGGGCTCGTAGATGGAGAGTCCGAACTCCGCGTCGCTGCCCCGGCGCAGGTCGGCAAAACCCATCTGCTCCGCCATGGCCGGCCCGCAACTGGCCCGGTCCCAGCCGAACTGGTTGATGAAGACCACCTTCACCGCCCTGGAGCGTGCGTTGAAGCGCCGCACCAGGAGGTCGAAGTCTGTTTCGCGGCCGTTCAGGTCGGGGTAGCCCTCGCGGTGGATCAGCGGCCAGCCGTACTCCCCGGCCATGCGGGCCACGCTGCCTGGATCGCGCCGGGCCCCCTCGGTGGCCAGCACCAGGAACACCCCGCTGCGGCCCTGGGCCACCAGCAAAGGGTCCAAGGCTTCGAGCACCATCAGGTCCCGCCACAAGCCCTTGCTGGCTACCAGCCTGGCCACATGGGTGAAGACCAGGTCCGGGGTCCAGCCCAACAGGGCCCGGGCGAAATCCTGGAGGCGGCCCCGGGCCTGCTCCTTCTGCCCCAGGTCCAGCGGCGAGGCCGGCACCCCGTTGTAGACCAGGTCCAGTTGCCGGCCGGCAAAGCGGGCGCCGAGGAAGCGCAGTTCCTCCAGCACCCAGTCCCCCACGGCAAAAACCCCGTCGCACTGCCAGGCGTGCTGCACCAAGGCGTGTTTGTGGTACCCGTCCTGGGGGCCAAAGACCTCCTCCAGGTACACCCCCTCGGCCCTGGCCCCGCGCAGGGCGTTGTAGAACATCACATCGTGGCCCGGATGGGACTCGGCGATCAGGCGGGCAGTGGCCACCTCGTGAGCGTAGAAGACGGTGGCGAAGCGGCGGTCCCCGTCGAGCAGGGCCTGGTACACCACCCCCAGGCCCATGAACTCGTGGGCCATGAGAAAGCAAGGGTACTGCTCCTCCGCCCACAGCGCCCGCACCCCGTCCAGGCCGGGCCCTCCCAGGCGCAGATACTGCTCGTACTCCCAACTCCACTCGTGGCGGCGCGATTCGAGGCCGAAGCGGCGGTGAAGGTGGTACTTAAAATCCCCCAGCCCATGGGGCGGCTGGCGCACGTCCACCAGCAGCACCTCCACTCCCACCCGCTCCCCGGCCGCGTCCATGACCCGCCAGCCGTAGACCAGGCGCACCCCCCAGCGCAGCTCCACCGTTGAAAGGGCCGGCCCCACCGCCCCCGACCAGATACCCCGGCCCTGGTCGTAGACCACCGACCCGCCCGACCCCAGGGGCTCGGCCACGTCGGGGTCGGCAATGGGACCCAGGAGCAGGGTGCGGCCGATGCGCTGGCCGTAGGATCTGGAGGTGATGAGCCCGCGCAGCACCGAGCTGATGCCTCCTGAGGCGTGGATGGCTTCGTGGGTAATGTGGACTACACTGGGCATGGCTGCCTTTTACCTCGCGGGAACCGGTGCTTATTTTTTTATGGAAAAGGAGATGAGCCGATGTCCCCGCCCCTGCTGCACCCCGATGCGTTCGCGGCCATCGTCGAACTGGCCCTGGACGAGGACCTGGGCCGCGAAGGCAGCGACCTGACGGCCCTGTGGGTAATCCCCGCCGCGGCCCAGGCCAGCGCCACCCTCCTTGCCCGGCGGCCCGGCGTGCTGGCCGGCCTCCAGGTGGGAATGGCGGTCTTCAGCCGCCTCTCCCCCCAGGTCCACTGCACCCCTTTGGCCGAGGAGGGGGCCGCCCTGGAACCCGGGCAAAAGGTGCTGGACCTGGCCGGCCCGGCCCGCGCCCTGCTTGCTGGCGAGCGCACGGCCCTCAACTTCATTCAGCGGCTCTCCGGGGTGGCCACCCTCACCCGCGCTTTTGTGGAGGCGGTGGCCGGCACCCCGGCGCGCATCACCGACACTCGCAAGACCACCCCCGGCCTGCGCGCCCTGGAGAAACAGGCGGTGGTGCTGGGAGGGGGAGTCAACCACCGCTTCGGGCTCTACGACGCGGTGCTGGTCAAGGAGAACCACGCCGCCACCGCCGGGGGCGTAGGGGCGGCCCTGCGCCTGGCCCGCCAAGGCGCTCGCGAGCAGGGCCCCCGGGTGCGGCTGATGGCCGAGGCCCGCAACCTCGACGAGGTCCGCAGCGCCGCGGCCGCGGACCCCGACCGCATCCTGCTCGACAACATGGGGACCGAGGAATTGCGCCAGTGTGTGCATTTCCTCCGCCGCCAAGCCCCCCACATCGAGATCGAGGCCACCGGGGACGTCACCCTGGCCAATGCCCGCCAGGTGGCCGAGACCGGGGTGGATTTCATCTCCATCGGCGCCCTCACCCACTCGGCCCCGGCCCTTAACCTCAGCCTCCTATTCGCCGGGACCTGATTCCCCCAGGCGGCGGCAGATCCCCTCAGCCAGGGGCCCGGGCCGGATGCCCAAAACCAGGGCGTCGGGCCGGCCCAGGCGCCCGGCCAATTCCTCCCATTCCTCCACCCGAAATACCGCCGCCCCCTCCCGCCACCAGCCGGCCAGTTCGGTTAAGGTGCCATGGGCCAGGCCAGGGGCGGCGAAGACCAGGGCCAGAGGCCGGCTGCGCCGCAGGGCCGACAGCCCCACCACCGTGTCCCCGGACTTGCCGCCAATGCCCACCAGCGGGGCGATGGCGCGGACCTGCTCCGCTCCCAGGCGCGGGGTCTCAGACAAAAGCCGGCCTGACCGGCTGCGAGCCCCGCCCCGCAGAGATGTTGGCCGCCTCCAGCACCCCGATCACCCTGGCCGCCGATTCGGGGGTGATCACCAGCTTCTCCCGGCCCCGCAGATGGGCGAAGATATTCCGGTAATAGGCGTCCCAATCGGACTTGGGAAAGGGGATCTCGAAACTGGTCTGCCGGCCCCGCACCCAGCTTTTAACCAGGAACTTGCCGCCCCCATCCTCGATGGAGCCCTGCTCCCCCAGAATGCGCCAGCGCGACTTGGAACTCATCGACAGGTTGGAGATGCCCAGGGTGGCCATGGCCCCGCCCCGGAAGCGCAGGGTGTACTCGGAGTGATCCTCGTTGCTGTAGCGGGTCCACTCCGGGTTTTTCACCTGGTAGCCGCTTACCCAGTCGAGGCGATCGGGAACAAGGTTGAGTATCCAGTCGGTGAAGTGGGCGCCCCAGTCGTAGATGGCCCCCCCCGAGATCCGGCGGTCGGCCCGCCACCAGTTGCCCTGCGGCCCATAGCCGCTGAACCCGGCCTCGATGCGGAAGACCCTCCCGATCCACTCCTCCTTCTGGATCAGGTCGCGCAGCAGCACAAAGTCCCCATCCCAGCGCCGGTTGTGAAAGGTGGAGAGCATCACCCCCCGCCGCTTCGCCGCTGCCATCATCGCCTTAACTTCCCAGCTGCTGATGGCCATGGGTTTCTCGCAGATGGCGCTGACCCCCGCTTTGAGGCACTGGATGGCCAGGGGGGCGTGGGTGTTGTGCGGGGTGATGATGGTGACTAGGTCCAGCCCGCCGTGGCGCAGCAGATCCCCCACCCGGCCATAGGTCCTGATCCCGGGCCAATCCTCCTTGGCCACCACCCGGCGGGCCGGGTCCAGTTCGCAAACTGCCGCCACCTCCACCCCGGGGTTCTTGCTCATCGAGGTGAGGTGCAGATTGCCCATGTTGAAAGCGCCGCCGTATCCGATGACACCGCAGCGCAGGACGCGTTCCTTCTTGGTTTTCATCTCCGACTCCTCGCCTATAGCGAAAACGCCTCAAGCCTAAACACCGGCCGGGCTCCTGTCAATGTTGATGGAGTTTTGTCCCGCCTTCACCTATAATATGGGACAAATCATGGGGAACCCGCCGATGGAAGAACGCCTGGACCGGTCGGATATCCACCTGCTCTGGGGCTGCCTGTTGGTAGCCGCGCTCAGCCTTGCCGTGGGGGTTCCCAACTTCTACCGCGCCTTCCCCGAAGCCTCCATCGACTTTGCCATCACCCGCGAGCAGGCCCGTGACCAGGCCCTGTCCTTTCTGGAGCGGCGGGGCCTCGATGCCTCCGGGCACCACCACAGCGCCGCCTTCAAGTACGATTCTCCAACCAAGACCTTCCTCGAAAGGGAATTGGGCCTGGAAGGGGCCACCGCCCTCATCGGCCGGCCCGTGCGCCTGTGGCGCTGGAGCAACCGCTGGACCCGCGAACTCCAGAAGGAGGAGTTCCAGGTCGAACTGACGACCACCGGCGAGCTGGTGGGTTTTGCCCACCTCATCGACGAGGCGGCCCCCGGCGCCCACCTGGCCCTCGACGAGGCCCGGCGCCTGGCCGAGGGGTTCCTGGCCGGGATGGGCCGCGACCTGGCGGGCCTGGAGTTCGTCGAGTACCAGACCCTGGCCCGCCCCGGGCGCACCGACTACGCCTTCACCTGGAAGCTGGCCGGCTTCCAGGTGGAGGACGCCACCTACCGGCTGAGCGTGGGGGTGCAGGGAGACGAGGTGGGCCGCTACGCCGAGGGGCTCAAGGTGCCCGAGGCGTGGCAGCGCGAGTACCAGCAACTGCGCTCGGCCAACGAGGCCACCGGGATGTTGGCCCTGCTCTTCATGGTCTTTACCTGGCTGGCCTTGTTGTTCTGTCTGGTCCGCAGCGCCCGCCGGCAGGAACTGCGCTGGAAGGGGGCCAGCCTCTTCGGGCTCATCGCCTTTGCCCTGACCTTCCTGTCCCAAATCAACGAGCTGCCCGTCAACATCCACAACGCCTACCAGACCACCCAGACCTTTGGCAGCTTCCTCACCCGCTCCCTGCTGGTGGCCCTGATGGCCGGGCTGGGGGCGGGCCTCTTTATCGCCTTCATCGTCGCCGGGGCCGAGCCGGTGTACCGCCGGGCCTACGGCCAGCACCTCGACCTCTTTGCCCAGTTCCGGCCCCAGGGCCTACGCACCAAGCGCTTCCTGCTGGGCAGCGCCCTGGGCCTGGCCCTGACCGCCTTCTTCTTTGCCTACCAAACCCTCTTCTACCTGAGCGCCGAGGCCTTTGGGGCCTGGAGCCCGGCTGAGATCCCCTACAGCGAGATGGTCAACACCTATTTCCCCTGGGTGACGGTGTTGCTCATCGGCTTCCTGCCCGCGGTGATGGAGGAGTTCACCTCAAGGGCCTTCTCCATCCCCTTCCTGACCGGCCTCCTCAGATCGCGCTGGACCGCGGTGGTGATCTCGGCCCTCATCTGGGGTTTCGCCCACGCCAACTACCCCCAGCAGCCCTTCTGGATACGCGGCCTGGAGGTGGGCATCGGCGGCCTGATCGTGGGGGCGGTGATGCTGCGCTGGGGCCTGCTGCCGGCTTTAGTCTGGCACTACACCGTCGACGCCCTGTACACCGCCCTCATCCTCCTGCGCTCCAGCAACCCCTACTACGTGCTTACCGCCGGTCTGGGCGCTGGCCTGCTGCTGGTGCCCCTGGCCCTGGCCGCCTGGTGCTACTGGCGCCGTGGTGCCTTTGCCGACCCCACGCCCCTGCTCAACCGTAGCGAGGCACCGCCCCCCCCGCCCCCACCGGCCCCAGCGCCCCCGGCTCCCGCCCCTTCCCGTCCCCCCTTCCCGCGGCGGCGGGCCCTGGCCCTTGCCGGGGTCCTAGCCCTGGGGGCCCTGCTCTTTCTGCCCCAGACCCAGGAGGCCCTGCCCGACCTCGACTTTGCCGTGGACAGGGAGGAGGCGGCCCGGCGCAGCCGCCAGGTGCTGGCCGCCGAAGGGGTGGACCCCTCCCACTACCGGCAGGTGGTGTTCCAGCGCTTTCAGGCCGACCAGGAGGCGATGAAGTACCTGCTCGAGACCGGGGGCATGGAGGCCCTCAACCTCCTCTACCGGGACGAGTTGCAGGCCGCCCTGTGGGAGGCGCGTTTCTTCCGGCCCCTCGAAAAGGAGGAGTACCAGGTGGTCCTGCGGCCCGACGGGTCGCTGCGCACCCTCCAGCACCAGGTGGCCGAGGAGGCTGCCGGAGCCGACCTCGGCCAGGACCAGGCCCTGCAGGTGGCCGAGGCACACCTGCGCTTCCACGGCCTGGACCCCCAGGTCATGGAACTGGTGGAATCCTCCTCGGAGAAGCTGGCCGCCCGCCGCGACCACCGCCTGGTCTGGGAGGCCCCCCAAGGGGATTGGCGCAACCCCGGCGAGGCCAGGTACCGCTGGGAGGTGGCGGTGGCCGGCGACCGGGCCATCGCCCTGCAGCGATACCTCAAACTGCCGGAAACCTGGCTGCGGCACCGCCGTGAGAGCACCTTGTTCCGCTCGGTGGTGCAGGGCCTGCTGGTGGCGGTGGCCGCGGGCATAGCCCTGCACCTGCTCTGGCTGCTGCTGCGCCAGGTGCGAAGGGGCGGGATGGAGTGGGGCCTGCTCCTGCGGGTCGGGGCCGCCGGCAGCGGCCTCTTCCTGCTGGCCCGCCTCAACGCCCTGCCCACCTTTGACCAGGGTTACGACACCACCCTCGCCCCGGCCATCTACACCCTGACCCAGGGGGTGGCCTGGACCCTGGGGGCGCTTTTTGTCGGTTTGGGGGTGGCCGGGGCCCTGGCCCTGCTCGCCACCCTCCGGCCCGGCAGCCTGGAGTACCTGCGCCCCTCCCGCTGGCGGGGGGAGTTGGGCGAGGGCCTGATCCTGGCCGGCCTGGCGGTGGTGGCCCTGCTGGAGGCCGAAGCCCTGACCACCCTGGTGGCCGGTTACTTTGCCCCCCACCTCCCCTCGCCATCCCGGTCCCTGCCCGAGGGCCTGGACACCTACCTTCCCGGCCTGGGGGTGGTCCTGCACGGGGCAACCAGTGCCCTGCTCCTGCCCCTGGGTCTTGCCGTGGTGGGTTTTTATGCCCAGCGGGCCGGCAGCGGACCGGCCCTGGCCGGAGGGGCGGTTCTGGTGGCCCTGGCCGCCGGGGTGCAGGCCGTGGACCAGGGCGAGTTCTGGCTGGTCCTGGCCCTCACCGGAGTGCAGACCCTGGTCTGGGCCGCTCTGCTGGGCCTGATCCTGCGCGGCCATCCGCCGGCCTGCTTCTTGACAGGTTTGTTATCTTCTATCGTTCCCGCCGCGATCCTGCTCTTGGGGCAGTCGGCCCCTTTCTACCAGTTCAACGGCGTCCTGGCTTTCCTTGCCATCCTGGGACTCCTGGCCCTGGGCTGGCGGTGGACCTGGCGGCCCCCTCCTCAACGGACCAAGGACCTGCGATGAGTTTCCCCGCCCCCTTCTACCGCTGGCGCCCCCATCCCTGGCACGGGCTGGAGGCCGGCCCCAGCGGACCTCCTCCCATCCCCCTACCCTTTACGGCTTCATCCCCCGCACCCTGTGCGGGCCGGCGGTGGGACGGCTGGCCGCGCAGAACACCCCTGGCGACGGCGATCCCCTGGACATTTGCGTGCTCAGCGAGCGGCCCATCAACCGCGCCGAAGTCATCCTCAACGCCAGGGTGGTGGGCGGTTTCCCGGGCATCGACCACGGGGAGGCCGACGACAAGATCATCGCCGTCCTCGACAAGGACTACGTCTGGGGGCATGCCGAGGACATCGCCGACCTGCCCCAGGTGCTCATCGAGAGTCTGAGCCACTACTTCAGCACCTACAAGATGATCCCCGGCGAACCCTCCCACATGTCGGTGGAGCGGATCTACGGCCGCGACCACGCCCTCAAGGTGGTCGAAGCCTCCCTGGCCGATCATGACGAACATTTCGGCAGCCCCTGATGGGTTTCGTCTTCACCGTCGGTCTCTTCTTTTTGTTCCAATACGGGCTGGTGCTGGCCCTGCTCTGGGGACTGAATCGCCCCTGGTGGCAGGTGGCCTGGGTGCGGCGCACCGCCCTGTGGACCCCCCTGGCCGGGCTCTTAAGCGGCGTCATCTGGCGGGCGGGAACCCACCTCGAACTGAACTTGCTGGTCTTCGCCGGCCTGGGGGTGGTGGCGGGCCTTTCACTGTGCCTAGCCGGCTTGTTGGTCGCCCTGCTCCTGACCGGCCTGGTCCACGCCGCCGAGTGGACCCACGACCGCTGGCATCATCCCCAGGCCCCCTCCCCCGAACGCCGCCACCTGCTGCGCTGCGGCCTGGTGGTGGTGCCGGCCCTCAGCACCCTGACCGCCGGGGGAGGCATGATCGCCTCCGCCACCCCGGCCCACATCCCCCGCATCGACCTGAATTTCCCCGAACTCCCCGCCCCACTGGCAGGGCTGAAGATCCTGCAACTGAGCGACATCCACATCGGCCCCTATATCCGGCTCTCCCACCTCGACGCCTTGCTTGGCCGGGCCGGAGACCTGGGGGCGGACCTGGTGCTGGTCACCGGCGACCTGTGCGACGACATGCCGGTGTTCGCCCAGACCTTGCGGCTCCTCGAGCAACTGCGCCCCTCCCTGGGGGTATACGCCTGCCTGGGCAACCACGAGCATTTCCGCGGCCTGCGCCGGATCAAAGAGCACTTCGCCGTGAGCGGGATTCGCCTGCTGGTCAATGAGGGGGTGGGGCTGGATAGAGGCGGGGCGTCCCTGTACCTGGGAGGTACCGATGATCCGCGCACCCTGCGCAGCCCCGCTTCCTATGAGCTGCTGCGCCGGTACGTCGAGCGATCCCTGGCCGGGACTGCCACCGGGGCCTTCAGGGTGCTGATGAGCCACCGGGCCCAGGCCCTGGACTACGCCGCCCCCCTGGGGGTGGAGTTGGTGCTGGCCGGCCACACCCACGGCTTCCAGTTGGGCTACCAGGGGCGCAGCTTCTTCGAGTCGTGGATGCCCGAGCGCTATCCCTGGGGCCTGTACCGCCAGGGCCCCACCCAGCTCTACACCAGCGCCGGGGTGGGCCACTGGTTCCCCTTCCGCCTGGGCTGCCCGCCCGAGGCCCCGCTCTTCACCCTGCGCCGGGCCAACCCGCTCCCGGCCTGAGCGCCGGCTCAGGGTCGGGCGAGTTCCTCCGGCGCCGCGCGTATACCCCCCATGTCGGAGCGCCGCATCGCGCGGTTCGGCCCCGTAATCCGGCAGGGCAATGGGGTTGCGGGGCAGGTCCGCGGGCCAGTCGGAGAGATCGCCGTCCACAACGATGCCCTCGACCGGATAGGCCAGGGCCGGCGAACCGTTGAAAGACGGGGGCTGCCCAGGCGCAGAGGATGCAGAGTGACAGGCAGCGGCAGAGGAGGGTCTGCATCGCTGGGATTTGAGCAGTGAGTGAAAGGGGCGGCAACGGGAAAATGCCTTCAATCCATGGCGGGACCCGGCCTTGCTCCAAGATCAGGGAGGGAGTAAAAAAGGCTGCGGAGGAGCGGCTCCGCAGCCCTGTTCCAGCCCCCCCGCCGGGCGAGGGCAAAGGGTCGGTGGCTTTGATAAAGCTAGCGCCGGGGCCCGCGCTCCGGCGTGATCATTGTCACGCCCGGTTCAGATCCGTTCCCGGCACGGCTGGGCCTGACCGTGGGTGTGGTCCCACAGATGGCCGCGCCGCTTTTGCCCCTCCATGGTGGTCTCGAAGTACACCGCCCGAATCGGGGCATCCACCCTGGGCAGGTCATGGTGGTGGCCCATGCCGGTGGCCACGCAGTCCCCGGGGCCCACGAGGTACGCCTTGCCCTCCGAATGGGCCAGGCCGCTGCCCTCAAAGAGAATCCAGTACTCGTCGCAGTCGTGGTAGTGGCAATCGAAGTTGGTGAACTTGGGGTATTCCACCCGGTCCCCTTTGTCCTCTGGTTTGTCGCTGTTGGCCCCGGTGAAGACCCCGGCCCCGCCGCACTCCTCCCCCCAGTCCCCGCACATGCGGATCAGCACCGTGCGCTCGGCCACCAGGTCCACCGCGTAGGGGCGATCCCCCTCTCCCAGATCGAACTGCGCCCGCTCTTCGGCGGCAGCTCCGGAAACCCGGCACCTGCCCCGCCCGACGATCAGCTTCTCCTTCGTGCCTGCCCGCTCGTAGCGGTGCTCCTGGCCCGGCTGCAACTCGACGATGTCGAAGGACTGCATCTGGCACCAGGAAGGGGCTTGGTTCCTGCCACTGGTGAAAACCGGCATCTGGACCTCTCAGCCCTTGAAGGGCACCTCGACCACCCGCTGCCGCAGCGCCTCCCGCAACCCCGCCACCTCGGCCACCACCTCGGCGACCACCTCGGCCAGGGGCACCTCGCGGTTCTCCTGCTGGCCTCTCAACTTCATCTCCACCACCCCCTTCTTGAGGGAACGCTCGCCCACAATCAGACGCAGGGGCAGGCCAATCAGGTCCGCGTCGTTGAACTTCACCCCCGGGTTCTCGCCCCGGTCGTCCAACAGCACCTCCAACCCGACCTCCTGCAACTCCCGATACAATCGTTCCGCCGCCTCGGCGGAGGGCCCGGCGCCTTTGGCCAGGCTCACCAGGTGGACCTGGTAGGGGGCCACGGAGAGGGGCCAGACCAATCCCTTCTCGTCCCGGTGCTCCTCGGCGACACAGGCCAGCAGACGCCCCACTCCGATCCCGTACGAGCCCATGATCAGGGGCCGGGCTTTGCCCTCGGCGTCGAGGAAGGTGCAGTGCATGGCGTCGGTGTAGCGGGTGCCCAATTGGAAGATATTCCCCACCTCCACTCCGCGCGAGGCCCGCAGCGGGGCGCCGCATTCGGGACACCCATCCCCCTCCTGGGCGGCGGCCAGGTCCGTCACCAGTTCGGCGTGGTAGTCGCGGCCGCAGTTGACGTTCTTGAGGTGGTACCCCTCCTCGTTGGCTCCGGCCACCAGGTTGGGCGAAGCGACCACGGCCTCATCCACCACCACCAGCGCCCCTTTGACCCCGATGGGCGAAGCGTAGCCGGGCACCGCGCCGGTAGGGGCGATCTCCTCCTCGCGGGCCGGCCGCAGGGCCTTGGCCTTGACCGCGTTGCCCAGCTTGGTCTCGTTGACCTCCATGTCCCCCCGTACGATGGCCATCACCAGCTTCTCGCTCTCGTCCGCCTGCCGGGCCATGAGGAAGACCACCTTGGCGGTCTGGCTCTTCCCGATGCCCAGGAGCCTGGCCAGGTCCTCGATGGTCTTAGTGCCCGGGGTAGCGACCCGCTCCAACGGCAGGGGCGCGGCGGCCGGGGCGGGGGGCTTGGCGAAACGCGCCACCTGGCGGTTGGCCGCGTACCCGCACCCATCGCAAAGGATCAGGGTGTCCTCGCCGATGGGGTTGAGGTACATGTACTCGTGGGCCACCTTGCCGCCCATCATGCCGGTGTCGGACTTGACGGCGATTGCGGCCAGACCGCAGCGGTGGAAGATGTTGAAATACGCCTGGTAGTGGGCGCGGTATTGCGCTTCCAGCCCCTCCCAGTCCGCGTCGAGGCTGTAGCTGTCCTTCATGCTGAACTCCCGCACCCGGATCAGGCCGGAGCGGGGCCGGGGATCATCGCGCCACTTGGTCTGAAGCTGGTACACCAGTTGGGGCAGTTGGCGGTAGGACCTGATCTCGCGCCGCACCAGGTCCCCCACCACCTCCTCGTGGGTCATGGCCAGCACCATGTCGCGCTCGTTCTTGTCCTTGAAGCGGCCCATCTCCGCGCCGATCTGAAACCAGCGGCCGGTCTCCTTCCAGATGTCGGCCGGATGCACCACCGGCATGGTGATCTCCTGGCCGCCGATGGCGTCCATCTCCTCGCGGATGATCCGCTCGATCTTGTCGAGGGCTCGGCGGGCCAGGGGCAGGTAACTGAAGATTCCGCTGGCCAGTTGGCGGATGAAACCGGCCCGCAGCAAGAGCCGGTGGCTCTCTACCTCGGCGTCGGCCGGGGCTTCGCGTAGGGTCTGGCTGAACAATCTGCTCGTGCGCATGGGATGCGCCTTCTCCTGTGGGCAAGGGTGAAGGTTCTAGTATAAGCCCCGCCCTTCACCCTCGCAATTTCAGAAGTCGTAGCTGATCCACCACTCCAGCTCCTGGTTCTCGTACAGGGTCCGCTCGATGAAGGGCTCCCAGGAAAAGGTGCGCTCGTTCCCCCAGATGGGGAAGAAAGCCGGGACATAGCTGCAGGTGGCGCTGACCATACCCAGCAGGGGGTGGCGCTGCACCACGACCAGGGGCCCTTCGGCGCGATGGTCCAGGGCCTGGAAGTGCCCCTCCTTCCAGGGCCAGCCCTTGCGGTGGATGAAGCCGTTATCCCCTAGTCCGTACCCGGGATTCTCCGGGAAGGAGACCGGGATGCTGAACTTGATCAGCTCGTCGCCGCGAGGATGGGGGTAGAAGGGATGGGGTTACCAGCGCAGGCTGAGGCTTCCCTTGGGCCCATTCTTCAGCCGGGTCAGCGAGCGCACGCTGCGGCTACTCAGTTCGACGGTGCGCTCCAGCTCCAGGGAGGCGTCTCCCAACTGCTGGCGGGTGAGAAAGCTGCTGCGCATGGCAGATATCTCCACCTCCCACTGGCACCACTCCACAATCTTGCGCCCCTCCATATCGCAGTTGCCGATGCCGGGCACCAGGGTCAATCCCTCGCGGGCGGGGGTGACGCTGAAGGCGTCCGGGATGCCCTGGCCGTCGAACCAGTTGAAGGCGTCCGGGGAGGTTGGGCCGCTCATCAGATTGCCCAGGCGGTGGTCGGCCACCGGTTCCAGGATCGTCACTTCAAGTTCATCGTTGCGCAAGGTGTGCATGGAAGGGCCTTTATCGACGGGAGGGGAACGAGAGGTTTTCGGGTGAAGACGGGCCAGGCGTTGAAAGAGCGGACAACACGATCAGAAAAAGACCTCAATGCCGTACTGGGCGAACAAGGGATCGGCGGTAACTACTGGCAGCCGATAACACTGGGCCGTGGCGATGATGAATCGGTCGCAGGGATCGGCGTGAACGGGCGGCAGTTCCACGGCTCGTATGCAGACGGCCATGTCCAAGGGCAGCACCTGGAGGTCGTGATGGGCCACGATGGCCGCGACCCATTCGGCCGGGGGACTGGGCAAGGCCAGTTTCCCCTTCTTGTGCTTGATGCTGATCTCAAACCCGCTCATTGCCGACACGTACACCAAGGGTTCATTGTCAATACGTTGGCGCGCCCTGGCCGACAACGACCCTCCGCCCTGGGCGAGCCACAGCAACGAGCACGTGTCCAGAATCACGGAGCGCCTTCAGGCCACTCGTCCGCTCCCAGTGTCTCCGTTGGATCGTAGGCGAGGTGGATCTTCCCCATGACCGGGTGAGGTTCCAGGCGGTTGTGTTTGCGATGAGGGACCAGGTCAGCCACCGGTTTCCCATGACGACAGATCAACACGGTCTCGCCGGACTTTTCGATCTGCGCCAATAGCGCCGACAACTGGGTCTTTGCCTCGTGCACATTGACTGTTTTCATGCCTGGTCACTCCATTCTGAACCAATCGAACTTAGTTTATATGGTCCAATATGTCAATTTGCTAACAGCTCATCAGACCGATCACCAGTGCCTGGCCCCTTCTATCTGCCGCTTGGGACTTCCTCCTCAGGTATACGTCGGCGGATCTTCTCCCGCAGGACCTCCAGCTCCTGCCGCCGCTGTAGTCCCACCACCTCCAGCCCCCGACCCAGGGCGCTGTCGGCCGCAGCCGGGGCTTCGAGGGCCAGGAAGCAGAGGGCCAGCTGCCGCCAGGCCAGGGGGACCTGGGGGGCCAGGGCCACGGCCTTTTGATAATGAGCCAGGGCCTGGGACGGGCGCTCCAGTTGCATACACGCCTGGCCGGCGTTGAGGTGGGCCAGGGCAAAATCCGGGGCCCGCGCCGCCGCCTCGGCGTAGGCCCGGAGCGCCTCGGCGGGGCGCTGCTCCTGGAGGTGGATATTGCCGATGCGGTTGAGGGTGCGGGCCTCCCCCGGCGCCAGCTCCAGCACCCGCTCGAACTGGTTCAGGGCCTCGGCCAGGTACCCCTGCTCGGCGTAGAAGGTCCCCAGGTTGTAGTGGTGGACAGCCTCCTCGGGGGTGTTCAGCACCGCCTTGCGCAGCTCGCGCAGGATCTTGGCCTGCTCCTCCCCGCGCTGGCCTAGCCCCTGCAGGTGGCGGTACACCGCCAGGGCCGAGTCCGCCGCGGCGCTCTGCCCCAGCCGCCGGGCCAGGGTGGCGGCCCGGAAATGGGCCTCCTCGAAGCCCAGGTCCAGATGGCCGGCCCGCAACATGGCCTGCCGCGCCTCCTCGGCCTTGCCCTGGGCCTCCAGGGCCTTGCCCAGCGAGAAGTGCAGGGTGGCGTCCCTGGGGTCCTGTTCGAGTGCCCCTCGCAGGTGCTCTTCTGCCAGGGCCGGCTGCTGGGTGTCGAGGCACAGCTCCCCCAGCCGGCGGCGGGCCCCGGGCTGCTCCGGGTCCAGCTCCAGCGCTCTTCTCAGCTGGGCCTCGGCCCTGGGATAGTCGGCCAGCTTGGTGTACAGGCCGCCCAGGTTGGCGTAGCCCAGCGCGTACCCCGGATCGAAGCGCAGGGCGCATTCCAACTGCTCGATGGCCAGGCTGTAGCGGCCCTCGCGGGCGTAGATGGCGGCCAGGGCGGTGTACAGGGGCAGGGCGGTGGAATCCCTGGCCAGGCTCTCCCGGCAGACCCGGATGGCCTCCTCCTGCCGGCCCTGGGCCAGCAGGGCCTGGACCTGGGCCACCTCCGCCGGCTGGGCAAAGACCCGCCAGGGCAAACCCCAGCACAGCAACAGGACCCAGCTCCGTCCTTTCATCGCTCTTTAGCTCACCAGAAGAACAGGTAGCTGTTCTGCATGCCCGTCTGCCAATCGACGATCAGCCAGATCCCCCCCGAAAGGTACTGCCCCAGGATCAGGCCCAGGAAGAGGGGCCGGCTGGCGTGGTAGAGCCGCACCCCCCCATAGTGGAGGACCAGCACCTTGGCCAGCCAGGCGGTGAACATGCTCACCATCACCTGGTGGGTGCACCAGATGGCGGCGATGGGGAAGCCGAGGGGGTGGATGGGCCACCAGTGGAAACGGTGATACGTGACAGTCAGCAGCAACTGCAAGCCCGCCCCCAGTCCCGCAAATCCCAGGCTGTCCCAGCGAGTCAGGCTGTTCTTGTTGACATGGTAGGAGATGAAGTCGTAGGTGGCCCCCCCCGAGGGCCCAAAGAACCAGTAACTCAGGTTGATCCCCCCGTGCTGGTAGCCCATGATCAGCATGACCCCCACCGCGCAGCCAAGAGAGGCGGCGATGGCCAGGGCCACGGCCCCCACCAGTCGGCGGCGTCGGCCCGACACGTGGATCTCGGCCAGCTTCAGGCCGTGTATTAGGGCCGCCATCATCGAGGTGCGCATGTGGCTGGCCACCGGCAGCATCAGCCCCAGCACACCGAGGTTGGCCGGCCCCAGGGTGCTGCTGCCCACCGCAGTGATCAATACGTCGCTGGGGACCACCGGGGCCACCATGGTGGCCAGGCCCCCTTCGGCAACGATGCGAGTGATGCCCAGCATCAGCAGGAAAATCGCCCCCAGCAGGGGCGGGATGTACTGCCACTCCAGGCCCGCCACCCCCAGCCACAGTCCCATCCCCAACAGACTGGCCGCCAAAAGCAGCGCCGCCTGCCGGCTGGGGAGTACCGCCTCCCCCTCCTCCCCGCCGCCCTGCCGCACCAAGGCCCATAGCCGGCGGTAGTACCCCCGCCCGTTCCACAGGGTCAAAAGGGCAAAGGCGAGCATGGCCCCCAGGCCCTGGTAGGCCGGGTAGACCGTGGGACTGACGTTCCACCAGAGGCGCTCCCCGCTGCTGATGCCAAAGTGGGCGAAGGCGGCCTCCTCGGCGATGGTCAGCACCCCCAGAAACCAGATCGAGAAGCTAAGCCGGGTGGTCAGCAGATAGCCAAAACCCACCCCGGCGTAGTTGAGGGTCCAGGGGATGACCACCGCCCCCCCCGCCAGGTGCAGGAACCACCAGATGGGCAGGCCCTCTGGCACCGCCGGGTGGTAGTGGTGCAGGGCCCGCAGGCTGTAGAAGAACCCGGTGATACCCACCCCCGCCCAGAAGAGCCGCTTGCGGAACACCGAGGCCCATTGCCCTCCTTCGTTCTGGGGGTCTCCGATCATGGCGATGGGCACCTGGAGCAGGGGGAAGAGCAGGCGTTCGTGGACGCTCCACTGGCGGTGGACCAGGGCGGCCAGGGCCAGGACGGCGCCGAAGAAACTGCCCAAAAGCAGGGCCCAGTAGCCCAGGGGCCGGGCCCAGGCGCCCCAGGGGATGGGGCCGCCCATGCCCTCGTAGAAATCCCGGACCACACCGGGATCCTCGACCGTGAGCCAGGGTTTGACGTGGGGGAGGACGGTGTTGAGCCAGTTGTTTTCGGGAGTGGCGTAATAGCTGCCCGCGGAGATGGCCGGGATCAGCCAGCCCACCAGCCCCACGGTGGGCAGCACGCAGGCGACCATGGCCATGATGTGGATGGTGGCCAGTTCGCCTTTGCCCAGGGGCCAGGAGCGCCGGACCAGGCCGAGCAGGGGATTGACCACCAGCACCAGTAGGGCCAGGGCAAAGAGGGCCCCTCCCATGCTGTAATCGAAGTTCATGGTCGAGCCGGAAACGACCAGGTTCTCGTACGCCGCCCCGGCCCCGATGAGGGCGGCGACCAGGGTCCCGGCCACCAGGCCGCGCGCGGTGATCCCACTTTCCTTCATCGGCCGGCGGGGGGCATGGCCTCCAACGCCTGCTCGTCGATCTCGATCTGGCCCGCGTATTTATGGCGCAGGCCGGCGATGAAGCGGTCCATCTCCAGGTCGAGCACCTGTTTTTTGACCAGATCCCTGGCCTCGGCGAAGCTGGCCTGCCTGTCCGGGGTGCGGCCCACCACGCGGAAGATCGAGTACTCCCCCCCCACCTCCACAGGCCCCTGCAAGGGGCCCACCGGCGCCTCGAGGGCCAGGGACGGGAGCGGGCCGTACCCGGCCGAATCGCGGCTGAGCACCCCCAACATCCCCTCCTTCTCGCGCGCCCAGGTCCGGGCCGTGTGCGCCCTGGCCAGTTGGCCCATGTCCGCCCCGGCCAGGATCAGGGCCTTGAGGGAATCGGCGCTGGCCCGGTCCTCCACCAGGATCTCCTGCACCTGGGCGTCAGGCGGGACGCGGTACTGGCCCGGCCGCGCCTCGTAAAAGACCCGCAGCGCCGAGTCCCCAGTCGCCGCCCCGGCCCAGGCTTCCAGGTTGAAAAGCTTCTCTGCCAAAAGCTCGGCCTCCCGGGCTGCCAGCCGGCGCCGCAGGTCCGGGGCCTGGTCGTACTGCCGGCGCCGCGCCTCGGCCAGGAGCAGGTCCTCCAGCACCATCTCCTCCCCCCGCTGCCTGGCCAGGGCCGAGTCCGCCAGGGTCTGCCGCAGGCCATAGGCGCGGACCCGCTTGAGAAACGATGCTCCGCTGAGCTGGCCCCCCTCCCACCGGGCCACCACCAGGGCCGAGTCGGCAGCGGTGGCCTGGGCCCGGGCCCGTCCCAGCAGGGACTGAGCCGCCTCGGCGAACCATTCAAAATGATATGCCTCCCGCAGCCGCCCACCCAGCTCCTTGCGGGCCTCCTCCTGGCCCCGCCGCCCCAGTTCCGCGGCCAGGGTGGGCCGCAGTTCTTCCAGGGTGCGGGTGCGGCGCTCCTGCACCTCGATGAGATGGTAGCCCAAGCGGGATGGAATTGGCCGGGAACTGCGCTGGCCCGCCCCTAAGGCCCAGACCTCCTCCCGGAACTCTGCGAGCAACATTTCCCGGCGCAAAAAACCCATATCCCCGCCGCCCAGGCCGCTGAGTTTGTGCAGGGAATAGGCCTTGGCCAGTTCGGCAAAAGGCGCCCCCTCGTTGAGGTGGTCCAGCAGTTCCTGGGCCTGGGCCTGGGTCTCCACCAGGATCTGCCGGGGGCGCACCTCTTCCCCCGATCCCCACTCCCTGTAAAGGGCGGCCAGGGTCTCCTCGCTGGGGGGGGCCCGCTGATCCAGCCCTTCCCTAGCCTCGATCTCCTGCCGGAGGAGTTTTTCTTCTACTTGGGCCAGATCCGCGGCGATTTCGGGGAGCCGGTGCAAGTGGCGCGCCCGGCCCTCTGCCCGCAACAACTCCCTGGCGATGAGCAGGTCGAGGACTTGGCGGCGCGAGCCTTCCCTTGGGAAACGGGCCTCCTGAAGGGCCAGTTCCCCCGCGCTGATGGGCAGGCCGGCCACCCTGGCGATGACCGCGCCCTCACTGTCCTGGGCGAGGCCGGCCCCACACAGTGGCAGGGCCAGGAGCAGGTGAGCAAAGGCAATCGGGGAGAGGCTCAGCGCACCCCCGCCATCAGTTGCTGGGTCACCGACCCTTCCTGGGTCAGGGCGAATACCACGGTGTTGAGGGCAAACTGCAGGGCGCGGGTGGCATCGGCCTTGACCTGGTGGGTGCTCTGCTCCCCCAGGCTGCCGGCGGCGGTCTCCATATCCGGGCCGCCGTTGAGGAAAACGGCCAGCCGGTCGCCAACCTGGAGGCCCAGGTCCTTGGGCAGGGGATTGTACGAGGAGTGCTGGCTCATCTGGTTGGCCCGCACCGCCGCGTCGAAATCAAAGAAGGAATGGTAGATGGGATGGGAGGGTTCGAGGACCACGAAACGCCAGTCTCCCCCCTCATTGAGGTTCTGGCTTTTCATGGCCCGGCGGAGGATGTCAAAGATCCCGGTCTGGCGCTTGACCACCTCGTTGGACCCGCTGTCGGAGGGCAGGGTGGCGATGGCAAAGCCCCCGCCCGCCAGGTAGCGGCCCAGGTTGGCCAGTTCGGCCTGGCCGATGTCGCGGCTCAGCAGGTTGCTCAAAAGCAGCCAGGGCACTTCGAGCAGGTTGGGGTCGTCCAGGGGCAGGGCCCCCATGTAGTCGGCCTCGATGCCGGTGTATTCCTTTAGCGCCTTGATCAACACATCGAGGGGGTTGAACTTGATGTCGTAGGCCAGCGAGGCGTAGTGGAACTCGTTGGAACGATGGACGCTGTAGCCCTGGGCGACGTGCAGGAAACCCTTGATCTTGCGACGGTTGTTGGGATCCTGAACCACCATCGCTCGGTACTGCCCGGTATCCATGTCCTTGACGCTGAGCATGTCCAGTTGCATGTCCACCTGCTGCCTGGCCTCCTTCACCCCCTGCACGGCCTCAGCCCGCAGCGAGGGCTCGGGCATACCCAATCCTCCCATCCCACCCAGGGCCGCGGCCCCGCCCCGCACCGCCAGGCTGCCCTCCCGCCGCATGGCCGAGGGCATGACCTCCTCCAGTTGCAGCCGTTCCAGCACCGCGTCGGTGCGCAGGGCGGCCAGCGCCTGCATCTGGTCAACCCGTTTCTGGGTGGTCTCCTTCTTCTGCCTGTAGTAGCCCTGGGGCACCGGCACCTTGCGGAATTCGAGGTTCTTAGCCGTGGCCGTGGGCGGCTTGACGAAGAACCCCGGCGGCGGCGCCCGGTCCAGGGCCACCCGCTGAATGGCCTCCTCCACCTCGTCCTCAAAGCTCGAATAGGAGCCCAGGACCACCAGGTGGACCACCAGCGACATGCCCAGGGCGAGGGCGATGTTCCGCCGGTTGATGACGATGAGGGTTTCGATCCTCTCACTGCTCATTTTCCCCATTCCTCCGGGGCCAGAGGCCGGGCGCGGCTGCCCGAAATTCGGGCAACCGCGCGCCGTAGGCCGCTTGGCGCTATTCGGAAAGGATCTGCTTCAGGTTGCCCCAGGTGCTGCTCTCCACCGCAGTCGCAGAGACGCCGGGACCGCCGACCAAGGTCCAGCGGGCCCATTCGGTGGGATCGCCCTGGTTCTTGCCCGAGGCGAACTGGAACTGGCCGCCGAAACCTTCATCCCCGTCTGGATCGAGGGTGTGGTAGCAGTTGCCGAATTCCACCCCACTCTTGACCACGAAATCGGGGATGTACTTGTTCATCATCGCCCAACTGGCGCGGGTCTCCAAAAGCCAGCCGTCGTCAGTGAGGCTGAAGCCGCTGTTGGTGCCGAGGAAGTCTTCCGGTGCATCGCCGTAGAAGTGGACCTCCTGCCGTTCATAAAACCAGCCGTAGATGGAGTAGCGGGCCGACCCGGTGGGCATGGCCGAAAAGGCCAACAGCATAAAATTGTTCATGCCCGCGCCGAAATCGAGCTGGATAAAGAACCCGTCGCGCTCCCAGAAGCCGGCGTCCTGGGTGCCGGTCACGTCGTAGACGCTGTCGGACACCTTGAAGGCTTCGTAGAAGTATTCCTCGTCCCAGCCAGCCCACAGGCGACTGTATGAATCTAAGTCCGTGAGCCCTTCAGAAGGGTCTTCCTGAGCCGAGGTCAGCAACTGGCTCATAATCCCATCGGCGCGGACGGCCCCCGGCTCGTTCTGGACGAACCCGTAGGTCGCCCCCCACGCGGCCAGGTCGGAGGGACCCCACTCCGTGTACAGCGTGCCATCCCATTCCCCGGCGGCCATTTTCCCGTCCAAGGTGGGCTTCTTGGACATGTAGGGGATGTTGAAGCTGCCACCGAAGCCCTTGTATTCCTGGTAGGGCGCCCCATTGCCCATAATACTGGCAGCATTGGCGGCGACGGCAAAAAGCGTCAGCGCCCCGACCGTGCGGCATATCCTGTGCATCTGCGCTTACCTCCTTGGGTAAAGTGATCGTTCAAGATGAGAAACCCGCCTGTTAGAAAAAGGCCCTCACCTCCTTTCTGCCACTTGCTCGCGAACCCCCTGGGACACCGCAAAGGGGAAGCGCAAAGTGACGCGTTCCGTTGATTCGTCGTGAATACCGAAGGCCAGGATGAAGTCGTGCAGTACCAGTTCCACCCCCACCGTCTCGGGCGGCAGGGCCTCAAAGACGATTTTGCCGGCGTAGGTCTTGCCCTTGAAGACGGGCGCGTCGCGGTGGTAGATGGTCTCGCGCACCTTGCCCATCTGCTCCAGGTAGAGCCGCTGCTGGTTGCCGTTCTGTACCCCTCTGGAGAGAAAGTAGGTCTCGAAGTTCCGCCGGTTGCCCAGGGCGTCGGCCCGGTCGATGGCAAAGCTGCCCAAACTCTTGCCCTGGTCGATGAGCAGTTCGACCTTCCCGGGATCCAGCCGCACCTTAGCGAGGGTGGGGTTGACCACCGCGACCTGGAAGACAGTGAAGGCCGTGGGCCGGTACCCGCGCCGGGCGTCGAACTCCTGTAGGACATAGGGATTCTGGGGGCCGGGGATCTCGGCGCGCAGGGCCTCGTCGCTTAGGAAGCGCACCTTGATCTGGAGCCCCTCCTTGCTGTAGACCAGCGCCTCGGTGGCCGGGTCGAGGTGGTACTCGCCGGCCGCCTCCCTGGGCGCCATCTCCACGAAGTACACCGCGCTGAGGGGTGCCAGACAGGCCACCAGGGCCGCGGCCGCCAGAAAGGGCATCAGTTTGGCTAGCTGTTTTTTCACGCGCTGCTCCTCACTCACAGGTGTTTCAGACGGGCCCGGGCGAACTCCAGCACCTCCTGGTAGGTAGAATCGGCCCCGACCTGGGCGATGACCTCCCGGTAGGTCTGGGCGGCCCGCCGCACGTCGCCCACCTGCTCCAGGGCTACCCCCATGTTGCCAAGGGCGGCGTACGCGCTGTAGGTGCCCGGGAACTGCTCGGCCACGGCCCCGTACAGGCGGATGGCCTCCACGTATTCGCTTTGCTGGTACTTGACCACCGCCTCCTCGTAGAGCAGGTTGGCCCGCTGCTCCTCCAACTCCCCGACCAGGGGCTTGGCCCTGGCCGCCTCGGGGCTGTGGGGGAAAAGCGCCACCACCTGCCGATACGCCTCCTGGGCGGGCTGATAATACTTCTCGCTGTAATAAAGGTCGCCGATGGTATACTGGGCCCTTGGCGCGTGGGGACTGTCGGGGAAACGCGACACCAGTTGCCGCATCTGGCCGATCCCCTCCTCTAAGCGCTTCAGCTCGAACAGGGCCCAAGCCGCAGAGTAGTGGGCGTCGTCGGCGTACTCGTTGTTGGGATAGCGGCGCAAGAGTTCGGCCTGGGTATCATACGCCTGCTGGAACTGGAGGCTGTTGTAGAGGTTCTCACCGGCGAGGAACAAGGCTTCGGCGGCCAGGGGCGAGTCGGCGAAGCGGTCGGCCAGCCGGCGGAACCAACCGGCTGCGGCGGCGAACTCGCCGAGGATCTGGTGGGAGAGGCCGGCGTAATAACAGCCCTCCGCGGCCCGGCGGTCCTCGGAGTACTGCTCGACGTAGCGGGCAAACCCCAGCGCCGCCTCCGCGTACTCCTCCTGGAGGTACGGGGCCAGGCCAATCACAAAGGCCATCGAGGCGCTCTCCCCCGAGCGGGGAAAGCGGGCCAGGCCCCCCTGGGCGGCGGCCAGAGCCTGGGAATAGTGCTCACGCTCCAACTCCACCGAGCTGAGGATGGAATAGGCCCGCTCCTTGAGGAAATAACCCATCTCGTCGCTATCGGCAAAGGATTCCCCGATCAGTTGCCCGGCTGCGTCCACCGCCTCGTCGAAAAGCCGCTGGTCGTAGTAGATCTCCAGGAGCAACAACTGGAGGCCTACCCGCTCCTGCACCTCCGGGGTGGCCCCGATCAACTCTCGGTAGTAGCGGATGGTCTCGACCGAGCGGCCCAGCCGGCTCATGGTGGTGCCCAGGGTGCGGTAGGCAACGTTTTTCATCTTGGCCGCAAGGTCGGTCTCCAGGGTCTGGCGCAGGTCCAGGGCCGCTGCCTCGGCATGTCGGGTCCCCTCCATGCTGTTCCCGTTCCCGTCCTGCTGCCGGCTCAACTCGTAATGGGCCAGGCCCCGCAGAAATTGGCCGCTGGTGATGATCTGCGAATCGCCGGCCCCGGCGATGGCCTCGCCCAGCAGGGCAATGGCTTGGGGGTATTGCTTCTGGGAATAGGCGATCTTGCCCTTAATATAACGCAGCGAGGCCAGGGTCTCCGCATCGTCCCCCGCCAGGGCCACGGCCTCGTCCAGGGCCTCCTGGGCCTCGGCGTAGCGGCCGGCGGAGGTCAACAAATCCCCGATCTCCACCTGCACCTTCACCCAGCGGGGCGATTGGCGGCTGACCTGCCGGAAGGCGGCCAGGGCCGGGTCCACCTGCCCCATGCTCTTGTGGGCCACGCCCAGCTCGATGTAAACCTCGTCGGCAAAGGGCGCCTGGGGGTAGCTTGCCAGGAGTTGCTTATACGTGCCCACGGCCTCCTCCCCCTCACCGCCCTGATACTGGAGCCGGGCGATCTGCAAGAGCGCATTGGGGGCCGCCGGATGGGCGGGGTAGAGGTGGACCACCTCCTCGTACAGCGCCAGGGCCTCGGCGCTTTGGCCCAGCCCCTGCTGGCACAGCCCCCGGCCGAAGCGGGTGTCCGGGGCCAGGGGGCTGCCAGCCCGCCAGCTCAACAGGGAGTCGTAGTGGGCCAGGGCCGCGCCAAAGGACTCCCGGGCCGCCGGCTCCTGGTGCTGCTCCAGGGACTGGCGCCCCAACTCGCGAAAGGCTTCGGCCACCTTGAAGAGCACTTTGTCGCGGGTGAAGCCCACCTGGCGGGCCACGTCCCCGTAGCCCTTGTCGTAGACCCGGTACGCCTCAATGGCCTGGGGATAGCGTCCCGCTTCAAAATACAGGCGGGCGATCTGCAGCCGGGCGGTGGCCTGGAATTCCTTGCGGTCCACGCTCAGCACTCCCTGCTCATAGGCCCGGATGCCCTCGTCCAGCCCCCGCCGCTCCAGCACCAGCTCGGCCATGCGGGTATGGGCCTGCTCCACTAGGAACTGCTCCTGGGGATAGCGCTGAGGCACCAGGGAGTAGGCGGCGATGGCCAGGTCCACCTCCCCCTGTCCAGCATGGATGTCGCCGATCTTAAGCTGGGCCTTGGCCACTAGCTCGCGCCGGGTCTCCTCGACCACCCCGCGTAGCTTGGCCGCTTCCTTGCCCTCCTGGTCCTTTGCGGAGAGCTTGGCGAAATCGTACTTGTCCACCAGGGCCTGGTACTGGCCCACGGCCAGCTCCGGCTCTCCCAGAGCCTCGTGGGCTTCGGCGGTCTGGAAGATGGACCGGTCCACCCGCACCGCATCCCCGGAGAGCCGACGCACCCGGGCAAAAGCCTCGATGCCCTGGCGGTACTCCCCCATCTGGAAATAGGCCCAACCCAGGTCGTAAAGGGCGGCCTCCTCAAATTCGCTGCCGGGGAAACGCCGCTGCAAGGTGTCCACCTGTGCCACCACCCCGGCGTAATCCTCCCTGGCGTAGTGGACCCGCACGTTCTGGTACTGAGACATCACTCGCACCCGCTGGGGGGCCAGGGCGTCGGCGCTGATGCGGCCAAAGTGTTCCTGGGCCGAGCGCAGCGCCGCCACCGCCTCCTGTCGGCGCTGGTCGGACAGCAGGCTGTCCCCCTCCTCCCGGGCCAGGCTAGAGCGGGTGAGCAGGTCCAGTCCCACGTTGCGGAAGCTGTTGCCAACCTGGTAGGTGGCGGCCATACGAATGGGCAGTAATAGCTCGTCGATGAGCACGGTGATGCTGTCCACCCGCAAAAGGGGCTGGTTGGGGGTGTCGCTGATCTCCTTAAAGACCTTGACCCCGTTATCGTAATCCTTGGCGGCGTAGTACTTCTGCCCCAGGTCGAAACGGCTCTTGATCTCCTCGACCGTGGGGCTGAAGCGGGTCAGGGTGCTCCCCACCAGGCTCAGCACCCCGATCAGCGCCAGCAAGCCGTTCATCTGCAGTTCTCCTCAAAACCCCACGTAGAGTTCAAAGAAAAAGGTCCGCTGGCCCAGCTGCTTCTGGTCCTCGACCCGCCGGGATTCCCACTGCATGCCCGTCTCCGAGGTCATAATCCACCCCCAGTAAGACCAGTCCACCTTCACCAAAACCAGTGAGGTGCGTCGCTCGAAGCTGTTGGCCCCCTCCTCCAGGTCGGTATAGCGGAAGGGGAAGAGGGGCCATCCATCCTGGCCGGCGTGGAGCTGCACCTTGGGCGAGAGGGTGTAAAAAACCTCGACAACCGGCTCCAAAACCGAGAAGCGCGCCGGACTTCCGTACCCTCTGTCCCAGCGGAAGAGGTGCTTGAGCTTGAGATTGGTCCGCAACCTCGGCCCCAGTTCACGGCCGTAGGAGACCCGGTTGGACAGGGTCCACCGGTACAGGGTGTGGTCCGCCTGGCCGCCCCCCTCGTCGAACCGGTCTGCGTGCTGGCGATTCACCATGAGTTTGTTGCGGCCCAGCACCTCCATCCCCGGCAGGGGCTGCACCTTCGATTCCAGGTACAGGGTATTCACCGTGCTGTTGCGCATCAGCATGGGGTCCGGGTCGGGCGGGCGCATGTCCAGCAGGTTGCCGATGGTGGTCCGCTCCTGGCTCTGCACCACCAGCATGTTGACTGAGGGGTCGTCGCCCACCTTCCAGATATAGCTGGGGTCGGGGATGTGGTCCTCCACCCGCTTGAGCAGGTTCTCGATCCTGAGCTGCCCCAGGTTTTCGCGGTCCAGAACGGCGTTCAGGCGCAGGTACTTCCCCCGGCTCTCCCCGCCGCTGAAGGGGGCTTTCATGCGGTAGTGCCCCACCCCCAGGCGCCCGCCTCCTGGAAGCAGGCCGGGCAGGCCGACAAAGCCGTGCGCCCCCCGCTGGCCCCGGCGGTAGGGATAGTCCGGCTCGTCGTCGTTCTCGGTCATGTCCGGCAGGTCGTTGTTATTAAAGTCGAGGTCGTAGACAAACTCGGGCGGGTCGGCGCCAAAGGCCATGAAGGGCTCGGCCCAGTCGGGCCGGCCGTTTCCGTTGCGGTCGGTGTCGATGACGTTGTCCCCATCCTCGTCCAGGCCGGGGAAGACCCCGGCGTCGTTGATGTCGGACAGGGCACTGTCGTTGGGGTGGTCGTCAGGCCACTGGTCGTTGTCGTCGTTGTCGTCGTACAGGTCGAATTCCTGGCTCACCGGCCCCTGGGGGGAGGTGGCCACCTCGGTGGAGAAGATGGACCCGCCCCGCTTGGCGTCGTACCCACCGGAGTAGGCGGCGGGGATGGCGAAGACCTCGCCGCCCACCTGCGCCCTGAAGCGCTCGGGCAAATAGGGCAACTCCCCGCTGCCCTTTAGGAAGTAGGCCAGGTAGTCGCGCTGGTGCCGGCGGCCCTGGGGCACCGGGAACTTAAGGTCCTGAACGTTGAAAGCAACTTCCCCGCCAAGAGTATAGTCCTTGTACTGGAAGGAGAAGTCGGTGCTGGCCAACGTCTGGGCCGTGGGCACCCCGTAGTCGAAGCGCACCACCTGTAAAGACTGGTCCCCCCGCCCCCGGGCCCGGGCCACGGTGTACACCGGGTCCTTCTCAGGGAACTTGAAGTCCGTGGGGTAGCGCGGGTCGAACTTGGTGAGGAAGGCCCGCTCGAAACGGATGGCTTCTCCGGTAGCCGGCCAGGCCCCCTGGGAGGTACGGGTGCCGTCCTCGCTGACAAACTCGTGGACCTGACGGATGCCCAGCCGATAGTCCCCCCCCACCGCGGCGGCAAATTCGATCTTCACCGGCTCCAGGTTGGCCGGCAGGCTGAAGGCAAACTCCACCCGTTCGTCCCGGCCCTGGGCCTCGTAGTGGTCCCCCACCCGCCGGCCTGTCACCGCCGGGGCTAGGCGCGGGTCCAATTCCACCCCACCCACGGCCAGGGCCGGGTCCCCGGTTAGGGTGCGCTGGACGCCCCCCTCCCCAATCGCGGTGAGCAGGATGGACACCCCCTGACCCACTGCCACCACCTGCGGATCGTCGGGCAGGTCGCTGGTCAAGCGCACAAAGAGGGTCTTGGGCGGCTTCATGGGATAGGGGATATTGCCCCGGAAGATGCCCCCGGCCTTTGAGGCCGCGTCGATGAGGTGCTGGTTGACAAAGGTGGTGCCAACCTTCAGGGCCGCCCCAACGGTGCTCTGCCAGTGGCCGCCCCACAGGATCACCGGGGAACGCTCGTAGCGGGCCGGGGCGAAGAAGGAGAACCGCTTGCGCTCCGAGGCCCCCCGGCTGAAGACAAAGGTGGACTGGTTGCGCAGCCCCCTGGCGTCCAGCCGCACCCCGGCGAAGCGGCCGATGCTCATGGTTAGGGGCGAGAAGCGGGTGCGCACCGCCTCTGCCAACTGCCGCGCGTCGATGTCGGGGTTGGCGGTCAGCACCATCAGGCTATACCCGGTGCCCTTGTACGCGTCGCGCAACACCGCGTAGTTGAGGCTGATCTTGCCCCAGTACACGTCACGGGGCAGGCCGCTGAAACGGCTTAGCCCCGGCCGCCGCTCGTCCACCGCATAGGCCAGGTCCCCCACCATTAGGAAGTTGCCCATCCGGTCATAGCGGGGCACCCGGCGGCTGTGGATGGGGGGCCGGGTGTAGGTGTTGAGGCCGTATCCTTCGTAGTCAATGGCATCGCCCACATGCAGGAACTCCCGCTCCGGGTCAGAGGCGGTCAGAGGCTGACCCTGGGCCGGCGCTCCGGCCAGTGCGGCCAACAACAAGCTTATGGCGAGGCGGGTTTTCATGGCTAAAGCCCAAAGATCACATCTAGAAAGAAGGTGCTGAAGCGGTCCTGGGGCCGCTGAGCTCGCTCATCGTAGTCGGTAAGTTCCCAGCGCAAGCCCAGATTTGTCGAGACCTGGTATCCCTGATGTACCCCGGTCACCGTGGCCTGGAGCACCGAGATGTTGCTGGTATACCCCTGGGAGGGCTCGGCCCGGTCCACGTAGCGGGCCCGCAGCACCGGAACAAAGAGCCCGGCCTGCCCGTACTCCAGGCTGGTGTGCCCTGTCAGCCGGTACTTGACCTTGAGGCTGGGGGTGATCATCGACCAGGACGCCTCGGGATTCACCCGCAGGGTGTCGGCCGGGTCGTTGATCACGTAGCGGAAGTTGTAGCTGCCCGCATCCCACTTCACCAGCAGGTGTTTGGCCCTGGCCACCACGCTGATGGCCTCCAGGGGCCGCCAGTTGTATTCGGCCTTGTTGACCATGGTGAAGTTGCGCAGGGTGCCGGTCCGCTGGATCGGGTTGCCCTGAGCATCTTCCAGTTCGGTCTGGGCGTTGATCAGGTACTTCACGGTGTTGACCGTCTCCAGCCCCCGCCAGGGAGCATAGCGCAGCTCCGCAAAGGAGGTGTTGACCAAGCTCTGCCGCATCAGCAGAGGGTCGGGCGGCGGCAGGTAGGCGCTGGTGTTGAAACGCGTGAAGAGGTTGCTGTTGCTGGTCAGCACGAAGCGGTACACATCGTCGGGCACGTCGTCCTCGACCCGCTTCAGGTCGTCGGCCAGCCGCAGCGAGGCCCCGCCCAAGTGTAAATGCGCCTCGGCCCGTAGATACAGGGCCTCGCTCTGGCCGCCCCCGGCCCGTTGCCGCAACCGGTACCCGCCCCCCCCAAGCCGGTCCAGCCAGGCCGGCCGGCTGCCCAGGTCGAAGAAGAGGTGCAGGCCCCGCCGGTCGCGGCGGTAGGGGTAGTCCGGCTCGGCGTCATTCTCCTGGAAATCGGGCACACCGTTGTTGTTGAAATCGATGCCGTAGACAAAGTCGGGCGGATCGGTGTCGTAGGAGAAGAAGGGTTCGAGCCAGTCGCCGGTCCCGTTGCGGTTGAGGTCCATGTCGTAGACCCGGTCCCCGTCCATGTCCAGGCTGGGATAGACCCCCGACTCGGGTCGGCTGCCCAGGGCCTCGATCGACTCAAACTGCCCTTTGGGCACGTAGGGGAAATCGTCGATCACGTCATCGGGCCAAAAATCGTGGTCGTCGTTGTCGGCGTACAGGGGGTACTCCTGGGTGCGGGCGTCCCCGGCCACTTTCTCCCCGGCCCGGGCGTCCCCCGACACGTCGGTGAAGAAGACCGCCCCGCCCCGCCGGCTGTCGTACCAGCCCCCGTAGGTGGGATCCAGGCTGAAGACCTCGGCTCCGGCGCTGCCGGCCCGGCCCAGGGGCAGCCGTAGCTTGAGGAAGGCGGCATAGGCTTGGCGGCGCACCCGCTCCCCGCCTTTAACCGGGAAGATGAAATCCTGGGGGTTGGCGGCCACCTCCCCCTCGATGGACAGGTCCCGGGCCTCGACCTTGCCGTTGAAACCGAAGAAGGTCTGGGCCGAGGGGATGGCGTGTTCAAAGCGCACCATCCGCGCTTCTCCCCCTAAATTGCCCCTGGCCCGCACCACGGTATAGAAGGGGGCCGGGGTGTAGGGGTTGTCCTTGAAGTCGGTGTTAATCTGGTTGAGGGCCGGGGTGGAGGGCCAGGACCGGGTCTCCACCTGGCCGGTCTTGGGATTGGCGAAATCGTGCTGCTGCCGCACCCCGATCCGGTAGTCCCCCGCCACCCTGGCCGCCACCTCCACTGCCTCGGCGCCCAGTTCGGGGGGAATGGCAAAGGTGAAATCTACCACTTCGTCCGGCCCGGCAGCCTCCCAGTGGTCCGCCACCCGCCGGCCCTGCACCCGGGGCTGGAGCCCGGCGGCGAAGACCATCTCCGGCCCTGCCTGCGCCGAGCCAGTGTGGACCCGCCCGGTCTCCTTCTCCCGCACGAAGACCTGGAGGTCGTACACCGCCACTCCTTGCCGGTCGTCGGGGGAATCGTCGCTGAGGCGGACGGTGAGGGTCTTGGGCTGGCGCAGTTCAGCGTACGGCACGTCGCCCCGGAACAGGGAGCGGCGGTCCCCCTTAATATGGGACTGGGTCTGGCGCAGGAAGCTGGAGCCCAGTTCGAGGGTGCCGAACTTCCCCCGCCAGTTGGCCCCGTAGAGCAGCACCGGGCTCATGGAGATGGTGCCGCTGGTGTTGCCGTTAAAGTCGGCGAAGAAACCGCGGCCCCAGGTCCCCCCCCGCGAGAACAGAAAGGTGGCGTTGTTCCTCGCCGTGGACAGGTCCAGGCGCACCCCGCTGAAATCGGGCTGGTAAAAGATCAGGGGGCTGTAGGTAGTGATAGGCCCCCGCCCCATGAAGAAGGAAGCCCCCCGCCCCTTCCAGCCCTGCTGGGCCATGGACAGATAGCCGAAAGGGGCCAGCCCCGCCTCGTCGGCGAAGAGGTTGCTGCGGGAAGGGGTATCGAGGATCTGGGTGCCGGCGGCCATCTTGTCGTCGATGTAGCGGTCGCGAATCTCGTCCCACTGCATCAGATAGGTGCCGTGACCCACGTAGTTGCCGATACGGTTGTACACCGGCCGGGACAGGGGAAAAAGCGGGTAGCGCTCGTACCCGGAACGACTGAGGTTCTGATGGGGCTGGCTCTGGCGGATAAAGCGGTCCTCGTCCAATGGCGGGCCGGCCTGGGCCGCCCCCGCCCACAGGGTCATTAGCAGCAAGGGTAGAGCGACGCGCATGTCTTCAGAACCCCGCGAAGGATTCGACGAAAAAGCCAAAGGTATCCGCGTCCCGAAGCCGGTCCCCCAGGTCGAAGTCGGTCCGCTGCCATTGGACCCCCACACTGGTAGACACATTGTACCCCAGGTAGTCGTCGGTGAAGTTGTTGATCATCAGGGTGGTGGTGTGCTGTTTGTAGCTGCTGGACTCATCCTCCTGGTCCAGGTAGCGCATGGGCAGCCAGCTCAGGCCCGACACGCCCCACTGGAAGGAGATATTGGCCATGAATGGATAGACTGCCCTGGCGATGGGGGCGAAGAAGCGCACCGAGGTTTTGGGCTCCGCTCCGGTGCGGCCGTCCCCGGACCTGGCCACGGCCTTCACCCCCGCCCACAGGTCGCACTTGCCGGCCTTGGCGGCGTATCCGGCCCTGCCGATGGCCGTCAGGCTCTGACGCACAGCCGCCTCCTGCCCGCTCTCCCCTTCCAGGGCGAACTGCTTGTTGCTGAAGTGCAGGAGCTGGCCCTGCACCTCCAGGCCACGCCAGGGGGCCGCCTGCAAGCGCAGAAAGGCGGTGTTGACCAGGCTCTTGCGCATGGCCAGCGGGTCGGGGGGCGGCGGGGTCAGCACCGATCCGGCGTTAAGACCCGCCTCGCTGATGTCGAAGATGTAGACGTCGTCGCGGATGGTGTCGCGCACGTACTTGAGATCCTCGTCGGCCTGCACCTCCACTCCCCGGACCAGGGAGCGGTGGCTCAGGCGCAGATAGGGGCCCCGCGCCTTGCCATTGCTGGCCAACTGTCGGGCCGAGAAGTACCCCAGGGTGGCCCGCCGGACCAAAGGTAGAGGTTTGGGCAGGCCGACAAAGGCGTGAAAGCCCTGCTGGTCCCTACGGTAGGGGTAATCCGGCTCGGCGTCGTTCTCGCGGAAATCGGGCAAGCCGTTATTGTTGTAGTCGGCCCCGTATACGAAATCGGGCGGATCGCTGTCGTAGAGCAGGAAGGGCTCAGTCCAGTCGGCCACCCCGTTGCGGTTGCGGTCCGTGTCCGGGGTGTTGTCCCCGTCCTCGTCCAGCCCGGGGAATACCCCCGAATGGGCCTTGGCCCCGGAGTAGACCTGGGGCTGCAAGGGCTGGAAACGGCCTTCCTCGGCCGGCCCGTCGTCGGCCCAGTCGTCCCCGTCGTCGTTGTCGGTGGCTAGTTCAAATTCCTGGGTGAAGCCGGAGTAGATCCGGCGGGTCCCCGAGACCTCGAAGTCCCCGCCATGGTCGGTGAAGAAAACCATACCCCCGCGCCGGCTCTCGTAGCCGCCGCTGTAGTTGGGGTCCAGGCGGAAGATCTCTGCCCCCACCTCGGCGTGGCGTAGCCGCGGCCCCAGGGGCTTGATGGCCGTCAGGTACCCGGCGATGGCGTTGCGGCTGAAATGCCGGCCCGCCAGGCCCAGGGAATCGCTCTGGAACGGGAATTGGCTGCCCTGCCAGTTGTAGATCAGCTCCCCTTGGGCCAGCAGTTGGGGGGATTCGACCTTGAGATCCGCCCCCAGCAGGGTCTGGCCGGTGGGTAGGCCGTACTCGAAGGAGATGGTCCTGGGGCCTGCCTCGGCCCCTCTGCCCCTGGCACGCACCACCGTGTAGAAGGACTGGGCTTCGGTGGGTTTGAAGTCGATGGGATAGTCGGGGCGGCCGTCGAGGTTGTGGAGCCGGTTGAGGGGGCGGGCGGGCCACTGGCGCTCCTCCCAGGCCGGGGTGCGGGCTTCGGCGTTGAAGTACTGATGGGTCTGCCGCACCCCGATCCGGTAATCCCCCTCCACCTGGGCCTCGAAGCGGGCCCACTCTACGGCGGCCAGGGCCGGCAGGGTGAACGTAAAGTCCACCCCCTCCACCGGCCCCTGGGCCTCGTAGTGATCCCCTACCCGCCGCCCCTGGCTCACCACCGGTCGCAGGGCCGGCTCGTACTCCTCCCCTTCCCCCGGCTGCGGGTTGGACGTCAGCACCACCGCCGACCCCTCCGGCCGCCGGCCCTTCAGGTGCAGGTGCAGGTCGTGGACCAGGGCCGGGGAGAGATCCTCGGGCGAGTCGTCCTGCACCCGCACCACCAGGGTGGTGGGCGGCAGCATCCCCGAGGGGAGGGTACCCCGCAACAGGTGGCCCTGGGAGGAGCGCAGGTCGGCCTGGTGCTGGTTGAAGAGGGTGAGGCCCGCGGTCAGAGCCCGGCCCAGGCGCGAATACCAGCGCCCCCCATAGTGGAGGATGGGGTTGACCTCCTCGCGGGCCTGGAAGGCCGAGAAGCGCCGCTCCTGGCCGCGCGACAGGAGCAGGGTGAGCCCGTGCCGGTCGGACTGGGCGTCCAGGCGCACCCCGCCCCAGCGGGGCTGGCTCAGGGTGAGGGGGGTCAAGGTGGTGCGAATCTTGTCCCCGCTCATCACCCCCAGGTCCCAGCCACTGTAGGATTCCTGAAAGGCGATGAGGTTGTCGAACCACTGCCAGTGCTGCTGGGCGCGGACTATGGTACTGCGCTGCAGGGACGGGTCCTCGGAGCGGTTCTCCTCCCAACTGGCCAGCGGATAGCCGCGCAGCAATCGATGCCCCATACGGTCGTAGATCTCGTAGGAGCGAGTACTGACCGTATAGGTCTCGTACTGTTCCACCCCGTAGTTGAAATAACCCTGCCAGTTGCCCCGATTAAGGAAGAGCCGGTTGGGCTCGGCAAACGGGGCCCCCGGAAAACGCAGGTATCCCCTGCCCGCCGGGTTCGTTTCCTCCGCGGCGGCTAGCTGGGCCGTCTGGGCGTACTGGGGCATCTGTGCCTCACCTCGGCTACCGCACAGCAACAGGAACCCCAGCAACAGCGGGAACCAAACTTGAACCCAAGTTCGGATCCCTGAGGGTAGACCATACATGGCTTGCTCTTAGTCCGTAAAGAATAGCCCAGAAAGGAACAAGTTAGACTTGAAATCTGTGGTTGTCAACCATTTTATTGGGCTTATCGTGACATGACCCGGAAAAGTTTCGCCAGTCGGGAAGTGATTTCTTTAGATCGATGGAGGGATACTCATGAAGCGGAAAGTCCACAGCGTCAAAAAGTGGAGTTCCCCCGTTTTGGTGGACAGTTTTGGGCTTTCGGGTTAAGCCGAGAGATGATAGCTCTTTTCATAGTTGATCGGCGACAGGTAATCAAGGGCGGAGTGCCGCCGATGGGGATTATACCAGC